>Ga0316602_10000009_pt1 | contig 252513 bp, 260 predicted proteins | sample OWC_soil_day10_C_FD_203103 | JGI IMG/M metagenome (GOLD analysis project Ga0316602, IMG submission 203103) | Wetland soil microbial communities from Old Woman Creek delta, Ohio, United States - OWC_soil_day10_CT | ecosystem: Environmental > Terrestrial > Soil > Wetlands | place: USA: Ohio...
TTGAGATTTTTGGCCAGTTCGTTAGCCAGAGCTTGCAACTGTTTTTCGTCCATACATTAACCTTCATTTGATGGTGAATTGAACATATCAAAATCAGGCAATTACACAAATCTATGTACAGGCTCCGGCACTACCCAAGAGCAGTAAAAAAGAAGCCGCAACGCTATGCGTTACGGCTACCTTCAAAAGCTTAACTGACAAGCATTAGGGAAGATCCCGCCTTTTTTATTACAACAAGGTTGCGCTGAACAGATGTTCCGGTTTCGCGATCCTGTCCTGCGCCGCCACTACTTGCAGCTCGTACTCCTGCATACCGTGAGTGGTCAGCATAATTTCATACACTGCAGCCGTTACATGCTCCAGCGCCTCACGCACCGGCGTGCCCTGCAGCAGCTTCACCAGTAACAGCCCACTGGTGACATCACCGACGCCAACCGGCTGGCGTGCGCCGAAATCGACCAGCGGACGGCTGATATGCCAGGCTTCCTGCGGCGTCACCAGCAGCATCTCAAAACGATCCATGCTCAGACCGGCGCGCGCCAGATGTTTCACCAGTACAATCTGCGGCCCTTTGGCAATCAGCTCACGCGCGGCAGCCACCGCTTCCTGCACGCTATTCACTACATGTTCGCAAAGGATCTCCAGCTCAATCAGATTAGGCGCAATGATATCGCTGGCCGGTAACGCGTGGCGCAGATGAAATTCGGCGACGCCTGGTGCAACGATGCACCCTTTTTCGGGATGCCCCATCACCGGATCGCAGAAGTATTTCGCCTGTGGATTGGCGGCTTTTACCTGACGCACGATACCGAGAATATGTTCACCCTGTTCCGCTGACCCGAGGTAGCCGCTCAGTACCGCGTCGCAGCGCTGTAGCTGATCAATAGCGGCGATACCCTGCACAACCTCAGTCAAATGAGCGGGCGGCATGACGCTGCCCATCCATTTACCGTACTGAGTGTGGTTAGAAAACTGCACCGTATTCAGCGGCCAGACATTGGCGCCAAGACGGCGCATCGGAAATTCAGCCGCACTGTTCCCCGCATGCCCAAAGACCACATGCGATTGAATGGCGAGGATGTTCTTCATTTTTGTAGCCTTGCAATGTCGGGACGAAAAAGAAGGGAGTGGTTTCTCACTCCCAGGATATGACGTGAATTATTTCCAGCAGATCAGGCAGTAATTTTTCTTACCGCGACGCAGCAGCGTGTAGCGACCAAACAGGCGATCGCTATCAACGAAGGTGTATTCCGGATCAGACTGTTTTTCACCGTTAATGGTAACCGCATTGGAAGCAATGGTTTTACGCGCCTGCCCGCGGGACGGTTGCAGTTCGGAGTCGACCAGCGCCTGCATCAGATCTGCGCCTTTTTCCATCTCAACCATCGGCACGCCATCCTGCGCCAACTGTTCGAAATCCGCTTCACTCAGATCGCTCAGCGTGCCGTTAAACAGGCTTTCGGTGATGCGTTTTGCGGCAACCAGCCCCTCTTCGCCATGCACCAGACGCGTGACCTGCTCGGCCAGCACATACTGCGCGCGCGGCGCTTTCCCGCTGTTTTTATCTTCTTCTTCCAGCGCGTTAATTTCGTCGATGCTCATAAAGGTGAAGAACTTCAGGAAGCGATAAACATCCGCATCAGCAGTGTTGATCCAGAACTGGTAGAACTTGTACGGGCTGGTTTTCTTCGGATCCAGCCAGACCGCGCCACCTTCGGTTTTACCGAATTTGGTGCCGTCAGCTTTGGTGATCAGTGGAACCGTCAGACCAAATACCTGATTCTGGTGCAGACGACGGGTCAGGTCGATACCGGAGGTGATGTTACCCCATTGATCGGAACCGCCGATCTGCAACACCACGCCGTGCAGCTTGTTCAGGCAGGCGAAGTCATAACCCTGTAACAGGTTGTAGGAGAATTCGGTAAAGGAGATACCGACATCATCACGGTTTAAACGCTGTTTCACCGCTTCTTTGTTAATCATCTGGTTAACAGAGAAGTGCTTGCCGATATCGCGCAGGAAGGTCAGCACATTCATGTTGCCGAACCAGTCGTAGTTGTTCGCCGCAATTGCCGAGTTGTCACCGCAGTTGAAATCAAGGAACGGTGCTACCTGCCTGCGGATTTTATCCACCCACTCCTGCACAGTGTCTTCGGTATTCAGTTTGCGCTCGGTCGCTTTAAAACTCGGATCGCCAATCAGCCCTGTCGCGCCGCCTACCAGCGCAACCGGCTTGTGACCAGCTTGCTGGAAGCGTTTCAGGCATAACAATGGAACGAGATGCCCCAAATGCAAGCTGTCTGCGGTGGGATCGAAGCCGCAATAAAGCGCGATTGGCCCCTGCGCCAGTCGTTCTGCTAACGCTTCCTCATCCGTTACCTGAGCCACCAGGCCCCGCTCTTGCAATTGTTTAATCAAGTTACTGCTTGCCATCAAATTCTCCATGTATAAAACGGAACTGCACCTTTGCCGGTACACGACTTTTCGCCAGATGCGAAAGGATACTTCAGGGGGGCAGATAGCATAAAGCGCCGGAACACGGAGTGCCAGCGCTTAACGCAACATTTTTCAGGGATTACGGAGCGAGACGATCAATTTTCCATGCGTTATTTTCACGCTGGTATAAAAAACGATCGTGCAGACGGTTAGCGCCACCCTGCCAGAACTCCATCTGCTCAATGCTGACGCGAAAACCGCCCCAGAAGCTGGGCAACGGTATTTCGCCCTGCTGGAACTTTTGCTTCAGTTCAAGAAATTTGCTTTCGAGGATCCCGCGAGCAGAGATACGGCTGGATTGTTTAGAAACCCAGGCGCCGATTTGGCTGTCGCGAGGGCGGCTGTGAAAGTACTTCACCACTTCCAGCGTCGATAAGCGTTCCGCTTTACCGCTTACCATCACCTGGCGTTCCAGCATATGCCACGGAAACAGCAGGCTGACTGCCGGGTTATGCTCAATATGGTGCGCTTTACGGCTGCCCAGGTTGGTATAAAACACCAGCCCTTTTTCATCATAATGCTTGAGCAGCACGATGCGCTGATAAGGCTGGCCGTTCTCATCCACCGTTGCTACCACCATGGCAGTCGGATCGGCGAGCTGAGCCTCACAGGCTTGCCCTAACCAGCGTTCAAAGAGTTTCAGCGGCTCTGCCGGCAGGTCATTGCGGCGCAGACCGCCTTTAGTGTATTCACGGCGCAGATGCGCGATTTGCTGCAATTGATCGTTATCAGACATGGCGTTAGCAAAAAATAATCATCAGGGAGTGCTATTATGCGCCCCCCGGTGAAAATCTCAACGCTCTGGAATTAACTGGCAGTTATTCAGCACGATGCGGTCGCGTTTATAAACCGTCGCGCCGTTACCTTTCGACCAGAAAACATACACGCCATCGGTATAGCGCACGCCGGATGCCGATAACCCCTGTTGCAACGTCAGTAGTCTGTCATCCCAGACGAAACTGGCCTGCTGGCGGGTATTGTTAATTTTCACGGTCAGGGGTTTTTCATCACACTGATAAACCAGCGTGTCGGTATGCATTCGTTCAACGAACTGGTTGTAATAACTACACCCAGCAAGCAGAGCGGGCAGGCAGGCAATCAATAACTTTTTCATTGGGTATCTCCGGACGGTCCTGGTCACGGAGGGCGAAGCGCCCTCTTTAAATTCGGTCAGTCTAGCGATGTAACATCAAAGTAAAATCCGGTTAACTCTGATTCTGGCGCGGGTTTGCCGGGAAAATGGCGCCAAGTACCGTCGGCGCAGAAGCGCCGGTCACCGACGGCAGATTGCCTGGTAATCCGGCGAGCGTTCGCCATGCCAGCCAGGCAAAAGCCAGCGCTTCCATATCATCGCCGCTGATCCCCGCATCATCAGTAGTAGAAACTTCGATACCCGGCAGCAGCGCCGCCAGACGCGCCATCACCAGCGGGTTGCGACTGCCGCCGCCGCACACCAACAGGCGTTCACAACCGCCGCTCAGCAATACCTGTTCGGAAATGGTCACTGCCGTCAGCTCCGTCAGCGTTGCCTGGACATCGCTGGCGCTAATACCCGGGAAATGGACCAGGTGGCGCTCAAGCCAGCCATAGTTGAAATATTCACGCCCGGTGCTTTTCGGCGGCGTTGCCGCAAAGTAAGGATCGCTGAGCATATTTTGCAGCAACGGCAGCACCACTTTCCCTTCGCTTGCCCACTGAGCGTCTTTGTCATACGGCTTGCCTTTTTGCCGCCAGATCCAGGCATCCATCAGCATATTACCCGGTCCGGTATCGTAGCCTCTGACCGGCTGACCGGGGATTAACAGCGACAGGTTGGCAATGCCGCCAATATTGAGCACCATCCGTCGTTCAACTGGATGCGCCAGCAGCGCGTGGTGAAAAGCCGGAACCAGAGGCGCACCCTGTCCGCCCAGCGCCATATCGCGCCGACGAAAATCACCGACCACCGTTACGCCAGTACGGGCGGCAATCTGATTGTTATCGCCAATTTGCAGCGTATGCGGCGCAATTCCCGTTGGCTCATGCCAGACCGTTTGCCCGTGGCAGCCAATCGCTACGATATCTTCCGGGTGCAGATGCTCGCGATCCATCAATGCCAGAACCGCATCAGAGAACAGTTTCCCTAGTTGCGTATCCAGCCGTCCCAGTTGCGAAAGCGTTAGCGGCTGCCCCTGGCAAATCGCGAGGATCGCCTCTTTTAGCGGCAGTGGAATAGGAAACGTCAGGCTTGCCTGCTGCGCGACCATGTTCTCATCGATGGCCGCCAGCACCACATCCACACCGTCCAGACTCGTTCCCGACATCACCCCAATGTAGCGACCCGATTTCATGCGCCTTCCTTAATTTGCGTAACTCAGGAGTAACACTCCACCATAAAGCAACCATTAACGCTATCGACTACAAACACTTTTTAACAATCCTGTCGTTTTACACTAAGTGAAATCCCATCAAGCTGCGTTTATAATCGCTTCGTTTAAAGCTGGTTAAACAGACACCGAGTATTATTTTTGCCAGGATTAGGCAGAAGATACGACCTGGCATTGTAAAAATGCCATATAATTTAACCATGACGGATGCTCATAAGAGCGTTTCATGGTGAACAGGAGATTCATAAATGATGTTACGTGCACTGGCAGTTTCGCTGATTGGTTTAACGTTGGCTGGTTGTGTCAACAACGATACGCTTTCCGGTGATGTTTACTCTGCCTCCGAAGCCAAACAAGTGCAAAATGTCACTTACGGTACTATTGTTAATGTCCGTCAGGTACAGATTCAGGGCGGCGATGACAACAACGTTATCGGCGCGATTGGCGGCGCGGTGCTGGGTGGTTTCCTCGGTAATACCGTGGGCGGCGGCACAGGTCGTTCTCTGGCTACCGCAGCAGGCGCGGTTGCAGGCGGCGTAGCTGGTCAGTCCGTTCAGGGTGCGATGAACAAAACTCAGGGCGTTGAGCTGGAAATTCGTAAAGATGACGGTAACACCATCATGGTGGTGCAGAAACAGGGCAATACCCGTTTCTCTGCGGGTCAGCGCGTCGTGATGGCCAGCAACGGCCGCCAGATCACTGTTTCTCCGCGCTAAGCAGGAGGCTGGTGGTTGCTACTGAGACCATCTTCAGACATAAAAAAGCCTTGCGATTTGCAAGGCTTTTTCAATTCAATCCCGCGACTGGAGCTCAAGGATATTTTGCTCCAGTCGGGCAATCATCTTGATTAACAGAGCCAGTTCTTCCGCAGAGATCCCGGAAATAATTTCACCCCGGGTTTTGCGAATCACAGTCTCCATTTCCTCGATAATCGGTGCTGCTTTTTCCGTCAATTTGATCCGTTTTGCCCGACGATCGTTGGCACATGTCTGGCGAGAAATCAGGCCCTTCTCCTCCAGTTGGTCAAGCGTTCGCACCAGCGAAGGCTGCTCAATGCCAATCGCTTTAGCCAGTTGAATTTGCGACTGTTCGGGCGGCAACTGATGAATATTGTGCAGCGTTACCCAATGAGTCTGCGTTAATTCCAGAGGTTTCAGGCGATGGTCAATCAAAGCGCGCCACACGCGCACTAAGCGTGCCAGATCAGAACCTAATGGCGATTCCAATTTCATCTCCTTATAATTAGCTTGCTAATTTATTATACTCATTTTAAAATAGTTTGCAGTATTTATATCTGTAAAACAAATGTATTGCGGTCCTGGTCAAGTGGTTTGCGAAGTCGCTCCCAGCTCTAACGTGGCACCTTTATCGGTTTTCTTATCGTTAAGCCCTGCCCGGCGATCCGTTTGACTGTACAGGCCCCATACATGTGGGGGAATTCGAGTTCGCTGGATTTACCCCTACAGAACCTGATTTTTGGCGCATCAATCTATTTTCCGCCCTTGTTTAAAGTCGTGATACCGGCTTTCTGCTGTGGCTTGTCGCCCATCGCCTGTTGCGCAAGTGGCTCTATGCCGGCGAGATCTGGCCCCCATTCTGATGGATCTTTCCCTGTTTGTTATTGCCCTGAGTCTCACGCTCAGCTTGCTCATCGTGTGGTAATTATTCGACTGAAATTTCTTAAATATTTTGCCACTTTGCTGGTACTGGCCGTGGCAGTTGTCGCGGCATGGCGATGTAGCGCTTCTGCATTGTGTTACTGCGCGATGTGATGAGTGAGCGTGGCGTTCAGCAACGAACGCTTTCCGCCACGCTGGCGGAGTTACAACATATTTGTGTCACGCCGGGAAAACACCATTAACCTGCGCCGCGCGGACTGGAGTCAGTTATCTGACACCTTTACTGTTCGCTTTCCCAACTGGAACAAGCGCCGCCCGAAGCCACGCTCATCCAGCGAATCACTTGATGACGCCGCAGGCATAACGTGCCCCGCCACCGCCCAGTGGTTTTGGTTGATCGGACATATTATCGCCTCCGACATGAATCATCAGCGCTTTGTCTTTCACATCATCCAGCTTTTTCAGCCGCGGCGCGATCACCGGGTGGCAGGGCTTTCACATCCGGTGCAAATTCCAGTCCTTTGTCCGTTTCACTGATTTTCACGCTGCCAATCGACTGCCCAATGCCCTGGGCAGTGATAAGATGCATCTCGACGTCTTCACTGGCAGCCTGCGCTCCCGAACAGACCAACAGCACCAGCACAGACAGACTAAAACGCTTCATATTACCTACTTTTATATATGTTTACCCTGTCAGTTTAAGACAGAGTGAACGATTTCACTGGAAAGCCCTTGCTTATGGAACGTCGTAGCCCAGCGCTGCTTTGCGGATGCGGAACCACTGCTGGCGAGTCATCTGCAACTCCAGCGCGCCAAGCGCCGATTTAACGCGTTCAATTTTGCCGGAACCGATAATCGGTAGCGGCGACGATGGCAGACGCATGACCCAAGCGTAAACCACCTGTTCGATAGTTTCCGCATTCAGCTCGCGTGCAACATTTGTCAGTTCATCGCGCAACGGTTGAAAAGCAGGATCATTAAACAAACGACCGCCGCCCAGGCACGACCAGGCCATCGGGCGAATGCGCAGTTGTTGCAGTTGATCCAGCGTGCCATCAAGAAGCAACGGTTGATGTACCGGGGAGATCTCCACCTGGTTGGTCGCCAGCGTAAACGGTAACCGCGATTGCAACAGTGAGAATTGCGCCGGGGTGAAGTTGGAAACACCAAAGTTGCGTACTTTACCGCTCTGGTGCAGATGCAGGAATGCCTCTGCTACTTCATCGGCATCCATCAGCGGATCGGGACGATGAATCAGCAGTAGATCGAGATGCTCGATAGCCAGATTGCTCAGCGACTGTTCAGCGCTTTTGATGATGTGGTCGCGATCGGTGATGTAATGACCAAGCAGATTTTCCGCTTTCGCGGTGGTCGCAATACCGCATTTACTGACGATTTCCATCCGTTCACGCAAATGCGGAGCCAGTTTCAGAGCATCGCCAAACGCAGCTTCACACTGGTAGCCACCATAAATATCAGCGTGATCAACAGTTGAGATGCCCAGATCGAGATGTGCCTCGATAAAACTCACCAACTGGCACGAGGAGATGTTCCACTCCATCAAACGCCAGTACCCCATCACAAAACGAGAGAACTCCGGGCCTTGTGGCGTAAGAGCAATACGTTGAACCATCATGGTATCCTCAAAGGTCATTTTCCTGTGAGTATACGCATTTTCAGGGTCAAAAAAGTGAAGGTTGCTGAGGTTCTTCCGGGGGAAGGGTTTTGTTTGCGCGCATTTTACGCAGCCAGCGCTGACGGCACAAGCGAAGCACATTTTGTTTTTGCCCGTCGCTCATATTTTGCCAGTTGAAACGCTCATCGCGGCTACGCATGCAACCACGGCAAAAGCCCCGCTCATCTGACTGGCAGATACCGCGACACGGACTCTGGACGGGGAAAAACTCCAGTTGCTCAGGCACTGTCATCTCCGTTAATGCATGTACTATCTCTATTGAAGACTGCTCATTGATAACGCGCAAGCCCTAAAGCGCACTGATTGCGACTTGCAACAGACCGATCGGTCTAGTAGAGTGGCGCGATGAGCAGAAATACCGAACACGATACTCGCGAACACTTACTGGCTACCGGCGAGCGTCTTTGCATGCATCGCGGGTTCACCGGTATGGGCCTGAGCGAGTTATTGAAAACAGCAGAAGTGCCAAAAGGCTCGTTCTATCACTATTTTCGCTCAAAAGAGGCGTTTGGCGTGGCGTTACTTGAGCGTCACTATGCGGGTTACCACCAGCGGCTGGCTACCCATTTCGCCAGTGGGCCGGGAAATTATCGTGACAGGCTACTGGCGTACTATCAGGAGACGCTGAACCAGTTTCGCCAGCAGGGCATTATCAGCGGTTGCCTGACAGTGAAACTCTCTGCGGAAGTGTGCGACCTGTCGGAGGATATGCGCGCCGCGATGGACAAAGGCGCAAGCGGCGTTATCGCCCTGCTTGCGCAAGCGCTGGAAAAAGGGTGTGAAGATCGTAGCCTCACTCTTTCCGGCGACACGCTGACGCAAGCGCAGGTGCTGTATGCCTTATGGCTGGGCGCAAATTTGCAGGCCAAGATTTCTCGCAGTGCCCTGCCGCTGGAAAGTGCGCTGGCGCATGCGAAAACTATTATCGCTATGCCTGAGTAATATCAGGCTTTTTTATTTCACATTTTACTAGTCGACCGGTCTATTCAGGAGTTGTTATGTCCAGTAAACTATTCACACCGCTGAAAGTGGGTGCAATTACCGTTCCAAACCGTGTTTTTATGGCTCCGCTGACGCGCCTACGCAGCATTGAGCCGGGCGATATCCCGACGCCGCTGATGGCGGAATATTACCGTCAACGCGCCAGCTCTGGCCTGATCATCAGCGAAGCCACGCAAATCTCCGCGCAGGCGAAAGGTTACGCGGGCGCGCCGGGCCTGCACAGCGCCGAACAGGTCGCTGCATGGCAGAAAATTACCGATGTTGTACACCGTGAAAACGGTCGTATTGCGGTTCAACTGTGGCACACCGGTCGCATCTCACACAGCAGCCTGCAACCGGGCGGCGCAGCACCTGTCGCGCCTTCAGCTATCAACGCGGGCACCCGGACTTCGCTGCGTGATGCCAATGGCAACGCTACCCGCGAAGATACCTCTATGCCGCGCGCACTGGAGACCACCGAAATCCCGGAAATCGTTAACGATTTCCGCCAGGCCGTTGCTAATGCGCGAGAGGCGGGCTTTGACCTGGTCGAACTGCACTCTGCCCACGGCTACCTGCTGCATCAGTTCTTGTCACCATCATCCAACCATCGTACCGATCAGTACGGCGGTAGCGTGGAAAACCGCGCCCGCCTGGTGCTGGAAGTGGTCGATGCCGTGAGCAAAGAGTGGGGAGCCGATCGCATCGGGATCCGCGTTTCGCCGATTGGCACGTTCCAGAATGTGGATAATGGCCCGAACGAAGAAGCGGATGCACTGTATCTGATCGAAGAACTGGGTAAACGAGGGATTGCTTACCTGCATATGTCCGAGCCGGACTGGGCGGGCGGCAAACCGTACACCGATGAGTTCCGTGAAAAAGTGCGTGCACGCTTCCAGGGCCTGATCATTGGCGCTGGTGCTTACACCGTCGAGAAAGCGGAAGCGCTGATCGAGAAAGGTTTGATCGACGCCGTGGCATTTGGTCGCGCTTATATCGCTAACCCGGATCTGGTAAAACGTCTGCAACTGAAAGCGGAACTGAACCCGCAGCGCCCGGAAAGCTTCTACGGCGGCGGCGCAGAAGGCTATACCGACTACCCCTCTCTGTAATCCTCTGCTTGTTCATTGATAGCGGCGGGTTTCCGCCGCTATACTAAAACGATGTTTCTAACTGGAACGTTAATTCATTTATAAAAGAGGACATCATGCGCTTACTTCACACCATGCTTCGTGTTGGCAACCTGCAACGCTCCATCGACTTCTACACCAAAGTGCTGGGCATGAAGTTACTGCGTACCAGTGAAAATCCGGAATATAAATACTCGCTGGCCTTTGTGGGTTACGGCCCGGAAACCGAAGAGGCGGTCATCGAGCTGACTTACAACTGGGGCGTCGAAAGCTATGAACTGGGCACCGCCTATGGTCACATCGCGCTGAGCGTGGAAAATGCCGCTGAATCCTGCGAAACGATCCGCAAAAACGGCGGTAACGTAACCCGCGAAGCAGGTCCGGTTAAAGGCGGTACCACCGTCATCGCCTTTGTTGAAGATCCGGACGGTTATAAAATCGAACTGATCGAAGAGAAGCATGCTGGTCGCGGCCTGGGTAATTGATCCCTTCGGGCGCATTATGCGCCCGCTGTTTTACATCCCTTCGCAAAATTTGCCATAATGCGCTGCCATTTTCCCGTATCAAGAGATCCTGATGTCCGATAACGCTCAACTTACTGGTCTGTGCGACCGTTTTCGCGGTTTTTATCCTGTCGTGATTGATGTTGAAACTGCCGGCTTTAACGCCAAAACCGACGCACTGCTGGAAGTCGCCGCCATTACGCTGAAAATGGATGAACAAGGCTGGCTGATGCCTGACAGCACCCTGCATTTCCACGTTGAGCCTTTCGAAGGCGCGAATCTGCAACCGGAAGCGCTGGCCTTTAATGGTATTGATCCCTCGAATCCGTTACGTGGTGCGGTAAGCGAACATGATGCGCTGCACGCCATTTTCAAAATGGTGCGCAAAGGCATTAAAGATCAAAGCTGCAACCGTGCGATTATGGTGGCACATAATGCCACCTTCGATCACAGCTTTATGATGGCCGCAGCCGAACGCGCTTCACTGAAGCGAAATCCTTTCCACCCGTTTGTCACCTTTGATACCGCATCGCTGAGCGGGCTGGCGCTGGGGCAAACCGTGCTGTCAAAAGCCTGTGCCGCTGCGGGTATTGCCTTTGACGCCTCGCAGGCGCATTCGGCGCTGTATGATACGGAGCAAACCGCCCTGCTGTTTTGCGAAATCGTGAACCGCTGGAAGCGTCTGGGCGGATGGCCATTGCCGCTCGCCGATGATTCACAGGCGTAAAAAAAGCGACCAGGGGTCGCTTTTTTATTGGCAAAACTTATTCCGCAGCCGGCTCATCTTTATGTTTTGCCGCCGCTTCTTTAATCAGCGGTTGCAGTTCGCCACGCTGATACATCTCAATGATGATATCGCAGCCGCCGACCAGTTCGCCTTCAACCCACAGCTGCGGGAAGGTTGGCCAGTTAGCGTATTTCGGCAGTTCTGCGCGAATGTCCGGGTTTTGCAGGATATCCACATACGCGAAACGCTCGCCACAAGCAGAGAGCGCCTGCACAGCCTGGGCGGAGAATCCGCAACTCGGCAGCTTCGGGGAGCCTTTCATATACAGCAGAATCGGGTTTTCAGCAATTTGACGCTGGATTTTCTCAAGGGTTGTGCTCATTGTCTTACTTCCTTCAACTTCTTCTACGGCTGACATCTGACATTGTAACGGTTCAGACAAGTAACGGAAAATAACATTTTATTCACCGTTCATTATTTTATCGTCTGTCACGTAAAGTTGCCTTAAAAATATGACTTAACCCAACTCACCCTGCTCAACTCTTAACCGTCATAGAAACGTTTTGCTGCTTTTTTTTGCGCTTGCTAACGAAAGGAAGGTATAGATGCAAAAACAGTATTAACTTTTGTGCTTTTTATGGATTAGAATCGACGGGTTTTGAAAAATCACACGCAGGCATATTATATGCTTGCCTTAACAGGGGAATGCTCAGTGGCGCGGATACCAAAAGCTTCGATCACGCTCTGTGCTTTGTTGTTCACCACGCTTTCTTTCACGCCATTGGCTAACGCCTCTGAACAGGCGCGAGCATCGGCCGTGCAAAAATCGCATCTGGCGAAAGCATCCGAACGTAAGAAAAAAAACACATCACAAAAAACTTCAAAGAAAAACAGTCGCAGTACGGCAGAAAAACACACCAGTAAAAAAACACCTGAAAACAAGAAGTCACCGGCTAAGAAAAAAGTTTCCACCAGCAGCAAAACCAGTCAGATTAACTCTCGTCGTAACAAAACCAGCCAGTTAAAAACTACAGAAGTCGCCTGGACGGAAAAATGCAGCAAGCCGCGCAAAGGCCACAAGCCTCATTGTGTCAAAGTCAAAAAAACCACGACCATTGCTGAAGCACATAAAGTGCGTATCCAGAAAGCCCAGAAAACGGCGATGTCAAAACTACTGAACCAGATTGGTAAACCTTACCACTGGGGCGGCACCTCGCCGAATACCGGTTTTGATTGTAGTGGTCTGGTCTATTACGCCTATAAGGATTTGGTGAAATTCCGCATTCCGCGCACCGCGAACGAAATGTATCACCTGCGTGATGCTTCGCCGGTAAATGTTGCGGAGCTTGAAAGCGGTGATCTGGTATTCTTCCGCACGCAGGGTCGCGGCACCGCCGATCACGTTGGCGTTTACGTTGGCAACGGCAAGTTTATCCAGTCTCCGCGCAGCGGCCAGGATATTCAGGTAACTTCCCTTAGCGAAGACTACTGGCAGCGCCATTACGTTGGCGCTCGCCGCGTCGTTACACCAAAAACTATTCGTTGATCCCATCGCCTGTCGTAACTGCGACAGGCGATGTTCTCTTTTTCCCGTCCCCGCGATTTGTTACTCTAAGTCTCTCACTCAGTAGGGTTATTGGGTGTATTAAAATAATGAAGGAGAGTAGCAATGTCGTTCGAATTACCTGCACTACCGTATGCAAAAGACGCCCTGATGCCGCATATCTCAGCCGAAACGCTGGAGTATCACTATGGTAAGCACCATCAGACTTATGTCACTAACCTCAACAACCTGATCAAAGGAACCGCCTTCGAAGGCAAAACGCTGGAAGAGATCATTAAGCACAGCGAAGGCGGCGTGTTCAATAACGCTGCTCAAGTCTGGAACCACACCTTTTACTGGAATTGCCTGGCACCGCACGCTGGCGGTGAGCCGACTGACGAACTGGCCGCTGCGATTGCTAAAGCATTTGGCAGCTTTGCGGAGTTCAAAGCGCAGTTTACCGATGCCGCAGTGAAAAATTTTGGTTCAGGCTGGACATGGCTGGTGAAAAAAGCGGATGGCGGGTTGGCGATTGTCTCAACGTCCAATGCGGGAACCCCGCTGACGACGGATGCGACACCGCTGCTGACCGTCGATGTCTGGGAACATGCTTATTACATTGACTACCGCAACGCCCGTCCGAACTACCTTGAACACTTCTGGGCGCTGGTCAACTGGACTTTCGTGGCGAAGAATTTCGCCGCATAAAACATTCACTACATCAAAACAAAGGAGGGGCAATGCCCCTCCTCTATTTACTCGACCACCGCACAGGCTCGTTCCGGCCGGGAACGCCCAGAAAAAAATACCACCATCAGTCCAAGCCCCGCAATAATCGCCCCCATCACTGGCACAAAACCATATCCCAGGCCGCCGGAGATCACCGCGCCACCCGCAGCCGCACCGAGTGCATTACCGAGATTAAAGGCACCAATATTCACTGAAGAAGAGAGTCCCGGCGCTTCATGTGCGACCCGCATGACACGCATTTGCAGCGGCGGAACCACGGCAAAGGTCGCTGCGCCCCAGACCACCATACTGATAGCCGCGCCCACTTCGCTGCGGGCCAGGAACGGAATAGCCAGCATGATGGCAATCAGCAGGATAAGAAAACCTTTCAGCGTACCGGTTACCGAACGATCTGCCAGTTTGCCGCCAAGATAGTTACCAATCGAGAAACCGACGCCAATCAGAACCAACATCCCGGTAACAAATACCGGCGTAGCATCAGTAATGATACGCAACACCGGCGAAATATAGGTATAAAGCGTGAACATTGCACCCGCGCCGAGCACCGTCGTCAGCAGCGCCGAGAGCACCTGTGGACGAACCAGCACAGACAACTCTTTGCGTACATCCGGGCGTTCGCCTGTTCCGCCGCCAGGCAGTGAAAAGTAGAGGCTCAGCATGGCAACCAGGCCCAGCACAGCGGTCGCCATGAATGACATACGCCAGCCGATGGTTTCACCCAACCAGGTTGCGGCAGGCACGCCGCCAATATTGGCAATGGTCAGTCCCATAAACATGGTCGCGACGGCGCTGGCTTGTTTCTCTTTTGCCACCACGCTTGCCGCAACAACCGACCCCAGGCCAAAGAAGGCGCCATGGTTGAGGCTGGTGACGATGCGCGCCAGCATTAAGGTGGTGTAGTCCGGCGCGATTGCCGACAGCACGTTGCCCAGTGTAAAGATCGCCATCAGGAAAATCAGCGCGTTACGTCTGCCACGGTGCGACAGCAGCAGCGTCATTAGCGGTGCCCCCGCCATCACGCCAATTGCATAAGCGCTAATCAGCATCCCCGCAGCCGGAATGGAAACATCGACACCACGGGCAATAACGGGCAGTAACCCCATCGGGGAGAACTCCGTTGTACCTATCCCAAAGGCGCCAATCGCCAGGGCAAGCAGAGGGAAATTTATTTTCATCGTTTGACTCCGAAAAAGCCGTGTCGGTTGGGGACACTGTCGCAGAAGTCAAAAGTATGACAGCAATCACAAAAAACAGTAGTTAGCAGAATGACAAAAGATTATTGCAGAAGTGATAACAATGGCGGGGGAAAGCCGAGGGAGAAGCTCTCCCTCGTACCAGATCAATGCAGCGCGGCGGTCAGCCCACCGAAAACAATCAGGCTCAGAACAATGACGGTAGTGACCAAAGAATACTTCAGATCGGTGCTCATCAATTTTTCTCCATTTTCATTTCCCCACAAAAAGTGAGTTTGCGCATTTTTGCACAAATAATCATAAAAATCTTGCAGGAATTAGGGGGAGATATGTTTTAGCGCTTCCACTTTTGCTCAAGATGAGACAAAATTCGACGCTAAATTTATTAGCGTACCGGCCATTGACTCCCCTCCTGACGTTCAGTGCCTTTTTCCCGGCGTACCGCACTCACTTTGCTGGAGTTCAGGGTGATGGAAGGCAAACGTTTACCTTAAGTATTATCAGGAGCTTATGATATGGTCTGGAGTGATTTCTGATGGCAACGATTAAAGACGTCGCGAAACGAGCAAACGTTTCCACTACAACCGTATCACATGTAATTAACAAAACACGCTTCGTCGCTGAAGAGACCCGCAACGCCGTATGGGCGGCGATCAAAGAGTTACATTACTCCCCCAGCGCCGTGGCGCGCAGCCTGAAGGTCAATCACACCAAATCGATCGGTTTGCTGGCCACCAGCAGCGAAGCCGCCTATTTTGCCGAGATCATCGAAGCCGTAGAGAAAAAATGCTTCCAGAAAGGCTACACCTTGATCCTCGGCAACGCCTGGAACAGCCTTGAGAAACAGCGCGCCTACCTGTCGATGATGGCGCAAAAACGTGTCGATGGCCTGCTGGTGATGTGCTCCGAATATCCGGAATCGCTGCTGAGCATGCTGGAAGAGTACCGTAATATCCCAATGGTAGTGATGGACTGGGGCGAGTCAAAAGCCGATTTTACCGACTCGGTCATTGATAACGCTTTTGAAGGCGGCTATATGGCCGGACGCTATCTGATCGAGCGCGGACATCGCGATATTGGCGTTATTCCTGGCCCGCTGGAGCGTAACACCGGTGCAGGACGCCTTGCCGGTTTTATGAAGGCGATGGAAGAAGCGGTCATCACCGTACCGGAAAACTGGATCGTACAGGGCGATTTTGAACCAGAATCGGGTTACCGGGCGATGCAGCAAATTATCAACCAGTCCCACCGCCCTACTGCCGTATTCTGCGGCGGCGATATTATGGCGATGGGTGCGCTCTGTGCGGCAGATGAGATGGGGTTGCGCGTTCCTCAGGACATTTCGCTGATCGGATATGATAATGTGCGCAATTCCCGCTACTTTACGCCCGCGCTAACGACTATCCATCAGCCGAAAGATTCACTGGGCGAAACGGCGTTTACCATGTTGCTCGATCGTATCGTCAACAAACGCGAAGAGTCGCAATCCATTGAAGTCCATCCGCGTCTGATCGAACGCCGTTCGGTGGCGGATGGCCCGTTCCGCGACTATCGCCGTTAATCACACCCTGCGGGGGCCACTACTCCGGCTCCCGCAACCATTCGCTGTTCAGCGTCTCACTGTCCCCCAGATACTCTAGCAGCCAGTTCAACGCCGGTGATGCGTCATTTTGTTGCCATGTCAGGCAGCAGGCCGCATCAGGAAACGGATTCTCCAGTTCCAGCGCCACCCAGTCGCCGCTGTCCAGCCGTGGGCGGGCGAAATGCGCGGGTACCATCCCCACACACAACCCGGCAGAAAGACAGGCTTCTGAAGAGGACCAGTCCGGCACGATAACCCGCTTCTGGTTATCCAGCAGCCAGGTAATACGTTTAGGCAGCGAGCGCGACGTATCTTCCTGGATCAACGAAGGCCAGTTGCGCAACGTTTCATCACTTAGCAGGCCGGGCATGGATGCCAGCGGATGGCGGCTGGAGACGACACATTTCCAGCTTAGCATGCCCATATCACGAAACGCGTATCGCCCGCCGACCGGGATCGCCTGAGTCGCGCCAATCGCCACCTCAACACGGCCATCTGCCAGCGCATCCCAAACACCGTTAAACACCTCCTGGTAAACCCGTAACTCGACATCGTTAAAATGTCGGTAGAAATCGACAATCAATTGCCGTGTCCGCGCCGGTTTCACAATGTTATCCACGGCAATCGCCAACTGGCCGCGCCAACCGTTGGCGATCTGTTGACACTGCTGACGGGTGGTCTGCATTTTTTTGATAACAGAGCGCCCTTCTTTTAAAAACCAGTTTCCGGCGGGTGTTAACTCCACATCGCGATGGCGACGTTCAAATAACGGAACCGCCAGCCACTCTTCGAGTTGGCGCACGGTATAGCTCACCGCTGAAGGTACACGGTGCAACTCCTGGGCGGCACCGCTGAAACTGCCGTTGCGCGCAACAGCATCAACCACTTCCAGTGAATATTCTGACCACATAATCTGCCTACAAAAATTTTGAAACCACTGCGCAAATATTAGCGTTTCACAAGCAGGAAATCACTCCTTACACTCAACAACCTTGAAGAAGCAACAAGATGAGAACTCGAATGCAACCTGGAAAAGGATTTTTAGTCTGGCTCGCGGGATTAAGTGTGCTGGGCTTTTTAGCCACTGACATGTACCTGCCCGCGTTTAGCGCGATACAACAAGATTTGCAGACCTCTCCGGCCATCGTCAGTGCTACGCTCAGTTTGTTCCTGGCAGGCTTTGCTGTCGCGCAACTGGTGTGGGGCCCCTTGTCGGATCGCTATGGACGCAGACCCATTCTGTTAAGCGGGCTAGCCATTTTCGCGCTTGGGTGTCTGGGAACATTATGGGTACGGGACGCCAACTTGCTATTGGTACTGCGTTTCGTACAGGCGATCGGCGTTTGCGCCGCTACGGTTAGCTGGCAGGCGCTGGTCACGGACAACTATCCGGCGCACCGCGTTAATCGTATCTTTGCGACCATTATGCCGTTGGTGGGCCTGACGCCTGCATTGGCCCCACTGCTGGGTGCCTGGATGCTGGCGCACTTTTCCTGGCAGGCGATTTTTGCCACGCTGCTGACAATCACCCTGCTGCTGATGGTGCCCGCCTGGCGATTAAAAACGCCCGCACAGCCTGCTGAGTTGCATGAACAGCCGCTGACCTTTTTCGATCTGCTGTGTAATAAAGTGTATCGCGGCAATGTCATCATCTACGCCGCCTGCTCGGCCAGTTTTTTTGCCTGGTTGACCGGCTCGCCGTTTATTTTGCATGAGATGGGTTATGGTCCATCAGCAATCGGGCTGAGTTACATACCACAGACCATTGCCTTCCTGATTGGCGGTTATGGTTGCCGCGCCGCATTGCAAAAATGGCAGGGTTCCCACCTGCTTCCATGGCTGCTGAGCGCTTTTGGGTTAAGTGTGATTGCCACCTGGATCGTGGGTTTGCTGCCACAAGCATCACTGATCGGGCTGCTGATCCCATTCTGTTTTATGGCAATGGCCAACGGCGCTATCTATCCTATTGTAGTGGCACAGGCATTACGCCCGTTCCCCCAAGGGGCAGGTCGCGCAGCTGCGCTGCAAAATGCGTTGCAACTCGGGCTGTGTTTCCTGGCAAGCCTGGTGGTTTCAAGGCTGATTGCCACGCCGCTGTTCACCACCACCAGCGTGATGGTGGTGATGGTGATGCTGGTAGCGTTTGGCTACCGTCAGCAATACCAGCGTGATACCGAAACGGCAGAAGATGAGGTTATACCCTCATCTTTCCACGGATGATTGTATCAATAGCGCAGTGATTAGCTTGCTAACAGCTTTAAGTTGAATCACCCGATATTGAGGCCTATAATGATTTTAATTTTTTAATAAATACGATAAATATTATGTAGTAACGGGCACCGGATTGTGCCCGTTGTTCCAGGGACGGCCTTTCGGCAAGGGTAATCTCCCTTCCTCTGTTCTACGTCGGATATCAGCCTCACGGCTAAGACCGTGAGATTTCTCACAAACCCGAAAAAGCGACTACGCTGTTTGAAGGTTCGGATCACTGCGAGTGATGGAGAAGTTATGAGTTCATCGTGTATAGAAGAAGTTGGCGTACGGGATGATAATTGGTTCCGTATAGTAAACGAGTTACTGAGCCGCGCAGGTATCCGCGTAAACGGTCCCGCTGCTTCAGATATTCAGGTTAAAAACCCGGATTTTTTTAAACGTGTTTTACAGGAAGGTTCGCTCGGGCTAGGCGAAAGTTATATGGACGGTTGGTGGGAATGCGATCGCCTGGATATCTTCTTCACCAAAGTGCTGCGCGCCGGACTGGAAAAACAGCTTCCTCACCATTTCAAAGACACACTCCGCATAGCCGGAGCAAGATTATTTAATCTGCAAAGTAAAAAGCGGGCCTGGATTGTCGGTAGAGAGCATTACGACCTTGGTAATGATCTGTTTACCCGCATGCTGGACCCGCAGATGCAATACTCTTGTGCCTACTGGAAAGACGCAGAAAATCTCGACGACGCACAACGGGCGAAATTAAAGCTTATCGGTGAAAAACTGAAGCTGAAACCTGGTATGCGCGTGCTGGATATCGGCTGCGGCTGGGGCGGGCTGGCACAATTTATGGCACAGAATTACGGCGTCAGCGTCGTCGGCGTAACGATCTCGGCGGAACAGCAAAAAATGGCGCAACAGCGTTGTGAAGGACTGGATGTCGATATTCGCCTGCAGGATTATCGCGATCTGAATGAGCAGTTTGACCGCATTGTCTCCGTCGGGATGTTTGAACATGTGGGGCCGAAAAATTACGCGACCTATTTCAGCGTGGTGGATCGCAACCTTAAATCGGACGGAATTTTCCTGCTGCACACTATCGGTTCAAAACGCACCGACCTCAATGTTGATCCCTGGATCAACCGCTACATCTTCCCGAACGGCTGTCTGCCTTCCGTACGCCAGATTGCCAACGCCAGCGAATCGCATTTCGTGATGGAAGACTGGCACAACTTCGGCACCGATTACGATCGCACGCTGATGGCATGGTATGAACGTTTTCTTGCCGCCTGGCCGTTAATTGCTGACAACTACTCTGAACGCTTCAAACGGATGTTCAGCTACTATCTGAATGCCTGTGCAGGTGCTTTCCGCGCGCGTGATATTCAGCTGTGGCAGGTCGTCTTCAGCCACGGTATCGAACACGGTCTGCGCGTTCCACGCTAAACAAAAACCCCGGCTTGCCGTAATGCCAGTCAGTTAAGCATTTTAATGAATATAAATTCATAATTATGCTTAGATGGAAAACGAAGGAGTCAGGGTTTCAGCCCTGTTTTACTTCATCAGAGGCCCGAATTCTCGGGCCTCATTTCCTTAAGTGAACGGCATTACGGCTTGCCGGGGTTTTCTTTACTCTTCGCTGCTGATGACAGCGGTTTCTTTTGCCGCCAGCACGCGCTCAACGGTATCGACCACGGCCTGCGTTTGCGGATCGATCTCAATATTGACGCGGTGCCCCAGTTTTTTCGCGCCAAGGGTGGTGCGTTGCAGCGTTTCCGGGATCAGATGCACGCAGAAACGGCTGCTTGTCACTTCACCGACCGTCAGGCTAATACCGTCAATACCAATAAATCCTTTGTAGAGGATATATTTCATTAATACCGGATCCTGCACTTTAAACCAGATCTGGCGGTTATTCTCGGAGGTGAGGATTTTAACGATTTCAGCGGTCGTCATAATATGGCCGGACATTAAATGGCCGCCAATTTCATCGCTGAATTTTGCTGCGCGCTCAACGTTTACCCTGTCACCAATATTCAGCTCACCGAGATTGGTAATGCGCAGCGTCTCTTTCATCAGATCGAAACTAATATGGTTGCCATTAATGGCCGTCACGGTCAGACAGCAACCATTATTGGCAATGGAAGCACCGGTCTCAATTCCCTCCAGCATTGTTTCAGGAAGCTCAACAACGTGGGTGCGGAAATTCGGTTTATCCTCAATCGAAACCAGTTTTGCCGTACCCTGTACAATACCCGTAAACATACTTACCACTCCTGTTCCATTCCTACGGCTCAGCCGTGTTCTTTACGCACAATAACAGGTGAAAATAGCCCATGCCAGTCTCATTCACCCCGCCGCTACTTTTCCCGCCAGGCCGATGATAAGATAAGCGCCCCACTCCCGGTGCGGTAATAATTTTGCTTTATGGCCAACATGGAAAAAAGAGGCCGTAGCAGGTAAGATTTATACACATGTCGCATCTTTCACACTGCGGCATTCTTGTTAGCACAAGGAAAACTCCTTCCTGATAAGTCGTTCCATTCTTTCTTATAACAACAATATAAAGGTGTTCACGTGCAGAAGTATGTAGCAGAAGCGCGTCAGTTACTGGCACTTGCCGTGCCGGTTATTTTCGCGCAGGTGGCCCAGACCTCTATGGGCTTCGTTGATACGGTGATGGCGGGTGGCTACAGCGCCACGGACATGGCTGCCGTCGCCATTGGTACCTCAATCTGGCTGCCAGCGATCCTGTTTGGACACGGTCTGCTGCTGGCGCTGACGCCAGTGATTGCGCAACTTAACGGCTCCGGGCGCCGCGATCGCATCGCGCATCAAATCGGCCAGGGCTTCTGGCTGGCTGGCGCCGTCTCCATTCTGGTGATGGTAGTGCTGTGGAATGCCGGCCATATCATTCGCGCGATGAACAACATCGACCCGGAGTTAGCCAATAAAGCCGTGGGTTACCTGCGCGCGCTGCTGTGGGGCGTACCCGGTTATCTCTTCTTCCAGGTGCTGCGTAGCCAGTGCGAAGGTCTTGCCCGCACCAAACCCGGCATGGTGATGGGTTTCCTCGGCCTGCTGGTCAATATCCCGGTGAATTACATCTTTATCTACGGCCATTTTGGTATGCCGGAACTGGGCGCTATCGGTTGCGGCGTGGCCACAGCCTCGGTGTACTGGGTGATGTTTATCTGTATGCGCGTGTGGGTGAAACGCGCCCGCGTCATGCGCGATATTCAGCAGAACCAGCGTTTTGCGAAACCGGATATAGACGTACTAAAACGTCTGACGCAACTCGGCATGCCGATTGCGCTGGCGCTGTTTTTTGAAGTCACGCTGTTTGCGGTGGTCGCGCTGCTGGTGTCGCCGCTGGGTATTGTCGATGTCGCCGGGCACCAGATCGCCCTCAACTTTAGTTCGCTGATGTTCGTGCTGCCGATGTCGCTTGGCGCGGCTGTGACAATTCGCGTCGGTTTCCGCCTGGGTCAGGGATCAACCATTGATGCGCAAATCGCGGCGCGCACCGGGTTGATGGTCGGCATCTGCATGGCGGTGGTCACGGCGATTTTCACCGTGCTGCTGCGCGAGCAGATTGCCTTGCTGTATAACGATAATTCGCGAGTCGTGGCGCTGGCGTCGCACCTGATGTTGCTGGCGGCGATTTATCAGATTTCCGATTCAATCCAGGTCATTGGCAGCGGCGTGCTGCGCGGCTATAAGGATACGCGCTCCATCTTCTTTATCACGTTTACCGCCTACTGGGTGCTGGGGCTTCCTTCCGGCTACATCCTGGCGCTGACCGATTTAGTGGTGCCGAGAATGGGGCCAGCGGGTTTCTGGATAGGCTTTATCATTGGCCTGACTTCTGCGGCAATTTTGATGATGCTGCGGATGCGCTTCCTGCAACGCCAGCCTTCCGCACGGATTTTGCAGCGCGCTGCCCATTAACAGGCCAGTAGCCGCCGGATGGCGGCTACTTTCCCGGCGTTTTGGTTAGTTGTTCCGCAATCGCGTGAATTCAGGAAGAAATTTGCCATTTTCCCCTTGCCACATCTCCAGGCTGCCGCTAATATTCGTCCCCGTTGTCAACCACAACACTGCGTTCATAGCTCAGTTGGTTAGAGCACCACCTTGACATGGTGGGGGTCGTTGGTTCGAGTCCAATTGAACGCACCATTCTCTCAGTGCGTCCGTAGCTCAGTTGGTTAGAGCACCACCTTGACATGGTGGGGGTCGATGGTTCGAGTCCATTCGGACGCACCATTCTTAAGTTCCCTTTTTATTTCCCTTGTTTTATCGCTGCATTACGCAGCAGACCGCAAACGCAGCCTGTCGGTGTTGTACGTTTACGCGCTCAGCGTTTTCATATCGATAACAAAACAGTACTTCACGTCGCTTTTCAGCAGGCGTTCAAAGGCGTCGTTGATCTCATCAATGTGGATCAACTCAGAATCGGCCGTAATGTTATGCTCGCCGCAAAAATCAAGCATTTCCTGGGTTTCGGCAATACCGCCAATCGCGGAGCCAGGAACCGAACGGCGCCCAATCAGTAGCGGGATGGTGTTAATGGTCGGTTCGAGCTCGCCCAGCAGCCCAACAAACACCAGCGTGCCATCCAGCGTCAGCGTCGACAAATAGGCAATGAAAAAGCGCCAGCAGGGCTTTGTTTGACTGTGCTGCATAGCCGAGGACTTTCATCGTCATGGTTGTTCTTCGTTTATTCTTCAGGCTTGATACAAGGTGATAACACCCGATGGTGATCCTGTTGTTGCTCCCACACCGTCGTTCAAGTATGGCGCGGTGCAGTATTCACCGCCATCCGATTGCACGCTTTGCACTTTCTGTCATCGGAAAACAAAAAAGCCCTCCGCAGAGAGCTTGATGTCAAAGAACTTTACTGAGGAACGCGGCGGTTCTGGGATTGGTAGGCGCGGTGAAAATCTGCTGCGGTGGACCCTCTTCCTGGATCACGCCCTGATCGATTAATATCACCCGATCCGCCACTTCACGAGCAAAGCCCATTTCATGAGTGACGATCACCATTGTCATCCCTTCCGTCGCCAGCGTTTTCATCACTTGCAATACATCACCCACCAGCTCCGGATCGAGCGCCGATGTCGGTTCATCAAATAGCATAATTGATGGATTCATCGCCAGTGCGCGGGCAATTGCCACGCGCTGTTGTTGCCCGCCGGAAAGACTCGCCGGCCAGGCATCACGTTTATCACTCAGCCCGACTTTCGCCAGCAGGTTTTCCGCCAGGGTAACGGCCTCAGCGCGTTTCATGCCCTTCAGGCTCATAGGCGCCATTGTCAGGTTTTCCAGCACCGTCATATGCGGGAACAAATTGAAACGCTGGAAAACCATGCCGACACTTTCGCGCAGCTTGTTGATATCGGTTTTCGGATCGTGGATCGCAAAGCCGTTAACCTCAACGGCACCTTCACTCACCGACTCCAGCCCGTTCATACAGCGCAGAAAGGTACTTTTCCCCGAGCCGGACGGCCCAATCACGCACACAACTTCTTTCGGCTTGATATCGCAACTGATGCCACGCAGCACATGGCTTTCGCCAAAATGTTTATGCAGGTTTTTAATGTGAATCACTTTTGCCAAACCTCTTTTCCAGTTGGTTAACCAGTTGCGCAAGCAGGAAGGTGATCACCCAGTAGACCAGCGAAATAGTCAGGTAGGGTTCCCAGTAGGTGGCATACGCACCAGAAACTGTGCGGGCGGCATAGGCCAGATCCGCAAGGCCTATCGCCGAAGCCAGTGATGAATCTTTAACAATAGCAATGGCGTTATTACCCAACGGCGGCAGAATGCGGCGGAACGCCTGCGGCAGGATCACTTTACGCATCGTCTTCCACCACGGCATACCCAGCGCACGCGAGGCCTCCATCTGCCCGCGATCGACAGACTGAATACCCGCGCGGAAGATCTCCGACACATAGGCACCAGCATTGAGCGTAATGGCGACGATACAGGATAGAAATGCGCCATAGTCGGAGCGCAGCCCACGCGCCAGATCGCTGCTCATGATCCCGCTGGTCACCAGAATGCCGTCACGCGGGTTGATGAACAGCGGCACCAGCGCAAAATGTACGACCATAATCTGCACAAACAGCGGCGTACCACGAATGGCGCTGACATAAAAACGCACCGGAAATTGCACCAGATAGCGCAATACATATTTCCATGGCCCATGTTCAGCCTGTGCCATGCGGCCCAGGCCGAGCGTGAGGCCCCAGAACGTGCCTAAAATAACGCAGATAATGGTGCATTTGATGGTCATCCAGGCACCTTCCATAAATAACGGCGCGTACTCCTGGATTATTTCCCAACGGAATCCCGACATAAGTCATTCCTGAAAAAATGACGGCTACCGGAATGTTCACGGTAGCCGGAATAAAAAAGAAGCGAAGTGTTATTGTGCGGGTAATTCAGGCACGTGGTCGTCAAACCAGGTTTTATAAATTTTGGCGTAGGTACCGTCAGCCACAATTTTCTTCAGGCCGCTGTTAATTTTCGCCTGCAATTCGGAATTCCCTTTCGCCACCGCAATACCAAAATATTGACGTTCAAACTTCGCGTCCGGAACCAGTTTGAACTGTTTTTCCGGGTGCTGCTTGATGTAGTACTTCACCACGCCCACATCGCCCACGGCCGCGCTGACACCATCTTCGAACAACTCTTGCAGCATCAGCGGCGTGTTATCAAAGCGTTTAATCGCCGTACTGTTTTTCCCCAACACGTCTGAAACCACAATATCGCCGGTGCTGGAGTTCACTACGCCGACTTTTTCATCTTTCAACGACGCCAGAGAGGTCACTTTTGAGCTGTCAGGAACCACAATCGACTGCTCCGCCGGGAAGTAAGGCGCGGAAAAATCAACCATCTGTTTACGTTTGTCAGTAATGGTAATACCGGAAATAATGATGTCGCGATCGCCGGATCCCAACGTGGCGAAGATCCCTTCCCACGGCGTGTTGATCAGCTTGATATTAAAATCCTCGGCTTTGGCGATGGCTTTAATGATATCGATGTCAAAGCCTTCTAACTGCTTCTGGCTGTTTTCAAACTCGAACGGACGATATGTTCCCCCTGCGCCCACCACGTAAGTTTGCTGGGCAGCAAACGCGCTGCTCGCCAGCGCAGCAAAAAGACAACCTGCCTGCATCCACTTCCTGAACATACACACCACCTTTTTATGCAAATTATATGCATAAAAATACATATAAGCCGCTATGTATGCAATCTTTATTGTATACAATCAATGAACTGTCATTTGGTTATGCTACATCCAGAGATTCAACGTTCGGAAAGAACCTGTTTCAGCGTTCAAACAAGATAACGGAGAGTTACGCAATGAATCATATTGTGCCTGATAGCGCTTTTTTATCTGTGTCTGGAATATGCGTAGCAACCGTATGACATTGTGGCGCTGATACCCATTATCAAGCAGGCAGGCGGCATGGTGACAACATTAGACGGCGGGAGACCGGAATCGGGCGGTCATATCCTTGCTTCCGGCTGCCCATTTTTGCACGAACAGGCATTACGTATCCTGAATCGCTAAATAACATCGCTAAAACGTTACAGCGTACACACTTAATGCGTTTCACTTGTAGAGATTTTATACGCTCAAATTTGTGATCCCGGGACGCGGATTAGCCCTACTTTTATCCATTTGGCGGTAAAAGCGCAATTTTGGCGGTAAATCTGCGGATTTTATTTTTGTGTGAACTTAACACGTTGATAACACTTCGTTGTGAAACTGCACAGATGATTTTTGAAACACCGTTTTCATTTTCCTTTTCACTGAAAATCAGCGTATAATGGCCGCCTATTCACTCTTGAATGGTTTCAGCTGATTGAACTGTAAAACGCCAAACTTAAATCATACTTTTCCCTGTTGGGCTGAAACTCAGGCACATATTACTCTGCACGCTTTTTTGATGTCACCTATCCTTAGGCAGTGGCATCGCTCTTTTCGTAACACATGTTTGACTCCGGGGTCGTTGTACGCCAGCCGGAGCGTGAATTCCCAATCCTTCTCAACTCAAACTTAAAGACCAGAACTGTCATGAAAAAGACCAAAATTGTTTGCACCATCGGTCCGAAAACCGAATCCGAAGAGATGCTGGCGAAAATGCTGGACGCGGGCATGAACGTCATGCGTTTAAACTTCTCTCACGGTGACTATGCTGAACACGGCCAGCGCATCAAAAACCTGCGCAACGTATTGAGCAAAACCGGTAAAAAAGCGGCAATTCTGCTGGACACCAAGGGCCCGGAAATCCGCACTATCAAGCTGGAAGGCGGCAATGACGTCTCACTGAAAGCGGGTCAGACCTTCACCTTCACCACTGACAAATCCGTGGTCGGCAATGCCGAAACTGTTGCTGTGACCTATGAAGGTTTCACCAATGATCTGAGCGTCGGCAACACCGTTCTGGTGGATGATGGCCTGATCGGCATGGAAGTTACTGCAATCGAAGGTAACAAAGTTATCTGTAAGGTTCTGAACAACGGCGACCTGGGTGAAAACAAAGGCGTTAACCTGCCGGGCGTTTCCATCGCGCTGCCAGCGCTGGCTGAAAAAGATAAGCAAGACCTGATCTTTGGCTGCGAGCAAGGCGTTGATTTCGTTGCTGCATCCTTCATCCGTAAGCGTTCCGACGTTGTTGAAATCCGCGAGCATCTGAAAGCGCACGGCGGTGAAAACATCCAGATCATCTCCAAAATCGAAAACCAGGAAGGCCTGAACAACTTCGACGAAATCCTTGAAGCATCTGACGGTATCATGGTTGCTCGTGGCGACCTGGGCGTTGAAATCCCGGTTGAAGAAGTGATCTTCGCGCAGAAGATGATGATCGAGAAATGTATCCGCGCACGTAAAGTGGTTATCACCGCGACCCAAATGCTCGACTCGATGATCAAAAACCCGCGTCCGACTCGTGCGGAAGCAGGCGACGTAGCGAACGCCATCCTCGACGGCACCGATGCAGTTATGCTGTCCGGTGAATCTGCGAAAGGTAAATACCCGCTGGAAGCCGTTGGCATCATGGCGACCATCTGTGAACGTACCGACCGGGTAATGACCAGCCGTCTGGACTACAACAACGACAGCCGCAAGCTACGCATCACCGAAGCAGTTTGCCGTGGCGCCGTTGAAACCGCAGAAAAACTGGAAGCGCCGCTGATTGTGGTAGCGACTCAGGGCGGTAAATCCGCACGCGCTGTGCGTAAATACTTCCCGGATGCGACCATCCTGGCGCTGACAACTAACGAAATCACTGCGCGTCAACTGGTGCTGAGCAAAGGCGTTGTCGCTCAACTGGTGAAAGAGATCTCCTCTACGGACGATTTCTACCGTCTGGGTAAAGAAGTGGCGCTGCAAAGCGGCCTGGCCAGCAAAGGCGACGTCGTGGTTATGGTTTCCGGTGCGCTGGTTCCGAGCGGCACCACAAACACCGCTTCTGTCCACGTTCTGTAATAATAGCCAGAAAATTTAGACTGCTTAAAAAAGCGCCCTCGCGGCGCTTTTTTATATTCTCGTCTCCAGCTTGAATAAAAAATCAAATCGGATTTCACTATTTAAGCAGCACATTACTTAAGATGAATCCGATGGAAGCCTGCTGTTTTAACACACGTTTTTTAACCTTTTATTCAAAGTCGGTGTTTCTTTGAGCGAACGATCAAATTTAAGGGTATTCCCATTAAAAAAATATTCTCAACCTAAAAAACTTTGTGTAATACTTGTAACGCTACATGGAGATTAACTCAATCTAGAGGGTATTAATAATGAATCGTACTAAACTGGTACTGGGCGCGGTAATCCTGGGTTCTACTCTGCTGGCTGGTTGCTCCAGCAATGCTAAAATCGATCAGCTGTCTTCTGACGTTCAGACTCTGAACGCTAAAGTTGACCAACTGAGCAACGACGTGAACGCAATCCGTTCCGACGTTCAGGCTGCTAAAGACGACGCAGCTCGCGCTAACCAGCGTCTGGACAACCAGGCTCACTCTTACCGTAAGTAAGAGTTCCTGTAATGAAATGGCGCACAGTGTGCGCCATTTTTTTGCCCGCAATTTACCCCTTTCCCTTCTCCTGGTGTGTTACCGTTTCTGCCGTTTCCGCATTCATGGCTACCGCTTTCGTGCTGTTTTGCACCGATAGCACGCTTTCAGGGCTTGCTGCCTGCTTTGCCACAGGGATTATCACCGGATAACCCGCACGACGGTACAGCGCTTTATCAATCGCGACTTTATCGCCGCCCGCTTGGGTAATAAACGACGCCAGCATTGGGGAGAGAGTTATCGGCAGCGTCTGGGTATTCTCTTCCACCGTCTGCGACAACGGGCGATGCACTTCAATATAATGTCTGCCGTTCGGCTCAACCGCATACTTCACCGGTTCGTTGATAATAGTCACCCTGGTTCCCGTCGAGACCTGGGCAAACAGCGCAGCTATATCAGGCGCGTTCATCCGCATACAGCCGGAACTGACGCGCAGTCCGACGCTGTCCTGCGCATTGGTGCCATGAATAAGATATTCGCCGTGACCTATCCCCAAACGCAGCGCAAATCGTCCCAGCGGGTTACTGGGCCCGGCAGGTATTACTGGCGGCAATTCAATACCATTCGCCAGTGAACGTGCGCGAATGCCCGCTGTAGGCGTCCAGGTTGGGTTAGGTATTTTCTGGCTGACCTTCGTCACCGACACTGGCGTATCCAGGCCCTGCTGACCAATACCAAGGGGATAAACCTGAACACTGTTTTTACCGGGTGGGAAGTAATAAAGCCGTAGCTCCGCAAGATTGACCACAATTCCCTCCCGCGGGATATCGGGGAGCAACATTTGCGAAGGAATAGTGACCACAGTTCCCGGCTTCGGTACTGGCGCAATAGTGTCATTAGCTTCAATGATAAGCATTGCGGCGGTATCAAAGTGACGGGCGATAGTTTGCAGGTTTTTATCCCCCGCCTGCACGGTGTAAGTCTTGTTTTGACCGATGATACGACTCCCGTTTCCCGGCAGAGTATATTCCGCCGCATGAGCCACCGAAAGAGCGCTAATAGCGCCAAAAAGACAGAGATTTATCAAAGACGCGCATTTCATGATCGTTCCTGTATTCACTGGCAAAACGCCGGAAAGCTGAAAACCAGCGAGGCAAAAAACGCCTCGCATAACAGAATGAAAGTTTTTCTTTGAGTTTAGCTAATGTTGGCAGCTTTGGAGCGGATTGCACGGATCATTGCTTCCAGCCCCTGCGAACGTGAAGGAGTGAGATGTTGTGTCAAAGAGAGTTTTTCGAACCACGGACGAACATCGAACGCGACTATGTCCTGTGGCGTCATCTGCTGGTACAGCACAAAAACGACGGCAATAAGTCCTTTAACAATCGCGGCATCGCTGTCGCCAGCCAGCTCAATCACACCATCGTCATTACAATGCATCACAATCCAGACCTGGCTTTGACACCCCTGGATAATGTTTTGCGGGTTATGATCCTTGGCGCTCAGCGCAGACAACCGCTGTCCCAGCTCGATAATATAAAGGTACTTCTCTTCCCAGTTGGCACAGCGGGCAAAATTGCGCAGCAATTTCTCTTTATCGGGTAATGCGGCCATTCTCGCCTCTTTAGTTAACCCAGTAACTGATGAATACGCTTCAGGCCAGCCACCAGACGATCTATCTCTTCTTGCGTATTGTACATGACCAACGAAGCACGACACATGGCAGGCACGTTGTAAAACGCCATCAGCGGCATCGCGCAGTGATGCCCGGTACGAACGGCAATACCATAATTATCGAGGAAACTACCGACATCGTAAGCGTGATGTTTACCAAGGTTGAAGGCAATTACCCCCTGACGCTGCGCCGGACCGTAGAGCGTTAAATCCGGCACCTCCGCCAGCGCCGCCAGCGCATAACGCATCAATGTCTGTTCATACTCGCCAATCGCCTTCAGGCCCAATGCGGTCACATAATCGATCGCCGCGCCCAGCCCGATAATCCCGCCAGTATTCGGCGTCCCGGCTTCAAACCGCCACGGCGCTTTCGCGTAGGTAGTACCTTCCGTCAGGCTGACGGTGGCAATCATTGAACCGCCGCCTTCCCACGGTGGCATAGCCTGCAAAATCTCCTCTTTGGCGTATAGCACGCCAATACCGGTCGGGCCATACAATTTATGCCCGGAGAAAACATAGAAATCGCAGTCCAGCGCCTGTACGTCTACCGGGTGATGCATCACCGCCTGCGCGCCGTCCACCAGCACTTTCGCGCCGTGCTGGTGCGCCAGCGCGATCATCTCCAGAACCGGGTTTTCCGTTCCCAGCACGTTAGAAACATGGGTGATAGCCAGCAGCCGCGTGCGTTCGTCCAGTAGTGTCGGCAGCACCTCTAATTGCAGGGTGCCATCCTGATTAAGCGGGATCACACGCAACTGTGCACCCACACGTTCACACAGCATCTGCCACGGCACGATGTTCGCATGGTGTTCCATCGAGCTGATGATGATGTTGTCGCCGGCACACACCTGGTTGTTTCCCCAGCTATTGGCGACCAGGTTGATCCCTTCCGTCGTACCGCGCACAAATACCAGCTCTTCCGGCAGACGCGCATTAAGAAACGCCGCCGCCTTCTCACGCACCTGTTCCATACGCTGCGTCGCTTCAGCGCTGAGGGTATGGATCCCCCGATGCACGGCAGCGTAACCGTGGCGATAAAACTCCGCTTCGGCATCAATGACCTGATTCGGTTTTTGCGCACTGGCAGCGCTGTCGAGATAAGCCAGCGGCGATCCGTTCACTTCACGCAGCAGCACCGGAAAATCGGCGCGTACCGTGTTCACGGGAAAACTCATGCTACGCCCCCTGCCAGGCGCTGGCTGATACGCGCCAGCACCTGTTGTTTCAACGCTTCGTCGCTAATCACTTCCGTCAGTTCAGCGGCAAAAGCATGGATGATCATTTTCTGCGCCGCCTGCTGGTTAATACCGCGCGAGCGCAGATAAAACATCTGTTCATCATCAATACGGCCAACCGTTGCACCGTGGCTGCACTTGACATCGTCAGCATAAATTTCCAGTTGCGGTTTGGTATCCACTTCCGCCAGACGCCCTAACAGCAGATTGTTGTTGGTCATCTGGCCGTCGGTTTTAATCGCATGTTGCGCAACATTGATTAAACCGTTGAATACCGCCCGACCTTTGTCGCTGACAATGGTTTTATGTAACTGGCGACTGTTGCAGTAGCCTTTGTTGTGCTCAAGCCAGGTGCGGGTGTCGCAGACTTCCGATTTCACCGGCATCGCCAGGCTGTTGATATTAAGCTGCGTGTTTTCACCATTCAGTTGCGTACTGGTGTTATGGCGCAGCACCAGGCCGCCAAGCAGGAAGCTATGACTGTCAGCCGCCGCATCGGCTCCCAGCAGAAGATCGTTATGCGAGAAGTGATAGCTTTGTGGGTTTTCAAACGCCAGCTTCACATGGTGCACATGTGCATTTGCCGCCACATTCATCGTCAGACGCGAACCGGTAAAGTGTGGCTGTTCGCTGAGGCTGACATAATGCTCATAGATTGTCGCTTCGGCACCCTGCGCCAGTTCGAGATGATGGCGATAGTGCGCGGTGTTCATCTCCTCGCCCGTCAGTCCCTGAGTGATATGCATCAGCAGCAAGGGTTTCGCCGGGCGTTGATTGCGCGCGACCTGAATCCATGTCGCGTTCTGCGCCAGGCTTTCAGTCAGATGCAGGAACATCTCCGGCTGCACCGGCGCGGGCAGAGCATTACGTGCGTCGCTGAACGTCACATCAAAACCGGAACCAATTGTCTCATCGCTTAATTGTGCGCTGAACTGCCCATCGACAAACACCAGCCTGATGGCATCCACCGGCAACGCCAGCGCGTCACGCTGTGCGGTGTTTACCGTGGCGCAAGCGTTGACAAACTGGCTGTTCAGTAATCCCTCAAGCGGGGTGTATTTCCAGTTCTCTTGTTTGCGCGTCGGCAGGCCTAATCGCAACATTTGTTGCAAATGTTGTTGCGCCACTTCCGAGCGCGCGCCGCCCTGGGTTTCGAACAGGTGATGCCACTGTTGCAGCGCGTTACTGCTGTTCGGTAAGCCAGCCATAGCCCTGCTCCTCCAGTTGCTTAACCAGCGTGAAATCGCCGGATTTCACGATGCGCCCCTGATACAATACATGCACAAAGTCGGGTTTGATGTAATCGAGAATACGCTGGTAGTGCGTGACAATAATAAAAGCCCGTTTCTCATCGCGTAGGGCGTTCACCCCTTCAGCAACGATTTTCAGCGCATCAATATCCAGCCCGGAGTCGGTTTCATCAAGAATGCAGAGATCCGGTTCCAGCACCGCCATTTGTAGAATGTCGTTACGCTTCTTCTCACCGCCAGAGAAACCCACGTTCACCGAACGAGTCAACAGATCTTCCGGCATCTTCAGCAGTTTGATTTTATCTTCCATCAGATCCTGGAAATCGAAGCGATCAAGCTCGTCCTTGCCGCGATATTTCCGCACCGCATTCAGCGCCGTCTGTAAAAAGAACTGGTTGCTGACGCCGGGAATTTCTACCGGATACTGGAAGGCCATAAAGATGCCTTCTCCGGCGCGATCTTCCGGCGACAGTTCCAGCAAATCTTTGCCTTTAAATTCAACGCGGCCGCCAACGACTTCATAATCTTCACGTCCGGCGAGGGTTGCAGAAAGCGTACTTTTCCCGGAACCGTTCGGCCCCATGATGGCATGCACTTCGCCTGGACGAACGTTCAGACTCAAACCGCGCAGGATTGCTTTGCCTTCAACGCTTACCTGCAAATCTTTGATACTTAACATTTATTATCCTTTAATTCTTAACCGACGCTGTGTTCAAGGCTAATAGCCAGCAGTTTTTGCGCTTCAACGGCAAATTCCAGCGGCAACTCGGAGAAGACGTCTTTACAGAAACCGTTAACAATCATCGAGATAGCATCATCTTCGCTGATACCGCGTTGCAGGCAATAGAACAGTTGATCTTCACCAATGCGTGAGGTTGTGGCTTCGTGTTCAAGCTGGGCGCTGTTATTACGACATTCAACATACGGGAAAGTATGCGCGCCGCAGTCCGGGCCGATCAGCATCGAGTCGCACTGGGTAAAGTTACGGGCATTTGTTGCCGTCGGCATGATTTTCACCAGCCCGCGATAGCTGTTCTGGCTATGTCCGGCCGAGATCCCTTTCGAAATAATGGTCGATTTGGTGTTCTTGCCGATGTGGATCATCTTGGTGCCGGTGTCGGCCTGCTGATGCCCGCTGGTCAGCGCCACAGAGAAGAACTCACCAATGGAGTTGTCACCGCGCAGAATGCAGCTCGGATATTTCCACGTAATGGCCGAACCGGTTTCTGATTGCGTCCACGACATCTTGCTGTTTTCGCCTTCGCACAGCGCACGCTTGGTAACGAAGTTAAGAATGCCGCCCGTGTTGTTGTCGCCAGGGAACCAGTTCTGCACGGTGGAGTATTTCACTTCGGCATCTTTGTGGATGATCACTTCCACCACCGCCGCATGAAGCTGGTAGCTGTCGCGCACCGGCGCGGAGCAACCTTCGATATAGCTGACATAACTGCCTTCATCGGCCACCAGAATAGTGCGTTCGAACTGGCCGGTTTTCTCCGCATTGATACGGAAATAGGTGGACAGCTCCATCGGGCAACGCACGCCTTTCGGGATATAAATGAACGTGCCGTCGGAGGCAACTGCAGCATTCAGCGCAGCAAAGAAGTTGTCATTCGATGGCACTACGGTACCGAGGTACTTTTTCACCAGTTCCGGATGATCGTGAATAGCCTCACCGAACGAGCAGAAAATAATGCCCTGCTCCGACAGTTTCTCGCGGTAAGTGGTGGCAACAGAAACCGAATCGAAAATGGCGTCCACCGCCACCTCTTTGCCTTCACGCACCGGTACGCCCAGTTGGTTAAACGCGGCTTCCACTTCATCGGTCAGATATGCGTTCGCGCCCGTCTGTTGCACAGCACCTGGCTGCGAGGCGCATGTGTCATCGCAATTACCACAGGACGGCGCCGAATAGTAGCTGTAGTCCTGATAGTTCAGCTTGTCGTAGTGCGCTTTCAGCCAGTGCGGCTCTTCCATTTCAAGCCAGGCACGAAAGGCACTCAGGCGGAACTCCAGCATCCACTCCGGCTCGTTACGTTTCGCCGAGATCGCCCGCACGACATCTTCATTAATGCCTTTCGCCAGCTCATCGGTGGTTAATTGCGTAAAGAACCCCTCTTTATAATTGAGGTTACCGGTCCAGATTTTGACATCGTCAGTTGCTTCAGTATTACGAGACATAGTACCGCCTATACCCCAAAGCTTTCGCCACAACCGCATTCGTGCTGGGCTTTCGGGTTATGAAATTTGAAGATCTGATTTAACCCTTCACGCACGTAATCCACTTCAGTGCCATCAATAAAGGGCATCGCCTGAAGCGGAACGTAAAGGCGCGCGCCTTCGGATTCGTACAGCAAATCGTCGGCATTCGGCTCCGTCACGGTATCCAGCACATAACCAAAGCCCGCACAGCCAGTCTGCTTAATGCCGAGCCGCACGCCCAGCACACCGGCCTGTTTACTGGCCAGCGTACGAATATGTTCAGCAGCGGCAGGCGTCATGGTCAGCCCGCGCCACGCAAAATCTTCCGGATTAAATGATTCCATCACGTTACCTCAACTCACCAGATTCGAAGGGCATAATGCTATGTTAGTGATAATTATTCTCGCTTCAACCTCTTCCCCGCAGGGTTATTCCCCCAGTAGCCCCTTTTTCAACTGTTGCTATAAGCATAGTCTCTGCAGAAAGGCTTTACAGATAAGTGAAAAATTGTTTAATGATTTGATAAATAATGAATTTAAAACAGCCAGCCGCTAACCTCCGGCGAAAAAGATAAGATGTATAGGTAATACCTATTTTTGATATAGGATCGAAAAAAATGTCGCCTTAAAAACCAGGCGGGTTATCAAAAAACAGACGCGCACGCTCCACTTGCGCCCATTTCATCTTCTCCAATCGCGATAAAATCCACAGTGGTATGAACAGAGATCGCAATGGAAAAGACAGCGACATTTGCGACAACGCATGGTCACGGCTTAAGACGTTTCTCTGCAATTAAGATTTTCTCACCCAACGCAGCGAAAATATCTCCTGTAAGATATTGCCTGGTTTAAATCCAGGCTAAGCCCTGCAAACATGGAGAGAGTTGATGAAGGCAACGATGTCATATTTAGATACCGGTTCAGGATTTCCCGTTTTACTCGGCCACAGTTATCTATTCGATAAATCAATGTGGGCACCGCAGATTGAGGCTCTGGCTAAACAGTTTCGCGTGATAGCTCCGGATTTATGGGGCCACGGTGATTCTCCCGCTCTGCCCGCATCAACAAAGTCGCTGACAGATCTGGCCGCCGATCATCTGGCGCTGATGGATACGTTACAGATTGAGGAGTTCGCGGTGGTGGGGTTGTCCGTTGGCGGCATGTGGGGAGCCGAACTGGCTGCAGCTGCGCCACAGCGGGTAAAAGCGTTAATGCTGTTTGATACCTTTATCGGCGATGAAACCAGTGAGGCGCGCGAACGTTACTTTGGCATGCTCAACGCCATTGAGACCACTGGCTTCATTCCGCCTGCTATGCTGGATTACATTGTCGGGCAATTTTATTCTCAACATGCCACACCAGCAGATGTCCAGCGGCTTACAGCATATCTCTCTTCACTAACGGCGGAACAACTGCGCGGCAGTATCGTTCCGCTTGGTAAACAGATTTTTGGTCGCCCGGACAGGCTTTCAGTGCTGAATTCCATTCGCTGTCCGGCACACGTTGCTACCGGTGAACTGGATCTGCCGAGGCCGCCGGTCGAAGGTCGCCTGATGGCTGAAAAGCTGGGCTGCGATTTCACGCTGGTCCCGAATGCTGCGCATATCAGCAGCCGCGAAAATCCTGTTGTGGTGCTGCGCTTGATTGAGAATTTCCTCTTCAGACATTTATAACCCTCCGTGAGACTCCACTCCCTGCCGACGGAGAGTGGAGATCGCACAGGCTCACCGCCTGACTTCAAGGTGCCTTTTGCCACGCTCACAGCTCACAGCTCACGCACGGTATTTTTGACGTACAGCAACAGCGTATAAAAATACCGCGACCCAATTTTGTTATTGGACTCATTACGCTCGCCCTTTGCATACGAAATTCATTAATCGCAAATTTGAAAGGGTTTTATTACCGCATTCTGAGCATATTTATCCCTTTAAGGCTTTGCCTCTCATGGGTACACAAAAGCGGAAGTGATATTTCCATAAAATGATATTTCATTTTTTAATCCCCCACTTTCTTACATCGATATACATATTAAAAATACATGTTTACGGAGATCATTCATGACTAAAAAAGATCAAAAAAAAGAACAACGAATAATGCGGTGTGACGCAGTGGCAGGGAATTTTCAGACTGAAAAGGGGGTGATATGCGCCAAAGCTTACACTTTTGGCAAATCCAGCGACAGGTGATAAGAGCATATCAATTTGCGTTGAGTCCACTTTCCCGCTGGAAAACAAGGAGATAAATAATACAAAACACAAATAATTAGCTGATAAACCTGACACAATAAAAATACCTAAAACAAAAGTCCATTATTAGTTATAGATTTAAGCGATCATTTTAATAAATGTAATAGATACAAGCTATCGAAAAGAGAAGATCGATCATTCAAAACAATTTTCAAACTTTATGATTAGTTGTGTAAACTTGAAAACTTATATAGTGGTTAGACCTGTTCTTATGAGTAGGGAGCTGAATCAGGGATAATGAATATAAAAACACTGGAAATTGAGGACAAAAAACTTAGCGTTAGCGCAGAGTTCAACCCCGTCATGCACCTTTCTGGAAAAACTATTTTCCGCTATGAAGTTCTTGCCAAAATTTATAATGTCAGCGATCGTTGGCTTCCAGTAGAACAATCCTTCGATATTCTTGAGAGAGAAACCATTAAAGCAGTTAGCGATTTTTTGTTTGAGACCGTCTGCGAACTGCTGAAAATGAAAGAAGGTATCACGGTATCATTCAAACTCCCCGCTCAGTTAATGAATGATATGGCGTACCTCGCCAGCCTTTACCAGCGGTGCAGGCATCATCATGTATCACCACAACGCATTGAGATTGAGATTGGCAAGTGGCCGACTGATACACTACAAATACATCGTCAGGCGTTTTTACAGCAGGCGAGAACCTATGGTTTTATGCTCTCGTTAGATGATTTTGGCACCCAGGATGAATCCGCCGACAGCCTGCGGCTGTTTCGCTTTGACACAATTAAACTCGCGCGAACGCTTATTCACGGTATTGCCACAAGCCCGGCAAAATTATCAACACTTCACAATTTAATCGACAAGGTGATCCCGGCTGGTACGCATGTAATTTGCGAGGGCGTGGAACGTTCATCCGACCTTGCACTGCTCAGCCGCTACCGCCATATCGGTATCGAAGGGTACATTTTCTCCCGCCCGTTAACCTTCAGTCAGTTGCGGCTGCTGGAAGGCTTTTAACCTTACTGCCCTGAATCCTTACGCGTACAGATGATGGCTTTATCATCCGTGTGCTTGCTGTCCGAAAAGAAGAAGGCTTTTTTACCGCTGGAGATCTGCGTGATGATGTTGATGGCCACCCAGTTGGTCTGGTTGTTCTGATCCTGGTTGTCGGTATAAATCAGCGAGCGGCCAGTGTAATCGTCAGAAATATCGAACGACTTCTCTTGCGGATTGGTATAGCGATGGCTGTTGACGGTAAGCCCGTCAGGCTCAACAACAGCGGTATATTCATCGCAGGAGAGGTTGATACCGGCGGCGAACGAACATGTGGAAAAGAGGGTAAAACAGCTGATCACAATAAACCTGACCATAAGCATCCCGTATCAATTTTAACGTCATGTAATACAACGCCCCGAAGTTGGGGCGCTGAGAAAAGAGATCAATTATAGAGCGAAGGCTCGCCGAGCGGACGGGTTTTGAAACGGCGATGGATCCACAAATATTGTTCCGGCGCGCGCAAAATTTCGCGCTCAATCACTTTATTCATATAGCTGGCTGCCGCAAACTCATCCGCGCACGGATAATCATTTAACGCGGGACCAATATGCAATGAATAACCGGTGCCATCGGTTTTGCGTACCATCGTTACCGTCAACATTTTAGCGCCCGACAGGCGCGAAAGCACAAACGTGCCGTTGGTGGTGGCGGCATTTTTCACCGAGAAGAACGGCGCGAAAGTGCTTCCCTTGCGACCATAGTCCTGATCCGGTGCAAACCAGACGGCTTCCCCCTGTTTTAACGCATTCACCAGCCCTTTCAGATTGCGGCGATCGATCATATTTTTATTTGAACGCATACGCCCGCGCGTCTGTACCCACTCCATCAGCGGGTTGTTGTGCGGGCGATAGGTAGCCATCATCGGCTGACACAATCCCATCACACGGCCACCCAGTTCCAGCGACATGAAATGTACTCCGACAACCATCACGCCCCGCGCATTGGCCTGCGCAGCCAGTAGATGCTGGTAACCTTCGACATCAAACCAGCGGCGCACGCGTTTATCCGACCAGAACCATGCCATGCCGGTTTCGATTAATCCCATGCCAAGCGATATAAAGTTTTTGGCGATCAACGCATCTCGCAGCGCTTCGCTCATAATTGGAAAGCAGAGTTCAAGATTACGGCGCGCTATGCGTTCGCGACGCTTCAGAAAACGGCGGGAAAGATATCCAAGCCCTGCGCCAAGGCGGGCCAGAACGGGATAAGGAAGTTGAACGAGCAGCCAGAGCAGAGCCAGACCGATCCAGGTTCCCCAGTAGCGTGGGTGTAAAAATGCGAGTTTAAACGATGCCATCATTGTTACCTTATAGCCTAAATTCAGTAGCGCTTAAGGAGACAATGAATCACTTCATCAGGCCATTACGCGTTACAGCTATTCGCCGCAGCAGAAAGTGCCGAAACGATACATCCTGTACCACGCACTATAGCACGAGGCGTTAAAAAGAGATGATGAGAATGATGAAGAAAAAATGAATATGTTCGGCGGATTACCTCCGCCGAAGCTGCTCAGACAATTGCAGTGGTCAGGCGGGATGAGCAGTAAAGCCGCGACTGTTCATCAAACAGATCGATTTGCCAGACCTGATGGCGCCCACCCGTATACAGCGCGCGACAAACGCCACGAACCCGGCCACTTCGCACCGAACGCAAGTGGTTCGCATTGACCTCCAGCCCTACCACTTTTTGCTCCCCTTCGGTGCATAAATAGCCAGCCACCGAGCCAAGCGTCTCCGCCAGCACAACCGATGCGCCGCCGTGCAGCAGGCCAAACGGCTGATGCGTGCGTTCATCCACCGGCATGGAGGCTTCCAGCTCATCATCCGTGATGCGCTCAAAACGAATATCCAGCAGGCCAACCATATTGCCGTCGCCCATGGCGTTGAGCGCTTCCAGTGTGACCGCACGTTTCCAGATCATCCCAGTATCTCCAGCAACGCCTGTAATGGATGGCGCACACCATTACCCTCAATGCGCTTCACCTGGCTACGGCAGGAGTAACCGGTCGCCAGACAGCGGTTACGCGGCAGACGCTGTATCGCCTGGTGCCAGGACAGTTCATAAATGCCCAGCGAACTGGCGTGGTTCTTCACTTCGTGGCCGTAAGTACCAGCCATGCCGCAGCAACCCACACTGACATTTTCCAGCTTCGCGCCGAAACGAGCGAAGATCATCGCCCACTGCCCTGTCGCGCCCGGCAATGCCGTCACTTCTGTACAGTGGCCGAACAGATACCACGGTTCACCGCTCATTGCGCGGGGCTCGACATGCCCCAGCGCCGCAGGCAGCCACTCATGCACCAACTGAACATGAAAATCACCGCGCTTATCGCCCAGCGCCAGTTTGTACTCGTCGCGATAGCACAACACCAGCGCCGGATCGACACCCACCATCGGCATCCCTAGTTGCGCCACGCGATTGAGGAAATCGGCGGTCTTCTGCGCGGTTTTGGCAAAACGGTTGAGGAACCCTTTAATGTGCTGCGCCTTGCCGTTTGGCGAGAAAGGCAGCACCACCGGCTCAAAGCCGAGTTTCTCCACTAGCCGCACAAAGTCAGCCACTACCTGCGCATCGTAATAGCTGGTAAACGGATCCTGTACCACCAGCACCGTTTTCGTTTTCTGCGCAGCATTGAGCTTTTCAAGCTGCTCCAGCGTCATATTCGCCGTGCTATGCCCCACCATCTGGCGCTGCAGGGAGGGCACTGACAGCAGCGGTAAATCTACCATGCCAATATGTTTGGCCGACAGTGAACGCACCCACGGCTGGCTCATAAAGAAGTTAAATGTCTTCGGCGCACGCGCCATCAGCGGCGCATAACTTTCCACCGTGGCGACCAGGTGATCGCGCACCGGACGCAGATAACGGCTGTGATAGAGTTGCAGGAAGCGCGAACGGAATTCCGGCACATCGATTTTAATCGGGCACTGCGTGGAGCAAGCTTTGCAGGCCAGACAGCCGGACATCGCCTCTTTCACCTCGTGCGAGAAATCATACTCCCCACGCCGTGCATGCCAGCTGTTGCGGGTACGCTCAATCAATGTACGCAGGCTGGCGCGCTTTTCCGGCAGATCTTTTTCCAGCTTCAGCGGATCAACGCCGCGATCCGCCAGCAAGCGCAGCCACTCGCGCACCAGCGTCGCACGCCCTTTCGGTGAGTGAATTCGGTTGGCGGAAATCTTCATTGACGGACACATCGGGCTTTTCACATCAAAGTTAAAGCACAGACCATTGCCGTTACACTCTATCGCCCCGCGCCATGAGGTACGCACCGCGATGGGAATTTGTCGATCCAGGGTGCCGCGTTTAGCGTCATCCACCTGCTTCATTGGCGCATCCACGCCCTCCGGCGGACAAATTTTACCGGGATTCAGGCGATTCTCAGGATCGAATGCCGCTTTAATTTTGCGCAACTCGCCATAGAGCTGAGCGCCGAAAAAGGCCGGGCTGTACTCGGCGCGGAACCCTTTCCCGTGCTCCCCCCACAGCAGACCGCCATATTTCGCTGTCAGCGCCACCACCTCATCAGAGATGGATTTCATCAATACTTCCTGCTGTGGATCGCACATATCCAGCGCCGGACGCACATGCAGCACCCCGGCATCCACATGACCGAACATGCCGTAGCTCAGACCGTGGCTATCCAGCAGCGCGCGGAACTCAACGATATAATCCGCCAGATGTTCCGGCGGTACGCAGGTATCTTCAGCAAACGGGATCGGTTTGGCCGCCCCTTTCGCGTTGCCCAGCAGACCGACCGCTTTTTTACGCATCGCATAAATACGCTCAATCCCGGCCAGATCCTCGCAAAGCTGCCAACCAATGACCCCGCCTTCACCATTGGCCATCAGCGCATCCAGCCGCTGGCACAGCGCCGCGACCTGACCCTCAATCAATTCCTGATCGTCACCGGCGAACTCAACAATATTCAGACCGAGCAGCGTTTTGTCCGGCACATCGGTAATCAGTTCTTTCACTGAATGCCAGACGATATCTTCCCGCGCCAGGTTCAGTACTTTCGAATCCACGGTCTCCACCGACAGTGCACGCGCTGCCACCATAAACGGCGCATTGCGCAAGGCGGAATCAAACGAGTCATATTTTACGTTCACCAGGCGACGCACTTTCGGTATCCGGGTGATGTCAAGCCGCGCTTCGGTGATAAACGCCAGCGTCCCTTCCGACCCGGTTAACACGCGGGTGAGATCGAACTCCGTCATCTCATCATTAAAGACGTGACGCAGGTCGTAGCCGGTCAGGAAACGGTTCAGTTTCGGAAATTTATCGAGGATCAACTGGCGGTTGTCGCGACAGCGCTCAAGTACGGTTTTGTAGACGCGACCAATCGCTGTGTTGGTCTTGCCCAGCGTTTCCGCCAGCGCCACCGGCATCGCCTGCGTATCGAGAATATCACCGCCCAGCAGCACCGCACGCACACCTAAAACATGATCGGAGGTTTTACCGTACACCAGTGACCCCTGACCAGAGGCATCGGTGTTGATCATTCCGCCAAGCGTCGCGCGGTTACTGGTGGAGAGCTCCGGCGCGAAAAAGAAACCGTAAGGTTTCAGGAACTGGTTAAGCTGATCCTTAATGACGCCCGCCTCAACGCGCACCCAGCCCTCTTCCGGGTTGATCTCCATAATGCGGTTCATATAGCGGGACGTATCGACAATAATGCCCTGGTTCAGCGCCTGCCCATTGGTGCCAGTGCCGCCTCCGCGTGGCGTAAACACCAGCGCGCGAAAGCGCTCTTCCGCCGCCAGACGAGTAATCAGTGCAACATCGGATGTTGAACGGGGAAAAACGACTGCATCGGGTAATAACTGGTAAATACTGTTGTCTGTCGCCATTGTCAGCCTGTCGGCATAATTTGTGGCGGTATCACCTGTAAAACCTTGCTGCTCCAGTGCTTGCAAAAAATTCAGCACCAGTTGAACAACGCCGGGTGCCTGGGAAATCTGTGGGATCATTATGCTTGACCCTGCCTGATGGTGAGTGTTGTGAATAGTTAATCGTTTGCTTTAAGCATGCATCGTTGTATCACATTTTTTTCTTATACGCCCAGAGAATTGCAGGCACAATTGGGCTGGGCAAACGCGCTGAAATCATTAATCATTATTACGGGCCTCTTCCTGCAATGCCCACACTTCAGCAACTTAATAAAGGTGTGTAAACCATATGGTTGATCTACGTCAGTCCAGGGATGTGCCGCAAGTGATGCTGTCGGTACTGTTTTTAGCAATCATGATTATCGCCTGTTTGTGGATTGTTCAGCCTTTTATCCTCGGTTTTGCCTGGGCGGGAACCGTAGTGATAGCCACCTGGCCGTTGTTGTTACGCCTACAGCGCCTGCTGTTTGGTCGACGCTCGCTGGCGGTACTGGTGATGATGTTGCTATTAATCCTGCTGTTTATTGTTCCCGTTGCCCTGCTGGTGAATAGCCTGGTGGACTCCAGCGGCCCGGTTATCCATGCCATTACCAGTGGTTCGATGTCGCCCCCCGATCTGGCATGGCTGCACAGCATTCCACTGGTTGGTGAAAAGCTCTATAGCGGCTGGCATAACCTTCTGGACATGGGCGGCAGCGCAATCATGGCGAAACTGCGACCTTACGTTGGCACAACCACCACGTGGTTTGTCGGCCAGGCCGCGCATATTGGACGCTTGATGCTGCACTGCGCCTTGATGCTGTTATTCAGCGCCTTGCTCTACTGGCGAGGCGAGCAGGTTGCGCAGGGGATTCGCCATTTCGCGATTCGTCTGGCGGCCAGGCGTGGTGATGCGGCGGTGTTGCTCGCTGGTCAGGCCATCCGCGCGGTGGCGCTGGGTGTGGTAGTGACTGCGCTGGTGCAGGCGGTTCTGGGAGGAATCGGGCTGGCCATCTCCGGTGTCCCTTACGCTACACTGCTCACCCTGGTGATGCTGATGACCTGTCTTATCCAGATTGGGCCATTACTGGTGCTGGTTCCGGCGATCATCTGGCTTTACTGGAGCGGTGATTCCACCTGGGGCACCGTGCTACTGGTCTGGAGCTGCGTGGTTGCCACGCTGGATAACTTTATCCGCCCGGCGCTTATTCGCATGGGCGCAGACTTACCGCTGATTTTGATCCTCTCCGGCGTCATCGGCGGGCTAATCGCATTTGGTATGATCGGCCTGTTTATCGGCCCGGTGCTGCTGGCCGTCTCGTGGCGTCTTTTCTCCGCATGGGTGAATGAAGTACCCGAACCGACCACGCGCTCAGAAGATGCATTGAATGATGATCAAAATTCGGGGGCCTCTTCCTGAAACAGCCCTAAGGCGGGGTAGCCCGCCTTAAATAATCATTAAGCCATGCTTATCATTTAAGATAATAAAATCTGGTAAGACCCCTCTACATCCCGAAGAATGCAGCATCTCCCGCATATATTCTTCAAGACTATTAAACTAATGAGACGAATCTGATCGACTCAAAAAAACTGCATGCCTACTATAAGGCCACGGTTATAAATCAACACCTTGGTTTATAAGCATGGAAATCCCCTGAGTGAAACAACGAATTGCTGTGTGTAGTCTTTGCCCATCTCCCACGATGGGCTTTTTTTTGGTTGATCGCGCTTTACCGGTCGCCGCACACGTACCATTATCAAGCACAGCGCCTTTATGGGGTCAGTCAATAGATGGGCTGTTTTTCCTGACGGTTGATTTCGCAGCGGCTCATCATTCTCCATGTGACTGGTAGCACCCGCGTTTCACCGGTAACATTCACCGTTGCTGTCGTGCGTATATCGCCCGATGACGCACCAGCCCGCAACTCAAACTCGCCCGGCTCGACGATACGCTTGCCATCGCGCCGCGTGAAATTGAGCATATCCACGGGCAGTGTAAAGGTCAGCGTTGCTGTCTCTCCTGGTGAAAGATTCACACGCTGGAACGCTTTTAGTTCCTGTACTGGCCGCACCATCGAAGCCACTTTGTCGCGCACGTAGATCTGCACAACTTCGCTGCCGCTGCGTTCGCCAACATTGGTGACCCGAAGCTGTAATGCGATCTCGCCATCAATAGCCACTTCCGGCGTTAACAAGACCAGAGGCGCGTAATCGAACTGCGTCCAGCTCAGTCCGTAGCCAAACGGGTAGCGGGTGCCAAAATGGAAGGCGAACGGCGTTCCGCCGCTTTTTAATTTATGGTTGTAATAATAGGGCATTGCGCCTGCGCTTTTCGGCACGCTCACTACCAGCCGTCCCTGTGGTTCCGCGTAGCCGGTCAGCACATCGGCAATTGCATAGCCGCCCTCCTGACCCGGCGCCCATGCCATTAGCCAGGCAGCGACACGCGTTTCCAGCCCTTGCAGGTTGTAAGGACGCCCGCCGGTCATCACCACCACTACAGGTTTACCGGTCTCCACCAGCGCCTCAAGCAATTGCTGTTGCACGCCGGGCAGCGACAGACTGTCCGTGTCGGAACCTTCCCCCACCGTACCGCTCTGGAATAGCCCGGCGAGATCGCCCACGCAGGCAATCACCACATCGCTCTCCTGCGCCGTACGAACTGCCTGCGGGATCAGGCCATGATCCATGGAAACCGGCGATTGCTGCATCGGTTTGCCGGAAGCATCGCCCGGGAAGACCGGCGCTCCCGCCATGCGTTTTTCTATGATGTGACAACCTTTCGCATAGCGAACATTGCCCTCGCCCAGCGACCGTCGCAAGGCCGCCAGCGGTGTGGTGACCTGCGAGATTTCTTCCAGCATATCGCTGATAATCAAATGTACCGGGAAGCTGTAACCACTGAGCAGGGCCAACGGATCGTCCGCTGTCGGGCCAATCACCGCCACTTTTGGCGCTCCGCGCAGCGGCAGAATACCGTTGTTCTCCAGCAAGGTCAGCGAACGGGTTGCCACGTCACGCGCAGCCTGCCGCGCTGCATCAGACTGCAACACGATACGGTGCTCATCTGTATAGGGCTGTTCGAACAATCCAAGGCGGAATTTAACCGCCAGCACGCGGGCGACGATTTCATCGATCTTCGCCATCGAAATCAGCCCGCGCTCAACCGCCTCCGCCAGATGACGGGTGCAGTCATCTTTCGGCAATTCAATATCCAGCCCGGCGTTAAAGGCTAATGCCGCCGATTCTGTCGCATCATGACTGACACCGTGATGTTGATGGAGCAGACTAACGCCGCCATAATCAGCAACAATAATGCCATCAAACCCCCACTCTTCGCGCAGCAGCGTGGTCAGCAGGAAATGATCGCTGTGCCCGGGTTGATTATCGATATCGTGATAGGCGGGCATCACCGAACCGGCTTTCGCCAGTTTGACCGCCATTTCAAAGGGCAACAAAAAGGTATCGTTCAGTTCGCAAAAACCCAGATGCACCGGCGCATGGTTGCGTGCGCCTTCACTGAAAGAGTGGCCAACATAGTGTTTGAGCGTCGCCAGAATATCGCCCCGCTCTCCCTGCAACCCCTCAACATAAGCACAGGCCATCACGCCCACCAGCCAGGGATCTTCGCCAAACGTCTCCTCGGTGCGGCCCCAGCGCACATCACGCGAAACATCCAGCACCGGAGCTAGCCCCTGCCTGCAACCGGTGCTGCGTGCTTCCTCGCCGATTTGCTGTGCGGCATGTTTGATCAGCGCCGGATCCCAGGTTGAGCCATAGTTGAGTGATGAAGGAAATAGCGTGGCGTCTTTGCATAACAAGCCCACCAGACACTCTTCGTGAAACAGCGCCGGGATCCCCAGTCGCGTATCTTCTACCAGGGTTTTTTGCAGCCGGTTAGCGGCCCTTACCCCGCTTTGCGCATCAACGATATGCGTACCGAGCGGACGGGTTATCTGCCCGATGCCGCGCGTTAACCGTTCAGCCAGCGCAGCCTGGGCGCTGACGCCGGTAAATTCGTCACTCAGATCGCTGCGTTCTCGGTGGTCGCCATCTTCTGACAGCACCAGCCACAACGCATGCATCTGGGCGAATTTCTCTTCCGGTGTCATCCGAGCAAGCAGATCGGCCACGCGTTCGGAAACCGGGCGGTAAGAATCATGATAAATTGCGCTCATCGGGTCACTCCTGTGTTACTGAATTCCGGGGAAGTTTGAGGTGTTGTCACTGAATTGCTGGCGTCGCGTTTGCGGATCAGTTCACGGGCAATGGTGTCGGTCACCTGGCTATTCAGTTTGTAGCGGGTAAGCAACAGCACCATGCTAATAAACAGCAGACACGGGACCAGCGTAAACAACGCATTGATGGTGGTCAGAACGCTGGCCGTTTGCTGTGCCTGGTTCGGTACATAATCCACGGCGCCCAATACCCAGCCGACAACTGCGCCGCCAAGCGCAAGACCGAACTTGATGGCAAACAGCGCCGTCGAGAACACCAGGCCATCAAGGCGTCGTCCACTGCGGTGCTCTTCGTAATCCACCACATCGGAAAACATGGTCCACTGTAGCGGCGTGGTGAGATTCTGAATAAAGCTGAAAACAATGTTAAGGCCGAATATAAGCCACACTTGTGTTGGCGGAATGATAAATATCAGTGCGGCAAACGCCACAAAGGTAATAATGGTCCACTGATAGGCACGAACGCGATCAAATCTCCCGAGCAAACGTGCGGAGAATAATGCGCCAAGCAGCGCTGCAATCATGCCGGAAACAATAAAGGTAAAGACCATTTCCGGGCGCTGTAATACATATTTGACATAATACATGGTTGCCGAACCACGCGTAACCACGGCGGTAAGCAGTAAAATATTAAACAGAAAAACAATCCGCCACTGGCTATTTTTCGCCACTAATTTGAGATCGCTGAATAGTGATCCTGAACTGTCATTATGCGGCGTATAACGCTCACGAGTCATAAAGAAGCAGCCGAAGAACAGTAAAATACCCAGTACGCCCATCATACTCATCGCGTAAAAATAGCCCTTCTGATCGTTACCGTTACCGAGCTGAGCCACCAGCGGTAACGCAATCACCGTCACGATCAATCCGCCGATAAATGACAGACAAAAACGCCACGATTGCAGGGAATGGCGTTCCTGCGGGTCCATGGTCAACGCGCCGGGCATTGCGCAGTACGGTACATTTATCGCGGAGTAGATAAAACTCAGGATCGCATAGGTCACGCAGGCATAGACGATTTTTGCCGTTGGGCCCGCGTCCGGCACATAGAAAGTTATAATGCAACTGACGCCAAACGGAATCGCAAACCACAGCAACCACGGACGGAAACGTCCGTGACGGGTTTGCGTGCGATCGACCAGTGCGCCGATACAGGGATCGGCAAACGCATCAATTACACGCACCACCAAAAACATGGTGCCCATAATAGCAGCGGGTAAACCAAAAACATCGGTATAAAAATAAGCGAGAAACAGTGTGGCCGTTTGCCAGACCAGTGCGCTGGCCATATCGCCGAGGCCATAACCTATTTTATCTTTGGTACTGAGAACAGAGGATAGGGTCATTTTTATCAGCCTTGTGAGGTGAAAATGGATATTTCAACCTGACGCAAATATGACTTCGCGCCGCTCACTACAGGCTAAAGTATTAGAAGAAGCACGCCCCTGGACAATTGTAATAATTACCAGGCTTTTTACGTTTTTTAGCAATTGTGATCGCCGACGAGTTCGCGGCGAAAGTAAAAAAATCCCCAACATTGTGCTGGGGATTTCCTTCAGTGCGTTATTTTTTCAGTTCAGCAAGCGAGAGCCACGTCTGCACCACGGTGTCCGGATTCAGCGACAGACTGTCGATGCCTTCGTCCATCAGCCAGGCGGCGAAATCTTCGTGATCCGACGGCCCCTGGCCGCAGATACCGACATATTTGCCTTGTTTTTTCGCCGCGCGGATCGCCATCGACAGCAGAGCTTTCACCGCCTCATTGCGTTCATCAAACAGTTCGGAAACCACGCCGGAGTCGCGATCGAGGCCCAGCGTAAGCTGCGTCATATCGTTGGAACCAATCGAGAAGCCATCAAAGTGCTCAAGGAACTGCTCTGCCAGCAGTGCATTGGACGGGATTTCGCACATCATAATGATCTTCAGTCCGTTCTCACCGCGTTTCAGCCCCTGCCGCGCAAGCTCATCCACCACGGCTTTCGCCTGCTCCACGGTACGAACGAACGGGATCATGATCTCAACGTTTGTCAGCCCCATCTCGTTGCGTACGCGTTTTACCGCCTCGCATTCGAGCGCAAAGCAGTCGCGGAAACTGTCGGCCACATAACGACCCGCGCCACGGAAACCGAGCATCGGGTTCTCTTCTTCCGGCTCATAACGCTCGCCGCCGACCAGATTGGCGTATTCATTCGATTTAAAATCCGACAAACGCACAATCACGCGTTTCGGCCAGAACGCCGCGCCCAGCGTGGCAATCCCTTCCGTAAGACGACCGACGTAAAACTCAACCGGCGAGTCAAAGCCTTTCATCATCTCGCGAATTTCGCTTTGCAGTTTCGCTTCCTGGTCATCAAACTCCAGCAGCGCACGTGGGTGGACGCCAATCATGCGGTTAATGATAAATTCCAGGCGCGCCAACCCAACGCCTTCATTCGGCAAACAGGCGAAATCAAAGGCGCGATCAGGGTTCCCGACGTTCATCATAATCTTCAGCGGCAGATCCGGCATGGTATCGACGCTGGAGCTTTTCACGCTGAAATCGAGCAGATCGGCATATACATAGCCAGTGTCGCCTTCAGCACAGGAGACGGTCACTTTTTCGCCAGTCTTGATACGTTCAGTTGCATCACCGCAACCTACCACTGCAGGGATCCCCAATTCACGGGCAATAATCGCCGCATGGCAGGTTCGACCACCACGGTTGGTGACAATCGCTGCCGCCTTCTTCATGATCGGTTCCCAGTCGGGATCGGTCATATCGGTGACCAGCACATCGCCCGCTTCAATCAGGTTCATTTCGCTGATGTCATGGATCACTTTGACCGTACCTGCACCGATACGATGACCGATAGCACGACCTTCAGAGATGATTCGCCCTTGCGCATGCAGCGTGTAGCGCTCCATCACTTGCCCGCGGGAGCGTACCGTTTCCGGACGCGCCTGCACGATGAATAACTTACCAGTATGGCCGTCTTTCGCCCATTCAATATCCATCGGACGACCATAATGTTTTTCAATCTGCACCGCCTGTTTGGCCAGCGCCTGTACATCGGCATCGCTCAGCGAGAAGCGGTCGCGATCAGCCTGCGGTACATCTTCAATCTGTACCTGTTTGCCGTGTTCCTGCGTTGGAGCATAAATCATGCGGATCTTTTTCGAGCCCATAGTGCGGCGCACAATCGCCGGACGGCCAGCCGCCAGCGTCGGTTTATGCACGTAGAACTCATCCGGGTTGACCGCGCCCTGCACCACCATCTCACCCAGCCCCCATGCAGAGGTGATAAATACTACCTGGTCGAAGCCAGATTCGGTGTCAATAGAGAACATCACACCGGAAGCGCCGATGTCCGAACGCACCATACGCTGTACGCCCGCAGAAAGGGCCACGCCACGGTGGTCATAACCCTGATGCACGCGGTAAGAGATAGCGCGGTCGTTAAACAGCGAAGCAAAGACATGTTTAACTGCCACCAGCACGGCATCATAGCCCTGAACATTGAGGAATGTTTCTTGCTGACCGGCGAAAGAGGCATCCGGCATATCTTCCGCCGTAGCTGAGGATCGTACGGCAAACGAGGCCTGCGCGTCATCTTCCGACAGTTTTGCATACGCATCTTGAACCGCTTTTTCCAGCTCAGGCTGGAAAGGCGTATCGACAATCCACTGGCGGATCTGTGCGCCAGCTTTCGCCAGCTCAGAGACATCGTCAATATCCGTGTTATCCAGCAGCGCATAAATACGTTGATTTAAGCCGCTCTGTTCAAGGAACTGGTTAAACGCATCGGCGGTGGTCGCGAACCCATTCGGCACGGAGACACCCACGCCTGACAGGTTAGTAATCATTTCACCAAGGGAGGCATTTTTGCCCCCAACTCTGTCTACATCATTCATGCCGAGTTGGTCATACCAAAGCACCAGCGGAGACGAGCCATTGTTGGACATCGAAACAATCCTTTTGTGATATATGAATGGGTAAAATCTCAGACTGCGTATTAATCCTGGCATAATTAATTCGCCGGAAAAAACGGTGAATCGTGTAAGCAATTCCAGATTATGGTTTTTCGGACAGATTCCCACCAATAAATCACGCGGCGGGAATATCTCTTTTTACAATATCCTTATTTTTCATACGCCATCAAAAAAAGTGAACCCAGTAGTTCATAAAAAATAAAAATACCATTTCATTTTAAAATGAGAAAAAGGAGATACGCACAGTGAGGATTTTAATTTATGCTTTCACAGAATTACGTATGAAAGCCAGGATGAGTTAAATGGACAGTTCTGTTGATCGCCATGTGTTTTATATTTCTGATGGAACCGCTATCACCGCTGAAGTATTGGGCCATGCGGTGATGTCGCAATTCCCGGTCGCCGTCAGCAGCATTACCTTGCCTTTCGTGGAAAACGAGAGCCGCGCCCGCGCCGTCAAAGATCAGATTGATGCTATCTATCAGCAAACGGGTAGCCGTCCATTGGTTTTTTATTCTATTGTGATACCCGAAATTCGCTCTATTATTTTGCAAAGCGAAGGATTTTGTCAGGACATTGTTCAGGCACTGGTTGCCCCCTTGCAGCAGGAATTAAAGCTCGATCCCACCCCTATTGCGCATCGCACACACGGGCTTAATCCGGGTAATTTAACTAAATATGATGCGCGTATTGCCGCAATTGATTACACACTGGCACATGATGATGGTATTTCGTTGCGCAACCTCGATCAGGCTCAGGTGATTTTACTGGGTGTATCACGCTGTGGAAAAACCCCAACCAGCCTCTATCTGGCGATGCAATTTGGTATCCGCGCCGCGAATTATCCTTTTATTGCCGATGATATGGATAACCTTGTGCTGCCAGCCGCGTTAAAACCATTGCAACATAAACTATTTGGTCTGACCATTAATCCGGAGCGTCTCGCTGCGATTCGTGAAGAGCGGCGGGAGAACAGTCGGTACGCTTCTTTGCGACAATGCCGCATGGAAGTGGCGGAAGTGGAAGCGCTTTACCGCAAAAATCAGATTCCCTGTCTGAATAGTACCAATTACTCAGTTGAAGAGATTGCGACCAAAATGCTCGACATTATGGGGCTGAACCGACGCATGTATTAGTTGCAGTTTAATGGATTGCTGTTAGATAAATAGCAGAAGCGGAGAAAGGCAAAGGAACCCTACGCCAGCTACCCCTGCGCCTGATCGTGTTCAATTTAAAAATAATGGATAGCTGACACGACAGACGCTTTTCCTGTAGAAGATAAATCACAGCAAAACGTACTCAAAAGATGCGCACTCATAGAGTGTCACTTGCATCACCGTACTAACAAGCTAGTACAGTGATTGATGGTGCGCTATGATACCTGCCACTGAAGTAATGCGCTTCATGGCCATACTTGAAATAAGCCGCGATTGGTTTATGGTGTGCGCATCACTTCCGGCATTCCTGTCGCTGAAGCACCTAATTTTGAGACGCTCGATGAACAAAACCGATGAACTTCGCACTGCGCGCATCGACAGCCTGGTGACACCGGCTGAACTGGCGCAGCGTTATCCCGTTACACCTGATGTCGCCGAACATGTTATTGCATCCCGGCGGCGAATAGAAAAAATCCTCAATGGCGAAGATCGCCGCTTACTGGTGATTATTGGCCCCTGCTCCATCCACGATCTTGATGCGGCGGTAGATTACGCTCGTCGCTTGCAGCCGCTGCGTGAGAAACATCACGCCCAGCTTGAGATCGTGATGCGTACCTATTTTGAAAAACCGCGCACAGTTGTTGGCTGGAAGGGACTGATCTCCGATCCAGACCTGAATGGCAGCTATCGCGTTAATCATGGTCTCGAACTGGCGCGCAAGCTGCTGCTCCAGGTCAACGAACTGGGTGTGCCGACAGCGACTGAATTTCTCGACATGGTGACCGGGCAATTTATAGCCGATTTGATTAGCTGGGGCGCGATTGGTGCACGCACGACGGAAAGCCAGATCCACCGTGAAATGGCATCGGCGCTCTCCTGCCCGGTCGGTTTTAAAAACGGCACCGATGGCAATACCCGCATTGCGGTAGATGCGATCCGCGCTTCCCGCGCCAGTCATATGTTCCTCTCACCGGATAAATCCGGGCAGATGACCATCTATCAAACCAGCGGTAATCCTTACGGGCATATCATTATGCGTGGCGGTAAAACGCCAAACTATTACGCCGAAGATATTGCCAATGCGTGCGATACGCTGAGCGAGTTTGATCTGCCAGAATACCTGGTGGTGGATTTCAGCCACGGCAACTGCCAGAAGCAACATCGACGTCAACTCGATGTCTGTGACAATATTTGTTCGCAGCTCCGTAACGGTTCGACCGCCATCGCAGGTGTGATGGTAGAAAGCTTCCTGCAGGAAGGCACGCAGAAAATTGTCAGCGGCCAGCCGCTGGTTTACGGGCAATCCATTACCGATCCTTGCCTGGGCTGGGACGACAGTAAATTCCTGCTGGAAAAACTGGCGGCCGCTGTCGCAACCCGTCTCTGATCGCATCCCGCTGCCAGGCGGCGGGATCCTCTTCCCCTACGTTATCAAGGGGGAAATCGCGATAATGATACAGAACACACTTGCTACTGACCGATACGTTATTAATAATAATTATTATTTGCAATAATAAACTATATTGAAACATTTATGCCACATACGGATAGCACGACGTCCCCACTCATCGCTTCGCAGGAAAAACCACCTATCTTATCGCCGCATCAATAGTCAACAGAACAGTTGCCGGGCGAAGAAGGCCGGATGGTGATTGAGCATAAAGGCCAGCAATATCTGCTGCGTCAGACCCATGCAGGGAAGCTGATTCTGACGAAACGAGTCGGTTCAACTCGAACAACTAACTTCCAGTCGCTTTCCCCAGTCCGGTGGGCGGCTGGCATAATCATCGTTACGATCGCGGAACGGCTGGCGTAGCGCTTCATGTAGCTGCGTCAGTTCACTGGCGTCGCCTTTCTCAGCCGCATCAATCGCCCGCTGTGCCAGCCAGTTGCGCAACACCAGAGCCGGATTCACGCCAGACATCTGCTGTTGCCGCTGCGCATTGTCAACCTGCTCCTGTTGCAGACGCACCCGGTACAGCGCAAACCAACTGTCAAATGCCGCACGATCGATAAATTCATCGCGCAGCGGCGAAGAGGCGCTCTGCTGCTCCGTCTGGCTGAGCAGGCGGAATGTACGCGTATAATCACTCCCTTCCCGCGCCATCAGTGAAAACAGTTCCGTCAGAAGCTGGTTATCGCCCTGCTGCTGCGTGAGGAAACCAAGCTTACCGCGCATCAGCACGCCATATTCTGTCAGCAGCAGATGTTGATAATCATCCAGCGCACTGTTCAGCGCCTCAATGTCAATAAATGGCGACAGCGACTGCGCCAGCCGTTGCAGGTTCCACAAAGCTACTGCGGGTTGATTATCGAAGCTATAACGCCCCTGGTAATCCGAGTGGTTGCAGACAAATGAAGGCTGATAATCGTCGAGGAAGCCAAAGGGGCCGTAATCAATGGTCAGTCCGAGAATCGACATGTTGTCGGTATTCATCACGCCGTGCGCAAAACCAACCGCCTGCCAACGGGCAATCAGCATGGCAGTACGCCTGACAATATCATGGAACCACAGCACGTACTTATCGGATTCATTCTGCAAATGCGGCCAGTGGTGGCGGATGGCAAAGTCGGCCAGTTGGCGTACTTTTTGCGGTTCGCGACGATAATAAAAATGTTCGAAATGCCCGAAACGAAGATGGCTTTCAGCGATGCGCATCAGCATGGCGCCCTGCTCACGGCTTTCACGCATGACAGGCGTATCGCTGGTAACGATGCTCAGCGCCCGGGTCGTCGGAATGCCAAGGTAGTGCATCGCCTCTGATGCCAGACTTTCGCGGATGGTCGAACGCAAAACTGCACGTCCGTCGCCCATGCGCGAATAAGGCGTCAGCCCCGCGCCTTTCAGATGCCAGTCACGGGTAGAGCCATCCGGCAATTGTTGTTCACCGAGCAGGATCCCCCGCCCGTCGCCGAGTTGCCCGGCCCAAACACCAAACTGATGCCCACTGTAGACTTGCGCCAACGGCGACATACCCGGTAGCAATGCTTCGCCGCCCCAGACACCGGCGCCCGACTCGGGGTGAAAAAGCGCATCTTCCACGCCCAGCTCCTGCGCCAGTGGCGCGTTATGCCAGATCAGACGAGCATTGTTCAGCGGTGTCGAAGATAATGCAGTGTAAAATTCTGGCAGTTCATCACGCCAGTGGGTAGTAAAAGACAAGGTCATGGTTCCTCCTGCCTTTAGTGTAGTGCCAACCATCTGGTTTAAACACCGGCAAAAAGCAGGGCTATGGGTGGATAAGAGATGTGATCTGCGCAGCGGTGACCGGTGGCCATAATGCCCCTTGCATTGCGCTGAAGTGAAAAGGTTCCGCCCGCTTCAGGGCAGATTCGTCATCAATACCCGCAATCATCATTGACTGACAATAGGGACTTATCTGTGAAACGATCGCGCGCATAAAAGGTTCAAATGAAGGAGAAGCTAATCGTTGCTGAACAAAATTTTTATCTAACGCGACCCGTTTAAATAGCCCACCAAAAATGGCTTTAGTCGATGCCGTTCCCACACCAAAATTAGCCAGTACCAGCGGGTATTGTTTCGCCAATAGAGACAGAGAAGGATCCTCTTTCCCTTTATTGAAATTGGGGAAACTCTCATTTACGGTAAATTCCAGAAAAGGAAATTTAGCCACGCTGGCAGCCAGTGCCTCGTCGGTAAGTAAGGCTTCAGCAATAACCGGGGATATATTAATCCAGGCGATTAATTGATGTTGTAATAAAAAGAGCTGGCAGGCCTCTATCAGCGCCAGTTGCTCCTTAAATAGTTGCAGGGTTTCATCGGCCTTCAGGCGCGGGGAAACCAGCTCTGCCGGGGCGCGGACATTACAGTCTCTCCCCACAAAGTTAACGATAACTTCCAGCCCCTGAAGCGTTCCGTTACTTTTTCTCGCTGGCTGTAATAAAAGCTCCGGGCGATATGTATCATCAAGCAAAATCATCATTGCGCCAGTCCCGCGTTGTGGGTGATATCCGGCATGGCTAAACACAAGCAGATGAATTCCAGGCGTAATGATTTTAGTGAGGTTAACTTCATTTTTATCCCATTTTATATTTGGCTTCTCCTTTATTAGGCTGCTCACTAATAGTCTTTCGCCAGATTCAACGTCCACTTATGATAATTAATATTATAAAAGATAATTAGTGGAAACGTCCTGGTTTAACGAATTTTTACTACGGCCGCGCTGCGCTTAAATGCGCCGCGCCTGCCAGAAATTTTTCCGCCAATAGACGTTATCCAGTGAAGAACGCATCACGCCGCGACTGGTGGAAGCATGAATAAATTCATTGTCAGTATCATAAATTCCAACATGCAGCCCACTTTCGCCGGACCCGGTTTTGAAGAACACCAAATCGCCAGGCAATAAATCATCTTTGTCGATTTTCGTGCCAATCTCAGCCTGCTGGCGAGTTTCACGCGGCAGCTGAAGCGCAAATTTGTCACGGAAAGTCATCATCACAAACCCGGAACAATCGACACCTGAACGCGTCATACCGCCGTAGCGATACGGTGTACCTCGCCACTCGCTCAATTGATCGTTCAGGCCCGCGATCACCGTGATCGAATCCGACAACCTTGGGTTAGGTGGCGGAGCGCGATGAGAACTACATCCTGCAAGGAACAGTGCCGCCACCAGAAGAAACCAGATACGCATTCTGGATCTCGCCTCGTACTTTATTTTTATCGGAATAATCTACCGTGTGAATCAGTTGCGTGGCAAGTCACCTTTTCGTCACGTCGCCGGGATCAGCACACGATGCCCGTCTACGTCGAAACGGCGAAAAGCCATACCGTAAGCTTCCGTCAGATGAGCAGGCGTCAGCACCTCTTCTTGTTTTCCGCTACCCAGTAGCCGCCCGTCGCTCAGTAACCACACCTGATGCGCATGGCGCAGCGTATGGTTGAGATCATGGCTACTCATCACGACGGTCACGCCACCGTTTACCAGCTCCGCTATAAGCTTGTCCAGCGCAGCCTGCTGCGCCACATCAAGGCTATTCATTGGCTCATCCAGCAACAGCAACTGCCCTGAGGGATTCACCTCCGGGTGGATCTGTAAAATCACTGCGGCCAGCCTCACCCGCTGCCATTCACCGCCGGAAAGTTGATTGACTCTACGGCTAAGCTTGTCACCCAGCCCAAGCTTAGCGGCAATTTGCCCCAGACAGCGGGTTTGCGCAGTATCGCGCTGATGCAACAGCAAATAGTGCCAGACTGGCATGGCAAAGGGCGGCGTCTGCTGCTGGGCAAGATAAGCGCGATGTTGCGCCATCGCCAGAGAGGGCCATTGTTCCAGTGAGCGGTTGTTCAGTAACACCTCGCCCTGCCCGTCAGATAAACCAGCAAGCCGGGCAAGTAGCGTGCTTTTCCCGGCGCCATTTGGTCCGACCAGATGCAGAATCTCAGCCCGATCAACCGATGCCGTAATCGGCCCCAGCCTGCCCGATTCTCCCACATCTTGCAGTTGCAACAGCGCTGACATTATTTCACCAGAGCCTGTTTAATAGCCTGTTGCAAAGCCGGATCTTCCGGGGTCATATCCGGCGAGAAACGCTGGATCACAAGACCGTCGCGTCCAATGAGGAATTTTTCGAAATTCCATAGAATATCGCCCGGCTCTTTCGGCGCACGGCCTTTACTCTCCATACGCACATAGAAACCACTGTCTTCTGGTGTAACAGCGGATGGCGCGGCAGCGATCAATTTTTTATACAGCGGATGACGCCCGTCACCATTCACTTCAATTTTGCTGAACATCGGGAACGTCACGCCGTAAGTCGTGCTGCAAAAAGTTTTGATCTCCTCTTCCGAACCCGGCTCCTGGCCGAGGAACTGATTGCAGGGGAATCCCAGCACCGTGAAGCCCTCATCACTGAGCGTTTTTTGCAGGTTTTCCAGTTGTTCATACTGCGGCGTCAGGCCGCATTTAGATGCCACATTGACGATCAGCAACACCTTACCGCGATAAGCTTCCAGCGTTGTCTGTTCACCATCAATGGTCGTGACTTCAGTATTCAGAATATCCTGTTGCATAGCGTACCCTTCGTTGATGTTATGATTTCAGGCTTCGCGCCCGACCTTTAATAATAACCAGATAAACACCGGCGCACCCAGCGTCGCCGTGACGACGCCGATGGGTAACTCAGCGGCACTGAGCGTCAGCCGGGCAACAATATCGGCGAACAACAACGCCACCGCGCCCGCCAGCGCGCAACCAGGAAGCAACGCCCGGTGATCGGTCAGCCCGCAGAGACGTAAAATATGCGGGATCACCAGGCCAATAAAACCAATAGATCCCGCCAGCGCAACGCTGACGCCTACCATCCAGCCCGTTGCTACCACCAGCAAATTTCGCCACAGCCACAACGGCAACCCTAACTGCCGCGCGGATATCTCACCCAGAGCCAGAACGTTCAGCGGTTTTGATTGAAAACAGACCCAGATCATCGCCGGTAACAACGCCGCCATCAGCCAGCTTTGTTGCCAGTCTACTCCGCCAAAACCCCCCATCATCCAGTACATAAGCTGGCGTAAATCGAATGAGGTAGAAAAGTAAACCGCCCACGTCATTAACGCGGTACAGATAATGCCAAGCGCCACACCAGCAAGCAGCAGGCGGCTGGTGGTGAGATGACGCCGGGCGAAGCGTAGCAGAATAAGCGTCACGATCAGCGCTCCGGCGATGGCACACACGCCCAGCGCCCAGCCAGGCAACATACCGCCGCCTAGCAGTACAGCGGCGATCAGCCCGACGCCCGCGCCGCTTGAGACCCCCAGCAATCCCGGCTCCGCCAGCGGATTTTCAAAAAGGGCCTGCATTACTGCGCCGCAAAGCGCCAGCGCGGCCCCCACCAGCACCACCGCCAGCGTACGGGGAAGACGAATTTGCCAGACAAAGAGCTGGCCATCAGGAGTAAACCAGCCGCCGGGAGCGATCCATTGTTCGCCCGCGCAGAGGCTAATAAACACAGAGAATAATAAAAGCAGCAATAATCCGCCAAGCCAGAGGCGATTTCGTTGCTGTTGGAGATGAGCGTATGCCAGCATGTTAACCATTTTACCGTCAGTCAGGTGACTGATTTTATGATTGATGCTGGATGCTGAAAAGAAAAAAGGCCGCAATGCGGCCTTTTTAGTTAGTTCATATCATTCAGCTTTGGGCGAAGCGTTTTCAACACGGCTCTTTAACTTCTGACCGGGTCTGAAGGTCACCACGCGCCGGGCTGTAATGGGAATATCTTCGCCCGTTTTCGGGTTACGCCCCGGACGTTGATTTTTGTCACGCAAATCGAAATTGCCAAAGCCGGAGAGTTTTACCTGCTCACCGTTTTCCAGAGCACGACGGATCTCTTCGAAAAACAGTTCTACCAGCTCTTTTGCGTCCCGCTTGCTAAGCCCGAGCTTATCAAACAGATATTCTGACATTTCAGCTTTTGTAAGCGCCATAGGTTCAATCCCTCAATGATGCCTGGAATCGCTCTTTTAATGCCTCTACACATCTGGCAACGGTAGCGGCAATCTCCTCTTCTCCGAGTGTACGGCTGGTATCCTGAAGGATCAGGCTAATGGCAAGGCTCTTATACCCCTCCGCTACGCCCTTACCGCGGTACACGTCAAATAAGTTTACGCCAACTATCTGATTTACGCCAACTTTCTTACACTCGGCCAAAACATCTGCTGCATGCACATTTTCAGCCACAACAACCGCGATGTCACGACGGTTCGCCGGGAAGCGTGAAATCTCCTGAGCCTGAGGAACCACGCGGTCTGCAAGCGCATTCCACTCCAGTTCAAACACCAAAGTGCGACCGTTCAGATCAAGCTTATGTTCCAGTTCAGGATGTATAACACCAATAAAACCAATACGTTTATCTTTCAAATAAATCGCCGCAGATTGTCCCGGATGGAGCGCCGGATTTGTTTCTGCGCGAAATTCAATGGCGGATAATTTGCCCGTCAACTCCAGAACGGATTCCAGATCGCCTTTCAGGTCGAAGAAATCCACGCTGCTTTTCGCCAGATCCCAATGTTCTTCATAACGGTTGCCGCAAATTGCACCCGCCAGCATGACATCCTGACGAATACCAAGATTTGCCTGGGTATCAGGTACAAAGCGCAGACCCGTTTCAAAAATACGTACCCGGCTCTGCTGGCGGTTCTGGTTATAAACAATTGTGCTCAACAGGCCAGTCCACAGCGACAGACGCATTGCCGACATTTCGCTGGAGATCGGGCTTGGCAGAATCAGTGCTTCTTCGCCCGGGTGGATCAGTTGCTGCAATTTCGGATCAACGAAACTGTAGGTGATCACTTCCTGGTAGCCTTTATCGTTGAGCATGGTTTTCACACGCTTCAGCGACAGATCCGCTTCACGGTGTTCGCCCATGACCAGGCGGGCCTGAACCGGCGCATCCGGAATGTTGTTGTAGCCATAAATACGCGCTACTTCTTCCACCAGATCTTCTTCGATTTCCATATCGAAACGCCAGCTCGGCGCAACTGCCAGCCATTCATCCTGGCCCTCAGTGACTTCGCAACCAAGGCGTTTCAGGATATCGCTGACCTGCTCATCGGCAATATGATGACCAATCAGGCGATCCAGCTTGCTGCGGCGCAGGCGAATGGTCGCACGTTTCGGCAGAGTAGCTTCGTTCGTGACATCAATGATCGGACCCGCTTCACCGCCGCAGATATTCAGCAACAGGCAAGTTGCACGCTCCATGGCTTTGTATTGCAGTTGTGGGTCGACACCGCGCTCATAACGATGTGAAGCATCAGTGTGCAGACCATGACGTCGTGCACGACCGGTAATAGAGAGTGGATTGAAGAAAGCGCATTCCAGCAGTACGTTCTGGGTTTCGCTGTTCACGCCAGAGTGTTCGCCGCCAAAGATGCCGCCCATCGCCAGCGCTTTGTTATGGTCGGCAATCACCAGCGTATCCGCGCTCAGTTTTGCTTCACTACCGTCCAACAACACCAAGGTTTCACCCTCTTTTGCCATGCGCACCACGATGCCGCCTTCCAGGCGATCGCGGTCAAACGCATGCATCGGCTGACCCAGTTCCAGCAGAACATAGTTGGTCACGTCCACGACCGCATCGATTGAACGAATACCGCAGCGACGCAGTTTCTCTTTCATCCACAGCGGAGTTGGCGCTTTAACATTGATACCCTTCACTACTCGCCCGAGGTAACGCGGGCAGGCATCTACAGCTTCCACTGCGATCGGCAGCGTGTCGGTAATTGTCGCAGCGACTGGCGAGATTTCCGGTGCAGTCAGAGGAGACTGATTCAGTACCGCCACATCGCGCGCGACACCAATGATCCCTAAGCAATCTGCGCGGTTCGGCGTGACGCTGATCTCAATGGTGTTATCATCAAGTTTCAGGTATTCACGGATATCGGTGCCGATCGGCGCATCTGTCGGCAGTTCAATAATGCCGCTGTGATCATCAGAAATACCCAGTTCGGAGAAGGAGCACAGCATACCTTCCGACGGTTCACCGCGCAGTTTCGCCGCTTTGATTTTGAAGTCACCAGGCAGTACTGCACCGACTGTCGCCACGGCGACTTTCAGGCCCAGACGGCAGTTCGGCGCACCACAAACGATGTCCAGCAGGCGATCGCCGCCAACATTTACTTTCGTCACGCGCAGTTTGTCTGCGTTCGGGTGTTGAGCGCACTCCATTACTTCACCGACCACAACACCATGAAACGCCCCGGCAGTTGGCTCTACGCCGTCCACTTCCAGCCCAGCCATGGTGATTTGCTCTGACAGCACTTCACTGTCAATGGCTGGATTGACCCATTCGCGTAACCACAGTTCACTGAATTTCATTGTCTTGCCTGCCTTTATTTAAACTGTTTGAGGAAACGCAGATCGTTTTCGAAGAATGCGCGCAAATCGGTAACGCCATAACGCAGCATAGTCAGACGCTCCATTCCCATGCCAAATGCGAAGCCAGAGTAAACTTCCGGATCAATTCCAACATTACGCAATACGTTTGGATGCACCATGCCACAGCCCAGCACTTCCAGCCATTTGCCGTTTTTGCCCATCACATCGACTTCTGCAGACGGTTCAGTGAACGGGAAGTAAGACGGGCGGAAACGAATCTGCAGATCTTCTTCAAAGAAGTTAAGCAGGAAGTCGTGCAGTGTACCTTTCAGGTTAGTAAAGCTGATGTTTTTATCTACGATCAGCCCTTCCATCTGATGGAACATTGGGGTATGTGTTTGGTCGTAATCGTTACGGTAAACGCGTCCAGGGGCGATAATGCGGATTGGCGGCTGCTGATTTTCCATGGTACGAATCTGCACACCGGAGGTCTGGGTACGTAGCAAACGCGTCGCATCAAACCAGAAAGTATCGTGATCCGCACGTGCCGGATGATGACCCGGAATATTCAGCGCGTCAAAGTTATGGTAATCGTCTTCAATTTCCGGGCCGGTGGCAACGGTAAAGCCCAGTTTACCGAAGAAACTCTCAATACGATCGATCGTACGGGTTACCGGGTGTAATCCCCCATTCTCCACGCGACGACCCGGCAGAGAGACATCGATGGTTTCGGCAGCCAGACGTACATTCAGCGCAGCATTTTCCAGATCCGATTTACGGGCGTTCAGCGCTTGCTGAACTTGCTCTTTTGCTTCGTTGATCACTGCTCCGGCAGCCGGGCGCTCTTCTGGCGGCAGCTCACGCAGGGTGGTCATCTGAAGGGTCAGGTGCCCTTTTTTGCCCAGGTATTCGACGCGGACGTTGTCCAGAGCGGCGACATCTGAAGCATCGTTAATGGCTGCCTTCGCACTGGCAACCAGCTCTGCGAGATGTGACATGGTTTTCCTCGTTATGTGGCGATATTCATTCGTCGCACTTATATACACAAAATCATTCAAGTTGCATCAAGGCGGCAAGAGAGCGAGTCCTCAGGAGCGTACATAAGTACGTGACTAAGGTAAGCGAATGCAGCCAACGCCGAGGCAGCCTGAAGGATTACGTGTATAAAAAAAGCCTCCACCAGGGAGGCTTTTAGGCGCTGTTTTTCGTTTCTTCTTTCACGCGCTAGCCTCCCGGGTTCAGGTGCTAAAGTAAAAAAAGAAGCGGAAAATAGCAGCATTCATGCTTGCGTTACCTTAACAGGGTCAGTGACGGGCTATTGAAAACGCATCACTGCAAAATGTCAATGTATTGATAAAGTTAAAGCAAAAGAGGGAGCCAGGCTCCCTCTCTTAAACTGGCTTATGCCAGAGCTGCTTTCGCTTTTTCAACCAGTGCAGAGAATGCCACTTTGTCGAATACAGCGATGTCAGCCAGGATCTTACGGTCGATTTCAACAGAGGCTTTTTTCAGGCCATTGATGAATTTGCTGTAAGAAATACCGTTCTGACGTGCTGCTGCGTTGATACGTGCAATCCACAGTTGACGGAACTGACGCTTTTTCTGACGACGGTCACGATAAGCGTACTGACCAGCTTTGATAACAGCCTGGAAGGCAACACGGTAAACGCGTGAACGCGCGCCGTAGTAACCTTTAGCTTGTTTCAAAATTTTCTTATGACGTGCACGTGCAATCACACCACGTTTTACGCGAGCCATATGCTCTCTCCTGTATCTATATTCTTAAAAAGTTAAAAGGTTAACGACTTATGCGTACGGCAGGCACGCGATTACCAGACCCAGATCGCCTTTAGAAACCATGGCTTTCGGGCGCAGGTGACGTTTACGCTTAGTAGCTTTTTTGGTCAGAATATGACGCAGGTTAGCGTGCTTATGCTTAAAACCACCTTTACCGGTTTTTTTGAAGCGCTTAGCAGCACCGCGTACGGTCTTAATTTTTGGCATTTTTTAACTTCCACTTCGCATTGTTAATAAACGAAACAAAGGCGAACTAAACCTGTGAGCCTGTGGCTCACAGGTTTAATTACTTGATGGCCTTACTGTTTCTTCTTCGGAGCAAGCACCATAATCATCTGGCGGCCTTCGATCTTCGTTGGGAAGGATTCGACAACTGCCAGTTCATTCAGATCGTCTTTCACGCGATTAAGCACTTCCATACCGATCTGTTGGTGGGCCATTTCACGACCGCGGAAACGCAGTGTGATCTTGGCCTTATCGCCCTCTTCGAGAAAGCGAATCAGGCTGCGGAGTTTTACCTGATAGTCGCCTTCATCTGTACCAGGTCGGAATTTAATTTCCTTAACCTGAATAACTTTTTGCTTCTTCTTCTGTTCCTTAGAAGATTTGCTCTTTTCATAGAGGAACTTGCCGTAATCCATTATACGGCAAACGGGCGGCTCGGCGTTAGGGCTAATTTCAACTAAATCACCCCCGGCTTCTTCAGCTTTTTCCAGAGCTTCTCTCAGACTCACAATACCAAGCTGCTCGCCTTCCAGACCTGTTAAGCGAACTTCCGTGGCGCGAATTTCGCCGTTGATACGATTGGGACGCGCCGTTTGAACTCGTTTTCCGCCTTTAATACTTTATTCCTCCAATTGTTGAAGACTGCGGCTGCGAATCTCTTGCTGCAGCTGCTCGATAACATCATTTACGTCCAGGCTCCCCAAGTCTTTGCCACGGCGGGTACGCACGGCAACTTTGCCGGCCTCAACCTCTTTGTCACCGCAAACCAGCATATAAGGGACTCGACGTAAAGTGTGCTCGCGGATTTTAAAGCCTATCTTCTCGTTTCTCAAGTCTGCTTTTACACGAATGCCCGCATTTTGTAGTTTACGCGTCAATTCATTAACGTATTCAGACTGTGAATCGGTGATATTCATGACCACTACCTGCACCGGAGCCAGCCAGGTCGGGAAGAAGCCAGCGAACTCTTCAGTCAGGATACCGATAAAGCGCTCCAGAGAACCGAGAATCGCGCGGTGAATCATCACCGGAACCTGACGTTCGTTGCTTTCGCCTACATAAGAAGCATTCAGACGAGCCGGCAGGGAGAAATCTAGCTGTACTGTTCCGCACTGCCATGCACGATCGAGGCAGTCATATAAGGTAAATTCAATTTTCGGACCGTAGAATGCGCCTTCACCCAGTTGGAACTCAAACGGGATATTGTTCTCTTCCAGCGCAACCGCCAGATCCGCCTCAGCACGATCCCACATCTCATCGCTACCGATACGTTTTTCCGGGCGAGTAGAGAGTTTGACGACGATTTTCTCAAAACCGAAGGTGCTGTACATATCGTAGACTAAACGAATACATGCGTTCACTTCATCACGCACCTGCTCTTCCGTACAGAAGATATGGGCGTCATCCTGAGTGAAACCACGTACGCGCATCAATCCGTGCAGTGCACCTGATGGCTCATTGCGATGGCAGCTACCGAACTCAGCCATACGCAACGGCAGATCGCGGTAGGATTTTAAGCCTTGGTTGAAAATCTGTACGTGACCCGGGCAGTTCATCGGCTTGATACAGTATTCACGGTTCTCGGAAGACGTCGTAAACATCGCATCTTTGTAGTTGTCCCAGTGGCCGGTTTTTTCCCACAACACACGGTCCATCATGAACGGGCCTTTCACTTCCTGATACTGGTACTCTTTTAGCTTAGAGCGAACAAATGTTTCCAGTTCACGGAAGATAGTCCACCCATCATTATGCCAGAAAACCATACCCGGCGCTTCTTCCTGCATATGATACAGATCGAGTTGCTTACCGATTTTACGGTGATCGCGTTTTGCCGCTTCTTCCAGGCGTTGCAGATAGGCATTCAGCGCTTTTTTATCTGCCCACGCGGTGCCGTAGATACGCTGCAACATCTTGTTGTTGCTGTCGCCGCGCCAGTAAGCCCCTGCGGTTTTCATCAGTTTGAAGTGATGGCAGAAACGCATGTTCGGCACGTGCGGCCCACGGCACATGTCGATGTATTCTTGATGATGATACAAGCCCGGCTTGTCATCATGCGAAATGTTTTCATCAAGGATGGTGACTTTATAGTTTTCGCCACGTTTGACAAAGGTCTCGCGCGCTTCCTGCCAGCTCACTTTTTCCTTGATGACGTCATAGTTGGTTTCGGCGAGCTCATGCATACGCTTTTCGAGCGCGTCGATGTCTTCCTGGGTCAGTGTGTGGTCAAGATCAACGTCATAATAGAAGCCATTATCAATAACCGGGCCAATCGCCATTTTGGTATGCGGCCACAATTGCTTGATCGCATGGCCTAACAGGTGCGCACAGGAGTGACGGATAATTTCCAGACCATCGTCATCTTTAGCGGTGATGATGGCGAGGTTGGCGTCACTGTTGATCACATCAGAAGCATCAACCAGTTCGCCATTAACGCGGCCAGCGATACAGGCTTTCGCCAGTCCTGGACCGATATCCAGCGCAACATCCATAGGGCTTACGGCGTGGTCGTAATGGCGTTGGCTGCCATCAGGAAGAGTAATTACAGGCATTTCATTTCCTTATTTGCAGTGGTGCCCCACACGAAAGAGCACATACAAAATTAAATAATGTATTTATATCAGCACGTTAAGGATGCTTGTTTGCTTCACTCTGCAAACTGTGCATACCAGATTGTACGAAAACCTGACTGTGCCCATCCCCACCTGTTGATAATGCCCCACAATAGTACACGGCATCGCGGCGACATAAAAGCGTGAACAGAATCATATTCCTGGCATACATCGCAGGGATCAGGCTGGCCACGCCATCATGGCGCGCGAACAACAATAAATTCGCCTTCAATGAAGCTCCCGCAATACGGGGATTATACGACTCAGTCGTTTTAAGTGCGCTATCGAAAAAAAATATAATGAATTCACATTTCATCCATCATGTCCTCAATTTCCTATGGTGAAATCAAATGAAAAATATCCACCATTTTACTGGAATAAGTAACAATCTGGCTGAATGATTTTTACCATCCTGCACCCTCATTAGAAAAAATGGCAGGAGTGTTTATTGTGAATAAAGAGAAGGGTAGTCATGATGCAACACGCAGCAACAGAAATGCCTGTCGGCAAATTTAAAAAAATAAGAGAACTCAACAGACGGCGTAATTATTTTATAAAAAAAACACGTACGCTACTACGCGTTTATATCGCGAAAATGCTATGGGACAGACCTGTCCGAAGCGAACTGAATTTAATCTCAGCGAGAAAGGTTCTGTTGATGCGCAACGAAGGGGCAATTGGCGATGTCGTCGTCGATTCCGCACTGGTTAAATGTCTGCACGAATCAGGATATATCGTTGATTTTCTGCTGACAAAATCAAACAGCGAGGTAATGCGCTATAACCCCCGCATTCGCCATATCTACGAGGCGGACGATGTCACTTCCTCCAGCTACCTTAAAAAATTCACCCATAATGTCCCCCATCCTGTGATTACTGAGTTAGCTAATAATAAATACGATATTGTTATCGACCCCTCCCTTTTTGATATTCCGGTGCATAGGTTGTTGTTGCTAAGACAAATAAATGCCAAAGCCGTGTTAGGATTTAATAAATGGCCCTCTATTAACCATTATACGAAATCCTTTGATTTTGATTGCGCAAACTGGCATATCAGTAAAACCTTTTCTTGCATCGCAGACTGCATGCAGTTAGATAAAAAACAACTGGAAACTTATGACCTGCATATCCCACAGGATATTTACGCTGAAACGCAACAATTTCTGGCAGCCATCGATGGCCGTAAGATTATAATTAATATCTTTGCCGGTAATGAGGATCGATGTTTATCCCAGACGCAACTCGCGGCAATTATTGAACAGTTGCAGTCCACTTATCCTGCGATAAATATTATTCTGCTCGATCACCGCAAAGAGATCCGCCTGCCCCTCTCCGACAGAGTCGTCTTAAATCCCTTTAAAACCCTGCATCATGCGATGGCTCTTATTGCGCAAGCCGATCTGATTATCTCTCCCGATACCTCGATCGTGCATATGGCTGCAGCCTGGCAGAAACCGCTCATTGCTATCTACAAAGATGTACGCTTCAACAATCAGCTTTGGGCGCCGGGATATGAAAACGCAAGGCAGATCATCATTAAATATGGAAAGGTGCATCAAAAACAGGACATCGCCAGTTTAATCATGGCGGAAATTGATCCTGCCCGATTGAGATAAAGCATTTCCTACGTGAATTGTCAGTTCACAGCAACTGACAATTCAGCAAGTTAGCTCCCGATAAAACGCATTGCATTATTACACCAGCGGTAACCGTCCACCACAGTTTTGGCCTGCCGCAGAAAAAAGCGTACAAAACAGAATTTACGAGATGTAACAGCAAATGAGTGTTTTTTATTCACTCCAGTGTGGCAGCTCTGCACGTCTGAAAACAGGATATTCATAAACGGCAGTGATGATTGTTATTGTGATAAAAATGTCTCAAAATTAATCACATAGCATGCGTTTAATCTGATTTTTAGTGACCACCTTGACACAGCAGTACCACTGGCAGTCTAGTTGGCTTCCCATTAACATCTAACTCAATGATAAAGCATGGCAATCGTGTATCCCGTTATCATTATCGCGCTCCTTGCGATCATTATTTTTTCTTTTTATAAGCACCGCAGCATTAAGTCATCAAGAAGCTTACCGGATCGTCATAAAAAGCGGCGCTGACGGCGTCTGGTTGCTTTGAAGGACAGACTCGCACTCACACAAGGCACGCGCAAGCGTGCCTTTCTACATTATTTATTATGATTGATATCCCAGCGCGCTGATCACTGTTTCCATTGCTTCCTGCGTTAACGCAGAACGCGTGACTCGCTTATTTGCCAACATCGTTCTGACCACGCCGGCAATGACAATATGCTTTGGTTCCTGCCCCAGATCGCGCATCTCGAGCACCACCTTCCCCACCACCCGGCACATCTCCTCGTATAACTCCTCATCTCTGGAATTCCCCATTGCTCCTCCGGTTGTCGTGGTTTTTGCCTGGCTTAATTGGCATCAGGATAGGGGCAAACCGCCTCTTTGTAACCCCTGCAGATAACCTCCTTCACTTTCAAGCAGATGAACACATATTAAGCCGACTGATAAATTTACCTTAAAGTTACCAGCCGCCACTGCCGATGAATGATTCATTAGAAACATAAATGTATTAGCGCAGCTATGCAGACGATTAATTACAATGAAATAGTCGGTCTTAATCTGTCCCCCGCCTGAAAACGACATCAGCATTACAGGAATCAATTGCGCGATTATCGTCAGGATTGCACATCAACAATAGATAATGTTACGGAAGATTTGGTAGTGATGATTGTCGATAGTGGCTCGTTTACCAGCAACCTGAGCTGGGGCACTCTGCCCGCGCCGAAAATCACTCCCGCCGAACCGCCAAAGCAGAGTTTTCTCTGAGAGAGGTGGTCACCAGCGCGAATTTTGATGAAGAGGTTGGCGCCGTCACGATGGCGACCGTAGGCGGTGCGATGGGAACACTTGATAGCCCGCTGGAGGAAGTCAGTCGCTAACGTTCTCAATACGGCGCGTTTATCAATCGCTTTGAATCGTCAAAATCAGTGCTGGCACAACAAAATGTGGCCACTCAGGCGGCAAAAAATCGTATCGAAGACGCGGATTATGCACTGGAAACCAGCAAGAAGGTGAAAGCACAAATATTACAACAGGGCAGGATGCCGTACTCAAAGTGTCAAACCAGTCGGCAGAAAATATTCTTTCTTTGCTGTGGAGTTAAACAGATAATCTATTTACCAACTGAGGTTCTTTTAAAGATCGCCATCATTTTTCGTCAATATTCGATAAAATACAGAGCACTAAATTTACATTACGATATAAAGACGAAAACCGGTACTACACTCTCCGGTTTTTCAAACTTAATGAATTAACTAAGAATCTAGTTAATTCCATTCACCAGCAACCAGCGTATGCGCATCAAATGCCTGATCGTTGGTTCCGTGAGTAGATTGCGCGACTGGCACCATATTGGAGCCCGCTTCGATGTTAGTGATATTCGTGTTGCTCTGACTGGCTGAAGTGGCAAGCTGAGCCGCGAAGACGCCAAAAGAGAGTGCAGAAAGCACCATGGCAACTGCGGCAGTTTTGATTGTTTTCATAATTGAGTTCTCTTTCTGTAATACACACATTACTTGCTGGGCCTTTTTTTGCCCGTAATGATAGTGTAGATCTGGATCACATTTTTGCCCAGCCAATTTATTTATCCATTCGTGTCAAATAAACTGAATGTGTGTCCAGTCAGTTAATTATGAAGACAATATGGAGAGAAAAATTCACTTAAATAAAACCAAATATAAAGCACAGGGAAGTAGCACAAATAAATAAAAACATTGGGCCGGAATTTCCGGCCCGGCGTATTACATTTTATAACCTAACGTTACCGTCGTTCTGCGATCGGTATGATCCGGCGCAGTTGAAGGCGGCTGGGAGTTCCATGTCAGGTTGTAGCTCATCTTCAACGCAAAGTGGGCGTTAATTGCCACTTCCAGCGCGGTTTCTGAGTTCACTGTGGTATCGTCCGCACCAAACACAGACACACCCTGCGTGAATTTAGTGGTATCGGTCATTTGCCAGGTATAAGTACCGGACGCATAACCCAGCGCGGTGGTTTTGGTGTTGTCATCGGTGTACTTGTCGTAACGAACACCAGGACCGAATTCAAAGCGCAGGCTATGAACCGGGCCATTCAGGAACTGACGACCATAACCGGCGGTAAATACATCGCGATCCTGATAACCGTTATAGCGATCGGTCAGCCAACTGGCCTGGCCGAAAATATAGTCATAATCCGTCATGTTATAACGGCTACGGCCGCCAACGGCGTATTTCTCAGACGAACGCACATCGTTCGATGAGGTATTACTGGCGTTGCCCCACAGAGACCAGGCCGTGGTATTGCCATACCAGGTCAGGGTGGAATCGGCAGTCAAAGAGGAGCTCTTTGTGTTGCCAGCCTGTGCCAGGTAGCCGCCGTTCACGCTACCTTCAAACGGGTGTTTCGCGGTGGATGGGTCATCCATGACAGTAAAAACGGTATCATTTGCGGCGGCATTCATTGCCGCAAATACGCCCGCGGCCAGTGCAAACGCGGGTACTGTCTTCAAAAGCTTCATTTTTTTAGAGTCCGAACAGCAAAAAAAAGAGACCATCACGGTCCCGGAAACTTTCATCAGGATCAACGACTAACGTTCCAAAGAAAGGTAACAAATTATAAAAAGGCCGCTTAAACATATCAATGAAATCTTATTGGAATTTTTGAATAAGAGAGATCTCAAAAACAACAAAATGGTTATTAATCTTCTAAGCCAATTTAATCGATACCATATTTAAATCAGGCTGTTATTTCCTTTCCCTTCGCTTGATTCAGTGCCAGGCTTACTGCAACCAAAGAAAAAGGAGGTCATCATGGTCGCGATTTATACTTTGACGCTGGCACCTTCACTGGACAGCGCAACATTAACGCCGCAGATTTATCCAGAAGGGAAACTGCGCTGCACCGCGCCTGTTTTTGAGCCCGGCGGCGGCGGCATTAATGTCGCAAGAGCCATTACCCATCTTGGGGGTAAAGCCACAGCGATTTTTCCGGCCGGTGGCGCAACCGGAGAACACCTGACTGCGCTGTTAGCGGATGAAAACGTGCCAACCATCAGCGTCGACGCCAAAGACTGGACGCGGCAGAACCTGCATGTTCGCGTTGAATCCAGCGACGAGCAGTACCGCTTTGTCATGCCGGGCGCCAGCCTCAGTGAAGATGAGTTTCGCCAACTCGAAGAAAAAGTGCTCACCATTGAGCCTGGCGCGTTACTGGTGGTAAGCGGCAGTCTGCCGCCAGGAATTACCGTCGGGAAACTGACACAACTCATTAAAACCGCACAGCAGCATGGGCTGCGCTGCATCGTTGACAGTTCCGGCGAAGCCCTTAGCGCTGCACTGGCTATCGGCAACATCGAACTGGTCAAACCGAATCAGAAAGAGCTGAGCGCGCTTGTGGGCCGGGAGTTGACCCAACCGGATGATGTGCGCAAAGCAGCACAGGAGATTGTTGATAGCGGTAAAGCGCTGCGTGTCGTCGTATCCCTGGGGCCTCAGGGTGCGCTAGCCGTCGATGCGAACCAATGTGTGCAGGTCGTGCCGCCGCCGATGAAAAGCCAGAGTACGGTAGGCGCTGGCGACAGTATGGTGGGTGCGATGACGCTAAAACTGGCGCACGACGCGCCGCTGGACGATATGGTCCGTTACGGTGTTGCCGCCGGGAGCGCCGCCACTATTAACCATGGTACTCGCCTGTGCGCACTGGCCGACACGCAAAAGATCTACGACTATTTGCGTAATGCCTGAGAATCGACAAATAGCGCCTGACGGCTATGCTAAAAAAACCTTCAGGATTACAACGAGGTGACATATGAGCAGCGACGGTATCATGCGCTACGTAGTAGTGGTGAAATTTCATGAGAAAAGCCTGGCAGAAATCAACGAGCTGAATAACTACTTTACACGTGCGGGTTTTCTGCTCACGATGACCGACGAAGATGGCAATGTTCACGATCTGGGCACCAACACCTTTGGGCTCATCAGTGCGCTCAAGGAACAGGAAGTGCTTGAACTCGCCCGCGGATTATCCGCCGCTGCGGTGGCTGAAGAGGCCGACATCACTGTCAGCACTTGGGAGGCGTGGCAGCCAAAAGAGCATTAAGTGCCATGGCGCACTACCTGTCCCGCAGGTGTGCGTTACATCGTATTTTTTCACAGCCTTAGTGCGCTAACCTTATGATCTGGCTGATTACATGGGAGATATATCATGTGGCAAGCGATAAGTGGTCTGTTACGCGAACAACTGGGAGGTGGCGAGATTGAGCAGCGGGATGAGCTGCCAGGCGGCGAAATCCATGCTGCATGGCATGTCCGTTACGCGGGTCGCGATCTTTTCGTAAAATGCGATGAACGTGAACTATTGCCTATTTTTACCGCCGAAGCCGATCAACTCGCGCTGTTGGCGCGCAGCAATACGGTAAAGGTGCCAACTGTGTGGGCGGTGGGCAGCGATCGCGACTACAGCTTTCTGGTCATGGAGTATCTCCCTGCCCGCCCGCTGGATGCGCACAACGCGTTTCTGCTCGGTCAGCAACTGGCGCGCCTGCACCAGTGGAGCGATCAACCGCAGTTTGGCCTCGATTTTGATAACGACCTTTCCACCACGCCACAGCCCAATGCCTGGCAGCGCCGCTGGTCAACGTTTTTTGCCGAACAGCGTATTGGCTGGCAGCTGGAGCTGGCGGCGGAAAAAGGTATGGAGTTCGGCAATATCGATGCCATTGTCGAGCATGTTAAGCAGCGCCTGAGCTCCCACCAGCCGCAGCCGTCATTACTGCATGGCGATCTATGGTCCGATAACTGCGCGCTGGGGCCAGACGGCCCTTATATTTACGATCCGGCCTGTTACTGGGGCGATCGCGAGTGCGATCTGGCGATGCTGCCGCTGCATCCGGACCAACCGCCGCAGATTTACGACGGCTACCAGTCAGTCTCGCCGTTGCCTCTTGATTTCCCCGAACGTCAGCCGATCTACCAGCTTTATACGCTCTTCAACCGGGCCATTCTTTTTGGCGGCGAACATCTGTTGAACGCGCAAAAAGCGCTCGATCGCGTACTGGTAGCATAGAACAGACAGGCCCGGGAGCGTTATTGCTTTCGGGCTTGTTAGTGCTTACAGAAAGCCCAGCAGTGAAAAGAAGAAGTAGCCCGCGATAATCACAATTACCGGCAGTACATACAGTGGAAAAATTTGCAGCAAAATGGTGTGGTGCGGCACAACGATACGCGCCTCGATCTGCGCGCGAGACAACCCTTCCGGCCCTTTGGCTTGTTCAAGAATTACCTGGTTTTCCACTCCTTCACGCAGAAAACGCGACTGACGGCTCATGCGCGCGCCAGAGGCCTGCAACGCCAGACCAACAAAGATCAGCGCGTAGATAAGCCAGAACACAATGTTCAGGCCATGGTGGAAGTCGGGCGTCGGCGAGTTGTACCAGAAAAGGTTAAGAAAAGGCGTATTAAAACGCATCATATCAATCATCACATGCGCAAAATCCAGCATCACGGCGCTAATGCCTGGCTGTTTTTCACTGTGGTCATACATAAATTTCAGCACAGAAATAACTGTCGATATTACGGTCGGAATAAAAATCACCCAACCCAGAACGCGTTTCAGAATGGCGATGCGTCCAGCTTGTTGATACGTCATGGATTCCCCTTGTAAGTGACGCACTGTTTCCGCCTTAGTCTACCTGCTGATAATCATTTTCGCCTGATCTTTAAAGTCGGTATGATGAACGTTTAACCATACTTACCGTTTATTCCCCGGCGACATGCCATAAAAAGAGAGGTTTTATGACAGTTCCGCGTCCAATTCTTGCTGCCATTTTTGATATGGATGGATTACTTATCGACTCCGAGCCACTCTGGGATCGCGCCGAACTGGAGGTTGTGGCAAGCCTTGGCGTGAATATTAACCGACGACATGAATTACCCGACACGCTCGGCCTGCGCATCGATATGGTGGTGGAACTCTGGTACGCGCAGCAACCGTGGAACGGCCCGGATCGCAAGGAAGTGACCGAACGCATTATTCAGCGCGCAATTTCACTGGTTGAAGAGAAACGCCCGCTGCTGCCTGGCGTGCGTGAAGCCCTTGCACTGTGTAAAGCCAACGGTCTGCTGGTCGGGCTGGCCTCAGCATCGCCGCTACATATGCTGGAAAAAGTGCTGGCGATGTTTGAACTGCGCGACAGCTTTGATGTACTGGCCTCGGCGGAAAAGCTGCCCTACAGCAAACCGCACCCGCAAGTATATCTGGATTGTGCCGCAAAACTGGGCGTTGATCCGCTGACCTGCGTGGCGCTGGAAGATTCAGTCAATGGCATGATTGCCAGCAAAGCAGCACGGATGCGCTCGATTGTGGTACCGGATGAGGAACACCGCGCCGATCCTCGTTATGTGCTGGCTAACGCCAGGCTCACCAGCCTCGAACAGCTCACGCTTACCCATATTTTCGGCTAATCCTGCCGGGGTAGCTGCTTTTGCTGCCCCTTTATTTTATTTTTGAAACGTCATTTCATTTTTATTTGTATTTTCCTTGCCCACCTCCTATTCTGATCCTCAGGCGCTGATGCCCTGTCACAGCAATAATGATTACGCCGGAGAGAACATGATACTGGATGCCTTTAAGCTTGCAGGTAGAGTGGCCATTGTAACCGGGTGCGATACCGGTCTGGGTCAGGGAATGACATTAGGACTTGCGGAGGCGGGCTGCGATATTGTCGGCGTGGGCCGAAAAATTCCACACGACACTGCCAAACGCGTTCAGGCTCTCGGGCGCCGTTTTGTTTCTGTGCAGGCGGATCTGCGCCACCAGCACAGGCTTGATGACATTGTTAATCAGACGGTGGACCAGATGGGCCGGGTGGATATTCTGGTGAATAACGCTGGTGCCATTCGACGCTGCGACGCGCTTGATTTCAGCGAGCAGGACTGGGATGACGTCATAAACCTGAATCTGAAGACGGTCTTCTTTCTGTCGCAGGCCGTCGCCCGGCAATTTATCGCGCAGGGCAACGGTGGCAAAATTATTAATATTGCCTCAATGCTCTCTTTCCAGGGCGGCATCCGCGTACCCTCTTATACCGCGTCGAAAAGCGGCGTGATGGGGTTGACCCGTCTGCTGGCCAATGAGTGGGCACCGCACCAGATTAATGTCAACGCTATCGCGCCAGGCTATATGGCGACCAATAACACCCAACAATTACGGGTAGACGCCGAACGTAGCCAGGAGATCCTCGATCGCATTCCCGCCGGGCGCTGGGGAGAGCCCGAAGATTTGAAAGGTGCAGCGGTGTTTCTTGCCTCAAAGGCATCCGATTACATTAATGGCTTCACCCTCGCCGTCGATGGCGGCTGGCTAGCGCGATAATCTGACAGGATTGTGACAAAGAGTTACAACGTCACCTCTTCCGCCTACTGTATAAACATCCTATACTGTATACATCGACAGTTTAGTGAGTTTGATCATGACGGCGGAAGGACACCTGCTTTTTTCCATTGCCTGCGCGGTGTTTGCCAAAAATGCCGAATTAACACCCATCCTTGCTCAGGGTGACTGGTGGCATATTGTTCCGTCCGCCATTCTTACCTGCCTGTTACCGGACATCGATCACCCGAAATCCTTCCTCGGCCAGCGTCTGAAGTGGATATCAAAACCGGTAGCACGCGCCTTCGGCCATCGGGGCTTTACACACAGCCTGCTGGCGGTTTTTCTCTCGCTCGCGCTGTTTACGCTAAAAGTCCCGGAAAGCTGGATTGTCCCTGCGGATGCATTGCAGGGAATGGTGGTGGGCTATTTGAGCCATATCCTTGCAGATATGCTGACGCCTGCGGGCGTGCCGCTGCTATGGCCTTGTCGCTGGCGCTTTCGCCTGCCGATCCTGGCGCCGCAAAAAGGCAACCAGCTGGAGCGCGTATTGTGTATGGCGCTGTTCACCTGGGCGGTCTGGATGCCGCAATCGTTGCCCGAAAACGGTGCAATTCGCTGGTCATCGCAGATGATAAACTCGCTGCAAAATCAGTTTAATCGCTTTATTCATCCACAATCCGGCCATTAAACCAGCAATTCAACTACTTTTGGCATAAAACATTCCATTTGGATATAAGTCCCCTCCGGCACATCTGCTAACCTTGCGCCACTGGATTAACCGGCAAGGTTGACCGAATAATGAAATCAGGAGAACGGGGATGAATCTTCCATTAATCGCGAACGTCGTTGTGTTCGTGGCATTGCTGTTTTTGCTGGCGCAGGCGCGCCACAAACAGTGGAGCCTGGCCAAAAAAGTGCTGGTCGGCTTAGGTATTGGCGTGGTCTTCGGCCTGGCGCTACAGATTATCTATGGTGCTGACAGCCCGGTACTTAAAGCCTCTATCCAGTGGTTTAATGTGGTTGGAAACGGTTATGTTCAGCTGCTGCAAATGATCGTGATGCCGCTGGTATTCGCCTCCATTTTAAGCGCCGTCGCGCGCCTGCATAATGCCTCCCAGTTGGGTAAAATCAGCTTCTTAACCATCGGCACGCTGCTATTTACTACGCTGATTGCCGCGCTGGTCGGGGTGTTGGTCACTAACCTGTTTGGCCTGACCGCCGAAGGTCTGGTGCAGGGAACTGCAGAAACAGCGCGTCTGAATGCCATCCAGAGCAATTATGTGGGTAAAGTCGCCGATCTGACCGTACCGCAACTGCTGCTCTCTTTCGTGCCAAAAAATCCGTTTGCCGATCTGACTGGCGCGAACCCGACCTCGATCATCAGCATCGTGATTTTTGCTGCTTTCCTCGGCGTCGCTGCGCTGAAATTGCTGAAAGATGACGCGCCGAAAGGCCAGCGAGTGCTGACCGCTATCGACACGCTGCAAAGCTGGGTGATGAAACTGGTGCGTCTGGTGATGCAGCTTACGCCGTACGGCGTACTGGCGCTGATGACTAAAGTCGTGGCAGGCTCCAACATTCAGGACATCATCAAGCTAGGCAGCTTTGTTATCGCCTCCTATATCGGCCTCGGCATTATGTTTGTCGTGCACGGCCTGCTGCTGGGCGTTAACGGCGTCAGCCCGCTGAAATTCTTCCGCAAAGTGTGGCCGGTGCTGACCTTTGCCTTCACCAGCCGTTCCAGCGCCGCGTCAATTCCGCTGAACGTGGAAGCACAAACCCGCCGTCTGGGCGTACCGGAATCGATCGCCAGCTTCTCAGCCTCTTTCGGCGCAACGATTGGTCAGAATGGCTGTGCTGGCCTCTACCCGGCAATGCTGGCCGTCATGGTGGCCCCCACAGTCGGCATTAACCCGCTGGATCCGGTATGGATTGCCACACTGGTAGGGATTGTTACCATCAGTTCCGCCGGTGTAGCAGGTGTCGGCGGTGGCGCGACGTTTGCCGCTCTGATTGTACTGCCAGCCATGGGCCTGCCGGTCACGCTGGTTGCGCTGCTGATCTCCGTTGAGCCGCTGATTGATATGGGGCGTACCGCGCTAAACGTGAGCGGCTCCATAACCGCCGGGACGCTGACCAGCCAGTGGCTGAAGCAAACCGACAAAGCCATTCTGGAGAGCGATGACGACGCCGAACTGGCGCATCGTTAAGCCAAAGACAACAAGGCGGGGATTTTCCCTCCGCCTTTTTTCACCGCAAAACCGGCATCTTTCAGCCAGAGTCAGGGCGTTTGCTGATTATATGGTCGCCGCGCTCCGCCAGCCGTAGCGACGGAATTACTCTTCGCCGAGCTCATTCTGCTGGCGCATCTGCATTGCCCAGCGCTGGGCTGCTTCCGGCAGGCTGAAAACCGGTGAGCGGTGAAAATTTTCACCCATCAGCACAAAAGCGACATATTTGCCGTGCAGCAGCCAGACATCGCGAAACCCGTCCACTTTTTCGGCATGATCGGGCGACGCGGGTTCAACCCGCGGTACATAGCTGATAACGACTCGGTTTTGTTGGCGAAGAGGTTTCATAAGCGATGCATTCACTAAAGACAAAATCTACAGACATGAAAGACCTATCATAGCCGATTGTTACCCCGCCCGTCGCCTCTGGCGCACTTTTCTCAGCTTTTTCATCGAACCTCTATCTACCGGGCTACCGGGCAGCAGCAGGAGAATGTTCTATAGTTAAAGGGGTTTTGCCATAACAACGACCATTTTTCAGCAATGAAAACAGGAGACGGGTTCAATGCGCAACAGAAAAAAGCCCCGCAACATGAACTGCACCCAACGAAGTAAGGTGCAGTTTTTTATGCTCAGGCAAAATAACTTACTGCTTAGCTTGCGGATCAGTATCGTATTCTGCACATGTTTGATAACCGGAATTCATCACGTGGCCGGTTTCATCAAGTGCCACAAAGTAAGTTTCGGTTTTACCGCCACGTTGACCCAGAATGTAGGTCTGGCAGGTACCGCGCGCGTGAATCATCGTGACTTCAGAAGAAGGACGACCTGCAATCTGCATCACCTGCTGTCGGCTCATGCCTTTTTTCACATCTTTCACAACCGGCTGAGCAACCTGATCTTTTGCGCGATCGTAGGCAGTACACCCTGCCAGCATGGTCAGTACAGCGGCGGCGCCCAGAATTCCTGCGATGTTTTTATTCATATTCCATCCTCTTTAGTATCCGCTTGTGCATCAGCGTGTTATCTAAGCCTGGAATAGAAAAGTGCATTTTTCAACTATGGGTTGTCTATGGGTTGTCTATAGGTTGCTGATGGCATATCTTTCGGAAAAATCTAATGAAAGTGACATAAGCTGCTAAAACGCAGCAAATTGCGCCACTCAAATCTGTGATCCTTGTCGTTTTACCGCCAACGGGTTAATTTGGCTCTATATTAACTATTTGCAACCTGCCAGGCAGGATTACATAACGGAGGGGTAAATGACTCTACAACAAGAGATTATTCAGGCGCTGGGCGTGAAATCGGGCATCAACGCCGAAGAAGAAGTTCGCCGCAGCGTGGATTTTCTGAAAACCTATCTGAAGACGTTTCCCTTTATTAAATCGCTGGTGCTCGGCATCAGTGGCGGCCAGGATTCCACTCTGACCGGTAAAATCAGCCAGTTGGCTATCAGCGAACTGCGCGCGGAAACTAGCGATGAAGCGTATCAGTTTATCGCCGTACGTCTGCCTTACGGCGCGCAGGCAGACGAGCAAGATTGCCAGGATGCCATCGGCTTTATCCAGCCGGATCGCGTATTGACCGTGAACATCAAAGGCGCAGTGCTGGCGAGTGAACAGGCGCTACGCGATGCCGGCATCGAGTTGAGCGATTTTGTTCGCGGCAATGAGAAAGCCCGTGAACGAATGAAAGCGCAATACAGCATCGCTGGCATGACCAAAGGTGTGGTGGTCGGCACCGATCACGCCGCTGAAGCAGTTACCGGCTTCTTCACCAAATATGGCGATGGCGGTACCGACATCAACCCGATTTTCCGTCTGAATAAACGTCAGGGGAAACAATTGCTGGCTTATCTGGGTTGCCCGGAACACCTCTATAAGAAAGCGCCAACAGCGGATCTGGAAGACGATCGCCCGTCGCTGCCTGATGAAGCCGCACTGGGTGTCACCTACGAAAATATCGATGATTATCTGGAAGGCAAAACGCTGGATGCTGGTATCGCCAAAATCATCGAAGGCTGGTATCTGAAAACCGAACACAAACGTCGCCCTCCGATTACCGTTTTCGATGACTTCTGGAAAAAATAATTCCTAAAATTCATCATGACCTTATCAGGCCTGCCTGGCAGGCCTGATAAGCGTAGTCACCTCGGCGTCCTCACCGCTCCCTGCAGCTGTCACAGATCTTCCGGCCGGCCTCTGTTTGCCACTTTTTTAGCCTGCCGTTAATGGTTATACTGGATGGGTAAACAGTATCAGGAGTTTCTCAGTGGCAAGGCGTCAATCCGCCTCGCGTCTCGAGTTTGACGCGGCGGCAATTTATGAATACCCCGAACATTTGCGCCAGTGGCTGGAGGCCATACCAAAGCACCCTGGCGTCTATATTTTTCATGGCGAAGGCGAGGCGATGCCACTGTATATCGGCAAAAGCGTCAATATCCAATATCCGCAGCCGGGTGCTGTCGCATATGCGAACCCCGGATGAAGCCTCGATGCTGCGCACGCCAGCCGGTTTCGATCATGATGGTTACAAAATACTCTGCAAGCCGCTGCTCAGCGGCGAGCATGAAATCATCGACCTGGATTAATGCCCGGGCAGTCAGCTGATTTCACTGAACAGTAACTGCCCTTCTGGCTTCAACAGCCGCAGCGTGTGCCGCCCTTCCTGCCAGCAAGCGCCCTGATCGGCGGTTAACAGTTTATCCCCAAGTTGCCACGCGCCACTAAGAATAAACACCACACCGCCGCGCGCCCCGAAGGTGGTAAATGTACGATCGGCAATGCGTACTTTTGCCTGACAACGGTCACGACGCGTCAGGATATTGAAATTCATCGACATTTTCCCCTCCGACAACTCAACTTTTACCGACTGTTCACTGGCAAAGGTAAAGGGCTGATGGTGTTTCAGGGTGTGGCGGAAAACGCTACCACCATCCAGCGTTACTTCACCACCTTCCAGCAGGGTTATCACACGGTCAACACCGGGGAACTGCGGAAACTCACCATTACTTGCCAGTGAAGCGATACTGACGCGCCAGTTAAAATCGCGGGTGGCGGGCGGAAAACAGCAAATCTCCCGGGTCTCGCCAGCACCATTACGCCAGAGATTCACCGGCATTTTGCGAATATCAAAGAATTCCATCATCACTCCTGAAGGGCGCGGTCATGAGATCCGCGCCGCTGCTTCAGCAGGCAGCGTGGCAGCTTGTTATTGTTTATTGTCGTTGTCGGATTATCGGCAGCAGCAACAATTTGCCTTAGGCCACAGCGTAACCAGACATGTAAAAATTATAAATTTCAGATAAGTAACGCGCCCTGAGAAAAGGGGCTTCACGAGAATACCGTGCCACGGACGGCTGGCAAGAGGGAAGAAAAGAAAAACCGCCGGTTCTGCCCATCACGTACTGCATGCAATGGGCAAAACCGGCGGTCTTGATAGGGGTGCTGAATTACTCAGCAGGTGCAGGAGGCATTTTACCTTCCAGTGCCGGACGTTCTGTCAGACGCTTCTCAAAATTCGCATTGAACTGCTTTTTCTGTTCCGGCGTCAGGATGTTGTAAATTTTGTTCTGCGTTTCCATGTGTCTCAGCATGCCAGCTTTATGCTGTTCTTCCATTTTCGCGATCTGTGCTTCCGCTTTCGCTTTGTCGAAGCTGTCGCTGGTGATGATGTCATGCATTGCACGCATCTCTTCAACCTGCGGACGTTTCATCTCATCACGCTGGCTTTTCATAATTTCGCGGATCTGCTGTTTCTGTGCATCGGTCAGATTCAGGTCTCTGAACATCATATCGTGCGGACCTTTACCATTGTGGTGCATCATTGGTTTGCCATCAGCAGGAGCAGCCGTTGTATCGGCGGCGTGCGCGAGGCCAGCAGCGCCAAAAGCCAGGGTAGAGGCAACAAACAGGGCAGTCAATTTACGCATAATTTTATTCCTTATTTCGGTTTTACTTACGGCGATAACCGTGTTGACGCCATTTACTTTACCGTCTTTATCGTCAATTAATCAGAGCGACAGTAAAACAATGAAAGTGTAAATACCCTTTTTACGTCAAATGTGAGTAAAATAAGGAAAAATAGTGGAGAGTTGAGAATTAAATAATCAACTGATTGATTAATAATGAATTACTAAGAGTGTAAAATCACACTACTTGATAATAAACCCATTAACCAGGATTTTTCCGTAATTTATTTTAAAAGGCACTAAAAATAAGCCCTGCGGTAACAGGGCTGATGTATTAGATTATTTTTTCTAGCATCAATCCAGCGCGCAAACCAACCGCGACACCAGGATTCGGAAATAGTACATACTCTTCATCATGTTGCACAACGTAGCGTTTACCGCGATCTTCCGCCAGCAGCGTCCCGGCGCTGAAAGGCGTAAAGTTCAGTGTTTCTGCTGACATATACAGTTTGAACGCCTCGCTGTGTCGCGTCAGTTGCTGCACCACCCGGTAGCGCACTGGCACGCTCTGCGTATCCGGCGCAGGTTCACCGGCCAGTAGCGCTGCCAGCGCCCAGGCGGTACGCTGAAACTGGCTGAGATCGTTCTCGCCAAACGGCAGCGCTTTGCCCAGCTCCAGCGTACAGGACAGCGCCTCAAATTGCGCACAGGTGAAGTGGGTAAACGTGCCGCCCGGCGCCTGATGGAACACCAGCGCTTCCAGCCCTGCTGAGCCCAGCCACTCCAGAAACAGCTCATCCCACGGCTGTGCGCGCTGCGGCAGCACGCCGAAACGCACATGATGCGACCCGCGAATCGCCGTATGCAGATCGAGGTGCCAGAGCTCCTCATCACCGCCGGCAAAAAAGTGGGTGACCGCGCGTTCGAGCTGCGCGGCACGCACTGTTTCATCGCTGGGAGGGAGTTGCTGCCAGCGTCCACCAAACATGCGATTCAAATCGCTATGCAGAAAACGCTTTCCTTCCCTCAGCGCCTGCGGGTTGCCAAGGATGACTAAAAGCCGCCAGGTAAGCGGCTGCGTGCCGGAAAACAGATTTTTCAGCAGAATGTCCAGCATCTCCACCGGCGCGGTTTCATTGCCGTGAATGGCGCAGGAGAGCACCAGCGAGCGCCCGGTAGGGTGCGGCGGCACCAGTTCAAGGATCCCTTGTTCGTGCCACAGCCAGTGAATACCACCCGACTCCCCTGACATTTTACGCGGGATGTCACCCGATAAAGTGGTGGCAAGAAAGTTCTCCATACAACCTCCGGTTAACGCTGGAAGGGATAAACAGAACCGAGGTTCAGCAACTGCGTGAGCCTGTCCAGAGCTTCCCGCCCTTCCCGCAACAACTGCGGATCGGCAAGATCTTCCAGTGTCAGACAGTCGCGATAGTGGCGATCAACCCAATCATTGAGTGTGGCGAACAACGTATCGTTCATCATCACCGCCGGATTTACCGCCTGCAGCTCCGCCCCGGTCAATACCACGCGTAAGCGCAGACATGCCGGGCCGCCACCGTTTGCCATACTCTCACGCAGATCGAACACCTTAAGTTCACCGATCGGGTTATCCTGCGCCAGCAACTGGTTCAGATAATGCCAGACGCCCTCATGCTCCTGCGACTCCTGCGGCAACACCAGCACCATACGACCATCTTCATGGCTCAGCAGCTGGCTGTTGAACAGATAAGTCGACACCGCATCGGCAACCGATACCGCCTGCTGCGGCACTTCGATCGCCATAAAGCCCGGCACGCGACGGCGTAACTCCGCCAGCAGTTGCGATTGATCGGCAAAGGCGTGCTCATGGCAAAACAGCAACTGGCGATTAGCAACGGCAATGACATCATTATGGAACACGCCCTGATCGATGACCTGAGGATTTTGCCTGGCGTACAATACCTGCGAAGGGCGTACATGGTTGAGACGCGCCACCGCCTGGCTGGCTTCCAGCGTCTGACGAGCCGGATAGCGTGTCGGTGCGAGTGTGCTGCCCTCTTCCCGCCCATAGACAAAAAGCTGGACGCCCGGATCGCCATAATCGCCGCTAAAGCGGTTGTGGTTAGCTGCCCCCTCATCGCCCAGCATTGCCACTTGCGGTAGCGCCGAATGCACGCTGAATGTCTTTTCATCGCGGAAAATCGCCCGCAGAAGCGCTTCGGTGGTCGGCGCTTCAATCGCGCGATGGAATTTATTGTTGAGATTCGCCACCGTCAGATGGACTTTGCTATCCACGGAGTCCGCCGAAGGGCAAACTGTGGCAGCATTGGCAACCCACATCGCCGACGCCGAGCTGACGGAAGAGAGGAACTGTGGCGCCTGAGCCGCGGCTTTTTCGACCACTTGCTCATCGCTGCCGCTAAATCCCAACTGGCGCAACACCGGCACATTCGGGCGCTCGTGCGGTGGGATCACCGCCTGCGGGAAACCGGCATCGGCCAGCGCCTTCATTTTCAGCAGTCCCTGCTTTGCAGCCAGTTTAGGGTTGGATACTTGGAAACGGTGCCGGGTCGATGCTTCATTGCCGAACGACAACCCGGCATAGTGGTGCGTCAGGCCAACCAGCCCGTCAAAGCTCACTTCACGCGCTTTCATGGTTGTTCCTCGCGGGAAAAATCGAGACCCGGACTGAGCGTTTGCGGCAGAGCCAGATCGGCGGATTCAAGGCTCGCCATGGGCCATGCACAGTAATCCGCCGCATACCAGGCACTGGCGCGATGGTTTCCGGAAGCGCCCACACCGCCGAATGGCGCGGTGCTGGCCGCGCCCGTCAGAGGTTTGTTCCAGTTAACAATCCCGGCGCGCGCTTCCAGCAACAACCGATCAAACTTCTCGCGCTGCGGGGAGATCAGACCACAAGAGAGCCCGTAACGAGTATTGTTCGCCAGCGCGATCGCTTCATCGAAATCGTCATAGCGCCAGACGCACAGCAGCGGGCCGAACACCTCTTCATCCGGTACATCAGCAACCCTGGTCATCTCAATGATACCCGGCGTCAGCAGTGAAGTTCCTTCTTCCAGCAGACGTGGGGCCAGCAAAGTTTTGCCGCCGCGCGCTTCATGCGCCTGCCAAGCGTGCAGCACATGCTGCGCGGCCTGAGCGGTGATCAAACCGCCAAGGAACGGCTGCGGTTCTGCGTTCCATGCCTGCGGCGTGAGACGCGTGCTCACCTCCACCAGCCGCGCAAGGAAAGCATCACCCTCTGGTGAGCGTTTCACCAGCAAACGTCGCGCGCAGGTGCAGCGCTGTCCGGCGGTAATAAAAGCGGACTGGATCGCCAGATGCACGGCTGCATCAATATCCTGAGGATCTTCGACGATCAGCGGGTTATTGCCGCCCATTTCCAGTGCGAGGATCTTCTCCGGCTGACCAGCCAACTGGCGATGCAATTGATAACCGGTATTGGCGCTACCGGTGAACAGCAAACCGTCCAGCCCCGGCAGTGCACTCAGTGCCTGCCCGGTTTCGCGTCCGCCCTGCACGAGATTGAGCACCCCGGCGGGCAGGCCGGCCTGCTCCCACAGTTTAACCACCGCTTCGCCGCTCCACGGCGTCAATTCACTCGGTTTGAACAGCAGCGTATTACCCGCCAGCAGCGCCGGAATAATATGGCCGTTCGGCAAGTGGCCTGGAAAATTATATGGCCCGAAAACGGCCAGAACACCATGCGGACGGTGGCGAAGCGTTGCCGCACCGTCGGCCATTTCCGTGTGCTGTTCGCCGGTTCGCGTGTGATAAGCCTTCACCGAAATGGTGGCTTTATTGATCATGGCCGCCACTTCGGTCGCAGCTTCCCAGCGCGGTTTTCCGGTTTCACGGGCAATAATTTCCGCCAGCGCGGCTTTATTGGCTTCCAGCAGGCTGGCAAATTTTTCCACCACAGCCTGGCGCACAGCAAAAGGTTCGCGCGCCCATGCAGGAAAAGCATTACGCGCAGCCCGATAAGCCGCTTCTACCTGTGCGGCGCTGGCATCAAAACCGTGCCACAGTGCTTCATGAGTTACCGGGTTACTTTTCACCCGGCGCTCACCTTCACCGGTTACCCAGTCGCCATTGATCCATAAACTCATTGTGATTTCTCCTCGGCACAAAGGCGAACCAGCCGCACGGTATCGCCCGGCTGACATTTCAGCGCATCCAGTTCCGCAGCGCTTAACAGCAGCCGCTCAGTGTTGGGATCTACTTTGATAAGCATGGCTCTAAATTGCTCGTATTGCTCATTCGCCACCATGCAGGCTGGCCACTCTCCCGGTGCACGCTGCCCTTGCGCCACGGTAACCAGCCGACTTTTGCGGATCGCCCGCACCCGATCAACATCGCACTCCAGCGTCGGCCCGCCATCAAAAATGTCGACATAATTACGGTAGCGAAAGCCCTCTTTCTCCAGCACCGCGCGGGCAGGCGCGGTCTGCGGATGCACCTCGCCAATGACCGCCTGCGCTTCTTCGGAGAGGAAGTGGGCATAGATAGGATGCTTGGGCATCAATTCGGCGATAAACGCTTTCTGCCCGGTACCGCACAGATAATCAGCACGGCTGAATTCCATCGAAAAGAAGCGTTTTCCCAGACTCTCCCAGAACGGCGAGTAGCCATGCTCGTCAATGACACCGCGCATCTCCGCCACCACTTTTTCGTTAAAACGATCACGAAAAGCCGCCATAAACATAAAGCGCGACTTCGACAGCAAATAGCCATTGCCTTCTTTGCGCCAGGCCGGATCGAGAAACAGCGTACATAGCTCGCTGCTGCCGGTATGATCGTTACTAAGGAATAACGTCGGCCGCGCATTGTAGACATTCAACTCTTTCGAGGCGTGAACCTGAGTCCCCACGCGGTAGTTATACCAGGGATCGTTGAGCCCCACCGCCACTTCGATGGCGCAGATTCCGGCCACTTCACCGCTTTGCGTCTCCTCCAGCACAAAAACATAGCCTTGCTCACCCTTCGGCAATTCCCCTTGCCATGTGCGGCGGGTACGTTCAATACGCGTGGCGAGCGTCGTTTCATCAGCAGGTAACGATGTCAGCCCGCCGCCGGTTTTCCCGGCCAGCTTCATCAGCGCCGGTAGATCACTTGCCGCAACAGGACGGATCACCATCATGATATGTTCTCCGCAAGGAATTTTTCACAGGCGCGGGTAAAGCGCGCAAGCCCTGTGCGCACCTCTTCTTCATTGATATTCAGCGCCGGAGCAAAACGTACCACGTTGCCACCAGCAATCAGCACCATCACCCCTTGCGCTGCCGCCAGTTGTGAAATCTGTTTCGCTTTTCCGGCATGTTCCGCCACCAGTTGGCAGCCAATTAGCAGCCCCAGGCCGCGAATGTCGCTGAACAGAAGATGACGATCGTTGAACGCCGTCAGTTGCTCAACAAACCACTGGTGGCGCTGTTTGACACCGTTCAGTGTTTCCGGCGTATTGACGATATCCAGCACCGCGCCAGCAACTGCACCCGCCAGCGGATTACCACCGTAGGTAGTACCGTGCGTACCCACATTCATTACTTTGCCGAAGGTCTCAGTGGTAAGCATCGCGCCAATAGGGAAACCGCCTCCCAGCGCTTTTGCGGTGGTCAGCACATCCGGCGTCACACCATAGTGCATATAGGCATACAGTTCGCCGGTGCGACCGACGCCGGTCTGCACTTCATCAAAAATCAGCACAGCGTTGTGACGGGTACAGAGCTCACGAAGTCCCTGTAAAAAGTCCTGACTGGCCGGTACCACACCGCCTTCACCCTGCATTGGCTCAACAATTACCGCGCAGGTGTCGTCATTGATCTGTGCGCTGGCGGAAGCCAGATCGTTGTAAACCGCATGCTGGATCTGCGGCGGCAGCGGCGCAAAATCCTGCGAGTAGGCCGGTTGCCCGCCTGCGCTGACGGTAAATAACGTGCGCCCGTGGAAAGCATTTTTGAAAGCAACAATGCCGCTTTTCTGTGGGCCGAAAGTGTCGTGGGCATATTTACGTGCCAGTTTCAGCGCCGCTTCATTCGCCTCCGCGCCGGAGTTACAGAAGAAAGCGCGATCAGCAAACGTGGCATCCAGTAACTGCTTCGCCAGTTTCAGTACCGGCTCATTGGTGTAGCCGTTGCCGGTATGCCAGAACTTCGCCGCCTGCTCACTCAGTGCCTTACACAGTGCAGGATGGGCGTGACCCAGCGCGTTTACCGCAATCCCCCCGGCAAAATCGATGTACTCATTGCCCTGTTGATCCCATAAACGCGAACCTTCCCCGCGAACCGGAATAAAAGGCGCTGGCGCGTAGACAGGCAACATCCATTGATCAAAATTTTCACGCGTAATTGACGTAGACATAGCGACCTCACCCGGTAAATAAAAAGTTGAATAAATGTTAATGAATATGAAAGTTTTCGCTGTAAATGTAGATTGCACAGTTCGTGCCAGCCAGCAATAAAAATGCATAAATGTCCTGGACAAACGGAATATCAGTAACTTATAGCCTTACTCTATTCACATAAATTGCATAAAAAGTGAATAACTTTATATCCAGCCGAGGGGATGGGCGATCAGAGGTGCGGGTTTATGCAATAAGAATATTTAATTATATAACTGTGATCATCAGCGAAATTAATTTCCGTACCACGCCCCATTTCGGCGCATTGCGCACCAAACCAAGGCAACTGGGGCGTTTTTTGCTCATCGGCGACAGCAATATCAATAAGTGGCGTGGTTAAATGTAAATTCTGCTAACATCTGTGCATCTTTTTACTGTTAAGTGGCGGCGACTATGAAATTTGTCTCTTTTAATATCAATGGCCTGCGTGCCAGACCTCATCAACTGGAAGCGCTTGTCGAGCAGCATCAGCCGGACGTGATCGGTCTGCAGGAGACAAAAGTCCATGACGATATGTTTCCGCTCGAAGAGGTGGCGCGTCTTGGTTACAACGTCTTTTATCACGGGCAAAAAGGTCATTACGGCGTTGCGCTATTGACCAAAGGTACGCCGGTTTCCGTACGTCGCGGCTTTCCCAACGACGGCGAAGAGGCGCAGCGTCGCATTATCATGGCGGAAATCCCGTCGCCTCTCGGCAATATCACCGTGATTAATGGCTACTTTCCGCAGGGTGAAAGCCGCGACCACCCGCTGAAATTCCCGGCGAAAGAGAAGTTCTACCAGGATCTGCAAACCTTCCTCGAAACTGAGCTGAAAAAAGAGAACCCGGTGCTCATTATGGGCGATATGAATATCAGCCCGACGGATCTGGATATCGGCATCGGAGAAGAGAACCGTAAACGCTGGCTGCGCACCGGGAAATGCTCGTTCCTGCCGGAAGAGCGTGAATGGATGGCGCGCCTGAAAGGCTGGGGTCTGGTGGATACTTACCGCGAAGCAAACCCGGAAACCAACGATCGCTTCTCCTGGTTTGATTACCGCTCCAAAGGTTTTGATGATAACCGTGGCCTGCGTATCGATCTGCTGCTGGCGAGCCAGCCGCTGGCCGAGCGCTGTCTCGAAACCGGGATTGATTACGACATTCGCAGCATGGAAAAACCTTCCGATCACGCGCCGGTATGGGCCAAATTTAAGGTCTGATGCCATGACGTCTGGCAATCCGTGGGTTACCGCGCAGTGGCTGGACGATTTACTGCACCGCAATCCATCAGCCGAAACATGGCGGCTACTGGAAGTCGGCTATAACGCCGAACAAACCTATCGCGCTGGCCACATTCCCGGCGCGTATTACGTTGACACCCAGCTTGTTGAAAGCCTGCCGCTGTGGAATGTGGTACCGCCCAAAATACTGCGCACAATGCTGTCCCGTTACGGTTTACGCAGCGATATGACCGTCATTCTCTACAGCCGCGGCAACTACGCTGCCGAGCGGCTGGCGCAAATTCTGCTGTACGCTGGCGTCAACGATATCCGTCTGCTGAATGGCGGCTGGCAAAGCTGGCAACGCGCAGGGCTGCGGCAAACGATCGACCAGCCTCCCGCCATCACCCCGCAGGATTTCGGCGCGCCGCTCCCTTCACAGCCACACTTTTTACTTAACATGGCGCAAACCCGACTACGGATGGCGCAGCCAGAGACCTTGCTGGTCAGCGTACGCAGTTGGGATGAGTTCAGCGGCGGCACCAGTGGTTATCACTATATTTCCACTGCTGGCGATATTCCCGGGGCGCGCTGGGGACACGCTGGCGGCAACAGCCAGTTTATTGCTGATTACCATCATCCGGACGGTACTGTACGCTCCCCGCAAGAGATTGCCGCGCTATGGCAACAGCAACACATCACCGCCGATAAACAGGTGATTTTTTACTGTGGCACCGGCTGGCGCGCATCGCTGGCATTTTTGCTTGCCCGCGCGCTCGGCTGGCCGAAGATCGCCGTGTATGATGGCGGCTGGTTCGAGTGGAGCCAGCAGCAGAAAACGGAACAGACGGATGACAAATCTGAAAACAGTTGAGGTGGTTGCGGCAATCATCGAGCGCGATGGCAAAATTTTGCTGGCACAACGTCCGCCGCACGCGGATCAAGCCGGGCTATGGGAGTTTGCAGGCGGCAAGGTGGAAGCCGGGGAAACGCAGCCGCAGGCGCTAACGCGTGAGCTGCGCGAAGAACTGGGCATTGATGCCTTACCTGCTCGTTATGTCGCCAGCCACCAGCGGGAAGTGTCCGGGCGGATGATCCATCTGCATGCGTGGCATGTTGTTGCATTTCACGGTGAGCCAACCCGCCACTATCACAGCGCCTTGTTGTGGTGCGAACCCGCTGATGCCCTGAACCAGGCGCTGGCACCAGCGGATATCCCGCTACTGGAAGCGTTTATGGCTTCACGCGCCGCCAGACCAGCGGATTAGTGGAAATCGCGCGTTCATCGCGCTGGCACTGTAACAACACGCCTTCGGCTTTCACCACCGCGCCTTCACTGTAATTCTGATTGCCATACACGCAGCACTGGATGCACGGCTGCGTAGTTTGTGTCTGCCCACCGGAGCTAAAGACTTCCGGAGGGACATTCACTTCAATTCTCGGTGAGGGTAAACGATCGGCCAGCGCGCTACCCGCGGCTGCCACCAGTAACGCTGCTGCTATCCACAATAAACGGGCCATAACTCTTCCTTTCTGATTGACGCCACGTATTATTATAACGGCTCTCTTCCCCACAGCTTTAGTTTCCTCTGTCATCATTTTTTATGATGACATTACATACATTATTAATTTGCCTGGCGTGAGGTATTTTCTCTTTCGGTATGCGCCCTTACGAATGTTATAGTCCAAAAGCGCCCGTTTTTTGCGCACCACAACAAACCCACCTAAAAATAAGAGATGCTTATATCTATGGATCAGACACACTCTCTTGAATCCTTTCTCGGTTATGTTCAGCAACGCGATCCGCACCAGCCAGAGTTCGCCCAGGCCGTACGCGAAGTGATGACTACCCTCTGGCCGTTTCTTGAAGCTAACCCGCGCTATCGCCAGCTTTCGCTGCTGGAGCGACTGGTTGAGCCGGAACGTGTGATCCAGTTTCGCGTGGCTTGGGTTGATGACTACAACCAGGTGCAGGTCAACCGCGCGTGGCGCGTACAGTTCAGCTCCGCCATTGGTCCCTACAAAGGCGGGATGCGTTTTCACCCGTCGGTGAATCTGTCGATTTTGAAATTTCTTGGTTTCGAGCAGACCTTTAAAAATGCGCTGACCACCCTACCGATGGGCGGAGGCAAAGGCGGCAGCGATTTCGATCCGAAAGGCAAAAGCGATGGTGAAGTAATGCGTTTTTGCCAAGCGTTGATCGGCGAACTGTACCGCCATCTTGGCGCAGATACCGACGTTCCGGCAGGTGATATCGGCGTCGGAGCGCGTGAAGTCGGCTTTATGGCCGGGATGATGAAAAAACTCTCCAACAACACCGCCTGCGTCTTCACCGGTAAAGGGTTGTCATTTGGCGGCAGTTTGATCCGCCCGGAAGCCACCGGCTATGGTCTGGTTTACTTCACCGAAGCGATGCTGAAATGCCACGGTCTTGATTTTGAAGGGATGCGCGTGGCGGTTTCCGGTTCCGGCAATGTGGCGCAGTACGCCATTGAAAAAGCAATGTCCCTTGGCGCGCGCGTGATCACGGCTTCTGATTCCAGCGGCACTGTCGTTGATGAAGCCGGTTTTACGGCGGAAAAACTGGCCCGTCTGTGTGAAATCAAAGCCAGTCGCGATGGCCGGATCGCCGACTATGCACGGGAATTTGGCCTGAACTATCTGCAGGGCCAGCAACCGTGGTCCGTGCCCGTGGATATCGCTCTGCCGTGCGCCACGCAGAATGAGCTGGATGTGGATGCCGCGCGAGTGCTGATTGCCAACGGCGTGAAAGCGGTGGCCGAAGGGGCGAATATGCCCACCACCATCGCGGCTACCGAACTGTTCCTTGCAGCAGACGTACTGTTCGCGCCGGGTAAAGCCGCCAATGCGGGCGGCGTGGCCACTTCGGGGCTGGAGATGGCGCAGAATGCCGCGCGGTTAAGCTGGAAGGCGGAAAAAGTGGATGATCGTCTGCATCACATCATGCTTGCTATTCATCAGGCCTGCGTCGAGTACGGCGGTGAAGGTAAACAGACACACTATGTGCGCGGCGCCAACATCGCCGGTTTTGTGAAAGTCGCCGACGCGATGCTGGCGCAGGGGGTGATTTAATCAGTATGCGGGCCGGACAAAGCATTTATGCCGCTGTCTGGCAATACCTGATGGTGCTTCGCTTATCAGGCCTACGGAACTACTGCGTCGCCGCCCGCCTCAGATGATGGCGGGCGTTTTTTACTCCGTCCTTTGGCAAACGTTTTTTTCTTCTCGCCGCCCGGCGCAACCAGGCCACGGAACTGACGCACCGGCGTATTACGCGCCTGGTGGATCAGTTCATGCAGCGTACTGACCAGCGGCTGCATGAAGTCCTGATATCGGCACTCTTTTTCGCTGATTTTCGTCAGCACCGACTCCCAGTGCGCCGTCATATCCGGTCTGGCTGCCATCTCCGGCAATGAATGGATCAGCGCCCGCCCCGGTTCGGTGGCGTGAATGTAGCGCCCTTTTTTAACCAGAAAACTGCGTTTAAACAGCAGTTCGATAATTCCGGCGCGTGTCGCTTCCGTCCCCAGTCCGTCGGTGGCGCGCAGGATCTTTTTCAGATCTTTATCCTGCACAAAGCGGGCGATACCGGTCATCGCCGACAACAATGTCGCGTCGGTAAAGTGGCGCGGCGGCTGCGTCTGACGAGCCACCACTTCCCCCTTCTCGCACAACAGATCATCACCTTTCGCCACCACCGGCAGCGGCGTGCCGTCGTTCTCCTCATCGCGCTCTTTCGAACCCAACAGCGTTCGCCAGCCAGCTTCCGCCAGGAAACGCGCTTTGGCGATAAACTTGCCGTTGGCGATATCCAGATCGATCTGGCATTTTCGGAACACCGCATCCGGGCAGAACTGCATCAGATACTGGCGGGCAATCAGGTTATAAACCCTGGCTTCGTTATCGCTAAGGTTCACTTTCGACGCCCGCGCGGTAGGAATAATGGCGTGGTGCGCATCGACCTTTTTGTCATCCCAGCAGCGGTTGCGCGTATCCGGGTTGACCACCGGTTGCGGCAGCAAATCCGGCGCATGCGCGCCAATCGCGTTCATCACCGCATGGCGCCCGGCAAAGTGCTCTTCAGGCAGATAGCGGCAATCCGAACGCGGATAGGTAATCAGCTTGTGGGTTTCGTACAACTTCTGGCAGATATCCAGCACATTTTGCGCACTGAGTCCGTAGCGTTTCGCCGCTTCAATCTGCAACACCGAAAGCGAAAACGGCAGCGGTGCCAGTTCAGATTCGCGCTTATCGTTATACGCCGTAACCAGCGCCGGCTGGCCGGCGATGCGGCTGACGACATGTTCCGCCAGCGGACGATGCAGCAGACGCCCTTCCTCATCCTGATATGGCTCGCAGGCATCGCTCGGCTGCCACAGGGCGGTAAAGCGCTCCCCGGCAGGCGTGACGATATGCGCTTTCACCTCAAAGAAATCTTTCGCTACGAAGTTTTCAATCTCTTCGTCGCGGCGCACCACCAGCCCGAGCACCGGCGTCTGTACGCGGCCGACCGAGAGCACGCCCTGATAGCCAGCATTGCGCCCCAGCAGCGTATAAGCGCGGGTCATGTTGATACCGTACAGCCAGTCGGCGCGGGCGCGGGCCAGCGCCGATACGCACAGCGGAATAAACTCGCTGTTGGCGCGCAGACGTTCGATCGCGCGCTCCACCGCCTGCGGGTTGAGATCGTTAATCAGGCAACGTTGCACCTGTTGCCGTTTTTCCGGCGCCAGTTGCAGGTAGTCGATCACCTCATCCACCAGCAACTGCCCTTCGCGATCCGGGTCACCGGCGTGCACCACCTGCTCGGCATCCGCGAGCAGGCGTTTAATGACATTGATCTGTTTCAGCACCGACGGGCGCGGTTGCAGCTGCCATTTTTCCGGCACAATCGGCAAATCCGCCAGATTCCAGCGGGCGTAGCGGCTGTCGTAGGCATCCGGCTGCGCCTGCTCTAGCAGGTGACCGATACACCAAGTCACCACCTGACCATTACCGCACTCAATATAGCCGTCGCCTTTGCGATGCGGTTTGGGTAGCACATCGGCAATGGCGCGGGCCAGACTGGGCTTTTCGGCAATAAATAACCGCATGGATTAACGGATCTCGATCATTGGACGACCACCGCGAGCGCTGACCAGCTCGCCAATGGCGCTCAGTTCAATGCCATACTCTGCCGCCGTGGTTTTCACTTCGTTTTCCGCTTCCGGCGACACCGCCAGCAGCAGGCCGCCGGATGTTTGCGGATCGCACAGTAAATCGCGCACGGGCGCAGGCATTTCGCCCATCAGATGCCCATAGCTGGCGAAGTTGCGCTGCGTACCACCCGGCACGGCGCCTTTGGCAATATACTCTTCGACGCCCGGCAGTTTCGGCACAGACTGATAATTCACCTGCGCCTGCACGCCAGCGCCCTGGCACATCTCGCTCAGATGGCCGAGCAGGCCAAAGCCGGTGACGTCAGTCATCGCTCGCACCCCGTCAATGTTCGCAAAGGCTGCGCCAGCAATATTCATCCGGCACATCACTTCCGTTGCCAGACCCACATGCTCCGTCCTGAGCAAAGATTTTTTTTCGGCGGTGGTTAATACGCCAATGCCCAGAGGTTTAGTGAGGAACAGTTTGCAGCCCGCCTGTGCAGTGCTGTTTTTCTTCACACGTTCTGTCTGCACTATGCCGGTAACGGCGAGACCAAAAATCGGCTCCGGCGCATCGATAGAGTGACCACCCGCCAGCGCAATACCTGCCTGCCGGCAGGCAAAACGCCCGCCGTCGATCACTTCACGGGCAATTTCCGGCGGCAGTTTATCAAGCGGCCAGCCGAGGATGGCAATCGCCATGATCGGTTTTCCCCCCATCGCGAAGACATCGCTGATGGCATTGGTTGCCGCAATACGGCCAAAATCAAACGGATTATCGACAATAGGCATAAAAAAATCGGTGGTACTGATAATGCAAGTGCCGTTACCAAGATCGTAAACTGCGGCGTCGTCGCGCGTTTCATTACCGACCAGCAGATTCGGGTCGAGAAACTTCGCCTGCTCGCTGTGCAGAATAGTATCCAGCACTTTGGGGGAAATTTTACAACCGCAACCGGCTCCGTGGCTGTATTGCGTTAAACGAATGGTTTGCTCGCTCATGGACATCTCCTGTCATTGCAATCCCGTTATGGTAGCGCCCAAACGACATGGTGGTAAGTCTGCGTGTCTGAATTCACGCGCTATTGCTCATTAAGCGAACGAATAACAGCATTTCGCTGCTGAGTATGTCGCCACATAACATCACTGAACTCAATACACGGCCATTTTGCGATGCAGAGCAATTTCTTAACTCGTGAGTTTATTTATTACTGTTATATGACAGAAATATTGCTTATCTTTTCCGTCTGAGGATGTTATTGATAATTAAAGGAATCACTAATGAAAAAACGTTTACTTGCCCTCTGCATTGCCAGTTTGTTCTCTGTTAATACCTTTGCGCTTGTCCCTGCGGGCAACGATGCCACCACTAAACCAGACCTCTACTACCTGGAGAATGCGCAGGCGATTGACAGCCTGGCGCTGCTGCCGCCACCGCCGGAAGTGGGCAGCATTGCGTTTCTCAACGATCAGGCAATGTATGAACAAGGCCGCCTGCTGCGCAACACAGAACGTGGTAAACAGGCGGCGATTGACGCCAACCTGAGCAGCGGCGGCGTCGCCAATGCCTTCTCGACGGCATTCGGTTCAGCGATTACTGAAAAAGATTCCCCGCAATTGCATAAGCTCCTGACCAATATGATTGAGGATGCGGGCGATCTGGCGACGCGCAGTGCCAAACAGAAGTACATGCGCATCCGCCCGTTTGCCTTCTATGGTGTGCCGACCTGTAATACCAAAGAGCAGGATGAATTGTCGAAAAACGGCTCCTATCCTTCCGGACACACCTCAATTGGCTGGGCAACGGCGTTGGTGCTCGCGGAAATTAACCCGCAGCGTCAGGATCAGATCCTCAAACGCGGCTACGAACTGGGGCAAAGCCGGGTCATCTGCGGCTACCACTGGCAGAGTGATGTTGATGCCGCGCGGATTGTCGGTTCTGCCGTTGTCGCCACGCTGCACACCAGCCCGGCATTCCAGATGCAATTGCAGAAAGCCAAAGAGGAGTTTGCTGCGAAGAATAAGTAGCAAATTAATAAGGCAGGTCGGATGGCGCTAACGCTTATCCGGCCTGTGAAAATAGATGCGGTGATTAAAAACGCGTTACGAACGGAGCAATATTCGGAACTGTAACGGTGGTGGAGGCTTTCAGTTGCGGCGTGCCAAGGTACAGAAATCCGACGATTTTGTCCTGCTCGCGGCAGGCAAACGCCTCACGCACCTGCAGGCTGTCGGTCAGCGGGCCGGTACGCCAGATACCATTGAATCCCTGCGCCAGCGCCGCCATCTGCATCGCCATCACTGCGCAGCCAGCAGAAAGCAGTTGTTCCCACTGCGGCACTTTATGATCCATTTCACATTTGGCGACCACAGTAATAATCAGCGGCGCGCGCAGCGGCGAAGTGCGCGCTTTCTCAATGCCTTTCTCATCCTGGCCCGCCGCAATCGCGCCCTGCTCCAGCACCTTACCTAAACGTTCGCGCCCTTCGCCGTCGATAACGAAAAAATGCCACGGTTGCAGCGTACCGTGATCGGGTGCACGCATACCGGCACGCAGAATGTTATCCAGTTGTTCACCTGCTGGTGCAGGTTCCGCCAGACGTGACGCGCTACGACGGTTGACGAGTAGTTCAAGTGCATCCATTAGTTAAACTCCTGTATTGAAATTTATTCTTAAAATTAACACGGACGTAGAATTTGTTACAGCGCCGCAGGCGATTCCTGCTGACAAGAGGCTGCGGGGTAATTAGGATAACCACACTTCGCCGCCCGGGCAGCGGTGGCCTAAACAAACCAGGGAGAATACATGCGAACACTTTGGCGTTTTATTGCCGGTTTTTTTCGATGGAGCTGGCGATTGCTGAACCTTATCCGCAATCTGGTGTTGAATTTGTTCTTCATCCTGCTGGTTCTGGTGGGTGTCGGGATCTGGATGCAGGTAAGCGACAGCAAAACCGAGCACAGCAATCGCGGCGCATTACTGCTGGATATCACTGGCGTGGTGGTCGATAAAACTTCAACCAGCGGACGTCTGGGCGCACTGAGCCGCCAGCTCTTTGGTGCCAGTTCCGATCGACTTCAGGAGAATTCGCTGTTTGATATCGTTGAGACCATTCGCCAGGCGCAGCACGATCGCAATATCACCGGTATTGTGATGGATCTAAAAAATTTCGCCGGTGCCGATCAACCATCAATGCAGTATATCGGTAAAGCGCTGCGCGAGTTCCGCGACAGCGGTAAACCGGTTTACGCCATTGGTGATAACTACAGCCAGGGCCAGTATTACCTTGCCAGCTTCGCCAATAAGATCTGGCTGTCGCCGCAGGGCGTAGTGGATCTGCACGGTTTCGCCACCAATGGCCTCTACTACAAGACGCTGCTGGATAAACTGAAAGTCACCACACATGTGTTCCGCGTCGGCACGTATAAATCTGCCGTTGAACCGTTTATTCGTGACGATATGTCCCCTGCGGCACGCGAAGCGGACAGCCGCTGGATCAACGAGCTGTGGCAAAACTACCTTAATACCGTTGCTGCAAACCGTCAGATCACGGCGCAGCAGGTATTCCCAGGCGCGCAGGCGATTCTGGACGGTCTGCGCAAAGCCGATGGCGACACGGCAAAATATGCGCTCGACAACAAGCTGGTGGATGAGCTGGGTTCCGCTGCAGACGCTGAAAAAGCGATGACCAAACAGTTTGGCTGGAGCAGCGAAGATAAAAACTTCCGCGCCGTTAGCATGTATGACTATCAGACGAAGAAACCGAGCGATGTCGGCGGTATCGTTGCCGTGATCTTCGCTAACGGGGCCATCATGGATGGCGAAGAAACGGCGGGGAATGTCGGCGGTGATACCACGGCCGCACAGATCCGCGACGCACGTCTTGATCCAAAAGTGAAAGCGATCGTCCTGCGGGTGAACAGCCCTGGCGGCAGCGTCAGCGCATCCGAAATCATCCGCTCTGAACTGGCGGCAGCAAAAGCGGCCGGCAAACCTGTGGTGGTGTCGATGGGTGGCATGGCGGCCTCCGGCGGCTACTGGATCTCGACTCCGGCGAATTACATCATCGCTAATGCCAGTACCCTGACCGGATCGATTGGTATTTTTGGCGTGATCAATACGCTGGAAAATAGCCTCGATACCATCGGCGTGCATACCGACGGCGTCGCCACGTCGCCACTGGCGGATGTCAGTATGACCAAAGCGCTGCCTGACGAAGTTCAGCAGATGATGCAACTGAGCATCGATAACGGCTACAAGCGCTTTATCACGCTGGTCGCCCAGTCACGCAACAGCACGCCTGAGCAGATCGATAAGATTGCTCAGGGCCATGTCTGGACAGGTCAGGATGCGAAAAACAACGGTCTGGTTGATGCGTTGGGCGATTTCGACGATGCGCTGGCGAAAGCCGCGGAACTGGCGAAACTCAAGCAGTGGCATGTGGATTACTACGAAGAAGAACCAGGCTTCTTTGATCGGGTAATGGACAGCATGACTGGATCCGTGCGCGCGATGCTGCCGCAGGCGTTGCAGGCTTACTTGCCTGCGCCGCTGGTCAGCGCTGCGCAGGAAGTAAAAGCCGAAACGGACAAACTGGCGGTGTTTAACGATCCACAAAATCGTTACGCCCTCTGTCTGAACTGCGCCAATATCCGCTAAACTCACCTCACACGTCCCCTCCACCGGAGGGGATTTTTTTAGATGCGGCAAGAACGAAACCATGCAAAAAAAATCTATTTACGTTGCTTATACCGGCGGTACCATCGGTATGCAACGCTCAGAACACGGTTATGTGCCGGTTTCCGGCCACCTGCAACGTCAACTGGCGCTGATGCCGGAGTTCCATCGTCCCGAGATGCCGGATTTTACCATTCACGAATATGCCCCGCTGATGGATTCTTCTGATATGACGCCGGAAGACTGGCAGCATATTGCTGACGATGTAAAAACGCATTACGACAAGTACGACGGTTTTGTCATTCTGCACGGCACAGACACCATGGCGTACACCGCGTCAGCACTGTCGTTTATGCTGGAAAATCTTGGTAAGCCAGTAATTGTGACAGGGTCACAAATCCCACTCGCCGAACTTCGCTCCGACGGACAAATTAATCTGCTGAACGCGCTGTATGTGGCGGCAAACTTCCCGATTAACGAAGTGACGCTGTTCTTCAACAATCGTCTCTATCGCGGCAACCGCACCACCAAAGCGCATGCGGACGGTTTTGATGCTTTCGCTTCGCCGAATCTGCCGCCGCTGCTGGAAGCCGGTATTCACATTCGCCGCCTCAATACGCCGCCTGCACCGCACACGGTGGGAGAGTTGATCGTGCATCCTATCACCCCGCAACCGATTGGCGTGGTGACGATTTATCCGGGGATCTCCGCCGATGTGGTACGTAACTTCCTGCTTCAGCCGGTAAAAGCATTGATTCTACGCTCCTATGGCGTGGGAAATGCGCCGCAAAACGGCGAGTTCCTGAAAGCCTTGCAGGATGCCAGCGCGCGCGGCATCGTGGTGGTTAACCTGACGCAATGTATGTCCGGCAAGGTGAATATGGGCGGCTACGCTACCGGTAACGCTCTCGCCCACGCCGGGGTGATTGGCGGCGCGGATATGACCGTCGAAGCCACGCTGACTAAACTGCACTACCTGCTGAGCCAGCAGCTTGATGCGGACGCTATACGTACCGCCATGATGCAAAATTTGCGCGGTGAACTGACGCCGGATGAGTGAGGAGGTTTGTATGACGCAACGGGCTCTACTGTTGGTCGATATCCAGAATGATTTTTGCGCCGGCGGTGCGCTGACCGTGGCCGAAGGCGACAGCATCGTGGATATTGCTAATACCTTGATCGACTGGTGCAAAACACGCGGCGATGCGGTACTGGCAAGCCAGGACTGGCACCCCGCCAATCACGGCAGCTTTGCCAGCCAGCACGGGGTTGCGCCGTTCAGTACCGGCGAGCTGGACGGCTTAGCGCAAACCTTCTGGCCGGATCACTGTGTGCAGAACAGTGACGGTGCGGCGCTGCACCCGCTGCTGAATCAGCAGGCAATTGATGAAGTGTTCCGCAAAGGCGAAGATCCGAAGATCGACAGTTACAGCGCGTTTTTCGATAACGATCACCGCAAAGCTACGGCGCTGCACGGCTGGCTGCAACAGCACGGTATTCGCGAGGTTATCGTGCTGGGGCTGGCCACCGACTACTGCGTCAAATTCAGCGTGCTGGATGCGTTGCAGCTGGGCTACGAGGTCAGCGTGATCACCGACGGCTGCCGGGGTGTCAATATCCAGCCGCAGGACAGCACGCAGGCATTTATGGAGATGGCGGTAGAAGGCGCCACGCTCTATACACTGGCGGACTGGCAGGAAACACACGCCTGAGGGAAAGAGCCGGACGGCGGCTATTGTCTGTCCGGCTTACCATTTTACAGGCCAGATAAGGCAAAGCCGCCCTCCAGCATCGCACGGCGCTTATGACTTGAACGTCGCTATCGGCTTCGGCGCAATGCCGAAATCCTCTTTCAACTGCTGCTTACTTTTCATCACCATCTGCCCGTTGGTGTCGATGGTCATGTGCTGCGCCTGCGTATTATTGCGCGCCTGCCATAGCATCACCAGTTGCAGGCTGTTCTCTTTTTGCTCCGGCGTCAGCGCCACGCCGTCTGGCCATTTACCTAATTCGACAGCCGTCGCCAGTCGCTGATAGATCTCCGGAGTCATACTGTTAACAATTTGTTCGAGATCCATATTAGTCACCTCCGTGGAATAATAGCTGAATCGATTTTTCAACCGTGAGTCCGGGTACCGTCTTCATCATCCGTGAAACTCAGCGAGGCGGAGTTCACGCAATAACGCTCCCCGGTCGGCTGCGGGCCGTCCGGGAAGACATGGCCCAGATGCGCATCACATTTCCCACAGCGAATTTCTATGCGCTGCATACCGTGGGAATAGTCATTGATGTAGCGGATCGCGTCTTCGCTTACCGGTTCGAAAAAACTCGGCCAGCCGCAGCCAGAATCATACTTAGTTTGAGAGTTGAACAGCGCAGCATCACACACCAGACAATGGTAAACGCCATCACGTTTGTTATGCAGCAGATGGCCCGTAAAAGGGGGTTCTGTGCCGTGATTTTGCGTCACGTAAAACTGCATTTCAGTCAAATCTTTCTTCAGGTCGTCTTCGGAGGAATTCTTCGGCATATGCTTACATCTCACGGTAAAAGTAAGACCATTTTCCCCAACGATTCTAACAAAACATTAACACCAGGGTGCTAACTTTTGTTCTAAACTTAGCAGTTGCGATAAAGCAGCCAGGTAATTGTGACAAGTTTCACATTTTTATCCTGTCTGCCCTTTAAAATCCCACGCGGCGCCTCCATATGGGGAGGATGCTCAAAGGAAGAGTGAGGCGAGTCAGTCGAACAAAGGTTATGCGGAGGATTGATTTGTCGCAATGATTGACACGATTCCGCTTGACGCTGCGTACGGTTTTTGTAATTTTACAGCCAACCTTTTATTCACTAACAAATAGCTGGTGGAATATATGACTATCAAAGTAGGTATCAACGGTTTTGGCCGTATCGGTCGCATTGTTTTCCGTGCTGCTCAGGAACGTTCTGACATCGAAATCGTTGGTATCAACGATCTGTTGGACGCTGAATACATGGCGTACATGCTGAAATATGACTCCACTCACGGCCGTTTCAACGGTACCGTAGAAGTAAAAGACGGCCACCTGGTTGTTAACGGTAAAACCATCCGTGTTACTGCTGAGAAAGATCCGGCTAACCTGAAATGGAACGAAATCGGCGTTGACGTTGTTGCTGAAGCTACCGGTATCTTCCTGACCGATGAAACTGCTCGTAAGCACATCACTGCCGGCGCGAAAAAAGTAGTTCTGACTGGTCCGTCTAAAGACAACACTCCGATGTTTGTTCGTGGCGCAAACTTTGACAAATATGCTGGCCAGGACATCGTTTCTAACGCATCCTGCACCACTAACTGCCTGGCTCCGCTGGCTAAAGTTATCAACGACAACTTCGGTATCATCGAAGGTCTGATGACCACTGTTCACGCAACCACCGCAACTCAGAAAACCGTTGATGGCCCGTCTCATAAAGACTGGCGCGGTGGCCGTGGCGCATCCCAGAACATCATCCCGTCCTCTACCGGCGCAGCTAAAGCTGTAGGTAAAGTTCTGCCGGAACTGAACGGCAAACTGACTGGTATGGCATTCCGCGTTCCGACTCCGAACGTATCTGTTGTTGACCTGACCGTTCGTCTGGAAAAAGCAGCCTCTTACGAAGAAATCAAGAAAGCCATCAAAGCCGCTTCTGAAGGCCCGATGAAAGGCGTTCTGGGTTACACCGAAGATGACGTTGTATCTACCGATTTCAACGGTGAAGTTTGCACTTCCGTGTTCGATGCTAAAGCAGGTATCGCACTGAACGACAACTTCGTGAAGCTGGTTTCCTGGTACGACAACGAAACCGGCTACTCCAACAAAGTTCTGGATCTGATCGCTCACATCTCCAAATAAGTTGAGATGAGAACATGATCTGAAAGAGCGACCTCGGTCGCTCTTTTTTTTGTTTTCAAGACAGAGGATTGCGTTAATGATTACAAAAATTTTTGCACTTCCGGTACTCGAAAAAATTACCCCAACGCTTACCCGCCGTAAAATGGACGAACTGGATGTGTTAGTCGTTGAACATCCGCAAGTTAAAGCAGCCTTTACCTTACAGGGCGCACATCTGCTCTGCTGGAAACCGCAGAGCGAGCCGGAAGTCTTGTGGCTGAGCGGCAACACCCCGTTTAAAAATGGCATCGCAATCCGTGGCGGTATCCCGGTGTGCTGGCCCTGGTTTGGCCCGGCAAAACAGCAAGGGCTACCTGCGCACGGTTTTGCACGCAATCTGCCGTGGACGCTGAAAGCGCATAATGAAGATGCAAACGGAGTGGTGCTGACTTTTGAACTGCAAAGCAGCGATGCCTCGCGCAAATTCTGGCCGCACGACTTTACCTTGTATGCACGTTATAAACTTGGCGCGACCTGTGAAATTGAGCTGGAAGCCCACGGTGAGTTTGAAACTACCTCTGCCTTGCACACCTACTTCAACGTTGGTGATATCGCTGCAGTGAAAGTGAGCGGCCTGGGCGATCGCTTTATCGATAAAGTGAATGACGCAAAAGAAGATGTGCTGGCCGATGGCGTACAGACCTTCCCGGATCGAACCGATCGCGTCTATCTGAACGCTGAAGGTTGCAGCCTGATTCATGATGCCGCGCTGAACCGCACGATTGAAGTGACCCACAGCCATAACGCCAACGTAGTGGCATGGAACCCGGGCCCGGCGCTCTCTGTCAGCATGGCCGACATGCCGGACGATGGCTATAAAACCTTTGTCTGCGTGGAATCGGTCAATGCGACCGTAGCGCAAAAAGCGACCGCCGAAAAACCGTCCCGCCTCGCGCAGAACATCCGCGTGGTTAAACGCTGATCCGCTGCCTACCCTCTCCCGCCGGAGAGGGTTAAAACGCGTTATTACACAACATCAAGCGGCATTTTACGGTTGGGCGCCGGAAACGCGTTATCGAGTCGCGCCAAATCGTCCGCACTGAGTACGATTTTCAACGCTGCCGCATTTTCCTCAACGTGCGCCACGCTCGCCGCTTTGGGAATTGCCATCACTCCCTTATGGCTGATGACCCAAGCCAGCAGAATTTGCGCCGCGCTGGCGCGATGCGCATGGGCGAGATCCTGCACCACACGGCTTTCCAGTAAACCCTCTCGCAGACGCCCGGCCTGCGCCAGCGGGCAATACGCCATGACAGGCATCGCCTGTCGCTGGCACCAGGGCAGTAAATCGAATTCAATCCCACGGGAACCGAGGTGATACAACACCTGATCGGTAGCACAGGCCTTGCCGCCGCTGATGCAGGAAAGTTCCTGCATATCGTGGTAATCGAGGTTAGAGACGCCCCAGCGGCGGATTTTGTCCTGCTGCATCAGCGTTTCCATCACCTCGACAGTTTCGGCAAGAGAGTAGTTGCCGCGCCAGTGCAGCAGATAGAGATCGAGTGCATTGGTTTTCAGGCGACGTAAGCTCGCTTCACAGGCTGCGATCGCTTTTTTGCCAGTCGCATTCCACGGATAGACTTTAGAGACCAGAAACACCTTATCGCGCAAACCGCCCTGTAATGCTTCGCCGACCACCTCTTCAGCGCCACCTTCCGCGTACATTTCAGCGGTATCAATCAGCGTCAGCCCCAGATCGATGCCCGCACGGAGCGCATCCACTTCTTTTGTCCGCGCATGTGAATTTTCGCCCATATACCAGGTGCCCTGGCCGATCGCGGGTAGCGTTGCGTTACCGGTAAAAACGATGTTTTTCTCTGCCATTTTCTCCCTCTGCGATAAATGCACCACCGTAAAACAAAACAGGGCCAAAGGCCCTGTTTTGATGCACAGATTGCGCTATTCAAATGCACAATCAGAAGCGGTAGGTCACGCCCGTGAATAACAAGCCAGTCCAGGATTTATCCACCATTGGGCTGTCTTTAATTTCATTCGACAAATGGGTATAGCGACTACTGCCGTAGATGCTCCAGCTATCGGTCAGGCGGTAGCTGACGCTCAGCTCAAGATACGGGTTCCAGCTGCTGCCTGGATCGTAGCTGTTTAAACCACTGCGACGCGCTTCAGAAGCCGAGACGCCATAATAGTAGTCGTTCTGGTTGTTGCTATTCCACTCAACGCCAATCCCCGGCGTCACCGTCAGACCGCCGTTGTGGTACGCGTACAACCACGCGGCATCCCAAGTGATGCCGTTGCTGTTATCCAGCACATCGCCAGCAAGTGTGGTACGCAGAAAACCATATGGCGTATTATGAATATACGACAGCCCCGCCATCATAGTCGCATTACGGCGATCTAGCTGGCGTAACTGATTGTTATTACTATCTTTTGGTTTAAATCGCAACGGCGAGTAATAGGCCGTAATTGACAGCTTATCCGCATCATCATTCCACAGATAGTAGCCGCCACCAATGCCACGAAACCAGAAATCATCGCCTTCATAGGTGATAACCGGAATGGGCAGTACATCCCTGTCATACTGTTTGTACGGCATTTCCACGACGCCGACACCAGCGCCCAGGGAAAAGGTATTTTCTGCATTCGCCGCAAAAGCGGAACCAGCAGTCAGCACACCCAGTGCCAGGAGTTTGAGTTCGGTCACAGTCCTTTCTTTCCTGTAGTCAAATAATTGGCGCTAGAAGTTTAACCGCCCACGACATCCTACCCAAATTTTTTTACCTGAACATTACAAAAAAGGCGCTAATTGTTCAAAGCACCTCACTTGGTGTATCCTGCGCGGCCAAACACTGCCGCGCCTTGCTCAGCAAAACTGCGGTGTGCCGTTTCTGAAATGGCTGCTGATAAATAACGCGCTGTACATACTGTTACACGGCAATACTCATCATTCTTCTGTGGCTGGTATATAGTGTCGCGGAAACAAAATTCACTGTAACAGTGACGTTAAGAGATAACAATTTTGAAACATAAGAACATCAAGTAATTTCACGTTTATAATGAAAATCAAAAATACTTTTGGCCTACATTTCCTGATGGCACTTCTTGCTGTCCTGTTCCTTTGTATTCATCCGCTGATGAGTAGTTATGCGCCACCGCTTAAATTCCAACCGTTGATTGAATCTATGGATGGAACGACAAAAGAGCAGGCGGAAAAAATAGCGACTATTTCCCATGCCTTACAGGGCAATGCGATTTTTTTCATTGGCGCATCGGAGGTGGCCACCTCCAAAGATGAACCTTACGCTGTATATAATTATCTGAATAATGATTTGCATCGTAATGTAGTTGCATTTGGCGACAGTTTTGATGATAGCATCACCCATTTTCTTCTGCTGTCACGCTTTAAAAATTCCCTTAACGCAAACAGCAAAGTGGTTTTACTGCTGGCCCCCGACAGCTTTTATTCTACTGGTGTACCTCCCACTATTTTCGCTAACAATTTCCCGGCGCCCGTGTTTAATCCATTAATGCAGGATGAACAGACACGCCCATTTTTGGTCAATTACTTACGCAAAATAGATAAAAAACAAACCAGCCATTTAACGTTTGAACAAATGAAAATCTCTGGCTGGGACCTGGACAATATCTGGCAAGAAGTGAGTTATGAGTTTGCCCGGTTCTGCACGCTGATAAAAAACGACTGGCTGGCGATGCTGCACATTGTCCCCTCGCCTGCGCAGCCCTGGCCGGTGCAATCTGCCGTCGCCATCACGCCGGACTGGGAACGCGAACTGGCGCATGCCCGCAAACTGAACGAGGTGCGTCAGGAAAGTGCCGACACCTTGTGGATGGATAAAACTGTCTATGAGCCGGGCGAAAAACCGGAAGTGTGGGACGACTCGCCCGTTGAACCCGAACAAATGAAAGCGTTTCGCGCCATGATCCAGTTACTGAAAGAGCATCATGTGCAGGTGGTGGTTATTATCGATGCAATTAACCGGCGCGCGGTGCAAAACCCTGAACTCGTCCAGCCCGCAGTAACACAGACGACGGCCATCCTGAAAGAAAATCAGATCCCGTATCTGGATATGTATTCAATGCCCTATCAGGACGGCTGGAACTGGGATCGCCTGCATCCTACCGATCTCGCATGGATCCCCATGGACCGCTTTATCATTGAGAGTTTTAAATGATGAAATACGCTATTCGCCTGTTTTTCCTTTACCTCTTACTGGCGGTCACCATTATCGCGTGGTCCTCTGTTGATGAAAGCATGAATTTAAAAGTGCACTTTGAATATCAAAAGTTCTGAGGAATGAATGATGTACAGCTCCGGATCCTTTTTCTTCTTTCTCTTTTCTTCGGCGTTACTGTTTGCGCTGGTTAACCGCGTGCTGCGTTACCGGTTAACTTATTTATCCGCTTTTTCCATGCTGGCGGCATTCGGCTGGGGATATATATTTCAGGGCGATTACATTGTCCCGGTTGCGGTTTTCCTCAGTTTTTATATCCTCGTGACCTTAAAAGAGAAAGGATGGTTAAAAACCTGGCAAGCGGTAAGTTTAACTCTGCTGCCTTTGTTCGCAGTGAAATTACATTTAAATAATCACTGGGGAATGATTGGCTTATCTTTTATGACCTTCCGTGCCATTGATGTCCTGCTCTACCGCAACAAAAAAGATAGCACCAACATTTTGCATTACTTCTGTTACCTGTTTATGCCGTTTATTATTCTGGCCGGCCCGATGTATCGCTGGCGAACATGGATCACAGATATTAATAAACCGGTATTTACGTTGACTCGTGAGCAATTTCTCATTGCCGCAGAACTCATTTTTACCGGCATTATCCAAAAATTCTTATTTGCCATGCTGATCGATAACCTGGTCATTCAGTCGTGGAGCCATCGCCCGTTTACCTTAAGTGTTGGCTTTGTTATGTCGCTGGCCTATAGCGCCTACCTCTATTTTGATTTTGCCGGTTACAGCAATATGGCGATCGGTGCCGCACGCTTGTTTGGTCTTAACATTCCGGCAAATTTCAATATGCCCATTCTGGCGAAAAATCCACAGGATTTCTGGCGCCGTTTCCATATCAGCCTCTCCGAGTGGTTGCGCGATGTGGTCTTTATGCCGATTTATATGAACTTAATGAAGCTCGACTTTTTCCGTCAGAACAAGACGCTGGCGCAGAATATCGGTATTTTCTGCACGCTGTTTTGTATGGGGGCATGGAACGGGCTCGAACGGCACTATGTCATTAGCGGCGCGTTGTTTGGCGCCATTTCAGTTGTACATAATATGTTGCAGTGGTCAGCAAAGCGCAGCCCGGCACTGAACCGTTGGTTGCAATACCCCGTGATGCTCTTTTTGGGACGCCTGTTAACGCTTGCAAGCGCTGCGGTATCCCTTTACATTTTTAGCGGAATGTCCCCCCTATGAATCTTCACTCTGATCTCCAGGCGCTCCAGGATTTCCTGCGTGCAGCATTACTCGATCCCGCCCGCCCGCATCAGTTAGCGATCAGCGGCAGCGACGAAACATTAACCTGGCAACAACTCTCTGTAGCGGTAACAGAGTGGTTACAGCGCTATCAGCAATGCCAACCCAACGCAGAAACGCCGGTGGTGTTATATGGCCACCAGCAGGCGGAATTCGCGGTAGCAATCTATAGCTGTCTGCTCCATAACATTCCCTATATTCCGGTGGACTGCATCTATCCTCAGGAAAGGTTGAAGGAGATTTGCCACCTCGCCAGCGCACCGTACTACTACGACGTAGCGGCCCGGCAGTTTGTGCCAACCAGTGAAGTCGGCCAGTCGCTGGCAGAGCCGGATCTCGCCTATATCATGTTTACTTCTGGTAGTACCGGTAAACCAAAGGGCGTGCAGATCGGGCGTGAAAGCGTGTGGCATTTTATGCAGTGGGTAAGCCAGGATTTCGCTTTGCCACAAATGCCGGTGCTGATGAACCACGCACTGTTCAGTTTCGATCTCTCGTTGATTCCATTGCTGGCGAATCTGGCAACAGGCGGCCACATTGTGCTGAATGCCAAAGAGGATATCGCGGCGGAAGACTGGCTCACCAGGCTGAAAAATAATGCTGTCTCGGTCTGGGTTTCCACTCCCTCTTTCGCCTACCAGAAATTGCTCTCGCCGCAGTTCAATAGCGACTTTTTACCTACGCTTGACGTGTTTATTTTTATCGGCGAGGTGCTCAACAAAGCGCTGGTTAAACAGCTGCGTCGCCGTTTTCCGCATGCCAAAATCCTCAACTCTTATGGCCCGACCGAAGCGACTATCGCCACCACCGTGGTTGAAATCACCGATGAGATAGTGAACCGCGAGAACAACCTGCTGCCGATAGGCACCATGATGCCGGAGTCCAGAATGGAGATTACTACCGAGGGTGAGCTGATAATCTGGGGCAAAAACGTGATGCGCGGCTATCTTGGCCTGCCGCTGGAGAACGCAGAAAAATTGCTGCGCCGGGAAGGCGAAGCCTGGCGCGGCTATAAAACTGGCGATCTCGGCTATGAGGACGGGCTTCTTTACTGCCAGGGACGCAACGACAGCCAGATCAAACTCAACGGCTACCGCATTGAAATCAATGAGATTGAAAACCGCCTGCTGGCCATGTCCGGCATTCGCGAGGCAGTAGTCCTGCCGTTGATGAAAACGGGCGGCGGCGTGCTGCGTATCGCGGCGTTCTGCGTAACGAAACTGGCACCTGACGCTATCAAACATTCGCTTTCACAGGTGGTACCATCATACATGGTGCCGTCGCAAATCATTATCCAGGACACTTTGCCGTTGAACCCTAACGGTAAAATCGACCGTAAGCTGCTGGACAGCCACGCTCGCAGCAACTGATTACACAGGAAAAGACAATGGAACAAGAAATTCTCGCGCTGTTTGAAAAGATTCTGTCCCGCAAAGTGGGCTTTCATGATGAGCTGATCGAGTCCGATATTCTCGACTCCATTCTCGCGGTAGATATGGTTCTGGAAGTGCAGGACGTTTACGGCTGCATGATCCCGCCGACTGAAGTCGCCAGCGTGCTGAAAACGCCCGCCGATTTAGCGCGCTACGTTGAAGAGCACCGCAATTAATCGCACGGGTGATAAAGCATTCAAAGGCTCCAGGCGTTATCGCCCGGAGCTTTTTTTTCGTCTTAACAACGAAAGAACCCCCCTCTGTCATCATCCTTTAACACACATCACGTAGTTAATATTGTCGCTCACCTTTGCAATGCGACGAAGTGACCATGACGGCGTCACTTTTTCTATACTTGCGATTCCGCACATCCTGTAAAAATTTACCAACATTCGCCCGGTGCGAAATGTTGGTATTTTCCAACACAAAAAACCATTAATGTTATTAAAAAATCTACATAAATCAAACAATGCAGATGTTTAATCTAAAATATGGTTAAAAAACGCCTTCCCACCATCAGAGTCTTCGCCAGCGATAACTTGATCAAAGACAGATACACGCTCATAACAGATAGGACGGAGCATATTTTTTATCCCGTTGGTTTGCGACGCTAAAAGTGGAAAAACTGATAGCTGTACTGTTCCCACAGATTACGAAAGGACGGCATGCCATGAATATATTCGATCACTACCGCCAGCGTTATGAAGCTGCCAAGGACGAAGAGTTCACTCTGCAGGAGTTTCTAGCCATCTGTAAGCAAGATCGCAGTGCCTATGCTAACGCCGCAGAAAGGCTGCTGATGGCTATAGGGGAACCTGTGATGGTAGACACCGCCCTGGAGCCACGGCTTTCCCGTCTTTTTTCTAACCGGGTCATTGGACGCTACCCGGCGTTTGAAGAATTCTATGGCATGGAAGAGGCAATAGAACAGATTGTCTCATACCTCAAACATGCCGCTCAGGGTCTTGAAGAGAAGAAACAGATTCTCTATTTACTCGGTCCGGTGGGCGGCGGGAAATCGTCTCTGGCTGAACGGCTGAAATCCTTAATGCAACGGGTGCCGATTTACGTGCTGAGCGCCAATGGCGAACGCAGCCCGGTAAACGACCATCCTTTGTGCCTGTTTAACCCGCAGGAAGATGCGCAGATCCTTGAGAAAGAGTACAACGTTCCGCGTCGCTATCTCGGCACCATTATGTCGCCGTGGGCAGCCAAACGTCTGCACGACTTCGGCGGCGACATCAGCAAATTCCGCGTGGTCAAAGTGTGGCCATCGGTTCTGGAACAGATCGCTATCGCCAAAACCGAACCGGGAGATGAAAACAACCAGGACATCTCCGCGCTGGTGGGTAAAGTGGATATCCGCAAGCTGGAAAACCACGCGCAAAACGATCCAGATGCTTACGGTTATTCCGGTGCGCTGTGCCGGGCAAACCAGGGGATCATGGAGTTCGTCGAAATGTTCAAAGCGCCGATCAAGGTGCTGCACCCACTGTTGACCGCCACGCAGGAGGGGAACTATAACGGTACGGAAGGCATCTCCGCCCTGCCGTTTAACGGCATTATCCTCGCCCACTCGAACGAATCGGAATGGGTGCAGTTCCGTAACAACAAAAACAATGAAGCGTTTCTTGACCGTGTCTACATCGTCAAGGTGCCTTATTGCCTGCGCATCTCGGAAGAGATGAAAATTTACGAAAAACTGCTTAATCACAGTGAGCTGTCCCATGCGCCATGCGCGCCGGGTACACTGGAAACACTGGCGCGTTTCTCGATCCTGTCGCGACTGAAAGAACCGGAAAACTCGAGCATCTACTCGAAAATGCGGGTCTACGACGGTGAAAGCCTGAAAGATACCGATCCGAAAGCCAAATCATACCAGGAGTACCGCGATTACGCTGGTATCGATGAAGGGATGAACGGTCTGTCGACGCGTTTCGCCTTTAAGATCCTCTCCCGCGTGTTTAACTTCGATCATGTGGAAGTGGCGGCCAATCCGGTGCATCTGTTCTACGTGCTGGAACAACAAATTGAGCGCGAGCAGTTCCCGCAAGAGCTTGCAGAGCGTTATCTGGAATTCCTGAAAGGCTATCTGATCCCGAAATACGCCGAGTTTATCGGCAAAGAGATCCAGACGGCGTATCTGGAATCCTACTCAGAATACGGGCAGAACATTTTCGACCGTTATGTCACTTATGCGGATTTCTGGATCCAGGATCAGGAGTATCGCGACCCGGATACCGGCCAGTTGTTTGACCGTGAATCCCTGAATGCAGAACTGGAAAAAATCGAGAAACCGGCCGGGATCAGCAATCCGAAAGATTTCCGTAACGAAATCGTCAATTTTGTGCTGCGCGCCCGCGCCAACAATAACGGCCGCAACCCGAACTGGACCAGTTACGAAAAACTGCGCACGGTCATCGAGAAGAAAATGTTCTCGAACACCGAAGAGCTTTTGCCAGTCATTTCGTTTAATGCCAAAACCTCAACCGACGAGCAGAAAAAGCATGACGACTTTGTCGATCGGATGATGGAAAAAGGCTACACCCGCAAGCAGGTTCGCCTGCTCTGTGAATGGTATCTGCGTGTTCGTAAATCATCATAACAACAATCGGGCCGCGCCCTGCGCGCGGTCTGTTGCAAAGTTGGCATACGCAGCGGGAGGCACTAATGACCTGGTTCATTGACCGACGTCTGAACGGCAAAAACAAAAGCACGGTTAACCGCCAGCGATTTTTACGCCGTTATAAAGCACAAATAAAACAATCGATTTCCGAAGCAATTAACAAACGCTCGGTGACCGACGTGGAGAATGGCGAGTCTGTCTCCATCCCAACGGAAGATATCAGCGAACCGACGTTTCATCAGGGGCACGGCGGATTACGCCATCGCGTGCATCCAGGAAACGATCATTTTGTGCAAAACGACCGAATTGAACGCCCGCAAGGCGGCGGTGGCGGTTCCGGTAGCGGCCAGGGCGAAGCCAGCCCTGACGGCGAAGGCCAGGATGAATTCGTCTTCCAGATCTCCAAAGATGAGTACCTCGATCTACTGTTTGAGGACCTGGCGCTGCCAAACCTGAAACAAAACCAGCAACGTCAGCTTAATGAGTTTAAAACGCACCGTGCTGGCTTCACTTCCAACGGTGTACCGGCGAATATCAGCGTCGTGCGATCGCTGCAAAACTCGCTCGCCCGCCGAACCGCGATGACTGCCGGTAAACGCCGTGAATTGCGTGAACTGGAAAGCAGTCTCGAAACGGTGGAAAAAAGCGAACCGGCGCAGTTACTTGAAGAGGAGCGGTTACGTAAAGAGATTGCGGAACTGCGCGCAAAAATCGAGCGTGTGCCGTTTATCGACACCTTTGATTTACGCTACAAAAACTACGAAAAACGCCCGGAACCTTCCAGTCAGGCAGTGATGTTTTGCCTGATGGATGTCTCCGGCTCAATGGATCAGGCCACCAAAGATATGGCCAAACGTTTTTACATCCTGCTCTATCTGTTCCTGAGCCGAACCTATAAAAACGTGGAAGTGGTCTATATCCGCCATCATACGCAGGCAAAAGAAGTGGACGAGCATGAGTTCTTCTACTCGCAGGAAACGGGCGGCACTATTGTTTCCAGTGCCCTGAAATTAATGGATGAAGTGGTCAAAGAGCGTTACGACCCGGCGCAGTGGAACATCTATGCCGCGCAAGCGTCGGATGGCGATAACTGGGCGGACGACTCACCACTGTGTCACGAAATCCTGGCGAAAAAAATCCTGCCAGTGGTGCGTTACTACAGCTACATTGAGATCACCCGACGGGCACACCAGACGCTGTGGCGAGAGTATGAACATCTGCAAGCGATGTTCGATAACTTCACTATCCAGCATATCCGCGATCAGGAAGATATCTACCCGGTATTTCGTGAACTGTTTCACAAGCAAACGGCAACATCAGGGAATTAACCACACACATCAGCCAGTCAGGCCCGCACGGCTGGCTGATTCTCCTCAGGCGCATCTCTCCCGCAACCCCACCTGATTCCACCTGCGTGGAGCTAATCCACGAATTGCCCTACAAAAGCACGGCTATTTTACCCCTTGTGAGCAAAGAAATGTGGCACATTTTACGCACGACAAATCGTGGCGTTTTCTTTCGTCGCGAAAGACAAATTGACAGGAACCGTGCGCATGATCGACCTTGAGGACTTAAAAGTATTTATACAGAACCCTGAAATAAAAGGGATTATTGATACCGTCTGGGATGATCTGGGAGAAGCCTTCGTGCAAGCGCAGGCCATCCTTCCCGCTGAAAAAGCGATGCCGCGCCGGGAACTCTCTTTTCACGATCACGTTAAGCTGCTCGGTTATCTTTGCTGGTTGGTGAATAACGCTAACGCCGCTGGCGACATTATTGAAATCGGCGTCTGGAAGGGCAAATCCAGCGCGTTAATGAATACACTTTGTCAGGGCAAACGCCGCATTATCAGTATCGACCCGATGGAATTGACGAACCAGCCTCTGGAGCTGGGTTTCTACCACGAGCATATTTTTCCGGAAGTCACGCTGATACGCGGTTATTCACAGCACAGCATTGAACGGGTAATGACACTGGAGCCGAAAACTATTCTGCTGCATATTGACGGTGGCCACCTGAAAGAGCACGTTCTTACGGATTTTCTGCTGTATGCGCCAACCGTGGTCAGCGGCGGATTTATTGTGTTCGATGATTATCGCGACTTCATCTACTCTCCGGAAGTCGGACCCGCAGTTGACCTGCTTCGTGCAGGCGGCTTCTTTAACGGATTCGACGTTATTGGTAGCGTTCCGGGCTTTGAAAACAGCTACCTTCTGCAAAAGAAATAAACAGTACACACAAAGCGTTGTTTGTAGTGCTTGTATTTTTTCGCCGCCTTTCAGGGCGGCTTTTTTATTCTCATCGTCAGGCGAGTGGATTATGCTCTCACTGTTAATGTGCGTTATCGGGAGAGAACATGTCTGAAATTGCCAGCCGTAACATCCACCAGCATCTGTTGACCCTGCTTGAACAACAGCAAGCGCGTTTTCACGTGGTCGAACACGACGCCATCGGCAAATGCGAAGCGGTCAGTGAAATTCGTGGCACCGCCCTGGGCCAGGGCGCTAAGGCGTTGGTGTGCAAAATTAAAGGTAACGGCGTGCAAAAGCATGTACTGGCGATCCTGGCCGCCGACCTGCAAGCCGATCTCAGCCGCCTTGCGCACCATTTCGGCGGTCTGAAAGCCTCGCTGGCGAGTCCGCTGGAAGTGGAGACATTCACCGCATGCGTCTTCGGCGCTATTCCGCCATTTAGCTTCCACCCGGATCTGCATCTGGTGGCCGACCCGGTACTGTTCCAGCGCTTTGACAATATCGCCTTCAACGCCGGTCTGCTGGAAAAATCAGTAATTATGGATACACAAGACTATCTGCGCATTGCGCAGCCGGAAATTGTCGATTTCCGCCGTCTGTCTGCGTAATGGGCCGGTTACCACTCCGAGCGTTCCAGTATTAACACGCAGATCACCAGACCAACGGCCAGTGTCGTAAACAGTGCAGTAATAATATAGATATCTGATGGCATGATTGCAGCTCGCAGTTGTCTGAAATTTCACCAGCCGATGTGCTATTCATAAGCGCTAGACATGATTGATTTATGACAGATAGACAGAATTTACGTAAAAAACCGCCGCGAGCTCTGGCAACTGCCCGAAATTAGCCGTACGAAAGAAAAAAGCCTGCCTCATCATCCGTTTATACGTAGAGTGAACAGGCTTCTTTTTTTGGCAAGGAACCTCTGCATGTTTGATAGCACACTTTTTATTTTGCTCGCGCTCGCTGCGTTGGGATTTGTCAGCCACAACACCACCGTCGCCATCTCCATTCTGGTGCTGATTATTGTCCGCATCACGCCGCTGAACACCTTCTTCCCGTGGATAGAAAAACAGGGACTGACTGTGGGGATTATTATTCTGACGATTGGCGTGATGGCGCCGATTGCCAGCGGCTCGCTGCCGCCGTCCACCCTACTGCACTCCTTCATCAACTGGAAGTCGCTGGTCGCCATTGCGGTGGGCATATTTGTCTCCTGGCTTGGCGGGCGCGGCGTGATATTAATGAGTACGCAGCCATCGCTGGTAGCTGGGTTGCTGGTCGGCACCGTACTGGGCGTGGCCCTGTTCCGGGGCGTTCCGGTCGGGCCACTGATTGCTGCCGGGCTGGTGTCGCTGCTAATTGGCCGGCAATGAATAACGACGCTGGTGGCGTTTGACGGCAAACTCCAGCGCACTGCACAGCAGGTAGTAGACCAGACCGGTAAAGATAAACAGCGCCGCAGGGTAGACCTGTACCCGGTTATTCACCTGCCCGGCCACGGTGGTCAGCTCCGGCACGTTGACGATAAACGCCAGCGAGGTGTCCTTCAACAGCGCGACCAGTAACCCCAGATATGAGGGCAGCGCGTTGCGTAACGCCTGTGGCAGCAGCACCAGGCGCAGGGTTTGCACACTGCTAAACCCGCCGCTCAGCGCCGCTTCGTACTGGCCGTCTGGCAACGCGCCCAGCGCCGCCAGCGTCGAATACATTACCGATGCCGAAGTAAACCACGCCAGCGCCAGCGTCACGGTCACCGCGCCGGGCAGATCGCTTCCCGTTAGCCACGGCAGTAAAAACCACAACCAGAAAATCACGAAGATCAGCGGAATGCCGCGAATCAGTTCTGCCCATAGAAACAGCGCCCTGCGCGGCCAGCCACGAAAGCGCCAGGCGCAACAGGCCAGCACCACGCCGCCGGGAAAGGCCAGCGCCGCCGCGCCCAGAGTCATCAGCAGCGAGAGCAATACCCCGCCCGGTTCGCCCTCGGCGGCCCGCCCCCATAACAAATAATCGAGGTTATCGGTGATAACGGTAACGTTAGCGATCATGCTGCCCTCCCGCCGCGCGGCGTAAAATCCGCCAGCTTTGCGACACATTGAACAGCACGCTCATCACCAGTCCTAGCAGCAGATAGAGCATGCTGCCAATGGCAAACGCTTCCAGCGCATGCGCGTTATAACTTTCGATCTGCCGGGTCTGGTAGGTTAGCTCGCCAAGGCCAATCCCGGTGGCCAACGAGGAGAGTTTCATCAGGTTTAGATATTGCCCGACTACCGGTTGCCAGGCATTGTGCAATCCCTGCGGCAACAACACCCAACGAAACAGCGCCAACGGACTGAACCCCTGCGACTCGGCCGCTTCAATTTGCCCGTGTGGTACCGCATGCAGCCCGGCCTGAATCTCTTCCACCAGAAATGCGGCGGTAAACAGCCCTAACGCCCAGGCGGAGGAGAGGAATTCCGGGGTAAACCACCAGACATTGCCCGGCAGAATGCTGAATGCATGGTCGTCATTGACGTACTGGCGAAAATTCAGCGGCAACAGGTTCCAGGCGGCAAAATACCAGAACAGTAATTGCACCAGCAAAGGCGTGTTGCGAAACAGTGATACCCACACCGCCACCACGCTGCGCCCCACTTTGCCGCCGGTCAACCGTAACGCCAGCAGCAGCACCGTCAGAGCTGTCGCCAGCAGCATACCGGCAATGGTTACCCAAATGGTGGTGAAAAAACCGGAGAAGATCCATTGCGCGGGCTGCCCGGTCAGCACGCCCGCCCAGTCGAGATGCAGCGCCATCACAACTCCTTGTTATCTGCGTGCAGTGGGTTAAGCACTTTTTGCAGGAAACGCTGCGCGCGCGGGTGTTGCGGCGCGGAGAAGAACTTCGCCGGTGCCGCCTGCTCCAGGATCTCGCCGCCGTCGATAAAGATCACCCGATCGGCGATTTCACGGGCAAACTGCATCTCGTGAGTGACAACAATCAGCGTGATCCCACTGTGCGCCAGCGATTTCATCACCTGCAACACTTCGCCAATCATCTCCGGATCCAGCGCCGAGGTCGGCTCATCAAACAGAATAATGTGCGGGTCGCCCGCCAGCGTGCGGGCTATCGCCACCCGCTGCTGTTGCCCGCCGGAGAGCTGCGAGGGAAAGTGATGCGCTTTGTCCTGCAATCCCACCCGCGCCAGTAATGCCAGCGCGATAGCCTGCGCATCTCCGGCACTTTTACCGTGAATGTGCCGTAGCGCCAGCGTGATATTGTCCTGCGCGTTAAGGTGCGTATAGAGGTTGAATTGCTGAAAGACAAAACCGACATGGCGCCGCAGTTCACGCAGCGCGCGCCCGGAGAGTGTGCTGGTCGGTTGGCCATCAACCTCAATCTCGCCGCTGCTCAGGGTTTCAAGCTGGTTAATCAGGCGGATCAAGGTGGATTTGCCGGAGCCAGAGGGACCGCAGATGGCCAGCACTTCGCCGGCGGCGACCTGTAAATCAATGCCATTAAGCACAACATTATCGCCATAGCGTTTCGTGACGCCGCGAAATGCCACCGTTCCTTTTTGCACGGGAAACACCTCCGTAGCGGGAGCCACGAAGGTGGAACACAGACCTGACAGCATATTACTTCGCTTCTATTTTAAAGCTGCGTGGAGCCGGAGTTTTGGTTTGCGGACCGAACCAGGTATCGTAGATCTTTGCCGCGTCACCGCGCTTCTCAAGGTTCACCAGTTCATCATTCACCGCTTTCAGCAGCGCGGTTTCACCTTTACCAACCCCAACCCCAATCTCCTCTTTTGACAGCAGATCCGGCAGAATTTTGAATTTGGCTTTGTCCGGCGCTTCCGCCAGTAACCCGGCCAGAATAGTGCTGTCCTGCGTAATCGCCTGTACGTTGCCATTACGCAGCGCACTCAACGCCAGTGGAATATCGTCATAGGCCAGCACGCGGGATTGCGGGAAGCGCTGGTGCAGCGCCTGTTCACCAGTGGTGCCTTTCACTGCGCCAATACGAGCTTTGCTGTAGGCCTCCAGCTTATCGGCAGCCGTTGCTGGTACGAGGAACTGCTGGCCGGTAACAAAGTACGGCGTGGAGAAATCAATCACCTGCGCACGTTCCGGGGTAATGGTGATATCCGCAACAATCAGATCCACCTTACCGGATTGCAACAGTGGAATACGGTTCGCCGGATTGGTTGCGACCAGTTTCAGCTTTACCCCAAGGCTTTTCGCCAGAGCCTTAGCAAAATCGACGTCATAACCGACGATATCGTGCGATTTTGGGTCAATCGCGCCAAACGGTGGGTTGGCATCGAAGGTCGCCACTTTGACGACACCAGCGGCTTTGATATCCGCCAGTTTGTCGGCATGCGCAGAAAATGAGAGTGCGGAAAGGAGTGCCAGCGCGCTGAGCGCGGTGATTTTTGTGTGTAATGAGGTTGCCATGCTTATCCTTATGCCCTGTTATTGTGGTGATTTCAGCGCTAAAGTCACACAACCCCATTCATCAGACAAATATCAAAAAGTGCATTGATTATCTGAAAATATTATTAAAAGCAGACCCACCATATAAATCCTTTATCTGTCATCACCCCACAGAACAAACCCATAAAAACCTTATAAAAATAAGGGAATAGAGAGCAGGAAATATTACTCTGTGCCGAGTGCGGCCAGATAACGCCCCGGCGTCTGACCAAGCCCTTTTTTGAACATGGTAATAAATGCCGTGGTTGAGTCGTACCCCAGCGTCTGGGCGGCTTGCTGTACGGACTGGCCGCTAATCAGCAGTTGCAGGGCAAGGATCTATTGCATCTGATGCCGCCAGCGTCGAAAACTGAGGCCCGTCTCCCGGACTACCAGCCGCGCCAGGTTACGCTCGCTCATGGCGAACACCTGCACCCATTGCGCCAGCGTTTGTCGCTCAGCCGGGCTGGCCTCCATATGATTGACCATCTGGCGGATTTTCGGATGCGCGGAAACAGGAAGCTGCAACTGCATCTGCGGTTGATCCGGCAATTCATCAAACAGCACGCTGCGTAGCTGGCTGGCGTTGCTGCGATGGCGTTCGTGCGGCAAGTGCCATAATCAGCTCGCGCACCAGCGGCGAGATCTTCAGCGTACAGCAATGCTCTGGCATCACCACTGACCAGTTTTGGTTTTGGCTCCGGCGCGACGATGATCCTCGGTCTCACTTTTATCGGCCTACGCGCCAGTTCCGCACATCAGGCGGCAGCCCTCTCGGGTATGGCGCAGTCAGTCGGTTACCTGCTGGCAGCTTGCGGCCCACCGTTGATGGGGAAAATTCACGACACCAGCGGCGACTGGCACCTTCCATTGCTGACATGTACTGTGCTGGCGGTGATGATGGCGGTGTGCGGCGCGTTTGCAGGCCGCGATCAGGAAATTATTGCCCGCTAAACAGCGCGCCATCCGGCCAGATACCAGATGGCGTGTAAGGGCTTATTCGCAGGCAGCGCGCAGCATCGCCTGCACCAGCGGGGAGGGTCGTCCAGCCAGCGCGGCGCGTTCATGCTGGAACAGCGTAGCGACAAAGAACGGGTGCGTCACCAGTTCCACCGCGCGGATTTCGCCCTCTTCATCCCAACCGGTTACGCGCAGATCACCGTTCTCCAGTTCGCGGGCAAACTCTGCCGAAACGCCAAAGCTGCAACGGTACGCCTCTTCCACCACATCACGGCCATACGCGCGGGCAATCAGCGTATTCGGTCGCAGCTCAATGGTATCGGTTTGATCCACCAGCGCGCAGGTCAGCGCAGAGATCACCATGCGCCCTTCGTTTTCCGTTTCGGCATGTGCAGCGTCGCGCCAGCCCAGCACATTACGGGCATACTCAATCACCGCATGCTGAAAACCGCCGCAGGTACCGAGGAACGGCACGGCATTTTCTCGCGCATACTGAATGGCGATAAACGCGCCACGAGCATTTTTATAGGGGCTTCCCGGCACTACCCAGATGGCATCGTAGCCGACCAGATCTTCGGCGCTGTTAATTTCGCTGGTCGGTAACCAGTCGTAATCAGCGGTAATTTCCAGTACGGCAGCAGCATCATCAATCGCCAGCGGAATCGCCTGATGTGCAACAATGTCATGGCTGTAATCGCCGACCAGTGCGATACGCAGTGTTTTTTTCGGAGGGATATGATGCATGAATGTGTCCTTATGCCGGGGCAAATAACGAATAACATAAGGAACATCACACTAGCTGTCTTTTACTGGAATCACAACACCTTAAAATTGAGATCATGTATCACGCTGAAAAATGAAATAATCTGTTGCGCAAGAACAAATTATCAGGAGTCACCCGTGCAGCAAACCCGTATCCTTGTCAGTGCCTGCCTGATGGGTTTTAAAGTGCGTTACGATGGCCGCAAAAAAGCGGCAATGCAGGACACGCTACAGCGCTGGCAGCAGGAAAACCGGTTGGTGATTCACTGCCCGGAGCTGGCTGCCGGATTACCGGTTCCGCGCCCGCCCGCCGAAATTGTGGCTGGCAACGGGGTCGATGTGATGCGCGATCGGGCGCGGATCCTTGAAGATAACGGCCAGGATGTTACCGCGCATTATCAACTGGCCGCCTGGCTGGCGCTGAGCGCGGCGCAACAGGCAGGATGCCGCGCCGCACTGTTAACGGACGGCAGCCCGAGCTGCGGTAGCCAGCATATCTACAATGGCACTTTCAGCGGAACGCAGAAGCCGGGTATGGGCGTCGCCGCCGCGCTACTGGAACAGCATGGAATTCGCGTCTTTTCCGCGCAACAATTATCGGCACTGATCGCCTGGGTTGAAGAGAGGGAGAAGCAATGATCCAATGTAAACGTGTTTATGACGCCACCAGCGAGGACGACGGTTACCGGGTGCTGGTCGACCGCCTCTGGCCACGCGGCGTAAAAAAAACCGATCTGCATTTTGATGAATGGAACAAAACGCTGGCACCATCGACGGAGCTACGCAAAGCCTTTCACGGGGAGGTGCTCGATTTCACCAGCTTCAGCGAAGCCTATCGCAAAGAGCTGGATGCGCAAAAAACAGCAGGTGAACAGCTCGCGGCGCGGGGTAAAAAGGGCACCGTTACACTGTTATATGCAGCGAAGAATGGGGCACAGAATCATGCCATCGTGCTGGCTGAATGGCTACGCTCATTAGCTTAGTCGATAACCCGCTCGCACAGATCCTGCGGTTCGCTGTCGGGTTGCAGCGGCATCAGATGTTCAGCCCGGATAAAAGCGAAGCCCTGCTGACCATCGAACGCGCTGACATTTCCTGTGACCAGCCACAGCGCCCGGCCGGCGTTACGCGGCATCTCAGTGATCACGCCATTAACCGGGTTTAAAAAACGTTCTCCCGGCTGGCACAGGCCGAACAGTTCAACGGCTTTACCAATATTGCAGCGACCATTGGCAGTCTGGGCGCCAATCACTAAGGCCTGGCTGCCCGCTCGTAGCTGAAACATACTTCTCTGGTACTCTCGCAACAGTAAAATGAGATTAATCTTAAGTCGAAGTTTACCCTGGGCTGCCCGCTGCTGTCACGATCCGGATTGCGGATGATCGCGACGCCATAGCGCCCATTCATCGATCACCTCACCGTTCGGCAATTTACACTCGGTGCGCACACCCTGTGGGCTCTGAACCGGCACCCGCTGCCCCCTTTTTTGCTGGCAGTACACCGCCGCCGGATTGGCTTTACCGATCTGCGGCGGCAGCGGCGCATCGGGTTTCGGTGCGGAGCAAGCGGTCACAAAAAACGGCAAAACCCATAAAACATAGCGCATCATTTTTTTCCTTAGGCTCAAACGAAATCGCTATCCAGCATAACCTCAAGCTGGGGCTATCTCCATGATTTCTTCATTCTTACTGCACTTTTGACCATTAGAGTGAGCTTTGTTCTCACCCATGACCAAGAGAACATCATTCCGTAATCAATGAGTTTTTGCCCCGTCTTCATCAACGGGGCTTTTTTTTATTTTCCCTGCAATTTTCAGTTGCCCCCGCTCCGCGATATATCAAATACTCTATTTTCATGATTTAATGTCGCATAGTGGGAGCGTCAGCATGAATATGCGCGGCGGTGCTGGTCGCGCACTGCGAATGTGGTAATGTATTTAGTGAAAAAATAAACAAAAAATCTTTACTCGTCTCGATTAAACCTATTCCGCCACAGATAGCTTAAGAAAAATCTCTTTTTCTTCTATCTCTTATACAATTCATTTCTGGCGAATATCGCCAGTGAAGGAGTTTTCGTGAGAAAGACAACCATCATTATGCTGATTGTGGCAATTGTCGCCGTGGCCGGAACGCAATTGGGCTGGTGGTAATTCCAGGTACATTGCTATTTCAGCGCAGAACTCAACCAAACGAATGATGGCGTCATCTGAACAGATTTCTATGGTCTCATTTATTTGGGCAGAAGATCGCTATGTTTACTGGTCTGAAAAAAAGGAAAGCAAATCAACGTGTCGATCATGGCAACCAACATCGATCGTGCGCCCAGCACATGATTGACGAAGTGGTGACCTCGACGTTGAAACAGTTGGCACTGATCCGCGAACAAACTGAGGTCAGTAATCATCGGCGGTGGCGCATACCATGTTGTAGCAGGCGGGAAACCTGCTGGAGAGGACGCAAATATTCTAACTCCGGACAAACAATAAGATAGCTTAACGGATCGGGCTGCCACAATGTCACATTCGCGGCGACACGGGTTTGTTAAATGAAGCGCAGCGCCGATGATCATCAAATTCATTTATCTTCCCACAAAAAAATTTGCGTTAGCTCTGGAGCCGGTAACAGGTTATAAAGTGCGCAAGTGACGGATATACGCTTTAACAATCACAAAAAACATTCGCTGGCAGTTTTGGTGTCGAAACTGCCGCTTTTTATTGCCCTTCCCCAACGTCAACCAGCACCGGAAAGCAGGTACTCTTTTTATCTGCAATTAATTCGCCGGAACAAGAATATATCCGATAAGAAACAGTAAATTAACTCAGTGCGTACGCAAAAGCATGCTAATGGCATCCTGTTCAGATAATCCATAGCCTTTTACACAGACCTCCATCGCTTCATTCTGTGTCTGATTAAGCAGCGTCTCATTACCGTTGGTGTTCAGGTTTCCAGAAACGATATCTCCCATCTCAACATCATAATTTCCCAACAGCTCTGCGATGGCAAACTCGCCTTTATCATCGCGAATAACAAGAAAGCCAATGCGGTGTTCGTGGTGAACGACAGTACCTTTCATAAGAACAATCCTTTCGCAGTAAGAGAGTTTCAGCGTAGCTGAATCCAGCCCGACAAGAAACGATCTGGCGCGTATTTGGCACCTCTTAGTACAGCGTAGCAACAGGTTTATGATCCCGGCCACAACTCTTATTGGTGGGCCTGTCGTTTCAGCGGAAACATTCCACGGCAGTTTCGGCGATAATAAAAATATCTACTCTATGTGTGGTTTTACTGAAATATAAATATACACTTAATTTACTGCTGTGCGCTTTTTAGCTCCTTAAGTGAAATTATTCTTTATCTCTAAAAAAAGATAATGACTAAAATTAAATTATTTTATGCACTATTTTGTCAGTACATAAGCAACAGAAAAATATAAAGCACACAACCCCATGCCGTAAGCTCGTATCCCTTTTCCTGAGAAGGCTCACTATGCGTAACAATGAACCCGTCACACAGCAAGAATACGTTTTCGATAATGATGCCACGTTAATGTCAACGACCGATCCACAAAGCCATATTAATTATGCTAACGACGCGTTTATTCAAGTCAGTGGTTTTTCGCTTGAGGAACTAAAAGGTGAGCCTCATAACCTGGTACGCCATCCCGATATGCCCAAAGAGGCTTTCGCGGATATGTGGGGCACGCTGAAACAGGGGGAACCCTGGACAGCGCTGGTAAAAAACCGCCGTCGCAATGGCGATCACTATTGGGTACGCGCTAATGCTATTCCGGTGGTGCGTGAGGGCAGGATCAAGGGTTATATGTCCGTACGTACGCGACCCGCAGCGGAAGAAGTCGCGGCGGCAGAGGCGCTGTACCGTGAGTTTCGCAACGGCCAGAGCAAAGGCCGACGTTTTCATAAGGGGTTAATTATTCGCACCGGTTTGATGGCGTGGCGCTCACTGTTCGTCACCCTTCCCCTGCGCTGGCGATTACGCTCGGCACTGATTGTCGCGCTGTTATTCAGCCTGGCTGCCGCCTGGCTGCATGGATTAACGCCCGGGCAAATGGCGAGTTTCTCGGGTTTCATGACGCTACTGCTGCTGGTAATCGATATCTGGCTTGAGCAGCAAATCGTTCGCCCGGTTGAACATCTTCGGCGTCAGGCATTGCAGGTTGCCAGCGGCGAAATACATCAGGTGGAACAGCTTCATCGCGTAGATGAAGTGGGCGTGACGCTACGCGCCATCAACCAGCTTGGCCTGATGTTTCGCTGGCTGGTTGACGACGTCAGCGGCCAGGCGGTAGCCGTGCTGAAAGCGTCAGACGCGCTGCGGGCAGGAAATGACTCCTTAAGCCGTCAGACTGAACAGTCGGCGTCGAATGTGCAGCAAACGGCCGCCACCATGCACGAAATGACTGCGACGGTAAGGAGTAACCGCGAGACGGCGGCAGAAGTCACCGCCCTTTCTCAAGGTACACAGAGCGCAGCGCAGCAAGGTGGACAGGTCATGGACCAGATGATCGAGATGATGTCGGCGATTGCGGACAGCTCACGGCAAATTGCCAGCATCACCAGCATCATCGACAGTATTGCCTTTCAGACGAATATCCTGGCACTGAACGCCGCGGTAGAGGCTGCACGCGCGGGCGAACAAGGCAAAGGTTTTGCGGTGGTGGCTGGCGAAGTGAGAAACCTGGCAAGCCGCAGCGCAAGTGCGGCCAGCGAAATCAAAGCGTTGATCGAAACCAGTGTGACAAACGTCGATTCCGGTAGTGTGCTTGTCAATAACGCAGGAAAGACGATGAAAGAGATTGTTAGCCAGGTACAGAACGTCACCGAGCTGATTGCACAAATCAGCGCCGCCACCGCCGAACAGGCGACTGCGCTTGGTGAAGTAAGTCTGGCCGTGGAAGATCTGGACAGGATCACCCACCAGAATGCCGAGCACGTGCAGGAAGGCGCTGAAGCCTCAGGGCGCATGAATCAGCAGGCCATTCGTTTAGCAGAAGCGATTTCGGTGTTCCAGTAACCCTATTTCGTAATAACCTTGGAGGTTGCGCTCATTTTTTCACCACTGACGGACATAGTGTGGGGGACTCTTCCAGGAGGACAGAACCATGAAAAAGTTACTAATATGTTGTCTTTTCGGCAATACCGCCAATGCACTGGCGAAACGGATGCAAAAGGCAGCCAACGAACATAACTATCCCATGCTGATCAGTCCCATGCTGATCAGTGCGATCGGTCTGGAGAATTTTGCCAGCGTTGCGCCCGCCTTTGACTGTTTTCTGGTCGCGCCGCACATCCAGTACAAACTGGACGAAATTAAGGCCGCCGTGGGTGATGCGCCCGTCGCGATTATCGAAAGCTATCCTTTCGCGTCAATGGATGGTGAGAAAGTGCTGGAGTTTGTCATGGCGAAAATGCCCGTGCTGGCAGAATAAACGCTCAAAAGCCACGTTTGCTGGCGTGGCTTTTATTTCTATATCGTCAGGTTATCTCTTCAGGATTGCAACGTTGCCAGACGGGCAGCGAAGCCGACAAAAATTAAACCAATCAGCGAATTTCCCAGACGGGTTAAGCGTTTTTTTGTCTTCACCCATTGCGTTACATACGAGCCTGTCACAATCAGGAAGCTGAAATAGCAGAAGCTGATTATTTCCAGCGTGCTGGCGAGAATAAAAAATGACACGCCAGGCCGCGCATAATGGATATCGATAAACTGCACAAAGAACGAAACATAAAACAGAATCGCTTTCGGATTAGTCAGGCTCAGTACCAACGAGCGTTTTAAAATATCGCCTTTATGCGCATCGTCATCGTTTTGCGGCTGCGCTGGCCGCACAAAGGTACTGTAGAGCATTTTGCCGCCAAGCCAGAGCAAATAAATCGCGCCGAGATAACGCACGATATTGAACAATACCGGTGTTGTTTTAATCAGCGTGGCGACACCGGCGTACGCGAGAAACATCAGCACAGCATCACCAATAAAAACGCCTGCCGCAGCGGTATAACCGTTGCGTAATCCGCCTGCGATACTGGTTTTCAGCACAAAAAAGGTGTTTGGCCCGGGCACCAAAATGATAAAAATCGCGCCGATAAAATAGGTCCAGTAACTGATAACGCCAAATTCCGCAAACACACTTCCTTCCTTAGAGCTAACGCTACAACCACAATAAAATTCGTGACTATGCTACAAGGGGAGCCGCAGAAACGAAAGCATTACGGTTATTTCAGCAAAAAGGGCACACAGCACTTCAGGGCTGCGCTGCGCCTCTTACGCGATAAGCCCGGGAAAGGTCGTTAAATACCACTCGGGAATATCTTCAGGAAACATCAGTCTGGAAAAATAGTCGCCCTGAACCACCTGGCATCCGATATTTTTTCACCCATTTCGCGCAGAAATAGCACGAAATAACCTATCGCTATCGCACAAAATACCTTCTGCCCTTCCCCTCTCACTTTCATTGTTGATTACTGGTGTTTTATACAGTATAAATATGCGCTATTAATTCACACACAGGAATGGTTAATGTTCGTTGAACTGGTCTATGACAAACGCAATGTTGAAGGGCTTTCCGGTGCCAGGGAAATCATCCTGAATGAACTTACCCGGCGTGTTCACCGTCTGTTTCCTGATGCCGATGTCCGGGTAAAACCCATGCAGGCCAACGGGCTGAACAGCGATGCCAGTAAAAACGACAGGGAAAAGCTGAACCGGATGCTTGAGGAAATGTTTGAAGAAGCAGATATGTGGCTGGTGGCGGATTAAGGCCGCGCCGCCGTGGCTGACGCCCGCTGAAATTTGCGCCGAAATCTGCCGGCTGCCAGAACGTGCAGCCGGGCTGAAATGTTATGCAGGAGTACACCTAGAGAAGCCGCCAGCAAAGGTTCCCTTCACGTCCTGGAGCCTCTTCCTGCGTTCCCCCTTCTACGCTTTTTCCTCAAAACGCATCGCCAACCACTGTGCCTGCTGCTGCATCACCAGCACCTGATGGCCCTGTTCACGCCACTGAATATCGCCCTGGTTAAAGCAGCGTCTGAGCCGCTCCAGTGACGCAACCTGAAAACAGAGCGCCACCATTTTCTCCGGTGCCTGCGCAGCGACAGGCGGTAGCGCGAACTCCAGGCTTGCCTGCTGATGCGTGATAATACGCAGGCAGCAGGTTCCTGAATCAAGCACATAGCCACCGTTGTCCTCCGCGCGAGCCTCTGTACTGAATAACTGACGATAAAGCGCCAGTGTCTGTTCAGGCTGAGGCGAGGCAATAACGAACGCGGACAGCGCCTGCACGCCATTAGGGTGTACTTGCCAGGCGGGCTGCCAAACGGCTTGCGGCGTCTGATGTTCACAGAAAAAACTGAAACCGTATGCCACGGCGCTGGCGCGGATCCGCGAGATACAGAACAGCGCTTCAGCCTGACTGCCGTCCGGCAGGATTACTGGGCGGAAGAAGCGAGTTGGAGGTTCGCCATCGAGTTGGCATTGCTGGAGGTGCCGCCATACCGCATGCGCATCTCCGGTTTTCCAGACCAGTCCGGCAAGGCCGGGGGCAACGTTCCATAAACCTCGCGAGCTTGTCTGCCTGGCGGGCTCATAACCTAAAAGTTCCAGATAGTTATCGGCAAATATGGCCAGATGGTTGCTGGAGCCCATAGAATGGTGTCCCCGCGTACTGAGCTGAAATCCCATCCTCTGGAACAGGCATTGCGCCTGATCCAGTTCTTCATCGACATTAATCACCGCGTGATCGATAACCGGGGTAATCGGCATGGCGTATTCCTTCTGTTCTTTTTATTGATCCCGTCAGGCGGCACGACCGCCAAAATAGAGCTCTCGCATACGGGGGTCGTCCAGCAGATGCCGCGCACTGCCCTCCATTGCCACTTTCCCCAGCGCCAGCACATAAGCCCGGTCAGAAATGTGCAGTGCCTCCATGGCATTCTGCTCGACCATCAAAATGGTCACTTTTTCCTGGCGGCGAATGGTTTGTATGGCGCTAAACACTTCCGTTAGCATTTTCGGCGATAACCCGGCCGACGGTTCATCAAGCAGCAGTACCGCGGGTTCAGGCATCAGAGCCCTGGCCAGCGCGAGGATTTGTCTCTCGCCGCCGGAAAGCGCGGACGCGGGGGATTGCCACTTTGTACGTAACACCGGGTAATGTTCCGCCAGTTGCGCCATTCGTTGCTTACGCTGGCCGGGCGGTAAGAACTGTCCCCCGGTTTGCAGATTTTCTGCCACGGTCAGATTGTTGAAGACGTTGTCCAGTTGCGGGACAAAACCGAGTGCGCACTCACGGATTTTCCGGTGCACCGGAATTTTTGCCGTTTCCCGGCCATCAATTTCAACCCGCCCTTTACGCGGGGAGACAAAACCGGCAATCGATTTCAGCAAGGTAGATTTGCCGCAGCCATTTGGCCCCAGCAGTGTCACGATTTCCGCCTGTTCAACGTGCAATGAAATACCATGCAGAATATCAATCCCTGGGGTATAACCGGCGACCACGTTTTCGAGGGTAATCATACAGCCTCCTGCAATGTTGCGGTGCTATGCCCCAGGTAGGCCTCCAGCACCTGCTGGTTCTGCGCCAGTTCGTCCGGGCGGCAACTGGCGACAATCTGCCCGCGATCCAGCACAATGCAGCGCTGGCACAAAGTATTGATAAAGTGCATATCGTGTTCAATGACCAAAAGTGAAATGCCCTGACGGCTCAGGTTGACCAGCGTTTCTACCAGCTCCTGGCGTAACTTCGGGTGCACACCAGCCATGGGCTCATCCAGCATCAGAAGCGTCGGTTTGCCCATCAGTGCACAGGCAATGCCCAGTAATTTTTTCTGTCCGCCGGAAAGCGCCGCGGCAGGCAAGTCTTTCACTTTGGTTAACAACAGGATATCCAGTAATTCGCTGGCTCGGGCTCTGTCTTCCTGTTCAGCTTTACGCCCGGAGGCCAGCCCCAGCAGACCGTTGAATAACCCGTGCTGACGAGTACCCGCCGTCATCACGACTTCCATAACGCTCATCTTTTCCGGCATGACGGGTAGCTGAAAGGTACGCGCAATGCCCGCCTGGATAATCCGGTGGCTGGGCTGACAAGCAATGGAGCGACCATCAAATGTGATGCTGCCGCCATCCGGTCGGGTAAACCCGGAAATGGTGTTGAGCAGCGTGCTTTTACCGGAACCATTCGGCCCCAACAGGCCAAGAATTTCGCCCTTCTCCAGCGTAAATGATACGGATGTCAGTACCTGGTTGCCGCCAAAGGCTTTGCTGACATCAGCCACTTCAAGCAAACGGCTCATGATAAAGTCCTTAATTTTTCCGGTAACAGGCCGCCAGGCCGGGTGAGCAGACACAGTAATAAAGCCAGACCAACCAACCCCAGACGCAGAGCGCCAGTCAGGTCTGAGCTAATATGGAAATAATCTTTTGCAAAGGGGATAAAGTTATACAGCCCTTCCACCAGCAACACGCCCAGCAGCACACCGCGCACATTGCCAATACCGCCGATCATCACCATGCTCCAGATAAGAAAGGTTTCCGAAGAGAGCAAATAATCAGGGCTGACATAGTCGGTGTACCAGGCCAGTAACATGCCAGCCAGACAGCACATCACCGCGCTACTCATTAATGCCCGGCATTTCAGCCACGGCAGCGCATAGCCCATGCAGATCGCTAATTGAGGTTGCTCGCGCATCAGACGCAGCGCCCGGCCAAACCTGCTGGCACCGATCCGCAAGCTGGCAAGCGTAGCGACGATGACGCTGAGCAGGATAATGACTGCGAAGATACGCGTATCGGTGACGGTATCGCCGGTTGACCAGGGCGCAGACAGCCCGCCAATCCCCTGCGCGCCGCCCGTCAGACGGTCTTCATTGACGACCGCAATGCGGATGATTTCAGCCAGCGCCAGCGTGGCAATGCCCCAGTAATCGGCTGTGAGCTGACGGCCCAGCAACGTCATCAGCGCGCTGATAACAAGGGCACACAGCAATCCGGCCGGGATCACCAGCCACAGCGGCAACCCCAAATTGCTTCCCAGACCGATGGCATAAGCGCCGGTTCCGACAAACACGATATGACCGAAATTCAGCAAACCGGCATAACCTGCCTGTAAATTCAGGGCAAGCGCGACGATGGCATAGATCCCGGCAAGGCAAAGGATATGCAGTAAAAACTCAGACACGACGGACCTCCCGGTTAAACAGGCCATAAGGACGCAGCAACAGCGCCAGTAGCAGGATCACAAATGATGAGGCATTCACCCAGGTCACCGGGATAAACAATAAGTCACCACCAAACAGCCAGCTCCAGTCGATGTTGGTAACGAGGGTTTCGGTTGCCGCGATAAGGAGTGCGCCAAAAATGGCGCCCATTGGGTTTCCCAGCCCGCCGAGAATGGCGGCAGCGAGTACCGGCAACATCAGATCATTGCCCTGGTTAACCCATGCGCTGGCGTTCATCGCCAGCATGCTGCCTCCCACGGCGGCCAGCATTCCGGCCACCAGATTGACGGTGTGGATAATGGCGTTGGCATTTAACCCGGAGGCTGCCGCCAGATCCCGGTTACTGGCCAGCGCACGGATAGCGCGGCCTTGCGGCGTACGAAACAGCAGCAGGCTGAACATCACCACCAGCGAGATCGTGACGCCAAGACTCCAGAGCTCGTCGGAGGAGATGCGGGTGTCACCAGCCTGCAAAAGTGCGCCCACTGGCAGGGAATAATTCACCGGAGCCGATCCCTCAACCCCGAGAACCAGTGCAATGAGCACCATCGATACCGCCAGCGAGCCAATCATGGCGTTAGCGGTGCCACTTTTCAGCAGCGGCTGGTACACCCAGTGATGCAACATCATGGACAGCATGCCGCAGACCATTGCCGAAAACACGATTGCCAGAGACAACGGCATGCCAAGACGAAGCCCGGCGGCGGTAATAAATGAACCGACCATGGCATATTGCATATGGGCGATGTTGGCGAACCGTACCAGCCCATATACCAGGCTTAATCCCAGCGCGACCAGCGACAAATCCGCCGTGCGAATCAATGTATCAATCAAAAACTGCAGCATGGTTTTTCCCCGATGATGTAGCGTGAACTGGCAAGATAAAGCGGTTCGTTACCGGGGAACCGGTACGCCATTAAACGCTTTCACTTTCAGGTATGGCTGGGACTGACGCTGGTTATCGGCATCCAGATTTAATGTGCCGGTAATACCCGTAAAGCCAGGCGCAACGGTTTTCATTGCCGAGATCATGGCTGCCGGATCGGCACTGTGCGCTTTATCAATCGCTGCCGCCGCCAGCATCACACTATCCCAGGCATAGCTGCCGTACACGGAGCGAGGCTTCTCATGGAATTTTTTCTGGTACAGCTCAGCATAATTTGCGCCGTTGCCGCTCGCTGCCTTCTGGTCAATACCCGCGACTTCCATACCAACCTGCCCGTTGGTGTACTGCGCAGGGGAACCTTCAATGGCCATGGTTAAATACATGCCATACCAGGGCGTTTTATTCAGCCCCAGTTCCCAGGCCTCACGGTTCAGCACAATGGCATCCTGCCCGTAACTGGTATAGACATAGGCTTGTGGGTGGGCGCGGGAGATTTGCTCCAGCTCGCGGCGATAAGAAGGTTGACCGCTGGTATAGAGCACTTTGGCGACCACTTTGCCACCCGCTTTTTCAAACGCTTTGGTGAACTGCTCCGCCATACCCTGACCATAAGCACCATCCGGGGCGATAAAGGCCACTTTGCTGTAACCGAGCTGGCGCACATCTTCTGCCGAGAAGCTCGCGGAAAGGGAATCCAGGCCAATAACGCTCCAGGAGGTAGCGCCGATTTTGCGGATATCAGTGCTGGTGCCGGAAATATTGATGTGCAGCAGATTGTTCTTCACCAGATATTGCCCAACCGGAATAGTGACACTGGAGGAAAAACTGCCCACCACTAAAGGTACATGGTTAACCTGAGTTAACTTACGTACGGCGTTGAGGCCTGTTACCGGACTTTCGGCGGAATCCTCCACAATCACATGTAATGGCTGACCATTAACGCCGCCCTGGGCATTTACCTGTTCAACTGCCAGTTCAATGCCACGACGTTGATCTTCACCAATGCTGGCGCTGGTGCCGGTTAAGGGCAAAATCGCACCAATGTTCACATCGGCCTGCGCCGTGTGCGCCAGACCTAACAACGTCATACCTGCCAGTGTTGACAACGTCATGCCCTGCCCAAAACAATTTTTCATGTTGGTTCTCCAGTTTGCTGTGGCCGGCTTCTGAGGCCGGTGTTCTGTCGCCTGCGCAAACGTGCACAAGCCTGCCTGGTAATTCCGAATAAGCGCGCACTAAAGTGAATATATAAGTGCATACACTTGTGAATTAAGCAAAGACGATGCCAGGAAGCAGGACGCTCCCGACATCGAGTGCTTATTTCAGGTGAGTCAACTGCAAATTCGTGAATAAATACAATGGAATCGGAAATATTTAAAATCGGGCAATAAAACTTTCATTTTCCTTTTTTATCGGAGATTACAAAAATATCTGCGTGCAAAAGTGAATACACTTTGATTCATTTTAGTGCAATGCTGCTGTAAAATGGTGCAAAAATATTACACGATGATAAATAATATAAAAATACTTATAAATCAGTATATTTTAAATAAACTAAAAGTGTATTCACTTTTGTGTTGAGTTGTTTTTTCCGCTGTGCTATCTATACCCAAAATAATTCGAGTTGCAGGACGGCGGCAAGTGAGTAACAAATTCGTCGGGAACGAATTTGACCAGCCAACGGCTGGCCTTCGGTGAGAGACAGGATGTCTCTCATTTCATCCCGATGAGCTTACTCAGGTAAGTGATTCGGGTGAACGAACGCAGCCAACACACCTGCAACTTGAAGTATGAAGGGTATATAAAAATATTACGTGAAATAACCTGTACAGCATTTTTATTTTCGTGCTGAGCATGCGGTAAATAAGGGGATAATGTGGTTACCATTAAAAAGAAATCCCGTAGCGCTGACAGCGTGGAAAAGGTCTACGAAAAAGTGAAAGGCCTGGCGATTGATTACCACTTTCGTCCCGGCGAGCGGGTGAATGAGGTTGAGCTTGCAGCACAGTTGGGAGTCTCGCGTACCCCGGTACGGGAAGCGCTGAACCGTCTGGCAAAAGATGGCTTTATGAACTTTGTACCCAACCGGGGTTTTTACTCTCGTGACCTGACGCCGGAAGGTGTCCGCGAGCTGTATGAAGTGCGAATGGTGATAGAGCAATCAACCTTTCGTTTCGCCTGCCTGCGGGCAACAGATGAAGAGATCGCAGCGACCACAGCTATCTGGGAGGAAGTGAGCCAGCATCGCCCGGCGCAAACAGAGCAGGACTGGGCGAAGATCGCGGAAATTGATGAGCGTTTCCACATGGAAATAGCCCGTATTTCCCATAACAGTCGGCTCTATGAAATGCTCGATAGCCTGAATTCGCTCAGCCGTTTTTTCCGGCGTATTGATCTCGAAACGCCCGTGCGCAGGAACAATGCCTATGACGAGCATGTCGAAATTATCGCGGCATTACGTCAGCGGGATATAGAAAAAGGCGTGGTACTGATTGAGCAACATATTTCATTGAGTGCCGAGCATGCGGTTGAAGTGACAAAAGAAGGGCTTGCCAGGATCTATTTTGGCAAGCCCTGAGCCGAGCTTTTCGTTAAAGTCAAAACGATAATTTAATCAGCTACCAGAGAGCATTACGCGTTCCGGTAATCCATTCACAGCGTCATGCTGCGGCATTGCGCCGGGAAAATGTAGAGGAAATATGCGCTCCATTCCCGAAGAGATTATTCAACAGGCGATTATCTGGCGACGTGAGATCCACGCACGCCCGGAGATTGGCTTACAAGAGTTTCATACTTCCGCAAAAATCAGCAGCCTGCTGCGCGAATATGATCTTGAAGTGCATACCGGCATCGCGGGCACTGGCGTGATTGGTGTTCTTCGCAATGGCGAGGGGCCGGCAATAGCCCTCCGCGCTGATATTGATGCATTACCCATCCAGGAAAACAACGTTGTTGCCTGGTGCTCAGCATCGCCCGGCACGATGCACGCCTGTGGACATGACGGGCATACCGCCATTCTACTGGGTGCAGCACGCTATCTCAGCCAGACCAGAGCATTCAACGGTACGGTGTACTTTATTTTTCAGCCTGCGGAAGAGAATGCCGGCGGCGGGCGTTTGATGGTGGAAGAAGGAATTTTTACGCGCTTTCCCGTTTCTGCGGTTTATGCGCTGCACAACTGGCCGGGGTTACCTGTGGGGGAAGTGGCCGTTAGTGCAGGCCCAATGATGGCTTCGCAGGACAATTTTTTTATCACGCTGACTGGCGTGGGATGTCATGCGGCGATGCCGGAAAAAGGTGCCGACCCGGTGCTGGCCGGTGCACACCTGATTACCGCGTTGCAAACGATCACGACGCGCCGCCTCTCTCCTCTGGATAGCGCCGTGATCAGCGTGACGCAACTGCAGGCCGGAGAAGCAATAAATGTCGTCCCGCAGACAATGCTATTGTCCGGCACACTGCGCTGCCTGAGCCATGCCGCCAGAGCGCGTTGCCAGACCCTGATGGCGGAGTATGTTGAACAGCTTACCGGGCCGTTTGGCGTCAGCGGCAGCATTCGCTGGGAATATGGGTACCCGGTAACTGTCAACCATGCGCAACAGGCGAAAATTCTGGCGGATGCCGCACGTCTCGCCCCCGGGATCACGCAGGTCCACACGCAGTTATCGCCATCAATGGCGGCAGAAGATTTCGCCTATTTTCTGGAAGCCTGTCCGGGCGCTTATCTGTGGCTGGGGGCCGATGGCCCAACGCCGGGCGCGGCATTACATAACCCACATTACGATTTTAATGACCAGCTTATCGCGCCAGGCATCGGTCTGTGGGTATCGCTGGTGGAGAGGTCATTGAGCCCTGTTTCTGTTACTTCCGAGGATTAACTATGAGCCATATCCATTTTATTGGTGCTGGTCAAATGACCGAAGCGATTCTGCGCGCCGCCTTAAAACGCGGCGCATTAAACCCGGATGAGGTCAGCTTATCGGATATTGATCCCGCGCGAATTGAAACACTGAAAGCGCGTTATCAGTTGAGCAATGCACAAGATCTGCCCGATGCGCTGGCTGCAGCGGATCACATCGTGATGGGGGTACGTCCTCAGGATGATATTGCTGGTGTCGCACAACTGATTAAGCAGCATGCAGCACCACAGGCGTCGGTCATTTCTATTATTGCAGGTGTAACACTGGCCCAGCTCTCTTTGATGCTGGGCCAGTCGCGCCCGATCACGCGCATCATCCCGAATACGCTGACGGATACCGGGATGGGCTACAGCGGCGTGGCGTTTAATGCTTATGTCAACAGTGCGTCCGTTATGCCATTCCTCGAAAGTTTCGGCAAGGTGATGGTGCTGGAGGAACGGCTGATTGACGTCTTCACCGGGTTTGCTGTCGCTGGCGTCAACTATGTCTATTACTTTGTCGAAGCGCTGGCTGATGCCGGTGTTCTTGCCGGATTAACGCGCATTCAGTCAACGCAAGTGGTGTGGGAAAACCTGGTCGGTGCGGTTGAAATGCTTAAGTTATCCGGACGCCATCCGCGCCAACTGATGGATATTAATAACTCTCCGGCGGGTGTCGGCATTAATGGTTTATACGAGTTGAATAAAAGTGATTTCGCCGCTGGTCTGCAAAGCAGCGTTCTGGCTGCGGTACGTCGTACAACGGAGCTTTCCGGTCAAAAATAACGCTACTTTTTAACAAGGTTGGTCTATGTCAGCAATTTCAACGTCTCTGGCGCCTGCCGCTATTGGGCCTTATGTTCAGGGGGTAGATTTAGGCTTACTGGTGTTCACTTCCGGGCAGATCCCATTAAACCCTGCGACGGGCGAGATGGCGACGGGCATTGAGCAGCAAACCCGGCAGTCGCTGGAAAATGTGCAGGCCATTATCGAGGCCAGTGGTCTGCAGGTCGCGGATATTGTTAAAACAACAATTTTTGTCAAAGATCTCAATCATTTTTCGCAGGTGAACACGGTGTATGAAGCCTTTTTCCGCGAACATCACGCCGCTTTCCCGGCTCGTTCCTGCGTGGAAGTGGCACGCCTGCCAAAAGATGCCGGTGTAGAAATTGAGGCAATGGCAATACGCCGCTAATCACATCAGAGCAAGATTTAAGGGCAGCCCGCCTTGTGTAGACAGGTCTGTTTTCACTGGTGTGCTGCCCTTACCTCTTCAGATACGATGAAAACACTTGCTATCATGCTCTTCTCACTGTCAGGAACAACATACTCACCAACAAAGCTTCACTATTGTGACTTGAGTAAAATGATAATCAGTGGATAAACAATCGCAAAAGTTTACTATTTCAGGCAACTCAACAAAACCCGGCCGGGCGCGCTGGCTCCATGTTGCCAGTTGACCGACGAGAAGCTCCCGCTTAATCCCAAGACCGACAAAAAGAGAAAAAAGATGGCCATCAGACGGTGGTTGCCCCAGAGCTCCGTGGAAAGCCCGGCAGTTTTGTATTTCAGCAGCGACTCATATCCCTCAAGCAGGGCCGCGATGGCTTCTACAGACGCGATGATGGGTATAATACCGCCCGCCGCCGGTGAGCTGATAAACCCGATGACAACTCCGGTAAGTTTTTTTATTTACGCTCATGGACTGTGTCGCCGGTCAATGCCGTACGCCTTACCATCTTCAGTCATGCGCATCCATGGGCATAATAGAAAAGCGTTGATCTGCTGACTTTCCAGAAACGTTGATCTATGATGTTTTTAAAGGTGATGGCGTTCCACCTTACCCAACCGCCCCGTCCGGGGCTGATGACGCCTGATATGGCTCTTGATTTTCAGGAGGTATGTCAGGTCGTCGATAAATCCTTCCGACCTGTGTACTTCCCTTAACGGGGATACGTCTTTGATTAATGTTTTTGGTCATCTTAACCCTGACAGCGATGCTGTCTGCACCGCAGCTGTGACGGCGGGCTGGCTCAACCGATGTGGCCGTCTCGCCCGTGCCTGGAGGGCCGGTGAAGCGAACCCTGAGACACGCTATATTTTTGAAGCTGCCGGGCTCACTCTGCCGCCCCTGCTCGATATTCCACTGAAAGGTGAACAGGTATGGCTGGTCGATTTTACCGAACCAGTACAGGGGCCTACTGACCTTCTTCAAAGTAATATCATCGGGATTATCGACCATCACCGGCTGGGAGGCCTGGTCACGCAATTGCCGCCGGAGGTCTGGATTAAACCGGCAGGCAGCAGCGCAACAGTACTCTGGCTGCTGATGGATGCAGAAAGGCGCCGCACGATGCCCCCGACTCACGCAACCCTGCTTCTTGGCGCGCTGCTCAGCGACACCGTTAATCTGCGCTCACCCACCACGACGGAAGACGATATCCGTACAGCCACTGAACTCTGCGTCCTGTCGGGGATAAAACGCAGGGCATTTGCTCATGGGCTCATGACCGCCAAAACCGACATCAGCGGACAGTCAGCAGAGCAGCTTCTGAATAAAGACCTGAAGGCCTTTTCGCTCGCCGGTACGCATGTGCGTATTGCACAACTGGAGGTCAGTTCACCTGACCAGGTCGCTCCCCTACTGGATGAACTGCAAAATGCGATGACACAGATGGTGGTTAAAACGGGAGCAGGACTTATCGTACTGATGGTGACTGATATCCGGAAATGCTTTTCAACACTGTATTTCGCCGGGCCGGAGAGTGGCAACCTGACATCATGCTCTGTACCGGGCATGGTCAGCCGGAAGAAACAGCTTCTGCCCTGGCTGGAACACTTCCTCAGTCAAAGCCGGAGACAGCCATGAAAATCTACACACATGCACTTGTTCTTGTTCAGGGGAAAGAGGATGGCGTACCCCTTCTCGCACTGGCGGCAACTCTGTCCCGTCTGCTGCAAATGAAGATCACACTCGCGCATATCTGCAATGACTATCGGGAGATGAACTACGTATCGGACAGCCTGATGGATGATGCCGTATCAAAAGATGTTGTTCAGGCAAAGGCGCTGCTCAGTGAACTGACGGCCTCTGTGGATGAGCACGTTGATGCGCGTGAGCTGGTCACCATGCGGCGTTTTGAGGACGTACAGAAATGCATTACCGACATGAGCGTTGACCTCGTAATTGCAGGTCACCGTAATCGTTTTATGGGGGCGCTGACATCCCGCTCTGCTGAATACGTTAACCATCTGAACGTCGACGTTCTGATTAAACACATTCCAAACTGAACCACTGGAGATTTATATGAGCTTTATACTGGAAAAAGTTACTGCCCGTGAAATTCTCGACTCTCGCGGTAATCCCACTGTTGAAGTGGACGCTTTTACTTCTGACGGAATGATGGCCCGGGCATCGGTACCGTCCGGTGCCAGCACCGGCTCACGCGAGGCGACCGAACGCCGTGATGGCGATGCCACTCGTTTTGGCGGGAAAGGGGTCCGTGATGCCGTTAAGGCCGTGGATACAGAAATCTGCGACACCGTCAGGGGAACAGATGTGCGGGAGCAGCGGCGACTGGATAATCTGATGCGGGAGCTGGACGGCACGGAGAACAAAAGTCGGCTCGGTGCCAATGCTATTCTGGGTGTTTCGCTGGCGGTGGCCAGACTGGCTGCTCAGGTCACCCGTCAGCCGCTTTACCGCTATCTTGGAGGGCTTAATGCCAGCCTTCTGCCGGTTCCGTGCATGAATATTATTAACGGTGGCGTTCATGCCCGTGGTCAGGGCGCCGATTTTCAGGAATTCATGATCGCACCGCACGGTGCGTCAACGCTGGCAGAGGCCGTTCGTCAGGGCAGCGAGGTCTATCAGGCTCTGCGCCAGATCCTTCTGTCCCGTAACCTCTCCGCCGCGGTGGGTGATGAAGGGGGATTTGCCCCGGCCGTCTCCTCGAACCGGGAGCCTCTGGAATTCATTGTTCAGGCTATTGAGAAAGCCGGTTACCGGCCAGGGGAAGATATCAGTATCTGTATGGACCCTGCATCCAGCGAATTTTACCGTGACGGGAAATATCACCTTCGCACCGAAAGCAGCGCCCTGAGCTCTGAAGAGATGACGGATTATTATGGGGAGCTGATGAACCAGTTCCCCATAATCCTGCTTGAAGATGGACTCGCCGAAGATGACTGGGCCGGCTGGAAATACCTGCATAATAAACTTGGTGGCCGCGCCGAACTGGTCGGTGACGACCTGTTTGTGACTAATGTGAAGTATATCCGCCGGGGAATAGAAGAAAATCTTGCCAGCGCGGCGCTCATCAAACTCAACCAGATTGGCACGCTGAGCGAGACGTTTGACGCGGTTTCACTGTGTCATGAAAACGGATGGGGCGCTTTTATTTCGCACCGCAGCGGTGAAACCATGGACACATTTATCGCCGACATGACGGTGGCGCTGCGGGCGGGGCATCTGAAAACCGGCGCGCCCTGCCGTGGTGAACGTATTGAAAAATACAATCAACTTATGCGCATTGAGCAGGAGTTGGGCAGTGAAGCCCGTTATGCGGGTATCAAGGCATTTGTTCGCCGGGGTTGACCGAAATCATAACAGCATCTGAAGGATGTATGCCGGTTAAATCCGGCATACATCCTGGTTCCGAAATTATATTCATCTGAGGTGGGGAGTCGAGCATTGGGTCAGTTGTCAGCAATTATGATTGGCGGGGCTGTGGGGTGTGGGGTGTGTCATTCGCTGGTTTTTTGGGGTTAAGCTCAACAGTTTCTTTCCTTCACTTCCGCCCGGAACTCTGCTGGTTAATCTGCTGGGGGCTTTTATCATCGGTGCCGCAATGGCCTATTTTATGCGCCATCCTCAGTTGGATCCTGCCTGGAAACTGCTGATTGTTACCGGTCTGTGTGGCGGTCTGACCACTTTTTCAACTTTTTCTGTCGAGGTTTTTACCTTAATGCAAGCAGGAAATTACGCATGGGTTTTCACCTCAGTACTGGTCCATGTTATAGGATCGCTGCTGATGGCTGCGGCGTGTTTTTACCTGATAACATTACTTGTATGACACTCATACATCAGACAAAATAAAACTAAGGGCATAATTCAACCTTTATTAATGGTTCACGCTAACCTGCGATGAACAACCTTCGCTCTATGCGAGTTTTCGTGAATGATTCGGGGATACCGGCATGCTGGTCATTTCACTGGGCATTGTGTGCATGGTCGCGAGCCTGGCAACAGGAATATCTCTGGTCGGCACCGAAATGGTTCATCAATGCCTCAGCAAAAATGCTTCTGACTGAGTTGCCCGTGCACAAGAAAAGAACATGGTATGTTTTGCCCATCAGAGTCACCTTTTCAGCCCTGAGTGAAGGTCGTGAATGCTTTATGACCCGGTAGCGAATACTCTCCACCGCCGGGTGACAAAGAATTACCTGGTTACACGCTGCCCCTGCGCATCGATCACCTTTTCACCGTCTTCTTTGGTGAATTCCCCTTTTTGTGCATCCGGCAGAATATCCAGCACAACTTCAGACGGGCGGCACAATCGGGTACCCAGAGGCGTGACCACAACAGGACGATTGATCAGGATTGGGTGCTGCAGCATAAAATCAATCAGCTCATCGTCACTCCATTTGTCCTCAGCCAGACCCAGTTGCTCATAAGGCTCCACATTTTTACGCAGCAGGTCACGCACGCTGATACCCATATCAGCGATGAGCCTGACCAGCTCAGCGCGGGTCGGCGGCGTCTCAAGGTATAAAATGACCGTTGGTTCCACGCCACTGTTGCGGATCAATTCCAGGGTGTTACGTGAGGTCCCGCAGGCAGGGTTGTGGTAAATCGTAATTGCGCTCATAAATCACTCTCTTCAGGTTTGACTGGCTCTGGTCCGTTACGACCGGAGCCAGGTTAATCAGAACGAAACGGATAAACGTAAAGCCAGCGCGCTCAGCGTGACAAACAGCACCGGCAGGGTCATGACGATGCCGACCCGGAAGTAATATCCCCAGGAGATCCGGATATCTTTCTGCGCCAGCACATGTAACCACAGCAGGGTGGCCAGACTGCCGATAGGGGTGATTTTGGGCCCCAGGTCGCTGCCAATGACATTGGCGTAAATCATGGCCTCTTTAATCACTCCGGTCGTCGTACTGCCATCGATAGACAGTGCTCCTACCAGGACGGTTGGCATGTTATTCATGATCGAGGATAGGAAGGCGGTCAGGAAGCCCGTGCCCAGCGTGGCCGCCCACAGGCCCTGGCTGGCGAACTGATTAAGCACAGCAGACAGGTAGTCAGTCAGTCCGGCATTACGCAGTCCGTAGACCACCAGATACATGCCCAGGGAGAAAATCACAATCTGCCAGGGGGCTCCGCGAAGCACCTTTCCGGTATTAATCGCATGTCCTTTTTTAGCCACGATGAACAGGAGCAATGCGCCGACGGCGGCCACCAAACTGACCGGGATGCCCAACGGCTCCAGCCCAAAGAATCCAATCAGCAACAGCACCAACACGCCCCAGCCTGTTTTGAATGTCTGGGGATCGCGTATCGCCTCTTTTGGGGCTTTCAATTTGGCAACTTCATACATGGCCGGAATGTCTCTGCGAAAAAACAGGTGCAGCATCACCAGCGTGGCGGTGATCGCCGCGATATCAACCGGCACCATAACAGACGCATATTCATTGAACCCAAGTTTAAAGAAATCCGCCGAGACGATGTTGACCAGGTTCGAAACGATAAGCGGCAGGCTGGCTGTGTCGGCGATAAACCCTGCAGCCATCACAAACGCCAGCGTTGTGCCTTTACTGAATCCCAGAGCGAGTAGCATGGCAATCACGATAGGTGTCAGGATCAGCGCCGCACCGTCGTTGGCAAACAGGGCCGCTACCGCAGCACCCAGTAAAATAATCCAGGTAAACAGCCAGCGCCCGCGCCCGTTTCCCCAGCGTGCGACGTGCAGTGCTGCCCATTCAAAGAAACCCGATTCGTCGAGTAACAGACTGATGATGATGACCGCAATGAACGTTGCCGTCGCATTCCAGACGATATGCCAGACGGTCGGAATATCACCGACGTGAACCCCCCCCAAAACCAGTGCGAGTAAGGCCCCGAGCATCGCACTCCAGCCTATTCCCAGTCCACGGGGTTGCCAGATGACCAGTACAATGGTCAGAATAAAAATAGCTGCAGCCAGCCACATAAAACCTCCTGTCGGGCAGGACCATTCCTACCCGTATTTATTATTTTCCTGCCTGACGGGTAAGACGTTTGAGCTGTTCAATGCCTGTCGGCTCTTCCTGCTGCAGAGGGATCAGCGCCATGCGTGAGGCCAGCTCAGTTCTGACCTTATTGATCTGAGTAGCTTCGTGTGCAGCCCTTGTTAATAACAGCGGTGACGTTGTTTCCGTTGCGACCAGACTGTTATTGATGAGCCATGCCCAGGGTTCAATACCGGCCCGACGTAAATCCTCCTGTAAACCGGCCGCTTCCAGAACAGGGGTGGTTTCAGGCAGGGTTACGAGCATGATTTTGGTTCGATCAGGATCCTGCAACTGCATCATTGGCGTCAGATAATGCCCCTTTTCGCCCATCCGTTTTACCACTTCACGATGGTAGGCTCCCGTAGCGTCCAGCAGTAACAGGGTGTGGCCTGTCGGAGCGGTATCCATGACCACAAAACGCTTCCCTGCTTCCCTGATCACTCGGGAAAATGCCTGGAATACGGCAATTTCCTCCGTGCAGGGGGAGCGTAAATCTTCTTCAAGCAGCGCCCGTCCCTGGGGATCCAGATCCTTTCCTTTGGTGGCAAGAACATGTTCCCGGTAGCGCGCAGTCTCGGCATGCGGATCGATACGACTGACCTGGAGATTATGGCATTGTCCGTTAAGTGTGCTTTCAAGGTGTGCTGCGGGATCCGATGTGGTGAGATGGACATCAAACCCTTTGTCAGCGAGGGCCACGGCGACAGCTGCGGCAAGGGTTGTCTTTCCCACACCGCCTTTGCCCATCAACATCACCAGACCATGTCCGTCGCGGGCAATATCATCAATCAGCATTTCAAGGGACGGTGCGGAGATGGCCTCTGACCGTGGTATCACAGCGGGTAATGAACATGGGATGTTATCTCCGTCCAGCAGACGGCGAAGCGCTTTCACGCCAACCAGATTTTCCTGCTGAAGGCTTAACCTGTCAGTCGGAAGTGTGGTAAGTACCGATGGCATTCCGGAAAGAATACGTTGTTCACGCTGGTACAATGCACTGGCAAGGCTGTCCTGCGACGCTTCTTCGGCAGGCATCATCCCGTTTATCACCAGGTACTGATGCTTGAGACCGACATGCAGCAGTTCATCATGTGTACGTGCGACTTCAGCCAGCGTTGAGTGCTGAGCGCGGGCGACCAGGATTAACCGTGTCTTTTCCCCGTCTGCCAACACCGATAATGCATGCGAGTAACGTTCCCGCTGTTTTTCCAGTCCGGCCAGCGGCCCAAGGCAGGATGCACCGTCAGGATTCGTCTCGATAAAACTGCTCCAGGCACCTGGCAACTGTAGCAGACGAATGGTATGCCCTGTAGGGGCGGTATCAAAAATCACATGGTCAAAATCATTCAGTAACGCGTCGTCGGTCAGCAGCCCGGTGAACTCATCAAAGGCGGCAATTTCTGTTGTGCAGGCACCGGATAACTGTTCTTCAATACTGCGGACGACATCTTCGGGCAAAATCCCTTTAATCGGCTCAACGATGCGGGCACGATATTGTTGCGCCGCCGCCTGCGGATCGATTTCCAGCGCAGTGAGTCCGGGTACGGCAGAAATGGCCGTCAGGGTGTTACCAATCTGCTGCCCGAAGACCTGGCCCACATTTGACGCCGGGTCGGTACTGACCAGCAGGATACGTTTGCCATCATCAGCCAGACGAATAGCCGTTGCACAGGAAAGCGAGGTTTTTCCAACTCCCCCTTTCCCCGTAAAAAAGAGAAACTTCGGGATACTGTTCAGATAGTTCATCATGGGCTCCTGTCCGGTTGGGTTCAGCAACATGACGTTTTGCCGCCGCAGCAGTTTTTCGCCGGAGCCATACCAATTTTTTCCTGATTAAGCCCAAACCAGCGAGCCAGATCCTGCCGTGTCGGATAGCGACCGGACAGGGCGAACTCGCCATCCAGCAGAATTAATGGCAGGCTTTCAGCGCCGGAGTGCTCAAGAAAGGCTTTAACTGACGGATTCTCAGCAAATGCCATAGGCTGCTGTGACAGATTAAAGCGTTCCACCGACACACCCTGCTGTTTCAGCCACGCTACGTCTGCGGAAAATGACACTAAAGCCTGGTCCACTTCCGTACCGCACACGCCAGAACTGCAGCAAAGTGCCGGGTCATACACTGACAGTGTTTTCATGATCTATTCCTTCAGTTTCCAGTTAAAAAATGGTTTGACCGATCCGGTTCAGTTCAGCCTGAAGACGCTCTTCAGAACCGGACAGGACTGATGGCGCAAGCGACAGAAAGGCTTCAATCCGGTGACGAAGAATATGCCAGGCCTGTTCGAAAGCGGCATCGATTTCCTCTTCACTCCCGGTAGCCTTATCAGGATCCTCCACTCCCCAGCGTACCCTCACCGCCGGAGCCAGATACGCAGGACAGGTTTCACCCGCCGCATTCCCGCACACCGTGATCACCACATCCGGTGTCACAGGGAGGTTGTCCCACGATTTGCTGTAGTACCCATCTGTGGGTATCCCTTCTTTCCTGAGAAGAGCAAGAGCGCGGGGATGGACTTCTCCTTTTGGCTGACTGCCCGCGCTGAATGCATGATGCGCTTCCGGTGAAAGCGCGTTAAATGTCGCTTCGGCCAGGATGGAACGGCAGGAATTACCAGTACACAGAAAAAGAATATTCATAACGTCATCATATAAATTCGATAAATCATATATGTATTGTTAAATTTTTAGTCAATCAGAGACACATAACCCTGCCCCCGTTTGTCGCACGGCTACGGGCAATACGCCCGGCCAGCAACGAAATTTCCTCTTTCTGACTGAGATAAGCCTGTTCAATGACGGCTGCCGCCCAGGCGGGCATATGAGCTGAAAGCCGGTAGTGGATCCATTTGCCTTCGCGGCGGTCAATAAGCAGTCCACTTTCCCGTAGCATGGAGAGATGGCGGGATATTTTGGGCTGTGATTCCTCAAGCGTTCCGCAGAGCTCGCAAACACAGAGTTCTCCTGAAGCTCTCAGTAACAGCACGATTTTCAGGCGAGTTTCGTCCGAGAGATTCTTGAAAAGCTGAAGCGCGGTAATCGGGGCCATAAATACTCCGTGGTTTCGTTCGACTTCATCTTAGTCTTCGCTGTATTTATGTCAACAACATATTCTATTTTACAGATATGAATGACTATAATCATAAGACTGAGCAAGGTAGGTCACAATGCGTATCGAAAAAGTCATTGGCTGGTTTATAAGGCAGATTCCGGACAGCTTTTTTGACGCTTTATCCGGGAACGAATGCGCGGAAATGGATGGCATTGTGCATAACCGTATGCTGAATGATACTGAACAGAACACCGTATGCTCTGTTGCAGGACGGGATTCCCGACAGAGGGATAAATGATCGGGTGCTCTCTGTCCATCACACCATCGTGGCTCCGACAGTCGCCTCTCGCTGTCGTGAAACCAGAATCCGTACCCGACAGCATCTAAATAAATATCCTCCAGCTATGCTGGGCATATGACGAGAGAGTAATAAATGCTGCAACTGACCGGCACGCCGCCTTGCCTGATGAAGGCGTGGAAGATGCATGAACATGAACTTTATTGCTGGTTATTCAGGAAAGTGGGTAATGAGGCTGATGCCGATGATTTGATACAGGAAACCTTCCTCCGGGCAATACGTCAACAGGGGAAATTCTGTGACGTGGTGAATGCCAGAGCCTGGCTGTTTGAGGTTGCCCGACATCTGGTTATTGACAAAGGTAGACGGCAACGCGCATGTACTCCTGTGCCGGACGAGTTTTCCATTCAGGACAGTGTTCCCGAGGTAATTGACTCACTGGCCGGATGTCTGCCCCGAATACTGGATAAAATGGCAGAGGCTGACCGAAACATTCTGACACTTTGCAATCTGGAAGGGATGAAACATACAGAGTTTGCAGTTCTGAATGGTATAACACTCGCAGCCGCCAAATCTCGTTTGTTATGGGCAAGGGAGCGGTTACACCAGCAACTTTCGCGTGATTGTCAGGTAAGAGTGGATGAGTCAGATCATGTTTGTTATTTCACACCACTATGAAGGTAGCTGACTGAATATAACAGCGAACGGCCCCATGAATTCCTGAATAACCTGACGCCGGAGGAATAACAACTGATGGCTGAAAAACCAGAAATCTCAAAAAGTGCGTGGAACTAAAAGTGGTCTACTTACAGGCTCACTGATATTTCCGCTCGTTCTAAATTAAACGAAGATCTATTAATGGATAATACCTTAGACTGCCGAGACATATCTCAAATGATAAACCTGAAAACATCACACAATTAGACAGTTAAACGTTTTACTGATAATAGTTACATTGTCAAATGGATAACGCCTTCAATAATTCCATACAATAACCTTCTTTGCTGATTATTTTTTCGATGCTGTAAAAATGTGATCTCTTATGGAAAAATGAATTATCATAATTCAAATAACATTTTTAATAATAGATTTATTCCCCATAAAACCTATATTAAGATACTTGTATGGCAGATGGAGAATAATCTTATGACAACGCTATCTTTTAGCAAGACAGCTAAGCAATACAGCCCATGCTGGCTTCCCTGTCCCGAAGACGATATCTGGCTTAAACGCTATCTTCGCGCCGTTTATCTGACGGAAGCGAACACCCTTCTCAGGGCGACTCTCTGCGCAGAAATAAAGGCTTTAAATGAAAATGTAATATTTCTTGAAGCAGCAGGGGGTACCGATGCCTCTCTGACTTTTTTACTCTCAGACTCCCCATCGCAGAAGCGTGAACATTACACTATTAATGTCGATGAGAATAAAATATGCATTAGTGCAAATGACTGGCCAGGTTTATTGTACGGCTGGTTTCACTTGCTTCGTTACAGGGAATCCCCCGCCCAGTTTCCTCTTCTTATAAATCAAAAGCCCGCTTTTACCATTCGTATGATTAACCACTGGGACAATATGGATGGCACTATTGAGCGCGGCTATGCCGGATGCTCATTATTTTTCTGCGATAACCAGATAAGCTATGATACTGAACGTTTGCAGCAGTACGCGCGTCTATTAGCCAGTATCGGCATTAATGCTATCGCGATTAATAATGTCAACGTTCATCATCAGGAAACCGCCCTGATTGATGAATCACTTCTGCCAGCGGTTTCACACATTGCCGCTATTTTTCGCCAGTATGCCATCCGTCTCTTTTTAAGCATTAACTTTGCCGCTCCCGTTGAAACAGGGGAGCTCGACACAGCTGATCCACTTGATGACTCTGTTATCAACTGGTGGCAAGCTGCGGCAAAACGCGTTTATAACCATATTCCCGATTTCGGCGGGTACATCGTAAAAGCCGACTCAGAACACCGTCCTGGCCCCTTTACTTATCAACGGACACACGCTGATGGGGCAAATATGCTTGCCCGCACGCTGGCTCCATGGGATGGATTAGTTTACTGGCGGTGCTTTGTTTATAACTGTCAGCAAAAATGGTACGACCGCACGACAGACCGGGCAAAAGCGGCATGGGAACACTTTTCACCTCTTGATGGTCAGTTTGATGATAACGTCATTCTGCAGGTGAAAAGCGGGCCGATGGATTTTCAGGTTCGCGAGCCGGTATCCCCGCTTCTCGGGGGAATGGTCAACACCAACAAAGTCATGGAATTACAAATCACCCAGGAATATACCGGACAGCAGATCGATTTGTGCTGGCTGGTTCCACAGTGGAAAAACATTCTTAACTTTGATACTCGTCCGGGTGAACACAACGCACTGATTAGCGACATTCTGGCCGGTGATTCACACCATAATATGCAACATACCGGTGTTACGGCCGTTGTGAACACCGGGGACAGCCGCTGGTGGACAGGACATCCCCTTGCTCAGGCTAACCTTTACGGTTATGGCCGCCTGCTTTGGGATCCGCAGATGGAAGAACGGGCGCTTGCCGAGGAGTGGTGCCAGTTATCTCTTTCTATGGATCATCAGGTGGTAGAGGCGGTCAGCCAGATGCTTCTGAGCAGTTGGCAAACCTATGAAAATTATACCTCCCCGCTCGGTATCGGCTGGATGGTACAACCCCATCATCATTATGGTCCTGCGGTTGACGGTTACGAGTACAGCAGTTGGGGAACGTATCATTATGCCGATCGTTATGGTCTGGGCGTGGACAGAACCCTCGCCAGAGGAACGGGATATGTTAAGCAATACCATCCCCTGAACTGTCAGATGTATAACAATCCACATAGCTGCCCTCAGGAGCTACTGCTCTTTTTCCACTATCTACAGTATCGCCATGTTCTCCCCTCCGGGAAAACGCTTATTCAGCATATTTACGACAGCCATTTCAGCGGTGCCAGCCAGGTCGAAGAGTACATTCAGATATGGCAAACGCTGAAACCGAAAATTGATGAAGATATTTTTGATGAAGTGCTGATGCGCTTACAAAAACAACTGGTGAATGCCCAGGAATGGCGGGATCAGATCAACACTTATTTTTATCGTAAATCCAGAATTAAGGATTGCCGAAAACGCACGATATACCCATAGAACAAAACGCCGTTTTTGACCTGAGCTTATCAGCGGAAAAGGCAATTAAGGACTAACACTGTACTTTCTGGAGAAAGTCTATGGACACCCCTGTCGCAATAAAACTCAGAACCTATATCGGTTATGGAATGACAGATTTATTTTCCAGCGGAGCATTTGCTATTATTGCCGCATGGATGATGTATTTCTTTACCAACTTTGCCGGATTAACTCCGATTGAAGGAGGATCCATACTCTTTATCGCCAAAATTATTGATACGTTTATTAGCCCTTGTGTAGGCTATATCACCGATAACATAGGCAATACCCGTCTGGGGAAAAGATTTGGTCGTCGGCGCCTTTTCCTGTTGTCTGGCTCCGTGCTGGTTTACGTATTTTCACTACTCTGGATACCAGGTATGCCCTGGCTCTATTACCTTTTCGTGTATATCGCTGTCGAAATCATTGCTGCGCTGGTTATTATTCCCTGGGAAACACTGGCTTCAGAAATGACCGATGACTATAAGCAACGCAGTATTCTTTCAGCAATCCGCCTGTTTTATGGCGGGTTCAGTACCTGGCTGGCGACTTTTTTACCTGGTCGATTATTTGCCCATTTTGGTACATCAGACAGTAAAGTTTTTTTTATTAATGGCGTGATTTTCTCGGTTATCTTTATGGTGGCGCTGCTGATAACCTGGTCGACAACGTGGGAGCGTAAACAGAGTGCCCCTGATACAACAGGGCCAGCGAACCGTTTTAACCTGAAATCCATTTTCCGCGACATGGCCTCTACACTACGGATCCGTTGCTTCCGTCAGCACCTGGCCATGTATATCTTTTCGTTCACCTCCTTAGATCTGTTCTATACGGTATTTATCTATTTCATCATTTATTCGCTCAACGGTGATGCCATTCTGGCTTCAAACCTGCTGGCTATAGGCATCTTTTTGACCGGATGGAGCAATGCACTGATGGCCTGGGCGGTGATCCGTTACGGGCAAACACTGTGTCTGAAAATCTGCCTTATTGTCAGTCTGCTGTCTTTCTTTGTCTTTGGTGGGCTTTATCTTTGGCAGCCGCTATCCATCATCCCCATCATGTATGCCACATCGTTGGTCTATCAGTTTTTCAAAGGGGGTTATGTCTATATAATCTGGAATATTTACCCCTTTATACCTGACGTCGACGAACTGGTTACTCGCCAGCGGCGTGAGGGGCTTTTTGCCGGCGTGATGACGCTGGCAAGGAAAAGTACATCAGCCCTTGCAGGTATTCTTATAGGCGTGGTATTACAATTTTTACATTTTGATGCCTCCAGCACCACTCAATCATTATCCACTATACACGGCATTACCGGTCTGTTCTTTTTAGGCAACGTCCTGTTACTCCTGATCAGCACGGTAATCGCTTTTCGCTTTAAATTATCTAAAGAAAATCATCAGCGCGTGAAAGAGGAGGTTGCCCGCCTCAAAAATGGAGGTGAATTAGACGATACCGATCCACAAACCAAAAAAGTACTTCATTCCCTGACCGGGATCGCACATGAAAAGTTATGGTCTTAAAAACGCAGACATTTAAATAAATAATGGATGGATCCTAATGAAAAATAAATATTATAGTGCAGCATTAAGCCTGGCATTATTCACTCCTTATGCTCCGGCGATGGAAATTACAGACTCATGGGTAAACTTTCGTGAAGCCTATTTGACTGGAAGCCAACAATTTCAGACCAAAATAGAATACGGCATGAAACTGGATAACGCGCTCTACTTCAGTATTCAGAACACCTCTGGTCAGGGAAAGAAATTGGATAAATTTCATAATCGCTACAATGAAACAGAGGTCAACTATAAAATCCCGCTTGCCTCACGTCTGTTCTTCTGGCCTGGTTTTGTCTTCAACTGGGGAGCGAACGGTAGCGCCTTTGATCCCTACATTAAACTGGGCGTGCAAATCACTGACAACTTTATGCTGAGCGGTGGCTATCGTTATAACCAGAACAATTACGAAAGTTACAACTACTATGGTGACCGCACCAAGGATTCCAACCAGGAGATAAATCTGTGGGCGGACTGGAACGTTACCGACAGGATCTGGATGGAATACAACTTCACTTACCATAAGCGTGATGACAGCTTCCGTTACGGCAATGGCTCAACGGAAAGCTATGAACACACCCTGGCGGTGAGCTATAAAATCGACGACCATTTCACACCCTATATGGATATCTCACAGCTTGATAAAGCCAGTAAAGACAGAGACGAAAATCGCATTCGTCTCGGCCTTTACTACCATTTCTGAGCGTCTGAATACCTTAGAGAGATGACGTGCCATACATATGGCACGTCATCTGTTATTTATTCATCGACGCCATAACCGCTTTCCAGGTTAGAAAACCACCGCTCAGATTATATGCCCGGAAGCCGTGAGCCTGCAGAATACGGTATGCCACATGCCCGCGCAGGCCACTCTGACACCCGATAAAAATCTCTTTATCTTTAGGTAATTTTTCAAGATTCTCCCGCAGGGAATCCAGAGGAATGGATAGCGCGTCAGGATATTCACCAAATTGTTTCAGTTCTGCAGGAGAACGAATATCAAGTAAACAATAACTGCCCGGTTCCCGTTGTAACACATCGCGGACATGACAGATGACCGTATCGCCCTTGATGACATTTGCCGCCACCATTCCAGCCTGGTTAACAACGTCCCTTGCACTGTTAAAAGGAGGAGCATAAGTAAGCTCCAGATGCTCGAGATCGTTGACGGTAAGCCCCGCGCGCTGTGCGACAGCCAGGACATCGATGCGTTTATCAACCCCTTTTTTCCCTGACGCCTGGGCGCCGAGAATTTTGCCGGTATCGGGGCTGAACAGCAGTTTAAGACTGATCATCGTTGCCCCCGGGTAGTAACTGGCATGATCAGCGGCATGGACGTAAACCTTCTCGTATTGGGTGCCATGGGCTTTCAACTGTTTTTCATTCGCCCCGACGCTGCCAATACTCAGCGAAAATACCTTACAAATGGATGTACCCTGGCTGCCCCGGTAAAGGCTGTGACGATTGAGCATGTTATCAGCAGCAATGCGCCCCTGGCGATTGGCGGGCCCTGCCAGAGGAACATTAGCGGGTTCCTGAAAGACAAGGTCAGGGGTTTCAACGGCATCACCCACGGCGTAGATGTCAGGGATACTGGTCTGCATACAGGCATTGACACTGATACCTCCCCGTTTACCCACTGCGAGCCCGGCTCCAGTGGCAAGGGTATTCTCAGGTTTTACCCCGATGGCGAGAATAACCATGTCGGTTTGCAGAAAACCACCGTCAGAAAGTGCAACACGGAATCCCGTTTCTGTCCGCAGTACCTCGTTGAGTGCTGTTTTGAGACGCAGATCCACGCCATGACTCCTGATTTCCTGATGCAGGGCAGATGCCATTTCAGGATCAACCGGAGCCATAACTTGTTCCCCCATCTCCAGCAGGGTCACACTGATCCCTCTTTCGCTCAGTGCCTCCATCACTTCGAGCCCGATAAATCCCCCACCGACAAGCGTGGTGTGAGCGACGTTATGTTGCTCAATCCACGCCTGGATAGCACCCATGTCAGTAAGATTTCGCAGCGTAAAGACACCCTCTTCCTGTAGCCCGGGCAAAGGGGGAACAACCGGAGCGGCTCCGGTACTGAGGAGCAAACGATCCCATTCTTCGCTATAGACCTCCCCTGAAGTCAGATTTTTAACCGTCACCGTCTTATTAACCGGGTCTACTGACGTCACTTCATGACGGATACGGACGTCTATGTTAAAGCGGGATTTAAAATCCTCCGGGGTTTTCAGAATAAGTGACTGCCGTAACGGAATTTTTCCGCCTATATGATAAGGCAATCCACAGTTGGCGAAAGAGACATCGCTTCCCCTTTCAAATACAACAATACTGACATCCTCTGACAACCGACGTGCCCTGGCTGCTGCGGATGCTCCGCCGGCAACACCACCAACAATCACTATTTTCATTAGATCCTCTCTGTTCACTCGAGGCAAAAACTCCTGCCAGATATCATCATTTCCCCGGGCCGGCAAGACGCTGCAGACCTGACGAACACGGTGGCAAAATTATGGCACCATCAGTATGCTAAACAATATTATATAAAAAAACATAATGTGAGAAATCAGCAATGCGCATGAATGAAGACACAAAACGTCAGACCGATATGAAAAATGCGGCCCTGGGGGCAGCAGATGTCTTACGGGGACTGGCCAACAGCGACCGGTTGCTGTTGATGTGTCAGCTAAGCCAGGGGGAAGCGAATGTCGCCGAGCTGGAAGCGGCTGTCGGTATTAATCAGCCGACGCTGTCTCAGCAGCTTGGTGTAATGCGTCGTTTAAAGCTGGTGGAGACCCGACGGGCAGGGAAAATGGTATTTTACCGTATTGAGGATAAACGTATCATGACGTTGTTAAATACGTTATATGATCTCTACTGCCCGCAGACAGCCACCGGTAACGGAAGCCATAACAACGAATAATATGATTCTGCTTTCACCGCAAACCGTTTTATCAGTGGATCATTAACCCTGTTCAGGCTGTGCAGCGCCTTCCCCGTGCCTGGCCGGAGCCTGCGATACTGTAACGGGAAAGCGGCAGTGGTGCGGATATACCCGCCGCTGATGCCTGTCCGGACTGTATTTATCACTCACGCACTAACTGGTTATATTATTGATTTTTAATGTTTTTTCAGAAAAAAAGCCACGGGATCACGGATGATACTGCACTGTCAGCAATGGCCTGTGGCTGATAAACCGTTTTTTCTGTTGCCACCGGGTGACATTATTCAAGCAGGCTACGCAACATCCAGGCAGTTTTCTCATGCAACTGGATACGTTGTGTAAGCAGATCTGCTGTGGCTTCATCATTCGCATTATTAACGACCGGGAACAGGGAGCGTGCAGTTTTAACCACGGTCTCCTGGCCCTGGACAAGATTTTCAATCATGTTTTTTGCTGCCGGAATATCCTTGTCTTCATTAACAGCGGTTAAACGTGAAAATTCATGATATGTGCCGGGACACAACGAGGGCACAGCATTATTGCTTGAACAAGCCCCGAGCCTTCATGCAATCACAGACGTTGGTATGCAACGAAGGCAGTGTTTTGCCAAGTTTTTTAGCCCGCTCCTCCATCAGTTGATGATTTTCAGCCTGAATGGATTTGCACTCTTCATAAGTAGAGGATCCCCGCATTTTTTGTTGGAAGAGTACCCACTCTTCCTTGCTCATCAGGGTGTTCCCCGGGCCATAACCCGTGGTAAAATTACGCCCTCCGCCCATGCATCCCATACTGTTTCCTGGTTGGGCAATAGCAGATGCAGTGGCAATACCGAACAAAACGGCAATCAGAACAACTTTCATGTGTATGCTCCTGTTTAAGATGTACAGGTAAACCCGGACACTGACTTTATGCCACAGTATCGGCAACTACAGCCAGCATGCTCAGATTCACTGTGACTATTGCAACCACCCTGATGCTCTTCTTCCTGTTCGCTTTGCTAAGCTCTGTGACCACTGCCACCGTGGGCAACGCTGGATAATAGCTGCAACTGGTCGGAATGCAGAGCAATGAGTGCACTTCTTACAGTATTTTCCCCCGCGTCAAATACCCGGATGCCTTGCGTCTGAAGCATATTGAACAGGTCACGCTCCTTAAAGGTCTAACTTGCAATCTGGCCAGCGAGCCCAAAAACGGGGACGCTGGTAAAACAGGCATCTCAAAAAGTACTTTATCGATGCGCCAGAGCAATATCCTGCGACGGAACAATAAATTTCGCCGTGGCACGAGCTACTTTCTGCTGTCCCTTTGTCAGCCATGCTTCGAGCTGGTAAATCCCCCTGCGTTGCCCAAGCAGTCTGGCACATACCATCAGTTTTTCCCCGGTACAAACGGGTGAAATGAATCTGACCGTCAGTTCAGCCGTCAGGGCCTGCACACCCTGCATGAACAAACAATGAGTCATTGCTGCATCCAGCAGAGTACTCGTCATTCCGCCATGTAAAAGACCCGTATAGCCCTGATGCCTGTGATCGGCCGTGTAGTTCGCACATACAGAGCCATCCGGGTGTTCTGAAAATATTAAGCTCACAGTATCAGGGTTATTGTCGCGGGAACCACAGACCATACAACAGGTATGGTTCTTTCTGGCATTAAGATAACAATTCATCTGTTTCTGTTCGGCGTCCGGTTGTACTGACGGGAGGCATCCGTAATTCAGTCAGAAGGGGTTCTCATACCCAGCGTCATTACTGCATCTTCCACTCATTCCGGCTCCTGGTTTATACCAATACGGGTCGGATAAAAACCGTGATGAAATAAACTCAGGAATGGCAACAGCGCCCGTTTCCGTGATGATGATGCTGATGCTGATGACCCCGCAGGCACGCATTTTCTGCTGTGTTCCCGTCAGAGTGACAGCATTTTTTCCCCTTCGCCTCATGGTTAAGGGACTGGCGTCCCTGCTCCGGTTTATTCAGTTCAGTCAGTACACGGGTATCCGGATCACACAGTTCAGTGAACAAACGACGGCCACAGTCAGTCTGGTACACCGCGATCTGATGCCCCAGCAATTTACCCAGCATCCGTTCCCCGATGTTACGGACTACAACGCGGCTGACCTGTTGTTGAACCAGCAGGTCAACCAGCTTCCGTTTACCTGAACAATCTGCGCCCAGCGCGGGATTCTCTGTCCGGCAGAGCTCCACACCGCGCTCATCCACCAGGACAAGGTGACTCGCTTTGGTAAAATGATTTGCTACCCGGTCGTCATTCACTGGAATGGCTGTGATCATCTTGTGTAACTCCTTCCCTTTCAGAGTGCATTATTAAGGCCTTGCCCTGAGTGAGACAGTCCACAACCTTAAAACGGGCTGCTTTCAGGACATTGGCCAGTGTCTGCCTAGAAACCCCCATTGCAACAGCCGCTTCCTGCTGTTGCATGCCCAGTAAATCGACCAGCCGTAACGCTTCAAACTCATCTTCTTTTAAATGAACATGTTCAAGCTGGCTCATCGGTCGCGCATTGGGCTTAAAACAGGTATCCGCAGGGCGGCCACAAATGTTACGGGGAATTCTGGGTCTTGGCATGAAGGCTCCTTATTGGCATATGCCATATATACACTGGTAAACTGGCATATGCAATATACTCTGCTCACCGGAGGAGAATTTTTTTGCTTTGCCCCTTGAGTCTGGGAATGTGCAACGTACCAAAGGGAACTATGGAGTGACTCCGAACCGGTAGACGATTCTGCCTTATAGTTGGGCTGACCCCATGGCAATAGACATTTCCTGTCCTCATGACGAGGCCTCTTTTCTCTTTTCAAAGGCCTCCAGACTGACCTCGCTGAGGTGGCTGTGTCGACTGTTTTTAATCAGATGGTGACCTGCCCCCAAAAGAATATATGGTGCTGAGGCTGGGAGGACATCAGCTACGACGCTAATTGGATACTGGTGACCATTAGCGCTTGTTGATCTGCCTCACCCTTCTATAGAAGAAAGGATCACGGAACCCCGTTATGGGGAGGACTATGAGAAAAATAATTCGTCAGATCATGTATATAACGTCAGGTTCATGGTAACTATAGGAACGATAGAAACTGAGTTTTCATTTTGCAGCTCTCAGGCTGCTTAGTTCAGAGGTAGGTCTATAGTAATGCGTAACTTCCTGACTCGATTCAGAGTATGGTTTCCGCCACCACTCATCTTATTGCTCTTTTTCGTCACTGATGTGGTGACTGCAATCCCGCGTTTTACCTTCGACAACGTGAACATGGGGTTAAGTGTGTTGCTGACCTGTGTCTGTATTACCATGATACTGCATACCGCCTGGCAGATGAACATGAAGCGCACGACGCTTAATCCGCTTCATGCGGATAGAACCACCACGCTGGTTACTGGCGGCTGTTACGCCTGGAGTCGTAACCCTATTTACCTTGGAATGAGCGGACTCCAGTTAGCCGTTGCGCTCTGCTTTGGCAGCCTGGTGGGGATACTTGCTATTCCGTTGTTTATGTTTGTAGTTGCCAGATTGCATATCGATATTGAAGAGGAACAGCTTCGAAAACGTTTCGGGTTGGAATGGGAACGCTATGCGCAACGGGTTCGTCGCTGGTTATAGCAATCCCGTGGTATTGCAGGCGACAGATAAGTTCGAAACAAAAAGCGAAGAACTCATTATCCTTGAGCTTTTATATCTCTGTCGGCAATCATATTGATCTTAGCCACTAAACTTCATCATAACGGCATTAAATACCATCCCCAGGGCAACGACGATCAGTAGTCCGGAAAACCCCCTCTGCACAATATGTTCAGGTAAATGCTGGCTTAGTCTCCGGCCAATCAACATCCCTGTCGCAGCACTAAGCACAAACCAGAGAGTAAAAGGCAAGGGCAGAGTGGCACCCTGTATCACTGCCGCTGCAATCCCGCCCATACTTACCAATGCGACAATCATTAGAGAGGTTGCGATGCAACTGTGAATAGGCAGGGGGGTAAATTGCCGCAATAACGGGACGATAATAAATCCTCCACCCACGGCCAATAGCCCGGTCATAAAACCGGTCACAGCCCCGAACATGAGAAACAGCAACCATGTGTTTATAGCCCAGATAAATCGTCCGGTGTGTTCATCCAGTACGACGGGATAAGTGTGCCAGGCAGCCATCTCGGGGGCACGAACCAATCGCCACGCGACGATTAGCATCACCCCCGCAAACAGCAGGCTCAGCAACGCAGGGGATGTTCGGTGAGCAACCCATAACCCCACGCTAGTCATGGGCACGCCCGCCAGTATTATCACAATAGCGGCGCGGTAGCGCACCAGCCCCTTGCGCAAGGCCTCGAAGGTCCCAAGAGCCGCACTCCCGGCAACGGCGACCAGGGCCACCGGAGCAGCCTGTTGTGGTGCCCATCCCATGCCCATCACCAGGGTGGGAATAGCAAAAATGCCCCCACCCGCTCCTGTGATACCGAGCACAGCTCCCACGAGCAGACCTGACAGTAACGAAATGACCATAGGTTTTCCTGATGTGTGGCTGACAACGTCCGGGGTAGAATTACGATGCCTGACGCTTCGCTCGTCTACGTTCAAGCTGCTCAAAAAGCAGCATGCCAGCGACCATTGCACCAACAAAACCCATACCTTTGATCACCCCGGCACCAAGTAGTACCAGCCCAGGACCAGGGCAAATGCCCGCCAGCCCCCAGCCAATGCCAAACAGAATAGCCCCCCCGATCAAACGCTTATCAATCTGTTTGCTGGTCGGCAGATTTATCGCGCCACCGCACACCGAGTGGGTGCGTCGTTTCACTGACCGGAAAGCGAAGAAACCCACGCTGATGGCTCCCCCCATCACAAAAGCCAGTGAAGGGTCCCAGACGCGGGTAATATCCAGAAAACCAATCACCTTGGCAGGGTTTGCCATGCCGCTGACCATTAATCCAACGCCGAATATCACACCTGCCAACAGCGAAAAAAACAGATTCATATATGTCCCCTTGAGCGATTTACTGTACGAGCCGGCTTGACTAAATCCGCAATCCCATCAGCCAGACGGTGATAAAAGCAACCCCCATAAACGTCAATGTAGCTACCAGAGAACGGAAGGATAAACGCGACAGACCGCAAACCCCATGGCCGCTGGTACACCCAGAACCGTAGCGGGTTCCGATCCCGACCAGCAACCCGGCGATCATCAGGACAGGCCAGGAGGCAGAAACCTCGATCACAGGAAGCGGATGGACGAGGCCATATAAAAGAGGCGAGACGATAATGCCGATCAGAAAAGCCAGACGCCAGCTACGATCTCGGGTACCCGCTGAGAGCGCACCTCCGATTATGCCGCTGATCCCTGCAATACGTCCGCAGAACAGGATCAATATCCAGGCCGCACAGCCGATCAATACCCCCCCTAAGAAACTCAGGAACGGAGTGAATTGCACCAGATTAATGGTCATGGTTAACACCTTTTGCGTCATCTTCCGGACAGTAAAGTTGATAGAGGGTAATGAGTAATATCAAAATATTCGGATCATCAATTCGGTAAAAAATCTGTTTCCCTTCACGGCGCGTTGCCACGAGTTGCTGGCGTCCAATGACTTCCAACTTCTGTCACAATGTCAGTTGCCCAATCCACAGAGCACTTTCCATTTGTCCCACGGAAGCTGCTCTCTGACTCAGGTGGCACAGCAGCAGACGATCATTATTCGCCAGAGCAGGCAATACGGCGGCGGCACTGGCTGCATCACGCATTTTTGGGGTCAATAAGCGTGACTTATAAGCACTCTTTGTCATCCTGATCTACGCTCGCGATAAACTTTACATTTTAATATAATATAATATTGTATAATTAAAGTGAATCACTGTGAAGATACATCATTCAGCGTACAGATAAGGCGTTAACCATGACACCACTTATCAAGGGTTTTTACGATCCTGCTACCGGGACTGTCAGCTATGTGTTGGCCGACAGGACGGGGGGGACGGCGGCAATTATTGATCCAGTTCTGGACTATGACCCAAAATCCGGCAGGACTCAGACAACCTCGGCCGATCGGCTGATAGATTACGTGACAAAGCAGCAACTGACCGTCAAGTGGCTACTGGAAACTCACGCTCATGCCGATCATCTTTCGGCAGCCCATTATTTGCGTGAGAAGGTCGGGGGCAACATCGCTATCAGCGAAAAGATTGTTGAGGTTCAGCGGATATTCAAGCGCGTTTTTAACCTTGAACACACCTTTGCACTGGATGGGTCACAGTTTGATCATCTGCTGACTGACGGTGAAACCCTTGAACTGGGGGCCTTCACCATACAGGCGTTGCAGGTTCCGGGCCATACACCGGCTGATATGGCTTTCCAGGTTGCTGATGCAATTTTCCTTAGTGACACCCTGTTCATGCCTGATGTGGGTACTGCGCGCTGTGATTTCCCGGGTGGGGATGCACAGCAGCTTTATCATTCTATCCGCAAGATCCTCAGTTTTCCGGCGGAGACCCGTTTATATGTGTGCCATGATTATCCTCCAGCAGGCCGGGAACCCCAATGGCTGAGCAGCGTAGCCGCACAACGGGCTACCAATGTTCATATCCATGATGGAAACGATCTGGCGACATTTGTGGCGCTTCGGCAGGCGCGGGATAAAACCCTGTCCGCCCCGGTACTTCTGTTACCGTCCATTCAGATCAATATCCGGGCCGGTGAATTTCCGCCAGCAGAAGACAATGGCGTTTGTTATTTGAAAATTCCTTTAAATCAGCTGTAACCAAGTGATGTGATGGACGTTCCTCCCTCAGCGCAAGTCCTGCCAAACTTATGCTGAGTATTCTTTTTTCAGAGGAACAGCATCATGAACGCGATAAAAGTCATCGACATCGATCTGGCTAAATCTGTCTTTCAGTTCTGTGCTGGATGAGCGATGGGACTGTTACATCTAGCCGCAAAGTTTCCCGTAATAAATTGTTAGATCTTGTTTGCCAATTTCCTGCTGGTACATTGATTGCTATAGGGGCCTGTACTACCTCATATTTCTGGGCCGGACTTTTCAATCAATGGGTTTTCTCGCCAGCCTTATACCCACCCAGCATGTGAACGTACTGGAGCACCATCAAAAGAGATCAAGGCCCTTCGGAGTGTTCGACAATTGATGGTGGAACAACGTACTGCGCTGGCAAACCAGGCCCGCTCACTGGCAGCGGAACAGGGAATTTAGCTCCCAGTTGGAATTCATGTGTTACAGCAACGACTGCCTGATATTTTTGAAGATGCTGAGCGTTTAATTTCCCCCGTACTGTGCCAATTACTATACTCACTTAATGAACGTCCCCTTACTGCAGAGCACAGTAGGAACCACGATAGTGTTGATGTTTTTAATAATCAGCAGAGGGTATTGCTTTTTTCAAATAAAATAAAGGAAGAGGTATATTTGGCATCCATTTTTGATACAAGTAATACGGTATCAAAAATAAATGAGGAAAGTCTTTCGGTTTACAATAAAACTCAGGGCTTTTGAAGATAGTTATTCCAAAAGAGAAAGTTATTGAAATCAGGAATGAACTGGATTTATATGGCTTCACTAAAGAATTTATATATCCTGAGATAATGTCTTTCACAGAGTATATGCAAGAAAAAATAGTCCCAGAAAGTCGAATTTGAATTTTTACCGTGCTTTCATAATTTTTGTGCGGAGCATATCAGCTCCGCTTATTGTTGTTACAACCTTGAAAAAGGATCGCGCTCTGATCTAACATGGCTCCGTTGTACCGTTGCGTAATGCAACATGCCAATGTCCCGGCAATCTGAGAGGGGCGCCTTCGGGTGATTGCATGCCAAAACCGTCATGACCTGAGAGACGGAGCCTTCGGGCGGTAAACCCGTCAGCCTTTGAAAATGGGGATCGCCGTAAGAGCGATAAAGGATACTTCTTCACAAAATAACTGTCTTTGACAGTCTTCCTGCAGACTTTCTGGTCTGGCTTCTTCGTTTCGTCTCGATTTTTTGACGACTGCATCCGTTGCAAACTTTGCGGCGTGGGTATGACCATTTGGAACATTTGGGCATCTTCCACGACTGCATTGAGAGCAGAGGAGCGCGGCGTCACTTGCGTTCGAGTGAAACGAGTACCAAGTGACGCGCACAGCGCATAACTGGCAGAGCTGACGCACTGCCGTTTCAACAACTCTGTTACAAACTGACCAACACGTACTTAAAGGTTTAAGGGGCCCGGTGTTTCCTGTCATTCACAGTTGATCGTAGCGGTAAGGTACGATGTGTACTTTGTAGCCTTGGCGTTGCGGCTGATTTTAACTATAAGGGGGATCCCGCCATCGGAAGAGGTCCAAGCGTTATTTTTTATGTTTAAAGAGGACTGAGGAGTCACGGTTATCTCGGGGCTGTTCTGTAGTTTAAGCACGCCGGTTGTGTCTATGTCATTACCTGTTACGGTAATCCGCCCATTAGCGGTAGTGGAAAGGGCTAGTGTCGCATACTGAGTTGTTCCACGTACGAGTTTGCCCAGGTCCAGGGATGCCACCGAGCCATCGCATACGTTGGCGGGGTTCAGGTCAATAGTGAGGTACCGGTCTGAGTTTGCGATATTATAAGCCCATATTTTGCAATATATATAGGCAGCAGCACGACCGATGTTATATGCATTGTACACTCCAGCTAACTCCGGTTGAACCAGTTTTGAGCCGTATTGGCGATTCGTCCCGTCCAGGATCACGTTGTAGAGTTTTTTTTCATCAGTGTTTTGAAATGTCATAGTTACGGAGGATCTGTCCGCAGTGGAGCAGTTCATCCAGAACCCGGTTCGGTAACCTGATGTCGCCCATCCCCACCCGGTGTTCAGACTCCCTGTTTTCATTGACGGTATTACTGAGGATATCGATTCTGCGAGTACAGTGTTGGTAGTAAGAGAGTACATTAAAATCGTAAGCCATATTTTCATCATTTCTCTCGTAGTCCAATTTTTCGTTCCGACTCTGACGAAGCTTTCTCCCAGTAGGTTACTCGCACGTTAGAGTCGCTGGTAATAATCAGGCCCAATAATCACTGCATACGCGCAGCAGCCCCTCAGCCCATGATGTCCATCGCGCCTCGTACGCCCGCACCCGCTCAGTCATGGACTTCCCCTGCGCCGGGCCTGCTCATAAAGCCGCACGCGCCGTTCGCGATGGTTGTTTAATGCCCGGGGCAGCGATGGAGACCCCCGCAGACCCGAACCAGATGCCCAGCCAGTCAAAACCGCTGCATACCCGGCCAGTCTGCGTTTTGTCCGGATGACGCTCAAAACCGCCTGTATCAAAATATTCCGCCAGCCGGGCAATGCCCTGCCGCAACTGCCACCGCAACCGGGTGAGCAGCAGAAAGTCATCCATATAGCGCACATAAAACACGTCCTCGTCGTTCAGACTGGTGAAGTCGCCGTCAATGTGGTGCAGCAGCGCCGCCCCTACCAGGGACTCAGGGCACAGCCGTCGTTTACCCAGCGGTGTTACAGTAAGGAGGAGGCGGAGAGAGTCCGATTATTCCTGTCATTCAAATGAGAGTGTTTACAAAAGGTTATGCAATTAAGGGGTACAGCCTGGTCACAACAGAACTCGCCGTTTCCAGTTTTTTTTCGAGTAATAATGACATTTTCTCAAGCGCTTCTTTCCGGTCAAGTTCATCATTAACACGATTCTTTTCCCGGATGAAGTCATCATGGGCTGAAAAATAGATTAGTCACAAGCTACCGTAGCGGTTAGTGTTCCTGAGTAAGTGCCGGGGCGCTGATTTCGGTTTACGTTGTGGCCCTTGATCCTTATGTCAAGACTATTACCAAAACCAGTAAAATCAGCCGTCCGTACTTGGTATTCCCCTGACCCGGTCCACGAGCTACTAATGCCGACCCCCATCGGGAGCAGGCTGTAAGGTATGTGTGTCACAGAATCCAGGCTAATTGCCCCCTCCCCGTTGACCATAGCGGAGGGGCGCAGAGTGACTTTCGTGTTAGCGCTGATGGATCCCAATAAGGTTTGAGTATTGAAGACTCTCATGTCGGCGAAGTTGATTCAAAGTAGCAACGTCCGCAGTGCACGATCGGGCGCGAGGGACTTGCATAGTGTCAGGTACCACGGTTGGTTTACGACCATATGCTTTTGAGATACACGATATATTCAACGGCTTGTCGGTTGGATTTACGAGGTCTATTCTTGCCATGGTTTGCATAGCATTATCCGGTGTTGTGACCATGCTCCCCATCTGTGACCACGTATTCCAGTACAGGCGTCCGCTACTCCCGTCGAACAAGTTAGTGATCTTGAGGACAGGAAAGCCCATGTCGCCGGAGCACTTGTACCAAAATCCGGTACGTTCAGGACCATTGATCCACTGCGCGTTTGTTTTGAGGTAGAGGGTCGCAGTCCCATCGCCTCCTGCACCGATTTCGATGGCGTGCGTTGGGGAGACGATTGGAGCTGTAACCGCCAGCAGACATAAAAGTTTAGCAGTGAGAGTACGAATCATATCGAGCCTTTGTTGAGTATGTACAACTTGAACGTGGGTGGACTCCGATTGGGTTCACTCACAGGTGAGTGTAGCGGTAAGCCATCCTGTGTACACACCGGGCACTGTCGATCGGAGGGTTTTAATACTGAGGGGGATCCCCGCACTGCCGTTCACAGTTACCCACTTCCCGTTCTCGACGTTTTTATTCGATGAAGGGTAAGCGTAGATTTCCCCCTGGAAGGTTGTGTCCCGAAGTGCGAGCGTCCCGACTCCATCCATCGCGTCGCTAGATATTGTAACCTTACCCGTCGTTGAGGCCGAGGTTGTTGCTGAGGCCTGGAGGAGGGCCGATGCGGTTACACCCCTTTGGATTTTGCCGAAGGACAGGTGTTCTACTGTGGCGCTGCAATTATTTCCCGCGGGGACTTGCATTGTGTCAGGTACGGTGGTGGTAAACGCTCCGTACGCCCTTGAGTAACATGATATATTCAACGGCTTGTCGGTTGGATTTACGAGGTCTATTTTTGCAATGGTTTGCGGAGTATTCTCCCTACTAGACCTTACGGACCCCATCTGTGTCCAATTATTCCAGTACAGCCGGCCGTTGCTTCCATCCCGCAGGTTAGTGATCTTGACGACAGGAAAGCCCATGTCACCGGTGCATTTGTACCAATATCCGGTAGTTGCTGGGGATAAGGTGCTATACCAGTTGATTTTGAGGTAGAGGGTCGCAGTCCCATCGGCTCCCGCACCGAGTTCGATGGCGTGAGTTGAGGAGACGATTGGAGCTGTAACCGCCAGCAGACATAAAAGTTTAGCAGTGAGAGTACGAATCATATCGAGCCTTTGTTGAGTATGTACGACTTGCACGTGGGTGGACTCCGATTGGGTTCACTCGCACGTTAGAGTAGCTGGTAATAATCAGGCTCAAGAATCACTGCAAACGCGCAGTAGCCCCTCAGCCCATGATGTCCATCGCGCCTCGTACGCCCGCACCCGCTCAGAGGCCGCCTCATGAGACATCCCCCTGCGCCGGGCCTGCTCATAAAGCCGCACGCGCCGTTCGCGATGGTTGTTTAATGCCCGGGAAGCAATGGAGGCCCCCTCAGCCCCGAACCAGATGGCCAGTCAAAGCCGCTGCATACCCGGCCGGTCTGCGTTTTGTCCGGATGACGCTCAAAACCGCTCGCATAAAAATGCTGTTAAAACATATAGTTAATATAGCCCGGACAATTAAGGGATGCAGTCTGGTCACAACAGAACTCGCCGCGTTTGCCAAGGGAGAAGCCCCCATGTCACCACACATCCTGCCAGTAAAAACGCTTTATTTATCCATCGCATCTGTATTTCCACCATTTGCGTTTTTATTGGTAAGTAAACACAGCATTAATGACGGTTGACACCGAGCCCGATTTTATATTGGTGCTGGTTGATACATATTTCGCTGTATAGTTCACCGATATAGTGCCATCTGCCTCTTTGAACTTGTTAGCCAGACTGGCAGCAAGCGATCCGTCCGGTTTAAATGGCCGGCCATCCAGGTCATAAAATCTCACTCCTACCCCTTCAGCCGTACCTGTATTTTTAAACACAGTATCCGGGATGGCATCATCAGAAGTTCCAGACATCTTCACCGTCATCTTAGAAAAATCTGCACCACAGTTGCTAAATTTAATCGGCACGTTTACTGAGCCAACTTCAACGTTGACCGTCCCATTAAATTCTCGGCTGGATACATCCGCTAACGTCACGACCGGACTTTTCGAATCCAGCGTGCAGGTGTTCTCTTTCACTGTTCCATTTACGGTAATCGCGAGGCTATCCGCTGCCGCCATGCTTGATACGGGAAAAATCGCCGCAACCGCTAATATCGCTAATTTCAACTTCTCACTCACAAGTCGCATATTATATTACCCGTAAAAAAACATTTATCTTGCTTATAAGTAACCAGACTATTAGTTATACGTAAACACAGCGGTAATGACCGTTGACACCGAGCCGGCTTTTATATTGGCACTCGTTGATACATATTTCGCTGTATAAGTGGTTGATGCAGCGCCATTATTTGGCTTTATGCTGACAGCGTTAGAACTCCCGTCAGGCTTAAATGGCCAGTCATCAGTATCGTAAAGTCTCACCCCCACCCCGACAGCAGAACCTGTATTTTTAAAAATAGTCCCCGGGATGGCGTCATCAGGTGTGCCAGAAATTTTAACAGTAATCGCCTTTAAATCTGCCCCACAATTAGTGAATGTAATGGGCACAGCTACCGAGCCACGCTCAACATTGGCCTTTCCATCAAATTCCCGGATAGATACATCAGGCAACGTAAATATCGCATTGTTAGTATTCAGGGTGCAGGTGTTGTCTATTACTGTTCCGGTTATGGTAATCGTGGTGGTATCTGATATCGCTGACGCCATGCCTGGAAAAACCGCCGCAATCGCTAATATCGTTAATTTCCGCATTTTACTTATCAGATTCATGATGGTTTACTTCCTGTCATTACTGTCTCGTTATCCACGCTCTTATTGATATTCCAGCTTGAAATTAATCAAGGCGCTGAAATCTCCCGCTGCCGGTTCTTCGGCGGTGGCAACATAGGCGGCTGCAAACGTCAGGGTGTTATCGCCTTCTTTCAGTGTTTTGATCTCTTCGCTAACGCTGGCATCTGGCTTAAAGGGAGTGGCTTTATCTGACTTATAAAAATGCAACCCCACGCCAGTGGCTGCATTCTGACCCGTTGCCCCATTTTTAAATGCGGCAGCATTGGCGTCATCCTTATCGGCCTCACCTTGTGCGGTCACTTTAAGTCCGCGGGTAATGTCTTTACCGCAGCCTTTTAAAACCAATTTAATATCCTGATGCCCCCGCGTAGTTCCCTTACCTTTTAAATCACGGGCCGATATGGGCGCCAGCGTTGGCGTCAGATCGGAGGCGGCTTCATCCACCGTGCAGGTGTTATCAACAATGGTCCCCTTCACGGTGAGAGCAACCCCGTCCTCCGCAGCCAGCGCGTTGGCAGAGAAACCACCACAGGCGCATGCGATGGTGGTGACCTTTACCCCGTTAATTAACTTAAGGATCAGATGTGGTTTACTGATTTTTTTCATGCTGTTACTCCTGATATATGTTTAGTGTTTAACTGCAAACGCTGTTGACTTTCAGCACGGATTGCTCGCTCGCCTCTGCTGGCAGTTGCCAGCGTGCCGTGCATTGCTTACCCGCCTCCGTTCCCCAAAAGGCGCGAAGTGTGCCCTGCGCCGCCATCCCGGAGAGATAGACCTGACCATCGTCGCCGACGATTCCGCCGCTCTCGTCAGCCGTGACCGAGGTGCCAAACGGCAGGGGCTTGCCTTTATATGTCAGCGTGATGATCACCCGGCTGCCGGTGCGACCTTTAAAGGGCGCAAGCACCACCGCGCCCCGAGTGGGAACCACCCGACTAACGGCCTCATCCAGTTCGGTTTGGTCATTCAGCGATGCCACATCCAGCGCGACCCGGTTTTCTCGATATGCAGAGGCATAAGGCTTAATCGCATATCCGCGCGAATCGGTGCGGATCCCGGGTTCACTGTCTACCACCACGTCGGAGACTCCCGGCGCAGCAATCAGCACACTGGTTTCGCCCAGTTGCTGCCCCAAGGTCAGGCCGTCTGCATGCAGCAAGGCTCCGCCATTCAGACCATAATTGACCTGTTTGTAACTGTCGCTGTAGCTGTAGCCCGCACTGGTGCTGCCATAGGCCCCTCGATAATTGGCGCTCAGGTTGCCGCTGTTTCCGCTACTGCGCGAATATCCCTGGGTTATATTCCAGCCCAGGTTGTCTGCGGCCAGTGCGGTGCCACTGAGCCCAGCCTGTTGGGTGATACTACCGTTGTTATCTTGATTCGCACTATAGGTGGCATACATCTGATGTCTGTTGCGCCCGCCTGATAGCAGATCTAACGGAACGGAAAGAGATAAATACAGCGACCGTTCTGTGGTACCCAACTCCCCGCCCCGGTTATAGCTCCAACTTAGACCGTAATTCACTTTGCCCAGAGAGCCGTTGAATCCCGCTTGTAAGGAATCACTGGAACCCGATCGGTTCCAGTAGGTTTGCCGGATCCCGCTCAAATATGCCGATCCCAGCTCCCCCACTCGCTGAGAAATGCTGGCCTGAATTTTCGACCGCTTGTTGGTATAGAGATTGTAATAATCCGTCGATTGCGGGATGATCGGCTTACCCTCCTGGTCGACCATCTCCTGTTTATCAAACCTGCCGGACATGTCCTTCAGGGCAGTTTCTTCTAGCGAATAAAAGCCCCGCGAGGAGTAGCGATACCCCATCAACTGAAATGTCGAGCCCAGCGAATTAAGCGAACGGGAATACAAAAAACGCAGAGACTGCCCTTGATGGCGGCTGCCATCGGCCAGTGTGCTATCGGCTCTCGTGATATCGGCAGAGAACGCGCCTAACAGCCCCAAATTAAAGCCAGTGCCAACCAGCCCGGCCAGATAGTTTTGTGAGTATTGCATCCCGCCATAGGCCGTGACGTTATGCGGCAGCCCCCATATCAAGGTTGCCTGAGCAAATTCCGGACTCTCGTAACTATCACTCGTGGCATTAAAGCGCCCCGCTGCCAGGGTATATTTGATATTTCCTTCGCGCTGCAACACCGGCACCGAGGAGTAAGGAACCGTAAAAATACGGATACTGCCATCGGCCTCGGTGATAATCACCTTAAGGTCACCGCTGGAATAAACCGGATAAAGGTCGTCAATTGTAAACGCCCCCGGTGATACAAACGTCTGATAGATCTTATAACCATTTTGCTCAATGCTAACTTTTGCATTGCTTCGCGCTTCGCCCCGAATGACAGGCGCAAACCCTCTTCGGCTATCGGGATACATGCTGTCGTCAGTGCCTATCTGCATCCCTCTGAACCCCAGTGAGTCAAATACATCGCTGTTCGTAGTGCTATCGCCCATCACTAAGTCACTGCGCAGCGGAATAATGGCGCGCCCGGCATAGGTTTTTATATGCTGCCATCGGCTATAGCTATAATAATTGCTCTCGGATTGGTTCCAGGTTCGGTAATCCCGCAGACGCCAGGCTCCGATATTAAATCCGCTATTCAGGTTAAGGTAATGGCTGCTGCTGTCTCCGTAGCGACCATGACTATTGCTGCCGTTGAAGCTGTAGTTCAACAGAGCAGCATTCACGCCTTCATCCCAACGCTCTACCGGGATATAACCACGCGCGCGATTCTGCATCGCTGCCTGAGGCACACTGATATCCAGCCGCATACGCAGAAAATCGAAGGTGGTGTATGCATCAGGAATATATTTCCCGGGAGAAATACAGGCTTCTTCTTTCTCGGCACTGAGTTGTGGAAACAGGCTGAGATTGACCCCAAAATCTTCTAGATTCTGTCGGGTTAAACAGGCCATTAAGCCCGTGTTATCATGAATATCTGATGCCGCTGTAGCTGCGTCTGCATGTCCGTTATCATTCGAATGGCTGTTATTGTTGTCAGCGTCACTGGCAACAATAAATTGCAGGTTACGACTCAGGGTCAACTTGTCATTAATATAGATATCCACATAGTAATACCCCGGTAGCTGGGCCCCCTCTTTTTCAAAGCGAGAGAGATCGGCTACCGTTTGGGTATCTGAAGCCAGTAATTCAGGTGCAAAATAAAGATCTGCCTGCGCGTCTACGGGTATCATCAGGACCATCGCAATATACATTGCTACGGGAGATAGCATATATTGGCGCGGCACTGATAATGTCACACTCTGCTTCATATTTAGCCCCACACTTACTTATCAGAAAGAAACTCATTTCAGCTCGACTGATAATTCAGGTGTGGCAGCGCCATAGTCATTAATGGTGCGAAACGTGACTTTTTTGTTAGATACCGACGGGAGATCAAGTTTAGCACTATCTTTCGGGGGCACCATGATATTAGGCAGCTTTTTCCCGCCCACTTTTATCTCGGCCAATGTGAGATAATAAGGTGTGGGGTTATCAATGCGCATCTGTTCACCTACCCGATTAAATGTCAGCTCGTTCGGTGCTTTATCAACAGATGGTGTTAGCCCGGCTGGGCGCAAAAATAGTTTGACACGGGTTACTGCTGCCAGCATCAGCATATTTTTTCCTTCCATTTTCTTTTTATCAATGGAAGGAACCGCCTTGGCATTGAAATAATAAAGTGTTTCACGATCGGTCTTTGGCGATGCACCGCTATACATCAAACGGAGGGTATTCTCATTACCCGGCCCGCTCACATAGAGTGGCGGGGTAACGACAAAATCCTGACTCTTTTTTTCATCAGCCTGTTCAACCCAAGACTGAACCATAAAGCTGCTATCTTCCGAGGTATTGCGTATAGGCATGGTGACCTGTTTTTTCCCCACCGGATAAATAATGCGGGTTCCGCCCAGCATAATGCCGCTGGCCGTTGCTAAAGATGGAACCAGATATGAAATCAGCGCCAACGTGGCAAAAAAAATATTACGGAACGGGTAATTAAACACCATATTATCTCTACTCTGACAAGTTTAAAAAACGGCGGTCAATCAATAAACCGCCGGGGGACCTCATTAATAATTACTCGTAGGTCACACTGAAACTAGCGGTGCTATTTGCAGAACCAGCAACGACAGTATCAGCGGTTGCTATATAAGCTGCAGTGAAGGGAATAACATATACACCAGAATCACGCCCATCAAAGCTATGAGATGGTGCACTGACCTCCCCGTTAACATTCACGGCTTTACCTAATCTATCGGAGATCTGAACACCCACGTTTTTGGCTGTATGCAAACCGACAGACTCTGCAAGTGCTAGCGTGGTATTGTTGATACTAGAACCAGTAAATTTAACAGTTGCCTTAGTATAATTTTCGGTGGCTGTAGTATCAGAGGGGGCAGGAGACAGATCACAACCAACCAGCTTAATGGAGAAATTCATAGGTGTACTCGTTGCGCCCTTGGATGCCAACTGACGGGTCGTAACCTGACCCAAACTAATGTTTACTTGCTCAGGTGAGGTGTCTATGGCACACGGAGCCGCGTGAACAGAACCGGTAAAATTAACCTGACCACCATCAACCGTCACTGACTTAGGCGCAACAGCAAAAGCGGTGAACGGAGCAACCATCAAAACGGACGCGAATAAAGCCGCAATATTCGCTTGTTTCATTTTCTTCATATTAAAACCCATCAAATTAATTTAATAAACCTGGAGCAAATTTGATATTTGCACTCCCTCGCTATGTTTACATCGTGTGTCTTAACAAGATGTAAGCACATCTCCGAACCACATGGAGAAATCTGAATTAAATGACACTCACTCTAAACTCAAATCAAAAATAGCCAGATCGCTAAGCGTCCTGAAAGCTTCCCACTGAACCCCCAAGAATGTGCAATCATTAAGCCTCCTGACCTCCTGACTTGAGGATACATTCTCCACGCCTAGCCCTAACAAAGGTAGATGCGCCATCAATAATCAAATAAATAGATTTATATATTAGCAAATACGTTATTTTTAGTTTTTTATTTCTTGTCGCTGGCCGCAGTGTATTCAGCCATCACTCTAACACAGGCCAAGAAAGAGCAGATTTAGCCCACGTAAGCAGAAACAGTCTTCTAAAGGAGCAACTGTCAGAGACAATTACACAAGCGTAAGTGGTATTCAGGAGCAGATAACCATGAAAAATTTCCTCAGCCAGACGATTCCGTAAGAAGTAAAAGCTACAAGACTGTCTTAATACACATAATAACGGCAATGATTATTTCCCAGGAATACATAAACTGGTACTGCATATTGACCATGTTATCCCCATATAAAGAGCAATCACTGTAAATAACAAACGTGCATTATCCTTGTGGCTGTAGTAGCCCTCATTTTTAACCGGATCAATAAGTAGAATCGGTTAAACGTTGAATATTCGGTATCAATGTGAAGCTATTAAGTAGCCTATTCGGTCACTCATGACTGTAGAACCACGGCCACTGTTAGGCATATTCCTGTAACACACTCCGCGAATGAAATATATAATACATCAACCGGTCATAACGAACTGTCCGGTTATACTCGTCATACTTCAAGTTGCATGTGCGTTGGCTTTCCTCGCTCACCCCAGTCACTTACTTGAGTAAGCTCCTGGGGATTCACTGCGTCTCCGCCTTTCTGCAACTCGAATTATTTAGGGTATATAACGTTCAATATAAGCATTCTGTTGTGGCTTACCGACTGAAAAAATTAGCGGCCTTAACTCACCTTTGCAATAAGCCCTCTGGCCCAATACCCTAAAAGGCAAACATGCCAAAAAAGATCAAAAAACTAAAAATACATAACTTAAAAACACAAAAAGCTATATTAGCAATAATAACACACATACATCGCCAAGACTGTAGTGCTCGTGTCATTATAAAAAAGATATAAACTTTGAAAGATAAAAAGGTACGTTCAATGAAATTATTGAAGCATTTATTGCCGCTGTCTGCTGTTACATTTTTGGGGTGCGGAATGCACACACTAGCAGTTGCAGCTACTGATACCGCAGTCATAACTATACAAGGCACAGTTAAGGATAATACGTGTACCCTTGAACAACCAGCTGGTGCCTTCACTCTTCCGGATGTGTCTCTTAAGGATTTAAAGCCAGTCTGGACAAGAGCAGGATTAATTAAGATTCCATTAAAATTTAAGAATTGTGGTTCTGATACAGGAACGGTGAAAGTTTCTGTATCTGGACCAACGACTGGCTATGATGCGTTTAAAAACGAGATGGAGGGTCAGGAAGGAGGGGCTAAGGGAGTTGGAATTCTATTCTACGATACGAATAGCACTGTAATTAAGTCCACTGTTCTATCTGCTCAAGACCAACAACTGAAACCAGGTGATAACACACTGGAATATTCTGCAATGTATCAGGGGATAGTGAATGACGTAAAACCAGGAGCTGTACGCACTGCGATCACGATGAAATTTACTTATCAGTAATAATTTTTAGGTTTCCGGTTCTTTATAGAAAATATATAAACTTTGGAAGATAAAAAGGTGCGTTCAATGAAATTATTGAAGTATTTATTGCCGTTGTCTGCTGTTACATTTTTGGGGTGCGGAATGCACACACTAGCAGTTGCAGCTACTGATACCGCAGTCATAACTATACAAGGCACAGTTAAGGATAATACGTGTACCCTTGAACAACCAGCTGGTGCCTTCAATCTTCCGGATGTGTCTCTTAAGGATTTAAAGCCAGCCTGGACATCTGCAGGATTAATTAATATTCCATTAAAATTTAAGAATTGTGGTTCTGATACAGGAGAGGTGAGCGTTTCTGTATCCGGACAAACTACTGGCTCTGATGCGTTTAAAAACGAGTTGGAAGGTCAGGAAGGTGGGGCTACTGGAGTTGGAATTCTATTCATGGATACGGATGGCTCTGTAATTAAGTCCTCATCTACCAGTGCTCAAAAGCAACAACTGAAACCTGGTGATAATACACTGGAATATTCTGCATCATATAGGTCGATAATTAATAACGTAACGCCAGGGGCTGTACGCACTGCGATCACGATGAAATTTACTTATCAGTAATAATTTTGAGGTTTCCGGTTCTTTAGTCATCAGCCAGTACTCTTCCGGAGTCAGGTTGTTCAGGGATTAATGGGGAAGCTCACTGTTATATTTATGCCGCCAGCGCTCCTCATTTCCCTAACCGGAGTTGCCTCTGCTAAAACGGACACGGCTAATAAGTGCCGCGCGATTAGACATTAGTTTATCCCTGACTCTATGAAGTGGCTGCATATCAACCTGCGTGCACTGCTTTACCTGAACAAAATGCATAGTGGTTCGGGTGACGGCTTCTGCGATCGCCTGTGCACCATGGTGTCATTCTTGTTCGTTTTTACATATGGCTTAACAAACTGTGCAGGCATGATCTGTACCGTGTGCCCCAACGATATGAGTTTGCGGGCAAGTCATCAAGACCCAGAGCAGACTTCCATACCAATAAGCGATTTTCTACATTACTGAAAAATTCAAAAAGCGTTCTTCGGCTGAATTTCGCTTTCTGAACGGGCTTACCGTTGGCATCAGTTCCCACTACATGGAAAACGGTCTTACCAATATTGATACCCCAGGTAACAGCATTACCTGAAGAGTGAGTTCACATACTGCACCTCCTGTACCAGGCTCTGGCAGATTACCTCTTCTGCCGTGAGGTAATTGGGCGGGTAATCCCCCCAAAAAAACCAGCTCATTAGCACTTATGACAGACCTCAAGCAGGAAGCCGTTGTAATGATGTGTGGAACGATAGGTCTGGCCGATGCATCCACGTCCACGCTGATACCGTTCGCTGAGCAGTGGCGTGAGAATCCCCGCCGCCGCCAGAAAAAGAAGTACTGAAAGTGATATATTCGCATGCGCCTGTCTTCAGTTCGCGGCATTGTAGTTATTTTGTAGCAAGCTGAATCATTAGATGGTTGACGCCATGAAAATGGAAAAACTTTCAAAAGAGATCATCTATACAGTAACTGGCTACAGAATGTCACTGTTTGCATTCAAAATGCCAATTGAAATGATAGACAAACTCCTCCATGCCTCACACCGAGCAACCATCAGGCGCAATGATTTTGTACAATCACGCATCTTTCAAGTTCTGGAGAACAATATAACCAGTTAAATATAAATATTACCATCAAAAAATCAGATTAAAAATCTAAATACGGTGAAATTATCAATCAATATTGCTAAAGAAGGTTAGATTGCTCAGGATGCTGACAAGTAAGATTAAGTGGTATCAGATAACGTATGAAAAAAATTCCTAAGCCAGATGACTCAGTAATTTTGAATTCGATGGTCAGTCGCGACGCTATCGTTCACAGGCTGCGTAAATATGGCTTTATTGAAATCGCTATCCTGAATCATTTCCTTCATTTTTTCTGTGGCAGCGTTCCAGACCGTGCAAGTTTCCTTTATATAAAGGAAAAGCTAAAAGAGTGTCTGGATATACATAATAACGGCAGTGATTACTTTCTCGAAATACACAGACTGGTACTGGATATTGACCATGTCATATCCATATAAGGAGCAATCACTATGAATAACAAAACGTGCATTGTACTGACCGATGATTACTATTTGTATTACGGTTTTAGACATCTTGCCAGCGATTATGACTGTAAGATGTGTGACTTCTCAGGAAAACAAATAAGTCATATAGATTTTTCACATCCCATTATTATCGTTGATCTCAGGATGTTAATTACCGGGAAATGGGTTGGATTTACGGAACTCAGGAAGCGATATCCGAGATCTCTTTTTTTACGCTTATCGCATCGCTCAGTAAGTGGGTTTATATCCGGAAATGCGGAGCTTGAAGCTGACAATGAATATATTAATAATATTATTTTCCGCATGGCCTCAATCATTCCCTGCGCCATGTATTTTGATGACAGGAATGAAGACAGCGCAACAAAACTTACAAAAGTAGAAGACAGACTGATACCACTGTTCGCTGGTGGAACAATTATCGCGTTGCAGTCCAGGGCAATTAGATGCTCAACTAAAACACTTTACGCACACCGGATTAAGATCAGTTACAAACTGGGGCTGCGCCGTCCGTCCTATCTTACTTTTTTCCTCAAAAGTATGTCTGACAAATTTTTTGCGGTAAGGCAAACTGGACTTAGTATATTTGAATACGACAGCAAGTAAGATCCATGCTTTGAGCCACCGTTGAAGGCTGCTGGTCTGGTTAATGTCATTATTCAGTTAGTCCTCCCTCTGGCAACACGCATCACCCCTTTGGGAATAGGTTTATATGCGCTGGCGTTTGTCACGCTGCTTCGCATAAAAGATCTACCTCTATAAAGCAGGCAAACCACTGACACAATGTTTATATACTTCAATATTAGCCTGGAGGCACCGATTGGCCTGAACAAGTTCCTATATGTTCTCATGGTTTCCAGAACCTGAAGCCCGCGGATGATATCAACGAACTACTTTACTCTGTCGGCTTTAAGTCCAACACATACGCAAATATTATATCAGCGATACTTAGATGACCATATACGCAAAGCCAATAGAGTAAACCGCAGATAAATGGTATTCTTAAAAACGATACGGCGACTTCTTTGCCTCTGGCTTTTTAAATTACACATATCTTCAGTCAATTATTATATTTCTATATAGAGACATGGAAGTAGCACATTAGCAATGGTTGTATATCAATAATGTTTTTGACATTTATCATGTATCAGTTTTAAACGCAACAGCGGAGGTTTTTGTGCAGTATATAATAAATGGTTCGATAGTTTTTGACAAAGGAGATGGCACGCTCAAACACCCGGAGACCAATGACGCAGTCCAGCTTCCTCTTCCTGCACAGCGCTTGCTACTGATAATTCTCGAGTCAGGAGGTGAAATCCTCAGCAGGGATTTTTTATTTCGTGAGGTTTGGGACAAATTCGGGCTTACTGGTTCGAATAGCAATCTTAACCAGTATTTGAGCCTTTTACGGCGAAATATGATGGTATTTGGTTGTGAAAATTTTGTTATAACTTTACCAAAAGTTGGAATAAGACTTGATGAGCATATCAACATCATGAAGGATCCAGAAGAAGAAGTATCTGAGCATCCTTATGTTCCAGAACCGGTTGAACCACAGGAGAAAAAAAAATCTGACGCATTCTTTTTTAAAGGGAGCCTGATCGGTCTAACTGTGCTTATTTTTATTACGCTGGCAAGTGTGTGGATCCTCTATGTCAGGAATACAGCTCGTGATCCGGTATTTTCCGTACATACCTTACAAGCAGGCTGCGTTATTCACACTACTAAATCTGAAAGTGAGTACCACAGTGAAAAAATAGAAAACCAGGTCTTGAAGATTCTGAAAGAAAATAGTCTTCCTTGCCGGAAAGGATTTAATGTTTACTTTGACTACTACACTTCAAGCACGCCCCAAACATATGGACGGACAATGCTGTCACTTTGTCGCCCGGCAGCTAATGGGGTAAACAGAGCGTGTGATAACATTTATTATTTAGACCGGAAAGAAATTAATGATTAAGAAAACTCTATTCGCTCTTATTGTCGCCATGGTGGTTGCTGCACCTTTTGTTGTTAAGTTGGCACAAGATAAAATAAACAGATTCAATAAATTGCCATTTAAATGCTTCACCTTCACAAGGTATGTTCTTGATGACGAGGGTAGGAAAGTCCATATGAACATTGCCCAGGATTTGAGGCTTTATACTTCTGACAAGGGATATCTTCTGCTGAACGGCAATGTTGTTGACGGTGATAAAACAAGCAAATTAAGCCGTGCGATCCGTCTGGAAAATGGTACCTTAGTACAGGGTAAAACGTTCACTTATGAAATCAAAAGTATTGAATCCCTTGACGGTGATAGTAGTGATGACAGGATATTCCAGCTACTTCTCAATGAATACAGAACTGGAAGTCGTGAGTTTCAGATTGATGTATTCAAGATTGACAAACGCACTTGGTTAATAAGCGGACCATACGCATTTATTAATACCTGCACGCGTTACTAATGTGTATATTGGGAAGGGCGCAAACTCCATGGCATCTGTAATTCTAGTATGTCTTATACAGGGTGCTGATTATCCCCTTACATCCTAACACTGCGGCCGAAGACGTAAGGGGATTTGTTACTTAATATTTAAATTACCCTAAGACCTACGTATTTAACCTTCGGGCATTGCAGATGAGTGGTGGGAAGAAATTTTCCACTCCTTTCCATCCCAGATATAAGTAAATGTATAACGAGCAGATACTTTGGTTTTATCTGCAAATGTGAAAGTGTATGTTCCAATGTCTATTGCTTTATTGCATCCCAGACGTATCGTTCTACTATCAATCTTACCAACTGGTTTTTTCTCAAGAAAATGCTCAAAATAATCAATTCGTTCTTCGTCTGTAAGCCTTACCTTATTTGATACTGTAGGTAATAAAACTGCATCGCTAAGATAATTTTCACTAACCTTTTTTGCATCACCGGTTTGAAGTGAGGCATTCCATTTTTCAAACAATGCTTCTATTTGTGTACGTTCAACTTTTGCACAAGAAGTTGTCGTTGCGGCTAATGATACATTCGTTACCAGCATTAATGCAGCGAAAATTCCTAGCGATTTAATTACATGTTTATTATGCATACGTATCCTTATAATGAAAAAAAAATTAAAAAAAATGAAGAAAGAAGATTAATAACAGTGATGTGTTTCAAAATCAACTCTCATTTACTTTTACTTTACTTATTTACACTGACATACAGACGTTGGAGTTATATTTTTATTGGTGGATTTATAATGGGTGCTTCCTTTTAAACAAAGATTAAACAACGCTACTTAAATTCCCGCTAAAATTGTTATCATAATGTAAGCAAGCGCCACCAGGTACCATAAAATGCAGCACCACATCTTTTCCACTGTCTGTCAGGGATTGATAAAGCGTGGCTAATTGCAACTCTGTGGCCCCTCTCTTTCCGACTAACAAAACGCTGACAACTGCCTCTGACAATAATTTTCACCACCGGTAAAGTGATGGTAAAAGCAAAAAACGGCCGCAGTAATCCTGAAGGATAAAATAAAAGGTCGCCTCACTGAATCCGGAGACAAATATGGCAATATTCATGCTGAAATTTTTCTCCACATGAATACGACCAAATAGTTTTCCGAGAGATTCCGACACGGCTTCACTCCCAGTAATGTATCAGTTGCTCTGGTAACCCTCGTCTGTTTCAGAACACCGCCCACACCAACGGCGGAAGCTGGCGGCAATGAGCTGTGAAAAGTAGTGCTGTGGACAGTACTGCCTTAGATGCGGGAGAGGCAAAAAGTATCATGGTATACTTCTTAAAATACTTTTTTATACAGTAAAATTTAAGATATTTCATATCCCGCAAGGGGAATTTAACTTAATTACTTATGTAAAACCCACATAAAAGGTGTCTTATTTTAATTATACTGAGCGAGTAAAAAAGAAATTTCGGCATGACATTTATTTACAATACATTCTTAGAAATTTATTACCATCATTCCTTTAGTTGATTTTTGCGTAAAAAAAAACGGGTACAGAGTACCCGTTTTTTTTACTAATTCTGGACTTCTATCTGCGACCAACCTTTTTTATACATACATGCTTTAACAAGAGTTTCTCTCTGCTGTTCATTCGCATCAGTTGTTGTATAAGAGGTGTCAGTTGATTTATACTTCTCGTTTTTAGACGTATACTTACCAGTTATTATATTATCCGGAGGGAGTGCTCGTAAGGATTCTGCATTGCACTCAGTTTCATCTATCTGTTCTGTTCTTTCATCTGCACCTTGTTTTACCCACTTGTATTGTACACATCCAGAAAGAGCAACAATGATGAATAACATCATACTCTTATTCAGCATATCAACCATCCTTTTGAAAAAAACCTGACAAGGGCTATTTATATAAGATTTAAGCATTCACGAATTATAAAACAACACTTTATCACTAAAATTTCAATAAGAGTAATATGTGTGTTAATTAATTATAATCCCTCACACAGCAAAAAGGAAGTAATCTTATGAATTATTCCTTATAAGAAATAATTATTACGTTTGTTTTTATGAAAGAAAATGGTTATAGTCCGTATTAACTCAAGTTTATCAGGCAACCTCTGGCAGCTAAATTTATTAGAGCCCTAACTATTGTGTTCGAATAAAATAAACATCTACAAAAAGAAAAACCGCTCGCAACCTTCTATTAAATAAAATCCCATGACTGTTATCACCTATTTTTAGCCTTTCATGACGCTGATAACTTTTCTCCCTACAAAAATCCAGCGAAGATAGTCGTAGACCCAATTGAATATTAGGGTGTAAGGGAGAAAGAAAAAAACCAATCCAACTTCTGTCCAAAAAGCTTCTTGCACAGGCAAATTCAAGGTAAACATGGCCGCAGGGACTAAAATGATGATAAGTCCGGCTTCGAACATGATCGCATGAAGAGATCGTACAACAAAGTTACGACAAAATTTATACCGCTTCTGAATACCGTCAAAGCATTTATTAAAAATAAAACTCCACACCGTAGCTGTAAAGGCGGAAATGACTGACAGAAGGCCAGATTGCAGAACTGAAACATTCATTATCCATGCAAGCAAGAAAGCAATGCTGAAGTTTGCAACCACTTCAAACAGGACTGCATGAAGAATTCTTTCCTGAACACTTTTGTTAAGTTCAATTTCCATAGAATCACAAGAACGCTGATGAAGCGCTTAGTCTATCGTTCACACTTCAACAGATGTTAAACATATAATGAATATCTCAAACAGGCTAATTTATCTAACGAATATCTATCCAGATAACTCGTATTTTAACACACCTCGTATGACGGGTTACGCTCAACCGCTTCCTGGAAAATGGCGAGTTACCTCTGGATAATAACAGCTGTGAACGTGCAATCAACCCGTGGTGATGAACCGCAGCAACTGGCTCTTCGCGGATTCGGTTGTTGCGGGTGCTCGAGCGACCAGGGTCATGTCCTGCTGGAAACAGCGAAGATAAATGGCCTGGAGCCTCATACCTGGCTGAGCGATGTACTGAAGCGACTACCATCATTACCAGCAGAATCCCTGCATAGAGGTGACAGTAAAACCGACAATGCCCGATGTAACGCGGTCTCCGGGACAGAAACCGCCGACACAGTAATGCTCTCCCCTGAGCGAGTTCATCGCACTCAGTAAACCCAACCCTGACTCAATATCCCGTCAACGACTGCATGCAGGAGCCTCAGGAGAAAGCTGGAAACTCCTGCCTTCTCCGGGTTCCCTTTTCCTGGCAAGTCCAGGAGATGTTACCGAACGACCAGAACAGGACATCTGGCGTGTCTCACCACTGCTGCAGCGTTTGAACCTAACAGATAGGTAGTGATATCCGGCCGATGGGAGGCAATGATGATTAAATCCGCATTAATCGAATCGGCGAGCTTGAGGATTTGATCCTTTGGTGATCCGGTTACAACATGGGTCTGGATCTTTTCGGCTGGCAATTTGAATTTCTTAGCAAGCTCATCCAGTTTTGATAACGCCGCATGCTGGATTTCTTTCATTTTCGGCATTTCAAGCGAATAGGCCAGACCCAACGATGAGTAATACGGTACCGAGGGGATAACCGTGAGAAAATGTACTTTGGCGGTATTCATCACGGCGTGCGCCTGAACAAAGGGTATGACCTGGCGAGTCAGGTCTGTTTCAGAAATATCGATGGGAACCAGAATAGAATTGTACACTTTCGATCTCCTGTATTATTTTGCTCACCTTAGAATAGTCTCCTTACAATTAAAAAATGTGTACCTGCTGCCAAATTTGAATTCCATTTCAGTCCTTATCGAAAATGAAACATACTTTGAGGACGGCACATCAAAACCAGAAGATTGCGCTGTTTCATTAAGAAAACGAACCGTGACACGGTGGCGAGACAATCGTTAAACCCATTACCTGAAGACAAAAGAAGGCTTCCCTGCCGATAATTATATTTCTTATCACCCTGAAGAAATTACTGATTTTCCTGGCCTCACGATTTTGCCAAAGCCCTGAAAGCGCTGATGGTGGAACTGCCGGTCACCCACGAGTCGCTGGTTCCCACGCTCACTAACAGTGACGACCAACGTCTGTTCCTTTCCGTAGGGGACAATGTTGGTACGATCGTCTCGCACGACTAGCTGGAAGCAAACGCTAAAATCGCGCTGATGCTGGGTAGCAAGGTGCGGCAGGCTGCCTTAGAAAATGGCACGGCTATGGATTGTGCGACGCTGATCCAGGATCATCTCAGCATCCTGGACGGTGCAGCACTGGTGCATGTTTTCATTTAGCAGGAGAATGACCTGTGCTCGATCAGCCAGGAGGGTGTGTTACAGTGGGCATAGGGTGCTGTATATAAAGCTGGCGATCGCGTGTCGTTCAACGCCAAAGTCTATTCCTGCCTGCAAGCGCACAGCGTTATTGTCGGTTGGGATCCCGGTCAGCATTACGGTACTCTGGAAACTTGAAAGCGCCCGTTTGAAATAAAAAAGCCCGGTACGCAAGTATCGGGCTTTTACGTAGTGATAAAAAATTAGAACATCGCTTTACCGGCAGCATCCTTCACATTCGCTTTCCAGGCGGCACGAACCTGGCTGGTTACAGAATCCGGCAGCGGCGCATAATCAAGGCTGCTCGCAATCGCGTTACCGTTTTTGTAAGACCAGTCGAAGAATTTCAGCACTTCAGCGCCTTTCGCCGCGTCATCCTGTTTTTTGTAGACCAGGATAAAGGTCGTTGAGGAGATCGGCCACGCGTCTTTGCCTTTCTGGAAGGTCAGATCCTGGGCGAAAGTTTTGCTCCAGTCAGCCCCTTTGGCACTGTTACTGAAACTCTGCTGCGACGGTTCAACCACTTTGCCGTCGGCATCAAACAGTTTGGTCCAGGTCAGGCTGTTCTGTTTAGCATAGGCGTATTCCACATAACCAATGGAACCAGGCAGGCGCTGTACGAAAGCGGCCACGCCGTCGTTGCCTTTACCGCCGAGACCGACCGGCCAGTTAACGGTTGAACCTTTACCAATTTTTCTTGCCCACTCGGCGTTCACTTTAGACAGATAGCTGGTGAAAACGAATGACGTGCCGGAGCCATCTGCACGACGCACAACGTTGATATTGGTGTCCGGCAGTTTTACTTTTGGGTTCAGCTTAGTGATTTCCGGATCGTTCCATTTTTTGATGGTACCCAGGTAGATATCACCCAGAGTTTTACCATCCAGAGTCAACTCGCCGGATTTCACACCCGGGATGTTCACCGCCAGCACCACGCCACCAATCACGGTCGGGAACTGGAACAGTCCGTTTTTTGCCAAATCGTCATCGCTCATCGGGGCGTCGGATGCGCCGAAATCAACGGTTTTTGCAATGATCTGTTTGATACCGCCAGAAGAACCAATCCCCTGGTAGTTGACCTGAGAACCCACTTGTTTCTGATATTCAGCGGCCCACTTGGCGTATACCGGAGCTGGGAAGGTGCCGCCCGCGCCAGTTACATTGGTTGCTGCGAACACGGTAGTCGTAGAAAGCGCAAGTGCTGCGGCCATCAGGCGAACAGATGCATTAAACGTTGCCATAATCTCTCCAAAAACGAAAAAGTTGATAGATTTTTGAATAATTTTGCGGACGGAGGGAAGCATAGAACGCTTATATGACAATTTTGTGTCATGACAAAAATAGAGCGGTATCAATCAACAGAAAAAAACTCCGGGCAATAGCCCGGAGGAGTGAATGAAAAACAAAATAAAAATGGAATTAACCTAAGGGTTAAAATGTGCAACCCGGCAATCATAGATTGGGCGAAGTTGCAGTAGCCGAGGATATTAGATAGTGAAAAAATCGCAGCCATATGACAAAATCGCTAAAAGAGTGTAAGCGTATTTTTCTACACATGTTCACATTGTTACAGTTATCACCAGGGCGGCACTGACGCTATTTATCACCGCCCATGAGGCTTTCCATCATGTTATTTCCCGAGCGGCACTTTACTTACGCTGGTTATTTCCGCAGTGCCATCATGTTATTCAGCGTGACCGGTTCTGACTGGCCCGCTGAATCTTTACGCCACAGTTTTTCATAGCCATAACCGGTCAGATCTTCTACCACCGCACGCACTTGCGGTGCAACATTCTGTTTCAGACCGTTCGCTTTCAGACGATCGAGTTCATCGACAAAAATCTTGTGCGTAAACTTGTTCAAATGGAATGTCAGCGCCTGCCACAATGCCACCAGCAATAACCCAACGGTGCCGACAAACAGCAATATCACAATGGTGGTCACCGCTTCCTGCGGTTGTACCTGGCTGCCTTTAACAAAGCCACCGCTTTGCAGCAATAGACCGACAATAAAGGTGGCAATTGCAACGGTGGTTTTGCGTGAGAAGGTCATTACGGCGGCAAATAGCCCTTCACGGCGTTGGCCGGAAATCATTTCGTCAATATCCGGAATGAACGGGAAAACGTTCCACGGAGTGAACTCCAGCACACAGCGGCCAACCTGATACACCCCGGCAAGAATCACCAGCAATACCACTTTGTTCTCCGTCGGGAACTGGTACACCAGGAAGAAACCTCCGAGACACAGGATCATCACACTGTAGGCGAAAACATAAAGCCGCGATGGGCCATATTTAATCATCGCCACACCCGCCGCCAGCGTTACCGGCAACCCGACGATACTCATCGACAGCAGGGTTCCCGCCAGTGAAGAGGAGACGTGCAGGCAATAGACACAGAAGAAAACAAACACCGTGTTATAGATATCTTTTGCCGTGAATGAGAACAGATAGATGGCCAGATGTTTACGAAAAGCACGCACTTTGAGCGTTGAAGCGTAATCTTTAAACAGAGTGAAAAACGCCTGCAATTTCTGGCTCACGCTGGTCGACTGGTTGCCTTTTTCCATCTCCGCCAGCATTTCAGACGTTAATTCACGTTCCCAGGTGACTCGCCAGGAAATAAACACGCAGAGCATAAACAGCACGGCAAAAACGATACCGTTAATCAGATAGGCATCGGCGTTTTTCTCCCCCAACCAGCCAATCAACACGCCGGGAATAAACGTGGCGAGGAACGTGCCGGTAGCGGAAAGAAACATACGACAGGTGGAAAGTTTAGTGCGCTCATTAAAGTCTTTGGTCATTTCTGAAGGCAGCGTTTCCCAGGGAATAAGCACCATTGCCGCGATAACTTCAAATGCCAGATACACGGCGAGATAAAAGAGAAAATTCATCCCGTCGATCCACAACAAAATATAAACCAGCATTAATGGTGCACCGATTAACAAGAAAAATCGGCGGCGGCCAAATTTCTTGCCGAAATAATTTTTGTAAAAATGATCGGTAAAGCGCCCCATAAATAAGCTGACGATAGCATCAACAATACGAGCAATAGCCACAATCGAAGCCGCTTCAATCGGCGTCAAGCCCACGAAGGAGGTATAGAAAAAGAGCAACCATGCACCAATAACGGTAAATGCGCCGCCACCCATAATATCCGTCATGCCGTAGCCAATACTGACAGGGATGGTGACTTCCCGTTTTTTGCGGATCATAGCGTCTCTCCACATTTATGCAGCTTACCCGCCAACAGGAAATCGTTACCCCAATGAGTTTTTTGGTTATTTTTCATGGACATCAAAACTCCATAAATGAATCTTCGTTCAATCATGTCCAGCGTAAAGCCGGGTCGTTAAGACAAATACATCACGGCTTTCACGGTATCTCTCTTATGGTTTTTATGTCTACTACCATACAAGATAAGGTGTCTGAATTGTGAGCAGAGGCGAAGGGTGCAGAAAAAAATCCCCTGAAAAGACGGAAATGAGAGGTGAAACGCAATTTCAAAATGAATTTTGGTGGAGTCAGTTCACTATCGGGCGGGTTCTAATCCGGTACGCACAGTTCATTCCAGTAGCTGTAGCGCATCAACAGATATAGGCGCTCATTTTTCATCGTAAATCCATACAGAAGGATGATAATCAAGGCCGTAGAGCAGGCCGAATGGGATCATCAACGCCACATGGCGACCAGAATCATATTCCCCTCCTCCACCTGTACAGGCAACACAGGAGCAAGGCGTTCAAGCCACTGTTGCAATATTTTCTTCATCCGCGAGTTCTCCGGCTAAGGTTGACCTTTTCAGTTAAGCGCAAACGCTTCCATAACCAAAACGAGAATTTTGCGCTGGATTGCCGAAAATCGCATATACCACGGCAGATCATTCTCGCGAACAGCTGGCGATATAATTCAACTGGCGTCGATTAGCGAGGAAAAAGCGGAACATTCTGCGGAAACGAGGGTGATGTTCACGGTTACGCCCTTTTCGCTGTTCGCCCTCTGACACTACTCACCAATAATGTGTATTTAGATGCCCCTTAAAATATCTGTTTATTGATGATAATGAACTTCATTCCTGGATATAAAAAAGCCCCTGCGCGATCGCAGAGGCAAGGCTGTGTCCGAGCCATCAAACGTATTAGTTAAATACCATACCGCCATCAATCAGCAGAGACTGACCCGTCATATAGTCTGAATCCGGCCCTGCAAGATATGAGACGCAAGCTGCAACATCTTCAGGCTCTGACAAGCGCCCAAGGGTGATGCGTTTGGCGAACTGTTCGGTACCGTAACCGAGCGGTTTGCCCGCGGCTTCAGAAACCTGGCGATCTATTTCGGCCCACATCGGGGTTTTCACAATCCCCGGACAGTAACCGTTAACCGTAATGCCCAGCGGCGCCAGATCGCGCGCGGCGGTCTGGGTTAAACCGCGCACGGCGAATTTGCTTGAACTGTAAACCGCCAGTTCCGGGTTGCCGACATGCCCGGCCTGCGAGCAGGCATTGATGATTTTGCCGCCGTGTTTTTCCGCTTTAAAAGCGCTGACCGCCGCCTGAATCCCCCAAATCACACCTTTGACGTTGATGTTATAAACCTTATCCACCACTTCCGGGGTGATCGTTTCAATTGGCGTTGAGGGCGCAACGCCTGCGTTATTGACGATAACATCAAAGCCTTTTAGCTTGCTTCTGGCCTCTTCCACCGCAGCAAAAACCTGTTCGCGATCGGAAACATCCACTGTCACAGCAATCGCGCGGCCCTGATGGCTGTTGATCTCGTCGGCCACGGCTTTGGCGGTGGCGGCGTTATAATCGGCAACGGCGACGGCAAAACCATCTTTCGCCAGACGCAGCGCAATGGCTTTGCCAATTCCCTGGCCGGCGCCGGTCACGAATGCGACTTTTTTCATCACTTCTCCTTGGTTATTCAAAGAATCTGGTTAAGGTTGAGCTGGCCCATCAGCAGCGGGTTATCGCTGTAATCCACCGGAATGGCAACAACTGCCGGGCCATCTGTGTCCATTGCTGCACGCAGGGTCGACTCAAGTTCCTCCGAGCTCTCGACAGCAAAACCTTTCGCGCCAAACGCTTCAGCATAGGCTTTAAAATCCACCGGGCCGAAATTCACCCCGGAAAGACGCTGGTATTTTTTCTCTTCCTGGATAGCCACCATGTTGTAGGCGTTATCCACCCAGATGATGTGCAGCACATTCGCGCCGAGACGCACAGCGGTTTCCAGCTCCATGCTGGATTGCAGAAAACCACCATCGCCAGAAACCGACACCACTTTGCGCCCAGGGTTAACCAGCCAGGCGCCAATCGCCCACGGCAGGGAGACGCCCATCGTCTGTTGACCATTAGAAATCATCATCTGGCGGGCACGAAAGCTGTAGAGATAACGGGCGATCCAGATGTGAAAACTGCCCATATCGACCGTCAGCGTCACGTCGCTATTCACGATGTCCTGCATCGCCCGCACAATGCGCAGCGGATGGATGGCGAACTGGTTAAGCTGCGCGCCTTTGCGGCTGAGCAAATCGCGCTGGTTGCAGCGATCAATCAAAATCTCCGACGCACGCGGGGTGAGGATTAGCGATTTTTCAATCTTCGCCGCCAGTTTGTCCAGCGTGCTGGCGATGTCGCCAATCAGCTCGACATCCGGAATATAGTTGCGCTCTTCATAGGCGGGTAGCACATCAATGTGCACCAATCTGCCGTTACCGGTGTTCCACATCGCAGGTTCATATTCCACCGGGCTGTAGCCAATACAGATAATCAGATCCGCCAGATGCAACAGTCGATCCCCGGCCTGGTTATTGAATAAGCCAACGCGTCCGGCGAAACGGCTGAAATGTTGCTGGTTAACTGCGCCTGCCGCCTGGTAAGTACTGGTGACCGGAATGTGGCTTTTTTCCAGTAACAGATGCAGCGCCTCGATATTCTCCTGTCGACTGGCCATCAGCCCCAGCAGAAACACCGGGTTTTCCGCCGCTGCGATCATTTTTGCCACGTCGTTAATCATCGCATCCGGCGCAGCACCTAACGCGGGAGGCGAACTGGCAGGCAGGATCACGCCGCTGGCGGGCTGATCGGCAATATCCTGCGGCAGGCTAACAAAAGCACTGCCTGGTCGCCCCTGTTCTGCGGCGCGAAACGCATTCGATACCACTTCGGCAATGGCATCAGAAGAAGGGACTTCCACGGCGTATTTGGTTACCGGGCTAAACATCGCTACGGTATCCATGCTTTGGTGCACCAGTTTGGCTTTGTCGGCGCGTTTAACCGCGCCGCCCAGCGCCACCACCGGATCACCTTCGCTGTTCGCGGTTGCCATGCCAGTGATTAGGTTCGAGCAGCCGGGCCCGGAGGTTACCAGCGCCACACCTGCCTTGCCGGTAATACGTCCGACCGCACCCGCCATAAAGGCGGCATTGGCTTCGTGACGAACCGGAATTATTTTGATGGATGAATCCAGAAGGGAGTCAAAAACTTTATCGATTTTCGCGCCTGGAATGCCGAAAACCTGTTTAACGCCCAGGGCTTCCAGCTGCTTCACCACCATGTCGGCGCCATGAGCCCACTGCTGCGTATGGTTTTCATTGCTCATTAGTCACTCCTTTGTCTGTGTCTCAGCTTTCTACCGAACGAATTGCGGCATCGAGATTATCCGGGTGCAGATCGGCCTGAAGAAACGCCGCATCCGCAGGCAAATCAACCATCAGCTTGTGAATCTCACCGAAAGTCAACGTGCCGTGATCCAGCTGATAATCCAGCAAATGGCCACCGCCGCGCCGATCGTCAGTAATAAAGTGTTCGTGATAACCGGCAACATTGATTCCCTGCATATGCTGCGGCGTGCGGAAGCCGACTAACACGCCCGCGCGGCTGTTAAAGCGAAAGACCGGCTGGTCGTCGAGCACGTCGGTCATCGCCCGGTAAGGCGGCGTCTGGCGCGGCACGGTGCGAGTATGTGCATGGCGAAAATGGCCCTCAATGCGCAGGGCGCAAAAGAGGTTGTCGGAAGGAATCTGTTTATCAATGATATCGTGCAGTTGTTGCCGGCTGACGGGAGCATCAAACTGCTGGCTGTAGCTCGGCCGAAACCAGGTCATCACGGCGAACGGCGTTTTTTGATCCGGGCGCGCCTCCCTGGCGCTGCCATCTGCACGTAACTGGTAGACCTCGCTGTTGAAGGCAATCAGTTCGCCATCCAGTTCATTAAACGTGCCGAGCCCAAAGTCGCCGTGATTGAGTAAATCCTTAATCGTGGTATTTCCTTCGTAAACCCCACTTAATAGCGCACTCATTAGCGATGTTTGATATATCACACATTCAGGTTTGCTTTTAGAAAAAGCACGAATTGTTTTACTTAAATTTTCTTTGCAGGAACAATCATTTAGATTAGTCATCCTCTAATACCTCGTTGAGTAGACCTTTAGAAAAGCTGATTAAATATTGACTCGTTTCAGCGAGAGATTCCAATATACAAACCATCAGGGTTTGAGATGTTTTCGATATGGAACTTCGTTATCTACGTTATTTTGTCGCCGTTGCGCAGACGCAACATTTCACCCGCGCGGCGGAAATGCTGGGCATGTCACAGCCGCCGCTGAGCCAGCAAATTCGCCGTCTTGAGCAGGAAGTGGGGACACCGTTATTTCACCGTTTAACGCGCGGTGTGGAGCTCACCGAGGCGGGCGAAGCCTTCTACGAAGATGCCTGCCAGATCCTCGCCTTAAGTGATGCCGCGCTGGAAAAAGCTAAAGGCATCGCGCGGGGAATCAACGGCAAACTCTATCTTGGCGTGACCAGTTCCAATGCTTTTCACATTCGCATTTTTGCCGTACTGCGCCAGTTTCAGCATGACTATCCGCAGGTCATGCTCCATCAGAAAGAGGACAATATGGCGACGCTCATGCAGGAGCTTGATGAAGGGCTGATCGACGTCGCTTTTGTGCGCCTGCCCTGTGAAAACAGCAAAATATTTAATCTGAAATTGATTGATGAAGAGCCGATGCTGATTGCGTTGCACCGCTCACATCCGCTGGCTGATGAAGCCGATCTCGCGCTGTCGGAGCTGTGCGACACGCCTTTGGTGATCTTCCCGCAAGCGGTGGCGCCGGGGCTGTACGAACTGATTTACAACGCCTGTCTGCGCGCTGGCATCGATATGAGCCACCCGCAGCAGGCATCGCAATTTTCTTCATCGCTGAGCATGGTCAGCGCAGGATTTGGTTTCGCCATTGTCCCGCAGTCCATGTCCTGCTTTAGTCATCCGCTGGTGACGTTCCACCGCATCAAAGGTGAAGTGTTGAAAACAGACGTGGCGCTGGCGTGGAGAAAATTCGAACGTTCACCGGCGGTGAAGAGGTTTATTGATAACTTCTGAATAAAAACGCCCGGTCTGAGCCGGGGCGTGGCATTTTGTCGGGTTATAAACAAACACCGTGCTGCGCGCGGCAATACCTATCCAGCGGCCATGCGCCGGGCGGAACTTCGCCGGAACCTACTTCAGGGTATCGGCATCCAGCGGTGCGAACAGGTTGGCATTATCGACCAGCGTCATTGCCGGGGAGTTTTCGGTGAGGAAGACATCAGCCGGAGAAACCTTTCCTTCCTGAACAAGCTGGTTGCCCAGTTCCGTATCGCCGCCGTTACGCAGCGTCACTTTTATACCCGTTTCTTTGGTGAATTCATCAACCCAGGATTTTGTCAGGTTTTCATGCTGTGCGTTATACACCACGATACCGTCGTCGTTATTGGCGGCAGAGGCTCCAGACGCGGCGAAAACCGAAGAGATGACCAGCGCGATTGAACAGAACGGCAAAAAGCGATTCTTCATCATCATTCCTTTTAAAATAAGTGTAGTAGTCAGCGCATGCGACCCGGCAGAAGTTTAATGCCAGCAAAGGATAAATGAGAATCGAAATAATTATCAAAAAAAGATTGTTAGAAATTAAATGCTATAAAAATTCGCATAACCAAATTAATATTCTGGTTATTAATTGCTTAATATTAATAAACTTAAGATAACCTTAAGTTATGCAGTGATATTTTATCTAATATTAAGCATGGGGTTATAGCAAGTGTTGATTTTCTTTGAGAGGATAACAAATTAGCACCTGAACATACGGAATCGAATACAGGCATCGCATAACGGCCTGAAAAGGTAAGAAAATAGCTATGAAAAAAAAGATAGATACAATGGCAAAAGTGGCTATGCGCAGCAGAGGCTTGTCGGTGAAGGAGAGACGCGTTCGCTATCAGGGGAAAATGTTCACATTTAAATATGTATCCGGCCACTATGAAGTGTTCTTTAACGATGAAAAGGTCGATGTTATCGAAACAGAAAACATCAATCAGGCCATTGCCGACTACAAAGAAAAACACAACAAAACCAAACGCCAGATACCGTAGAAATTAACCACATAATTAATGCGGCTATACCACTCTTCTTCATCATAATAACCACTATTTATCCCGGCAGCTTCCTCACAAAGCTAATATTAAGCCAGCTAAGCAAGTGACGCATTCTGCCGCCTAAAAAAAGCAGCAGCGATGAGCCTTCTCTCGCGGCAGAACGCCAGACAGCCGCAATCCTCAGCAATAAATAGCTGAAGCAAAATGGCACCGATACTGACTTAAGCTAAATATACATCAACACAGCTACGCTATTCCGCTCAGTCCGTCCATAACATATAAGATATTTTTTATGGATAATTTCTGAATAGCCTTTGCTTTTATTACGGATTCACCGACAGAGTGTTATTCAAGATCCGTCGGATGTGATTCTCCAGGCGTAAATGTCCGCACTTCCTGTGCAACCTTTTTCGCTTCTTGCTTGCGTTGCACATTTTCGCTGTTTTCTTTCTCGGCCCGGGCGATGTCTAATTCCTGCTGCGTCACTTTTTTGCCGGAAAAGGCGTCAATCATTTCCGTACTACCGTCAGGATATTTAACAACCGTTACCAGACGTCCACCAAATTGCGGAATGCCGGTCATCGCCAGCGAATAATCAATTTGATGATTTTCGACTTCTTTCTTTTCTGCAAGCTGTTGCTCCGCCTTTATAGCCTTTGCCTCTTTATGGTTTTCGGCGCGACTGGAGAGCGTGACTTTGGTACTTTCGTCCTGATGAGATTTGTTACCCGCTCCGCTTTCACTGGTGGTGTGTAGATCGGCTTTGGTGGCCGTATTTTCTTGTGTTGCATTGGCAAGGTGCGTGGTTGCCTGAATCGCCTGAATCTCCTGCATCATTATCTCCGCTGCTGGTTAACCGGATAATTCGCTACTAACTCATCCGATCTGAGTTGAAAAAAAAACCTCATAACGATTATCGACAGCAGAGATAAACAGATTAATAACAAATAATGATGAAATACCAGGCACTACAGACAAAATTTAAATAAGCAGTATCGTTTAATCACATTGATAATTTACTTTAAGGTGGATTGATTAAATTAAATATTCTTTAAGTCATCTCTTAAAAATTAATTATGTACATTACAGTAGTGTTTATTTCTTATTGTTAATAAGGTTCACGCGTGGAAATGCTACGGCCATCGAACACCGCACGATAACCGCATCTGACGCCAAGCGAGTTCCCCGCGCCTGCGGCATGCTGCTACTCTCAAACTCTCACAAAATGAAAAAACAGCAGGAGTGACCATGAGCCAACAACCTTTACATGCCGCACCGCTAAGCTGGGGCCACGGCCCTCGTACTTTCGAGATCTTTATCGAACCCACCTGCCCCTTCTCCGTCCGGGCGTTTAACAAACTGGAAGCGCTGTTAGACGCCGTTGGGGAAGAGAACGTGACGGTCAAAATTCGCCTGCAATCACAACCCTGGCATCTCTTCTCTGGTGTGATTGTGCGCTGCATCCTCGCAGCTTCGACACTGCCCGATGGCAAAAACGCGGCGCATAAAGTGCTGCGTGCGGTAGCCGATCATCGAGAAGAGTTTGAATTTACGGATCATTGCAGTGGTCCGAACATGGATGCCACACCGCAGCAGATTATTGAACGCATTGAAAATTACAGCGGCGTGCAACTGGCAGACGCTTTTGCCCGTCCAGAGTTGCAAACCGAAATCAAATGGCATTGTAAATACGCTCGTCAGAACGGCATTCATATATCCCCAACCTTTATGGTTAATGGGCTGGTGCAGGCCGATCTTGGCAGTGGTGATGACATCAGCGTCTGGGCGCAGCGCATCCTTGCCTGAACCCACGACCACTTATGCTCACTTAACCTGAACTTCAACATATCAACGAAAAGGCGGACCAAAATGTCAGACAACTATCAGCCACCGAAGGTCTGGACGTGGGATAAATTCGGCGGCGGCGCTTTCGCTAATATCAACCGCCCGGTTTCCGGCCCGACGCACGATAAAACACTGCCGGTGGGCAAACACCCGCTCCAGCTCTATTCGCTCGGCACGCCGAATGGTCAGAAAGTCACGATCATGCTGGAAGAACTGCTGGCAAAAGGGGTTAGCGAGGCGGAGTACGACGCCTGGTTGATTCGTATCGGCGAAGGGGATCAATTCTCCAGCGGTTTTGTCGAAGTCAACCCGAACTCCAAAATCCCGGCGCTGCGCGATCACAGCACTACGCCGCCGACGCGTGTGTTTGAATCCGGCGCAATCCTGCTGTATCTGGCAGAGAAATTCGGCCACTTCCTGCCAAAAGATCTGCCAGGACGCACGGAAACGCTGAACTGGCTGTTCTGGTTACAGGGCTCTGCGCCGTTCCTCGGCGGCGGCTTTGGCCATTTCTACAACTATGCGCCAGTTAAAATAGAGTACGCAATCAACCGCTTTACCATGGAAGCCAAACGCCAGTTAGACGTGCTGGATAAACAACTGGCCAACCATAAATTCATCGCGGGTGATGAGTACACCATTGCCGATATGGCGATTTGGCCATGGTACGGTAATGTGGTGCTTGGCAATGTCTATGACGCCGCCGAATTCCTCGATGCGGGCAGCTACAAAAATGTGCAGCGCTGGGCACAGGAGATTTTCGCCCGCCCGGCAGTGAAACGTGGTCGCATCGTTAACCGTACGTTCGGCGCGCCGAATGAGCAGTTGCACGAGCGCCATGACGCCAGCGATTTCGATACGCAGACCGAAGATAAACGCAACGCCTAATCTTCCTCACCGGGCGGAATGCCGCCCGGTTTCTTATACCGCTCCCGCAACCTTCTGCTGTTTTTTCACGATAAACACAACAAGAGGCTTAGATACCGACGATTGGCCAGACGCGACTTTCGCTGTTGCACCGCCCGGAACACATCCCCTAACGCGCCAGCTCGTCGCTCTCCATTTGTCGAAGCGCCGCGAGCGTCGCCAGCGCCTCCTGTTCGTCAATAATGCTCATAGCAAAGCCAACATGCACCAGTACCCACTGTCCGAGCAACTGGCGCGGCGACTCTTCGCACACCAGCGCGATATTGACGTCACGGCGCACACCACATACATCGACCTGCGCCAGTTGATGAAAATCTTCGCCAACGGCCACCACCTGGCCCGGTACGCCTATACACATCGTTGCCTTACTCCACTTCAATACTTTTGATCTGCACGCCGTCGCTGTGCTCAATATGCAACGTCGGGCAGTGACAGCGCGGACATTCGTCGTGCCGGGTGATCTCTACCGACGCACTACAGTTCCAGCACCACGCTTGCGCGGGTTTATGGATGATATGCAGCGCGCAACCCTGTGCCAGCGTATCGCGACAGGCAATATCGAAACCAAAACGCAGGGCACTCTCTTCGATACAGGCCAGTGCGCCGATTTCCAGCCAGACGCCGGTCACGCGCTGCGCGCCGTGCTGCTTCGCCTGCTGTTCGATAATTTCCACCGCATTCTGGCACAGCGATAACTCATGCATGCTGCGCGCCTCGCTGGCCGAACAGCAACGCGCGGCGGCTTACGCTCGCATCCGTAACCGGTAGCGAGAGCACCATCTTCAGGCAGTTATCCGCCAGTTGTACGCCCTGATGCGGACTGAGATCGGGCGTTAGTGGCGACATCAAGGAGCAACTCAGGTACTGCCCCAGCACCGGTAATTCACCCACGGTAAAGGTCATCTCGCCGTAGGGTAATTGTAACCCCAACCGCTCGCTGACGCGCCGCACCGGCCAGCATTGCTGCGGGCCAGGATAGATTTGCAAACTCAGCATCCACGGCGTCAACACACAGCCAAGCCACTGGTTTTCAAACAGAGTAAACGGCGTGGCGTACACTTCCATTTGCGGATGCACAAACGGCAGCCCCTGCATTTCATGGGCGGCAATCGTCTTAAAAGCATTCTGAACTTCGCGATGCGGCGAAACGTCAAATCCTGGCAATTCATCATTGTGCATAAGCAGCCTCCCGTGGCGTCAGCACAACACCGGATTCAGCCAACGCATCAACCACTGCCGCCAGCGCGCTATCAAGGCTGGCTTCCACCACCGGCGTCATGCCGATATGCGGCTCCAGCGATGCTGGCGTAACGCCAATCAGCGTGAGTTTCGCCGGAAACTCACCGGTAAAACGCAGTGCTGACAGTACGTCCGCCAGCCCCAACTGGTGCGGAGAAATTTTATTGCTGAACAGCGTCGGCACTTCGTCGTCGCGCAGAATAATGACCCTTCCTGGCTCGCTTTTCCGGCTGACGATCGCGTCGGCAATAATCAGGTGATCGCGGTTAGCCATCGCGTCGAGCAGTTCCATTCCGGCGGTACCGCCATCCAGCACCTCAACGTCTTCCGGCAGATGGAAACGCTGCGCCAGCGCCTCCACAACCCGTACGCCAATCGCTTCGTCAGTCAATAAAATGTTGCCAACGCCCAGTACTAAAATCGACATCACAGCACCTTCACCGACACAACATCGTTGCCGTCCGCATCCAGCACATGCACCGCGCAGGACATGCAGGGATCGAACGAATGCACGGTGCGCACCACTTCCAGCGGTTTTTGCACGTCCGCAACCGGCGTGCCCACCAGCGACAATTCGTAGGGCCCGGCGTCATCATTAAAGTTGCGCGGCCCGGCATTCCAGGTCGATGGCACCACCGCCTGATAGTTCGCGATTTTACCGTCTTTGATCACCACCCAGTGGGAGAGCATGCCGCGCGGCGCTTCCAGAAAGCCGACGCCTTTAAATTCGCCACTCTGCGGAATGTCGGTTTTCGCATAGGTCTGCATGTCGCCTTTGCCGATATTATCGAGCAGCGCCTGATACTGATTTTGCAATACGCCGTGTAGTTCGCAGGCGTGAACGGTGCGTCCAATAATACGTCCCAGCGTTGAATGTAACTGCGCCACGCCGATCGTTTTGCCAGTCAGTTTCTGGTAGATAGCGACAATATCATTCAGCTTAGTCGCCGTGGTTTCGTGCTTCGCCGCCAGTTTGCAGAGCATATTAGCCAGCGGACCGACTTCCACCGTTTTGCCGTAAAAAGTGGGCGATTTCACCCAGGAATATTTGCCCTCTTCCTGCCAGCCGGTGTACTGCGGCAATGTCGTGCCCTGCCACGGTGCCTGCGGTGCCTCATCTTTGTACCATGCGTGTTTCGCGCTCTCCTGGATCCCTTTCACCATAAAGGGATCGTCACCCGTAGTGATCGCCCGGAAGGTAGTGAGATCGGCATTTTCGATATACCCGCCGGGGAACAGGAAGCTGCCGTTGTTGGCATCGGTGGGAAATTCCGGCGTACTGAGGTAATTCACCGCGCCTTTGCCGAGTGACAACCACTCGGGATAGAACGCGGCAATGACAGCGGTATCGACTTTATAAACCTGCTCAATAAAGCCCTCGAGGCGATCGATAAACGACTTCAGGTACATCAGGCGTTCAAGGTTCAGCACTTCAATGCCATCAAGGTTGATCGGGTTGGCGACACCGCCGACCGCCAGGTTCTGGATATGCGGCGACTTGCCGCCGAGCAGCGCCACGATGCGGTTAGCATCGCGCTGGCACTCCAGCGCTTGCAGGTAGTGTGCGACGGCTATCAGGTTCACTTCCGGCGGTAACTTCATTGCCGGATGTCCCCAGTAACCGTTGGCAAAAATACCCAACTGACCGCTGGCGACCAGCGCTTTGATCTTATCCTGCACCGCTTTGAACTCGCCTTCACTGTTCAGCGGCCAGTCGGAGATCCCTTTCAGCAGCGCGGCGACTTTTGCCGGATCGGCCTGCAACGCCGAGGTGATATCCACCCAGTCGAGCGCCGAGAGCTGATAAAAATGGACGATGTGATCGTGGATCGAGTGTGCGGCAAGAATGATGTTGCGGATGTACTGCGCATTCAGCGGCACATTGACCTTCAGCGCACTTTCAACTGCCCGCACCGAGGCGATAGCGTGAATGGTGGTACAAACGCCACAAATACGCTGCATGATGATCCAGGCATCGCGCGGATCGCGATCCTTCACAATCTCTTCCATTCCGCGCCACATGGTTCCCGATGACCAGGCCTTTGATACGACGCCGTTTTCAATTTCGCAATCAATGCGTAAATGACCCTCAATGCGGGTCACCGGATCGATGGTGATACGTTGACTCATGCTTCACTCGCCTCATGTCGCGCAGGTGTTTTTAACGGAGGAATAATCGGCAACAGACGTATGAGTAAGATGTATGCACAGACTTCAATTGCCACAAAACCAATAGAGATCAACAGCTCTTCCCAAGTCGGGAAGTAGCCGTATCCGTTGCCGGGATTGAAGGCCAGCAGCGAATAGGAGAGCCGCCACAGCGCGCAGCCTAACAGCATACTGAGAGCGGCCAGGAACAGAACGCGGGAATCATTGCGCCAGCGGGAAACGCGCAGCGCCAGTAGCGGGAAGGCCAGCAGTGCCAGCTCCAGCCAGAATATCAGGCTGTAAAAATCCCCGGCGAACGCGTAATGCCACTTACCGCGCCAGCTGATTTCACCGACGCGCAGCAGCAGGAACAGCGTCAGCAGGACGCTTAGCACGCCCATCAGTTTATTGAACAGGCGCTTCTCATCCGGGCCGTTACCCCGCAGGCTGGCCTGCATTAAGGAACCTTCAAAGATAACGATCGAAAAACCCATAATAAAAGCGGTCAGCAGTGAAAAGAGCGGCAGCATTTCGTAGCTTTGCCACAGCGGATACACTTTGTATCCGGCGGTAATCATCAGCGATCCCATAGATGACTGGTGCATCGTCGGCAACAGTGCGCCAAGGGCGATGATAAAAAACATCACCTTATTCAGACGGCGCAGCGAAACCTTCCAGCCCAGTCTTTCCAGCAGTGCAGGCGCAAATTCCAGCGCCATTACGCCGATATAGATGGTCATACAGACGGCCGTTTCGAACAGCACCGAATTGACGTTGAAGTATCCGGGAATATAGAAATACGGCAGATTCCAGTAACGGCCAACGTCAATAGTGATGGATAACCCGCCCAACGAGTAACCAAACAGGCTACATAGCAGCGCCGGACGCACCAGCGGATGATAATCGCCGCGATTGAAGACATAGACCGCCCACGCCAGCGCCCAGCCGCCGCAGGCGAAACCGGTGCCGATCAGCAGGTCGAAAGCGATCCAGATCCCCCACGGATATCCGCCGTTCAGATCGGAGACCGATCCCAGACCGAAGATCAGACGCTTGAGAATAAAGATCGCGCACAGCACGACCAACGGGGCGAACAGAAGCACGGGTTTGCTCAGCAGCTTACCGCCCATGGCTTGTGGATCATGACTCATGGTCATCCTCCTCGTGGTGCTCCCTTGTATTACGCCGTACCAGCGCCGTCAGACCTACCAGCACCGCCAGCGGCAACATCATGCCTTTGTACACCGTATGCTGAACGTGTTCGGATCGCGCACCGGTAGACAGAGGGTCCAGTGTTGGCAAACCAAGATCCGTGTAAGGTACGCCTGTCAGTACCAGCACCTGCGTGCCACCGCCCTCTTTCTCGCCGTACAAATGCGGGTAGTAGTGCGGGACATCGTGAAGGTAAACATCATCGGCGTGCAGCGTCTGGCGGGGATAGCGATATTCGGAACCCGGCTTCAGCGTGAGGCGTTTTTTGGCTTCGGCCAGTAACTCCTCGCGGGTGCCGTAAATCACCGCCCCTGCCGGACAAACTTCCACGCAACCGGGAAGCTCGCCTTTATCAAGACGCTCGACGCCTTTCTGATTGCAGAGCTGGCATTTGTGGATCTGGCCGAACGGGTTGTCGTAATCATATTTCGGCACGTCGAAAGGACAAGCAACCATACAGTAGCGGCAGCCGGTGCAGACATCCGGGTTGTAGTGAACAATGCCAGTAACGGCGTCTTTCGTCAGCGCCTGTACCGGGCAGACAGATACACAGTTGGCATCCACGCAGTGCATACACTGCTTTTTGATGTAGGCATAGCCATTTTCAGCCTGATCTTTGTTTTGCCCGTTACCGCTGTGCCAGACCTGAATAATGTTGTTGGTATACGGAGAGAGTTTGTCGTTGTTCGACCAGGTTTGTTCACCCTGCGGATTAGGCACCGGCGAGTTGATCGCCTGGCAGCGTGAGACGCAGGCCTGGCAGCCGACACAGAGCGTAGAGTCATATAACATGCCCAGCGCTCCTGGGATCGGCGGCCGGTTTTGCGCAGCGGCAAAACTGGTGGACGATCCCCCCATCAGCAGCGCCCCGCCGGACGCCACTTTGAGAAAATCACGTCTGTTCACGGCTATTCTCCCTGCGAATCAGCGTCGTTTTTCTTCTGTTGCCGTCCCAGCTCGCGCACCGTCATCACGCCAACGCCCGCCACCAGACCGACTACGCCACCCAACAGGCCGACGGCCGTTGCCGACACCGTGCCGCCCTCTTTCAGTTGTACGTCGGGTTTTTCTGCGCGCGGCGTCGGGTTTTCGACATGGGCAAGCTGAAAAATACCTTTATGAAAGCCAACGCCTTCTTCATTACAGCCGTAACAAGGATGGCCAATAGCAACTGGCCATGCGCCGCCGACATCGCAGAATTGTAACGTAGAGCAGTTGCCCCAGGTTTCCGGGCCTTTACAACCGAGGTGATAAAGACACCAGCCCTGCCGATGCCCGGCATCGCCGAACTCTTTCGCAAAACGCCCGGCATCGAAGTGCGGACGGCGCTCGCAGTTTTCGTGAATCAAGCGCCCGTAGGCAAAAGAAGGTCGGTTTTTGCTATCCAGCGCCGGGGGTTTGCCAAAGGTGATGAGATGCGCCACGGTGGCGAGGAAATTTTGTGGGTTCGGCGGACAGCCAGGAATATTAATCACAGTTTTCCCTGGCAACACCGCCTGCAAACTAACCGCTCCAGTGGGATTCACCCCTGCCGCCGCCACACCGCCCCAGGCGGCGCAGGAACCGATCGCGATAATGGCGGCTGCGTTTTCAGCCGCCTTACGAATATGGTCAACAATAGGCTCGCCGGCCACCATGCAGTAAATGCCGCCATCTTTCATCGGAATGGAGCCGTCAACCACCAGCACGTACTGGCCTTTATACTGCTCCAGCGCATGATGTTTGTTCTCTTCGGCCTGATGCCCGAACGCGGCGGAAAGCACTTCGTGGTACTCCAGCGAAATGGTTTCCAGCACAAGGTTTTCAACGGTGGGATGAGTAGCGCGAAGCAGCGATTCGGTACATCCAGTGCACTCCTGTGCACCAATCCAGATAACTGGAGGACGTTGCGGATGGCTGATGGCTTCAGCCATCTCTGCGGCCGCCTTGCCGCTCAGCCCCATCGTGGCCGCCAACGCGGCACACAGCTTCATAAAGTCACGACGACTCACACCCTGCGATGCTAAATGTAAATTATCTCCTGCCATTTATTTTTTATTCCTCAGCCCGAACTAAGAATATTCTCCATCCAACAGGAAGAAGAGTGCTGCGATCGCTCCGACAATTAAGCACATAAAAATCAGGGGCATTATGCAAAAATGAGACGGAGATTACATTACACGGAATGAGTGTAGGGTTATTAGGGCACAAATGAACAAAAAAATGAAAGTCACCCTCGACAAAAGTGACCTTCACAAAAGAGAACTACATATTGAGCGAAGCGTATTGTTATGTCTCGAGGCGGTATCCCGCCATAAAAAATCGGATCACCGTACTGGAGTGACTCTCACGAAAGAAGTCCATCACCATCTCTTTATCCAGCCCGTAGCGGCGAGTGAGAATGCCTGCTTCCCACGCGCTGAGTTGTCGATCGCCTGTCTTTTCAAACATGCGGTGCGAAAATCCAAGGACAAAACCCCGCTTATAGTCCGGGCAGAAATGCGCCACATTGCTGGCGCTATCCGCCTGCGCCGCATTCAACCCGGCCATTAAACCTTTACCAAAATGGTTTTCCATCGTTATCATCCCCAATCGATATATAAAAAATTATATAGCGATATATTGCGGGGGTGATAGCGCAGATTAAAACGCCACCCATTCGTCCGGCGATGCGGCAGATTTAGGGGTGGTTTTACGCGACAAATCCGGTTTCACCAGCGCGGCCGTTGCTGGGGTATTCTGCTCGTTACTGGAAAGACGGAACTGCTGAACAGAGCGTTGCAGCTCTTCTGTCTGGCGCTCCAGTGCCTCCGCTGCCGCAGAGATCTGCTCTACCAACGAGGCGTTCTGCTGCGTGACGCTATCCATCTGGCTAATCGCGACGCCCACCTGAGAGATACCTTTACTCTGCTCTGCAGAGGCCGAGGCAATTTCTTTCATAATGGTGGTTACTTCGGTCACGGCCCGCAGGATACTTTCCATGGTGGTGCCGGTGTCATTAACCAGTCGCGCCCCTTTCTCAACGCGGCTGACTGAATCGGCGATCAGCGTTTCGATTTCTTTTGCCGCGCCGGCACTACGGCTGGCAAGATTACGAACTTCCCCGGCGACGACGGCAAAGCCACGCCCTTGCTCACCCGCTCGCGCCGCTTCAACCGCAGCGTTCAACGCCAGAATGTTCGTCTGGAAAGCAATGCTGTTAATCACAGTGGTGATCTCAGCAATTTTCTTCGAGCTACCGGAAATACCATCCATCGTGCTGATGACGTCTTTAACCAGTGCGCCGCCTTTGCTGGCAGTGGCTGAAGCCACTTCCGCCAGTTGGCTGGCCTGGCTGGCATTATCAGCATTCAGTTTGACCGTTGAAGTCAGTTCTTCCATGCTGGCTGCCGTCTGCTCCAGTGCAGCGGCCTGCTCTTCGGTACGGGAAGAGAGATCATTATTGCCAGAAGAGATCTCACTCGCCCCGCGCCAGATATTTTCACTGCCGTGACGGATACTGCTAACCGCTTCACGCAGGCTATCCTGCATTGCCAGCAGCAGCGGCACGACTTTGCCGACGCAGTTACGACCAAAATCTTCCAGCGGCTGACTGAGATCGCCCTGCGCCATCAGCATGAAATGCGCGCGGATACGCTCCAGCGGGCGCACCAGCATGGCGACCAGATAGCGATCGGTAAAGAGCAGGATAAACAGGCCAATCACCATCGCTGCAATAATTGCCACGCGGGTACTTTTCGTCCGGCTATCGACGACAATGCGAGTCTGATCGAGCATATCGCCCGCAGCTTTATTAAAGCTTTCGGCTGATGCGCCAAAGTTGCGGCTTAAACCCGGCGTGACATTATTTGCTTGCTGGCGATAAGCATCTGGCGTTCCCTGCTGAGCCAGTTGAAATTGCGGCGTGATCCCCTGCTCCAGCAGCGCCTGCCAGTTATTGATCACTTGCTCAGAGATTTTAGCATCTATCGGCCCTGGAGAAATCGCTTTAAACGCCGCCAGATAACGGGTCATGTTGTCCAGCGCCTGTTGAACCGGTGCCATATCCGGCGAGCCACCCGCAGCTTTGGCTTCCATTACGCGACTGAGACGCGTCACAAACCGAAAGTACTGATCATTGCCCTGACTAAGCAGAGTCATCTGTGACACCAATTGGCGATCCACCTCATTGCCATCGGCCACTTTTGACAGAGAAAAAACGCTATACAAGCCAACGCCTGACCACAGCACGCCGAAAATCCCGAGGATCGCCAGCATAACTGCTCGTATAGTAAAGTTACGAAGCATACTCATAATATTATCCTTGCGGTGAAGGTACATTCTCGCCTGCGGGCAAGACTTATCTTCGTTATCGGCATGAACAAGAAAATTCTGCATAGTAAATCTAAAAAAAATGATAAAAAAATTTCATCCTTATGTTTTTTCGTCAGTCTGCTCCGTGGCCGTACAGAATGTTATTCTGCCTCATTGTTGGGTTATTAATTATCATTACCATCATTGTACTTACTTACAATAGACAAACATAACTCATTGTTTATTAAGCAGATAACAAAGAAAGGTTAATCTGCTAGTTATTTCAACCGTTAATGTTTTAAAAACTCATGATAAATAATGTGAAAAAAAACCACCACCTGGATAATATATAGAAAAGAAAAAATTAAATGTTGCAAAAACTTAAAATAATAATTTTAAAAAAGTTAAAATGCGAATTAAAAAACACAAACAAAGAACGCTTTAGTGAAAGTATAATGTTTTTTATAACAAATAAAAATTATGTTTAAGATATATTGAAATTTATTTTAAACATAGTTAACTGATGATCTATTACTCTGACCACTACGATGTTTTTTCGCACTTACTGGCGCGGAAATATCGCCGTAAGCTGCATAAACACTGGCCTGCAGCGATACAGCAGCGAACTTGTGAACTCTCTTATACGCCCGGTTACAGCCGCAGTGAGAAGAAAGACTTATATTCAGCGCTGCATCCGTTCTATTTCCGATCTTTCACTGGCGTTTCGCTCGAAAGATTTTTCGCGGACGTTTATCCAGGAGTTTTCGCAGAAGAATGGAAACACCTAACGTAAATTAATAGTGCAGTTTTACTTGCGAACGGATAATAAAAATTCGCCATTATCTATACAGAATCTGTTTTCCGTCACCTGATAGCATATAAATCTGAAATGATTAATTTTTATGTGAATAAAAATCAACAAGTTATTATTAACAATACATTCCGCTACTGGCGATTTTCTGCTCTTTTTCGGGAACGATCCACTCAATACAGATATTTTTCAAATCATCCTGGAGGGCGTTACCTGGCCAGCTCCGCCGCCGCCGTAACAAACGCTGGTGATCAGTGGCATCCGGATGCTTTTGCAGAAACTCAATGGCGGCAAAGAAGAGTCATTCATCAGTTTTGTGGGATCGATTTTTCGTTGCAACTGACGCCCTTTTGATACGCAGAAAACGGACGTAAGATAAAAACGCTGTTTCGATTTTCATATAAAAACCAGATAAGAGAGGAGACATCATGCCCGGTTTCGCCAATCCGAATCGCTACAAACAGATGCAGTATCGATACTGCGGTAAAAGCGGCCTGCAACTGCCCGCACTTTCCCTCGGTTTGTGGCACAGTTTTGGTCATGGGCAGGCGCGGGATTCACAACGCGCTCTGCTGCGTAAAGCGTTTGACCTTGGCATTACCCACTTTGATTTAGCCAACAACTACGGGCCGCCGGCGGGCAGTGCGGAAGAGAATTTTGGTCGCCTGTTGCGCGATGACTTCGCGGCTTATCGCGACGAAATCATTATCTCCACCAAGGCTGGTTACGATATGTGGCCCGGCCCGTATGGTTCTGGCGGATCGCGTAAGTATCTGCTGGCCAGCCTCGATCAGAGCCTGAAGCGCATGGGCGTTGCGTACGTGGATATTTTTTATTCACACCGTGTAGATGAAAAAACGCCGATGGAAGAGACCGCAGCAGCGCTCGCCCAGGCGGTGAAAAGCGGTAAAGCGCTGTATGTCGGCATCTCTTCTTACTCCACGGAACGTACGCAACAGATGGCTGCGTTGCTGCGCGAGTGGAAGATCCCGCTGCTTATCCATCAGCCTTCGTACAACCTGCTGAACCGTTGGGTCGACAAAACTGGCCTGCTCGATACGCTGGAAGATAACGGCGTGGGATGTATCGCCTTTACTCCGCTGGCGCAGGGGCTGCTGACCGGCAAATACCTGAGTGGCATTCCGGAAGGTTCCCGTATGCAGCGTGAAAGCAAGAAAGTGCGCGGTTTAACGGAGAAAATGCTGACGGAGAACAATCTCAACAGCCTGCGGTTGCTCAACGAGATGGCGCAACATCGCGGGCAGTCGATGGCGCAAATGGCATTGAGCTGGCTATTGAAAGATCAGCGCGTTACCTCAGCGCTGATTGGCGCAAGCCGTCCGGAGCAGATCGAAGAGAACGTACTGGCGCTGAATAACCTGACGTTCAGTGAAAAAGAACTGGCGCAAATCGATAAGTATGTTGCCGACGGTGAGCTGAATCTTTGGCAGGCATCATCAGATAAGTAACAAAAAAGCCGGGTAGCGCTGCTTGCCCGGCTTTCAGCCCTCTTGAGGCTTTCCCTCTCTGAATCAGTGATACAGCCAGCCGGGGTTACACATCCTCCGGGTTCACCCACGGCCGCTGATTCTCAGGCCAGACCAACACCACCAGCGCCGGATAGGCTTCCATACTGAACTCGCGAAAACACTGGCGCAGATTGAGGACATCCAGATCGGAGTGCGCGACTTTTTCACCGTTGACACAGCGTTTTTTTATGTTGTCGTAATACTTATACACCGCTGAGTTGAGATCGCTACAGCGACGCTGTGCTTCAAATAAACCTGGCGTACTATTTAATTCCGCCATGTTCATACGTTTAATTGTCGCATGAAGAAAATCAATATATTCATGGTTGACGCGCCAGTACCATACCGGAGTAATCGCATTCATTAATACCGAAAAATGGTCTTCGCCTTCCTCTTTCGACAATGGCTGATACTGCGGAGGGCGATTGTCAATTTCACTAAGGGGAGTTTTTTTATTGTGCTCACGCATCAATAAAAGTACGCCGCCCGTCAGCAGCAATATAGCAATAACAGAATAAAAAATACTGTTCATGAGCAGGCTCCTTTTTTTTGATTTTAAAAGTGCGCCGTGATATTGTCAACGAGCCTCACGCCTGCGCCCCCTCTTCCTTGTTGATATTAAAGGATATTAGAAATGCTTCCCGAGAATCTTGTCCCGGCACAATTTCATATTTCTACTGCTGAAACCAGCCCTGGAGAAGAAGGAACAGAAGCTAATTTAGCTCAGGGGAAAACAACCCTCGTCGATCATGCCAACGATATATTAGCTAATGCCAGCCGTGGTGGACAGTCAAGAAATATGTTACTTGAAGAGCACGATCGCCATATAAAAGATCGTCTGTTGCGGGTGGTAAAAATCGAGACATTCGCTCGTCTGCTTAATGACTTACAGGAAGAGGACGAGATTGAACCTCAAACATTAAGTCAAATAATTACCGAAAAAACGCAGCAAATTAATGAAAACGGGAATGTGATTTGGCTTAATCTGATTACTCGCGAAAAGGACGGGCCACTATTTTATAAGCTTGGGGATGAATAACGTGAGTGATGTCGATAATAATGTTTATTTAACTTTAACCGACAAAAATAGCGATGAATTTATCTTAGAGCACAATAAAAAGGCTCTGATACTCAGTAAAAATGAAACCATCGCCCGTATTGCCCATGAGCTGGTTTCCATTCCTGCAGCGCTTGTGCGCCTGAAATGGCAGAACCGCCGTGAAATCTACCCGTTACAGGTGAAAGAGGAAATTTACGGCGCGGTGATCAATGCCATCATCGAACTAAAGCCGGAACTGCGCGACAAAATCATGGGGCGGCTGGAGGCTAACTACCAGCATCTGCTGACGCGGGAAACCGCGACACTGCGCCTGAGCCGCAAACTCAGCGACGGCGAATACCATACAACGACGGTTTCCACCGTCGCGTCTGAGCCGGAAAACCAAAAAGCCGCGCCGGAGAAGCGAGAAAAAACCGTAGACACAAAATTAAAGTAAGCGAGCCGCTTTTTATACTGCTAATGGCTCAGACGTAAAAAAGCTGGCGTTTGCCAGCTTTTCAGCTTTCATCACTTATCAGCACCGCAGTTAGTGTGCTTTAACCGTCTCTTCGCCCACCAGTCCGATTTTGAGATAGCCCGCCTGATGCAGGGTATCCATCACTTTCATCATCGTCTCGTAATCCACGGTTTTATCCGCACGGAAGAAGATCGTAGTGTCCTTTTTACCTTCCGTCACGGCATTGAGCTGGTTAACCATCGTCTCGTCGGTTACCGGATCGTTGCCGATAAACATGGTGTTATCCGCTTTCACCGACAGGTAGATCGGTTTTTCCGGGCGCGGCTGTGGCTGGCTGGTAGAGGCGGGAAGATTCACTTTTACATCAACGGTAGCAAGCGGCGCGGCCACCATAAAGATAATCAGCAGCACCAACATAACGTCGATAAACGGCGTCACGTTGATTTCATGCATTTCGCCGTTATCATCCAGGTTTTCATTAAGACGCATTGCCATGGAGCATCAACCTAAACGTAATTTCGAAGCGGTACGAACCGGCTGCGCATTGCTGGCGGCCAGGTCAAGATCGCGGCTTTGCAGCAGCAGAACCTGCGCAGCAACGTCGCCAAGCGTGGCTTTGTAACTGCCAATCATGCGGGCAAAGAGGTTATAAATCACCACCGCAGGAATTGCCGCGACCAGGCCGATAGCCGTTGCCAGCAGCGCTTCTGCGATGCCCGGCGCCACAACTGCAAGGTTAGTGGTCTGCGTCTGCGCAATACCAATAAAGCTGTTCATGATGCCCCAGACCGTACCAAACAGTCCGATAAACGGTGAAATCGCGCCAATCGTCGCAAGATAGCCATTACCGCGCCCCATATGGCGACCTGTCGCCGCAACACGGCGTTCAAGGCGGAAACCGGTACGCTCTTTAATGCCTTCGTTGTCTTTACTGCCTGCGGATAGCTCCAGTTCATTCTGGGCTTCATTAATTAATGACAGACTCAGACTTCTGGCGTGGAAAGAAGAGGCAATTTCGCTGGCCTGATCCAAAGAACGCGCTTCTGCCAGTTTTTGCTGCTCGCGCTTAAGACGGCGCTTCTGCGAGATCATCTCCGCGCTTTTACTGAAGAACAGCGCCCATGTAACGACTGACGCGAGAATCAGGCCGATCATCACAATCTTTACGACGATGTCAGCATGGTGATACATACCCCACACGGATAGATCCGTCTGCATCAAATTATTACCCACTGTGTATCTCCGAGATGCAAATCACAAAATCTGCGCGTAATAATATCAAAACGCCACCGAATTGATAGTGGTTCTCATTATTATTTACTTGGTACCGTAAAGAGAGGCCTGTTTCTTTGCGCTAACTCAGTAAACCGCCGCACAAGACACGGAATGCGAAAAAATTAACGCTCTGCCGCCAACATGGCGATATATCAACGCGCAATCATGGTAGTCTGGACATCCAGACGTATAAAAACAGGTTGAGCAACAATGACAGCAAAGCATATAGATACCGCTCTGGTAAACGCAGGGCGCAGTAAAAAATACACGCAGGGTTCGGTGAACAGCGTTATCCAGCGCGCGTCTTCACTGGTATTCGACACGGTTGAAGCCAAAAAATATGCCACACGCAATCGCGCCAATGGCGAATTGTTTTACGGCCGCCGCGGTACGCTGACGCACTTCTCATTACAGGAAGCGATGTGCGAACTTGAAGGCGGTGCTGGCTGTGCGCTCTTCCCCTGCGGAGCGGCGGCAGTGGCCAATACCATTCTGGCGTTTGTCGAACAGGGCGATCATGTGTTGATGACCAACACGGCCTACGAGCCAAGCCAGGATTTCTGCACCAAAATTCTCGCCAAACTGGGCGTTACCACCAGTTGGTTTGACCCGCTGATCGGCGCCAGTATCGTCAAGCTGATCCAGCCCAACACCAAAGTGGTGTTTCTCGAATCTCCCGGCTCAATCACCATGGAAGTCCATGACGTTCCGGCCATTGTTCAGGCGGTAAGAAGCGTCGCGCCAGAGGCAATTATCATGATCGATAACACCTGGGCTGCGGGGATCCTGTTTAAGGCGCTGGAATTCGATATTGATATCTCTATTCAGGCCGCCACAAAATACCTGATTGGCCACTCAGACGGCATGATCGGTACGGCGGTATCCAATGCACGTTGTTGGGAACAGTTGCGTGAAAATGCCTACCTGATGGGACAAATGGTTGATGCCGACACCGCCTATATGACCAGCCGGGGCCTGCGCACGCTGGGCGTCCGTTTGCGTCAGCATCATGAAAGCAGCCTGAAGATTGCCGAATGGCTGGCAACGCATCCGCAAGTGGCGCGTGTTAACCACCCCGCACTGCCTGGCAGTAAAGGGCATGAATACTGGAAACGCGATTTTACAGGTAGCAGCGGTCTGTTCTCGTTTGTGCTGAATAAACGACTGAGCAACGAAGAGCTATCGCAGTATCTCGACCACTTCAAGCTGTTCAGCATGGCCTATTCATGGGGCGGCTATGAATCCTTGATTCTGGCAAACCAGCCAGAGCAGCTCGCTGCGATTCGCCCGGATGGCGGCGTCGATTTCAGCGGAACATTAATCCGCCTGCATATCGGTTTAGAGAATGTCGATGATCTGATTGAAGATTTAGTAGCAGGCTTCCAGCGCATCGTGTAAACCTGACGTCCGGGGCAGCAAGGCAGGAAATTTCTTATTTCTTGCGCCCCGGATCAAGGTGTTTCAGGCGAGTTGGAGTATAATAGCCTCCTCTACGCAGTACCACAGGAAAGTCCATGGCTGTTATTCAAGATATTATTGCTGCGCTCTGGCATCACGACTTTGCTGCGCTAGCAGACCCACATGTTGTCGGTGTCGTTTATTTAGTGATGTTTGCCACGTTGTTTTTAGAAAATGGCCTGCTTCCTGCCTCATTTTTACCGGGCGACAGCCTTTTACTGCTCGCTGGCGCACTGGTTGCGCGCGGCTGCATGGACTTCATCTCCACCCTGGCGATCCTCACCACTGCTGCCAGCCTCGGTTGCTGGCTGAGTTATTTGCAAGGAAAATGGCTCGGCAATACGCGGGTGGTAAAGAGCTGGCTGTCGCATCTGCCGGTGAAGTATCACGAACGGGCGACTTATATGTTTGACCGTCATGGTCTGCTGGCGCTGCTGGCCGGTCGCTTTCTTGCGTTTGTGCGCACGCTGCTGCCAACCATGGCAGGCATTTCCGGTCTGTCGAACCGCCGCTTCCAGTTGTTTAACTGGCTGAGCGCGCTGCTGTGGGTTGGCGTGGTGATGTCGCTGGGCTATGCCATCAGCATGATCCCTTTCGTCAAACGTCATGAAGATCAGGTGATGACCTTCCTGATGCTGCTGCCGCTGTTCCTGCTGGTGATTGGTCTTGTCGGTGCGGTCACCGTAGTGCTGAAGAAAAAGTATTGTAGCGCCTGATTATCCCCTCTCCGCTCCAGGAGAGGGAAAATTACGCGCCCTGTATCAGACGGATCCTTGCCACATCTTCACCCGGCGTCAGGCCGAAATAACGCTTAAATTCGCGGCTGAATTGCGACGGGCTTTCATACCCTACGCGTATTGCCGCCGTGCTGGCTTTCATCCCGTCATGCACCATCAGCATCCGCGCTTTGTGCAGGCGGAACGTTTTCAAATACTGCAACGGCGACGTGCTGGTAACTGACTTAAAGTTGTGGTGAAACGCAGAGACGCTCATATTGGCTTCCGCCGCCAACTGATCCACGCTGAGATTTTCCGTGTACTGGCTTTCAATACGTTTCAGCACGCGGCTGATCAGGCTGAAATGCGTCTGACGGCTGACCAGCGCCAGCAGCGCTTCGCCGCGCGGCCCGGTCAGTACGTGGTACAGCATTTCGCGGATAATCTGCTTACCGAGAATACGGGCGTCCAGCGGATGCTCCATCACATCCAGTAAACGTTCAGCCGCGCAGAGGATCTCTTCTGACAGTACCGCCGAGTTGATACCGCTGGCCGCAGCGCCAGGATGGAAATATTCGTCTTCACCAATATCCATCAGCAACTCCTGCAATTGCAGGATATCGACATTTAAGCGCAACCCCGCCAACGGAACTTCCGGAGTAGCAAACGTTTCGCACTCAAACGGCAGCGGAACCGTCAGCAGCAAATATTCATTGGTGTCATAACGGAACACCCTTTCATTAATATAACCAATTTTATGGCCGGAAAAGAGAAAAACGATCCCTGGCTGGTACATCACCGGCGTGCGGGTTCCCGGCTGAGTACCGTACAACAGGCGAATATCTGGCAACAACTCATTCAGATACTTTTCTTTAATTTTCAATTGCTTAATTTTTTCTGTCAGTTGCAGGCAAATCTCTTCACGCTTCATTCTACGCTACTCCGGCAAGACATTTTGACGAGCACAGTGTGCAGGGTTTTGTGCCTTTTCTCCAGTCGCATGGAGAAACAGGCAAGACATCGGCAGGAATGTGCATTGAGAGAATAGATGCACACGACCACAATAACCGTCATCAGGCAGTCCGCTGCCTCCTTTTTCTTTCACCTCTAGTTAGAAGGGAACGAGCAATGAACAATTTCAATCTGTATACCCCGACCCGCATTCTGTTTGGTAAAGGCGCGATTGCCGACCTGCGCGAACAAATCCCGGCTGGCGCACGCGTGCTGATCACTTACGGTGGCGGCAGCGTGAAGAAAAACGGCGTACTGGATCAGGTTTACAGCGCGCTTGAAGGGCTGGACATTCTTGAATTCAGCGGTATCGAGCCAAACCCGACGTACGAAACCCTGATGAAAGCAGTGAAAATCGTCCGCGAACAAAACGTCACCTTCCTGCTGGCCGTGGGCGGGGGTTCTGTGCTGGACGGCAGCAAATTTATCGCAGCTGCAGCAAACTATGCTGACGGCATCGATCCGTGGCACATCCTGCAAACCCGTGGTAGCGAAATTAAACGCGCGATTCCGATGGGTTCCGTGCTGACACTGCCCGCTACCGGCTCTGAATCCAATGCCGGTGCCGTGGTTTCACGTAAAGCCACAGGTGACAAGCAGGCATTCCACTCGCCGTTCGTCCAGCCAGTATTTGCCGTGCTGGATCCGGTTTATACCTACACTCTGCCGCCGCGCCAGGTTGCGAATGGTGTGGTCGATGCGTTCGTGCACACCGTTGAGCAGTACGTCACCTGGCCGGTGAACGGCAAAATTCAGGATCGTTTCGCTGAAGGCATTCTGCTGACGCTTATCGAAGAAGGCCCGAAAGCCTTGCAGGAACCGGAAAACTACGATGTTCGCGCCAATGTGATGTGGGCAGCGACACAGGCGCTGAACGGTCTGATTGGCGCGGGCGTACCGCAGGACTGGGCAACCCATATGCTGGGCCATGAACTGACCGCAATGCACGGGCTGGATCACGCGCAAACACTGGCGATTGTACTGCCCGCGCTGTGGAATGAAAAACGTGAAACTAAACGCGAAAAACTGCTGCAATATGCAGAACGCGTATGGAATATCACTGAGGGTTCCGAAAATGAGCGCATTGATGCAGCAATCGAAGCCACCCGCAACTTCTTCGAACGCATGGGCGTACCGACGCATCTTTCTGGCTACGGCCTTGACGGTAGCTCCATCCCGGCGCTACTGGCAAAACTGGAAGAACACGGCATGACACAGCTTGGCGAACATCACGATATTACGCTGGATGTCAGCCGTCGTATCTACGAAGCGGCGCGCTAAGCACTGAAAAGCCCGGCTTTCGTTTTTGGGTTTTTCGACCACACTTAATGCAAACCACCTTACCGGGCCTGTCCCGGTAAGCCTATTGAAAGGAGAAATGCATGACACATCCCACCGTGATTAAGCTTTCCGATGGCAGCCTGATGCCGCAGCTCGGCCTTGGCGTGTGGAAAGCAAGCAACGAGGAAGTGGTCACCGCCATTCATAAAGCGCTGGAAGTGGGCTATCGTTCTATCGATACCGCGACGGCCTACAAAAATGAAGACGGCGTTGGCAAAGCATTAGCCAGTGCAGGCGTGGCGCGCGATGAACTCTTTATCACCACCAAACTGTGGAACGACGATCAGAAACGACCGGCAGAAGCCTTGCAGGAGAGCCTTAAAAAACTCCAGCTCGACTATATCGATCTCTGGCTGATGCACTGGCCGGTTCCGGCAATCGATCATTATGTGGACGCCTGGAAGGGTATGATCGAACTGCAAAAACAAGGGCTGGTGAAGAGCATCGGCGTGTGCAATTTCCAGGTTCATCATCTGCAAAAGATCATCGATGAAACCGGTGTGGCGCCGGTGATCAATCAGATCGAGCTGCATCCGCTGATGCAGCAGCGCCAGTTACATGCCTGGAATGCCACGCACAGGATCCAGACTGAATCCTGGAGCCCGCTGGCACAGGGCGGCGAAGGTGTGTTTGATCAGAAAATTATCCGCGATCTGGCGGATAAATACGGCAAAACACCGGCGCAGGTGGTGATCCGCTGGCATCTCGACAACGGGCTGATTGTGATCCCGAAATCAGTCACTCCGGCGCGTATTGCCGAGAACTTCAATGTCTGGGATTTCCGTCTGGACAAAGATGAGCTGGCGGAAATCGCCAAACTGGAACAGGGTAAACGGCTGGGGCCGGATCCGGATCAGTTTGGCGGTTAACGTCTTTTTCGGTTACTGATAAACAAAACCCGGCGTATTTTGCCGGGTTTTGCTATTGCGTTAACGAACGCGCGGCGCGCGCTTTTTCGCCGGAGCCACAGCGGCGTTCTTGCCGTTGCTGCGCTGGTGCACAATCGGTGTATGTTTGGTCAGGGCCGGGCGCGACTGGCGATTCTGGCGGCGTGCTTCACGCATCTCGTCCAGCGTCGGCGCAGGCACCAGGCAATCACGGCGTGAACCGATCAGATGCTTCTTGCCCATTGCTTCCAGCGCTTCGCGCAGCAGTGGCCAGTTCGCCGGATCATGGTAACGCAGCAGCGCTTTATGCAGACGACGCTGTTTATCCCCTCTCGGCACAACCACTTCCTCGCTCTTGTAGTCGATTTTAGACAGCGGGTTTTTGCCGGTGTAATACATGGTGGTTGAGTTAGCCAGCGGCGAAGGATAGAAGTTCTGCACCTGGTCGAGACGGAAACGGTGGCGTTTCAGCCACAGCGCCAGATTCACCATATCCTCGTCACGCGTGCCAGGGTGCGCCGAGATAAAATACGGGATCAGATACTGTTCTTTACCCGCCTCTTTCGAGTAGGTATCGAACAACTGTTTAAAGCGATCGTAGCTGCCCATGCCTGGCTTCATCATTTTCGACAGTGGCCCCTCTTCGGTATGCTCAGGAGCGATCTTTAGGTAACCACCAACGTGGTGCGTCGCCAGTTCCTTCACATAACGCGGATCCTCCACCGCCAGATCGTAACGCACACCAGAGGCAATCAGGATCTTCTTGATGCCTTTCAGGCTGCGTGCACGGCGATAGAGATCGATGGTCGGCTGATGGTTGGTGTCCATGTGCGGGCAGATATCCGGATAGACACAGGAGAGACGACGGCAGGTTTGCTCCGCACGCGGCGATTTGCAGCGCAGCATATACATGTTGGCCGTCGGGCCGCCCAGATCGGAAATCACGCCGGTAAAGCCCGGCACTGAATCACGGATCGCTTCGATTTCATTGATGATCGAATCTTCAGAGCGACTCTGAATAATGCGCCCTTCATGTTCGGTAATGGAGCAGAAAGAGCATCCGCCAAAACAGCCGCGCATGATGTTGATCGAAAAACGGATCATCTCGTACGCCGGAATACGGCTCTTACCGTATGACGGATGCGGCACGCGCTGGTACGGCAGCGCAAAAACGCTGTCCATCTCTTCGGTGGAAAGTGGGATCGCTGGCGGGTTGATCCAGATATAACGATCGCCATGCTTTTGTAACAACGCACGGGCGCAACCGGGGTTAGTTTCATGGTGCAAAATACGCGACGCATGCGCGTAGAGCACCTTGTCGCTTTTTACCTTCTCGTAGGAAGGCAACAGCACATAGGTTTTCTCCCACGGTTTCGGACGCGGCGGTTGAACGGTGACGTGCTTCACTTCCTGCGCCTGCGGTGCGACCGGTTTATTATCCGCGCACGGCAGATCTTCACCATAAGGATGCGGGATCGGATCGATTTTTCCCGGTGTATCCAGACGGGTAGAGTCTACTCCGCTCCAGCCTGGCAACGCTTCCTTAACAATGATCGCTGTGTTGCGAACATCACGGATCTCCGCGATCGGCTCCCCGGCAGCAAGACGGTGCGCCACTTCAACCAGCGGCCGTTCACCGTTGCCGAACATCAGCATATCCGCTTTGGCATCAATCAATACCGAGCGGCGCACGGTATCGGACCAGTAATCGTAATGCGCGGTACGGCGCAGGCTGGCTTCAATGCCGCCAAGGATCACCGGCACATCTTTCCATGCCTCTTTGCAGCGCTGGGTATAAACCAGCGTGGCGCGATCCGGACGTTTACCGGCAACGTTATCCGCCGTGTAGGCATCGTCGTGGCGCAGCTTACGATCGGCGGTATAGCGGTTGATCATCGAGTCCATGTTCCCGGCGGTTACGCCGAAGAACAGGTTCGGTTTGCCCAGACGCATAAAATCGTCTTTGCTGTTCCAGTCCGGCTGGGAAATGATGCCGACACGGAAACCCTGCGCTTCCAGCATACGCCCGCAAATCGCCATGCCGAAGCTCGGGTGATCGACATACGCATCGCCGGTAACCAGAATAATGTCGCAGCTATCCCAGCCAAGTTGATCCATCTCTTCGCGTGTCATCGGCAAAAAAGGCGCAGGGCCGAAGCAGGCTGCCCAGTACTGGGGCCAGGAGAAAAGGTCTCGATCCGGCTGGATCAGGGATATTGCGCTCATTTTGCTTCCAAAATTGGTAAAAAAATAATCAAAGGCCGGCGATTATACGCCGGATTGTAGCGGGAAATGAAGGAGTATTACGCGCTTGTTTCCCTTGCCCGAAAAGCACAAGAAACATAAGCCTGGTATATATGTTATCAAGCTGTGGAACTTACGCCGATGGGTTGACCAGCAGTTGCCCCACCGAGCCGCGATCGGCCATTTCCAGCGTCTGGCTCTGGAACTGAAAAGGAAAGTGCGGCCATGAAGGCTGACCGAACCACACCAGTAGCTCAACCTGCCCGTCGATCCACACCGTGTCTTTCCAGCCACGATCTTCCGGGAACGGCAACGCGCCGTTCACGTTGCGCACGAGGAGCATTACGCCTTCAATGTGAAACGATTGTGGCATTTCTGCGCGCACGGTCCATCGTTCCCATGTTCCTTGCTGAGCAGTGATATCAATACGCTGCGTGTCCCACAATTGGCCGTTAATGCCCGGATCGCTGCCCAACGTAATATCGCGGCTGCGCGTCGGCGTGCCGGCCATGACATCGGACGGCAGCAAGCGCATCGGCAGCGTATCAGTCACCAGCGGCAGCAGCCCGGTCGGACGCAGCGTCAGCACCAACGTGGAGATTAAAATGCTGGACGGCTCAAAAATGCCGCGCAGCCTGTCCATCAAACTCGCCGCCTCGCCGCAGGTGATCGACACTTCATCCCCGTTGGTCATATTCACCAGCACTTCGCGACGCTCGCCGGGCGCCAGCGACAGTTGTTTCACGGTAACGGGCGCAGGTAAAAAACCCTGATCGCCCGCAATCACATGCAGCGCGCGGCCATCGCTCATTTGCAACTGATAGCGGCGAGAGTTGGAGGCATTCAGTAAACGCAGGCGTACCCACCCGCGCGAGACCTCAACATACGGGCTTTGCGCGCCGTTCACCATCAGGGTATCGCCGACAAATCCCCCGCTCCCCGGCTCGCTGTACTCCGGCGTACCGAAGTTATCCAGCCTTTTATCCTGAATAATGATCGGAAAATCATCCACGCCGTAGTGGTTCGGCACTGGCAGCGATTTGCTGATTTCGTCTTCCACCAGCCACATACCGGCAAGGCCGCTGTAGACCTGTTGAGCGCTGCGATTTGGCGTGTTGGCGTGATACCACAGCGTTGCCGCGCTCTGGCGGATCGGCAGCACCGGCGCCCAGTCGTTGTTCGCCGTCATCATCCGCGCGGCACCGCCCATCAGCGGGCCAGGCACCTGCAAACCGCTGACGGTCATGGCGACTTTTTCCGCCAGTCGGTTACTGTAGATCAGCTTAACGTCGTCACCGTTCCAGACGCGAACAGTCGGCCCCAGGTAACGCCCGTTAATACCGGAGACCTGCGCGCGAGTACCGGTAGCAAATGACCAGTGCGCACGTTGCAGCGTCATAAACAGCGGCTGGCCGCGTCGCGATTCCAGCAGAGGAGGAACCGGCAGCGGAGGTTGCTGCCCGGCAGCATTTACCCTCAGCGGCACCGCGCCTGCACAAAGCGCAACTCCTGATGCCTGAAGAAACTGACGCCGACTGAGTGACATATTTGCTCCGTATAAAACTAACTCAATACGCCGAAAGCGATACCGCCGCCGGACTTACTTTGTGACGAAAGATTAAACCCGACCAGTTGCTTCGCGTTCGGCAACTTCTTTATCAAGCTCTTCAATCTTTTTTGCCATCAGATCATGGCAGTGCGTCGCCAGTTGGCGAACCTGATCTTTACCAAACTGCGCCACATCAATAGGCGGCAGCATCTCGACAATCGCCAGCCCATTACGCAAGCGGTTAAGGTTGATTTTGTTAGAAGTAGTGGAAACACAAACCGGGATAATCGGCACGCCCGCCGCAATCGCCGCGTGAAATGCGCCAGTTTTAAACGGCAGCAGACCGCGGCCACGGCTGCGAGTGCCTTCCGGGAACATCCAGATGGAAATATTGCGTTTCTGGATCTGTTTCACCACCTGAGCAATGGTCCCGTGTGCTTTCGCGCGGTTATCACGGTCGATCAGCAAGTTGCCTGTCAGCCAGTAAAGCTGGCCGAAAAATGGGATCCACAGCAGGCTCTTTTTGCCCACTGTCACCGTTGGCGGCAACACAATACTGGACGCCGTAACCATATCGTAGTTGTTCTGGTGGTTGGCGATGTAAATAGCGTTACCGAATTTCTCAGCGCCCGGCGGCAGGCGGGTTTCCACTTTCAGCCCAAGCACCGGCGCAAGGCGACCAAACATATGGCCGAACGTGGCGACATGCTTAGGATTACGCGGACTGAACAGACAGTAGATTGACCCGAATATGGACACCAGAATGGAGTAAATAACAACGATGATTACACGAAAAATGAATAGCATAGCGACCTCTGAAGCCCATACCTTTGAGCATAATATCCATGCCTGCAATGACGCCAAAACAGGCTGTACCACCGATGACCATTACCTGGTCTGGGCTTTTGTGTTATGCGGCCTTTAAAACAACGTATTGTTAATCGCAATGCACGAATAAACAACGCTTTTACGGGAAATTTTACGTGTACATGCGCCCCTCAAGAAAGGAGAGGCGCACACTTTAGGAAGATTATTCTTCGCTATCGCCAGCCGTCGGACGGGAAGGTGCATCAATCTCCACGCGGTCGATTTTCTGCAAGCCGCGCATCAGCGTACCGCGGCGTCCGCGCTCGCCCTGCACTTTCTGCAACTCTTCCGGACGCAGTTTGATTTTACGTTTGCCGACATGAATGGTCAGCGTGCTGAGCGGCGGCAGCAAATAAAGATGCGCCAGGCCATCAACACCTTTCGCCGCATCCGCCGACGGAATACCGATGATCTTGTTGCCTTTGCCTTTCGACAACTGCGGCAGATCGCTCACCGGGAACATCAGCATGCGCCCTGCGGTGGTGATGGCCAGCAGCATATCGTCATCGTTGTCGATCGCCAGCGGCGGCATCACTTTCGCCCCGTCCGGCAAGCTGATCAGCGTTTTCCCGGCCCGGTTACGCGCCACTAAATCATTGAAGGTGCAGACAAAACCGTAACCGGCATCGGAAGCCATCAGCAGCTTCTGATCATCGTTACTCATGAGCATATGCTCAACCGTCGCGCCCGGCGGCAGCGTCAGCTTACCGGTTAACGGCTCGCCCTGGCCGCGTGCAGATGGCAACGTAATCGGATCGATAGCGTAGCTGCGCCCGGTGGTATCAACAAACACCACGGGCTGGCTGCTCTTACCTTTCACCGACGCCTTCCAACTGTCTCCGGCTTTGAAGCTCAGGCCCTGCGCATCAATGTCATGCCCTTTGGCGCTGCGCACCCAGCCCATTTGCGACAGCACGATGGTGACCGGCTCAGACGGCTGCATGTCATGCTCGCTCATCGCTTTCGCTTCTTCACGCTCATGCAGCGGCGAACGGCGATCGTCGCCAAATGCCGCGGCATCAGCCTGCAACTCTTTCTTCAGCAGATTGTCCATCTTGCGCTCGGAAGCCAGGATCGCCTGCAACTGATCGCGCTCTTTTTCCAGCTCGTTCTGCTCACCGCGAATTTTCATCTCTTCCAGTTTGGCGAGATGACGCAGTTTTAACTCAAGGATCGCTTCCGCCTGCGTTTCACTGATGCCAAAACGCGACATCAACGCCGGTTTCGGATCATCTTCAGTACGGATAATTTCGATCACTTCGTCGATATTAAGAAACGCCACCAGCAAACCTTCAAGGATATGCAGGCGCTTAAGTACTTTCTCCAGACGATGGTTCAGACGGCGGCGTACGGTATCGCGGCGGAACGCCAGCCATTCGGTAAGGATCTCCAGCAGGTTTTTCACCGCCGGACGACCATCCAGACCGATCATGTTCAGGTTGATGCGGTAGCTCTTTTCCAGATCGGTGGTTGCAAACAGGTGATTCATCACCTGCTCCATATCCACGCGATTAGAGCGCGGCACAATCACCAGACGCGTCGGGTTTTCATGATCCGACTCGTCACGCAGATCGTCGACCATCGGCAGCTTTTTATTGCGCATCTGGGCGGCAATCTGCTCCAGCACGCGCGCGCCGGAAACCTGATGCGGCAGCGCCGTGATCACCACTGCGCCATCCTCTTTTTTCCATACCGCGCGCATACGCACCGAGCCGCGACCGTTCTGGTAGATTTTGCGGATTTCAGCGCGTGGGGTGATGATCTCTGCTTCGGTCGGATAATCTGGCCCTTGCACGATATCCAACAGTTGATCAAGCGTGGTTTTCGGCTGTTCAATCAGGGCGATGGCAGCATTCGCCACTTCACGCAGGTTGTGCGGAGGAATGTCTGTCGCCATCCCGACTGCAATACCGGTGGTGCCGTTCAGTAGGATGTTCGGCAACCGCGCTGGCAGCATTTTCGGCTCCTGCAACGTACCGTCAAAGTTCGGCAGCCAGTCAACGGTGCCCTGACCCAGTTCACTGAGCAGCAGTTCGGCGTATTTCGACAGGCGGGATTCGGTATAACGCATGGCTGCAAAGGACTTCGGATCGTCCGGCGCGCCCCAGTTGCCCTGGCCATCCACCAGCGGATAACGGTAGGAGAACGGCTGCGCCATCAGCACCATCGCTTCGTAACAGGCGCTGTCGCCGTGCGGATGATATTTACCCAATACATCGCCGACCGTACGGGCGGATTTTTTAAACTTCGCGCTGGCGTTCAAACCCAGCTCTGACATTGCGTAAACGATGCGGCGCTGAACCGGTTTCAGGCCATCACCGATAAACGGTAACGCACGATCCATGATGACGTACATGGAGTAGTTCAGGTATGCGTTTTCCGTAAATTCATGCAGCGCAAGGCGCTCTGCCATATCGCTCATTAATCGAGATTCCTCAACGTATGCGACCGCCTGTGCGACGGCAATATTGCCGCAGATACTACCTTATCTGCGGCAAAGAGTCATAACGATGAGCGATTTTTCACGCGCAACAGGCGCTTACTGAGTGACTTTACGAATCTCTTTGACGTCGACTTCCACCGAATTCCAGTCCTTATCGACTTCTCCCTGGATCTCGACCACATCCTGTGGCCCGACCGTCACGCCATTCCAGCGCTTACGGTTGATATCGACATTGATGGTGCCAGTAGCATCCTTAAATAAATAAGTATGGTCAGAGAGGCGCTCGACAATATTGCCACGCAGCGTAACCCAGGCATCGTCACGCAGCGACTTAGCGCTTTCGACGGTCGCTTTGCTGCTGTCCGGGCCGGTGAATCCACCGCTCTGCTGCGCAGATCCCGGACCGGTAAAGCCCCCCTGATTCGCCGCGAAAGCGGGGGCGGAACACAGTGCAATAGCGGCGATAATTGCAGAAATCTTCTTCATCTTTTCTCTTCCTTTTCCTGTGGTTTCCGCTCATTTAACCTGTAACTTCTTAACAACTTCTTAAGGGGAGAAAAGAAAATTTTCCACTGTACATTACCTGTCGCAAGCGGTTTAACTGCATGAAAGTCGCGGGAGAAAGGAGGCCATGTGCGCATTTTATTGATTGAAGATGACACGCTCATCGGCGACGGCATCAAAGCCGGGCTGAGCAAAAAAGGATTTAGCATTGACTGGTTCACCGATGGCAATCAGGGTCAGGCCGCGTTGTTTACCGCGCCTTACGATGCGGTGATCCTGGATTTGACGCTGCCAGCCATTGACGGGCTGGATATTCTTCGCCACTGGCGCAGCCAAAAACGCAGCGAACCGGTATTGATCCTCACCGCCCGTGATGCCATTGATCAGCGTGTCGAAGGTTTGCGCCTGGGCGGGGATGATTATCTGTGCAAACCTTTTGCGCTGGTCGAAGTCGCCGCCCGGCTGGAAGTGTTGATCCGCCGCACCCACGGGCAAACGCAAAGCGTGTTGCGACACGGCCCGGTAACTCTTGACCCGGCCAGCCTGATTGCCACACTGGAGGGCGAAACGCTAGTGTTAAAGCCGAAAGAGTTTGCCCTGCTGGAGCTGTTGCTGCGCAACGCCGGGCGCGTGTTGCCGCGTAAATTAATCGAAGAGAAACTCTATAACTGGGACGATGAACTCTCCAGCAATGCGGTCGAAGTGCATGTCCACCACTTGCGGCGCAAGCTCGGTAGCGCGTTTATCCGCACCGTTCATGGCATCGGTTATACGCTGGGAGACGCATGAAAATCACCCATCCACTGAGTCTGCGTCTGCGCCTGACCATACTCTTCTTTCTGCTGGCTATGGCGGCCTGGCTGTGTGCCAGCCTGGTGGCCTGGGATCAGACGCGTTCAAAGCTCGATAAATTGTTCGATACGCAGCAAATGTTATTTGCCAAACGCTTAAGCGTGATGGAATTTGAACAGCTTAAAAATCCCGCGCCGCAGATCGCCAGCAAGAAGATCAAACACGGTCATCTGGACGATGACGCGCTGGCATTCGCCATCTATTCAACCGACGGCAAAATGCTGCTGCACGACGGTGATAACGGCAAAGAGATCCCTTACAGCTATCGGCGCGAAGGTTTTGATAATGGTCATTTGCGTGATGATGACGAACGCTGGCGTTTTCTCTGGCTGACTGCACCGGACAATACCTTCCGCATTGTGGTCGGCCAGGAGTGGGAATATCGCCAGCAGATGGCGCTGGAAATTATTACCTCCCAGCTCACGCCCTGGCTGGTTGCCCTGCCATTAATGCTGATCTTACTGGTCGTGCTGCTGAGCGTTGAATTGCGACCGCTGAAAAAACTGGCGCTGGCGCTGCGGTATCGCGCGCCGGCTCTCGCTCAACCATTAAATACGCAAGGCGTGCCCAGCGAGGTACGGCCACTGGTCGATGCACTGAATCAGCTTTTTGCCCGCACGCATACCATGATGCTGCGCGAGCGGCGTTTCACCTCTGATGCCGCGCATGAACTGCGTAGCCCGCTGGCGGCGCTGAAAGTACAAACCGAAGTGGCGCAGCTTTCCAATGATGACCCCGAAGCGCTGCAAAAAGCGCTCTCCCAGCTGCATCGCGGTATTGATCGCGCCACACGCCTGGTCGATCAGTTACTCACTTTATCAAGGCTGGATTCGCTGGATAATCTGGCGGATATCGAAACCGTTGCGCTGGAGAACGTGCTGCAATCGGCCATCATGGATATCTACCACCCGGCGCAACAGGCGGGTATTGAAGTGCGTTTACATCTGAATACGCCCTCCGTCAGCCGCGAAGGCCAGCCGCTGTTGCTCAGCCTGATGATACGCAATCTGCTGGATAATGCGATCCGCTACAGTCCGCCGGGAAGCACGGTGGATGTCACGCTGGATAGCCATTCACTGACCGTGCGGGATAACGGCACCGGCATGAGCGATGAGATGAAAAAGCGCGCCGGTGAGCGTTTCTACCGCCCACCAGGGCAAAGCGCCACCGGCAGCGGGCTCGGTTTGTCGATTGTTAAACGCATCGCCAGGCTGCATCGCATGTCGGTTTCCTTCAGCAATCATCCTGAGGGAGGCTTTGTCGCGCAGATGACGTGGTAGCGAGATTATTGCACCCAACGTAAAAGTCTTTGCACTTTTTGCCAATTTTTCCGTCCCGATGTTCAGGGTAATATTGCCGCCATTCGATTTTGATTAAGGACATCCCATGAGCAATATTTTGATTATCAACGGTGCGAAAAAATTCTCGCACTCTAATGGCCAACTGAACAACACTCTGACCGAAGCTGCGGAAAGCTATCTGCGCGACCTCGGACATGATGTTAAAACCGTGCGTACCGACGGGGATTACGACATCAAAGCGGAAGTGCAGAACTTTCTGTGGGCCGACACCGTTATCTGGCAGATGCCGGGCTGGTGGATGGGCGCGCCGTGGACTGTGAAGAAATATATGGACGACGTGTTCACCGAAGGTCACGGCTCACTGTACGCCAGCGATGGCCGCACCCGTTCCGATGCCGCCAAAAAATACGGTTCCGGCGGTCTGATTCAGGGCAAAACCTATATGCTGTCGCTGACCTGGAATGCGCCGCTGGAAGCGTTCACCGAGAAAGAGCAGTTCTTCCACGGTGTCGGCGTTGATGGTGTTTACCTGCCGTTCCACAAAGCGAATCAGTTCCTCGGTATGGAAGCGCTGCCGACTTTTATCACCAATGACGTGATTAAAATGCCGGACGTACCGCGTTATATCGCAGAATATCGCAAGCATCTGGCGGAGATTTTTGCTTAACTGTGTAGCTGGACTTAGAAGGAGTTAGCCAATTATGTTGACAGTTATTGCCGAAATCCGTACCCGTCCCGGGCAGCATCATCGCCAGGCTGTACTCGATCAGTTCGCGAAAATCGTTCCTGTTGTGTTGCAGGAAGAGGGGTGCCACGGCTATGAGCCACTGGTCGATCACGCTGCCGGCGTTAGCTTCCAGGCTACTGCGCCGGATTCCATTATGATGGTGGAGCAGTGGGAAAGCGTGGCGCATCTTGAAGCTCACCTGCAAACGCCGCATATGAAAGCGTGGAGCGAAGCGGTCAAAGGCGACGTGCTGGAAACGCATATCCGCATCCTGCAAGCGGGTCTTTGAGAACGCGCCCCTCACCGCACGGCGAGGGGAAGTGACGAAAGCCGGATAAGCACAGCCGCTATCCGGCGTTTTTATTTCTACCAGTACAGTTTCCAGCTCTGCGAAAAGCGCGCCAGCGCCTCCACATAGAAGTAATCCCCCCAGCTACAACACTCATCCACCCCTTTATTGCCCGACAGATGATAGACCGAATGTTTCAGTAGCCCGGTCGTGGCTTCATTTTTTCCGGCCAGGTAGTGCTTACCCAGCGACGACATAATGCGCATCACCCACTGTTGATAACGCGCGCGATCGGGGTCAGTCACCGGTAGATGTTTAATCAGTTCCAGCAAGCCGCACACCGCAATCGCCGCCGAAGAGGAGTCGCGCAATGCATCGCTGCCCACCAGCGCCAGATCCCAGTGGCACACCGCATCTTCCGGTAAACGGTTGAGGAAGTAATTTGCCAGCCGTTTCGACAGCGCCACCATCTCTTTATCGCCAGTGTAGATAAAGCTCAGCAGGAAACCGTAAATCCCCCACGCCTGGCCGCGTGACCAGCAGGAGTCATCGGCATACCCCTGCTGCGTGTTGCCATAGCGCGGCGCACCGGTTTGCACGTCCATATAATAAGTGTGAAAGGTGGAAGCATCTTCGCGGATCAGGTATTTCGCCGCCTGCTGTACATGTACCTGCGCGGCCCGGGCAAAGCGCCGATCCCCGGTCTGCTCACTGGCCCAGTAGAGCAGCGGCAGGTTCATATTGCAGTCGATAATCATGCGACCGGCCTGATCGGAGTCCTGTAAATCGCCCCAGGCCTGAATGATTTGCGCTTTCTCGTGAAAGCGTTCCAGCAGCGCTTCGGCAGCCAGCAAGGCAAACCCGCGCGCCTCATGATTGCCGGTCAGACGCCAGGCGGCCACGCAGGAGAGCGTATATAAGAAACCCAAATCGTGCGTATTGGTATCGTGACGCCCGGCAATGCGCAGACCAAAAGAGCGCACATGGCGCTCAGCCATCGCGCGAAAAACGTCATCGCCGCTCATCTCCCACGCCAACCACAATTGCCCGGTCCAGAAGCTGGTGGTCCACTCAACATTTTCGGTCAGCGGGTAATACCCCTGGACGCAGGTTTCGGCGGGGAATTTATCACCGAAATCCGTTAAATGACGGCGAATCAGTTCAAGGGTATGCGCACGCGCGGAATCCAGTTCATCTTTAAACGACTGCACATCTATCGGCGTGCCCGGATAATCGCGTAACGTTTCCTCAGCGATTTTACTTAACATATTTCGATTCCTTGTTATTACAGAAAATAAGATCAGCGAGCTGCATTATCGCGGGCAATATCTAATGCTTGATGCTGTCGCCATTTGCTCTGACAGGCAGACAAGGTAAATAACGAAATAAAGGTAAAGCTCAGCGCAATACAGCCCATAATGATGTAGGTATTTTCAAAGCCGATACGGTCATACAATATTCCGGCCGGAGAAGAGACCACCACATTACCAACATACAGCATCGCCTGATAACCCAATAAATACATGGTGGCGTTAACTCGTTTATCGAAATGCTCGGCGATATATTTAAATACCGATACCAGCAGCAGGCAGATTTCCAGGCCGTACAGCGGTTTTAATACCGAAATCAGCAGATGCGATTCGCACAACCCGGAAATAATCAGCCGCGCGCCCACCACCAGCCCGACGATCAGTAACCCGCGTTTTGCTCCGATAAAATTCACGAACAGCGGGATCACCATATACATGACAAATTCCATGCCGGACTGCACCGTGCCCAGGTAACCAAACACCGCGTTGCCCTGGTGGATATCCGTAAAGAAGGTGACAAAGTAGCGGGAGAACTGCTGTTCGGCGATAAACATCATCCACGCCACGCCTGCGACATACAGGCAGAAAGCCCAGAACTTACGGTTACGTAACAGCGCGTAAACATCCGCCGGCACGATTTTCTCGTTCGTCAGCACGTCGCTGGCGTGGGCGGAGTGGATATTCACTTTCAGGCTCAGTAGCACCACCAGCATGATCAGCGAGGCAACAGAACCCATAATGAAGTTATAAGCCGGAGAGAGGTTAAACAGCAGGCCGGAAAATGACGACGCGACAGCCCAACCGAGCGATCCCCACATGCGGATTTGTCCGAACTCCATGCCGTTTAAGCGGCTGTAACGATCGGTATAGGATTCGCAGGCAGCGACGCCAGCATACCAGGCAAAACTTAAATAAATCGCGCCAACAATAATACCCACTAAGGTATTGGAAATAAGCAGCGGTTGATACACGTAAATAAAAAACGGGGCCATCAGCGCAGACATCAGCACAACAAAATAGAGCAAATATTTGCTCATGCCGATTTTATCCAGGATATAACCATATATCGGTTTCAGGATCACAGAAAATATCCCATTAATAGCAAATACAGTACCAATTATCGTTCCACTAAGATTGGCTTTTTGCCCCAACCAGATAGCCAACAAACCAATACTGGCGGACCAGGTAAAAAAGTAGAGGAATATAAATCCGCTGATTTTGTAATACTCTGTTTTATTATTAATAGCTATTCTTTCCATACTATCCTCGACGAAAGCATGTAGGGCTCAGAGATATATACCCGGCCGCAACCGGGCGTTTAATTAAAATGTAATAACGATTTTTTCCTGCGCGGGCGAGTAGATCACCAGCGCATGTTCTTCTATGAATAATTGCGGTAAGCGCGGGTGAAACGCCGGTTCTGTCACAGCCGCCTGTACCGCGCAGGCCAGCCATTGCCGGCCCGGCGTTATCGTGCCGCGCAGCACGGGAATGGAGGCGCAGGAGGCAAACATAATGCTGCTGTTCGGCGGCGTTACCACGCTGTCAGCTTCCCGCGGATTGTCAGCCAGCAGTTCGAAAATACCGCTGACGCCATTTTCCGCCACCACCAGACTGCCGTTTTGCTCATGACGATGCGAGGCTTTCAGCACGGCAAAACCGCCCTCGACGCTCTGTAAATGACGTGCAGAATCAATGCAATGCACGCGAATATGCCAGTCGTTGCAGGGAATAAGCCAGCTCGCGATCAGCACGTCATGCCACGGCGACCAGCGGGAGAAAATCGCCTGTGGGCTGACCACGACCTCGTCACACTCGCGGCGGCCACGGAAGTAGTTATCACCTTCACTGAGTAACAGCATCGAATCACAGGCGGCATGCTTGATACCATAGCGCCCACGTTCAATGGTGAAACCGAACCGGCTGGAGTAGGCAAATTTGGTGTATTTCGCCTCGGTATTGACGTAGTTGTTCAGTTCCAGCTGGCCGGACGTCAGCATCCAGACATGCCGTGACTGATCGGTATGCACGAGGATCTGCCCCGCAGGCGGAATAACGCGCTGTGGAGCCAACACGGGCAGCGGCAGCTCTTCCGCCCGCCAGAATAGGTGAGATTCCGGCAGCGCAAGGATCAAGAAGACTTTCAGCGCCCAGTAGGGCGAGCCCGGCGAGTTGTAGTCTTCACACATCGTCAGGTTCGGATAAGCAAAACCGAGCGTCAGGATGCCATCGCGATCGAAAATCGGCTGCCGTAGCCACCAGCGCAGATGGCGCAGGATCAGACCTTTCACCACGCCGGGCGAAAAAACCTCCAGCCCGGAGAACGCCACCGCACTCCAGAAAGCCACCATCGCAAAACGGTAGGTCAGGCTGCGGCCAAACGGCACCGACTCTCCTTCTGCCGCCGACATATAGATAAAGTCCTGTGCAAACAGGCTGGCTCGCTGGCGGATAATAGCCGCGCGTTCGGCATCCTCTTCCCCATTCAGCGTGGCGTAGATCAGGCCATAGAAATGGAACGCCATCGAAATGTAGTAATCCTTTGGTCGGCCAGGACCATCGGAATACCAGCCGTCGCCAAGGTAATAGGCATCCATCAGGTGAAAACGGTGCGCGATAGCTGCAGGCTCCCAGGGTAATCCGGCGCGTTTAAACCCCAGTTGCACCATGATGGCGAAGAAATTCCAGTTGCTATCGGGCATCTCAGCATCGGTGATTTGATTAAGCCACTGATGCAGGTTATGGGTCCCGGCCTCGCTGAATTTCACCGTCAGCTTCTCGCCGAGTAACGCCAGCCCCAGACCGTAGGTGGCCATCTCCACCAGCCGCTGATCGTACGGCCCGGTTTCTCCCCAGTAACCGGCACTTTGTGGATCGGTGCCGCGCTTAATGGCCGTCAGATATTTATCGCTGAACGTTTCCACATCGCCGCCCGCCATCAACGGAAACAGCCCCCACAACGCGCGGGATAGCCCCTCCATTTCGGCAATATCTACGCTGTAATGCGCGCTGGTTGCTCCCAGCGAAAATCGCGCTGCGCCCTGTGGAAACTGCTTATCCAGCGCGTCCAGCATCTGCGTCAACGCGCAGGCTACCTCCGCGCGGGATGACAATGGATTTGAGGTTTTCACTTCCGCCGCCTGCATAGGTTTCTCTCCCGTATCGTGTGGCAGAAGCATAGTGAATCGCCAGGAAGGGGAAATGTTAGCTCTGTCACACCGCTAAGCTTTAGCTGAACCCATTATTGAGGAAATTTAAAACTGTGGTTTATAAATAGCGTCACCGGGGAAAAAGTTGAGTTTGGTTGCACTATGGCAGACAACTGGCAAACAGAGAGACTGGAACTGATCACCCTCAACGATGCGGTTGCATCGTTCAGCCGCCTGTTTGCCAATACGGTGCGCTATCACCACTGGCATCAGTGCCTGGAAGTGCTGTACGTCGAGGAGGGATTTGGCGTGGTGATCGTCGATAATCGCCAGTACACCATGCGCCCTGGGCGGCTGTTTTTCTTTCCGCCGCTGACCATCCATAAAGTGATGGTCGATGAGCAGGCGCAGGCGAGTTATCGCCGCACTATCATTCATGTTGATCACCACGCTATCCTCCATTATTTCCGCGATTTCCCGCACAATCACCGACGTTTACAACGACTTTCTCAGCGCGGCGGCGCGGCGGTGGTGATAGATGCGGCAACCATTCATCCCCATATCGACCATCTGTTCAGCGGCTACGCCAGGCTGGCTGCCAGCACGAAACTGAACGGCGAACAGGTCGCTTGCCTGTTGTTGAATCTGCTGAGTATGTTGCCGGAAGAGAGTGAGAAATTACCAGAAGAAGGTTGCGGGATTGCCACGCCGGTTATGTTCTGGCTGGAAGAGAACTACCAGCAAAAATTCAGCCTGGGAAAGCTGGCGCAAGAGCTGGGGAAATCGCGCAGCTACATCTCGCGCCGCTTCCATGAAGAAACCGGCGAGCTGATTAACCACTATCTCAACACCATTCGCCTGCGCAAAGCCTGCGACTATCTGCTGCACAGCCCGCACAGCATTCGCGATATCGCCGCACGGGTAGGATTTTCTGACGTCACCTGGTTTATTAGCGCTTTCAGGAAAGGTATCGGTGAAACGCCGCTGCAATACCGTAAAAACCACGCATCGCAACGGCGCTGACTATTGCCCGTGGCGCACTTTTGTTATGGTGAGGAACTGATAATTCTGCGGAAAAAGACGTATGGAACGGCTGGATTGCGATCGCATGTTTGTGGCGGTGATGGAAACGGGCAGCTTTACCGGCGCGGCGCGGCGCTGCGGCACCAGCCACGGCCAGGCGTCGAAACTCATCTCCCGCCTGGAACAGGAGTTGGGCGTTAATCTGCTGCGACGCAGCACCCGCTCGCTGACGCCAACCGAAGTGGGGCTGGCCTATTATGACCGTATCCGCCAGTTGCTGATTGATTACGATGCGCTTAACGATGCAGTGCGCAACATTGCCAATGCACCCTCCGGCTTGTTGCGCATCTCTGCACCCGTCACGTTTGGGACTTCCCAGCTCACGCCCCATCTGGTGGCGTTTGCCCGCCTCTATCCAGAAATCGAACTGGATGTCAGCTTTGCTGACCGACTGGTCAACGTAGTGGATGAAGGGTTTGATGTTGCCCTGCGCATCGGCGCACTTTCCGACAGCAGCCTGGTGGCTCGCCGCCTGTGCGCGATCCGCAATGTGGTGGTCGCCTCGCCGGATTACCTTGCCCGGCAGGGTGAACCCACGCACTGGCAGCAGCTTGAGCAGCACAGCCTGATTGTTGATACCAATTTCCGCGATCCCTGGCACTGGCCTTTCCTCGATGAGCACAAACAACTGCATCTTCAGCCGGTGCGCGGACATAGTAAATTTTCCAACGCTGAAGTGTGCCTCGAAGCCGCCTGCGCCGGACTGGGCGTAGCGCGCATCCCGGTGTTTGTCGCCGGTAAGGCATTGAGAGAGCGGCGCATAAAACCGGTGCTCACGGCCTATGAAGCCCCACCGCTGGCGCTGTTCGCCGTTTATCCGCCCGCCCGCTACCTGGCGCAGAAATCCCGCGTGCTGATCGATTTTCTGGTGGACGCTTTCTCGCTGCAGCCGGAATGGGAACAGGGGTGGTGATAATTTCCAAAATGGAAATAAACATCCCTGTTTTACGCAGATAATTTTCCAGATGGAAAGACTATACACTCCTCTCATCAACTGACTGAGAGGAACACCACCATGTTTGACCAACGCACTACCCCGTATGCCGCACTGATTATGCGCCTGGCGCTCGGTATTCTGTTTCTGGCGCACTTTGGTCTGAAATTTTTCGCCTTCACCCCGGCGGGCACTGCGAAGTTCTTCGCCTCACTCGGTCTGCCAGGCTGGCTGGCGTATATCACCATGGCGGTTGAACTGGTAGGGGCGATTGCCCTGATCCTCGGTGTTTACGCACGTATTGTGGCGATTGTGCTGATCCCAATTCTGCTCGGTGCGATCTTCACCGTTCACGGCCCGGCCGGTTTCTTCTTTACTAACCCGAACGGCGGTTGGGAATTCCCGGCCTTCTGGATTGTTGGTCTGTTAACACTGGCGCTGACGGGCGACGGCAAATTTGCCCTGAAACCCACCCCGGTAAAAGGCTAACGGAGGCGGCATGCTGATTGAGGGTAAATGGACGGCCGACTGGCACCCGGTTCAGGCCACCGACGAGAAAGGCGGTTTTGTTCGCCAGACCTCCAGCTTTCGCCACTGGGTGACCCCGGACGGAGCGCCCGGTATCACCGGCGAAGGCGGATTTATCGCCGAACCTGGCCGCTACCATCTGTATGTGGCGCTCATTTGCCCCTGGGCCTCGCGCACGCTGATTGCCCGCAAGCTGAAAGGGCTGGAACCGGTGATCAGCGTGTCAGTGGTTGAACCGTGGCTGCTGGATGAAGGCTGGCACTTTGGCGACTACCCAGGCGCCAACCGTGACACACTGAATCAGGCCGAATGGCTGCACCAGCTCTATACCCGCGCCGACCCGCGCTTTACCGGGCGCGCAACGGTGCCGGTGCTGTGGGATAAGCAAACCCACACCATCGTCAATAACGAGTCGGCCGACATTGTTCGCATGCTGAACAGCGGCTTTGGTTCGCTGGCAAACAACGCGGTCGATCTCTATCCGGCGCACCTGCGCGATGAGATCGACCAGTTGAATGCGGAGATCTACCCGAACCTCAATAACGGGGTTTATCGCGCCGGTTTTGCCACCACTCAGTTGAGTTACGAAGAAGCAGTGAACGATGTGTTCAGCCAGCTTGATAAGCTGGAAAACCACCTCGCCCAGCGCACGTTCCTGTGCGGCACGCAACTTACCGAGGCAGATATTCGCCTGTTCGTTACGCTGATTCGCTTCGATGCGGCTTACCACGGATTGTTTAAATGCAATCTTCGTAAGCTGGCGGAGTACCCGCATCTGGATCGCTATCTGCGCGAGATGCTGGCGGTTCCTGGTATTCGCGAGACGGTGAATATTGACCATATCAAGCAGGGTTATTACTCGATTAAAGCCCTCAACCCCAATGGTATTGTTCCGCAAGGGCCGGATTTACGCGCTTACGGGCTGTGACAGGAAGCGATAATGAAAAAATTGATTGTGCTGTTGCATGGCGTCGGTAGCCGTGGCTCGGATTTGCAAGGTCTGGGGAAATACTGGTCGCAAACTCTCGACGATGTGATTATCGCCACGCCGGACGGGCCGTCGCCTTTTGATATGGGGCCGGGTTTCCAGTGGTTCAGCGTTAACGGTATCACCGATGAAACGCGCGCCGCGCGGATTGCCGAAGCCCGCAGCACCTTTAATGCCACCATCAATGGCCTGCTGGAGAAACACGATGTGCAGCCCGGACGAGACAAGCTGGTGCTGAGCGGTTTTTCGCAAGGGGCGATTATGTCGCTGGATGCACTGGTCAACGCCCGGTGTCCGCTGGCAGCTGTGGTGGCGTTTTCCGGTCGTCTGGCCTCGGCACAGCCATGGCAGCCTGCGCCGCACACGCCAGTGCTGCTGGTGCACGGTGTGAGCGATCCGGTGATTCACTATCAGCAGAGCCAGCACGCTGCCGAACTGCTTGGCGCGGCGGGTGTCGATGTTGATACCTATTTTGAGCCCGGCGTGCCACACACCATTACGGCGAACGGCGCGATGAAAGCAGCGAACTTCCTGCTGCCGCTGCTTAACCGCGTAGATTAAGAGACAAAAAGGGATGCCGCCCGGCATCCCTTGTCTTACGCCACCAGTTGCTGCATGACTTTGATAAACGCGGCTGTCACCTGCTCTTCCTGCGCGTGATGCCCCGCTTCAATCACCCAGCGTCCTCCGGTCATCACCCTTTTTATCGGGTTCGTCGAACAGGCGAAAATCCAGCGATTCAGACGTTCACGATCGCCTGCGGCAGCAAGGAAAGGATCGCGGCTGTCGAGCAACAGCATATCCGCGCGATGGCCGGTCGCCAGTTGACCAATCGCCTGCCCCAGCGCGCGGCGTCCGCCCTGCAATGCGCCCTGATACAGCACATTGCCGATATAAGGTTCATCCGGCAGATGGAGCAAGTTGCGCCGCCGTTTGTTTAACCGTTGCCCGTACTCAAACCAGCGCAAATCCTCGCTGACGCTGACGCTGATATGGCTGTCGGAGCCAATCCCCCAACGCCCGTGTTGCGCAAGATAGTCCGGCCCTGGGAAAATACCGTCACCAAGATTGGCTTCAGTGGTCAGGCACAGGCCCGCCACTGCGCCTGAAGCAGCAATTTGTTGGGTTTCCTGCGGCGTAAGGTGCGTGGCGTGAATCAGACACCACTGCTCATCCACCGGCATATGCTGGTAAAGCCACTCCACTGGACGCAGCCCGGACCAGGCTACGCAGTCATCGACCTCTTTTTGCTGCTCGGCAATATGAATATGTACCGGCTGCGATTGCGGACAGGCTTTGAGCACATTCTGCATCTGCTCCGACGTAACGGCCCGTAGCGAGTGGAAGCACAGCCCGGTACGCTGCATCGGCTCAGCGGCAAGCTGCGACGTCAGCGCCTCATGCAGCGCCAGATAGCCTTCCGTATCGTGAATAAAGCGGCGCTGCCCGGTGGTCGCTGGCTGCCCGCCAAAACCGGCGAAGCTGTAAAGCACTGGCAGCAATGTCAGGCCAATGCCCGCTGTTTTCGCCGCTTGCGAAATACGCAACGCCAGCTCGGCTGGCCGCGCATAAGGTTTTCCGCCGCGATCGTGGTGCAAATAGTGAAACTCGGCAACCGAGGTATAACCGGCCTTCAGCATTTCGATGTACAGATAGCTGGCGATGGTTTCCAGCTGTTCGGGGGTGATTTTATCCACCAGCCGGTACATCAAATCGCGCCATGTCCAGAAGCTGTCTGCCGAATCGCCCACCACTTCGGTCAGCCCGGCCATTGCGCGCTGAAACGCATGCGAATGCAGGTTTGGCATGCCCGGCACCAGGAAACCGTCCAGGCGAATCGTGTTATCGTCTGGCTGACTACCACTTTCCAGCGCGGTGATAATACCCTGTGCGGAAACCGTAATGCGGACATTCTCCGCCCAGCCCTGCGGCAACAATGCTTTCGCCGCGAAATATACCGTCATATTGCCTCTCACCGCCTGCCGCTACCGAAGATGTATATACATGTTTATATATATACATCCAATTGTGCGTAGAGTAAACTTCAACGGTCATCCGGCCGAGGAAAGGGTTAATGGAGCAAAGCGAAATTTTTAAAGCAGCCGCAGGCGAGACGCATCTCGATCAGCCCGCCCCTTTCTATGAAAGGGTGAAGAGCATGATCAAAACCAATATCCACAGCGGCGCCTGGCCAGTGAATTACCGCGTGCCGTCCGAAAGCGAGCTGGTCAGTCAGTTTGGCTACAGCCGGATGACCATTAACCGTGCGCTGCGTGAACTGACCGCCGAAGGGCTGCTGGTGCGCATGCAGGGCGTTGGCACCTTTGTCGCCGAAGTTCGCGGGCAGTCGGCGCTGCTGGAAATCAACAACATTGCCGATGAGATTGCCAGCCGCGGCCATCGCCATCACGCCAGAGTGCTGGAACTGACCCAACTGCATGCAGATGCCCAGCAAGCGCTGTCCTTTAATTTACCGAAAGGTAGCCGCCTGTTTCATTCGCTGATTTGTCATTATGAAAACGGCGTTCCGGTGATGCTTGAAGACAGGCTGGTGAATGCGCTGATTGTGCCGGACTATCTGCAACAGGATTTCACCCGCATCACCCCAAATGCCTATCTTTCTTCCATCGCGCCGATTGTCGAGGGCGAGCATATTATCGAAGCCGTGAACGTGCCCCGCAGCGAGTGCGTTTATCTGGAAATCGATGAGCACACCCCTTGCCTGCAAGTGAACCGCCGCACCTGGACCGGTCGTCAGGACAAGAAAATCGTCACCACCGTGCGCCTGGTCTATCCGGGTTCGCGCTACCGCCTGGAAGGAAGCATGCGCAAATGAGGCAACTGCCTTATAGCGGATACGCTGAGATGCGCTGGAAAAATGGCCTGGGTGTCACCCATGAGGTGTGCCGTTTCCCCGCCAGTGAACAGTATGACTGGCGCATATCGGTTGCGACGATCCGCGAAGACGGCGCGTTCTCACGTTTCTCCGGTTACCTGCGAAATATCAGCGTGCTGGAAGGCGAAGGCATGTTTCTGACGGTTGATGACCAGCGCAGCGCGTTAATTCCACTGTTTCAGGCGACGGATTTTAGCGGAGACAGCGCGGTGTTTTGCGAGGTTGTCGGCGGGCCGTTACTCGATTTCAACGTGATTTATCGCCGTGAAACCACCCAGGCAACAGTGCGCTGGCTGCACGATGGCGCATGGCGACATCAACAGGGAACGATGCTGCTGTTCAACGCCGGAAATTTGCTTGATGTTACCGTCGAAGGTGAACGCCATACCCTGCAACATTACGACAGCCTGCGAATCGATAACCCGGCGACGGTTACCGTCCACGCAGACAGCGACACGCTTTTCGCCTGCGTGACGCTGACATCCCGCTAACGCGCGGTAAACTGCGGCGTCTGCCTGTTCTGAAACGCCGGTAAGCTGCTGAGATGCACGTTAGTGATACGATCAGAACGTACCTGTAATGCCGTGCTCAGTTGCGCGATAGCCAGCGCCAGCGGCGTACCGTTGCCGTTGCCGTTGCCGTTGCCGTTGCCGTTGCCGTTGCCACCAGGCAAAATTACCAGCGCATAGTCTTCAATTAAAAACACCGGGTTGTCGGTCACCTAATTGAGTTCGATGGTGACGATATGACGGCGATGTAAAAATACCTCATGTGCATTCTTGTATGTACAACTAAAAAATCATGAGCCATAACGTAACCGCAACATACATCCATAAAAAATACATTAAAAAAACAATAAAATAGCAATATAAAATTAGCTTAATCAGGCAGATTAAGCCTGCTGATTAGCCCTGCCCACTCGCCACAAAACGGCAAACAAATGCACTTAAAACGATCATTTTTCTGCCGTCAGGCACAATAACAGCGCAACAAAGCGCGCTAAAATCCTTTCCTTCAGCGCAACACAAAAGACCATTAACAACAACTAACTGTTTTACATGAAAAATAAATAAATAGATCAAAACGGCACCATATGTGCTTATCATGTATATACAAGACGTGTACAACAGCATTGCAACGTCAGTAAGCATTTATTCTGCTATCAAACAAAGAAGGTAAACCGCATGAGTAGTGAATTTTCCCGTTATCGTGATGTTGAGATCAGAGCGCCGCGCGGCACGACATTGAATGCGAAAAGCTGGCTGACCGAAGCGCCGCTACGCATGCTGATGAACAACCTTGATCCCGAAGTCGCGGAAAACCCGAAAGAGCTGGTGGTTTACGGGGGGATTGGACGGGCAGTGCGTAACTGGGAGTGCTTTGACAAAATGGTGGAAGCGCTGAAGCAGCTTAACGATGACGAAACGCTGCTGGTGCAGTCCGGCAAACCGGTCGGCGTGTTTAAAACCCACAGTAATGCGCCGCGCGTACTGATCGCAAACTCCAACCTGGTTCCCCACTGGGCTAACTGGGAGCACTTCAACGAACTGGACGCCAAAGGGCTGGCGATGTACGGCCAGATGACCGCAGGCTCCTGGATCTATATCGGCAGCCAGGGGATCGTTCAGGGCACGTATGAAACCTTCGTCGAAGCGGGTCGCCAGCACTATGACGGTTCATTGGTTGGCCGCTGGGTGCTGACTGCTGGTCTGGGCGGTATGGGCGGCGCACAGCCGCTGGCCGCTACGCTGGCGGGCGCCTGCTCGCTGAACATTGAGTGTCAGCAATCCCGCATCGACTTCCGCCTGCATACCGGTTATGTGGATGAGCAGGCAACGGATCTGGACGATGCGCTGGTGCGTATTGCACGCTACACCCGTGAAGGCAAAGCTATCTCTGTTGCGCTGCACGGTAATGCGGCGGAAATCTTACCTGAACTGGTTAAACGTGGTGTTCGTCCGGATATCGTGACCGATCAAACCAGCGCCCACGATCCGCTGAACGGCTATCTGCCGATTGGCTGGCAGTGGGAAGAGTATCGCGAACGAGCGAAGGCGGAGCCAGCGGTAGTGATTCAGGCGGCGAAAGCTTCAATGGCGGAGCACGTTAAAGCGATGCTCGCCTTCCAGCAGCAAGGCATTCCAACCTTCGATTATGGCAACAATATTCGCCAGATGGCGAAAGAGATGGGCGTCAGCAACGCCTTCGATTTCCCGGGTTTTGTGCCCGCCTATATTCGTCCGCTGTTCTGCCGCGGTATCGGGCCGTTCCGCTGGGCCGCACTCTCCGGCGATCCGGAAGATATCTATCGCACCGATGAAAAGGTGAAAGAGTTGATCGTGGATGATACACATCTGCACCGCTGGCTGGATATGGCGAAAGAGCGCATCAGTTTCCAGGGCCTGCCAGCACGTATTTGCTGGGTTGGTCTGGGACAGCGCGCGCGTCTGGGGCTGGCGTTTAACGAAATGGTGCGGCGCGGCGAAGTCTCGGCACCGATTGTCATTGGCCGCGATCACCTGGACTCCGGCTCCGTTGCCAGCCCGAACCGCGAAACCGAAGCGATGAAAGATGGCTCCGATGCGGTTTCCGACTGGCCGCTGCTGAACGCATTACTTAATACTGCCAGCGGCGCAACCTGGGTTTCCCTGCACCACGGCGGCGGCGTCGGCATGGGCTTCTCACAGCATTCGGGGATGGTTATCGTCTGCGATGGCACGGATGAAGCGGCAGAACGTATCGCCCGCGTACTGCATAACGATCCGGCTACGGGCGTGATGCGCCATGCCGATGCAGGCTATGATTCCGCTGTCGCCTGTGCCAAAGAGCACGGCCTCAACCTGCCGATGATTGCAAAGTAAAACCGGCGGCGCGGTGATTGCCGCGCCGAACCATGACGGGAGAACGCGGATGCGCATTTTATGGCGTCACTGCCAGATTGCCACCATGGAAGCGGGCAAATACAACCTGATCCCGCACGCGGCGATGATCACTGATGGCCCGCGCATTGTATGGCTGGGCGAAGAGGGAACGCAGCCGGACGATGCGATTGATCGTGAAGTGGATCTGCACGGACGGCTGGTTACGCCAGGGCTGATCGATTGCCATAGCCATAGCGTGTTTGGCGGCGATCGCAGCCAGGAGTTTGAGATGCGGCTCAACGGCGCGAGTTACGCGGAGATCGCCGCAACAGGCGGCGGCATTATCAGTACCGTGAATGCCACCCGTAACGCCAGCCAGCAACAACTGCTGGAAAGTGCCCGCAAGCGCATTCACGCGCTGCGCAAAGACGGCGTTACCACGCTTGAGATCAAATCCGGCTACGGCCTTAGCTTCACCGATGAAGGCAAAATGTTGCAGGTGATCCGCGCGCTTGGCGCAGAGATGCCGCTCACTATCTTCAGCACCTGTCTCGCGGCGCATGCATTGCCTGGCGAGTATCAGGGACGCGCCGACGAATACATTGACGAAATTTGCCAACGCTGGCTGCCCATCTGGCACGCACAAGGGCTGGTCGATGCGGTCGATGCTTTTTGTGAACATCTGGCCTTTTCACCGCAACAAGTGGAGCGGGTCTTCCACAAAGCACAGCAGCTTGGCTTACCGGTAAAACTGCATGCCGAACAGCTTTCACTGCTGCACGGCGCAGGCCTGGCTGCCCGCTACAACGCACTTTCCGCCGATCACCTGGAGTATTTGTGTGAAGAGGATATCGCGCTGATGTCGCAGCACGGCACCACTGCCGTTCTGCTGCCGGGCGCCTTTTACTTTTTGCGCGAAAGCCAGCAGCCGCCCGTGGCGCTGCTGCGTCAGCACCAGGTGCCGATGGCCATTTCCAGCGATCTGAACCCGGGCACATCACCGGTATTGTCTCTGCGACTGATGATGAATATGGCCTGCACGTTGTTCCGTCTGACACCTGAAGAAGCGCTGGCGGGAGTGACCTGTCATGCCGCCCGCGCATTAGGTATCAACGATCGCTGCGGTACGCTACAGGCGGGTAAAGAGGCCAGTTTTATCGCGTGGGATGTCGCTCATCCGGCAGAACTCAGCTACTGGCTGGGTGGAGCTCTGTCGAAACAGGTTATTTATCAGGGGGAGGAAGTGTGGCATGACTAACGAATTCGAATTACATCAGGGTCGGCTGCCGCTGCTGGTCAGCATGCCCCATCCCGGCACGCAATTGACACCGGAGATCGCTGGCGCTCTTACCGCGCGGGCGCAGCGCCTGGAGGATACGGACTGGCATATTCCGCTGCTGTATCAGCCGATTCGCGAGCTTGGCGCCAGCGTGCTGAGCGCCAATTATTCCCGCTATGTAGTGGATTTAAACCGCCCGGCGAATGACAAACCGCTATACAGCACAGCGACCACCGGCCTGTTCCCGGGGACTTTTTTTGACGGCGAGCCGCTGTTCGAAGCGGGCAAAGCGCCGGATGACGCCACGAAAGCCGCCATTTTGCACAACATATGGCAGCCTTATCACCAGGCGCTGGCGCAGGAGCTGGCGAGGTTGCGCGACACCTTCGGCTACGTGTTGCTGTGGGATGCGCACTCCATCAAATCGGTGGTTCCGCGTTTGTTTGAGGGCAAACTGCCGGATCTGAATTTCGGCACTGCCGATGGGGCAAGCTGCGCGCCGGAGCTGAGCCGCGCATTGCTGGACTGCTGCGACGCGTTTCCGCGCTACACCAAAGTGCTCAACGGCCGCTTTAAAGGAGGGTATATCACCCGCCATTACGGTGCACCGCAACAAAACATCCATGCGGTGCAACTGGAAGTGGCGCAGTGCTGCTACATGGATGAGGTGAGCTTTGCATTCTCCGAAGAGAAGAGCGAACGCTTTCGCGAACTGCTGAGTGCCCTGATAAACACGGCGCTTGCATGGGGCGACCAAAACCTGAGCCGTTAAGTAAAAAGGGATGCGCTAAGCATCCCTGTTTCGTGATGGGATTTATCAGGCTTCGATATTGGCCATGTCGCCTTTTTCTTGCAGCCAGTTGCGGCGATCTTCCGAACGCTTTTTGGCAAGCAGCATATCCATCATGGCGGTGGTTTGCTGCTCATCTTCATCGCTGATGATCAGTTGCACCAGACGGCGGGTGTTCGGATCGAGCGTGGTTTCACGAAGCTGCATCGGGTTCATTTCACCCAGCCCTTTAAAGCGCTGCACGTTCGGTTTGCCTTTCTTACGCTTCAACTGCTCCAGCACCCCGGTTTTCTCTTCTTCCGTCAGTGCGTAATATACCTCTTTGCCGAGGTCGATACGGTACAGCGGCGGTAGCGCCACGTAAACATGACCATGCTTTACCAGCGCGCGGAAGTGACGCACGAACAGCGCGCACAGCAGCGTGGCAATGTGCAGACCATCGGAATCTGCATCGGCGAGGATACAGATCTTGCCATAGCGCAGCTGACTGAGATCGTCGCTGTCCGGATCGATACCGATCGCCACGGAAATGTCGTGCACTTCCTGTGAGGCCAGCACTTCGTCCGAAGAGACTTCCCAGGTGTTCAGGATCTTACCTTTCAGCGGCATGATCGCCTGATATTCGCGATCGCGCGCCTGCTTGGCGGAGCCGCCCGCCGAATCCCCTTCAACGAGAAACAGCTCGGTACGGTTCAGATCCTGAGCGGTGCAGTCCGCCAGTTTTCCCGGCAGCGCCGGACCGCTGGTCAGCTTTTTACGCACCACTTTTTTGGCGGCGCGCATGCGGCGCTGGGCGCTGGAAATCGCCATTTCGGCCAGCAGTTCAGCAATCTGAATATTCTGATTCAGCCACAGGCTGAAGGCATCTTTCACCACACCGGAGACAAACGCGGCGCACTGACGGGAGGAAAGGCGCTCTTTAGTCTGCCCGGCAAACTGCGGATCCTGCATTTTTACCGACAACACATACGCGCAACGTTCCCAGATATCTTCCGCCGAAAGCTTCACACCGCGCGGCAGAATATTGCGGTATTCGCAGAACTCTCGCATGGCATCCAGCAGCCCCTGGCGCAGGCCGTTAACGTGCGTTCCGCCCTGCGGGGTCGGGATCAGGTTAACGTAGCTTTCCGTCAGCAGCTCGCCGCCTTCTGGCAGCCACAGCAGCGCCCAGTCCGCCGCTTCGGTTTCAGCAGAGAAATTGCCAATAAACGGTTTTTCTGGCAGCGTCGGCAGGCCGTTGACCGCTTCGCACAGGTAGTCGTTCAGGCCATCCTGATAACACCAGCGCTGCTCGGCGTTGTTCACTTCATCTTTGAAGAGAATTTCCACGCCGGGGCAGAGTACGGCTTTTGCTTTCAGCAGATGCGTCAAACGGGAAACCGAGAAACGCGGGCTGTCAAAGAAGGACTCATCCGGCCAGAAATGGACGCTGGTTCCGGTATTGCGTTTGCCGCAAGTACCGATAATGTGCAAATCTTCGGCCTTTTCACCATTTTCAAACGCAATGCTGTGAATTTGTCCGTCACGTTTTACCTGCACTTCCACGCGACGCGACAGGGCGTTCACCACGGAAATGCCCACGCCATGCAAGCCACCGGAGAACTGATAGTTCTTATTTGAGAATTTACCGCCCGCGTGCAGACGGCATAGGATCAGCTCAACGGCCGGAACACCCTCTTCCGGGTGAATGTCCACCGGCATGCCGCGCCCGTCGTCGATAACTTCCAGCGATTGGTCGGCGTGCAGGATCACCTCCACGCGTTTGGCGTGCCCGGCCAGCGCCTCATCGACACTGTTATCAATGACTTCCTGCCCGAGGTGGTTTGGGCGCGTGGTATCGGTGTACATCCCCGGACGGCGGCGAACCGGCTCAAGCCCGGTGAGTACCTCTATGGCATCAGCGTTATAGGATTGCGTCATGGTTTGTTCGTAGATAGTGACCGCATCGTTTCCCTGTCGGCTCAATGCAGCCCAAGGAAATCGATAATCTGTGTGAAATGATTCTCAAAGCCTACAAAGGCATGATTCCCGCCCTCTTCTACAGTCTGGCGACAGGCATCGTAATAGGCCACCGCCTGGCGGTAATCGAGCACTTCATCCCCGGTTTGTTGCAGCAGCCAGATAAGGTCCGGCGCGTCAAGCGGGTCAACTTGCATCACTTTGAGCTCGTAAATATGGCGAGACTCTAGCACATATTGCTCCCCAGTGTAGGGATTCTCGTTATTGCCGAGGTAATCGGCCAGTAACTCAAACGGACGCACCGCCGGATTGATCACCACCGCTGGCAACATAAAGCATTGCGAGAGCCAGGTTGCGTAGTAACCGCCCAGCGACGATCCGACGACGCCAAGCTGACGCCCGCCTTGTTCAAGCACCAGCGACTCCAGCAATTCGGCAGCGGCGGCGGGATAAGGCGGCAACTGCGGCACCAGCACTTCGATGTCGGGATAGTGCTGCGACAACCATTGCGACAACTGTGTGGCCTTCGCCGAACGCGGCGAACTGTTAAAGCCATGCAGATAGAGAAGAGTGGACATTAGTAGCCTTCTGAAGCCGTATCGGGGCGGAACTGCGTGCTCTCCAGCCGGCAGACTTCAGTATGTAGCGTTCCGTCATCGTAGAGATCCAGCCAGCGCCAGCCCGGTGCAATGGTATCGAGCGTAAAGTTGGCGCAGTGCGGTTTGAACTGCACGCAGGTTGACGGCGTCGCCAGCAGGCGGCGGCCATTCCAGTCGAGATCCAGATCCTGGTGAATATGCCCGCACAGCAGGTGGCGCACTTTTGGGAAGCGCTGAAGCACATTATTCAGTTCGCCCGCGTTACGCAGGCTGTGCTGATCGAGCCAGCTACAACCGGATGGCAGCGGATGATGGTGAAGCAACAGCAAGGTGTGCCGCTCCGGGCTGTCGGAGAGTTTATTCTCCAGCCACTCAAGCTGAAATTCACTCAATTCACCATGCGGGACGCCAAATACCTGGCTGTCCAGCAGCAGAATTTGCCAGCGTTCACCGATAAATACGCGTTTTGCAGGGGATATTCCCGCATCCTGCAATGCGCTGTACATGGCGGGCTGGAAATCGTGATTACCCGGTAACCAGACGCAAGGCGCAGTGAATCTTGCGATGCCTTCAGCAAAATGCTGATAAGCCGCAGCAGAGTGATCCTGTGCCAGGTCACCGGTGGCGACGATCAGATCGCAAGGGCACTGCTGGGCCTGGATAGCCTCCAGTACCGCCTGATAACTTTCCCAGGTATTAACCCCTAACAGCGTCTCGTGCTTTTCGGCAAACAGGTGAGAATCAGTAATTTGTAAGACCCTGACTCTGGACTCACCGGCCAGAGAGAGGTTTAACAGGCTTTCCAAATGGTGTCCTTAGGTTTCATGACGCTAACAAACCGGAATCGCCATTGCTCCATGTGCTAAACAGTAACGTAGCCAATCGGCCAGAAACTGATTAATTTGATGCTTTTCGTCGCGTTGATGCAACTTTTTATTAGGATAATCATAACGCGCTTTGAAACGAAAGATCTGCTGACTTGAACACACTTCAGCGACCATCGCGTCGTGGTACAAGCGTACCGTCATGGACGGCAGGCTCCAGTAACTCACGGCAGGCACCGTCTGTTCAATTTCCACCAACGTCGTATAACGCGTCGCTTCTACTATTGTTAACCGGTATTGCGCGTTAGTCACCTGATAGCTCACCGTTTGGCCCGCTTCATCATTACGCGGCAACAGACGACGCAACTGAGCGAAATTGGTTTCGCACAGGCGCATCATTTCAGGGAAGTCAGGTGTATAGCGCTTCATTTTTTCCACTCGTTTCGTAAGTTCTCATGATGCAGTTGCAGCCATTGCAGGGCGATGACAGATGCTGCGTTATCGATTCTCCCCTCTTCTACCCACTGGTAAGCCTGCTCCCGACTCACCACATGAACCCGAATATCTTCGTTTTCATCCACCAGACCATGAACACCTTCGGCCTGGGTGGCATCCACTTCACCGACAAAGACGGCGGAACGCTCGCTGGTGCCGCCTGGACTTGCCAGATAGCTCAATACTTTTTTTGCGCGCCCAACGGTTAACCCCGCTTCTTCGACAACTTCACGGCGCACAACGTCTTCTTCGCTTTCACCCTCTTCAATCATACCGGCGACCATCTCCAGCAACCACGGGCTTTCGCTGGTATCGAATGCCGCAATACGGATCTGTTCGATCAGCACAACTTCGTCGCGTACTGGGTCAAAGGGTAGCAAGACTGCTGCGTGGCCGCGTTCAAAAATTTCACGGCGCACTTCGCCGCTCATTTCACCATTAAATAAACGGTGGCGAAAACGGTAAAGATCGAGCGAAAAAAAACCGCTGTACAGCGTTTCTCGTGCAATAATTTCTACATCGTTTTTTGTGAAAGTCACTGGGGATATTACTGGCTTATTCATTGGCGGCATCTCATTCGAAATAATGACAAAACTGTAGATTTCAAGCCTGTTTAATTATCGTTTCAAGCGCTATGTGATAGATTGGTGCAAATTTACGCCAATGGCACGTAACGCCAAGCTTAAGCGGTGTCCGTTTCTGCTAGAATCGGCGATTATTTTTTCCCAATTTAGACCAGCGCTAATACTGCTTCACAACAAGGAATGCAAATGAAGAAATTGCTCCCCCTCCTTATCGGTCTGAGCCTGACGGGTTTCAGCACCATGAGCCAGGCAGAAAACCTGCTGCAGGTTTATCAGCAGGCACGCTTAAGTAACCCGGACCTGCGTAAATCCGCAGCGGACCGCGACGCTGCTTTCGAGAAAATTAACGAAGCGCGCAGCCCGTTACTGCCTCAGCTCGGTTTGGGTGCAGATTACGATTATGCCAACGGCTACCGTGACAGCAAAGGCGTGAACTCCAACGCTACCAGCGCTTCTCTGCAATTGACGCAGACCATTTTTGATATGTCAAAATGGCGTGCGCTGACGTTACAGGAAAAAACCGCAGGTATTCAGGATGTGACCTGGCAGGCCGACCAGCAAACGTTGATTCTTAACACCGCGACGGCCTACTTCAACGTACTGAGTGCGATCGACGCCCTTTCCTACACCGAAGCGCAGAAACAGGCGATCTATCGCCAGTTGGATCAAACCACTCAGCGTTTCAATGTCGGCCTGGTCGCCATTACCGACGTACAGAACGCTCGTTCACAGTATGATACCGTACTGGCGAATGAAGTCACCGCGCGTAATAACCTCGACAACGCGGTGGAAGCACTGCGTCAGGTTACCGGCAACTACTATCCGGAACTGGCGTCGCTGAATGTCGACAATTTCAAAACGAACAAGCCGCAGGCGGTTAATGCGCTGCTGAAGGAAGCGGAAAACCGTAACCTGACGCTGCTGCAGGCGCGTTTGAGCCAGGATCTGGCCCGCGAGCAAATCCGCCAGGCGCAGGATGGCCATCTCCCGACCCTGAACCTGACTGCCTCCACGGGTGTATCTAACACGTCCTACAGCGGTTCAAAAACCAATACGTCGCAATATGATGATGTGAATGCCGGTCAGAACAAAGTCGGCCTGAGCTTCTCACTCCCCCTGTATCAGGGCGGTCAGGTGAATTCGCAGGTGAAACAGGCGCAGTACAACTTTGTTGGCGCAAGTGAACAACTGGAAAGCGCGCATCGCAGCGTCGTACAGAACGTGCGCTCCTCTTTCAACAACGTGAACGCGTCTATCAGCAGCATCAACGCCTACAAACAAGCAGTTGTTTCTGCCCAAAGCTCTCTGGATGCGATGGAAGCAGGTTACTCCGTGGGTACGCGTACCATTGTTGATGTGCTGGATGCGACAACCACGTTGTATAACGCCAAGCAACAGCTCTCAAGCGCACGTTACAACTACCTGATTAATCAGCTGAATATCAAATCAGCATTGGGTACGCTGAACGAACAGGATCTGCTGGCGCTGAACAATACGCTGGGTAAAAACATCTCTACCACGCCGGAAAGCGTGGCACCGGAGAACACGCAGCAGGACGCCAGCGTTGATAACTTCAACGGCAACGTACAGCCTGCCGTAGCACGTACCAAAGCTAAACGCTAATCAGCACCGATCCGCAGCGGGGGCAATTTAGCCCCCGTTTTTACGTAAGGCAACGTAAAGGCCTACCCTCCTCGCTTTAATTTCAACCACTCATCCTCTATCCTGAGCGTTTTACATATGCCTTTGGGATCCAGGAAGATAACAATGAAACGGACAAAAAACATTCAACACGCGACGTTCCGCAAAAGCTGGAGCGCACGTCATTTAACGCCTGTTGCACTGGCGGTGACTGCCGTTTTCATGCTGGCGGGCTGTGAAAAAAGCGACGAAACGGTTTCCCTGTACCAGAATGCGGACGATTGTTCGTCAGCAAACCCGGGGAAAAGCGCGGAGTGTAAAACCGCTTACAACAACGCGCGGAAAGAAGCTGAGCGTACGGCACCGAAGTACGCAACGCGCGAAGACTGTGTTGCTGAATTTGGTGAAGGCCAGTGTCAGCAGACCCCTGTTCAGGCAGGCACGGCACCGGAAAATCAGGCACAGGCACAATCCGGCGGCAGCTTTTGGATGCCGCTGATGGCGGGCTATATGATGGGCCGCCTGATGGGCGGTGGCGCAGGTTTTGCCCAGCAACCGCTGTTCAGCTCGCGTAATCCGGCAAGCCCTGCTTATGGTCAGTACACCGATGCATCCGGTAAAGGCTATGGCGCAGCACAGCCAGGCCGCACCATGACCGTACCGAAAACGGCCATGGCGCCAAAACCGGCGACCACAACTACGGTGACCCGTGGCGGCTTCGGTGAGTCTGTCGCGAAACAGAACACGATGCAGCGTCGCGTAAGCGGTACGCCAACCCGCTCAATGGGCGGTTAATGATCATGGAAAGAATCGCAATTACCGAGCGCCCGGACTGGCGCGAAAAAGCCACTGAATATGGTTTTAATTTTCACACCATGTATGGAGAACCGTATTGGTGTGAAGAAGCGTACTACAAGCTGACGCTTGCTCAGGTCGAGAAGCTGGAAGAAGTGACTGCCGAGCTGCACCAGATGTGCCTGAAAGTGGTGGAAAAAGTGGTTGCCAGCGACGAGCTGATGGCCAAATTCCGCATGCCAAAACACACCTGGGGCTTTGTACGCCAGTCCTGGGCAACGCAGCAACCCTCGCTCTACTCGCGTCTCGATCTCGCCTGGGATGGAGTGGGCGAACCCAAATTGCTGGAGAATAATGCAGATACGCCGACATCTCTGTATGAAGCTGCTTTTTTCCAGTGGATCTGGTTGGAAGACCAGCTTAACGCCGGAAACCTACCAGCGGGTAGCGATCAATTCAACAGCCTGCAAGAGCAGCTCATTGCGCGTTTCGCCGAGCTTCGCGAGCAGCACGGTTTCCAGTTGCTGCACTTCACTTGCTGCCGGGATACCGTTGAAGATCGCGGTACCGTGCAGTATTTGCAGGATTGCGCGGCAGAAGCGGAACTGGCATCGGAGTTCCTCTATATCGAGGATATCGGCCTTGGCGAGAAAGGCCAGTTTACCGACCTTCAGGATCAGGTGATTGGCAACCTATTCAAGCTTTATCCGTGGGAATACATGCTGCGCGAAATATTCTCCACCAAGCTGGAAGATGCCGGTGTGCGCTGGCTGGAACCCGCCTGGAAGAGCATTATTTCCAATAAAGCGCTGTTGCCGTTGCTGTGGGAAATGTTCCCCAATCACCCCAATCTGCTGCCTGCTTACTTTGCCGAAGACGATTATCCGCAAATGGAAAAGTACGTCGTGAAACCGATTTTCTCCCGTGAAGGCGCAAATGTATCGATCGTTGAGAACGGAAAAACGGTTGAGGCCGTTGAAGGACCATACGGCGAAGAGGGCATGATTGTGCAGCAGTTCCACCCGCTGCCAAAATTCGGCGACAGTTATACGCTGATCGGCAGCTGGCTGATCAATGATCAGCCAGCAGGAATCGGCATTCGTGAAGATCGCGCGCTGATCACCCAGGATCTGTCACGTTTCTATCCGCATATTTTTACCGAATAACGTAAAAACCATCGCCGTGATGACAATGAAGCTCCATGTCGGTTTGTCTTCTTTTACTTGTGGTGAGTAAGCAGAGATATTCCGGCATGGCATTCTTCAGGCTATAGCCTTATAGGATCCATCACCACCTCCCCAGCAGTGGGTTTAGGGGTGATCAGGAATGACAATGGAAAGGGTGGCTGCCAGAGCCCTCCTTTGTTTTAACCAACCTGAACCGAAAGCATACTCAGCGAACCCATCTCAATACCGTCCACCGGGATAGTGATAGCCTCAGTGCCGTTCCATGTGCCCAGCACATACAGCAGCGGCAGGTAGTGATCCGGCGTTGGACTAGACAACGATCCGCCTTCATGATCGAGGTAATTTACCAGCGGATGCTGCTCAACCGGCCCCTGCCAGGTGAGGTTCGCTTTCACATAATCGTTGAACGATGTCGCCCACGGATACGGCGTATTTTCACCATGCCAGCGCGCGGTACGCAGGTTATGCACCACGTTGCCGCTGGCCACCAGCATAACGCCCTCATCACGCAGCGTCGCCAGCTTGCGACCCATCTCGAAATGCCATGCCGCTGGCTTCGTGCTGTCGATACTGAGCTGTACCATCGGGATGTCGGCATTCGGGTACATTTTAATCAGCACGCCCCAGGAGCCGTGGTCAAAACCCCAGGCTTCCTTATCAAGTACAACGGGTACAGGTGCCAGTAAATCAACCAGGTGCTGAGCCAGTTCCGGCGATCCCGGTGCCGGGTAATGAGTATCGTACAGCGCCTGTGGGAAACCACCGAAATCATGGATGGTTTTCGGCGCTTCCATCGCGGTAACGCCAGTGCCACGGGTAAACCAGTGGGCGGATACCACCACAATCGCTTTCGGGCGCGGCAGCGTCTCGCCTAACATTCCCCAGGCGCGGGTATAAACGTTATCTTCCAGAACATTCATTGGGCTACCGTGGCCCAGGAACAGTGCTGGCATACGAGGGGCAGACATGGTGATATCCTTACTTAGGGTGTCAATTTGATAACAACACATTACGCCTTTTCATGGTGTGAAGAACTCAGATAACCATGATGAAGATCATCAGTAATTTTGAATGTAAGCATCAAGTAAAGATAAGGCTCCGGCCTCGCTTTTACGTTAACGAACTCTTACATTAATGAGAATGATTATCATAAAGGAGTAATTCATGTCAGTACCGTTGATTCTGACCATCCTGGCTGGCGCAGCGACCTTTATTGGCGCGATTCTTGGCGTATTAGGCCAGAAACCATCAAACCGCGTACTAGCATTCTCGCTCGGCTTTGCTGCGGGAATCATGTTACTGATTTCGTTAATGGAGATGTTGCCCGCTGCGCTGGCGACGGAAAATATGTCACCGATGCTCGGTTATGGCATGTTTGTCGTGGGCCTGCTGGGGTATTTCGCATTGGATCGCATTTTACCCCATGCGCATCCACAGGATTTAATGCAGGGTACGCAGCAAACATTTTCGCGCGGTCTGCGCCGTACCGCCATTTTGCTGACGCTGGGTATCAGCCTCCACAACTTTCCGGAAGGCATCGCCACCTATGTCACCGCCAGTAACGACCTGGAATTAGGCCTCGGTATCGCCTTTGCGGTCGCATTGCACAATATTCCTGAAGGACTTGCGGTTGCCGGGCCGGTTTACGCGGCTACAGGTTCAAAACGCAGCGCGGTATTCTGGGCGGGGATCTCAGGGCTGGCAGAGATCCTCGGCGGCGTCCTGGCGTGGTTGATCCTCGGCAGCCTGGTCTCTCCAGTGGTGATGGCCGCCATTATGGCAACCGTCGCCGGGATTATGGTGGCATTGTCGGTGGATGAACTGATGCCGCTGGCGAAAGAGATCGATCCCAACAACAACCCCAGCTACGGCGTACTGTGCGGTATGTCGGTGATGGGCTTAAGCCTGGTAGCGTTGCAGGCGATGGGGTTTAGCGGCTGAGGCTTGGGGCGCTCTTGCTGAGCGCTGACGCGTCTTATTCACCCTGCCCGACGCGGCGAGTTTTCTTCAGCTCTTCGAGCACTCGTTGATAGGCTTTATAGATCGCTTCACGATCGTGGCGGCAGGCTTTGCAATGACGTTTAAGTACGTGGACATAGCCGAAAACGACGATGACAATCGCCAGAAGCCAGTACCATGAGATAAACATATTTCCTCCCTTATTTGCGGCAAACATTGGTTAACAAACCAATGACAAAATAGCATTAACTTAATGACTTATAAGGTTTTAAAACCGCTTTCCATACCCGTAGTGCAAGTACCACTTTATAAGTAGCACCGTGAAATTTCAATGCGTGAATATTATAAACGCGACAAACATTGACGCAGGACAGGCAAAAAAAATCCGCAGCTTTCGGCTGTAATGCTTGTCAGTTAAGCTTTTGATGGAAACCGTAACGCGTAGCGTTGCGGTTTCTTTTTTACTGCCCTTGGATAATGTCTCACCCTCCGCGCGGGCAGGACAAAACTCTCTGCCATATCC
>Ga0316602_10000017_pt1 | contig 202326 bp, 163 predicted proteins | sample OWC_soil_day10_C_FD_203103 | JGI IMG/M metagenome (GOLD analysis project Ga0316602, IMG submission 203103) | Wetland soil microbial communities from Old Woman Creek delta, Ohio, United States - OWC_soil_day10_CT | ecosystem: Environmental > Terrestrial > Soil > Wetlands | place: USA: Ohio...
CGGATCCCGTCAAAGCCATCGCCGAACTGCAGGGGAAGATGTCAGGACGCTGAAGCTTCCCGCAGGCGAGCAGAGATGACAAGGAAACAGCCACCCTAAGTGGCTGTTTTTCTTGGTGGCCCCACCCGGATTCGAACCGAGGACCAAGCGGTTATGAGCCGCCAGCTCTGACCGCTGAGCTATAGGGCCGCATCCATTGTATCCGTTCGGGATGGCTTTTTCCTGGGTTAATCAGGGCTCGCCGACCCAACGGGTACCGGAAGGGGCCTGGAACCGGTAGTTCGCGGAACCCAAGGGGGCCGTCGACCGGGCTTGCGTGAGCTCCAGGGTCTGCCCTGCACCCGTGGCATCCACCCAGTGGATTTTCCAGAGCATGCCATTGCGACCCTCAAGATCCACCTTGATGCCCCCGGGGCGCAGGGGGACAAGCTCCACCCGCTCAGTCCCGGACCACTTCATCCCGTAGGCCTGATCCAGGGATTTGGGGTCCACCAGGATGTTCAAAAGGGGCATTTCCCGCTGAAGAGAGCGCAACGAGGCTCGCTGGGCCGTGCGGGCAGCGGCATCGTACTGCACCAGGGTCCGGCCATCACTGATCACCAGAAGCCCCTTGTCGTAGGCGACCCGAATCCTGCCCCCCGGTGCCACCTGGAGGCGCCCGGTCCGGCGGACCTTGCCGAAGACCGCGCTATCGGAATCCTGCACGAAGGAGCTCTCAAGACGGGGATTCGAGCGAAGGTTCTCCCACCAGGCCGGGGCCGCGGAAAGCAGGCCAAAGCATGCCAGGCCCATCAACAGGGGTTTAAGCACATCAACCCCGCTTCAGGACCAGGGGGATCCGGCTGGTCACGCCTTGGGCAGGAGCGGGCTTCTTAACGCTCACCTCCCCCACCACCCGTCCTCCCTGCAGGACCTGGACTCTGATTTCCAATTCCGAGTCGTCCAGCCCCTCCACCAGGGGAACGCGTAGACCATCGACCTGGGGTGCAGGCATGGGCAGCAGACTGGGCAGCTTGGCCAGGGGTCTGGGCGCCGGAGCCGCCGCTTTGGGCAAGGTCGGCAGCGCGATCTCCCGGCCGAACTTTGGGGTAGGCGACGTCGTCACCTGGGGCATGGCCAACCTGGGAACAGCCAGTGAAATGGGGGGGGATGCAAGGGCTGAAGACGTCGCAGAGACGCTCCCGTTCAGACGCGCCACGGAGGGGGCAGCGGGAGTGCCGGAGGGCTCGCGGCCCCGCCCGTCGGCCAGATCCCCAAGGTGCTGGATTTTGATCTGGGCCAGCGCCAACTTGGTGATTCCCCTGAGGGTTTCAAAGACGCCACTCCCCTCAGAGGCAATGGCATGGTAGCTGGGGGACTGTCGGGGGTTGAGTTCGGCCTCAAGTTGCTCCACCGGAATGATTTGCCGGAGGTCCCGCTTGTTCCATTGGAAGACAAGAGGGATACTCTCCAGCTCCAGTCCCAATTCCTTCAGATTGTCGCCTAGGTTCTGGAAACTTTCTTTGTTGGCATCCAGCATGGGCGTCTGGCTATCAGCCACGAATACGATCCCGTCCACCCCCTTGAGGACCAGCTTGCGGGTGGAGTTGTAGAAGACCTGACCCGGAACGGTATAGAGCTGCAGCTTGGTCTTGAATCCACCGATGGTGCCCACATCCAGAGGCAGGAGATCAAAGAAGAGCGTGCGGTCTGTTTCCGTGTTGAGGGAAACCATCTCCCCCCGCGCCTTCTGGCTTGTCTTGCCGTAGATCGTGTTCAGGTTTGTAGTCTTTCCGCACAGACCCGGCCCGTAATAGACGATTTTCACCGTCATCTGCCGGGTGGCGTGATTGAAGAACACCATCGTGTGGGACCTCTTATGTGCGACTAGTGTAGCTCGAAGACCCTGCGGGAACCAAGCAACGATAACGCATTGGAGGTCAGCAACTGCGCATGACTCCCACCAGCACCCCCTGGATGGCGATGCGATCTGGAGCATAGCACTTGGGACTCAGATCGGGGTTGTGGGGAATCAGCCAAACCCCCTGGGGATCCCGACGGAACTCCTTGAGGGTGGCCTCTTCGCCATCGATCAGGGCCACCACCCGGTCCCCGTTGCGGTACTCGTTCCGCCGCTGGAGGACCGCCAGATCCCCATCCAGGATGGCGTCCTCCATCATGGATTCACCACGCACCCTCAGGACAAAGAGGCCCTCACGGTCCCGATGGATGCTGTTGGGAACCTCCAGAGGAATGGCCCGGGTCTCCGGAAGCAAGGGAGCGCCAGCCGCCACATCGCCACAGAAAGGGAACTGGCGGCCCAGGGTGCGCTCCGCCTGGGGACGGAAGGGAGCCTCTTCCTTGGGCTCGTCCGCCATCTCTGCAAGGATGATGTTGTTGCCCTTGCCATGGCTGCGATCCAGGAAACCTTTTTCGATAAGATGCTGAACATGCTTATGGATGGTGCTGACCGCACTGGAGCCGACCCCATCCGCGATCTCCTTGAGGGTCGGACTCCGCCCCTCCTCCTTCAGGAAGGTTCGGATGAATTGAATCACCGAGAGTTGGCGCCTTGTCAGATTCGTAGATTTCATGCATCCAAATCTAGGCAATGGTTTCGCCGGGGTCAACCTTTTTTTCGCTTTTTTTGCTTATCTTCGCTCCCAACTTTGTCCATGGCATTTGGCGAGGTACGCAATTCTCGCCCCTTCGCCCCCAGTCGCCGTAAATACCCACGGAGCACCTAGCGCCCATGACCATCCAGACGACCTCCCAGGAGCCTACAATGACCACGGTGAACGAGTTTTCCATCGAGGTTGCCACGGTCAATGGGTCCGGCAGCCAGACCGCCAACAACGTCCTGTTGCGGGCCATCTTCCAGATGGGCATGCCGGTCAGTGGGAAGAATTTCTTCCCCTCAAACATCTCGGGAATGCCGACCTGGTTCCAGATCCGGGTGAGCCGGAAGGGCTATGCGGCCCGCAAACCGGAGATCGACCTGATGGTCTGCCTGAACCCGGAGACCGCCGAACAGGATCTCGCCAAGCTGCCGCCGGGAGCCCTATGCATCTATGACGAGCCCCTCAACCTGGGGGGCCGCCGGAGCGATATCACCGCCTTCGGCGTGCCCTTCCAGGCCCTGGTGGCCGCGAGCTGCCCCGAGATGAAATACCAGCGCCTGGTCAAGAACATGGTCTATGTCGGCGTTCTGGTGCGCCTCCTTGGCATCGAACCGGAAGAGGCTGGCCGCGCCCTGGGCAGGCTGATCAAGGGAAAGGCCGAGGCCATGAACCGCGCCGCTATGGATGCCGGCTACCAGTGGGCCCTGGCCAACCTGCCGGACCAGGGAAAGCTCCTTGTGCAGCGTTTGCCGGTGGAGCAGGAGCGCCTGCTCATTGACGGCAACACGGCCTGCGCCCTTGGGGCTCTTTTCGCCGGAGTCACGGTGGTGGGCTGGTATCCCATCACCCCCAGTACCGGTGTCATCGAGAGCCTGACGGAATACGCCCATCCCTACCGGACGGACCCGACCACCGGTGCCTCCACCATCGCCATTCTTCAGATGGAAGACGAACTCGCCAGCGCCGGTGTGGTGGTCGGAGCAGGCTGGGCAGGCGCCCGGGCCATGACAGCCACCTCGGGCCCCGGTCTCTCCCTGATGACGGAGTTCATCGGACTCGCCTACTACGCCGAGTGCCCCGGCGTTTTCGTGGATGTGCAGCGGGTGGGGCCCTCCACGGGGCTCCCCACCCGCAGCAGCCAGTCGGATATCAAGCTCTGCGCCAAGGCCAGCCACGGCGACACCCTTCACATCAACCTCTACCCCGCCACCATGGAGGAGTGCTTCCGCTTCACCTACGATGCCTTCGATCTGGCCGAGCGATTCCAGACCCCGGTCTTCCTGGTGTCCGACCTGGACCTGGGCATGCAGAACTGGATCACGAGCCCCTTTGCTTACCCCGAGGGCAAGCTGGACCGCGGCAAGGTCCTAGACGAGGCAGCCCTGAAAGAGGTCCAGGCCTGGGGGCGCTACAAGGACGTGGATGGGGATGGCATCCCCTACCGCACCCTCCCGGGCACTCCGGGAGGCAAGGGTGCCTACCTGACCCGAGGCTCGGGCCACAACGCCCAGGCTGCCTACACCGAGAACCCCGCTGAGTTCGCCGAGGGGATCCTGCGCCTGAAACGGAAGATCCTTGGGGCCGCCCCACACCTTCCCCTGCCCATCCAGGTGGATAACGGGGCCAAGCGAGGCGTACTCGCCTTCGGCTCAAGCGATCCGGCCGTTCAGGAAGCCATGGACATCCTGCGGGAGGCCCACCAGATGCCCCTGAACTACATGAGGGTGCGAGCCCTGCCCTTCGCGGAAGCGGTGGGTGATTTCCTCCGGTCCATGGAGGTTGTCTACGTGGTGGAACAGAACCGGGACGGGCAGATGGCCGCGCTCCTGATGGAGTTCTTCCCCCAGGAGGCTCCCAGGCTCCGAAGCGTGCTCCACTTTGACTCCACACCCATCACCGCCCAGACCATCGTCGACCAGATCCTCTCCCAGGAGATGTGAACCATGAGCACCTCTCCCACCCCCACCAACCAGCTCGGCCTCACCCGCCAGGACTACACGGGCGGCAAGTCCACCCTATGCGTCGGCTGTGGTCACGAAGGGATCACCCTCCAAATTATCCAGGCCGCCTTCGAACTGGGCCTGGAGTCCCACCAGGTCGCCAAGCTCTCGGGGATCGGCTGCTCCAGCAAGACGCCTGCCTACTTCCTGAAGAACGCCTGGGGCTTCAATTCCGTCCACGGTCGCGCCGCAGCGGTCTGCACTGGGGTCGCCCTGGCCAACCGCTCCCTGAAGAACCTGCTGGTGAGCGGCGACGGCGATTCGATGTCCATCGGCCTGAACCACTTCACCCACCTCATTCGCCGCAACGTTCCCGTGGTCTACATCATTGAGGACAACGGTGTCTATGCCCTCACCAAGGGACAGTTCTCCGCCACCGCAGACCAGGGATCGGCCCTGAGATGGGGACAGGTCAACGAACTCCAGCCCCTGGATCCCTGCACCCTGGCCATGGAGCTGGGCTGCGGCTTCGTGGCGCGCTCCTTCAGTGGCAACCCCAAGCAGCTCAACACCCTGCTCAAGGCGGCCTTCGCCCACCCGGGCACCGCGGTACTGGATGTCATCAGCCCCTGCGTCACCTGGAACAATCACGAAAGCAGCACCCGCTCCTACCAGAGCGCCAAGAATCGGGAGATCCCCCTCCATGAGCTGGGATTCATCCCGGCCTTCCACACCCCCCAGGTGGACATTCCGGCCGGCGAGGCCCAGGAAGTGGCCTTCCCGGACGGCAGTCGCATCACCTTCCGGACATTGCACGATGACTACGACCCCTCGAAGCTCACCGAGGCCTGGAGACTGGTCCATGAGTCCCGTGACCGGGGCGAACTCCTGACGGGGCTCCTCTACTACCAGCCCGGCAAGCCCACCATCCACGAGGTCATGAAGACCGCCCCCACGCCGTTGACCCAACTGCCCCAGAGCGCCCTCAAACCTGGGCCGGAGGCGCTTCAGGAAATCATGGATGAGCTGAAATAGGACAGGGGGGAGGCCGAAACCTCCCCCCTTCCAAACCTGGGCGCGGTTTCCTACGCGAACACCACCTGATTGCCCCCCCGCAGGATCGCCCGATTCAGGGCTTCTTCTGTGGAGATCCTGAGGTCCGCCAGGACATCCCCCCGGGAGGGGACCAGGGTGGCAACCCCCATGCTCACGGTCAGGATGCCGATCTTCGAATGGGGATTGGGAATGGCCGCGGTGTAGACCTCCGCCCGGAAGCGCTCGCTTACGGAAACAGCGCCGATGTTGTCGGTCTCCGGCAGGATGCAGACGAATCCCGTGCCGCTGTAGCGCCCCACAAGATCCCCGGCCCGCTGGATGCCCTGCCCCAGGATGGCCGCAAGGCGACGCTGGCACTCCTCCACCGCATGGCGCCCGTGGCTCCGCTGGTAGGCATCGAAGTTGTCGAGGGCCATGAGCACCAGGGCCAGGGAAGTCCGGTTGCGGGCGGCCCGGCGCCACTCGACCTGAAGGAACTCCTCCATGCGGCTTTCCTTGGCAAAGCCCGTCACGGGGTCGATCCAGGCGATCTGCCGGAGGATGGATCGGTACTGCCCAGCCTCTACGTGCTGGCGGACCCGGGCCAGGGTCAGCGAGGGACGGAGGGGCAAGGGGATGAAGTCGGCAAAGCCAGCCTTCAGGGCCTTGGACTCAAGGGGTTCCTGTTCCTTGCCCCCCATAAGGAGCACCGGCGTGTCCTTCACCATCGGATCCTGCTTGAGCTGCTGGCAGAGTTCCAGGACATGTCCTCCCGGCAGGGCGGCATGGACCAGGATGAGATCCGGCGAAGACTGGCTGGCCGAAGCCAATCCCTCGAGAATGGAAGTCGCACCGAGGATATCGAACTCACCACCGAACATGGCCTGCAGTGCTTCGGTTTCCGATGGGTTATGGTCTACGACCAGGATGGATGGCTTACCGTTCATAGGAGGCTCCGGTCCGACTTGGGTTCTAGAAGCAGGGGAATGCCTCTCATCTTACGCTTCAGGGGCCGCTGCGCCACAAGTCCGCAGCCCGACTTGGGGCATAATCGGAACTTCCAACTTCGTGCGGACTCACCTTGCGCCTGATCATTAGCGAAAAACCGAGCATGGGCCGCGCCATCGCGGCCGCCCTGGGCGTCCAGGGCAGTGGCAGGAGCTTCATCCAGGGGCAGGACCTGATCATCACCTGGTGCGTCGGGCATCTCGTGGAAGCCCTGGCGCCCGAAGGCTACAACCCAAACCTGAAGTCCTGGCGCCTGGACAGCGTGCCCTTCTTTCCTGAGCCCTTCCAGTACGCCCCCATCGAGAGCTCCCGGGACCAGTACGAGGTGGTGGCCCGGCTCCTCAAGCGGGAGGACGTCACCGATGTCGTGAACGCCACGGACGCCGGGCGCGAGGGCGAGCTGATCTTCGACCTGGTCTACCGCCTGGCGGGCTGCACCAAACCCGTTTTCCGATTCTGGACCTCCAGCCTCACCGACGACGCCATCCGGGAGGCCTATGGGGCCATGAAGCCCGGCGAAGCCTACCTCGGGTTGAGGGATGCGGCCCGCTGCCGCCAGGAGGCCGATTGGCTCGTGGGCATCAACTGCACCCGGGCCCAGACCCTGGTGATGCGCCGCTGCGGCGGCGAAGGGGTCTATTCGGTCGGCCGGGTCCAGACCCCCACCCTGGCGCTGCTCGTCAACCGGGAACTGGAGATCACCAACTTCGTGCCCCGGGATTTCTGGACTCTGTGGGCCACCTTTGGCGCTCCAGAGGGCGTCTACAAGGGCAAGTGGTTCGAGAAGCTGGAAGGAAAGGATCAGGACCGCTTCGAAAATGAAGAGGACGCCAGGGCCCTGGCGGAGCGGCTCCAGGGCCAACCCGGCAAGGTGGCCAGCGTCACCTCCAAGACCGAGAAGAAGCGGCCGGAACTGCTCTACGACCTCACCACCCTCCAGAAGGAGGCCAACAAGCGCTTCGGCTTCACGGCGGAACACACCCTGGAAGTGGCCCAGGAACTCTATGAATCCAAGCTCATCAGCTACCCCCGAACCAATTCCCGGTATCTCACGGAGGCCGACGCCGAGAAGGCCCCGGGCTGGATCAAGTCCATCTCCCAGGGACAGTTCGAGGACCTCAAGCCCTTCGTGGAGCGGCTGCGCAAGCGTTGGCCCGTCAAGCTGGACAAGCGCTTCGTCAACGACAAGGAGGTCGAGGACCACTCGGCCCTGGTACCCACGGAAAACCCCGCCCGCAACCTCACGGGGGACAAGGCCAAGGTCTATGAGCTCATCGCCCGGCGCTTCCTGGGGGCCTACTTCCCGGAACGCATTGAGGCCAAGACCACCATCGTCACCAAGGTCCTGGATCAGACCTTCAAGACCACGGGCACCGTGGTGAAGGAACTGGGCTGGTCCGAGGTGGATCCACCCCACAGTCGCCCCAAGAAGGAAGCCAAGGCCAAGGATCCCGAGGCTGAGGAACCCGAGGAAGAGGAGGAGAACGGCACCCTGCCCCCCGTAGCCAAGGGCCAAGCCGTGGAGACCCGCGAACTCAACCCCAAGGCCGGCAAGACCTCACCCCCCAAACGCATGAGCGAGGGCGATCTCCTGGGGGCCATGCAGGGTGCCGGGCGCGAACTGGAGGATGACGAGCTGAAGGGCGCCATGAAGGATTGCGGCCTGGGCACCCCCGCCACCCGGGCCAATATCATCGAGACACTATTGAAACGATCCTACGTGGAGCGCAAGCGGAACATCCTCCAGCCCACTTCAAAGGGCATCGAGCTGATCCAAGGCCTCCAGGCCGAGACCCTCACCAGCCCCCAGCTCACGGGCGAGTGGGAGGCGGAGATGGAGCGCATCCGCCGGGGCGAGGCCCAACGGGACGCCTTCATGGGTCGCATCCGGGGCTTCGTCACCGAGCTCATCGCCCAGATCAAGACCAAGGCTCCCACAGGCTCCCGGCGTCCCTTTGGCCCGGTGGTGGGAAGCTGCCCCAAGTGCGGCTCGAACCTGCACCAGCGGGACTGGCAGGGCCGTCATTACGTGAAATGCGCGGCGGAAAAGGATGCCAGCTGCCAGGTGTCCTACGATACCGACCCCGAGGGCAAGGCATTGGAGAACTGCCGATTCTGCCAGGGCCCGGTGCGGGCCACCAAGAACGGGAACAAGGTCTGCGCGATTTGCGGACGCTGGCAGGAGGAAAGGGCGGCCGCCAGCCCGCAGGTCGCGGCCCCCCATACGGCAGTCTGCGAAGCCTGCGGCCAGCCTGCCCGCATTATCCCCAGCACCCGCAAGGGGCAGTTCTTCGCCCGCTGCACCGCCTGCGGGACGATGCGCGAACTGGCTACATCATCCGGGGAGACACCGGCCCCAGCCCCTGGGCCACTTCCTTCATGAACTTCCGAACCCAGATCTTCCCGGGGTCCTGATCGTAGTAGGTGTGCCAGCAGATGGTCTGCACCATGGGCTCGATGGCGATGGGCGGCGTGATGAGGCGCAGGGGGAAGTGCTCGATGAAGATGTTGGCCAGACGCAGGGGAATGGTGGCGATGCGGCTCGTGCCCACGATGAAGTGAGGCAGGACTCCGAACCAGGTGGCGACCATATCCATGCGGCGGTGATATCCGAGGCGGCTCAGGTAGATCTCGTCCCGTGACGGGGCGCGCTCCCGGCCGAAGCGCAGGAGCACATGGCGCATATCGAGGTACTGCTCGATGGTGAGGGAATCCCCGATCTCCTTGTTGTCCTTCCACACAATGCAGGTGTAGACATCCTCCAGGAGCACCTCACTGGAGTGGGAAGGCGTCTGGAAGTTGTCCGGCAGCACCCGAAAATCGATCTCGCCACGCTCCAGGGCCTCCAGGGGGTAGTCGGCGCTGGACACGATCTCGAAGGTCAGGCCCGGGGCCTCCTCGTGGACCCTGCGCATCACCTCGGGCATGAACACGATGGACATGTAGTCCGAAATCATGATCTTGAAGTGACGCTGGGAAACGCTGGGATCGAAGGTCGGCTTGGTGGCGATGGTGGACTGGATGTGGACCAGGCAGTCCTGGACGGGCTTCGCAAGGCTCTCCCCCAGAGGGGTTGGCACCATTTTGCGCCCCACCTGGACCAGCAGATCGTCGTTGAAAAACTCCCGCAACCGACTCAGACACCCGCTCATGGCGGACTGGCTCAGGTTGATCCGGCTGCCAGCCCTTGTGATGTTTTTTTCATCAAGCAATGCATCGAGCGCCACGAGCAGATTGAGATCCAGCTGATTAAAGTGCATTCCGCTCCTCGCGCGTCTATTCTCGCTGAATTTTAAATCAGGATCATCTCCCCATCAAATGAAGGCTCACATGGGATGCGAAGGCATGAAAAAAGCGAGACAGATGTTTATATTTGTTTTTATGATTTATTTATTTTTACTGCAACCAAATCCGCCTTCCTCGACCCATCTGTTTCATCAATACATTCTATCCGCAATACCGATAGGTGCCGTCCGCATCCCCCATTTATGATTGAAATCGTTGCAACCGATGATAGGTATCTCGAATCTCCATGCCAAATGACCGTTTTCCACGCTAGCCTTATCGATAACAACCGCCTGATATGTTCACTAAAGGGCGAGAGGGGGTTGAAATCGGATCGGGTCGCAACTGAACCCTCAGGTCCTCGTGTGTATTTTTATTTTCTATTAATTAAAGAGCACAATCATGGTCGCAATCACTATTGACGGTCAAAGGGTCGAAGCCGAAGCGGGCAAGTCGCTCCTCCAGACAGCCCTCGACGCCGATATCTACATCCCCCACATCTGCTCCCACGAGAACCTGGACCCCGTGGGGGCCTGCCGCCTCTGCGTCGTGGAGATTGAAGGACGCGAGGGTGCCTGCACATCCTGCACCACGCCGGTCGAGGATGGCATGGTGGTCACGACCCGATCCGAGAAGCTCAAACAGATGCGCCGCCTGTCCACCGAGCTCATGCTCTCCGGGCACCCCTCGGATTGCACCGGCTGTCCCAAGTTCGGAGCCTGTGAACTGCAATCCCTCATCCAGTACCTGGAGGTCACGGACCAGCGCCTTCGCAAGCGGGGCAATATTGTCCCGAGCGACACCTCCAATCCCCTGGTCATGCACGACATGAGCCGCTGCATTCTCTGTGGACGCTGCGTCCGGGCCTGCGGCGAACTCCGGGGCGTGGGTGCCCTGACCTTCGTCAAGAAGGATGGCCGCACCCGTGTCGGCGTGCGGGACGGCCTCTCCCTCAAGAACGCGGACTGCCGTTTCTGCGGGAGCTGCATCGAGGTCTGCCCCACGGGTTCCATCCGGGACCAGGAGGGCCTTCTGGATCCCAACATGAACCGCAAGGCGGCCATTGTCCCCTGCCGCAGCACCTGCCCCGCCGGGATCGACATCCCCCGCTACGTCCGGTTGGTCCGGGAGGGCAAGCCCTCGGAAGCCCTGGCGGTGATCCGGGAGAAGGTGCCCTTCCCCGCGGCCCTGGGCCGCATCTGCGATCACCTCTGCGAAAGCGCCTGCCGCCGCAGCGAACTGAGCGATTCCATTTCGATCCGGGCCCTCAAGCGCTACGCAGCCGAACACGGCGACGAGAGCTGGAAGGCCGGTTCCCGCCAGCTCCCCACCACCGGCAAGAAGGTCGCCGTGGTGGGTTCGGGACCCGCGGGCCTCACCGCCGCCTACTACCTGGCCAAGCAGGGGCACGCCGTCACCGTGCTGGAGGCGCTGCCCGAAGCCGGTGGCATGATGCGGGTGGGCATTCCCGGCTACCGCCTTCCGGTGGAGGTCCTGAACGCCGAGATCGACGAGATCCGCAAGGTCGGCGTGGAGATCCTCACCAGCACCAAGGTGTCCTCCGCCGACCAGCTCCTGGCGGATGGCTATGACGCGGCCTTGGTCACGGTGGGCGCCCACAAGGGCATCAAGCTCCCCACGCCCGGCTCGGACCAGCCGGGTATCCTCGTCAACGCCGAATTCCTCCGGCTGGCCGCCCTGGGCACCCCCCAGGCTGTGGGCGAAAAGGTGGTGGTCATGGGCGGCGGCAACGTGGCCTTCGATTGCGCGGGTGTGGCCCGACGGCTCGGAGCCAAGGAAGTCCATGTGATCTGCCTAGAGGCACGGGACAGGATGCTCGCCAGCCCCGAGGAGATCGTGGAGGCCCTTGAGGAGGGCACCCAGATCCACCCTTCAGTCAACATCAACGAGATCCTGGGCAAGGATGGCAGGGTGAGCGGCGTCCGTTGCGTCAGCATCCGCTCCTTCAGCTTCGACGCCAACGGTCAGGCGATCCTGGACGTGGTGCCGGATTCCGAATGCACCATTGAGGCCGACACCATCATCATGGCCGTGGGCCAGCGTCCGGACCTGACGGAGGACTTCGGCCTTCCCCTGGGGCGCGGCAACCGGGTCACGGTGGATGAGATCACCCTGGCCACCCCCAAGCCCGGCATCTTCGCCGCAGGCGATGTGGTCACTGGCACCAAGTCCGTCATCGCGGCCATCGCCGCAGGACGCAGCGCAGCTGCCTCCATCGACCGATTCCTGGGCGGTGATGGCCATATCGAGGAAGTCCTGGCCCCGGTCTCTGAGCCCAGCCCAATATTGGGCACCGAGGCGAGCTTCGCCGATGCTCCCCGCTGCGACTGCCCCGAGGGCTACGACGACGAGAAGGCCCACCAGGAATCCAGCCGCTGCCTCCAGTGCGATCTGCGCCTGCGGATCACCGAGCAGAAGTTCTGGAGCGCTTACTCCCATCGCTGATTGAGGTTATGACGTGTCTTTAGAAATCATCACTCCGAGCAGCGGCTCGACCCTGTTCACCGAAACCAAGGGCTTCCCTGCCCTCCAAGAGGCGCTGATCAGGGGCCGGGTCGCCCTCCAGGATCAGACGGGCTGGAAGGTGGACAAGAGCTGCCTCGTCGTCCGGGCCTTCGATGCCGACCCTGGCGCGGCCATCCAGGCGACCATCCTATCCAAGGCCCCAGGGGCCCTTCTGGAGGGCCTGGCCATCGCCGCCTTCACCTCCGGGGCCACCAAGGCCATCATCGCCCTGGCCACGCCCTCGGAAGCCCTGAGCGACGCCATTCCGAAACTGCAGAAGCTGCTGCCCCTGGAGATCGAAGTCAGAGCGATCACCCCTTCCTACATGGCCGGAGAGGACTGCGCCCTTCTCCAGCTCTTGGCGGGCAAATCCGCCATGGCCGGAGGCGCCGACCAACCCTCAACCCTGGTCGTGAATGCCGATGAACTGGCCAGACTGGCCAGCGGGAGCAGGAACCTCCTTGTCCAGGTGCTGGGTGCCGTGAAGCAGGAAGCCGTGGTGGAGGCCCATGAGGGGACCACCCTTCGTCAGCTGATCTTTGAACAGTGCGGCGGCATGAAGGGCGAGAAGGGCTTCAAGTTCGCCCTGGTGGGGGGCCCCACGGGATCCTTCATCCCCGAGGCAGGGTTGGACGTGCCCGCCCCATCGGGCACCATCCTGGTGGGCGATGAAAGCGCCTGCACCGTGGACATGGCCCAGCGCTGCCTGACCTTCACCTCCGAGGAGAACTGTGGACGCTGCGTCCTCTGCCGCGAAGGCAGCTACCAGCTCAAGGAGATCCTGTCGGACATGGCTTCGGGCAAGACCAGACCCGATGACGAGGCCCAGATCCAGGAACTGACCGCGGCACTCCTGGAGGGTTCCCTCTGTAAGATTGGTCCCCGGATTGCCGATCCCCTCCTGACAGGCCTGAAGCACTTCACCGAGGAGTTCGAGGCCCACATGAAGCGGAAGCGTTGCCCGGCCCTCGTCTGCAGGAAGTACGTCACCTTCCACATCCTGGGAGAGAAGTGCACGGGATGCGGGAAGTGCCTCGGGGTCTGCCCCGAAGAGGCCATTGAGGGCGAAGAGGACTACATCCACGTCATCGACGCCAAGGCCTGCACCCAGTGCGGCCTGTGTTTCGAGATCTGCCCCGAGGGCGCCATCGTCAAAGCGGGCCCCCTCAAGCCCAAGACCCCCAAGGAACCCATCCCCGTGGGGACCTGGAAGAAGCGATGAAAAAAAGATCCACCACCAAGACTCCAAGGCACGAAGAAAAACCAAGAAAGTTATTTCTTTCTTCTGCTTTTCTTGGAGCCTTGGTGCCTTGGAGGTGCATCGGTTTTGTTCTTTAATTCCACCAACCTGGAGGTAACTCATGAAGCAGCTTGAAACAGACGTGATTGTCGTCGCCGCCGGCCTCTCAGGCCTGGCAGCGGCCATCTCCGCCGCTGAGAACGGCGCCCAGGTCATCGCCTTCGAGAAGGCGAGCACCACGGGCGGCGCCGCCAATATGGGCATGGGCCCCCTGGGCATCGGCTCCCACATCCAGAAGCACCAGATGGTGAGCCTCACTCCCTTCGAGGCCTTCCGCAAGCACATGGCCTTCACCCACTGGAACGTCGACGCCCGCCTGGTGCGCGACTACTACATGAAGTCCGGCGACACGATCCACTGGCTGGAGGAGATGGGTGTCGAGTTCTTCGCGGTATCCCCGGCCTACGCGGCCCCTGAGACCATGAAGCCCTACGCCACCTCCGAGGCCACCTGGCACATCGTCAAACCCGAGGGCGGCGGCCTCCCCGGTCCCCGCGCCGCTGGCGCCATGATGAAGAAGATGACGGAGCGGGCCGAGGAGCTGGGCGTCGAAATCCGCCTGGAAACCCCGGTGAAGAAGATCCTCGTGGAAGACGGCAAGGCGGTGGGCGTGATCGCCGTGGACAAGAACGGTGAGGAGATCGAGGCCCGGGCCAAGGCGGTCATCATCGCCACCGGCGGCTTCGGTGCCAATCCCCAGATGATCAAGGAGCAGATCGGCTTCGAGTGGGGCAAGAACCTCTTCTCCTTCGCCATTCCCGGCATGGCGGGCGAAGGCATCAAGATGGCCTGGGAGGCTGGTGCCGGCAAGACCCCCATGACCATCGAGCTGATGTACCAGATCCCTGACAATATGGCCCACTTCGCCCTGGAGGGGGCCTTCCGGCAGCCCTGCCTCTGGGTGAACAAGCTGGGACAGCGCTTCATGAACGAGGATGGCATCCCCAACACCACCTTCACCGGAAACGCCATCGTGGCCCAGCCCGACCACGTGGCCTACTCGATCTTCGATGCCAAGTTGCTCAAGCACTACAAGCGCAACGGGCCGGACATCCAGTCCCATGTCCACCCCCCCGACATGTACAAGCAGTTCGACGCCGCCATGAAGGCCGCCGCCGAGGAGGGCTACGCCCACGTCTGCGAAGCCGACTCCCTGGAGGAGCTGGCTGAAAAGATGGGCATCGACAAAGAAGGGCTCCTCAAGACCGTGGAGGAGTACAACGAGGACTGCGCCAACCACTACGACAGCCTCTACGACAAGGACCGGGCTTTCCTGCAGCCCATCAGCACACCCAAGTTCTACGCCTGCCGCAACTACCCCGGCGGCTACGGCACCTTGGGCGGCATCCGGATCAACTACAAGACCGAAGTGATGACGGACGACCACCAGGTGATCTCGGGCCTCTACGCCGTCGGCGTCGACGCTTGCAATATCTATGGCCACACCTACCCCTTTATCCTCCCGGGCAACACCATGGGCTTCTGCCTCAACAGCGGTCGCATCGCCGGTGAGAACGCCGCCGAGTTCATCAACGAATAGTGCTTGGACAGAAAAAGCATCAAGAAGAAAGGGCTGCCGGATCTCTGGATCCGTCAGCCCTTTCCATCAGCCCCAATCACCAGTGGATAATTCAACTTGATCCACAATTCTGACGATTGTTCCATATCAGGTAATCCACCAGCATCAAACATCTATTCATTTCATGGCCGGAGGCGACCTTGGTTGAGGACCAGCGTCAACGAAGATACCGCCGTGTGCCAGTCGGGCATGACTACACCGTTCGATTTTCAGTGAACGGTGAGATACACCGCCATGTGCCCTTGACCAATCTGAGCGCCGGGGGCTGCTTTGCCCTGGTCCCCAAGGTTCTGGCCTCGAACCTTCACCGGGGATACCTGCTCATGGATTTCCTTCTGGAACACGCCGACCTGCCCAAGACGTCCATCTGCTCGCAGGTTGTCCACGTGATCCCTCAGGCGTCCAAGGAGGGGGATGAGAGGCTCGGCCTAGGGATCGCGTTCCTTTCAACCTCTCCCCATTTCTACGCCACGATGGACGCCCACGTGGCCCAACTGAAGCCCTAGGGTTTAAGTACCGCTGCCCCCTGGACCTTCCCTGCCCTGAGGTCATCCAGGGCCCGTTGGGCTTCCTTCAGGGGATAGGCCTGGACCTCGACCCTGAGGGGAATCCGGGCGGCAAGCTCGAAGAAGGCCTGGCCATCCTGACGCGTAAGATTGGCCACGCTCTGGATGCGACGCTCTCCCCAAAGCAGGCTGTAGTCGAAGGCAGGAATGGGACTCATGTGGATACCACCGCAGACCACGATGCCTCCCTTGCGAAGCCCCTGAAGGGCCAGAGGCACAAGGGCTCCCACCGGGGCGAAAAGGATGGCGGCATCCAAGGCGACCGGAGGAGGGCCCAGGGAGCTTCCTGCCCAGGAGGCGCCCAATTTGAGGGCAAAGGACTGCCCCTCCGCATCCCCCTCGCGGGTGAAGGCGAACACCTGGCGCCCCTCCGCCACCGCCACCTGGCATAGGATATGGGCCGCCGCACCGAATCCGTAGATCCCCAGGGTGCGGGCGTCCCCGGCCATCCGGTAGGCGCGGTAACCGATGAGACCCGCACAAAGCAGGGGTGCGGCTTCGGCGTCAGAGTAGGCATCTGGGATGGGGAAACAGAAGGCAGCATCGGCGACCACGAATTCGGCGTAGCCGCCTTGGCGCTGGTACCCGGTGAAAACCGGGTGATCGCAGAGGTTCTCCCGATCGGAAAGACAATAGGGACAGGATCCGCAGGTCTCCCCCAGCCAGGGCACTCCAAGCCTCTGTCCAAGGGCGATCCCCACAGCGCCTGGGCCCAAGGCTTCCACCCTACCCACGATCTCGTGGCCCAGCACCAGGGGCAGAGTGGGTTCCGTGAGATCTCCGTCCAGGATGTGAAGGTCCGTCCGGCACACGGCACAGGCCAGCACCCGCAGCAGGACCTGCCCTGGCCCCGGTTGCGGCACAGGGATTTCGACTTCCCTCAATGGTTTGCCAACTCCCTCGAAGACCATGGCCCGCATGGATCCTCCCGCTCCCGATATCCAGTCCGCCGGGCGGATCGGAAACTAGCGCTCTCGCCGCCCTGTCGGTTCCTGCATGTTGGTCAGGAAGTCGTCGTTGTTCTTGGCCTTGCCCAGGCGGTCGAGGAGCAGTTCCATACTCTCCACGGGACCGGAGGCGGAGAGAATCTTCCGCAGTACCCATATCTTCTGAAGCTTGGCGGCATCGATGAGGAGGTCCTCCTTGCGGGTGCCGCTGCGAAAGATGTCCATGGCCGGGAAGATGCGTTTCTCGCTGAGCTTGCGGTCCAGCACGATCTCGCTGTTGCCGGTGCCCTTGAACTCCTCGAAGATCACATCATCCATGCGGCTGCCGGTCTCCACCAGGGCCGTGGCGATGATGGTGAGGCTGCCGCCCCCTTCGATGTTCCGGGCGGCGCCGAAGAAGCGCTTGGGCCGCTGGAGGGCGTTGCTGTCCACACCACCCGAGAGCACCTTGCCCGAAGGCGGCACCACGGTGTTGTAGGCCCGGGCGAGACGGGTGATGGAGTCGAGGAGGATGACCACATCCTTCTTGTGCTCCACCAGACGCTTGGCCTTCTCGATGACCATTTCGGCCACCTGGACGTGACGGGTGGGGCTTTCATCGAAGGTGCTGGAAATGACTTCCCCGCGCACGTTGCGCTCCATGTCCGTAACTTCCTCCGGGCGCTCGTCGATGAGGAGCACGATGAGGAAGACCTCGGGATGGTTCGCCGTGATGGAGTTGGCGATGTTCTGCATGAGCACGGTCTTGCCCGTACGGGGAGGGGCGACAATCAGGGCACGCTGGCCCTTGCCCAGGGGCGTCATGAGGTCCATAACCCGGGTGCTCAACTCCTGGGGATCCCGCTCCATCTTGAGCATCTGGGTGGGATAGAGGGGCACCAGGCTGTCGAAGTGAAGCCGTTCCTTGGCCTGCTGGGGAGGATCGAAGTTGACGGCGTCCACCCTGAGGAGGGCGAAGAACTTCTCCTCATTCTTGGGGGGGCGGATCATGCCCGAAAGGGTATCGCCACTCTTCAGATTGAACTTACGGATCTGGCTGGGGGACACATAGATGTCATCCGAACCGGCCAGATAGTTGAATTCGGGGGCCCTGAGGAAGCCAAATCCCTCCGGAAGCACCTCCAGGACGCCCTCCGCGAAGAAGAGGCCTTCCTTGGCGGCCTGGGCTTCCAGCAGACGGAAGATCAGTTCCTGTTTCCGCAACGACAAAGGGTTTTCAATGCCGTAGGCCTTCGCCATCTCGGCCAGTCGACCGATGGATTGTTCCTTCAAATCATGGAGATTGAGGACGGCGGTTGCATTTTTTTCGATAGGCATTGATTTCCCCCCCCTCGGGGAAGAGTCAGCAGTCTCTGCGGTAGGATCTCTCAGTATGCCGCCTTCTGGGAGCTTTTGCCAGTCTATTTCCAGCTCCTCAGCTCCCGGCACGAAGTTCGGAAGGGGTGAGATGGAGGGCAAACTCGAATCCCCGCTCCCCCCAGTGCAGAACGGTGCAACTGGCCTTTTTGACATCGATGGAGCGTCCGGTGAGCTGATAGACGAGATCGGATAGGAGTGGCTGATGGCTGACCAGGGCATAGGTGGCAGGAGCCTGGGCTTCAACCAAAAGACCCCGGAGCCAGTACTCCACATCCAAGGGTCGGGCATCCGGCACAAGATCTTCATGGTACTCAGCCGTAAAACCGTCCGGGACAGCTTCCTTGAGGCAGAGGAGTGTTTCGGCCGCTCGGCGGTAGGGACTACTGAAGCCCTTGGTGGGAAGGTAGCCCCTTGCCACCAGACCGCGCATGGCCGCACGGGTCCTGGCCCAACCTTCGGGCGTGAGTGCCCGCTCCGCATCCCGCTGGCCTCGCTTGGGATCTTCCGCAAGGCCGTGTCGTATGAGAAGAAGCGTGATCATGGGGTGATCATCGCATGTGGTCACCCATTTTTTCCATGGCCTTTTCTTCCCTCCGGTGAGATACTGCTTGATTGGGCCAAGTCCGGCTGGCGTTTTCCGCCATTCCCGTTCGGCGAGCGCCCGGGAGAAACACTTGAGCACAACGACTTTCGCAGCCCTGGGCTGCAGCGAACCTATTCTTGCCGCCCTGGAACGGCGCGGATTCCATACCCCCACCCCCGTGCAGGCAGAATGCTACCAGCCCGGCCTGGAAGGGCGTGATCTGCTGGTCCAGAGCCGCACCGGCAGTGGCAAGACCCTGGCCTTCGGCCTCCCCCTGCTCCACCGTCTGCACCCCGATCGCTTTGCTCAGGCCCTCATCCTGACCCCCACCCGGGAATTGGCCCAGCAGGTGGCCGCCGAGCTCTCCAGCGTGGTCCCCCAGTTGGACATCGCTGAGCTGGTGGGCGGCATGAGCTACGGCCCCCAGCTCAAGGCCCTGAAGTTCGGCGCACGGGTTGTGGTCGGCACCCCCGGCCGCACCATGGACCACCTGGACCAGGGCTCCCTGGATCTCTCCCAGGCCACCATGGTGGTGCTGGACGAGTGCGACGAAATGCTAAACATGGGCTTCCTTGAGGACGTCGAGAAGATCCTCTCCCGCCTCGGAAATCGCCCCCAGACCTTCCTCTTCTCCGCCACCCTGCCCGGCCCCATCGCCGCCCTGGCCCAGCGCTTCCTTAAGAATCCCCACCGCGCCCAGCTCAACGATGGCCCTGCCACCTCCCACGCCGACATCACCCACACCCCTTGCCTGGTGGCCGAGCCCTACCAGTCCAGGGCCCTGGTCAACATCCTGCTCCAGGATGACCCCTCCGCAGCCCTCGTCTTCACCAAGACCAAGGCCCAGACCGAGGAAGTGGCCCAGATGCTCCGCGAAGCCGGTCTTTCCGCCGATCATCTCCACGGCGATCTGGCCCAGGCCGCTCGCAACCGCATCCTGAACAACTTCAAGACCGGCAAGCTCCACATCCTGGTGGCGACCGACGTAGCCGCCCGGGGTCTGGACATTGAAGGACTGCCCCTGGTGGTCCACCTCGGCATTCCCACCCAGGTCGAGAGCTACGTCCATCGCTCGGGCCGCACCGGCCGGGCCGGCGCCAAGGGCACCAGCCTCGCCCTCGTGGGCCAGAAGGAGTCCCGCATCCTCATGGCCTGGGGCCGTCGCGTCGGCCTCCAGCTGGCCTGGCGCCCCGTGCCCACCCAGGAGGAGATCCGCGAGGCCAAGGAGACCCGTCTGGCCCTCCGCCTCAAGGAAATCAAGGCAGAAAGCCACCGCGAGCTGGCGAAGCGCCTCCTGGAGAGCACGGACCCCGTCGAACTGGTGGCCGCGCTGGTCTCTCTCACGGATGGCCAGTCCCACGCGGGCTACCGCATGCCCGACCCCAAGGAGATGGAAGCCAAGCTGGCCCGCCCCTTCAAGCCCCGGCCCGGCGAGCGCACCGGCTGGAGCGCCGACGGTCCCAAGGCCGCTTCAGACCGGAAGCCCTACGCCGCCCGGGAATCCGCCTCCACGGCGCCCCGTGGCCCCCGGAAGCCCGAAGATCGTGCATTCGGCCCCCGCAAGCCCTTCCACAAGGACCGACCCGTGACCGAACGGAAAAGCGGACCTGGATTCGTGAAGCGCAACAAGGTCGACTAAGAGTCAGTTTGGTAAACGAAAAGGGGGCCGCAAGGCCCCCTTTCCCATGGCTGGAACCGAAACTCAGTCCTCGTCCTCGTCGATGAGCTTGCTCCGGAGTTCCTTCCCCAGCTTGAAGTAGACCACCCGCTTGGAAGGGACGGCAATGCTCTCCCCGCTACGGGGATTGCGCCCCTGACGGGCCTTCCGATCCCGGAGACGGAAGCTGCCGAAGCCTCTCAATTCAACACCATCGCCGTCCCTGAGGGACCCGATGATGCTTTCGAGAAAGGTATTCACCAGTTCGTCCGCATCCTTCTTGGAAAATTCAAGATTTTCCATCAAGTGCTTGGCAAGATCAGCCTTGGTCAAAGTTTCCACGGCTTCCATGGTGTGCTCCAAAATAGCTATTAGGGTCGTTTATCCATAGAAGCAACAACACTCCCGTGGGTCAATAGACAAGTGCGAAATATAGAAGGTATTAAATTATCGGATCGCACCGCATTAATCATATATCTCAAGAAAGGATCCATTCAAGGAGCCAGCGGGGTCCATCGCCCGTCCCACCCTGGGTACGGTAGTCCTTCTCAGCGGAAGCCCAGCAGCTGCTGAGATCCACGTGGGCCCAGGAGTCGCTCTTCACAAACTCCTTGAGGAAAAGGGCCGCCGTGATCGCGCCGCCCCAGCGGCTGCCAGCAGAGTTCTTGAGATCACCGACCTGACTCTTGATGGATTCCCGGTATTCCTCCACCAGGGGAAGCTGCCAAAGGTGTTCGCCGACCGCAGCTCCGGCGTCCATGAGACGGTCCACCAGCTTCTGATCCGTGCCCATGATGCCCGAAACCCCTTCGCCCAACGCCACCAAGCAGGCTCCGGTGAGCGTAGCCAGATCCACCACGTGGTCGGCCTGGAATTCAGCAGCATAGTCCAGGAGATCGGCCAGGACCAGACGGCCTTCGGCGTCCGTGTTCAGCACTTCCACGGTCTTGCCGCTGCGGGTGCGGATCACATCCCCGGGCTTGTAGGCCGAGCCCGAGGGCATATTCTCCACCAGTCCCAGGAGTCCGGTCACCTGGACCGAGGCATCCAGTTCGGCGCAGGCCAGCACCGTGGCCAGCACGATGGCGGCTCCGGTCATGTCGTCCTTCATGGTCTCCATGCCCTTGGCGTCCTTGAGGGAGAGACCACCGGAATCGAAGCAGACCCCCTTGCCCACCAGCACGATGTGCTTCTTGGCCTTCTCCTTGGGCTTGTACTCCAGCTTCACGACCCGGGGGGTGTGCACGGATCCTCGCCCAACGGCCAGGACAGCGTTGAAGTTGCCCTTGGCCAGCGCCTCGGGGTCGAGGACTTCAACGGCCACCTTGTGCTCCTTGCCCAGCTTCTTGGCCAGATCGGCGAAGACCTCAGGGTTCAGGTCGGAGGGAGGCGTGTTGGTAAGCTCCCGCACACGATGACAGGCGGCCACGCCGGCCTGGATCTGGGGGAGGCGGCGGCGGGCCTTGCGGGTGTCGTCGCCATTGGTGAAGATTTCCAGTTTCTCGAAGGCCTTGGGCTCGGGCTTGCCCTTGAAGGTGCCGGTGTCGTAGTTGGCGAGGAGGGCACCCTCCAGCACAGCGGCCTGGACTTCGTCGTGTTCCATGTTGGAGGTGGAGGGCGAAATGATGCCGACCTTCTTCCATCCCTTCTTCAGGCAGGAGCGCGCGGCGGCCCCCACGGCCTTGCGGATCTTGTTGGGGGTGACGGCCTCTTCCTCGCCCAGCCCGACCAGGACCATCCAACGGGTGTCCTTGACTCCATTGGGATGGTGAAGGGGGACCAGTTCCAGATAATCCGCTTTGAAGTCGCTCTCATCCATCACCTGGCGGGCCACCTTGCTGATGGCCAGGGGCAGGCGATGGCGCTCGCGTCCGGAGAAAACCGGAACGATGAGGGCATCTCCTGAGAAGTCCTTCCCGGGCTGGGAATTGATATCGACAGAAACCATGGTCATCCTCCAGGAAGCAATCCTATCCAAAGCCTATCGGACTCAAGATGCAAATTTCTAAATTTAGGTCAAAAAAAATAAAGAAAAGGTCCCGGTTTCACCCTAATCCACGGAACCCGAGTCTTCCACCGTCCCCAAGGAAGCGAAAAAAGCCCCTTCCCCCCCGCTGACCGCATCGAAAGTCGGCTCCAAAGGGGTCGGCATCTCCTCGATACCCTGGAGTTTCCTTTCCATCTGACGGGTCCGGACCCCAACCTTGTCCATCTCCCGGGCAGCGGCCTGCAACTTGGCCTGCACACCCTCGACCCACCCTCCGAAGCGCTGGAATTCCGCCTTCACCTCCCCCAGCACCTTCCACACCTCCCCGCTGCGCTGACTGATGGCGTGGCTGGCGAAGCCGGCCTGAAGACTGCACAGGAAGGCGCACAAGTTGGTGGGACCCACCACCACCACCCGCTGCTTCCGGAGGATGCGATCGAAGAGCCCCGGCCGCCCGAGGATCTCGGCGTAGAGCCCCTCGGTGGGAACAAACAACAGAGCAAAGTCTGTGGTGTGTGGTGGCAAAATATATTTACTATTAATTTTTACAGACTCCAACAGAAGCCGCCGCTCCAGATCTGCCCCAGCCCGGTTCGCCCCTTCCAGATCCTCGCGCTCCCTCGCCTCCTGAAGGCGTTGAAAATCCTCCAGCGGGAACTTGGCATCAATGGGAATCCAGACGGGCTCTCCCTCCGGGCCTGGGAGGCGGACAGCGAAGTCCACGGCCTCCCGGGAGCCTGGAAGCAGCCGCTTCTGGGTCTCGAACTGCCCCGGAGCCAGGAACTGCTCCAGCACGGCCCCCAATTGCACCTCCCCGAGAACCCCCCGGCTTTTGACATTGCTGAGCACCCGCTTCAGCCCGCCAACATCCTGGGCCAGACTGGCCATCTCCCCCAAGCCCCGATGCACGGACTCAAGCCGCTCGCTCACTTGGCGGAAGCTCTCACCGAGCCGCTGATCCAGGCTTGTCCTCAGGCGCTCGTCCATGGACTGGCGCATCCGTTCCAGACGCTCCTCCGTGGTGCCCCTCAAGAGTTCCAGGCCCCGCTCCATGCGCAGCTGCATGGCTTCGAGGTGGCGCCCCTGTTCGGCACGTCCCATGGCCAGGGCCTCCTGAACCTGACGGCCCTGGGATTCAGATCCTTGGGTGAAGATCTGCTGCACTCGCCCCTGGGAATCCTGGAATTCCTGACGCAGGCGCAGATGGGCCTCGTCGAGGTCCCGGGGCGAGAGGGTGCGCTGGGTCCGGGCCAGGAGGGCCATGGCCCCGGCCCCGGCGAGAAAGGCGAGTCCGCCGACGATCAGTTGGGAAGCATCCATGACTCAGGATGCCGCAGTTGGAAGGACAGGGAGTGTCCAACGCGCCATACGGCCTTCGTGACAGGATTCCAGGCTCAACTCTGCCACCCAGGCCGTGGGCCAGGGCCCCCGAGTTCCGGCCCATTCCACCACCAGGTAGTCGGAAGGACCGATCTCCTCCTCCAGCCCCAGGGTCCAGGCCCCCTCCGCCCCCAGGCGGTAGAGATCCAGATGGAAGAGCCGCCCCCCCGGCGCGGAGTAGCGATGGAGGACCGCATAGGTGGGTGAGGCGACTTCATCGGGGTCCCCCCCCAGACCCTGGAGGAAGCCCCGAGTCCAGGTGGTCTTGCCGGCCCCGAGTTCCCCCCGCAGCAGCCAGGTCCCGCCGGGTGGCGTCAGCCCGGCCAGAGCGACTCCCAACGCCTCCGTCTCCAGGTCGTCCGCCAGGTAGCGCTCAGACATGCCCGACCTCCTGGTTCAACTCCCTCAGGAGACTGGAAAGACTAGGCCCCAGTTCTCGCACCAACAGAGGTCCCGGCCCCAGGCGTTCAGCCGCAGCCCCATGGAGCCAAAGGGCCTCAGCCACGCCCTCCTTGAGGCGTCCCAGCCCCTGCCCTTCCTTCTTCCACAAGGCCACCTTGGCGGCCACCATCCCCGCCAGAAAATCGCCGGTTCCCCCGGTGGAGAGGCCCCGATGCCCCGTGGGATTGATCCAGACCTCGGGCGTGCCCCCACCAGCCACCACGCTCTGAGCCCCCTTCAGGGCCAGGATGCCGGGCCCCGTCGCCACCTCCAGGGCCTGGGCAAGGCGGTCCGAGGTCTGGTGGGAAGGGGGTTTCACCTTGCCGAAGAGTCGGGCGAATTCACCGGGATGGGGCGTAATCACCGTCTCAGGACGGGCCATCCAAAAGGCCCCCTCCCCCTCCTTCAGGGCACTGGCATCCAGCACCAGGGGGCCATGCCAGGCAGGAATCTCGCTGACCCCTCCGGGACCGGTCAGGAGCACGTCAATGCCGTCCGGAAGCCGCCCCTCCCAGGGCAGCACCATGGCCTCCGGCACCTGGGCAGCAATCTCCGCCCGCACCTCAGCATCCGTGAGCACCGTCACAAGGCCGGCCCCGACCCGAAGCGCGCCGAGTGCAGCCAGGACCGCAGCACCGCTCATGCCCAGGCTGCCCGCCCGGATCGCCACATGGCCGAAGTCCCGCTTGTGGGTGTCCCACCGGCCCGAAAGGGTCGGACCGGGTCGGTCCATCATGAAAAGCGTCGCCTGCGGAGCAACCGGAAGGGGGATGGGCACCACCGTGATCTCGCCACAGAAGCTGCGAGCTGGCCGCAGGCCATGGCAGACCTTTCGATGCCCGAAGCAGGCCGTGCGATCGGCCGGGATGACCGGACCATAGACATCGGAGGAACTGGGATCCAGCCCTGTTGGAAGATCCAGGGCCAGCACCCTGAAAGCCCGGGAGGATCGACAGGCCTGCCCCCAGGCATGCATCTCCGCCACAAAGCTGAGGGTCGGCTCCCTCAGCGGAAGCCGCGTTCCCAACCCGAAGAGGCCATCCACCACCCAGCCCCGGAAGGACGGAATGGAATCCCGGTTGAGCTGGCGATAGGTGCCCCCCAGCCCCTCCCAAAGCCTGGCCTGAAGCGCCGCATCTCCCCTCCAGGCTGGTGGGGCTTCCTGGGTCCAAACCTCCACCGTCTGCCCCCGGAGGCGTGCCAGCCTGGCGAGTGCCAGGGCATCACCGCCGTTGTTGCCGGGACCGGCCAGCACATGGATCGGCCCATCCGCAGGGAGGAGGCCAAGAGCCCCCAGAGCGGCATGCTCCTGGAGCACCAGACTGGGGACACCCCAATCCTCAATGGCCCCCTTCTCGAGGGCCTGCATCTCGGAGGCGCGCAGCAGCGGGATCATGGCCACCAAGCTATCACGCCTGGAGGGCCTGGAGACGGGCCTTGATGGCCTGCGTCGCCAGGGTGACCTCATCCTCGGCCTCCCGGAACAGAGCTTCCAGTTCCTCAGGAGGAAGTTCCTTGGCAAATTCCTCCATGCGTCGGGCGTGGGCACTCAGACGATTGGCCCCCAGGGTGCCGGCGTTGGCCTTGAGATCGTGAGCGAGCTTGGCGATGCGCGGCCTGTCACCTGCGGCCAGAGCCTCCCGGAGATGCTCAATCCGGGGACAAGCATCGCGGATGAAGGCATCCACCAACTCCGCCACCGCACCGGGGCCAGCTACGCTCTCAAGATAGCTGAGGCCCTGCCACGTGGCCGAATCAAGACCATCGCAACTCTGCCCACCCATCCTGTCCTTGTTGGCGTCAAGATTCAGCCCCATCCCGACCCCCCAATCCATTGGATGCTTCCGACCACATCTCTATCCATCGTGAACCGGGTGATATTCCTGAACTTTCAGACCATTCGGCCTCCCATGGGCGTGCCCCCCAGGAGATGGAAGTGCAGGTGAAAGACCGTCTGCCCTGCATCCGGCCCGCAGTTGGCCACCAGCCGCCAGCCGCTCTTCTCCAAACCGAAGCGTTCTGCCAGGGACTTGGCCACCAACCCGATGCGGGAAAGCGCGCCGGCATTGGCTTCCGTCAGCTCATTCAAGCCAGAGAAGTGCTCCCTTGGGATAAGGATCAGGTGGACGGGGGCCTGGGGTGCGATGTCCTTGAAGGCCACCACATGCTCATCCTCGTGGACAATGGTGGAAGGGATCTGCTTCGCGGCAATCTTGCAGAAAATGCAGTTCGAATCGGACATGGGGGCTCCTTGTTTCACATCATCTTGCACCAACCTGAAATCCCGCAGAACACCGGAAGCATCGGCCGACTCTGCGTATCCACCAACACGGCCCTCCATCTGGTCCACCCCCTGGGCTTCGATACCTCGGACTACTACCTGCGCCGGGCGGGCCTGGACTATTGGGAAAAGCTGGCGCCCACCCATTACGAGAACTGGGAGGACTGCCTGGCCCGCTGCCCCGCGAAGCGCCTCTGGTTCGCCAGCACCAAGGGCGATAGGTTCCACACCGACGTGGCCTTCGAGGATGGAGACGGCCTCGTGCTGGGATGTGAAACCAAGGGCCTGCCTGACGAAATCCTTGCAGCAAACCCGGATCGCCTCGTCAAGATCCCCATGCCCGGTGACTTTCATCGAAGCCTGAACCAGGCCCAGGCGGCGGCGGTGCTCCTCTACGAAGCCCTCCGCCAGGTCAAGGCATGGTAAAGTTCGGCCATGGGTCATACCGGTGTAACGTCCCCCAACTTCGAGTTTCTGCTGGAGGTTTCGCGCATCCTCGCCCGCTACGCCAGGGTTGAGGACGCCTGTGAGGCCATGCACGATTTGATCGCAAACGCCACCCAGCTTGAGCGGGTGACCCTTTGCATCCTGGACCGCACCTCGGGCGAACTGCGGGTCGGAGCTTCCTCTGATCCGGATCTCACCGCCGGAGGAAGGGTCCGCCTTGGCATCGGCCCCATCGGACGGGTCTTCGAATCCCGGATGCCCGTCTCGGAATCGATCCCCGGTGGCACCTTCCTCGCGGCACCAGCCCTGGCGGGAGAATCCACCGTTGGCGTGGTTTCCGCTTTCCACCGTGGCCGCACGGCAACCCGGTCGGACCTCAACCTTCTGGAGGGCGTGGCCCAGCTCATCGCGGACGCCCTGCGTCTCCGCAAACGGGTCCGGGACGAGATCATGGCAGATCTCCAGGAGCGGGAACCCCGGGAGCCCATGAAGCAGGAGGCCCCCTTATCGGCCAGCATCGTGGGCTCCTCGGATGCCATGAAGAGTGTCTTCCAACTGATCGGCGGGGTGGCCTCCACGGATGCCACCGTGCTCATCCTCGGAGAGTCAGGCACCGGCAAGGAACTGGTGGCGCGAGAGATCCACACATCAAGTCGCCGGGCTTCCGGCCCCTTTGTGGCCATCAACTGTGCCGCCCTGCCGGAATCCATCATCGAAAGCGAACTCTTCGGACACGAGAAGGGCGCCTTCACCGGGGCCATATCGGCCCGCAAGGGGCGCTTCGAGCAGGCGGATGGAGGAACCATCTTCCTCGACGAAGTGGGGGAACTGCCTCTGGCGGTCCAGGCCAAGCTTCTCCGGGTTCTCCAGGAGCGGGTCTTCGACCGGGTGGGCGGCAGCAAGCCCATCAAGACCGATGCCCGGGTCCTGGCAGCCACCAACCGGGATCTGGAGGCCGGGATCAAGGCCGGAACCTTCCGGGAGGACCTATACTGGCGCCTCAACGTCTTCCCCATCTGCCTCCCCCCCCTTCGGGCCCGCCGCAGCGACATCATCCCCCTGGCGGATCACTTCGCTGAGAAGAATGCCCGGGTCCACGGCAAGGACATCCGGCGCATCTCCAGCCCCGCCATCGACCTCCTGGTGAGTTACCACTGGCCCGGCAACGTCCGCGAGCTGGAGAACTGCATAGAACGGGCCGTGATCCTCAGTTCGGATGCCGTCATCCACTCCTATCACCTGCCCCCCAGCCTCCAGTCCGGCGAAAGTTCGGATACAGCGCCCTCCTCCACCCTGGAAGCCGCTGTCTCCCGCCTGGAGAAAGAGATGCTGATGGAGGCCCTCAAGATGACCAGCGGCAATATGGCCGCAGCGGCCCGTCGCCTGGGCATCACCGAACGCCAGATGGGCTTCCGGGTCCATCGCTACGGCATCGACTGGCATCGCTATCGTACAAAAAAGTAGGATTCTGCCTATTTCCTACAATTTTGTACCTCCTATCTTTGTATCCGAAACAAGTCGGGACGGCTGTTTTTCAACATTTACAAGCCTTTCCCAACTTGGCACGTTTCCTGATCAACCCTGGGTTCAGTCTGGACCTGTAACAAAGGAGAAAAGCCACATGAGCTGCTGCTGCAAGAAAGCCGAAGAGGCCTCAGTCATGGCCACCTATGGCTCCCATTCGTTTTCCAACGCCATCATGCGGGAGCGCCTCCCCAAGAGCATCTTCAAGGAGCTCCTGGCGGTTCAGGCTGGCGAGAAGGAGCTGACGCTTGAGGTTGCCGAGGTCGTGGCCGGCGCCATGCGCGATTGGGCCCTGGAGCGGGGTGCCACCCACTACACCCACTGGTTCCAGCCCCTCACCGGTCTCACCGCTGAGAAGCACGACTCCTTCATCTCCCCCACCGGCGATGGCCGCGTGCTGATGGAGTTCTCCGGCAAGGAGCTCATCAAGGGCGAGCCCGATGCCTCCAGCTTCCCCTCGGGCGGCCTGCGCGCCACCTTCGAGGCCCGTGGCTACACCGCCTGGGACACCACCAGCCCCGCCATCCTGAAGGAAGACGAGTCCGGCGTCACCCTCTGCATCCCCACCGCCTTCATCGGCTACCACGGTCACGCCCTGGATAAGAAGGTGCCCCTCCTCAAGTCCATGGACGCCCTCAACAAGCAGGCCCTCCGCGTCCTGCGCGCCCTTGGCAACAACACCGCCAAGAATGTCATCTCCACCGTGGGCCCCGAGCAGGAATACTTCCTGATCGACAAGTCCTACTACGAGCAGCGCCCTGACCTGATCCTCACCGGCCGCACCGTCTTCGGTTCCATGCCCGCCAAGGGCCAGGAACTGGAAGATCACTACTTCGGCACCATCAAGGACCGCGTCCTGGCCTTCATGGGCGAGCTGAACCGTGAGCTGTGGAAGGTCGGCGTCGCCGCCAAGACCCAGCACAACGAAGTGGCCCCCAACCAGTTCGAGATCGCCCCCATCTTCTCCACCACCAACGTGGCTACGGATGGCAACCAGCTGACCATGGAGACCATCCGCAAGGTTGCCGGTCGCCACGGCATGGTGGCCCTGCTCCACGAGAAGCCCTTCGCTGGCGTCAACGGCTCTGGCAAGCACAACAACTGGTCCCTGGGCACCGATGATGGCCAGAACCTCCTGGAGCCCGGCGAGAACCCCGAGTCCAACGCCCGCTTCCTGCTTTTCACCACCGCCGTCCTGGAAGCCGTGGACAACTGGTCCGCCCTGCTGCGCGCCTCCGCCGCCTCCGTGGGCAACGACCACCGCCTGGGTGCCAACGAAGCCCCCCCCGCGATCATCTCTGCCTTCATGGGCACCCAGCTCACCGAGCTGCTGGAATCCATCGCTGACGACAAGGCCTACGCGGCCAAGGGCGGGGAGAAGATGCACCTGGGCGTGACTTCCCTGCCCAAGCTGCCCCGGGATCTCTCGGACCGCAACCGCACCAGCCCCTTCGCCTTCACCGGCAACAAGTTCGAGTTCCGCATGGTGGGCTCCTCCCAGTCCATCGCCGGCCCCAACTGCGTGATCAACACCATCGTGGCCGATGTGCTCTCCAAGGTCGCTGACCGCCTTGAGAAGGCCAAGGACAAGAACGCCGAGATCCAGAAGTACATCAAGGAGAGCTACGGCAAGCACCGCCGCATCGTCTTCAATGGCAATGGCTACTCCGACGAATGGGTCAAGGAAGCCGAGCGCCGTGGCCTCCCCAACATCCGCACCACCGTCGAGGCCCTGGCCGAGTATTCCAAGCCCAAGGTCGTGGAGCTCTTCGAGCGCCACGCCGTCCTGAGCAAGGAAGAGCTGGAGAGCCGCACCCACATCTACTTCGAAGGCTACTCCAAGCAGATCAACATCGAAGCCGGTGTCATGATCGAGATGGCCAAGCGTTCCATCTTCCCCGCCGCCTCCGACTTCGCCGCCGGTCTGGCCGGTGCCGCCGCCACCCTGGCCAGCATCGGTGCCGTGTCCTCCCCCCAGGAGAAGCGCGCGAAGAAGATCGCCGAGATCCTCGCCGAGTTCTGCGACGAGACCGAGAAGCTGGAGAAGGCCCTCGCCGAGGCCCAGGGCATCGAAGATGCCCACGCCCAGGCCAAGGCCTACCGCGACAAGGTATTCGCCCAGATGGCCATCGTCCGCGAAAAGGGCGACAAGCTGGAGTCGCTGGTTGCCCGCGATGCCTGGCCCTTCCCCTCTTACGAGGAATTGCTCTTCTCCCTGTAATAAAACACTTCAAATACAACATAGAAACAGCCTTCCACCTGGAAGGCTGTTTTTTTATCTGAAATAAAAATCCACGAATCCTAGTCTTTACAATGTTGTTACTTTGATGTGGATTCGCTTTGTATTAGGCAATAAATGTAATAAAATTGTATTTCGGTTACAGGCGATCCCAGGTGCGGGAAGCCTGCGACTGACGTCCTCCATCCCGCCCCCCGTGGGCCAAGCCATGCATGGGAATCTCGCATGATCAGGAAAACCCTACCCGGCAAGCGGTGGCTGCGCTGCCTCCCCCTCTTACTCCTGGCAGCCATTCCAGCCATGGCCCATGAAAACACCCACTACGTCAACGACTCCGGCGCCACGGCCTGGATGCTGACGTCCACGACCCTTGTGCTCCTGATGGTGCCGGGCCTGGCGATGTTCTACGGCGGCCTGGTCCGCACCAAGAACGTCCTGGGCACCATGATGCACTCCTTCGCAGCCCTGGCTGTGATCGGCGTGCTATGGGCCATCCTGGGTTATGCCCTCTGCTTCGGGAAGAGCAGCCTCCACGGCTTCATCGGATGGGACAGGAGCCTCATGTGGCTCAATAGCATCGACGACACCATCATGTCGGCCAACATTCCCGAATACGTCTATGCCATGTTCCAAGGTAAGTTTGCGATCATCACCCCCGCAGTCATCGCCGGTGCTGTGGCCGAGCGCATCACCTTCAAGGGATGGATGGCCTTCATCGCCCTCTGGTTCCTGGTGGTCTACGCCCCCCTCTGCCACTGGGTTTGGGCCCCGGATGGCTGGCTCTTCAACATGGGAGCCAGGGGCCTCATCGACTTCGCAGGCGGCACGGTGGTGGAGATCTGCTCGGGCGTCAGCGGCCTGACCCTGGCCCTGTACATCGGAGCCCGCCACGGCTACCCCAAGACCGCCATGCCTCCCAACAACCTGACCATGACCCTCATCGGCGCCGGTCTCCTGTGGGTGGGCTGGTTCGGTTTCAACGCCGGCTCCTCGGTGGCCTCCAATCTCGACACGGCCCGGGCCCTCTGCATGACACAGGTTGCCGCCGCAGCCGGGGCCCTCACCTGGGTGCTCATTGAGAGCGTCCGGGACGAGCACGCCACCAGTTTGGGCATGGCCTCGGGCATCCTGGCGGGCCTGGTCGCCATCACACCCGCGGCGGGCGTGGTCAAGGTCAGCGGAGCCGTCGCCCTTGGTGTGGCCGCCTCCATCGCCTGCTATTACATGATCCAGGTCAAGAACAAGCTGGGCTATGACGACTCGCTGGATGTCTTCGGTGTCCATGGCGTTGCCGGCATCGTCGGAACCATCCTTCTCACCTTCTTCATCCGCCCCTCCTGGTGGGCAGAAGCAGGCCACAGAGTCGTCGGGTGGGGCCTTACCCAGCAACTCAAGGTCCAGACCATCGGGGTCGCTGCGACCATCGCGTTCACCGCCGTCGGCACCCTCATCGTGGCGTTCATCATCGATAAGCTCATCGGACTGAGGGTCTCCGAATCCGTCGAAAAGACCGGCCTGGACCACGATATCCATGGTGAACGTGGCTACAATCTCACCAACCTTAACTAGGAGAGGCACCGTGAAGCTCATTACCGCCATCATCAAGGAAGAGATGCTGGACGAGGTCAGGGAAGCACTCATCACCGCCGGGATCGAGCGCATCACCGTCACTCGGGTCAGCGGCCACGGCCGCCAGCAGGAAAAGTTGGTTCAGCGCGGCAAAACCATCATCCCCAACCTGATTCCCAAGGTGCAGATCACCATCGCCTGCAACGACGAGTTCGAAGACATCGTCATCGATACGATCCTCCACAACGCCCGTCAGAACGGCGGCACCGTGGGCGATGGAAAGATCTTCGTCCAGGACCTGAAGGAATGTATCCGGATCCGCACCGGCGAACGTGGCGGACAAGCGATCTGAACCATGGAGATGGGCCCCGAAAGGGGCCCTTTCCATTTCAGGGGACAAGCCTATCTTTTTGCGAGTGGAACTCCCGTCACGGAAGACGACCACCATTGAATCCACTACATAAATGTATGCCGATTTGCATTTCCAACATTCTTGTAGTGCAGCATCCGAATCTATTACCCAAACAAAATCACATATCAAACAATATCAACATTAGAAATTTTTGTCACACTTCCTGCAAAGTAAGGAGTCGACTGAAGCTGTCCGCCAGGAGGAAGCCACATCATCTGCAGCATGCCAACCGACAGAGCCCCCGCCACAACCACTCAACAACCGGGCTTCTGAGGAAGTCGGGAACGAGTTAAACAGACAGAGGCAGTCTCCAGAACACAAGGGAGCTGCCCTTCCCCCCCCGCGATTCCCATTCCCTAATGGGTGGGTTTCGCCATGCCTGAGAGAGGAACATGAACTCAACACCCAGCTTCACTAGGCGCCTGATCCGCCTCCTCCCACTGCTGCTCCTGGCCGCCATTCCGGCCATGGCCCAGGGGACCACTCCGACCCCCGCCACCGATTCCGGCGCCACCGCCTGGATGCTGACCTCCACAACCCTGGTGCTCCTCATGGTGCCCGGCCTGGCCATGTTCTATGGCGGCCTGGTTCGCACCAAGAACGTCCTTGGCACCATGATGCACTCCTTCGCATCTATGGCAGTGGTGGGCGTGCTCTGGGCGGTGATCGGCTACGCCCTCAGCTTCGGGCCCAATGCCCTGGGTGGGCTCATCGGCTGGGACAAAGGACTGGTCCTGCTCCGCAGTATCGATCACACCATTCTGCCCTCAGGCGTACCGGAGTATGTCTTTGCCATGTTCCAGGGCAAGTTCGCCATCATCACCCCCGCCCTCATCGCTGGTGCCGTAGCTGAACGCATCTCCTTCAAGGGATGGATGGCCTTCATCACCCTGTGGGTCATCTTCGTCTACACCCCCCTCTGCCACTGGGTCTGGGCGGCAGATGGCTTCTTCTTCAATATCGGAGCCAAGGGCGCTATCGACTTCGCCGGCGGCACCGTGGTCCACATCTCCTCCGGCGTCAGCGGCCTCGCCCTGGCCCTCTACCTGGGCGCCCGCCATGGCTACCCCAAGGCCGCCATGTCCCCCAACAACCTGGTCATGGTGCTGATGGGCGCGGGCCTTCTGTGGGTGGGCTGGTTCGGCTTCAATGCCGGTTCCTCCATCGGCTCCAACCTGGACACCGCCCGGGCCCTCTGCGTCACCCAGGTTTCAGCCGCCGCGGGTGCCCTCACCTGGGTCCTCATTGAAACCATTATGGACGAGCGTCCCACCAGCCTTGGCATGGCCTCTGGCATCCTGGCGGGCCTCGTGGTCATCACCCCCGCCGCTGGTGTGGTCCAGGTAGGCGGTGCCATCTGCCTCGGCATCATCGCCTCCTGCGGTTGCTACGGCATGATCCAGCTCAAGAACAAGCTGGGCTACGACGACTCCCTGGATGCCTTCGGCGTCCATGGCACCGGTGGCATCATCGGCGCCATCGGACTGGTCTTCTTCATCCGCGAATCCTGGTGGGCCGAAGCGGGGCAGAAGATCGCCGGTTGGGGCGTGATGAAGCAGCTCATGGTCCAGCTCACTGCCGTGGGCACCACCATCGTCTTTTCGGTGGTCATGACGCTGATCATCGCCTTCATCGTCAACAAGACCATCGGCCTGCGGGTCTCCGAGAACGTAGAAAAGACGGGCCTCGATCACGATATCCACGGCGAGCGCGGCTACGGCCTCACCAACCTGAACTAATTCGGAGGGATCTTGAAACTCATCACAGCGATCATCAAGGAAGAAAAGCTGGACGAAGTCCGGGAAGCCCTCATCGCCGCCGAAATCGAGCGCATCACCGTCACCCGCGTCAGCGGCCACGGACGCCAGCAGGAGATTGTCGTCCAGCGGGGCAAGACCATCATCCCCAACCTGATCCCCAAGGTGCAGATCACCATCGCCTGCAACGATGAGTTCGAGGACATCGTGGTGGACACCATCATCCAGACCGCCCGGGAGAACGGCGGCAAGGTGGGTGACGGCAAGATCTTCGTGCAGGAGCTCAAGGAATGCATCCGCATCCGGACCGGCGAGCGGGGCGGGAAAGCGATCTAGTCACCGACCCGGAAAAAGGAAAGAGCCCCATGGTTTCATGGGCTCTTTCCTTTTCACAAGGTGGGCCCAAAGGCCCGCAGACTTCAGTTGCAGCCGCAACCGCCACTGCCGCAACCGGCCTCTTCCTCGCAGCCATCGGGGCCGCAGCCGCAATCTGCGCCGCCGCAGCCACCCTTCTTGCCAAGAAGGTAGGTCTGGGCCATGTCGATGATGGCCTGGTGGGGACGGGCCTTCACGGAGAGAGCGATATTGATGGCCTGGATCATATCCTCTTTGGAGACTTCCAGCTGGGTCAGGCGGTAGTGGTGCACCTGGAAAGCATTCTCGGCGTTGGCAGCCGCAGCGGCACCTAGGGCGATGAGCTCGGCGATGGCCTCGGTGATCAGGCCTTCCTGGGGGGTTTCGTTTTCGGACATGCTATCTCCGGTAGGATGGGCCCTCGGGCCCTTCGTAAAAAAGTCGAAACTTCAGTTTGACTGGCGGCGCTCCCTGGAACAAGAGCCCAGTTGGACCGCTTCTGGGAATTCAGAAACAGAGGAGCGACGGTCAATAGCTTAGTTGCCTTTGAACCAGCGTCCGTTCAACGGCAGGCATCTGGTTACGATCTTTTTCCAGCACCCGGACTTGGGGCCATCCGGCTGGCCCGCCACGGACCGCTGCCAGGAACCGGCAAGGGATTCCAGAGCTTGCTGCATGACACGGGTTTGCCTGGAATCATCCATGTTCAGCCCGCGCCAGAGACTGTCCCCCTGGCTTTCTTCAAGGGCAACCAGAAAGCCGGGAGGGCGGGGAACGAGAATGCGGGGGAGTCCCCGCCTCGCCGCCTCGATGGCGAGGATCAGATCATCCATATTCCTTTCCTGCCAGCACCTGGAGTCCACGTCGAGCGTTCCGGTATGAAAGGCCGCTGTGCCGGTTCCAATGACATCGACCTCTTGCTCGCAGTCCAGTCCCTCGGCGAAATGGAATATGGTGCGATCCCTCAGATAGGAGGTATGGGGTGCCTTGAACAGCGCACCATGGAATCCGACCAGAGCACGCCCCTTGTGCCGGGCCAGGGCCCGGCTGAGCACCTCGACATGGCGATCGGGATAGAGAATGTCGTCATCAAAGCAGAAATAGCGACAAGGCTCGGGGTAGAGGCAAGCCCCCAGGAATTTGCCATTGCTGCCCAAAGAACCATACAACGAGGGAAGAATGGGCACTATCTTTGGATGGTTTATGATAAATTTCGGCACCTCATCATAATGATCCAGATAGAGATAGAGCCGATCAAGCTGAGGCAGTACAGAACCAAGGGCCCGTGGAAGGGTATGGGCGCGACTGGGCATGGTCGCCATGCCCCCAACGGCAGCAACCGAGTTTGAGAAGTATGTTATTTCCGACACCTTACCTGACTCCAGGGCCCAGCGAACACTGTCATGATTGATCTTGGCAGGAAATCAGGGGAGTGTTTTGAGTGCCGTGGGCTCATTTTTCCGACAATTCTGGAGCAAACGTGCGCGGGTGGAGGATCGAGCCGCCAGGATGGTTCCCCAAGTGGATGCCCTCCTGCGAGACTCCCAGGCGAGCCCGGCGCCAAGAGCACCAGAGGGCCACGATGTCTATCTCTCGCCCCACTCGGATGACACATGCTTCTCGCTGGGGGTCCTGGCCCATCGCCGGCGTTCCGGCATCCATCTGACCATCTTCCCCTACGTACGCTATGTGGCGAAACCGGGGTTGGACAAGACCCCCGACGCGACAACCCCACTCCGCATGGCAGAGGATATGGTGTTTGCCGCCCGCTGCGGCCTGCAGCAGCGATTCCTGGCCCTCGCCGATTCAGATATGCTGCGAATTCCGAGGTACAAGCAGAAGAGCATCGCCCCATGTCTCGCCCGCACCGAACCCGCGGTCCTAGGGGCACTGGCCTCTCTGGCCAAGGAGCACCCATCCGGCATGCGGCCCTGGCTGTTCTGCCCCATGGGTATCGGAGGCCACATGGATCACGTGGCAACCCGGCTCGCAGTGACCCGCAACCTGACCAAGCTCTCCCGGAACTATCGGGTGGCGTTCTATGAGGACCTTCACTACGCCTCCAATCCAGAGATCAGACAGGCAGGCCTTGCAGACTTCATGCAGGACATCTCCGGGCTACCGATGCGTCGTGTAACGCTGCCCCTTGAACAGGACGCCGCATTGAAGCTGTCTCTACTTCAGGGCTATCCCAGCCAGTTCGCGACTCTGCCCCCGGACATCGAATCCTTCACGCCGGGGCTACCGGACGCACCACCCCATGAAGCCCTCTGGACTACAGAGGAATGGGTCTGAAGCTTCGACGCATAAGCCCTCAGAAACGGGTGTTGTAGGCGAAGACCGTATTGAAATCCTTGTGGGCACCCAGCTCGATGTACTCGACCACTTTGGAAATGTCCGTGGCCCGGGCGAACTCATCGCGCGAAAGGAGCGCCATCTTGGCACCGGCCCCGGCGGCGTTGCCCACCATGGTGATCCTCCCGTCCAGTTCCCGGGGGATGAGGCCGATCACGCAGGCGTTGTGGGGATCCATGTAGTTCCCGAAGGCACCCGCCAGGATCACCTCCTCGATCTCGTCCAGGGCTATACCCTGCTTTTCGCACAGGATCCGAACCCCGGCGGCGATGGCTCCCTTGGCGGCCTGGAGGGAACGGATGTCCCCCTGGGTGAGCAGAATGGGACGGCCATGGGCGGATTCGGCAGCGTCCACCAGCAAGAAGGCCGGAGCATCCTCGAAGCTCACCAGGCGGTCCAGGAAGGGGGCAGCCTTGGGGTTGTCGACCCGATCCGCAGGCAGCAGCCGCCCCGGTTTTGTGATGATGCCCAGCTCCAGCAGTCCTGCAACGAGGTCGATGAGGCCGGAACCGCAGATCCCCTTGGGTTTGACATCGCCAATGACCGAGAGTTCCATCGTCTCGCCAAAGCGGACGTGGTCGATGGCCCCATCGGCACCCCGCATCCCGCTGCTGATCTGGGCCCCCTCGAAGGCGGGACCGGCGGCGGTGGAGCATGAGACCAGACGGTGACGGGTGCCCAGGACCATCTCGCCGTTGGTTCCGATATCGATGGCCAGCTTCATTGCGTCGCTGCGGTCCATTTCCGTGGCCAGGACCACGGCCACCGTATCCCCACCCACATAGCCAGCCACATTGGGCAGCACGAAGGCCCGGCCCGCAGGGTTGATGACCAGATCAATGGTGGCGGGATCCAGGACCAGTGCCTCGCTCACCACCGGCACGTAGGGCACCAGGGCGATATGCCGGGGGCTGAGGCCCAGGAACAGGTGGTGCATGCAGGTGTTCCCGGCGAAACTCAGGGCGTAGATGGCATCCGGGGTCCGCTCCACCCTGGAAGCAGCCGTTTCAATGAGTCGGTTGAGGGTTTCTATGACGGCGAGATGCAGTTCCTCGAGTCCATTCTTCTGGTTGGAATAAGCGGTGCGGGAGATGACATCCCCCCCGAACTTGGTCTGGGGGTTCAGGGCCGACACGTGGCAAAGCTCCTTACCCGTGTGCAGGTCCATCAGGTAGCCCACGATGGTCGTGGTTCCGATATCGAAGGCCATGCCCAGGAGCTGGGACGTGGTGTTGTGCTTTTCCACCCCGCAGACCTCTCCTCCCTGGATCAGGGCGGTAACCTTGAAATCCGCACCCCGAAGCGTTGCAGAAAGACTCTTCAGCACGGGAAGCTGGATCCGGAGTTCCTGGCAGTCAGCATAGGCATCCGCCAGCGCATCCTGGAGCCTCCGCCAGTCGCTCCGCTGATCCTCGAGATGGGGCAGAGAGAGTTCGACATAGCGTTTGTCCATTACCGGCACCAGGTCCAGGGCCCGGGTGACGGACTTGGTGAGGATGTTGCTCTTCTTTACCCCCTCCATCAGCAGCACCTCGGTGTCCTTGAGGATCCGGGTATGGCAGGCCAGACGAACGCCCTCAGTCAGCTCCCCCTCGGATAGGAGTTGCTGCTCCTGCTCGGTGGGTTCGGAGGCGCCACCTGCTACCTGCACACGGCACTTGCCGCACTTTCCGTTGCCCCCGCAGGGGAAGTCATAGCTCAAGCCTGCCAGATAGATGGCGTCCCTGGTGGTCTGCCCGACAGGAATGCTGACAACATTCCCCTGGGGTTTGAAGACGACATTGCAGTGTTCCATGACGCGAAGATCCTTCAGGAATGGAGAGCGATTAGTTCGCGCTGGATGTGCTCCGCAACCACCTCTTCCAGGTGGCTCTGGCCAGGGCCGAAGATGATGGCGGTGAAGTGGACCTGGTAGTTTGCGGACGAAGCGCCTTCCCACCCCTCCGAACTCTGCAGATTGATGCGCTTGCCGGTGGAGGCCAGCCAAAGGTGATCCTTGTTCTCATTCTCGACAAAGACCTTGATGTGGCCGACCAGATGACGCTGGTGGGCCGCCCAATCCCGGATACCCTCCACGCACCGCACCAGGGCTGCGGACACGAGAGTCCCCGCCACCACCTGGGGGAATTGGGCAGCCTGGGTGATGGAGTAAACGGCCGGGCTCTCCCCGGGGGCGTGAAAGAGGTCCTCGGCCGAGGGATGATGTCGCTTCTGGTCAGCCGGAGCCAGCGAAATGGTCTTACGCTTGAGAACCTTCATCCACCTTCCCCCATATGCGGGTGTCGATACCAGAGGTGGCCGATACTTCCAGGATCTCAGCCTTGGGGTTCATCCCCCGGACCTGTTCCCGGATCATCGCCAGCGCCTCGGGTTCCACCAGATCGCACTTATTGATCAGCACGAGGTCTCCGGAGCTCACCTGCCCCTCGATCAGCCCGGGGGTGATCTCCGTGAGCTCTTCCCAGCGCTCGGCGTCCACAACGCCGATCACCACGATGCGCTCGATCCCCTTGCCGTACTGGTTCACCGTCTCGATGATCTTCTTGGGATAGGCCAGACCCGTGGGTTCGAAGATCACCCACTTGGGCTGGACCTTCTCGTGAAGATCGTTGAGGGTGGTCACCAGATCGGCGGTGAGGGTGCAGCAGATGCAACCGGCGAAGAGTTCCTTGACGGAGAAACCACCGGCCTGGAGCACCTTATTGTCGATGCCCACTTCCCCGATCTCATTCTCCAGAATCACCAGGCTGGGTTTGTCCGAGCCCTCCCGGTTCACCAGATGGTGGGCCAGGGAAAGGATGAGACTGGTCTTGCCCGACCCGAGGAAACCCCCAAATATCACCAACTGCATAAATAACTCCAATAACGCAAGCGGGAGCGGCCGGACTGGACCCCATATCTGATCCGATGATCATACATCAGGGCTTTAAGGCCCCAAAGACTTTCCTGAGCAGACTGCTGGCCTGTCCCATGGGGTCCTTCCGGATAGCCTTCTCCTGTTCCGCCATCATCAGGAAGAGACCATCCACGGCCTTCCGGGTGACATAGTCATCCAGATTGGCATCCCCCTTTTCGATCAACCCGAAACGTGCAGCCTTCCCCGCCACCTTATCGTAGCGTTTGGCCAGTTTCACCTTCTGGGTCGCCACTGCCACCTTGGGCTTGAACTTCAGCGCAATGGCCTCGCCGCCGGTCTTCCGGAAATACTGGGTCGCACTGTCGTCTGGCCCCGTGAGGATGGCCTTGGCATCGGCAAGCGTCATCTTCTTGATGCTCTCCAGGAGGATGGGCTTGGCCTCCACCACCGCCGACTCCGCGGCCCGGTTCATGGTGGTCACCAGTTCATCCGCGGGTTTCTGAAGACCCACCGTACGCAGCAGCCCTTCGACCTTGGCCAGGGTCGGCGGCAGGGGAATTCTGACTTTGGGATTCCCCATGAAACCATCCACCGCAGAGAGCTTGCCGACAGCCGCCTCAGCCCCCTGCACCAAGGCCTCCTTGAGGCCTCTGTCTGCCTCTCCCTCCGTGAGACTGGAAAGATCCCCGGCCCAGGCCGGAACCAACACCAAGGCTGAAAGCAGTAAAAGACGACGCATCATGCCTGACTCCATGGTTGGGCGGTTCAATCTCCGACCCGCTTGAGTTCGATGCCGCGGTAGTAGTGCTTGAGTATCCGCTCAAAGTCCCAGCCCTCCAAAGCGAACCCGTAGGCCCCACTCTGGTCCATGCCGACCCCGTGCCCCCAGCCCCGGCCGTAGAAGATCCATCGCCGCTGAGCCCCAGCCCCCAGGGTCAGGTAGCGGAAGGCATTGTCCTTGAGCCCCAGGAGTCCCCGGATCCGCATCCCGGTGAAACGATGCCGGTGCCCCGCTCCGTCTCGCACCGCCATCTCCAGGACACGGCCCGCCTCGTTGTGGATGAGCTCCAGCCCCTGGATCCCCTTGATCCCGGCCTTGGACTTGAGACGCTCCAGGACTTCCGCCTCCGACAGCTCTACCCGCCAGTGGGCCGTGCTGTTGTAGCGATCCAGGCTGGCCCCCTCGGGATCCAGACGCCTCACGAGCAGGGATGCCCCCGCCGGTGTCGCCAACCAGCGCAGGTTGTCGCCCACCTGGGCGCGGCTTTCAGTCACCAGGCGCAAAAAGCCACCGGGGGCCTCCTCCACAAGAAGGAGGCCGGGGGCAAGGGCAAGCGCCTGGGGATCTCCGCCCTTCATCCTGACCTGCCCTTCCTTCAGAAGGGTGCCGGACTGCCAGACCAGGGGATCCAGTTCCTGCCAAATCCTCCCGAGCACCTGAAGCCCCTGCCCCAGCGTTGGCCGGGACTGGGTCCACAGGGCTGGCGGCACGATCCCCCTTCGGATCAGGAAAGCCACCAGAGGCGCATCCTTGACGGACATAGCCTGGGAGCCCAGGAAGTAGGCGGTATCCTCGGGCCGCTCCAACCCGGACACCAGACCATCCAGGCCAAGGCTCCGGGCCATCCAGAGATACAGGTCGATGCCATCCTTGGGCTCCAGGCTCGGCCTGGGGAGCCCAAGGCGGGCGGCGAGGCGGGCAAGGGGGTCCGCCACATGAAGGGCCCGCATGGGTTCATCCAGTTCCGCTGCGCCCAGGAGCCTGGGAGAGATGATGCCGCATGCCCCCAGGCGCAGGAGTTCCAGGTTCAGCCTGCCCTGGTCGCCCTCCGGGGCGTAATCCCCTTTAAGGAGGTATCCCTGGGGCTGGGCGACATAATTACTGACGGACTGGAGATAGGGATGCCCCCCCCCGAAGACGTAGGTATTGTCCACCGTCTGCCCACCGCAATTGGCCATGAAGAGGGCCTGGATCGGTTTGCCCCCGTAGGTCGCGAAGAGCCCCTTGGTCTCCTCCACGGCCTGGTCCGAAAGCTTCTGCTCCCCATCCCGCCCGCCGTAGACCTGGTCCGCCACCGTGTCGCTCATGTCGAAACCATCTTTGGCCCGCTTGCCCCGGTTGGACCACGCATAAGTCCGGGCTGCCACAGCCTGGGCCTTGAGGGCTTCAAGGGAGGGATAGACCGCAGGCCCCATTTCCTTGGGCACCACCCCCCGCAGGTAGGTTTCCAGTTCCACCGTGTTGACCACCGTCAGGCGCCCCTGGGCATTGGGGAAGACCTCGACCTGGCCCCGGTAGCGCCCCTTGCCCTCCACCTGAACCCACTCACCAGCCTGGCGGAGGAGCACCCCCTCGATCGGCAGTGGCAGGCGTTCGTACCGTTCGGTGATGGCATAGAGGGCGCGGCCCTTCCGGGGCACCCCCGGGCGCCGTTCGGTGGAAACCCACAGCTCCATGAAGCCCTGGCCCCTCAGCTTTTCCAGCAGGGGCTCGGCATCGGAGGGGTTGGCGAACCGCCCCGTCACCACACGCCAGGAATCCGAATCCGGAATGGACACCCGTTCCGCCGTTTCGCCCAACCTTGCCACCAGAGCCTGGGCCTCCGCTGCCCCCATGGGACCTCCGACCTGGACCCGGTACTCGTCCGTGGCATCGGAAGCGCCCTGGGCATCCCACCAGATCCTCAGCTTCTCGCCGGGTTTCAGGGTCATCAGGACACGCCCCATCCGGGAGCACACCTGCCCTCCCCCATCCAGGCGCACCACCCATTCCAGGGCCTGGGTGTCCAGACCCACACGGATGGGGACCTCAGCACCCGCCCCCTTGGCGCCCTGCACCGGGAGCCCCAGGAGAAGACTTAGAAGGATGGGGTTCAGGAAGGTGCGCATGGGGACATTATGACCGACCGGAAGATGCACAGGTGCCGACCGGAACTGCTCAGAGGGCGGCAAGCTTGCCTGGACCGCTGAGGGCCAGGAGGCGCAGCTCCTTCATGCCATTGAGATTGAGCTTCACCTGCAAGCGTCCACAGTAGGACTCGACCGTTTTCCGGCTCAGGTCCAGGGACCCTGCCACTTCGCCGACCCCCATACCCTGCCCCAGGAGATTCAGGATCGCGGTCTCCTGGCTGCTGCACTCCTCGAACCCTTGGAGCCGGATGCCAGTCATGCTCTCTCCCATGGCCCTCCGGGCCCGAGGGCTGATGTACTGGCCTCCCAGGGAGACGGCGTGGATCGCCTCCAGCAGAAGATCTGAAAGTTCCCGCTTGGTGACATAGCCCTGGGCTCCGGCCTGGAGAGCGAGCCTGACATGGAGCCAGTCCTCATGCATGGAATAGACCAGCATGGGTGGCACCCCCTCCTTGGGGAGTCGCCGGAGCAGATCCAGCCCGCTCTCGCCACAAAGACTGAGGTCCACCATCACCAGGTCCGGGCGCGTTGACCGCATGACGGCCATCGCTTCCGCACAGCTCTCAGCCTCTCCACTGATCTCGATGTCAGCCTGGGACAGCAGCACCTTCAGGCCCTCCCGCACGAGGGGATGGTCTTCCACGATCATCAGGCGGAGGCTCATACGGGCACCGGATCCGGGAGTGGGACAACACATCGGACCCTGATGTCACCATCCACTAACTGGAGCGAAAAGTCGCCAGCGATCAGGTCACTGCGATGGCGCATGATGCGCAAACCCATGCCCTCCCGAAGGGAGGGAAGGGCTAGCCTTCCGTCATTGCGGACCTCCAGGAGCAGGCCATCCTCGACCTGCCTCAACCTCATGGCAATGCAGGAAGGTTCGCCATGTTTCACCGCATTGACCGCAGCCTCCTGAGCAATGCAATAGAGATGGGTAGCCACCACAGGCTCCAGATGAGCCAGGCCCTCATCTGCCTCCACCGAGCATTCCACCTCGAAGGTTTCCTGGGTGCGCCGGGCGAGGTCCCGCAAACTGGGAGCGAGGGCCTCGGCGGTGATCGTACCCGGGCTCAGCCCGCGGGCGAGGTCGTGGACCTGCCCCAGAGAGGCATCCAGCATCGCGGAAATGGCTCGGACACTCCGGACCGGAGGCACCGCCCCACTAAACGCCGCCTTTTCCAATGCCTTGCAGTGGAGCATGGCCCCGGTGATCTGCTGACACACCCCATCGTGAAGCTCGTGGCCCACCGCCTGGCGCTCCCGCTCGGAGGTCTCCAGCAGAGCCTTCTCCAGCAGCAACCGCTCATCGGCCTCCTCCTGGAGCCGCAGGTGATTGCGCCGCTCGCTGACCAGAAGACGCTGGAAGCGGGCAGTGAAGAGATCCAGCAGGACGAACATGGGCGCAAAGAGGACAACCCAGACGATCCAAGTCTGAAGGGCTCCGCTGGAGGCGAGGGAGCCCTGGACCGGAGGCACCAGATTGAAGTGGCGCAGAGCCGCGAAAGAACCGTAGAAGGCGGTGCTGATCGCAGCCGCCACCCAGGCGGAGCGACGTCCCAGGAGCACCACGGCGAAGACCGGAGCCGTCAGCAGACCCAGCGGGAGCTGGCCATCCAGGCGGTTGGTCTGGAGGAAGAGGAAGCCCAGGTTGAGGTAGGCAAGCCCGATGAAGCCCCAGCCGCGCACCAGGATGGGGAGTCGGCGAAACAGTGCCAAGCCGAACAAAAGCAGAATCGGAGCGATCGTCGCGAGCTGGAAGGCCCCAATCGGGACGCCTTCCCGGTGTAACTGCCTCAGGAATAACCCCATGTGAACCAAGCGCACCGTGAAGATTGTCCAGAGGACGATGTCCATGGTCCGGCGGCGCCAGTGGTTCAGGTCGGTATCGAGGTCCGGCAAGGGGTAAGGGAGCAAGGGCATTTCATCCATTTTCTCCAGTACAGTCCCATTCGTGTAGGGGATTTGCCCGGCATACAAAGCCAATTATGAAGAGCTATGGTGAGTCACCCTGGCCCGGAGGCCCCTCTCCGTTCCGCGTGCCCATCCCCCTTTGGAGTGTCTATGCGCCCTAATTTGCCCGCCATCCTCGCCTGCGCGGCGCTGGCCCTTGCCACCGCCTGCGGCGGCAGCCACACTAAAAAAACCCAGTCCATTGACACCAGCGCCTACGTCGTCAACAAAAGCTCATCAGATATTTCGGCCTACCGCATGGATACCGCCACCGGGGCCCTGAGTGCCCTCGGCAGCCCCATTTCCGCCAGCGGGGCAGACCAAATGGTCCTGCACCCCAGCGGCAATTTTGCCTATGCAACACTGCCGGACGCCGGCGGCATCCAGGCCTTCAGCATCAACGCCACCACCGGGGCTCTGACGCTCCAAGGCAGCCCGGTGGCGGCCCCGGCCCCTAGGGACCTGACCCTGACCCCCTCCGGCACCTTCGCCTATGCCAGCAATCAGCTCACTGGTGCGTCAGGCTATCGCGTGTCCGCCTACCGCGTCGACGGGAGCACCGGAGCCCTGACGGAGATCAGCGGCAGTCCTTTCACCATCAGCGACGTGTCCGAACGCATCAACGCACGTGCCGGGAGAATGACCGTGCACCCCAGCGGCAAGTATGCCTATTTCCCGAATCTGGCGCAGTTCAACCTCAGCGTCTACGCCATCGACGCCGCCACCGGGGCCCTGACGGCCATCAGTTCCGTGGCTAGCGCATACCCAGGCTCGACCGCAACGGATCCCTCTGGCAAGTATCTCTATGTGGTCGGAGGCTCCTCAAGCGTCTTGGGCTATGGCGTCGATTCCGCTACCGGGGCCCTGACCCCCCTGGCGGGCAGCCCCTTCACTGTCGGCCAAGGTCCGGCGGACCTAACGGTGGACCCATCAGGCAAGTATGTCTATGTGGCGAACGAGGGGGACAACACCCTCTCGGTCCTCAGCCTCGATGCGGCCACCGGGGCCTTGAGTCCCATCGGCAGTCCCGTGCCCACTGGCCTGTATCCCTGCTCCATACGAGTGGATGCTTCGGGCAAATTCCTCTACGTGGCCAACAATGGCTCCCAGAATGTCTCGGCCTACAGCATCGACACAGCCACCGGGGTCCTTACCGCCCTGGCGGGCAGCCCCTTCTCCGCGGGCAGCGCCCCCACCTGCGTAGTGACCTTGAAGCTGAAGCCCTGACGACATAAGGGCCCTGCGAAAGCAGGGCCCCATTCAATTTGGCAGTGTCGCCTCAGATCTCCGCGAAGAGGGGGTGACTCAGGTAGCGCTCACCGGTGTCGCAGAGCACGGCCACCACGGTCTTGCCTTCGCCCAGTTCAGCGGCCACCTTCAGGGCGGCGTGGACGATAGCGCCGGTGCTGATGCCGGTGAGGAGGCCTTCCTCCCGGGCCAGGCGGCGGGCCACTCGGATGGCGTCATCGTAGGCCACGTCCTCGACGCGCTGGTAGGCCTTCTGGTTCAGGACCGCGGGCACGAAGTTGGCACCGATGCCCTGGATCTTGTGGGAGCCGGCCTTGCCCTGGGTGAGCAGGGGGCTGTCCACGGGCTCCACGGCCACCACCAGGGTGCCGGGCTTCTTCTCGGCCAGAACCTCGCCCACGCCGGTCACGGTGCCGCCGGTGCCGATGCCCGCGATGAAGGCATCCAGTTCCGGGACCTGCTCCAGGATCTCCAGAGCCGTGGTGCGCCGGTGGACCGCAGGGTTGGCGGGATTCTCGAACTGGCGGACCAGGAAGTATTTGGAGTCGCTGGCAGCCAGCTCCTCGGCCTTGTCCACGGCGCCCTTCATGCCCAGGGCGCCCGGCGTAAGCACCAGCTCGGCCCCATAGGCCTTCAGGATGGCCCGACGTTCCAGGGTCATGGTCTCGGGCATGGTGAGGGTGATGCCGTAGCCCTTGGCGGCGGCCACGAAGGCCAGGCCCACGCCGGTATTGCCGCTGGTGGCCTCCACCAGGATGGAACCGGGCTTCAGAAGGCCCTTGGCCTCGGCGTCCTCGATCATGCTGAGGGCGATGCGATCCTTGACGCTGCCGCCGGGGTTGGCGCTCTCCAGCTTGACGTAGATGGCGGCGCTTCCCTTGGGGACGATGCGGTTCAGGCGCACCACGGGCGTCTGGCCGATCAGTTCGTAGGCGTGCTCAACACGGTTGGGACGGGGCATGTTATCTCCTTGTTGGGATCAATCGAGTTGTTGTTTCAGGTCGGCCCAGAGGTCCTCCAGGGATTCGATGCCGATGCTGAGACGGATGAGGTTGTCCGTGATCCCGGCACGCTGGCGGGCTTCCGGAGTCATGGAGGCATGGGTCATGGTGGCGGGGTGGGCCACAAGGCTTTCCACCCCCCCCAGGCTCTCGGCCAAGGTGAACCAGCGCAGGCCCCGCAGTACGGCGGGGACCTTGGCCGGGTCCTTGAGTTCGAAGCTGATCATTCCTCCGAAGCCCTTCTGCTGGCGCAAGGCCAGTTCGTGCTGGGGATGGGTGGTGAGACCGGGGTAGTTCACCTTGGCAACGGCGGGGTGGACCACCAGACGGCGGGCCAGCTCAGAGGCGTTGGCCTCATGGGCCGCCATGCGAAGGGTGAGGGTCTTGAGCCCCCGGAGCACCAGGAAGCAATCGTGGGGGCTCTGGCTGATGCCCAGGAGGTTGTTGAGGTAGGGCAGACGCTGGGCCAGGTCCTTCCGGTCCGGAGCGGCCACCACGGCCCCGCTCACCACATCGCTGTGGCCGTTCAGGTACTTGGTGGCGCTGTGAAGGACCAGATCGACGCCCAGTTCGAAAGGGCGCTGCAGGATGGGCGAGAGGAAGGTGTTGTCCACCAGGGACAGAGCTCCGCGTTCCTTGGCCAGGGCCGCCACGGCGGCGATGTCCGTCAGGCGCAGGAGCGGATTGGAGGGGCTCTCGATCCAGACCATGCGCGTATTGGGCTTCCAGGCGGCCTTGACGGCCTCCAGATCCGCCAGATCGAGGTATTCCACCTGGAGTCCATAGGTGTTGCGGGCGTGCTCCAGGGCCCGGAAGGTACCTCCGTAGCAGTCCTCGGTCACCAGCACGTGGCTGCCATGCTCCAGGAGGTTCAGCGCCAGGAGCACCGCCGACATGCCGGTGCTGGTACAGGTCGCCGCGGACCCGCCCTCCAGGTTGGCGATGGCCTCCTCCAGGCGGGCCCGGGTCGGGTTACCGCTACGGGTGTAGTCGAAGCCGGAATTGGTGCCCAGATCAAAGAAAGCGAAATTGGTGGTCTGGTAGATGGGGGGCACTACGCTGCCATAGGCGGGATCCGGCTGGGCCCCGGCGTGGACACAACGGGTATCCAGTCCAGCATCAGCCATCAGCTCGGGCCGCTGTCCCCAACCAACCACCGGGTTGCTGCCGGGCGGCAGGACCCCGAAGTGATATGCTTGACTTTCGGGCGCATTGGACTCGGACATGCGGGATCTCCATCGGTTCCGGACTGGCCGGTGCACCCATACTGAGGGATGCCCGGATATTGTCAAGTTTTTTGATTTGAATTGAAAGAAATAGAGGAAAACCCATGAAGATGTCCACCAAGGGACGTTACGGACTCCGGGTCATGCTCGAACTCGCTCTCAACTATAGGCAAGGACCCACCCTGGTCGATGCCATCGCCCTCAACCAGGATCTTTCCGGGAAGTACATCCACGTCCTGGTGGGGGGACTGAAGTCCGCGGGCCTCATCAAGGCTGTGCGGGGTCCCAACGGCGGGTATGAGTTGACCCGTGACCCCGCCACCATCACGGCTCTGGAAATCATCCAGGCCATGGAAGGGGATCTCGCACCTCTTGAGTGTGTCCGCAATTCATCCTGCTGCACCCGGATTGACGCCTGTGCCTCCCGGGAACTCTGGTGCGAAGTGGCCTCCGCCATGGCCAAGGTGCTCCAGGGCTACACCCTGGCGGACCTGGCCCGGCGCCAGCAGAGCCTCGACAAGGGGAACCCCGACTTCAGTATCTGAAGAGCCGCAGGGAGGCCGCCAGGAGAGGCACCGCCATGGTGAAGGGAGAGATCACCCGGGTATCCACAGGAATCCCGACGAAGGGTCCCCCCAGGCAGAGCGCCCCGTATCCCACGAGGGGCAGATAGATCACGGTCCGATGGAGCCGACCAAGGGGACGCAAGGGCAGGTATCGCTCGGTGCATTCCCCCAGGAAGGCGATGATGAAGGTGGTCAGGAACCATCCGAAAAAGTTCTGAAGGGGAATGCCGAAATAGGGCCCACCTCGCTCCCACACCCACGCCTTGACCTCATGGACCATCACCGGATCCATGGACAGATCCCAGGCAGTCATGGTCATCGCCGCCAGCACCGCCGTGAAAAGGCTCCACAGAAGTCCCTTAGTGACCCCCGCCGCCTTGCCCCAGGTGATCAAGTCCGCCATCATCCGACTCGGATAGAGGACCATGAAATAGGCAAGAGGAATCACCATGGGCACAGTGCCCGCAAGCTTGGGGTTCAGGACATCGGTGTAGTGGTAGGCCCCGAAGATGACCCCCGTCTTGACCCCCAGGTATTCCATGACGAAGGAGACCACCAGGGTCAACACGAAAAAGAACAGGGCTCGCTGCCAGCCGAGAAGGTATACAGCATGGACGAGCACCAGGGTCGAGAAGGTGTAGGTCATGGCCTGAAAGGGGAGCTTGCCCAGGGTGATCTGCCAGCCCAGAACCCCCAAATGGGCCGCCAGAAGGATGGACAGAGCCACGATCAGGACCACCTCTACCATGGGGCTGTATTCGATATCCCGTTCCAGATGCCGATCGTACTGCTTGCGAAGCATCATGCCTCACCCCCTTCCGACTGCTGCAGGAGACGTCCGAGAGCTCCCAGAGCGGCGATACCCATGGTGAAAGGCGGCAGGACCGCCAGGCCACCTGCCAGACCCACAAAGCAGCCGGAAAGCCCGATCAGGCCATAGAGGATGACCGGAAGTGCCACCAGGGCCCTTGAGGGTTCGGTGGGCCCAGCCTCTGGCAAGCCCCCTTGGGCCACCCGATAACAGAGGCAGATGATGAAGGTCAGTTCCAGCCAGCTCACGTAGTTGGCGAAAGGAATGCCCAGGAAGCCCCCGGGCTGGAGCCAGACCCAGGCTTTCACGATCTGGACCATGTAGGGATCCAGGGTCAGATCCCAGGAACTCATCACAAGCGCCGTAAGAAGGGCCAGGAAGACGGTCCGGCCGTGGCCCCGCCGTTCACAACGGGGATGGCCATCCACCATGAGGTTCACCACAACATGGCTCAGGTAGAGCATGGTGAACCAGCCCAGGGGGATGATGACCGGCACCCCCAGAAAGCGCGGTCCCAGGACTGCGGTGTAGTAGTAGGGCGTGGCAAGGTCTGTGGCGAGACTCAGAGCCTCCAACACGAAGGTCAGGCCCGCTGAGACACTGAAGAACAGGAGGCAGCGACGCCACCCCCAAAGCCAGGCTGAATGACTCAAAGCACCGAAGGCCAGCAGGATATTCCCCAGCACCAGGGAGAAACTGGAACCCGGCACCCAGGTGCAGAGAAGCCAGGCGCAGCCGAAGGCCACGAGAACCTGGAGAAGACCTACAGCAAGCACGTTGCGTATTGGCATGGATGGATCCAGACAGGGGTTTGTCACAGTCTGGCTCAAGAGGACTAGCCCTTCAACCACCCATCCAGCATGGTCCAGCGTCGGGCCCGGAGGCACTCGGCGTCCAGGAGTTCACCGGAGGGCCCCTGGCGGTGGGTCAACAGGGCGATGCAGAGGCCATCGGCCGGACGCACGAAGAGAGCCGGGCCGGTGTAGGCCAAGTGATACCAGAAGGCTGAGGCCTCGCCATATGCCCCCTCGATGGGCGGGGCTGGAGGAGGCAACGCTGGGTCATCCGCCACGATCACATGGATGCCGGAAGTTCCCAGGGGCACCCGGGCCAGCAGCTCCCCGAAGCGCCCTGACCCCTTGAGAGCCCGCTGAAGCCCGAGGCCCCACCGGGCCCCATCCGCCGCCTGGACGGTATCCACCGCCATGCGCTGGGGAAACCCGCCGGCCAACCATGCCTCCAGGGCCCTCTTCAGGCATTCAGGGGTGCACCCAAAACCCGAATGCCCCCTCATCCCTGCCCGGGCATTGCTATCATGGGGCAGCCCGGGACCCTGGGACGGAAAGGGCAGCTCGGGACAGGCCACCCGCCAAGCTTCCGCATCCTGCCCATCTGGAACCAGCCGGGGCGCTTCGGACCAGGGCGCGGGAAGAAGCCCGCTGCCCCTCAGCCCCAGCTCCTGAAAAGACTGTCCAGTCTCCTGCTCCAGAAGCTCCGCCAACATCCGGTATCCCAGATCGGAGTATAGGAATTCGCCAACCCGCCCCTGAGCGAGAAGGGCGTGCTTCCCCCAGCCCTGAAAAACCGCCAGGTCCTCGGCCAGGCTCCCAGGACGATAGGGATACCAAGCGGGAAGGCCTGAACTGTGGGAGAGCATTTGCCGGACCGTGAGAGGTTCCTCGCGGCTGGCGAAGCCCAGGGTCCGGCGCCGATCCAGGTCGAGATCCAGGTGGGTCAGGGCCAGGGGCGCCGTCACCAGGGGTTTGGCCAGGGAGGCGAGATCGAAGAAGGTCATGGGATTGCCCTTACCAATGAATACAGACCCGGGTTCCCCCCTCGGAACGGGGGAGGAAGCGGAGGTCCGCCCCCTGGGCATTCAGCCATTTCAAGGCCAGGGGAAGCCCCAGACCGGTGCCATCGGGCCTGCCGGACTCGAAAGGCCGCAGCATCCTGATGAGGGTATCCTCTCCGAGCCCCGGACCTTCATCCAGGATCTCCAGACTCCCCTCGTGGACGTATACCTGGACCCGCCCCCCAGCTGGGGTCGCCTGACAGGCGTTCTCCAGCAGGTTCACCAGGGCCTGGTGCAACAGCATGGGATCTGCCAGGGCCCGACCTTCACCGGAAAGCGACAGCTCCCGATCCTGGGCCAGGGGTCGTTTCCCCACCTCCCGAAGGGCCTGGGAGGCCAGATCCTGGAGGTCCAACTCCACACACCGCGGCTCCAGGGGCTTGGCCCACTGGAGGAATCGCTGGACCAGCAGATCCAGCTCTTCGGTCTCTTCCAGGAGGGCGTCCGCCGCCGCGCCGTGCCCCGCCCGCTTCAGCAGCTGCCCCTGCCCCTTCAGGACCGCCAGACCGTTCTTGAGCTGATGGGCCACGCCGGCCGTCATCTCCCCCAGTTCGGCGAAGCGTTCCCGCAGGAGCACCCTTCGTTCCTCCTGCTCCGCATCGGTGATGTCCTCGAACTGCACCAGGGCCCCCACCCGATCGGGAGTGGCAATGCGCCGTAGACTCCAGCGTCGCCCCCCGCCATCACAACGCCAGGTCGCTCCGGGCTCCCGCCCCAGCCCTTCCAGGATCCAGGGAAAAGGATCCAGAACGAAGACAGCATCCAGCCCCACGACCCCGGGCCGCACCCCCAGCAGTTCCCGGCCGGCCCGGTTCAGGCCAGCCACCCGCTGCCGCTGGTCCACCCAGAGCAGCCCGAATGGCAGGGCTTCCAGGACCCGCTCGTGCACCGTCCGCAGCTCTCCCAGGCTCGCCGCCAGGGCTCCCCGCTCCTGGAGACTCTGGGACACGGCCCCTAGTAGCAGCGCCTCAGGGTCCTCCCGCCGGCGACCACGCATGCGCCACCAGCGGATGGCGAACATCGCCAGACCGAAGAAGACGAAGGCCAGGGGCAGGGTTGCCAGGAACCAGGGATGAAGTTGGGTGCTGCGAACCATGAAGCCAGCGTATGCTCGGCTCAGCACGAAAGGAAGGTTTCATGTTGCAGATGCCAGCTCCCCCACCCGGCACATTCGCGCCGAACCACGCCGCCTATCTCGCCCTGGTGCCACCCGAGCGGCACTTGACCATCCTCGAAACCCAGCCCCAGGAGCTGGCCGAGTTCCTGGCCCCCCTGGACGGTGACTTCCGCTATGCCGACGGCAAGTGGAGCATCAAGGAGGTGGTGGGTCACATCACGGATACGGAACGGGTCCTGGCCTATCGCCTGCTCAGCTTCGCCAGGGGCGAACAGCGCTCCCTCCCGGGCTTTGATCAGGATGCCTTTGTCGCTGAGGGCTGCTTTGGCGCCCGTTCCCTGGCTGATCTGCTAGAGGAATTCCGCCTCGTGCGGCTGTCGAGCCTGGCCCTGCTCCAGGGGCTTCCCCCGGCCTCCCTCGAACGCATAGGGCAGGCCAATGACAAGCCCATCGGCGTGATCGCCCTGGGCTACCTCATCCCGGGCCATGCGGCCCACCACATCCAGGTCCTGCGGGAACGCTACGCCCCCAAATGAAGGATGGGCACCAATGGGTGCCCATCACTGGGTCGCGCCAGCCGGGGGTTCCGGAATCCTCCAGCTGCGGATGGGGCACGTGCATAAATGGCCCCAGTTTGCCGGGTAAAAGTGTCTTTTTTTCTACCCAACGCGAAGGATAAGCCTCACCAGAAGTCCTTCAAGGGGCCAAATCTGCCTCATCGAGGGCCGTGGATAGCTCCCCCACGTTCCTGACGGGTGGCATGCACGCCCTGCCCCGGCATAGGTGGACCGCAGCGGCCAGGGAGCCCCGCCCGCCATGAAGGGGCAGTTCTGGATCCGAGGCCACCAGGCTCAGGAGTTGACCCGGGCGGAGCCTCCGGTGCAGAACTTCCAGAAAGGCCACCACCAGAGGATCTGAGGGGTCACCGGACACGACGGCCTCCAGAGTTTCCTGACCTTCCTCCTCCAGAACCCGCAGGAGCCCCAGGCAGGCCTGGGGCGCATCCTCCAGCTCCGGGGCGAAGCGAGCCAGGGTCCGACGCGCGGCCTCCGTGAAATCCGCCCGGTCCCAGTGCCTGCCCAGCCTGAGGAGGGCCAGGGCCGCCAATGCATTGCCAGAGGGGACCGCCTGATCGAAAACGGGGTGCTGGCGCAGAACCACATCCCGGGCTTCCGTACCGAAAAAGCCCCCGGCAGGGTCCTGAAAACGTTCAAGGATCACCTCTCCCAACTCCCGGGCCCAAGGGAGCCACCGGGCCCTGAACCCCGCCTGGTAGAGATCGAGGAGCCCGAGGATGAGGGCCCCGTAATCCTCCAGGAAGGCGGGAGTGTGAGCCCTTCCCCTTCGCCAGGTGCGCATCAGGGAAGATCCTCGCCATAGTTCGCGCTGTAGGAAGTCCGCACAGGCCTCGGCGGCCTCAAGGTACCTGGGATCCCCCAGGACACAACTCCCTTTGGCCAGGGCCGAGAGGGCAAAGGCATTCCAGGCCGCCAGCACCTTGTCGTCCCGGTGGGGGCGAGCCCGGCGATTGCGGTAGATCCGGAGACGGTCCCGCAGGGGGGCCAGGCCTGCCTCTGGGAAATCACCACCATCCAATCGATGCAGCAGGTTCCGTCCCCCCTCGAAGTTCCCCTCGGGGGTCACGCCATAGGCCAGACAGAAGAGCTCGGCATCCGACCCGAGCACCTCATGGATCTCCCCCCAGGTGAAGGTGTAGAAACGCCCTTCTTCGCCTTCCGAGTCCGCATCCTCGGAGCTGTGGAACCCTCCGGCCCCGTCCCGCATGTCCTCCAGGAGGTAGTCCAGGATCTCCCGGGCCCGTTCGCCATGCCGGGGCACCCCGGTCACCCGGAAGGCCTCCAGGTAGACCCAGGCCAACTGGGCGTTGTCGTAGAGCATCTTCTCGAAGTGGGGGACCTTCCAATGTCCGTCCACGCTATACCGCGCGAAGCCGCCCCCCAGATGGTCCCGGATCCCGCCGGCCGCCATGGCATCCAGCGTCGCTAACGCCATGTCCATATCCCTGGGCTCTTTTCGCCCCAAAAGCAAGGTGAGGGCCGGAATGGGCGGGAACTTGGGGGCGCCCCCGAAGCCTCCCCAACGAGGGTCGAAGGTCTGACGCAGGTGGCGGACCACTGCATCGGCCAGTCCACCAACGGGCCCTTCCCCGGCCTGGCCCGGGCTTCTTCGAAGGGCGGCCATCAACTCCCCGGCCTGACTGAGCACCTCCTGTCGACGCTCCTGCCAGATCATGGCCACCGCCTCCAGCACCTCCAGGAAGCCTGGCATGCCGCCCCGGGCCGTCGGAGGGAAGTAGGTCCCCCCATAAAAGGGCTCAAGGTCTGGCGTCAGCCAGACGCTCATGGGCCAGCCTCCCCGCCCGGTCATGAGCTGGACAGCTCCCATGTAGAGATCGTCCAGATCGGGCCGCTCCTCTCGATCCACCTTGATGGGCACGAAGTGCTTGTTCAGGAAGGCCGCGATTCCAGCGTCCTCAAAGGACTCACGCTCCATGACGTGACACCAGTGACATGCGCTGTATCCCACTGAAAGGAAGATGGGCCGGTCCAGTTTCCGGGCCAAGGCCAGGGATTCGGGATTCCATGGGCGCCAGTCCACAGGATTGTGGGCGTGCTGCAGCAGGTAGGGGCTGGTGGATTCGATCAGGCGGTTGGGCATGGACGGCTCCCTCCCTTGGGATTCCCCCAGGGGCCCATCTGTGCCTATTCCCCGATCACGATGATGGGTTCCCGGATCTTGGATATCCGACCGAAGTTGGCAAGTTTCTGCAGATGCACAGCGCCAAGGTGGGTGCCCTCAGGAATGACGAGAAGCCCCTCGACGGTTTCGATGCCGTGTACCAGGACCAACCCCTCCTTGAGGCTAGCAAGGGCCACGGGCCTGGGAATGGGGGCATCCGTGCCCTCGCTCTTCCGCCGCAGGAAGCCCGCCAAGGCGTGAACAACCTCCCGATCATAGGCGGAGGTGTCAGCCTCCATCATCCCAAGGGCAGCGGCCTCCGAGCCCTTCCGGGCCAGCAGGGCTTCGAAGCCTGTGATGACATGCAGAATGCGTCCCCCCAGCGGAATCCGCTCCTCCTTGAGGGCATCCAGGGGAAAGCCGCTGCCGTTGTAGTTCTTGTGCATGTAGTGGACCGAGTCTGCCACCTCCTCCATCCGCGGAATATTCCGGATCAGTTCCGCCCCGATCTGGGGAACCCGGTTGGCCAGATCCTGCTCTTCATTCGTGAGCAAGGCTCCGGAATGGAGCTTTTCGGCCAGAGCCTGAGGAAGGGTCAGGATACCGATCTGCGACAGGATGGAAGCGATGCCCAGTACCCAGGGATGCTCCATGCCCATTTCACGGGCGACGCCTTCAGCCAACTCACTGATCGCCTGGGCCCGACCGAAGGACTGGGGAGCCAGAAAGCCCAGCAGATCCACCAGCATCTTGGTGGTCCCCTTGAGGGTGTGCTGGAGCAGGGATCTTTCAGCGGTGATGAGTTCCCGCTGGCGCAAGCCCTGGTTGACAATCCGGATCAAGTCATCGGTGTCGCAGGGTTTTGTCAGGAAGCGAAAGACATTCCCCTGGTTCACGGCATTCACGGCGGTCTGAAGATCAGCATTCCCGGTGAGCATGATGCGGACCGTGTCGGGGAAACCTTCGTTGGCACGGGCCAGCAACTCGACGCCGTTCATTCCGGGCATCCGCATATCGGAAACGATCACGTCAAAGGTGCGGGTGGCCATCTGCTCCAGCGCTGCAGCGCCACTGTCCACAAAGACCATGTCCCAATCACCCCGCATGGAACGCAGGCTCCGCTGGAGTCCCTGCAGAACCAGGGGATCATCGTCCACAAAAAGTATCGCCCCCCTGGCCATGATCCCTCCAGTAAGAGGTTTCGGACGCAGAACCGGAAATCCTGAAAATGGCTAGTGCGGTGGCCCAGTGAAATGCGGACCGTTAAAAACGGATCTGACACCACACTGGGCAGTGCCCCCAAGGGGGTGACAGAAAAGCACGCACCGCGTGCTTTTCGCCAAAGGGGCCATGCCCCGATGGAAGTGTGGTGGCCCGTCTTGGAGCTGGTCCCAGTTATTCCGGGCCACCACACTAGTACTCGCCTTCAAAGGATTCAGGAGGCCTTGGAGGTTCCGGCAGGCGCTCATAGAAACGCTCTTCGAGGCGCAGTCCCCGGAGATACCGGAAAGTCCTGGTGCCCGTCAGCAACGCAAGCGCCGGAATGCCGATCCATACGACTTCGGTCCATAGCGCCGTGAGAAAGCCTTGCAACAGTTTGAAGTTCAGGGGGATGGGGCCCACCTGGATGGGCTGCCAGGCGCAGACGAAGCGGACTTTGGTAATGGGAACAAACACCGCCACACCCACGCCTCCCTGGGTGCAGGCATCCAGCAGGCAGTGGGAGAACGCACAGGCCAGCATGCAGAGCCATAGCCTCGGGTTCCGCTCCTCCTTCCGGAAGGCGAGCACCATGACCATCGTCGCCAGGATGAGGGCGGCACATAGCGAATGGGTCACACCCCGGTGGTTGAGCACATGACGCCCTGAAAGGTGCAAGAAGGTCATGAACCAGTCCAGATCCGGGGCCAGGGCACAGAAAAGCGCCCAGTTCCTGGTCCGGGGCTGGGGCGCTTCGTCCTGAAAGAGGGCGTAAAGCGTGGCGCCTGCCACTGCATGACCAAGGAATGATGGCACTTCAAAACTCCCAAGAAAGGTGCTGTCAACAAAAGAGAGCCCATGGTCCCGGGAGGACCTGATCACTTGGCCCGGCAGAAAGGGCCGACTGACCCCTGACATTTGCATCATCTGCCCAGGTTTCATCTTGGCAGATTCCCCTTTTTTTGGCATGGTTGAAGAACCGATGGAGGAGCGGTCCCCATCAGTAGTTCCGGGAAGGGCGATGGGCCCGTCGATCCGGGGTGAAAGGGGAGGACCGCCGAAGGGGAAGCGGATCATCGACGCTGACCTTGGACGCATGGGCTAAAACCCGGCGGCTGTCGCAGCGAAAAAAGCTGCGGAGTGCCTGAGGACGCAATCGGGGACCCCTGGGTTCCCGGGTGAGTTCGGAGGCTTCCCTCGGTTTGGAGGTGCTCACGCAACCGCCCCTGCCCTCAGCAGAGTGGACGCAATCAGGCGCCTCCTGCCATCGACCTGATGGCTCCGCGCGGTCTACAATCCTCTGGAGGCTTCACATGCAGCGATCGAAAACGGGGACTTCACCCTTCAGCCGTTTCCAGGAGGTGCTCCGATGATCGTCATGAAATTTGGCGGATCTTCCCTTGCGGATGCCGTGTGCATGCGGGAAGTCGCCGACCTGGTCCAGAAGGCCCTTCCCCGCTCCCCCCTCGTGGTCTGCTCTGCCTCCGGCAAGAGCACCAATGCCCTCTTTTCCATGGCCAAGAAGTCCGAGGCGGGACAGAACATTGAGGCCCTGGAGGAACTCCGGGCCCTCATCGACCACCACCACCGCATCGCCCTGGATCTCTTCCCGGCAGGCGTCCCGGACTACCTCGAAATGGCCATTTCCCAGCTCTCCAGCGAACTGGAGATGATGCTGCGAGGAGTGTCCCTCCTGAAGGAACTCTCCCCCCGGAGCATGGATACCATCGCCAGCGTGGGTGAGCGCCTCTCCACTCGCATCCTGGCTGCCTTCACGGGCATGGAGTGGTTCGACGCCCGCACCGTGATGCGCACTGATGCCACCTACGAATGCGGCAAGCCTCAGATCCCCGAGATGAAAGCCCTCGTCGCCGAGAAGCTGGCTCCTAAGATCACCCCGGGCAAGGCCGTGGTCACCCAGGGCTACATCGGTGCCACCGAGGACGGCTGCACCACCACCCTGGGACGGGGCGGCAGCGACTACAGCGCCAGCCTCTTCGGCTCTGCCCTGGGAGCCGAGGACATCCAGATCTGGACCGATGTGGAAGGTGTCCTGACCTGCGACCCCCGCATCGTCCCTGATGCCCAGCCCATCGCGGAGCTCAGCTTCAACGAGGCCGCGGAATTGGCCGCCTTCGGCGCCAAGGTGCTGCACCCCGCCACCATCCAGCCCGCCGTGGAGGCCGGAATCCCCGTGACCGTACGCCACACTCGCATCCCCAACGGCCGTTTCTCCACCATCACCGGTGAGGTCAAGACGGGTCGACCCGTCACCGCCCTGGCCACCCGGGGACCGGTCACGGTGCTGACCGTGAGTTCCACCCGGATGCTGAACCAAAGCGGCTTCCTCTCCAAGCTCTTCGATGTCTTCACCCGCTACGACATCAGCGTGGACCTCATCGCCACCGCCGAGGTGAGCGTCTCTCTGACCGTGGAGCCCCAGGCGGCCATCGACTCCGTAGTGCGGGACCTCTCGGAATTCGCCACCGTCAGCGTGGCTACGGATCGCGCCATCGTGGCAGTGGTGGGCGAGCGCCTGAAGTACACCGCGGGCATGGCCGGGCTCCTCTTCGGCGCCCTCACAGGCATCAACATCGAGATGATCAGCATGGGCGCCAATGAGATCAACATGAGCCTCGTGGTGCAGAAGGAGGACGCCCCCAAGGCCCTCCAGCAGCTCCACGCTGCTCTGATGACAGGAGGTTACCTGTGATCCGCGTCGGCATTTTCGGTCGGGGCCGCCTCGGCACCGCCATCGCCCAGGCCATGGAGGCAACTTCCGACCTCGAACTGGTCTGGCACGTGGACCAAGGTGAGGTTCCCGCGGGTCCGGTGGATGTGGCGGTCGCCGCCAGCGCCGCTCCCGCCATTGAGGGGCATCTGCAGTGGGCCCTGGAGACGGGCTCCAATCTGGTGATCGGCGTCACCGGCTGGGAGGTCCCGGACAATTTCGCGGCCCGAATCGGCGACCGCATCGGCGTGCTGGTCTCCCCCAACTTTTCCCTGACGGTGGCCCTCATGGGTCGTCTGGCCACGGTGCTGGGGCGCTTCGCTGCCCTGGATGCGGAAGTGGATCCCTACGTTCTGGAACACCACCACCGCCTGAAGGTGGACGCCCCCGGGGGCACCGCCACCTACCTGGCCAATTCGGTCCTGAAGGGCTGCCCCCGCAAGGCTTCCTGGACCATGGACCCCAATCCGGCCCTGGACCAGCTCCACGTCGCAGTGATCCGCGCGGGAGCCGAGTTCGGCACCCATACCGTGGGCCTGGATAGCCCCGCCGAGACCCTGACCCTGACCCACACCGCCCGTTCCCGGGCCCTGTTCGGCCGGGGCGCCCTCCACGCCATCCGCTGGGCCAAGGGCCGCAAGGGCCTCTACTCTTTCAACGACTTCGCCAAGGGGGTTCTGGATCCCCTGTTCGATTTTGGAGACCTGTCATGAGCGCCCCTTTCTCCGGCCTTTGCGTTGCCCTGGCCACCCCCTTCACCGCTGACCAGGAAGTGGACTTCCCGGCCTATCGCCGCCTTGTGAAGCATCTGGTCGAGGGTGGGGTTGACGGCCTCTGGGTCCTGGGCACCACCGGCGAAGCCGCCACAATCAACGACAGTGAACGGGATGCCCTCATCACCGCCACCCTGGAGGAATCCCAGGGCCGTCAGGTGGTCGTGGGCACGGGCTCCAACGATACCCGCAAGACCATGGCCCTGACCCGCCGGGCCCAGGAACTGGGCGCCCACGGCGCCCTGGTGATCACGCCCTACTACAACAAGCCCATGCCCTCGGGCATCGTCGCCCACTTCAAGGCCGTGGCCGAGGCCGCCCCCGGCATGCCCCTGGTGGTCTACAACGTCCCGGGCCGCACCGGCATCAACCTGGCCCCCGCCACCCTGGCCCAGCTCTGGGAGATCCCCCAGGTGGTGGCCCTCAAGGAATCCACGGGCAACCTGGCCCAGATCAGCGAGATCCTGCGCACCCTGCCCGAAGGCAAGGCCTTCCTGTCCGGCGACGACTACATGGCTCTGGCCACCATCGCCATGGGTGGCGCCGGCCTGGTGAGCGTCATCGGCAACGCCCTCCCCCGCCAGACCAAGACCCTGGTGGAGCTGGCCCAGGCCGGCAAGCGCGCCGAGGCAGCCGCCCTCCACGCCAAGCTCTATCCCCTGATGGACGCCCTCTTCCTGGAGAGCAACCCCATCCCCGTGAAGGCCCTCCTGGCCCAGCTGGGCATCTGCAGCGACGCGATGCGCCTGCCCCTGCTGCCCGCCACGGCCGCCACCCAGGCCCGCCTCGCCGAATGCCTCAAGCCCATCCTGGAGATTGCCTGATGTCCGCTGCCGCCCTTGAAGTCTTCTACAGCCGCCCCATGGACGAGATCGTGGCGGATCCGGCCCTGGCCGAAACCCACCAGACCCTCCTGAAGGCCCTGGAAGCTGGGGAGATCCGCTCCGCCAGCCCCCAGGCTGACGGCTCCTGGAAGGCCAATGTCTGGGTGAAGACCGCCATCCTGGCAGGCTTCCGCTCCACACAGACCGCCGAGGTCCCGGGATGGCCCGGCCCCTCCTTCGACCGCACCGGCTTCCCCCCCCGCGCTTTCAAGCTCGAAGAGGGCGTCCGCATGGTGCCCGGCGGCAGCGCCGTGCGCCGCGGCGCCTTCGTCTCCTCCGGTGTGGTGATCATGCCTCCGGCCTACATCAACGTCGGTGCCTTCGTGGACGCCGGGGCCATGGTGGACAGCCATGTCCTGGTGGGAAGCTGCGCCCAGATCGGCAAGAACGTGCACCTCAGCGCCGCCGTTCAGGTGGGTGGCGTGCTGGAACCCGCCGGGGCGGTGCCGGTGATTGTAGAAGATGAAGCATTCATTGGAGGCAACTGCGGCCTCTACGAAGGCGTCATCGTGCGCAAGCGGGCCGTCCTAGCCCCCGGTGTGCTCCTCACCGCCTCCACCGTGATCTACGACCTGGTGAACGGCACCACCCTCACCCGGGAAGTCCCCGAGGGCGCCGTCGTGGTGCCCGGCACCCGCCCCGCCTCCGGCGACTTCGCCAAGGCCCAGGGCATCAGCCTCTCGGCCCCCTGCATCGTCAAGTACCGCGACGCCAAGACCAACGCCGCCACGGCCCTGGAAGAGGCCCTGCGATGATGCCTGCCTCCCGCCTCGGGCACCTGAGGCCCAGCCCCATCCGCGCCCTCAGTGAGGGTGCGCCCGCCAGCGCCATCCCCATGGGCCTGGGGGAGCCGGGCTGGGCCCTGCCCGAGCCCGGGAGGCTCGCGTTTCTGGGGATCGAGGGCCCCTGCGCCTACGGTCCAAATGCCGGACTGCCCGAACTCCGGGAAGCCGTGGCCCAGTTCCACGGTGAGCACCTGGACCGCGTCATGCTGGCCACCGGCAGCCAGGGGGCCCTCTTCGCCCTCTTCCAGGCCTGGCTGGAGCCCGGGGATGCGGTGCTGGTGCCGGATCCCGGCTTCCTGTCCTATCCCGCCCTGGCCCACATGGCCGGGGCCACCCCCCTGCCCTACTCCCTGGATGCGAACTTCCGCCTGGATGCCGAGGCCTTCTGCGCGGCCCTGGACCAGGCCCCCCGGGCCAAGATGGCCATCATCAACCACCCGGCCAACCCCACGGGGGCCGGGGCCAGCCGCGAAGCCCTGACCAGGGTGGCGGAGGCCTGCGAGAAGCGCGGCATCCTGCTGATCTCCGACGAGGTCTACCGCGAGCTCTACCTGGGTGAGCGCCCGGCGAGCCTGCGGGAAGTCACCCAGAGCGGCCTGGTGCTGGGCTCCGTCAGCAAGGCCTGGGGTGGCCCGGGGCTTCGCCTGGGTTGGGCCCTGGGGGATCCCAAGTGGCTAGCCCCCGCCCGCCTTCTGCACGCCTACATGGTCACCGCCCCCGCCGCTCCGGCCCAGCGGGCCGCCCTGGCCCTGATCCGGGAATCGGCGACGGTCCTTCCGGCGGCCCGCCAGGAGATCCGCACCCGCTGGAACGCCTTCGAGGCGGCCTACCGGACCCATTTCCAGGCCACCCCGGCCCTGGCCAGCGGTGGCTTCTACCACTGGCTCAAGGTCCCCGAGGCTGCCCAGGCCGATCCCATGGCCTTCTGCCTGCGCCTGCGGGACGAGGGTGGCGTGGTGGTGGTGCCGGGCTCCGCCTTCGGTGAGGGGGGACGCCATCACATTCGATTGAGCTTCGCGGGACAGCCCGAGGCCATCGCAGAGGGGATCCGCCGTCTGGCCCCCTACTGGAGACAAGGATGAAGTCAAACACTGAACGAGGGGGACCACCCGCTCGCCAAACTCGCTCTGCGTCCCCCTCGGGCACCCCAGGGAGTGCCCAGGCGGAGCCCGGCCACTCCCTCTTCGCCTTTGACGAGACGACTTGCTGTGCCTTGGCCCAGACCCACGGCACGCCAATCTTCGCCTACCACCGCCCCACGGCGGCGGCCCAGTATCAGCGCCTTCGGGCGGCCCTGCCCGACCGTGTCCGCATCGCCTTCGCCGTGAAGAGCAACCCCCATGCCGAACTCCTCAAGGTCTTCGCGGGCCTGGGCGCCAGCTTCGATTGCGCCTCCGGCGGGGAACTCTCCCGGGTGGCGGCCCTCGGTCTCCCCCAGGGCATGACCTTCTATGCCGGTCCCGGCAAGCGGGACGCGGAGCTGGCCCAGGCCCTCGCCCAGGGGGCCCGGATCCAGGCCGAGGGCTGGGAGGATCTGGAGCGCCTGGACGCCCTGGCCACGGGTCCCCTGGCCGTCAATCTGCGGGTCCACCCGGCCTCCGGAGCCGATGAGAGCAACCGCATCATCGGTGGCACCGGCCCCTCGGCCTTCGGCGTCGACGAGGAGGAGCTGCCCTCCCTCCTGGAGCGCGCCTCCCGGCTGCACCATGTCCGGATCCAGGGCCTGCACGTCTTCGCCGCCAGTAACCAGCGCAGCGCCCAGGCGCTCCTGAGCACCCACGCCATGGTGTTGGGGATGGCCCTCCGCCTCCATCGCGAGCACGGTCTGGACCTCGAGCAGATCGACCTAGGCGGCGGCCTGGGGGTGCCCTACAGCGAATCCGAGACGCCCCTGGACGTGGAGGCCCTGGGCCAGGGCCTGAAGGCCCTCCTGGAGGCCCACCCCTGGTTCAAGGGGGAGCTGATCCTGGAGCCCGGACGCTTCATGTCCGCCTCCTGTGGGGTCTACCTCGCGAAGGTGGTCCGGGTGAAGGAGAGCCGTGGCACCCGCTTCATCATCCTGGAAGGCGGCGTCAACCATTTGCTGCGCCCCCTCCTCACCGGCGAGCCCTTCCCGGTGAAGGTCCTCGGGAAGTCCGGCGCCCTGCGCCCCGCCACTCTGGCGGGTCCCCTCTGCACCAGCCTGGATCGCCTGGGGGACATGCCTCTGCCGGAAGTGGCGCCCGGCGACCTCCTGGCCTTCGGCACCGTGGGAGCCTACGGCTACACCGAAGCCATGGGCGAGTTCCTGAGCCACCCCAGACCCCCCGAGGTCTGGGTGGGCTGAGTGGACCGGCGCGAGGCTCACCAATTCCGATTAAAAGAAATGTCATAGCCCAAAAGCACTAAAAAAAGCATTCAGCCAGGATGAAGGGGATGCAAAGGATACAGAAGCAAAGAATGAGGCCAGGTCAGCCAGCCATTCTTTGCTTTTCTCTGTGCCCTCTCTTTTGAACCTCTGTGCCCTCTGTGTTTACTCTTTTGATCTTTCAGGTTCAGCCAAGCCGATAACCGAGAAATCTCAGGCCTCCGGATCCTTGAAACGATCCTCCAGCAGCTCGGCCGGATGCTTCGCCTGGAGGCTGGAGCCCCGCTTGTCGAGCCCTCCCCCGAGCTGAATCAGGCAGCCCGGACACTCGGCACAGAGGTACTGGGCTCCGGTCTGCTCGGCGTTGTCGAGCTTGCGCTTCAGCATCCCCATGGAGAGCTCGGGCTGCTTGACGGTGAAGGACCCGCCCATGCCGCAGCAGGTGTCGCTTTCGTTCATCTCCCGGAGGTCGAACCCGGCGGCCCCCAGGGCGGCCCGGGGCTCCTTGTAGATCCCCACGTGACGTTTGGCGTGGCAGGAATCGTGGTAGGTGACGCTCTGGAGTTCCAGACCGTCCTTGGGGGTCAGGCGACCTTCCTGGATGAGCTTGGCCACCAGTTCGGTGAACATGACGGTCTTGGCGGCCACCGCTTCGGCCTTGGGGACCAGCCCCGCCATGCCCTGCTGCTGGAGCAGATGGGGCCACTCCTTCTTCAGGGCCGTGGCGCAGGTGGCGCAGGCGGTCATGACGTACTCGACCTCCTCCGCCAGCAGGGGCCCCAGGTTGTGCGCCGCCGCCAGGGCCGCCATCTCGTTGGCCCCGGAGGCCCAGTGGGGGATGCCGCAGCAGGACTGTTCCTGGGGGAAGATCACTTCGTAGCCCGCCTGGTTCAGCACCTTCACCACGGCCAGTCCGACCTTTGGCGAGACGAAGTCGATGGCGCAGCCCGCGTAGAAGGCGACCTTGGGACCTCCCTTGGGCTGCCGGATCTCCGGAAAGAGATCCCGGAAGGGCTGGGGCGCGATGGCCGGAAGGCTGCGGTGCTCCGCCAGGCCCGACAGGAACATGGGCAGGTGCCGGATGAAGCCCTCCTTGGCGAAGGGCTTCTGGGCGATGGAGGCCGCCCGGAGCATGGTGTGGAAGACCTTGCGGTTGTTGATGATCTGGAGGGCGCTCTTCTGGATGAAGGGCAGCCCCTCCTTCTGACCCAGGCGGCGGCGCAGCTCCAGGATCAGGCCCGCGATATCGATCTTGCCTGGGCAGACTTCGTTGCACTTGCCGCAGCCGATGCAGAGCCCCTGGATGTCCTCCGTGGTCTTGAGCTCGTTGAACCAGGCGGTGAGGATCGTCCCGATGCCTCCGGTATAGATGTGGCCGAAGACATGGCCGCCCACCAGGCGGTACACTGGGCAGACATTCAGACAGGAGGCGCAGCGGATGCACTGGAGGGCCTGCTTGAATTCGGGATCGGCGGCCATGGCGGTGCGCTGGTTGTCCATGAGGATGATGTGCAGGTCCTTCATGGTCCCGTCATCGTTGGGCACAGGCCCCGTGATCATGGAGACGTAGCTGGTGATGAGCTGGCTGGTGGCGCTCTTGGGCAGGGCCTTGAGGATAGGGGCGGCGTCCTGGAAGCGGGGCACCAGCTTCTCCAGGCCCACGATGGCCACGTGGATCTTCGGCAGGGTCGTGACGAGCCGGGCATTTCCTTCGTTGGTCATGAGCACCAGGGTCCCGGTCTCGGCGATGGCGATATTGGCCCCAGTCACCCCCAGGTCCGCCTCGAAGAACTTCTCCCGGAGCGCCTTCCGGGCCACCTTCACCAGGGCCTGGATGTCGTTGGAGAGGGGCTGCTTCAGTTCCTGGCTGAAGAGATCCGAGACCTCCTCCTTGGTGAGGTGGAGGGCGGGCATCACCATGTGGGAGGGCGTCTGGTGGGCCAGTTGGACGATCCATTCCCCCAGATCCGTCTCGTCGGCCTGGATGCCGTGCTCGCCCAGGAATTTATTGAGGTGGATCTCCTCGGAGGCCATGGACTTGGACTTGGCGACCTTCTTGACGCCCTTCGATCGGCAGAGCCCCAGAATGTAATCCAGGACCGCCTGGGGGCTGCTGGCCCGGAAGACCTTGGCCCCCTTGGCTTCCGCCGCCTGCTGGAACTGGTCCGCCAATTCCGGGAGCCGTCCCGCCGCCTCGCCCTTGATGGCGGAAATCTCCCCGCGAAGCGCCTCGAAATCGACACCCTCATAGGCCTTGGCGCGGGTGGCCGGGTAGTTCCAACGGTCCAGGATGCCCCCCAGGTTGGGGTTCTCCAAGGCCTTGGTGATGGAGCGTTTGAAGGCTTTGCTCACAGGCGCCCCCCTTCCAGATCGTCGACACAGATCACCACAAGTCGCTCGGGCCCGTGGACGCCGATAGCCAGTACCCGCTCGATGTCCGCCGTGCGGCTGGGGCCCGTGATGAAGCCCAGAAAGGCGCTTTTGGTTGGATCCACCTTCGTCAGGAGCGTGGCCAGATCGGGTACCAACTGACGGGCGTCCAGCAGGGCGATATGAGTCCAGGGGAGGGCCGAGGCCAACCGCTGCCCGACTCCGGAGCCATCCTGAACCAGGGTTCCGGTATCCGCAATCCCCCAGGCCATCTGGGTGATGCCCACCCGTGCAGCCTTGGCCGCCTCGCGGGTGACCGTGAAACCCAGACCGGGGACCCGGGCCGACAGGGCCTGGGTATCACAGCCCTCCAGACAGGAACTCTCGGCCCAGATGGCTGTGGCCCCAGAACCAACCCCCTCGGCCTCCAGGGTCTTCAGGACACACTCGATGGCCTCCTGGCGGGTGGCCACGCGATGAACCTGGGCTCCGGCCCCCTCTACCCTTGACTTGAAAAGCTCGAACATCGCCACCTCGCTCATCGCCCCCACTCCAACGAAACGGGGCCTGCATCGCTGCAGGCCCCAGGATATGCACGGCCCTACTTGACGATGGCGTCCACCACCGGAATCGTCCAGGTGAGCACATAGGCCTGCAGGAAAACCACTAAGCCCACCAGGCAGGCCAGGGCGATGCTGTGCCAGAAGACGCCCCGCAGGATCTCGCCCTCCTTGCCCTGCTGCCCCGTGGCCACGCCGGCCACTACGATGCTCTGGGCGTCGATCATCTTGCCCATGACACCGCCGCTGCTGTTGGCGGCGCAGGAGAGGATGGGGCTGATGCCCAGCTTCTCGGCGCTGATCTTCTGGAGGCCGCCGAAGAGGACGTTGGAAGAGGTGTCACTGCCGGTGAGGGCCACGCCCAGCCAGCCCAGGAGGGGTGAGAAGAAGGGGAAGAACATCCCCGTGGAGGCGAAGGCCAGACCCATGGTGGCGTCGAGCCCTGCATAGCGCGTGGAGAATCCTAGGGCCAGCATTGCGGTGATGGTCAGGAGAGAAATCCGGATGCGCTTCAGGGTGCCCAGGAAGATCTTGAGGAGCTCGCCGAAGGAGAGGCCCAGGAAGAGGCCGCTCACCAGGCCGGTCAACAGAAGGCTGGTGCCGGTGGCGGAGAGCCAGTTGAAGGTGTAGACGGCTTCCTCGGGGAGGGGCTTGGCGACGACAGGAGGAGCCTTGATGACAGCCTTGTCCAGGGCAGGCACCGGGATCTTGATGACGGACTTGCCCGCCAGGAAGTTCTCGTGGCCCTTGGCACCACCGTTCAGGTAGGTCTTGAAGGTGGGGTGGCCCCAGGCGAAGACGAAGGCGCAGAGGAAGACCCAGGGCATCCAGGCCTTCAGGATGCGACCCGTGGAGTGGTCAGGCCGGGCGGCGGCCTCAGCGGAGCGCTCTTCGGCGGACTCATGGTCGAAGTGCCAAGTAGTCTTGGGCTTCCAGAACTTGAGCAGGCCAACGGTGGCCACCAGGGAGATCACGGAACTGAAGATGGCCACCAGTGAGGGCCCGAAGAAGTTGCTGACGATGTACTGGGTGACGGCGAAGCTGAGGCCGCAGGTGAGGCAGGCGGGCCAGACTTCCCACATCTTCTTGCGGCCCGCCATGGCCCAGACCACCCAGAAGGGCACGATCAGGGCGAAGGGCAGCATCTGGCGCCCCACCATGGCGCTGAGGGCGTGTTCGGGCAGCCCCGTGACCTTGGCCAGGGTAATGATGGGAATGCCCAGGGCGCCGAAGGCCACCGGGGCCGTATTGCCGATCAGGGCCAGGACGGCGGCCTTGATGGGGCGGAAGCCGAGACCGATCAGCATGGCGCCTGCGATGGCGACAGGGGTTCCGAAACCGGCGGCCCCCTCGATGAAGGCCCCGAAGCTGAAGCCGATGAGGAGCACCTGGATCCGGCGGTCCTCCGCCAGACCCGCGATGGAATGCTTCACCACCTCGAAGTCGCCGGTCTTCACCGTGATGTCATATACGAAGATCGCACCGAGGATGATCCACCCGATGGGCAGAAGGCCATAGGCCGCGCCATAGCCCGCCGCGGCGACCGCCAGCTTGACCGGCATGCTGTAGACAAGGATGGCGATGGCCAGGGACGAGACCAGTCCCAGAATGGCGGCCCAGTGGGCCCGGATGTGGGCGAAGCCCAGGAGGGCCAGCAGGACCACCACGGGAATCGCTGCCACGGCAGCGGAAAGGAATACATTTCCCATGACAGGGGTGTACACCTGAGTCCATGTAAGCATTTCTTCCTCCCAGATCGAACCATGGTTCTAGGTATTTACACCTATGTCAACAACCATATTCACCTAGCCGCCCACCGCAAGGCCCCGTGCGGAAATCCCACACCGGGAGATGGGTGAATACCTTCTGCGCAGGCTGACAACCAGGGCGATGCGCCGGCGCATCTCCGAGGGATCGTCTCTTCTGCCATACCCCAATGGCCCTCATGGGGGATCAGGCATTTTCGCCAGGTCCCCCTTCAATCGGCAGTCCTGCAATCAGGCCGTCGTCAGCCCCTCCCGGATGGCGAAGCGGGTCAGCTCGGCGATGCTGTGCATATCGAGCTTGTTCATGAGGTTCTGCCGATGGGCCTCGACGGTCTTCTGGCCGATGCTCAACTCCTGGGCGATCTCCCGGGCCCGCATTCCTTCGGCCAGGAGCTTTAGAATCTCCTGCTCCCGGGCGGTCAGGAGGGCCAACGACTTGGCCGGCGCAGGGGAAACCTGATCCACGAAAGCTTCGACCACAAAGCCAGCCACCGTGGGGCTCAGATAGGGCTTTCCGCCCATTACGGTCTGGATGGCCCGGGCCAGTTCCTCGAAGGCCGCCTCCTTGAGGACATAGCCCAGGGCTCCGGCCCGGAGGATCTGGGTCACGAAGCGGCGGTCGGCATACATGGACAGGGCCACGACGCGGATCGCGGGATTCTCGGCCACGATCAGCCGCGTGGCCTCAATGCCGTTGAGCCCGGGCATGGCGATATCCATGATGATCACCTCGGGCTGGAGACGCCGGGCAGCCTCCACAACTTCCTGGCCGTCGGCGGCCTCGCCGACGACTTCCATGCCCGGTTCCTGGGCGAGCAGGGTCCGAAGCCCCTCTCTCACGACGCGATGGTCATCTGCAATCAGTATGGTAGTCAAGGCAAGCCCTTAGATAACTAAGGGTAGCACGAGCAGCACCGTGGTTCCCTCGCCAGGGGAAGACATGATCTCCACCCGGCCATCCAGCTCCGCCACCCGTTCCTGGATATTGAAAAGCCCGAAGCTGCGCCGGGCCTCCCGCAGGGGTTCCACTTCGGACACCACGAAACCCTTGCCGTCATCCTCCACCCGGCAGAGCAAGGACTGCTCGGTCCAGGCCAGCATGACCGAAACCTGCCCGGCCTCGGCATGCTTTACGATATTCAGCATGAGTTCACGAACGGCGGAGAAGACCAGGAAACGCAGCTCTTCGCTGATCTCAACCGGGTCGCCAACCTGGGAGAATCGCACCGGCAGGCGGTGCTTCTTCTCGTTCTCCTCGCATAGCCACTCCACGGCCGCGCTGAGCCCGAGCTGGTAGAGGATGGGAGGGCTGAGCTCCCAGGTCAGGGACCGGGTCTCGTTAACGGCTTCGCCGATGAGGGCCTGCACCTCTTCAAGGGGGCCGGCGAAGGGGGTGCCGACGGCGGCCTGCAGGATGGTGGCGACCTTGACCCTGCCCATGGCCAGCACGGCCCCGAGCTGGTCGTGCAGCTGCGTCGCGATGCTGCGCCGCTCCCTTTCCTCCACCACCGTGAGCTCCGCGGCCAGAGCCCGGAGCTTGCGCCGGGTCAGATCCAGCTTGGCTTCCATCTGCCGTTGCTCCGTAATATCCCGGACCACGCAGACCCAGCTGGTCATGATCCCGTCCTTGCCGCGCAGCGGCATCATGGCCAGCTCGCTGACGAAGACCTCGCCAGTCTTGCGCTTCATCTGGAAGTTCGGAAGGTGCAGGAAGCCCTTTTCAGCAAAGGCCTCCAGGGCGCGAGCCTCAAGAATCTCGTAGGAAGCGTCATCCACATGGAGGAGGCGCGCGGATTTCCCAAGGAGCTCCTCCCGCGCGAAACCGAAGAGTTGCCGGGTTGCCGGGTTGCAGTCCAGGATGGTCCGCTCCCCAGCGTTGACGATAAAGAGGGCGTCCAGAAGGCTGGCGAAGGTCTTGTTGAGGATCTCCTGGGAGTTCCGGAGCGCTTCCTCTCCTCGCCTTCGGCCCGTGATGTCCTGGATGATGCCGTCGATGTGCTCCAGGCCGCCGACCTCATTCCGCTTGGCCCTGGCGTTCTCCAGGATCCAGATGGTGCTGCCATCCACCCTCCGGACCATGCTTTCGTGGCCATGCACCTCGCCCTCCTCGGCCAATCGCGCCTCAAAGGAGCACCGGAGCTCGCGGTCGACGTAAAAGTCGTCCCTGAGATCCAATATTCCCTCCATCATCGCCTCGGGGCTGGAGAAACCGACCATCCGGGCCAAGGCGGGATTGATGGCGATAAAGCGGCCTTCGGGGGTGGAACGGTAGATGCCCTCGGCGGCGTTGTCGAAGATGCTGCGGAGGTTGGCCTCGGTCCGACACAGGGCCTCCTGGGTCTTCTCGAGAGCCGCGAAATCCCGCTTCAGCTCCTGGTTGGCGGCCTCCAGCTGGGCTGACCGCTGCTGAACCAGTTCCTCCAAGTGTCCTTGCTGCCGGAGCAGATCCTCCTCGGCCTGCCTTCGGCGGCTGATGTTGGCGGACAGGACGGCAATGATCGTGACCAGCAGAACCACAGTGCCCGCCAGGGTGAGCAGCAGGGTCCTGTGGCGGATCAGGAGGGACTCCGGCAGGTTGATGACCTGGCTTCCCTTGGGCAGGGAGGACAAAGGAATCTGGAACCGGGCCAGGGCGTTGTAGTCGAAGATCAGTCTCCCCGGCGTGTTGCGCTGAATGGGGATGTCCGAGGGACGTTCCCCCGCCAGGATACGCAGGGCAAGACGGGCGGCTGCCTCCCCCTGCGCAGCACCGCTGGTGAGCATGCCTCCCACCAGACCGTGCCCCAGATTGAAATCCCAGGCTCCGAAAACCGGCGCTCCGACGGCGCCGGCCACCAGTTCCATGCTGCGCTCGTATTCATAGAAGCGGCCTGAGACATCCCGACTGAAGAAGGTATGGAAGACGAGGCTGTGGGGCGGTAGCGCCTTCAGCTGGCTCAGAATCTCGTCCATGGGCAGACCATCGAGGAAGACAAAGCGCACCCGGGGATAGGAGTGGGCAAGTACCTGGAGGTGCTTCCCGACAATCTCCCCCGTTTCAGTGCAGTCATTCACCACATAGATGAACCGGGTTCGAGGCTGCAGAGCGAGAGCCACCTCTATGCTCCCCTTGAGGTCAGCCTCTTCACTCACGCCAGTGAAGTTGGGATGGCCCACCAGATCCTCGACCCGGGCGTCATTGACCCCGCAGAAGACCACCGGCACCCCAGGGAAGAGGTCTTCACCAAAACGTCTCATGAACTCAAAGGCGTTATTATCGGTCACCACCACCACATCGGGTCGGTAGGATCGGTATTTCTTCCGGAAGACCTGGGAAAGCTGAACCAGATAGTCGTCCCAATAGAAGCGCTTGCTATCGAGGTATTCCACATAGATATTCCCCGTCCCCACCGCAGGGACCAATACAGAAGTGAGGCCCATATGTTCCTCGTCGGTCCACTTGAAGCCCCTGTAATACGAGTGAATTATCAATACGCGTTTATTCTCAGGCCCCACCGCTGCCGCCCCACTGCCCTGGGCCAGAACAAACTGCCAGGGCACCAGCAACAGGAAGACAAGGAGCAACCAGAACCGCAGCTGCAAACCCCGGGCGCACCGCGACCAGAGGTCTAAGGCCCTCTCATCCTGCCCCAAAGGCTCCATCGACTTGGACACACGCCCCCCCGATGCACCAGCTTCCCACATTCTCCCGAACCCGGAGAGGACGTGGTAGAAGCGTACCAAATCCCCAGACTACCAAAATTATTTAATTATTACGTCAAGCAGAACACCAGCCGTACAAGCACGGTGGGAACTGACTTACCACAGCAGATGCCCCAAACAGACCATGAATGGTAATCCAATCCACTATCTTTCCTTTTTCCAAATCGTCCAGGTCGCTAGACTAGTCCCTTCGCCTGCTCTGATATGAGGAAATGTGAGCCAAAACAGACAGTGGTGTTCAAGCTATCCACCCGGTGTCGGACACGAGGCTCCGCCTCTCCCTTACAGGAACCTGGGTCATCTGGTTCATGAAATCGCCAGGACATTCGCGACCCGCAGGGCCGTGACCCTGGTGCTTCCCAATGGCATGGAGGCCTCCCTCAGCTTCCGGGATGTGGATCGTCTGGCCGAGGCCTTCGCCTCGTACCTGCGCGAGGGACTGGGCCTCAAACCCGGAACCCGGGTAGCCATCCTCCTGCCGAACTGTCTGGCCTACCCCATCTGCGCTTTCGGAGTGCTGAAGGCCGGGTGCGTGGTCGTCAACACCAACCCCCTCTACACCCCCCGGGAACTGGAGCATCAGCTCCTGGATTGCGGCGCAGAAGTCCTGGTGGTGCTGGATCATTTCGGGGACAAGGTTACTGAAGTCATCCCCAAGACCAAGGTCCGTGAGGTCATCCTTACGGGAATCGGGGATTTCTTCCCCTGGATCCACGGCCTCCTGATCAAGACCAAGCTCACCCTCTCCCGGCAGGTGCCCCGCATAGAGGTGCCCCACATCCGCCTCAAGACTGCCCTGCGCCAGGGAGCCCTGTACCACACCAAGGAGCGCCTCCTCCACCGGGAGCACCCGGTCCCCGAGCCCGGGATCGACGATCTGGCCCTTCTGCAGTACACCGGGGGAACCACGGGGACCAGCAAGGGCGCCATGCTCACCCACGGCAACCTGATGGCCAACCTGTCCCAGATCCACGAGATCACCCGGGGCTACATCCGTCCCGGCGAGGAGACGTCCATGAGCGTCCTGCCCATGTACCACGTCTTCGCCTTCACCATCAACATGCTCTTCGGCTTCTTCTCCGGCAGTCACAACATCCTGATCCCCAATCCGCGGCCCTTGAAGAACCTGAGAGCGGCCTTCCGGAACCACGACATCACCTGGATGAGCGCCGTAAACACCCTCCTCAAGGCCCTGCCAGATGAGAAGTGGTTCGCCGAAGCCCCCCCACGCCACCTGCATTCGGTCTATGCGGGCGGCATGCAGACCCACCCCCAGGCCCTGGAGCGCTGGGAGAGCCTGACGGGCAGCACCGTCATCGAAGGCTACGGGCTCACGGAGGCCAGCCCCCTGGTGACCTTCAATCCCCCCATCCGCGAAAACGGTAGGGTCCGGCGCTACCTGAGCCAGGTCGGCGGGGCTGGCCTTCCGCTGCCGGGCACGGACGTGCGCATTGTAGACGAATCGGATCAGCCCGTAGCCCCCGGCGAACACGGCGAGTTGGTGGTCCGTGGTCCCCAGGTCATGCAGGGCTACTGGAACCAGCCCGAAGAGAATGCCAGGACCCTTCGGGGGGGCTGGCTCCATACGGGGGATATCGCAACCCTGGACCCCTCCGGCTACGTGACCATCACGGATCGCAAGAAGGACATGATCATCGTCAGCGGATTCAATGTCTTCCCCAACGAGGTGGAGGCCTGCATCGCCTTGCATCCGGATGTGGCGGATGTCGCCGTGATCGGCATTCCGCACGAAGCCACCGGCGAAGCGGTCCACGCCTACGTCGTTGCCAAATGCCATGGCTTGACCCATGAAGAGATCCGCGCCCACTGCAAAAAGCTGCTGGCCAACTATAAGATCCCGACCCACGTGAACTTCATCGGCGAACTCCCCAAGAACGCCGTGGGCAAGGCGCTCAGGCGCCTCCTCCGCCAAACCATCCATCGGGCCTGAGTCCGTGTAAGGATTCACTGAAGAGGGGGCGACCGCAGAGGTCGCCCTTTCTCCTGTTCAGCCCTCGGGCCCGGTAAAGGCACCTGGAGCCCCCTCAGAACATATCAGGATAAAATAATTGAGATGCAATTATTGAATTAAAACCACTATTTCAAACAGATCCCTCTGCTATTCTTCACCCTGAAGGCTGCCTCTCGTTGACGTTTTAAGTGCCATACGAGAGACAGTGTGAGTATTTCGCGTTATGTCCATGCTTGGTTCAACTCATAAGCAGGGGGAGGGTTCATGTCCATGAAAGCTAGTGATCTGATGGTCAAGTGCCTGGAGAACGAGGGTGTGAAGTACCTGTTCGGCGTTCCCGGCGAGGAGAACCTGGATTTCGTGGAGTCCCTCCGCCATTCCAAGATCCAACTGGTCCTTACCCGCCATGAACAGACCGCAGGCTTCATGGCGGCCACCATCGGGCGCCTGACCGGCGTTCCCGGGGTCTGTCTCTCCACCCTCGGCCCAGGAGCCACCAACCTGGTGACCGCCGCCGCCTACGCCCAACTCGGCGCCATGCCCATGTGCATGATCACCGGCCAGAAGCCCATCCATTCCAGCAAGCAGGGGCACTTCCAGATCATCGACACCGTCGGAATGATGAGGCCCCTCACTAAGCACACCAAGCAGGTGGTCCGAGGCGGACGCATTCCCGCCATTGTCCGGGAATCCTTCGCCCTGGCCTCCGGGGAACGCCCCGGCGCTGTCCACATCGAGCTCCCGGAGGATGTGGCCGCAGAGGAGACCGCAGCCCAGCCCTTCCCCGTTCACCCCGTCCGCCGTCCCGATGCCAATGAAAAGGCCGTGGCCACAGCCGCCGAATGGATCGAGCAGGCCCACTCGCCGTTGATTCTTCTGGGGGCCGGCGCCAATCGAAAACTGGTCTCCAAGATGCTGATGCAGTTCGTCGAGCGCACCGGCATCCCCTTCTTCAGCACCCAGATGGGCAAGGGCGTGCTCCCCGAGGACCACCCCCTCTGCCTGGGCACCGCCGCCCTGTCCGACCGCGACTATCTCCACTGTGCCATCGAGCGATCAGACCTCATCCTGAACTTCGGTCACGATGTGGTGGAGAAACCCCCCTTCTTCATGAAGCCCGGCGGCACCCGCGTCATTCACATCAATTTCTCCGAAGCCAATGTGGATGACATTTACTTCCCCCATCTGGAGGTGGTGGGCGATATCGCCAACGCCGTCTGGCAGCTCAATGAGCGGGTCCGGGTCTCCCCCCGCTGGGACTTCTCCTATTTCATGAAGGTGAAGACCCATATGGATGCCAAGATCGCCGAGCGGGCGGACTCCGACAGCTTCCCGGTCCTGCCCCAGCGCCTGGTGGCGGATGTGCGCGGCGCCATGGGCCCCTGCGATATCGTGGCCCTGGACAACGGGATGTACAAGATCTGGTTCGCCCGCAACTACCGCGCATGGAAGCCCAACACCCTGCTGCTGGACAATGCCCTGGCCACCATGGGAGCTGGACTCCCTTCGGCCATGGCCGCCAAGATGGTCTATCCCGAGCGCAAAGTGATGGCGGTCTGTGGCGATGGTGGCTTCATGATGAACAGCCAGGAACTGGAGACGGCAGTGCGCCTGGAGCTTGATCTCGTGGTGCTCATCCTCAACAGCAGCGGCTACGGCATGATCAAGTGGAAGCAGGCGGGCATGGGCTTCCAGGACTTCGGCCTGGACTTCGGGAACCCCGATTTCGTGAAGTACGCCGAGGCCTACGGCGCCCATGGCCACCGGATCAACCAGACCTCGGAACTCCGCCCCAAGCTGGTGGAATGCCTCAACGCCAAGGGAGTCCATGTCATCGAAGTCGCCGTGGATTACTCCGAGAACACCCGGGTCCTGACCCAGGAGCTCAATGAAAAAGCCTGTATCATCTAGGAGCGAGCCCATGGCCCACACGACGGAAACCTTTCCCATCTGGGTGGCAGGCCAAGCCCTGGAGACCCATCAGGCCCTCGAGGTCCTGAGCCCCTATTCGGGTCGGGTGGTCTACCGCACCTTCCTGGGCGGGGAAGCTGAATACGAGCAGGCGGTCCGGCTGGCCCAGGCAGCCCGGCCCGAGATGCAGGCCCTGCCGGTCTTCAAGCGCTACCGGATCCTCAAGCAGGTCTCAGAGGCCCTCGAGGCAAACCGGGATGCCTTCGCCACCATTATGGCCCGGGAGGCCGGCAAGCCTGTGAAGACTGCCCTGGCTGAAGTGGACCGCGCCGCCCAGACCTTCCTCATCGCCGCGGAGGAAGCCAAGCGCCTTCCCGGCGAGCTCATGAGCCTCGACTGGATGGCTTCCGGCGCCAACAAGGAAGCCATCATCAAGTATTTCCCCATCGGGGTCGTGGCGGGCATCTCACCCTTCAACTTCCCCCTCAACCTGGTAGCCCACAAGGTGGCCCCGGCCATCGCGGCGGGATGCCCCATCGTCCTAAAACCCGCCTCCAAGACCCCTATCTCGGCCCTCTTCCTGGCCTCCCTCATCGCCCAGACCGAGCTCCCCAAGGGCGCCCTCTCGGTCCTCCCCATGGACCGGGAGACCGGCAATCGCCTGGTGACCGATGATCGCTTCGCGCTGCTAAGCTTCACGGGCTCCCCTGATGTGGGCTGGGAGATGAAGAGGCACTGCGGCAAGAAGAAGGTGGTCCTCGAACTGGGGGGCAACGCCGGGCTCATCGTGGATCAGGATGCGGATGTGGAGCAGGCCGCCGCCCGGGCCGTAGCTGGCGCCTTCGGCAACACCGGCCAGAGCTGCATCCATACCCAGCGAATCCTGGTGCACACCTCGCTTTTCGAAGCCTTTACCACGCGTTTCACGGAGCTTTCCGCCCGGCTGAAGGTGGGGGACCCGGAGGATCCCCAGGTGGATCTCTCGGCGATGATCGACGAGAAGAACGCCAAACGCATCGAGTCCTGGATTGAAGAAGCCAAGACCGAAGGCGCCCAGGTGCTCCTCGGAGGTGAAAGGAAGGGCAACCTGATTCCGCCCACGATCCTCACCGGCACCAAGCCGACCATGAAGGTGTGCGCCCTGGAGACCTTCGGCCCCACCGTTGCCGTAGAAGCCTTCACGGACTTCCGCCAGGCCATCGCCACCATCAATGACTCCCCCTTCGGCCTGCAGGCTGGTGTCTTCACCAACGACATCCGGAAGGTGCGCTACGCCTTTGAGCAGCTCCATGTGGGCGGAGTCACGATCAACGAGGTCCCCACCTTCCGCGCCGAGCAGATGCCCTATGGCGGTGTAAAGGATTCCGGCGTAGGCCGGGAGGGCCCCAAATACGCCATTCTGGACATGCTGGAGCCAAAAGTTCTATTACTCGATTACAACTCGCAGCTCTGAGGCATCATACCGGTGGGAGACCCCACTATGACCAAGACTGCGAAACTGGAACTGGACGGACGTACGCTGGAACTCCCGGTGATTGAGGGCACGGAAGGTGAACGTGCCCTCGATATCCGGGAGTTGCGCAATCAGACCGGCTATATCTCCTTCGACGAAAGCTACGCCAATACCGGCAGCTGCCAGAGCGCAATCACCTTCATCGATGGCGATCAGGGGATCCTGCGTTTCCGTGGCATTCCCATCGAAGAACTGGCCGAACATTCATCCTTTGTGGAGACCGCCTACCTCATCATCTATGGCCACCTGCCCGCCCAGGTCCAACGGAAGCGATTCTCGGCACTCCTCACGGAATACCAGACCATCCACGAGGACATGAAGTTCCACTTCGAGGGATTCCCGTCTTCCGCCCACCCCATGGCCATCCTCTCGGCCATGATCAATGCTGCGAGCTGCTTCATCCCAGAGTTGACCCGCGAATACGACCCGGTGGCCTTCGAGCGCATCGCTGCGCGGCTCATCTCCCAGGTGAGAACCCTGGCTGCCTACGCCTACCGGAAGTCCCGGGGCCTCCCCTCCATCTACCCCAAGCGCAAATACGCCTACACCGAAAACTTCCTCCACATGATGTTCTCGTCGCCGGATGAGGATTACGAGATCCATCCAGCCGTACTTAAGGCCCTGGATCTCATCTTCCTGCTCCACGCCGACCACGAGCAGAACTGCTCGACCTCCACGGTGCGCATGGTGGCCTCCAGCCGCGCAAACCTTTTTGCCAGCGCGGCCGCCGGAGTCTGCGCCCTCTGGGGGCCCCTGCACGGTGGGGCCAACCAGGCCGTCATTGAAATGCTGAAGGAGATCCGTGAGACCGGGGACGACGGCAGCAAGTTCCTTGAGAAGGTGAAGAGCAAGGATGGCGAGCACCGCGCCAAGCTCATGGGTTTCGGGCACCGGGTGTACAAGAGCTACGATCCCCGGGCCAGGATCATCAAGGCCCGATGCGATGAAGTGTTGGAACAGCTTGGCGTGCGGGATCCCCTGGTGGATATCGCCAAGAAGCTCGAGGAGACGGCCCTGAGGGACCCCTATTTCCTGGAACGCAAGCTATACCCCAATGTGGACTTCTACAGCGGCCTCATCATGCAGGCCATCGGCATTCCCGTGGAGATGTTCACGGTCATTTTTGCGATTGGCCGCATGCCTGGATGGATCGCCAACTACAAGGAAGTGATCGAGGCCCCGGGAGGACGGATCTACCGACCAAGACAGGTCTACCAGGGACGCACGTTGAACCACTACTCCCCCAGTGATACACGCTGCTAAAGGCCACTACAGTTCAGATTCAAGTCCCACAAAATTTCAATCAATGCCCCGACAGGGGCATTGATTTTTTATAGACTCCACTCCAAAATGCGATAGGATTAATACCGCATATTTCTCAATCATCACAGAAGCAGCCATTCATCGTTTTCGGCCTACATTTTACCGTTTTTTAACCAATCAACGAGGATCAGAAAGTAATAATAAATTACAACGCCACCCGGCGAGGTCATATTTTTCCCTTCTCATCACCAAACCCCGAAAGGTCGAATCATGTCGTCGACCGAAACCCACGCCACAGAAATACCACAAGCCGCTTCCCGTCCCATATTTACGGGAGGTCCAGACGTAGACATCCTCAACTTTCTCAAACCGTGGTGGGCCATGCCGTTGGCGCGCCAGATCGGCAAAGTAATCATTGATGCATTCCTGGCCGGCACGGCATGGGCGACAGTTCACTTGATCTGGTTCGGAGAACCCAGCCCCGGACTGCAGCTTCTCACCTGGGTGATCGTGTCCTCCATCGTAGGCCTGGCCCTCAATATCGGCCGGCAGCACTACCGTTTGGTCAGCACAAGGGATGGGGCCCATCTTTGCCTGGCGACCCTGACACTGATCGCTCTATCAATCCTTTTAAGGCTATGCACTGTAGGCCTCCAGATTCAGAACACGACACCAAAGATCGCCTTCGGCGCCAGCCTGCTTACCGGGATCCTATGGGCAACATTCCGCTTTTCCTGCCGGGAATGGTGGGAAGCCATGGACCGCCACCAGGCAGCAGGCATAGGGCAGGCAAAGCCTAAACACCGGGCCCTGATCATAGGCGCAGGCCGCGCTGGCGCACTCGTTGCACAGGAGCTGAAGCGGCACCCCTGCCTTGGCTACGAGACGATCGGCCTGGTAGATGATTCCCCAGGCAAGCGTGGGGTCCGGATCCATGGCGTTCCGGTACTGGGGAACACCGCCCAACTTCCGGCCCTGATCAGGGAACTCGGAATCAGCCATGCCATTTTCGCCATGCCCAGTGCCCCCGGAAGGATGATCCGCGGTCTCACCAAGACTCTCCAGGAGCACCAAGTGCAGATCAAGACGGTCCCGGGAGTATATACGCTCCTGGGGTCCCAGACCTGGAAGCCGGTCCTGCAAGACATTTCCATCGAAGATGTGCTCCGGCGTGATGCCGTCCACCTGGATCACACAGCCCTGACCCAGGCCTTGGCCGGAGCGACACTGCTCATCACCGGAGCTGGTGGCTCAATAGGCAGCGAACTGGCTCGTCAGCTGGCCACATTCAAGCCCAAGCACATTGTGCTTGTCGGGCGTGGTGAGAACAGCCTGTGGGAGGTTCAGCGAAGTCTGGGAGCCCTCCATCCCTCGCAGTCGATTTCTATGGAGTTGATGGATATCCGGAACCGGAGTGGCCTACGTGAAATATTCGAGCACTACCATCCGGACGTAGTACTCCATGCAGCGGCCCACAAACACGTGCCCTTTCTGGAGACCCACCCCATCGAGGCGGTGGAGAACAATGTCTTCGGTACCCTGAACGTAGTTGAAGCAGCCTTGGACTATGGCGTTAAGGCCTTCGTCAATATTTCCACAGACAAGGCGGTCAACCCCACGAACGTCCTCGGAGCAACAAAACGCATAGCGGAATGCATTGTATTGGATGCATCCAAGAAAGCCGGCACAGATCGACGCTTTGTCAGTGTTCGATTCGGCAATGTGCTCGGCAGCCGTGGGAGTGTAGTTCCCATCTTCCGCGACCAGATACAGAAGGGAGGCCCCCTAACAGTCACCCATCCGGATATGACACGGTATTTCATGACTATTCCGGAGGCCAGCCAGCTGGTCATCCAGGCAGGTATGCTAGGAGAGACCTCGCGTATCTACCTCCTCGATATGGGCGAACCAGTGAAGATCAAGGATCTGGCCACCGACATGGTGCAGTTGTCCGGAATGACCCTTGGGAAGGATATCGATATCGAGTACGTCGGGCTTCGCCCCGGGGAGAAGCTCCATGAGGAGCTCTGCCTGGATCACGAGCGAATAACCACCCAGGTGCACGCAAAACTCTTTGAAGTCTCACCGCAGGGGCTTCCTGCCGAACAGCTGGAAAAAGGGCTTTCTGAATTGAGAACCGCAACCAGGTTACCCTTTGAGGAGCGACAGCCTGAGGTAGTCCGGTTGCTCAAGGCCTATGTCCCAACCTATCGCCCTTCGGTGCTTGGGGTGGGCCGCTTTGGTGGACACGTCAAGGATCGAAGGAAAAGGTCAACCCCTTTACCCGCAGGTTCACGGTGCCGGCGCCTTCGTACAGCATGATCATGCGCGACCGACCGCCAAAAATAGATCGGCATGAAGTTGTAGTGCATTCCGAGGCACTGATAAAACCGTGGGGGAGAGTAAAACCGTGGTGGACCAGGACCAGCATGATAGTAGAGGGGAGCGCATGATCAAAGTTGTTATTACCGGCGCCGGAGGGTTCATCGGCAGAAATCTAGTCACTACCCTTAACACAATGTCGAACTATGAGGTTCTCCCCTTCACCAGGGAAGACAGCCGTGATTCATTGATGGCCATTCTTGCCAAGGCCGATTTTGTATTCCACTTGGCTGGTGTCAATCGCCCCAAGGAGCCTGTCGAATTCCATGAAGGCAACGTCGACTTTTCCAACCTCCTCATTGACAACCTGAAGGCCCAGGGACGTCCCATCCCGCTCCTGATCACGTCCTCCACTCAGGCGGCCTTGAACAACCCCTATGGATCCAGCAAGAGGCGGGCAGAAGACCTAGTGCGTGCCTATGGCGAAGCGACCGGGTCTCCAACCTTCATTTACCGCTTGCCCAATGTGTTTGGAAAGTGGTCGCGGCCAAATTACAACTCCGTCGTTGCCACATTCTGCGATCACATGGCCCGAGGCTTGTCCATCGAAGTGCACGACCCATCTCGGGAAATGATTCTCGCGCACATCGATGATGTGGTGGCCGAATTCATATCGGCTCTCCGGGGCAAACCGAATCGAGGCCCCGATGGGGAGCCCACGGTTGGGAAGACATTCACGATCACCTTGGGGGAATTGGCAACCCGAATCCAGAAGTTCCCCCAGACGCGCAATTCTTGTGAACTTCCCGAAGTCGGAGATGAGCTTACCCGGCGTCTCTACTCGATGTATCTCAGCTATCTTCCAGAGGATCGTTTCGGATACGAACTTCAGACAAAGCGGGATCCGAGGGGGTGGTTGGCGGAGGTATTACGTAGCCAGGACATGGGCCAGATCTTCGTTTCGGTCACCCGACCGGGGATCTCCCGTGGCAACCACTGGCACCATACCAAGACGGAGAAGTTCCTGGTTGTGAGCGGCCAGGCGTTGGTTCAATTTCGCAGCTTATGGGGAACAGAAATCCTGGATTACGCGGTTACCGGGGATTCACCCCGAGTGCTAGACATCCCACCCGGGTACACCCATAGCATCACGAATACGGGTGAAACCGATCTGGTAACCCTTTTTTGGGCCAGTGAACCATTCGATCCTTTGACGCCTGACACCTATGCATTGCCGGTATAGCTGATGGCCCGGTCCGTCATGTCAGCGATGCTGCAAAACCCCTCAATGGCCGCCAAATCCATCCTGAAGTCCCGGGGTTGGAATCGGCAGGTCATGAGGTCGATTGCTGCAGTATTCTCCGGCAACATGTCGGCCTCAGTCCTGGGAGCCTTTGGCGGGCTGCTGGCCGCAAGGTTCCTGGGCCCTGAGGACACCGGCCATTACCGAGCGTTCACGATTCCCCTGACGTACCTGACTTGCCTCCACCTAGGCACATTCGACGGCCTTTGGCGCCAAATCCCATTTTTTATTGGCAAAGAAGAGCATGAAAAGGTGAATCGAATCGCAGCAGTATCGGGGGCATGGAATATTATTATATCATTAATAGCCTCGACCACCTTCCTCATCCTTTCCCTAAGTGCGCTGATTCGCCACAACTACCCGGCAGCAGGGGCCTGGGCCGCCCAGATGCTTTTCGCCTGGTCGATTTATTACGGCGGCTACCTGGGGGCAACGTACCGCACGATCAACCAGTTTGCGGCTCAGGCAAAGATCCAGTTCATCCAAGCGACCTTGACCTTCGCAGCGGTTTTCACCATGCCCTTCCTCGGCTTTTACGGCATCTGCATCCGCAGCTCCGTCCCAGCAGTGATGGGAATCGCCCTCCTCCACCGAAGGAGACCGCTCAAAGTCCGGTACCGACTCGATTGGAAAGAGTTGTGGGGGGTGGTCCGGATCGGAGCGCCATTCACGCTTTGGGGAAGCTTATCTACGTCGATTTGGACCGCAACCGAAAGCACCCTCATGTACATGTTCGGGGGCGCCAAGAGCCTTGGCCTCTTCGCGGTCGCCGTCCTCATGAGGGAGACGCTCGCAATCCTCCCCCAAGCGGTCAATCAAGTCCTGACCCCCAGAGTCGTCGAGACGTATGCCAGAGAAGGATGCCTGCGCAAAGCCAACAATAAGGCTATCACCACTACATTTGCCCTCACGGGGGCCATGGTCATCCTGACCGTCCTGCTTTCAATCCTGATCCAGTTCATGGTTCCACGGGCCATTCCCAAATACGTCGAGGGCATCCACCTCATGCAGATTTGCCTCTGGGTAGCGGTACTTCAGGCAGCCTCCCTGCCCTTCAATACCCTGTTCGCCACAGGGCGCTCCTGGCTTTATGGCCGCGGAGTCATCCTGGGTCTCCTGTGCTTCCCGATTAGCACTTACCTCCTGGCGCCACTGACCGGGGGAATGGTGGCAGTAGCTGTCGGCTCCCTCATCGGAAGGGCAGCCAGAATCCTCGTGGCCTACGGCGAAATAGCCCTGCTCATCCGTCGGGAGGCCGCATGAAAGCAATCACGGCAGACCTTCTCCTCCCAATCGAAGACCAAGGCTTCCCCAGATCACTCCTGCTTCCACTCGCAGCAGGCATGGCGTTCAACTTAGCCTCCCTAGCCGTGGCAAATCCTTATCTGATGCTGGCAATAGGGAGTGCCAACGCTCTGATTTTGACCCTCGTTTACCTCAAACGCCCTTCGCTCGGCTGGGTGGCCTTCGTCGCCACCTGTGCGGCAAGCCCAGCCAACCTTGGCACTCCAATCGCGACGAACATCTTGTGCGCGTTGTGCCTCTTTGCCATTTCGCCCATATCCGGTTGGAAGCGCTTGCCAGGGTTTGTTAAGGTCATCCTCGCATTCGCCCTGCTTTCTACAATGGTGAGCATCCTGGCCTCATCCACCCAGGTGCCGAACATTCCCAGTATCCGAACCAACAACCTCTCCCGCCCCCGGCCATGGATGATGACTTGGTCCGGAGGGGTGACTTTCGAGACTCTGATTAATCAGGCAGTGAGTTCGGTGAACTATCTTCTGGGTCCTTTTCTATTAATCCCCTTCACATTCTCCCGAATCACCAAAGGTCGAAGCCCGGAACAGCTCCTCAGGCTCTTCTTACTCAGCCTCGTTATCCCGTCCCTGATCATCTTTTTCCTCGCGCGCAACCTGGGTCATCCCATCATGAGTGCGACAGAAATGCGTGCGGAGATCGTGAACATATCTGCATTCCGTCTGGGGAAACTGGATATCCAGATGCTCCGAACGCAGGTAGGGATAATAATTGCGGCCCTCCTGGTCGGGTCATTTTCGGTGGTTGTATCTCCGGTCCAGCGCCTGAACCGATGCCTAGCCTTGGCCTGCCTCCTGGGCTCCCTCTACCTGCTGCTGACAACAGGAAGTGTCGGAAGCACTTTCGCCGCCCTCATTGGGATGACACTGGTCCTCCTCCTCAACATTCGCCGATTTTCTTGGAAACGATATTTCGCCATTGGCACCATCAGTGTTCTTCTGACACTTGTCGGTTTTGCAGCACTCCCTCCTAACACAAGGAATTACGCATACAGTCGCTATGAGGCTCGTGTAGGATCGCACGGATCTTCAATGGAGGACCGGACTTGGCGATGGAGGAAAGCAGCCAACTACATGTTGGACAACCCGAGCGGAACGGGCTGGTCTCTGTGGGTGGAACCCCTTAACACCTTTCCGCATAATGACTTTCTTTCTTATGGTATTGCGTTTGGCATGCTTTGCGGCTTCCTCTATTTCCTGCTTCCTTTCTTGGCATTTCTATCACTCTCATCATTTGCATTCTTCAATCACACTAACACCAGCACTTCACTCATCTGCCTGGCCAGCGCTGGGGCTGGCATAACCTTGGCCGTAATGATAAATAGCATGAGCGACCATATGACAGCTGACCGATGGTATTTCAACGTAGCCTGGTCGCTAGTTTGGTTCTGCTATTTTGCCTGTCGTCCATCCAGGACATCCATTGGGAATTATGCGCCCCCGCAAGAACCAGCCAGATATTAACGTCCATTCTTCTACTTATTTCGCCTGAAACCGTCCTCCGATTTTGACTCTCATTTTCCGACAAGGCCCCCCATGACTGAATCACCCGATCTTCAGATGACTCGGCCCCGTATTGAGACTACGCATAGGCCACCCAAACCTCCTGAGGAGGCACCTGAGATTGATCTCCTGGAGTGGCTCCTCAACCTTTGGATGGGGCGTCGAATCATTCTGGTTTTTGTCCTGACATTCACAGTCCTGGGAGCGCTATACGCCTGGCAAGCGAGCCCGATATACAAGGCCGAAGCCCTCCTCCAAATCGAACCCCCGAGCACATTCCGGAACAATGACGCGGTATTCACAAAAATGGGCGATCTCTTTTCCCAACCCTCCGATGCCCTGACCGAAATCGAGATCATCGGCAGCAACCGGGTCCTGGGAAACACCGTAACAGCCATGAACCTGGACATCGAAGCCTCCCCCAAGAGGGCTCCCCTGATCGGGAAGCTCCTCAACCGAATAACGAACTACCACCCCGCGCTGAAAGTGGACCATTTCGAGGTTCCCGACAGCCTGCTTGGCCACTCTTTCACGATCAAAGCCAACGGCGATGGGAGCTTCGTCGCACTGGCTCCTGACACACACGCCCCATTGGCGACCGGACGCCCTGGGGACGAGATTGTCGCAAATTATGGCGGCGCAACCTTGAGATTCACCATTCGCAGCCTGGTGGCCAAACCAGGTCAGCAGTTCACACTGATCAAGCGCCCCATCCTGGATGCGATTACAGACTTGAGAGACAGCCTGGAGGCGGGAGAAAAAGGTGGAAGTTCCAGTTCGGGCCGTCCCACCAATCTCCTTACCCTGACCATGCGCGATGCCAATCCGGAAAGGGCGGCGCTCGTCCTCAATGAAGTCATGAAACAGTATGTGCTGCAGAATGCCAACAGAAAGAACGGTCAGATATCTCAGACCATCCAGACCCTTGAGCAGCAACTGCCCCAGGTAAGAGCCGAGATGAAGGAGACAGAAAACCGATTGAACAGCTTCCGCACCTCCCGCGGGGCTATGGATCCATCTCGACAGGCTGAAGTGGCGATGCAACAAAGCTCTGCGCTACAAAGCCAAATTTCAGCATTGCGACAGAGAAAGGAGGAGTTGCGAAGGACTTATCAGGAAAGCTCGGATGTGATCACAACGTTGAACGAGCAGATTGCACGACTCGAGGGGGAGCGCGCAATCGAAAACCGGAAAGTTCAGACGATGCCAACCACTCAACAAGAGATGGAGCGGCTCAGCAGGGACGCCCAGGTCACAAAAGAACTCTATACGGGCATTCTCAACAACCTTCAACAGTTGCGCATCACCGGCACAGCGTCAGGACACAGCACGCAGATTATCGATTTCGCCCAGACCAGCCCACGTCCCATCAAACCCAAGAAACCGATGATTATCGCATCATTTTTCATGTTCGGACTATTCAGTGGCGTCAGCCTCGCCCTCTTGCGGCGATCGCTCCGGCGAGGCGTTGAAGATTACAAAATAATCGAAGAAAAACTTGGCCTACCGGTACTTGTAACAATCCCTCACAGCGATGCCCAGACGCGCAAGCAAAAATCAGCGGGGCTGAGCCTCCTGGCACACCACACTCCCGACGATCTGGCCACGGAAAGCTTGCGGGGCCTTCGGACCATGATCCATCTCTCACTGATGCCAGGTGACAACAATATCATTCTAATCACAGGCCCTACGCCAAGAATCGGCAAATCCTTTGTAGCCGCCAATTTTGCTACCGTTATGGCCCAGACTGGCGCCCGGGTTCTCCTCATTGATGCAGACTTGCGCAGGGGTTGCCTCCATCGCACCTTCGGCCTGCCGGACCGCAGCACAGGCCTGACTGAGGTTATCAGCGGATCCGCCAAATGGCGCGAGGCTGCCCAACACACTGAAGTCAAGGGCCTGGACCTCATGACTACCGGAAACACCCCGGCCAATCCTGCTGAAATGTTGATGTCAGAGACCTTCCCAGCGTTCCTGAGAACCGTATCCACCGAGTACGATTACATCATTATTGACGCACCACCATTACTCCCTGTCACCGACGCAGCGATCGTCGCGTCCCTGGCCGGAACCGTGCTCCTTGTCGCCAAATATGGCCAACACCCGCTGGAAGAGATCCGAGCCAGCCTGAGGCGTGTCTCCTTCGATCATTTCATCCTGAAGGGTTGTATTTTTAACGACATCACCCCTACGGGGCTTACCTATTTTGATCAGCACTATCGCTACACCTATCACTATGCCTACGAGAAATCCAACTAGCAAGCAATCACATCGCCGCAATAACTAGGCATACCATGAGGAATTTCGTATTGTGGAAATACTTTACGTGGCACCCCTACGATCCCAAGTTCATTTCACCAAACTCCAGCAGGCGTATCCAAAGATCTTCCACCACCAGGTCCAAAAATTTCACAGTTTATTAGCAAAAGGCCTAGCTTCTCAATCACAAGAATTGACAGTCCTTGCGGTCATCCCGGATCCCCAAAAACACTGGGTCTTGCCGCAACTCGAAAGCGACAAGGAATCAGGCATCCTGTTCCGCTATCTCAAAATCGGCACGTGGAAGGGCATATCCCACGTGCTGACATGCCTGTGGAGCATATTCACGACTCTTCGATGGTGCAGACAGCACGACTCCGACAGGGTAGTCATCTGTGACGCACTCAACCTCTCGATCACCCTGGGCGCTATCATTGCCAGCAAATTCACCACGACACCCATTGCGGCCATTGTCACCGATCTCCCCACTTTCATGAATGCCCCTGGCCCCAGAAAGTGGAGCTCCAACCTCTTCCGGATTCTCGGACAGACCCTTACGACCTTCCTCCTGAAGAGATATGATTACTATATACTCCTGACAGCCGCCATGGATTCCAAGGTGAACCCAAAACACCGACCATCGCTGGTGGTGGAAGGAATGGTGGATCCATCCATGGCACAGGTTGATAACCTGCCGGAACACATGTTCCAGGAAACCGTATTGATCTATGCTGGGGCGCTCTACCGGCAATACGGTGTCCAGAGTCTAGTGGAGGCATTCCAAAAGCTCCCCGGCTGCGAACTTCGCCTTTGGATCTATGGCTCGGGCGAATTGGAAACATACATCATAGAGGCGGCCAAAAAGGATGAACGCATCAGGTATTGGGGAGTCTGCCCCAACGACACCGTTGTCGAGGCAGAACTGAAAGCCACCCTCCTGATCAATCCCCGTCCGGCCACGGAAGCATTCACCCAATATTCCTTTCCGTCCAAAAACATGGAATACATGGCCTCTGGAACCCCCGTTCTCACAGCTGCCCTGCCAGGCATGCCGCCGGAATATTTGGATTTTGTGTACACCTTCCCGGACTCCAGCCCCGAGAGCCTTCAGAAAACACTTTCCAGCTTGTTAAGCATGAATCCTGCGGAACTGCGCGCCAAAGGTTCAGATGCCAAACAGTTCGTGCTTACTTCCAAAACCAGCCTTGTCCAAGCCAGGCGAATACTGGCTTTTTTCATGGAACATGAAGAATCACCGTCGACGTTCATCAATGAGCCATCTTGAACCAGGTGAAGGCCCCAGGTATTATGAATTAGTTTAGAAAATCAAGTCGTCTCGCACTCCTAGAATCACCGGATCCCAAAGACACCGCGATGATGCCCTATGGAAACCCACTCGTGTTCTTGACTCAGCCACCCCTGGTTCCCGGCCCTGAATTTTACCCGGCTCGCCAAAGATGCCCGGCCTTCCCAGCCCCACCATTCACCAGATAACTACCGCGCTCCACGGCAAAGATTCTCATCTGCAAACACGGCTTGTGCATTTTTTTGCTTCGCCCACCCCCTTTGCCCTGCAACCAATTCATTCATTTTCCTTATGGAGGTCGTTGAGCCATGAACCGCCCAATCGCCCCATGGCCACAGTATGCAGCTGATGAAATCGAAGCCGTGGTCCGCATCCTCAAAAGCGGCAAGGTGAATTACTGGACCGGCGATGAATGTCGGCAATTTGAAAAGGAGTACGCGGAGGCTTCCGGCTGCCTTCATGCGGTGGCTGTCATGAATGGCACCGTCGCCCTGGAATTGGCCTTGCATGCCCTTGGGATACCTCCCGGCTCGGAGATCATCACGACGCCTCGCACGTTCTTTGCGTCCGCAAGCTGCATCGTGGCCCACGGCTGCACCCCCGTTTTTGCAGATGTGGATGCAGACAGTGGCAACATCACGGCCGAAACCATTGCCAGGGTTATCACACCCCGGACCAGTGCCATCATCGCGGTCCATCTGGCAGGGTGGCCATGCGAGATGGATCCCATCATGGAGCTCGCAGACAAGCACGGGCTAAGGGTCATTGAGGACTGTGCACAGGCAAACGGGGCCACCTATCATGGCCGCCCAGTGGGTTGCCTGGGACACGCAGCCGCCTTCTCCTTCTGCCAGGACAAGATTATTACCACCGGCGGCGAGGGTGGGATGCTTACCACCAATGATGAGGCCACCTGGCGCCGCGCATGGGAATTCAAGGATCACGGAAAAAGCTGGGATGCTGTTTACAATCGCCAGCACCCCCTGGGATTCAGATGGCTGCATGAAAGCTTCGGAACCAACTGGCGGATGACCGAGATACAGGCAGCCATCGGACGGATCCAACTCCAAAAGCTGCCCGCCTGGACCCGCCTCCGCCAGGATAATATGAATTTATTATTTAATGCACTATGTGGGCATCCAGCGGTACGTATCCCCCGACCAGGCCCAGGCCTTGGCCATGCGGCATACAAGGCTTACATCTACCTTCAACCCAATCACATAAAGCCCAACCTGTCCCGCGACCGGCTCATGACCGAAATCACTGCTCAGGGAATCCCATGTTTCAGCGGAAGCTGCAGCGAGATCTACCTAGAAAAGGCCTTTGCCACCCCGGGGAGTCACCTGGAACGCCTTCCCGTAGCCAAGAAACTTGGTGAAACCAGCTTGATGTTCCTGGTGCACCCAGGACTCACGCAGGCAGCCATGGACTCAACCATTGTTACAACACGATCCATTCTGGATAAGGCCTTGGAGTTTGCGCGTGCCTGACCACTGCATTTATGGCACCGCTAAGCGGGCTTTGGATCTCATGGTGTCCCTTCCAGCCTTGATCCTGCTTTGCCCCGCTTTCCTCGCCACCGCAATACTGGTTCGCCTGAAGCTGGGATCCCCCATTTTCTTCCGACAGGAGCGAGCCGGACAGAATGGGAAGCCATTCACAATCTATAAATTCCGAACCATGACCGACGCAAAGGGGCCCGGGGGCAACCTGCTGCCTGACGAAGCCAGACTTACGCCAATTGGCAGCTTCCTTAGAAGGTCAAGCCTGGATGAGTTGCCCCAACTGGTGAATGTGGCCTTGGGCCAGATGAGCCTCGTGGGTCCGCGCCCCCTCTACCGCAAGTACATCCCGCGTTACAGTGAGCACCATAAGATGCGACTCCTGGTGCCCCCCGGCATCACGGGATGGGCCCAGGTCAACGGCCGAAATGCAGTGGACTGGGAGAAACGCCTCGACCTCGACGTTCACTATGTCAACCATCGTTCTCTCGCTTTGGACCTTTGGATTCTGTGCCTGACCTTCCGAAAGGTGCTGGCAAGAGAGGGCATCAGCGCCCAGAATCACGCCACGATGGAAGAATTCATGGGCAGCGGCCCGACGGCGGGATAGCGTCCAGCCAACAGAAAGCCGTTTCTGATTCCAGGCTTACATACGGGAATCAGCCCGCTCTCCCCCGAGATGCCTCAGGATGACGTCAGCACTGCGCTGGACTGTAAAGTGCCTCTCCAGGGCCGGACGCGCAGCAGCAGACATTTGCTCCAGCTTGGAATCCTCCTTGAGACGTTTCAAATTACGCAGGAACCCAGACAGATCCCCCGATTCACTCCACAAGCCGCAGCCTTCCTGGAGCAGGAAAGACCCGATGTCAGAATTCCGATCTGTGGCGGCCAATACAGGCAGCCCATAATCCAGATAATCGAGCAGTCTCGAGGGGAAGTTGGGAATCGTGAAGCGGTGATCCAAGAAAACCAAACCGGCATCCATTCCCCGCAGGACGCTAAGGTAATCGGACTTGGGCAGTTTGCGCAGGAGGGTAAACGTGTTCCCAATACGTTTTTTCAAGGCCTCTAAACGACCAAATTCCGTGCCATCACCCACAATGGTAATGTGAACATCTCGATCCCCCCTGAGGGCTTCCAGAATCTCCATCACGAAACCGATACCTTGAGGCTTTCCAAGATTGCCCCCGTACACAAGGTTAAGACGCACCACGGGGATACCAAAAGCCTGAAATTTCCCCTTGCCACCGGCGGGCAGTTCCTCTGCGGGCGTCATATCGATGCTGTTGGGGCAGATTTCAATCTTGAGGGCATCCAACTCTGGGTTGTGGGCCTCGAGATACGCCTTATTGGCTGGCGACATGCAGCCAATCACATCCGAAATATGGTACAAACGCCTTTCTTTCGCTCGGAAGCGTCGCCAAAGCCATCCCCCTTCCCGAATCATTCCAAGATCGACAGCATTTGCAGGAAAAATATCCTTCAACAACAGATAGGTCAGACCTCCACACTGATCCCGAACCCGGGTAACTGCGTCCACTATATCGATGGGAGGGGTGGCATACAGAATGAGAGCAGGGGGTTCCACCTTCGCGACCGCCCCAGCAATGGCTGCGGCCCGCCTTCCGAATCGCCTTGAGTTCAAAGCCTTGAATAGAGGGTTAACTTTCTGAATCCGTCCAACCGGGATGCGAACCACCTCCACCCCGTCCTGCTCTTGGGAGTAAGAGCGGCCCAGCAGACGATTTTCATCCGGGCAGAACACCTTGACCCGGTGCCCCAGCTTGGCCAGACGGCCCATCAAACCAGCATAGATGGTCCGAACACCAGGATCGCGAGGATAAGCCAGGGTGAAAAAAAATATCATCATGTCGCTTCCCATATCGCTGACCAATCAGGAACCACAGCCCTGGATGCAAGGCCCATCGCCAACCATTATTTGTAACACATCTAGATAAATATTCATATATCAACCAACTTTGGGTCAACATTCATCCGCACAGACTGACGCCACAAAGGCGCACCATAAATTTATATTACGTCAAGATAGCCATCCAGAAACGGCCCAGCAGGGTCTTCAAATTCGTGTCAAACCCCAATTAGAAATGGATTCAGCACCGAGAAAGCCAAGAAAACCCCAAAATCGCAAAGTGTAATTATTCATTTTCCAACTACACCCAGAGACCAGCCCTGGATATACTTTACATTTATCAGAAACGGTATTCTTCACGCAAAAACCATCTGAGGTCGGCTGAGCAAATTGGATTCACGATAGTGGCTTCCTATCACCTTCAAGAGCGAACCACGAATGCTCCCATCCCTGCCCCAGGTTTTCCCGGAAGGCCACAGCAAACAAATCCGTTTTTTCCATCCATTCACCTTCTACTAGGGTATCGCCATGTATCGAGGGATTAAAAATCTGACAAAGTCAGCCATCAGAGAGGCGGACCAGTACCTTGCAAATAGATATATTCACCATTTCAAAGAAAAACCAGCATTGTTAACCTTTCTGTTTCACTCTCTTTTTCGCAACAGAGAAGAAATTGATCGCCATATAATCGACCCACAACAAGAGATAACAGTCGATACATTTCGATCATTCATCGTACATATGCAAAATAGTGGATATAACTTTATCGCCCCCGACGACATCCTCAACGGATTGGACAAGCGTAAACAATATGCAATGATCACCTTCGATGATGGATACTACAACAATCACCTGGCACTGGAGGTCCTCCAGGAGCTCAATGTGCCAGCAGTTTTCTTCATCTCCTCCAACCATATCAGACACCAAAGAACATTTTGGTGGGATGTCGTCTATCGAAATCGACGACATGAGGGAAAATCACTCGATGCCATCTATGCTGAAATACAATCTCTAAAAGCGCATAGAAACAATAAAATCGAATCCTATATTTTGAACACATTTGGCCCGGACGCATTGAAACCAGTCAGCGATCTGGACAGACCCTTTACTCCGAAAGAGTTAAAGGACTTTGCAAGAAGTCCATTAGTCATATTAGGAAATCACACATGTAATCACGCCATATTAACAAATTACAACAAGTGTGAGATATTAAAAGAATACACTGAATGCCAGGAATACCTGAAGGAAATCACGGGTAAATATCCAAACATAATCGCATATCCAAATGGGAATTACAATACCGATGCATTGGAAGCAGCCGAGGAGGCTGGACTGCCCCTCGGAATCACAGTTGATCAACAAAAAAACCGTCTCCCGCTTTCGAGCACTGATCGAAGCCATTTGAAAATCAAACGTTACCTATTATGGGGAAATAAGGACATGATAGATCAATGCAACTATTTCAGATCGGACTTCCACCTCGCATAGCACTATGGTCCCTATCCGTCTAAACGGCATTCAATCAACTCTACACACTTCCCAACTTAAAAACGGTCAACCCAAGCACTCCACAACCCCGTACAGACCGTTTTACCTTTGAAAGAAGTGGCACATGAGACTTCTCTACTGGCTGTACGTCCTCCGGGCTTTAGCATTCCACAAACTTTTGCGGTATGCCCGACATGAAGGCGAGCGCACCCGACACTCTGCCCCCGCCCTGCTGTGGGATGCAGGGATGGCACTTCTGTTCCATGATGTGCATCCAAGTGATTATTTCTGCCTGCACTTCCCGGATCGTCCAAAATCTGAAGTCAAAACCCACGCCAACACCCTGTTCATGAGGCGTTTCCATCGTCGATGCAATGCGCGTCATGCCCGAGGTGTCTTCCAGGACAAACTGCAGTTCCTGGAAACCTTCTCCGATTTCACCAAGAGATCCCACGTCATCATTTCAAAGGACGATCGAGAAACCTTCAGGCAATGGCTGCTGCGCCATCGCCCTGCGGAGATCATAGTCAAGACCCCCTTCGGCACCTGCGGACTGGGCGTGATGAAACTCCTCCTCAATTATGACCCCGAACCCCAACTCATGCCCGACCAAAAGGCGTTCGACGATTTCTCGTCAGATCTAGTGGCGAAGGGGTTCGGCCTTGCCGAAGAGTGCCTGGTCCAGCACGCCGAACTGGCCATGCTGAATCCCTCCAGCGTCAACACCATCCGCCTCGTCACCATTTTGGACAGCAAGTGCAACCCCCATATCCTGGCAGCGGTGCTGCGCGTCGGGGTCGGCAAGTCCGTGGACAACTTCCACGCCGGCGGGATCGCCATTCTGGTCGATCTGGAGACCGGGATGACTAAGGGATCCGGGTTCCGCATGGAACCCAGTGACGAAGAGTATTTCGAGAGACACCCACTAACCCAGGTCCGATTGACGGACTGCACCATCCCATACTGGCGAGAGATTCTGCTCATGGTCAAAGAGGCAGCCGAACTGGTTCCCGGAGTGGGAACCGTCGGCTGGGACGTTGCGGTGACCCCGAGCGGGCCTTGCCTGATCGAGGGCAATGACAACTGGGATAAAACGATAGTCGAGAAGGCCCTAGGAAGAGGCATCCGCCAGGACCTGGAGAGGTTCCTTTCCAAAGCCCCAACCAGGAACGCTACCGTTTCCCCACCGCCGGAGAGCTGATCATCTCCCCTGCCCAAAAAACCGAACTGGCAGGCTCTATGACACAGGAACACTTCAGACGACAGGGACCGACAGATGGAGGGCCAGCACTCGAGGCTCCATGATATGTCCCAGCGACCCAACCGTATGATCCCTTTGACTCAATGACCTCCGAATTACGATCCTGGCCGAAACGTCTCCATTCAGTCATCCCCAAAGCCCCTCCAAGGCCAAATCTGGGCCCACCGGGCGGCGCGGCGTAGGTATTCCGATCCATGTAAATACCCCGCCCCAGATGCCCTGCGACTACCCATCCGGCGCCCTTGCGCATGGCTCCAAAAAAGTTCGAAGTCACTTCGATACCCGAGAATGAGTCGGCATGGTTCGCCAGCCAAGTTTGTGCGACCCTGCCCCCCAGGAAGACATTGCCGACGGCACGATTGTCCCGCCCGCCCTGAAGCATCAGGCCGCCATTCCATGTCTGGTCCACCCAATTCCCCGTCACCTCGTACCCGCTTGCGAAGGAATCAAGGTAGATACCCCAGGCATTGAAAATCGCACCAGTCTCCGAAGTAGAGTAGCCAATGGTGTCCAGCACGAGGTTGCCCCGTATCACACTGTGGGCTCGAAATGCACGGTCATGCTGGGTGACTTCAATTGCGCCGGTATCCGCCGTGGACAGATTCGTATTCTGAATCCGGTTGTATTCCACCAAGTTGCCACTTCCCGGTTCTTTTAGAGATATGCCATAACGCGGCACATCGTGGATGGCGTTGTGTGCAACGAGGTTCCTTGCCGCCTCCTTGCCAACCAACACAACCCCTCCCACGTGCACGTAGGCTTCCCCCAGGTGATGGAAGTGGTTGTCCGTGACATGATTGTTGGAGCTGTTCAGGATGAGGACGCCCCCACCCCCGAGATGGGACCCGTCACATTGGCGGATAAGATTCCGCTGCCCCCCCGCCAGACGGACAGCGTAGTTTCCCAGGTTCAGAAACCGGCAATCCTCGACAATGCAATCCGAGGCATTCCGGAAAGAGATCGCCCCATCTTCGCCCATCCCGTATCCGGCGCTTGCAGGACTGGTGATCCAATCTGTGTCCCGGAAAGTAATTCCGGCAAAACGAAGGTGGTGAACACCGACGCCGTCCCCACCACCCACAACCGAAATGAGGTGACCGGTGGTGGGCACAATGACTTCGCTCCCAGGGCCGAAATCAGGGCGGGGAAGGTACGCCAACTGGCTGGACTTCTCATCCAGAAACCATTCCCCAGGTGCGTCCAACTCCTCCCGAACATTCTCCACGTAGAAACGGTCACCAGGATTGAGGCTTGCGGTTGCTTCCCGCCCCTTCAAAAGGAGACACCCCTCAAGGGCATCGTAGCCTCTGATCGCGAGAATCTCTTTGTAGGCCCGAGATTCCCCCGACTGAAAAATATGCACTTCGGCCTTTTGGGCAGCCAACCATGCTGGATGGACATCATCCGCACGACACCCTATCGCATCCTTAGGTCCCTCAGCGGTACCACCGACCTGCACCTGGCGCGCCTGCGATCGGACAAAAGCCCTGGCTTCCCATGGAATCAGATGGCTATCCCCCAAGGCAAGCCGACCACCCCGAGGCTGCCAGGCAGGGTCACCGCTCAGCGCCATCAAGTCCATGACCACACCTCCTCCGCTGAGATTTACCCAACGGAGCAGGTGATCTCCCGCCGATAAGGACACCTTTGCCACCCTGCCCCACCGCGTGACCTTCCAGCTCCCCGTGTCACCCAGATCTCGCAGAGGGATCGTCGCTCCACCATCCACCTGGACCCCACAACGCCCGTTCATGGCACGGATGCCGGAGGGCGCGTTATTGGCACCGTAACGCATCCAGAGCCAGTAATTTCCAGAAACAGGCACCCTCACCCGGTATTCAAGCCAATCACCAGCATTGTGGATACACCCAACATTGACGCCACCCCTGACATCCCGACGACTGGGTGCGACATACAGGAATCCTTTCCGGAAGGGATCCAATGGATCCAGGTTTGGATAGCGGGCACGAACCTCACGCCGACCATTTATAAAAAGGGAGCGAAACGACCAATCTCCATTGTTTTTTCCAGGAAGAGTAAATCTGATGAGCCTATTCGAGTCAATCGGGACCGGCACTGGAATGCGTCTGCCTCCGATGATCTCGGGACTCTCGCCCACAGCGGCCTCATACGACACCATGCCATCCGCGCTACCCGAATCTTCGGGCCCAAACCATACAGGAGCATCCTGGTAGTAATGACCTCCATGAAGCTGAACTGTGGCCGCCCCTTTGCCTCCCTCACTTCTCCAGGTCCTAACAGCATCCCTTGCCCGCCCAAGGGATAAGAAAGGACCATCCGTCCCATCTGCATTCGCGGCAGGAAGCCGACCGGACCAACGGTCATCGCCTCGGGGCGAGAGGTGGAATACCGTTGCAGACTCCTGTGCGATACCCCAATGAAAGCCATAGGCAAGCACCCAGCACCACACGACATAGCGAGCAGCCCGAAGGCAGAAATCGAGGACGGCCATATCAACAGCTCCAATCCAGATCTTCAGATCAAACCCAACTGCCCATCGCTCCAGCAAAAGCAGCCTGGCAATAATAAATTAACAACCAACCAATCCCATAACAAATCATCAAACACACTAGCATCAACACCAGCCCATCCCAGCTATTTGCGCCAATCAAGAATCATCATCCAAAATTTCAGAAGATAAAGCTGCGCATCAACATTGTTTCATTCATTGACAGATGATAACCTGTTTGTAGCAACAGAGATTCACTCCACCCCTCAGGCCTTCAAAACAAGGAGCCAGGCCGGAAGCCTCCTCTCCTGCCAGACGAACTGGGACCGCAAGGAAATGCAATTCCAACCTTCAGGCAAAGGCCTACACCCTCGATCGAGCATAGGCAATCCTTATGCGGCACAGATTTCCGCAACCTCAATTGACCAGGAGCCCCCGTGTCCAGCCCTCTAGACATGAAGAACCAGACCCTGCTCATCACCGGTGGCACCGGGTCATTTGGCAACGTGGTTCTGAAGAAGTACCTCGCGACTGATATTGGTGAAATCCGCATCTTCAGTCGGGATGAGAAGAAACAGGACGACATGCGGCATGGCTATCATGACGACCGAATCAAATACTACATTGGCGACATTCGGGATCCGAGCAGCATTTCCTCCGCCCTCCGCGGGACCGACTACGTCTTCCATGCCGCCGCACTCAAGCAGGTCCCCTCCTGCGAGTTCTATCCCATGGAGGCTGTCCGGACCAACGTTCTAGGCACCTCGAATCTCCTGCAGGCTGCCGTACAGCAGGGGGTGAAGCGTGTCGTGTGCCTCAGCACGGATAAGGCGGTCTATCCGATCAATGCGATGGGTATCTCCAAGGCCATGATGGAGAAAACAGCCATCGCAGAAAGCCGCAATCTCGGCCCCAACGGCCCTGTCATCTGTGTGACCAGGTATGGGAATGTAATGGCTTCCAGAGGTTCGGTGATTCCCCTTTTCCTGGATCAAATCCGCGCCGGCAAGCCCCTGACGGTTACGGACCCGACCATGACCCGATTCCTGATGCACCTCGATACCGCCGTAGAACTTGTGGAATTTGCATTCTCCCACGGCAGGAACGGCGATACCTTCGTAAGAAAATCCCCCGCATCCACCATCCTTGACCTTGCAAAAGCAGTCAAAAGGTTGCTCCAGGCCGACAACGATATCCACGTCATCGGGACACGCCATGGCGAAAAGCGCTACGAAAGCCTATTGTCCAGGGAGGAGTGTGTCCGAGCAGAGGATCTCGGCGACTACTACCGCGTCTCCGCCGATTCCCGCGATCTCAACTACTCGAAATTTTTCTCCGTGGGTGATCCAGCTGTCTCCCACAGCGAGGAATACCATTCGCATAACACCCAAAGGCTTAGCCCATCCCAGATCGAGGACCTGCTGCTGACCCTGGATTGCGTCAAGGTGGCCCTGGCAGAACGAGACATCCAGACGGAGTTCGCTCAATGAACAAGCTTCGCGTCCTGACCATTGTCGGCACCCGACCGGAAATCATCCGGCTCTCACGAGTGATCACCCGATTGGAGGAAACCGTTGATCACCTCCTGGTTCACACGGGCCAGAACTATGATTTTGAACTCAATCAAGTCTTTTTCGAGAACCTGGGGCTGCGGAAACCCGACCATTTCCTGAACGCAGTTGGAGAAAGCCTAGCCGAAACGATTGGCAACATAATCGCATCGGTGGACAGGGTGCTAGAGACTTGCAGGCCGGACGCGATCCTGTTGCTTGGAGATACCAACAGTTGCCTATCCGTGATTCCCGCCAAGCGCCGGAAGATCCCCATCTTCCACATGGAAGCCGGGAACCGCTGCTTCGATCAGCGGGTGCCTGAAGAGTCCAACCGCAAGGTGGTCGATCATCTGGCAGACATCAATTTGCCGTACAGCAGCCATGCACGGGAGAATCTTCTCCGCGAAGGCATCCCCACGGATCGGATCATCAAGACCGGCTCGCCCATGTACGAGGTCCTGGCCGCCTATCGTGAGGGCATTGCGGAGTCGGACATCCTGGACCGCCTGAAGCTCACCGCTGGTGACTATTACCTGGTCAGTTGCCACCGCGAAGAGAACGTGGATTCAGATGTCAACCTGCCCAAATTCATGACTCTGCTCAATCATTTGGCCACTGCGCATGACAGACGGGTTATCGTCTCCACTCACCCTCGAACCCGAAAACGCCTTGAGCATTGTGGATTCGTTCCCGACGCCAAAGTTGAGCTCATAAAGCCCTTCGGCTATTTCGACTACGTGAAGCTGCAGGAGCAGGCCCTGGCAGTGCTTTCGGACAGCGGCACCATCACCGAGGAGTCGTCCATCCTGGATTTCCCTGCCCTCAATATCCGGGAAGCCCACGAGCGCCCCGAGGGGATGGAGACGGGGGCTGTCATCCTGACGGGCATGGACATCGACAGGGTTGAACAAGCACTGGCCATTCTGAGATCCACCCGTTGCGCCCATGGGCGGCACACCCGCATCGTACCCGACTATGAGGCACCTCAAGTGTCCGAAACCGTCGTCCGCGCCATCCTCAGTTACGTGGACTACGTGAACCGCTTCGTGTGGCGCAAGGGCTGATCCGACTCGATCACCCAACGAACCGCAGCAGGTTCAGTCGGCCCACCCTCTGACGCGCTCAACGGGAAACAGACCCAGCGTGGCCAGGATGACCAGAAAATCCGTGAAAAGGTTGGCCCCTGCCGCGTAGGCGGCATTGATTCGCAGCTTGTCAGGCATGATCGTATTCACATACATGGCATCCGGATCCGAGGATTGGGCTAACCATTCGCTTTCATCGCGGTATTTGATGGAAGCCAAGTCTGTTATTCCCGGCCTGAGGTGCAGAATCGCCATCTGGGTCTCCGAATAGAGATCCACGTACCGCTTCACCTCAGGCCGAGGCCCCACCAAACTCATCTCGCCCACCAGGACATTCAGCAGTTGGGGAATTTCATCCAGTTTGCTTTTCCGCAGGATATGACCAATTCGGGTGATCCGGGCATCCCGCCCCACGGTAATGGAGGGTCCCTTCGCTTCGGCATCCACCACCATGGTGCGAAACTTCCACATCCGAAAGGGCTGCCCCCTTCTCCCAATGCGAACCTGCCGAAAACAAACGGGTCCGCCATCCTCCAGCTTCACGAGAAGTGCAGCCAAAGCAAGCAAGGGGGCGAGCAAGGTCAGCCCCATCATTGACCAGAAGATGTCAAAAAGGCGCTTTGCCATCGTCAGGCTAAATGCTCTCGGACAAGATCCGTGACCGCCTCGACGACATCATCTACATCCTGATTACTCAACCCCGGGTGAAGAGGCAGACTGATCATCCTTTCGTAGGCATCGGTCGAAACGGGGCAATCCTGCGGCCTGTAACCGTATTTATCTCGATAGTACGGGTGCATGTGCACAGGCAGATAGTGCACGGAGGTGCCAATATTCCGCGACTTCAGCACCTCAATGAACCTGTTGCGATCAACACGCAGCCGACCAGGCTTCAGACGGATGACGAACAGGTGCCAACTGGAGGATGCCCACTCCTTTTCGATGGGCAATTCGAGGGCATCACATCCGCTCAACCCGAGCATGTATCGGTCCACGATTTCCCGTCGCCGTTTCTGGAACTGTTCAAGCCGCCCCAACTGCACCAGCCCAATGGCCGCCTGCATATCGGTCATGTTGTACTTGAATCCGGGCAGAACAACTTCGTAATACCAGGATCCCGAACGATCAAAGCGATTCCAGGCATCACGGCTCATGCCGTGGTGGCCAATGATCCTGGCGCGATCCACCAATTTTGCCTCCCCGGTAAGGCAACCGCCTTCGATGGTGGTGAGATTCTTGGTGGCATAGAAGCTGAACGCCGCAAGGTTGCTTCGGGAGCCGATGAGCCGCCCCTTGTACCGTGTCGAGATGGCGTGTGCAGCATCCTCCAGCATCATTACCCCGTGCCTTTCAGCCAAGGCGTCCAACTCGTCCAGGTGGACAGGATGGCCGGCATAGTGAACGGGCATCATGGCTTTGGTGCGCGGGGTTATGGCTTCTGCAACCCGGTCAGGGGAGAGCGTCAGAGTGTCTGGGCAGACATCCACCAGGATGGGCCTTGCCCCAACGTGCTCAACCACATTGGCCGTTGCGCAAAAGGTCAGCGAAGGAACAAGCACTTCATCCCCGGGCCCCACCCCCATGGCAAGCAGGCCGACATGCAGCCCCGCTGTGCAGGAGTTGAGCGCAACTACACCAGAGGCCCCCATATAACCCATCAGAGCGACCTCAAAGGCTTTGGTTTTGGGACCGGTTGTGACCCAGGGACTCGCGAGGGTATCCATCACCTCCGTCCGCTCACCCTCGCCGATACTGGGAGGATTGTATGAGAGGAAGACCTTGCGCATGTCGTGATGTCTCCAGGTTAGGTGTGAAGCCCGATTCCATGGGGTTTAATGGGACTTAGCAGGATCATATTGGATTGAGGGGAAGGACGGACACAGTTCGCTCAGCCTCCAACAAGCGAGAGAGTGCCCGAAGATAGGCTGAAATGGCCACCTCTCGCGAAAGGTGGGCCTCAGCGTATGCACGCCCCTGTCGACCTTCCTCTTGGACACGCTCCCGGCACCGGAAGTAGGCCATGATCACTTCGGCCAAAGCCTTGCCATCACCTGATGGCACAATGGCGCCACCCGAACTTTCAAGAATCATCCCAGCGAGTGCACTATCACCCTCGACGCATCCCACCACAGGCTTTGCAGCAGCCCAGTAGTTCCAGGTCTTGCTGGGCAGGGCGATCCCGGCAACCCCGGACTTCAGCGGAATGATCCCGATATCGCAGGCGTTATAGATCGTGGGCACCTTTTTGAGGGGCTGAAGAGGCATGAAGGTGCAGTTGGCCAGCCCCCGAAGGTGGGCCTGCTTCTCGAGTCCGGCTTTGGCATTGCCATCCCCGATGAACAAGAACCTGATCCCCACCGCATCCTTGAGCAATTCCGCCGCGTGCAGAACCGTATCCAGGTCCTGAAGGAAACCCAGGTTTCCAGCATATTGCACAACAAAATCAGCACCGTGCCTGAACACGGCGATCTCCGGGTCATCCTCCAGGGTACGGGGAGTGAGCTTCTGAGTATCCACCCAGTTTGGAATCACTTCCACTGAAGTGCCCGGAGCTACACGCGCAAGATGATGCCGGAAGCTTTCACTGATGGCCACCACCAGCTTGGCCTGACGATAAATTGCCTGCTCCAGGCGAGCCAGGCACTGGAAGGCAAACCCGTTCCACGGAAGCATCCCCGCCAAAGCAGCAGACTCAGGAAATATGTCCTGAAGGTTAAAAACCAGCCTAGCTCTCTTGAGACGTGCCACCAAGGCCATTGGGAGACCCACGAGTGGCGGAGTGGACACAACCAGAAAGACATCAACCCTGGAAAGGCAGAGCCCCCTCACAAAGGCATAGGCAGCAAAGAGAATATACTCCGCCAACTTATTTAGAATACCAATCTTGCGTACAAAAGGATTACGAGCGCGGTAGATCTTCAAGGCAACGCCAGAAAGGGGCTCTGCCCGCCCCCCCCAGACCGAGCCATTTGTAATGACCGAAACCCGACAACCCCCTTCCGCCAGGCCCTCGGCGAGATCACGCATGAGGTGGGTCGTGGCCGAGAGTAGCGGACTGTAATAGGCGGTGGTGATCACCACATGAGGTTTCATGGCCGACTCTGCACGCAGCTTGCCACCCCGGCCACCACCCGGGGCCTCGCTCCCTGCTCCCCAGGCTCGCATTGCGCGGGACAACCGATTCCAGTGCCGACAGCCCTCCCAGAGGCTCCAACAGATGGAACCAATGATGGAGAAAGGCTTAGGTGGCGTCAGAGTCAGCATGGGGTGGGATACAACAGAGTAACGATGGTTTCAGTCAGGCATTGCCCAAAAGGCATTTTTCAACGAGCCCAAAAATGAAATCAACATCAACAACAATCAACCCAACGCATCCCTGGTGGTGGACCAGAAGGCCGGGTAGGGACCGGGGTCGGGCTACAGAATTCATAAATCAGCATGACAGACCAGCACACCCACGTCCAACAATTGGCTCGCATCCAATCACACAAAACCGGAGATTACGCCTCAAAATCGCCAACAACAGGTAGAAATATTTTTACTATTTTTTAATCTATCACCCCGCCCCAAAAAACAAAACTCAAAACCAATAATACACCTTAAGACCCATATAGCTTATTTGATAAGCACCCATTATGGTTTTGATTTTTTACTGACACAAAATGATGTCGACAATTTTTAATAATTTATAACCAAACCACCCTTTCAATCCACCCTTCAATCAATTCCACCAGCTAATGGCGGACAAACGAGTTGCCGCCCCTTCCAGAGAGCAAGCCCCGACGATGAATGAACTACTAGACAACAACAGAGTGGTGATAGTGTTTCTCCGAACCACATCTGTGGCCACTCAACCTGATGGAGACTGGAAATGGGGAATCTATTGATTATCGGCGCAGGGGGGCACGGAAAAGTTGTGGCGGACATCGCCAGAGATTCCGGCAGATGGGAGGAAATTGCATTCCTCGATGACAACTATCCCGATTCAATCATCCTCGGGCTCTGGAAAGTCAGAGGCAAAACAGAAGAGAGCAAGCGATTCCTGAAGCAGTTCCCCGAGGCATTGGTCGCCATTGGAGCCAATGCCGTCCGCCTTGCAACGATAAGGCGGCTGACAGCCGAAGGCTTTCAGGTACCGACACTGATTCACCCCGATGCGTCCGTGAGTCGATTGTCCGTGATCGGAGCCGGGTCCGTAATCTGTGCGCAATCCGCCATCAAGATCGATACCACCATCGGAATGGGAGCGATCATCAATGCTGGCGCAACCATTGCGCATGATTGCACCCTGGCGGACGGTGTCCACATTTCCCCTGGGGGCAGGATTTCAGGTGACGTCCAGATCGGGGAATGCACCTGGCTCGGGAGTGGCGCCATCATCAAGGAGCAAGTAACCATCGGGCATCACGTCATCATTGGAGCTGGAAGCGTTGTCATCAGGGACGTCCCGGATGGCGTCAAGGTTGTCGGGATTCCCGGGAGGATCATCCCGCAGACTAGTCCCAATCCCCCCACATCGGCCCCAGACCTGACGATAGAGATCGGCCGGGCATGCAACACAACAGCACTCGTAACTCAGTGATTCAAATGCCGGCGATCCAGGAAAGGAATCAGGAATCATGAAGGTGTTGATTGTTGGCTTTGCCAATATCTATGTCATGCCTTATCTCCACTTCTACCTGAAGTTCCTGCAAGAGAGAGGCTGCAAGGTACATCTATTCTACTGGGACCGGGACGGCGGACCCGATCAGACATTACCAGTGGAAATTACAACCACCAAGTTTGAGTATCATCTGAGCGATCACCTCCCCAGATGGAAAAAAATCAAGGCATTCTGGACCTTCAGAAAGGAGTGTGGAAACCTTTTGGATTCGGAAGATTTCGACTTCATCCTGATCCTTACCACCCTCCCAGCCTTTTTACTGTCCTCGAGATTGAAGAAGCGGTTCAGAAAGAACTACATCATGGATTTCAGGGATCTCACCCTGGAAAAGTCCTGGATCTTCCGGAGTTCAGTCCGACGCTTGATGGCCCATGCGGCCGCGACCTTCATCAGCTCGGATGGCTTCCGAAAGTATTACCCTGATGCAAAGCTCCAGACCACCCACAACATTCTGCTCGACACCTTGGACCATCGCGATGTCCGCCGGCAATACCCAAGAGAGACCGGCCCTATCCGTATAAGGTTCTGGGGATTGATCCGCCATGAAGAAATCAACATCAAGATAATCCGTCACCTCAGCAAGGATCCGCGGTTCGAATTGCACTACCATGGCCGCGAAACCCAGGTGTCCAGCAGATTGAAGGCCTATGCGGAGCGAAACCACGCCAACAATGTCTTCTTCCATGGCGCCTACCAACCCGGAGACCGCTATGGATTCGCATCCCAGACAGAATTGCTCCACAACATCTATGAGAACGATGAGGCCACAAGGCCCGCGATGGGCAACAAATTTTACGACGGGATAGCCCTCTACCTGCCCCAACTCTGCCACACCGGCTCACACATGGGAGACGAGGTAATCGCCAGCCGGGTTGGGCTCGCATGCGATCCCTCCCATGCAAAGTTCGCGGATGTCCTATTTGATCACTACCAAACCATCGACTGGTCGGCTTTTGAATCCCATTGCGACCAGAAACTGAGGAAGATCCTGGAGGAATACCAGGCAGGCCTGGGGGTATTGGACACAGCCTTGATGAAGCGTCATAGGAGCCATCCTGGGTCCTGATTGCGTTATGTTTGCTAAATCAAAAAACACACCCCATCCCCCGCACCCTCGACCTTGCCAAAATTAATAACAGAATCATAGATCTTTCCTCACATGTCGATAGTATGCACGATGGGTGGAGGTGGACATGAACACAATGATGAATTCCTCTTTTTTTCCCCTGCGAGAGTGGCTCCTCCGCATGAGCGGAATGGTCCGAAATGACCCACAATCCTCAGCCAAGCCTCACAAATATTTATTTACAGCTAAAGCAACAACAGCACTTGCACTCGCCCTACTCCTGAGCTGCGGGGGCGGCTCGCCAGGAGCGTCGACCCCCCCCTCTGAAATCCAGGTGACTGTTTCGCCTGGGGTCGCAACCCTGACCCCCGGCGGAACCACCCTCTTCATAGGAACAGTAACCGGGACTTCCAACACAGCCCTGGACTGGTCCGTCGACGGAATACCGAATGGAAACAGCTCCGTCGGTACCCTCACCATAGACTCCAGCACCGCGACCTACACAGCTCCGGCTACCACCGGCAGCCATTCGATCATTGCCACCAGCATGGCGGATACAAGCCGGACGGGCCTGGCTACGGCGACCATTTTGGCCAAGTCAATTCAACTGACGATTTCACCCGAGACTCAAACTCTGAATCCCAGGGAAACAGCAGTTTTCATCGCCACCGTCACCGGACTCGACAGCACAGAACTCACTTGGACCGTAGACGGCATCACCAACGGCAATTCCACAGTTGGGACCATTTCGGGCAGTGGCACAGCGGTCACCTACACAGCCCCCAGTGCAGCCGGATCACACACGCTGATGGCCGCAAGCGTCAGCGACAAAACCCAGTTAGCCTCAGCTTCGGTCACCGTCAGGACCTATCCGACAAACCCCTTCCAGATCATCGTGGCACCCGATGGCGTCGAAACCAACCCTGGGACACTGGCCCAACCGACCACCCTTGAGGGCGCCCAAGCCAGGCTACGCAGTGCCAGTAGAAGTGTTCCAGGAACCTTGACCGTATTGCTACGTGGCGGGATATACCCCAGAAGCAATACATTCGCCCTAAGCTCCGTTGATTCAGGAACGGCTGCCAACCCTATCATCTACGCAGCCTATGGCTCAGAGGTCCCCCGCCTGGTCGGCGGGATCGCCCTGACACCCCAGAGTCTTGCCACAGTCACCAACTCTGACGTGAACTGGTCTCGTCTGGATACGACTGTGCGGGCCAAGATCATGGTGGCAGATCTCTCCAGCGTTAAGGACAAAATGGGCAGCTTTACCAGCCGCCTTCCAGGAAATGGGGGAGCAAACCGGGCGATGGAACTGTTTGTGGACCGAATGCCCATGAACCTCGCCCAATACCCCAAGGCCGTCGACCCATCAAGCATCATCCTGACTCCCCATACCCCTCTCCGGGTGACAGGCACCCTTTCTCCGGATGCCACGGGCGATTATGCGTACATAGCCGATGACAGCATGGGAAGGCCCTATTACCAGCTATCCAAGAATGGTGAGATCTGGTCGATCGCAGCCTTGCCCACGGGAGCCACTTGGTTCCTCACCAACCGCGCAGATCTGGGAGGCACCGGAACCGGTGTCTCCTGGGGGAATTATGAGAATTTCTCGGGCCCCGTCGGCCGTTTTGAACCCACCAAGACGGACGGATTGACGACGGGAACCGCCCTCCTGACCCGAGCAGACGGCCAGGATTCAATGCCAGGCTTCATGCTCATCCACGGTACCGACGGGAGCACCCAAATCCAATCCTCACTTGCCCGAATCTCCCGATGGCAAGCCAACGAGGCCATGTATTACGGGGCAGGATCCGTCTCCTGGTCCACGTCCCACATGTCCATCAGCGACATCGACGGACCCGCCGGAACCATAAAATTGGGCGCCACCCCCACCTACGGCTTGCGAGTTGGGCAACCATTCATAGTCTACAACCTACTAGAGGAGCTCACCGCCCAGGGGGACTATTATCTGGATCGAACCAACGGCCTCCTGTATTTGCGCCCTCCGGAAGACACATTGCCCGAGGAACTGCTGCTCTCCACCCTCCCCTCCCTGGTCACCATGCAGGGCGTCTCCTATATCAGTTGGCAGGGGATTGTTTTTGAGGCAGCCCAGAACCACTTGGTAGAGGTCGAGAACTCCTCCAACATTCAGTTTTCCCATTGCACCTTCCGCAATTGCGGAGGCTGGGGATTACTGCTGGCAGGCACTTCCAATCTGGTAGATAGCTGCGAGGTATCACGGGTTGGCTCCGGCGGGATATGGGCCTGCGGCGGAAGCCGCCCCACCCTATCTCCAAGCAATACTCTGATACAGAACTGCAACATCCATCATTACGGAAGGGTCTTCGGAAGCTATCAGCCAGGAATCTACGTCCAGTCCACCACGGACTATACCCATAATGACGACTGCTGCGGCCTCACGATCCAGCATAACGAGATCCACCATGCTCCCTGCCAAGCCATCATCTATCAGGGGAATAACCTTACCCTCCAGTACAACCACATTCATGATGTCTGCCAGCTGACCAACGACGCGGGAGCGATCTATTCTCAGCGGGACTGGGCCAGCCAGGGGAACGCCATCCGCCGCAACCTGATACGGAGTGTGGCCAGCCCTTTCGGGAATTATGTCCAGGCGATCTACTTGGATACCGGCGGAAGCGGAACTATTGTCGAGGCAAATATTCTCTACCAAGGCGGAGCCATCATGTCGCTCCAGCATAATGGAGGCCGTGATGTGGTCATGCGCTACAACGTCATCTATGGAGGCTGGTTCGGAGCGCAAACTGCAAACTACTCCATGACAAGACTGAACAGTACGCCCGGGAGCAGCTTCAACCTTCTGGAAAAGCTCGAACACTTCAATTACCAGCAGCCACCCTGGTCCACGACTTATCCCACGCTGGCGGTCATACCCGACGATTGGAGCCAGCTGTGGGGCACCCACTGGCTTCAGCCGGAAAACTGCAGTTTTTACGGCAATCTTTTCTATGGGAATTCTACTGACATCATTCGGGAAACCAACGTCTACCCATCCATGGCCTCGCCTCTGTCGTGGTTCACCATCGTTTCGGACAATCTGAACCAGGATCCCCAGTTTACAGATCCGGCCAGCCTGGATTTCAGCCTCAAGAGCACAAGTCCGATGTTCACCATTCCCGGCTTCCCTGGCATTGATGCATCCGAAATCGGCATCCAGCCCTGAGCAAAAGCAGGTTCATAAGGTCAAAAGAAGAGGCGGGGGGTGATCCGGACTATCGGATTCCACCCCAGCCACTTCTGACCCATTTCTTCGCAGTGAAGTGATTGGCATACAACGGGCTGGGTTCCCCAATGCGATCGCTCCCGCTGGGACGTCATGAAGGACAACACAGCCCGCAGAAATCACGGCATCATCCCCAATCCTCACCCCCGGCTCGATGACGGCCCCACGGGCCAGCCATACCCGATCCCCGATGATCACCGGAGCGGTCCGATGGCCATCAAAGTCCCGAACCCTTGTAAAGCCGCCAAACATACAGGAATGCCCGATGCGGACCAACTGACTGGCCTGCACGGAATCCCCAAAATTGAACCCGGTTCCATCCCCGATCAGCAGGTTGCCATTGTCCCCACAAATCAGTTCCACCGGGATTGAACTCCGATTGAACCAGACCCGATCTCCGAGTCGGATGCGCGAAGCTCCACGCACGCGAACTGCCCCACCCCAAAGGACTCGCACGCGGCACCCTCGACTCACGCCCAGGAGGTACCAGGAGGCGCGCAGCAGGGATGGCACACAATAGACGGGCTTCAGGAGCCGCACCAGCCATTCGGGGAGACCATCCCGCATCATAGTGGTTTACACACGACCGCAGGATTGCCCTGGAGAACCAAACCTGGAGGCGTCCTGCGCGACAGGACAGCGCACGGACCAATCCGGGTTCCTCCACCAACCTGAGCGCCAGGAAGCAGAATGGCTCGTGGTCCGATATCGGCCTCATCCTCGACCAGAACGGGGCAGGATTCAGGAGCAATATCCCGGTCTCCCTCAAGTTGATGGAAATGGTTATCAAGGAGCATGGCGAAAGCCCTGATCTTCGCGTGCGACCCGATCTTCACGGCAGAGCGTGCCTCTATGCAAACGCCCGACTCGATCAACACCCCTTCTCCAATGGTGATTTCGGCGTTTTGAAAGGCTGTCAGCACGATAGGAGCCTGGTGTGCATCCAGGTGGACCCCTGCTCCAATCCTCACGCAGCCCTTTCCCTGGATAAGGACACGGCCATGTACGACCAGCCCTGAGCCAAGCCTAATTCGCCCCCTTGAGCAGTGCATTTTCAAATACAGCCTAGCCTTGGACCACCATCCCATATTCCAACACCCCAGAATTGATAATATTATTCAACCATACCAACCACCGCCAGCCACACCTTGTAGATTTATTACAATCCCCACAATGAAACGAGTAAACAATAAATAGTCCCCTTGAGAGACACCACACAGTTTACCCAACACCAGTTAACACACTGGACTTTTGCCATATTTCGCAAGCCACCAAGAGGGTTTCACACAAATCGACACGATCTCCCGCAATCATTGTATTCTATTTACAGGCAATATCAAAAGCGAGACGTTCGAGAATGATTAATGGAGAAACGATGAATACCCCCAGCCCTTCCGAACCGAATACCAGAATCAATCATCAAAAGGCGACCTGCATCACAGGTCTCGCGGCAGCCCTTCTCATGTGTGCAGGATGCACCTCGCCTGGAATGAAGCTGGACATCCGCCCCAAGGAGTCCAGTCCAACGCCGCAAGCCAAGGTGCGCCTTCAGGCCCTCGACGAAGCAGCCGCTATTGCCGCCACCTCCACCACAACCTCCCCCATCCCGAAGGAACTCCTCAGCATCAAGCCCACCCCCTACCGTGTGGGGCCTCAGGATATCCTTCTGGTGACAGTGTGGGATCACCCGGAAATCACCCTTCCTCTCGGCCAATACCGGACAGACAGTGCAACCGGCATTGTGGTCGATGATTTCGGGGAAGCCTATTTCCCTTATGTCGGCCCAATCAAGGTGGCGGGCAATACGGTGGTTGAAATCCGAAACATCCTGACAGAACGCCTGGCCAGCATCATTCGCAAGCCGCAGGTTGATGTGAAGATCCTGAGCTTCCGTTCCAAGAAGGTCTTTGTCGGGGGCGAGGTTCGCAATCCAGCCACCTTGGATCTCACCGATGTCCCATTGACCCTCTCCGAGGCGATCAGCCGTGCAGGCGGCATGCCGACCACCGCCGATGACGGACGAATCCTCCTGAACCGAGGGGGTAAGACCTGGACCCTGGATTATCAGGGTTCCCTGTCCTCCGGCAACCAAGTGGGACGCCTTCTCCTGCAGGACGGCGACGCCCTCTACATCCCAAACACCCAGGATGAGCCGGTCTACATGCTTGGGGAAGTCTTGCGCCCGGGCACGACCGCCCGCCCCCATGGACGCCTGTCCCTGGCGAGGGCCCTTTCAGAAGTCGGTGGAATTTCCGGGAACAATGCCGATGCAAGGTCCGTCTATGTGATCCGCCAAGGTGCCAAGGCTGACGAGGTGGATGTCTTTCACCTCGACGCCCGGAATCCGGTGTCAATGGTTCTTGCCGACCGCTTCCCCCTTAAACCCCGTGACGTCGTCTATGTCGACGCCGGAACCCTGGGTCGCTTCAATCGGGTCATGAGCCTCATCCTGCCAACGGTTTCCGCTGCCAATGGCACGATCTCCAACATGATCTACTACCACAACGCAGTCGTGGTGCGCTGAATCCCATCCCAAACCGAATACCCCGGTTTAAACCGGGATCTAGTCGAATGACACGCAAGAGGGGCATCGATGTCAACTTTGAACGCAAATCCCGCCACCAGATATTAACTGACCCATTCCCCCCAACCCCATGCAGCCCATGTCTAAGCAACCCCACCAACCAACAATCAACAACGAAAACCTTGCCCCCATTGTCCTGTTCGTATTCGCCAGACCAGATCACACAGGGACAACCCTCCGAGCTCTTGCAGCCAATCACTTGGCATCCCAAAGTGACCTCATCGTTTATTCCGATGCAGCCCGCAATGAGACTGAAAATATCCGGGTCAATGAAGTTCGGGCCATCGTGAGATCGACCCCAGGGTTCCGGTCCATCAGGCTGATTGAACGCGATTCAAATTATGGGCTAGCTCGCAACATCATCGAGGGGGTCACAGAGGTATGCGTCCGTCATGGCCGCGCCATCGTGATGGAAGACGATCTGGTGACCAGCCCCCAATTCCTTACATTCATGAACTTGGCCCTGGAACGGTACGCCGGCGATCCACGCGTCTGGCACATCAGTGGATGGAATTACCCCATCGACCCTTCCGGGCTGGGAGATGCCTTTTTCCTGCGAGTCATGAATTGCTGGGGATGGGCCACATGGGCGGACCGTTGGGTCCACTTCGAGAAGGACACCGACCTACTGCTCACCCGTTTCAATAAAAAGATGATCCGACGCTTCGACCTGGAAAATTCGGGCGCTTTCTGGAGTCAAGTCATTGGGAATAACAAGGGGACCATCAACACCTGGGCGATTTACTGGTACGCCACCATTTTCTTGAACAACGGGCTTTGCCTCAACCCTGCCCAAAGCTTCATCTCAAATATTGGTCTGGACGGCTCTGGCACCCATGGAAGCCGCCATCATAAAGAATATGCAACCTGCTCTGGCCCCGATCACCAGGTCATATTCCCGGAGATCGTCGAGGAAGCCCCAGTCGCAATCGACCGGATCACCGCCTTCTATCGTCAATTGCAGCCATCCGTTGCGCGCAGGGTCATCCGCAAAGCCAAGTCGCTGCTCAATGTCCTCCAGGGCTCTGCATGAGAGTCCTCTGGGTCGTCAACACCATCTTCCCTGACCTGGCCATCCAACTCGGGATGCCACCACCCGTCCTCGGAGGGTGGATGTACGGCCTGGCATCCGATATTACGGCATCCGGCCAGGTCAAGCTGGCGGTCGCGACTGGCTATCCGGGAAGGAAAAGGATCGCCTTATCCCTCAAGGGAATTGACTATTTTTTAACCCCCAGCTCCCAGCCCCAAGCATGGCGAGCCGTGGCAGAGGAGTTCAGACCGGACTTGATTCATATCCATGGGACGGAGTTCGGTCACGGCATGGGCCTCATGCAGGCTCGCCCCGACCTGAAGTATGCAGTGTCCATCCAGGGGCTTGTGTCGGTATGTCACCGGTACTACACCGCTGGCATGACCTGGTGGGACCTGGTGAGCAACGTCACCTTGCGTGACATTCTTCGGATGGACACCCTCCTCCATGGGAGGCATAGCTTCTACAAGCGTGGCCTGAGGGAAAAGGAGTATCTGCGCCGAGCAAGCGCCGTGATCGGGCGCACGGACTGGGATCGTTCCCACCTCTCCGCAATCAACCCGAAGGCCCACTATTTCTTTTGCCAGGAGTCCCTCAGAGATGAGTTCTATACCGGTCCCCATTGGTCGCTCGACCGGTGCAGACGTCACTCCATCTTCCTGAGCCAAGGCGCCTACCCACTCAAGGGCCTCCACCAGGTCATCAAAGCCATTGCCCTTCTGAAGACCGAGTTTCCAGACATCCTCATTGAAGTGGCTGGACCGGATATCACGGCTGACAACACCCTAAGGACTCGGCTTCGTCGAAGCGGGTATGGGAAGTACGTCCACAGATTGATAGACAGATTGGGCCTAGAACGGCACATCCGATTCCTTGGCCCGCTCGCCGCCGAGCCCATGAAACAGGCTTACACCCGCGCCCATCTATTTGTCTGTCCGTCCAGCATCGAGAATAGTCCGAACTCATTGGGGGAAGCCCAGATCCTCGGCGTCCCAACGATCGCGAGCTTTGTGGGCGGCACCCCTTCTATGGCTGGCTCCCGATCGAGAACCATCTTCTATCCCTTTGCAGAGTTCGAAATGCTTGCGCACTACATCAGAAAACTGTTCTTGGACGATGTCCTGGCCCAGAACATCTCCAAGGAAAACATCCAATCAGCCCATGAGAGGCATGATCGTTCCCGAAATCTCAGCGACATGGTGGCCATCTACCGGCACCTGCACCCGGAGAAATGAATTTGCCCACCCAAGCGACAACTTGGCCAAATGCTCGCCACCAATGATTCAGGAGCAAGAATGGCGCTATTCGGCACCCATCATCGATCAATCTTCGCGAGCCTATTCCTGCTGCTGCTGATCATGGGGTCGCTCTACGTGCTGCGCCGGAGGATCAGGAACGGGTGGATGGCTAGCCATCCCCTTCCCGCTTCCACGGAAGTCCTCCAGGAGGACGGCAGCTACCACGACATCTTTTTCCTCCACCATTCCGTCGGCGAAGCCCTGATTCGCGAGGGAGATCTTCGCCAAGCCCTCGCCGCTAGAGGATATTCCTTATGGGACCATGGCTACAACCAGGTGGGCCTGACACGACCAGACGGAAGCCGGGCCCGAGCGACGTACGAGATCCCAGACCTGAGTCCCACCCAAGGGGGTGGAGGCAATACGGACCCCGAAGGCTTGGCACTGCTCTTCACCCAACCCCCGCACCCGACACCGGACAATGCTTGGAGCCGGATCCTCCAACACCCAGTCATCATCTTTAAATCATGTTTTCCCAATAACGCAATCCGAGATGATGCCACACTCGAGCAACGCAAGTTGCTCTACTGCCAGATCCGGGACATCGTCAATCGTCATTATGATAAATTGTTTATTTTAATGACAACACCCCCACTCCACCCCAAAGCCACTGCCCCAGGCGAAGCGCGGCGGGCCCAAAGCCTGGCGGCTTGGCTCAGTTCCGACAACTGGCGCAAGGACTGCAAAAATCTATTCGTTTTTGATTTTTATTCCCTACTTGCCGACCCCAGCACCGGAATGCTGCGGACCGACTACCAGGACAACCCCACCTCGGATGACTCTCACCCCAACAAGGCTGCCAACCGGGCCGTAGCCCCTTTGCTGGCTGACTTCATCGACCGCAGCGTCCGCGAGTATCGGTCCGTGCGTCCATCCAGAAAATCGAGGAGCCTATGACCGTCCTCAGCGTGCGCGCCAGGCTTTTGGAACAACTGAAGGATCACTGGACCGACCTCCCGGACAAGCCCCACGAAACGCCGGAGTCCACCCTGGAAGCCCTACTGGCCGTGGCAGAAGCAACTAAACGGCCGATCGGGGAACTCATCCTTCAACGCATGAACGGCACCCCCCTTGCCCACCTTTCCGGCACGGAGCGTTTCATGGGGATCGAACTGGAAACGAGTGCAGCGGCTATGATCCCCAGGAAAGAGACGGAGATTCTGGCCAAGGCTGCCTTACGCCGTCTTCAGCAACTGGCGGAGTCCGTGCCCCAGGTTTCACTGTTCGATCTTTGCACAGGTTCCGGCAACCTCGCCCTGGCCCTGGCCCATTACGAACCCAAGTGTGTTGCCTGGGGCAGCGACATCGCACCCACTGCGATCCAGCTCGCCAGAAAGAACAGCCGCCGCCTGGGCCTATCAGAACGGGTCACATTCTGGGAGGGCGACTTTCTGGATCCCTTCCGGGAACATCCCCTTTTTGGCCATGTCGACATGCTGGTCTGTAACCCCCCCTACATCTCCACGGGCAAGGTAGACAGTCTTACCAGGGAGATCATCGGGTTCGAGCCGAGAGAAGCCTTTGACGGGGGCCCCATGGGTGTCTCGTTCCTCCTTCGCCTATGCAGGGAAGCCCACCAAGCCGTGCGCCCTGGAGGATGGCTCGGCTGCGAAGTTGGCGCAGGCCAAGGGGAAGCTCTTGGCCGGATGTTCAGCCGGACCGCTCAGTACGATCAAGTCGAGAGCTTCACCGATGACCAGGGAAGGACAAGGGCTATCCTGGCTCGAAAAGCCTGCCATTAGGCCACAGCCTAGCTGAAGATTCTCAAACCCAGCTCTCCTGCCGGATCTCCCCGTCTATCCCCACGACGATCGCCTTGACGGGCACCTTGCGGGAGGCCTTGGCGGCGGCATTCTGGACCAGTCGCAGGAGACCGCCACAGCAGGGGACTTCCATGATCATGACCGTGATGGTGTTCACCTGGGCTTCATCGATGAGGCCCACCAGCTTGTCCAGGTAGATTTCCTGGCCCTGGTCCAGCTTGGGGCAGGCGATGGCGAGCTTCTTACCGGCGAGGCAGCGCTGGTTGAAATCAGCCATGGTGAAGGCCACGCAATCGGCGGCCACCAGCAGATCGGCCTTATGAAAGACGGGATTGGCCGGAGAGATCAGGTGCATCTGGACCGGCCACTGGGTGAGCTGGCTCACCAAGCCTTCCTGGGCCTGGGGGGTGATGGGATCCCGAAGGATCGTGCGAGGGGCGGAACCGGGGCAGCCTTCGTGCATGGTCTTCTCCTTGTAGTCGGGAACGGCTACCTGCAATTCCTTCAGGTAGGCGACGGCCTGGTTGAGATAGGTGGTCTGGGAGTGGTCATAGAGATGCTTGAGGTGGGCTTTCAGGGTATTGGTCCCAAGGGGGAGGATGTTGTCGACCGTAGCCCGTTCATCGTAGGGGGCCGCTTCCCGCACCTCCACTTCGATGGCTCCCACCGGGCAATCCCCGATGCAGGCCCCCAGGCCGTCACAGGTGATTTCAGAGACCAGGCGGGCCTTGCCATCGATCATCTGCAGAGCGCCCTCCGGACACCCCTTGGCGCATAGTCCGCAGCCGTTGCACTTGTTTTCGTCTATCCGGATGATCTGGCGTTCCATATCGTTCTCCCGTGGAAATAGGATGCAACGCAGGCGGTCGGCTTTCCTTGATCGTCATCAAGAAAGACGTTTTCCGACGAAGGACCGCTAAACTCCAGGGGTCGGAATCCCATGGACATTGCCCTTTCCTACCTCAAACACCTCTTCGACTCCGGCTATTTCCAACGGGCCCACAACGATTGCGCCCACCTCTGGCCCCCGGATCACCCGGCCTGCGTGCCAGGGGAGACCTGGGCTTCTGTCATGGAATTCCTCACCCGGGAAGGACTCCTCCAGATCCGACACCTCCCGGAGGGTCTGGCCCCCCACCCGAGGGACGGCCTCAATACCTGGTGCTTCGAGCTCACGCCGAAGGGCCTGGATTACTGCCAGGGTGCCCAGCTTCCCGCGCCACCGGCCGAGCCCGGGCCCTGCCATCTCTGCCGACGCTGCACAGAGGTCTGTGAGGCTGGGGCCATCGCCTTCAGGGAAGGCAAAGCCCGCATTCTCACCAGCAAGTGCATGGGCTGCGCCAGATGCGTCCAGGTCTGTCCCCTGACAGCCAGGGGCATCCGCAGCTCCCTCTACACCCCCTTGAGCTGAGCTCCGCTGGTGCCAGCAATCAGCACCAACAGGCCACAAAAAAGAAAGGGGCGCCGGAGCGCCCCTTTTCCCTATAACGTCAGGACCATCAGCCCTTCTTGGTAGGTGCCAGCTTGGCCATGTTCTCGTAAACCGCGAAGCGGTTGGTGACATCGAGCTGGGCCTGGGCCAGGAGTTCCTTGAAGCCCTCGGGATTGGCCCGCTCCACGATCCGGTAGCGGTTCTCGTTCAGGACGTAGTTGCTCAGCTCGATCTTGGGAGCCGCGCTGTCCATCTGAAGGGGAGCCTCGCCGTTGGCGGCGCGCCGGGGGTCGTAGCGGAAGAGGGGCCAGTGACCGGAATCCACGGCCAGCTTCTGCTGCTCCACACCCTTGACCAGATCGAAGCCCTGGGCGATGCAGTGGCTGTAGGCCAGGATCAGGGAGGGTCCGTCGTAGCTCTCGGCTTCCTGGAAGGCCTTGATGGTCTGGGCATCCCGGGCGCCCAGGGCGACCTTGGCGACGTAGACGTTCCCGTAGGACATGGCGATCATGGCCAGATCCTTCTTGGGCAGGGTCTTGCCGGCGGTGGCGAACTTGGCCGAAGCACCGATGGGGGTGGACTTGGAGGCCTGACCGCCGGTGTTGGAGTAGACCTCGGTGTCGAGCACCAGGATGTTGACGTTGCGTCCCTGGGCAATGACGTGGTCCAGACCGCCGTAGCCGATGTCGTAGGCCCAGCCGTCGCCGCCGAGGATCCAGACGCTCTTCTTCACCAGGAAGTCGGCGAGGCCGAGGAAGCGCTTGGCCTCAGGGGTGTTGATGCCCTGCAGCTTCTGCTTGAGGATGGCGACCCGCTCGCGCTGATCGCGGATCCCCGCCTCGGTGCTCTGGTCGGCATTGACCAGACCGGCCACCAGATCGTCACCCAGCTGGGAGGCGAAGGACTGGAGGAGCTCATGGGCGTTCTCGGTGCCCTTGTCCACGGCCATCCGCATGCCGAAGCCGTATTCCGCGTTGTCCTCGAAGAGGCTGTTGGACCAGGCGGGACCGCGGCCCTCCTTGTTCACCGTGTAGGGGGTGGTGGGCAGGTTGCCACCATAGATGGAGGTGCAACCCGTGGCGTTGGCGATGTAGGCCCGGTCACCGAAGAGCTGGGTGAGGATCTTGACGTAGGGGGTCTCGCCGCAACCCGCGCAGGCGCCGGAGTATTCGAAGAGCGCTTCCTTGAAGGCCGTCCCCTTGATGTCGAGCTTGAGCTCGGCACGGTCCGGGAAGGGCAGGTTCAGGAAGAAGTCGTAGTTCTCGATCTCCGCTTCCCGCAGGGGGAGCTGGGGAGCCATGTTGATGGCCTTCCGGCCTTCGTTGACCTTGTCCTTGGCGGGGCAGTTGGCCACGCAGATGCCACAGCCGGTGCAATCCTCAGGAGCCACCTGGATGGTGAACTTCTTGCCCTTGAACTCCACACCCTTGTAGTCCGTGCTCTTGAAGGTCGCGGGGGCACCAGCCAGGAGGGCGGCGTCATAGACCTGGGGACGGATGGCGGCGTGGGGGCAGATGGTAGAGCATTTGTTGCACTGGATGCAGACCTCGGGATTCCAGGTGGGAATCTCGGTGGCGATGTTGCGCTTCTCCCACTTGGTGGTGCCCACGGGCCAGGTGCCATCCACGGGGAAGGCGCTGACCGGCAGCTGGTCGCCCTTGTTGGCCATCATGATGGCCTGGACCTTCTTGGTGAACTCGGGGGCCTTGTCGGAGACGAAGGGAGGACGCACCCGGGTGGAGGTCACGACGGCGGGGACCGTCACTTCGTGCAGGTTCACCAGGGTGGTGTCCACGGCCTCGAAGTTCTTCTTGACCACGGCGTCGCCCTTCTTGCCGTAGGTCTTCTTGATGCTCTTCTTGATCTGCTCGATGGCCTCGTCCTTGGGCAGCACCCCGGAAATGGCGAAGAAGCAGACCTGCATGATGGTGTTGATGCGCACGCCCATGCCCGTGGCCTTGCCCACTTCGTAGGCGTCGATCACGTAGAACTTCATCTTCTTGGCAATGAGCTCTTCCTGGACTTCCTTGGGCAGGTGATCCCAGATCTCGTCCTTGCTGTAGGGCGTGTTGAGCAGGAAGGTGGCGCCGGGGGCGGCGCTGCCCAGCATGTCGTACTTGTCGACGAAGCTGGTCTGGTGACAGGCCACGAAGTTGGCCTGGCTGATGAGGTAGGCCGAGCGGATGGGGCGGGGTCCGAAGCGCAGGTGGCTGATGGTGATGGCGCCGGACTTCTTGGAGTCATAGACGAAGTAGCCCTGACCGCAGTTGGGGGTCTCCTCGGCGATGATCTTGATGGAGTTCTTGTTAGCGCCCACGGTGCCGTCGGCACCCAGACCGAAGAACATGGCCCGCTTCACGTCGGCCGCTTCGATATCGAAGGTGGCATCGACCTTCAGGCTGGTGTGGGTGACATCGTCCACGATGCCCACGGTGAAGTGGGCCTTGGGGGCATCGGCCGCCAGGTTGTCGTAGATGGCCTTGACACAGGCGGGGGTGAACTCCTTGCTGGCGAGGCCGTAACGACCGCCCACCACCTTGGGATCCAGAGTGGTGTAGCCACGGTCCCGGGCTTCCCGCAGACCGGCGACCACGTCGACGAAGAGGGGCTCGCCCACAGCACCGCATTCCTTGACCCGGTCCAGGACGGCGATGGCCTTGACGGTGGCGGGCAGCGCCTCCACCAGGTGCTTCACGGAGAAGGGACGATAGAGGCGGACCTTGATGAGACCGACCTTCTCACCCTGGGCCAGGGCCCAGTCGATGTACTCGTGGGTCACATCACAGGAGGAGCCCATGGTGATGATGACGCGCTCGGCATCGGGGGCGCCGTAGTAGTCGTAGAGCTTGTACTGGCGGCCGGTGAGCCCGGCGAACTTGTCCATCTCCTCCTGCACGATGCCGGGGCAGGCGTCATAGAAGAGGTTGCAGGCCTCGCGGGCCTGGAAGAAGGTGTCGGGGTTCTGGGCGGTGCCGCGCAGCACGGGAGCGTCAGGGGTGACACCCCGCTTGCGGTGGCTTTCCACCAGCTCGTCCGTGACCATGAAGCGCAGGTCCTCGTCCGTCAGCATCTCGATCTTGTTGACCTCGTGGGAGGTCCGGAAGCCGTCGAAGAAGTGGAGGAAGGGCACCCGGCTGCGCAGGGAGGAGGACTGGGCAATCAGGGCGAGGTCGTGGGCCGCCTGAACGCTGTCCGAGGACAGGAGGGCGAAGCCGGTCTGACGACAGGCCATCACATCGCCGTGGTCCCCGAAGATGGATAGGGCATGGGTGGCCAGGGTGCGGGCCGTCACGTGCAGAACGAAGGGGATCAGCTCACCCGCGATCTTGTACATGTTGGGAATGAAGAGCAGGAGACCCTGGGAGGCCGTGAAGGAGGTGGTCAGGGCACCGGCCTGGAGGGAACCGTGCACAGCGCCGGCGGCGCCGCCTTCGGACTGCATCTCCACGACCAGAGGAACGGTATTCCAGATGTTCTTACGCCCCTGGGAGCTCCATTCATCAGAAAGTTCCCCCATGGTGGACGAGGGCGTGATAGGGTAGATCGCAATCACCTCATTTATGCGATGCGCTACCGATGCCGCTGCCTCGTTACCGTCAAGGGTAACTATGCGTCGTTCGGCCATGAGTATACCTCCTAATGAGCGTTTCATGAAAACGCCGTGGGTTTGAGCGGTTTTTTGGGCAGACTTTGGATGCCCCGGGGCTTGGCGGCTAGGCCACTCCCCAGAGCCAGTCTAAGGCTTCCCCGGCAAATGTAACAAGTGTGTGAATGCTAATTCCGGAATTAGCCTAGGCTTATGCCGGAGCATCAGAATATGATGCTCCGGCCTTGTTTTTTCAAGCCTTTTCTAGATTTTGCAACCTTTCCTGTAACATCCCTCGAACCAGCCTTGCGTCCGCCTGGAGGAGGCGTCTTGACCGATTACACAACTCATAAATCGAGATAAAAATATCTATTACAAATTTCTACAGCACCGAGCGGGTGTCGTAGGGAGCGGTGTGTCCCCCTTCGAACTCGGCGATCTCCCGTTCAAACTGCAGGAGGTAGCCCAGTTCGTCCACCCCGAGCAGCATGCATCGCTTGGAGAATGGATCCACCGGAAATCCAATGGCAGTGCCATCCGCCAAGGTCAGGGTCTGAGCTTCCAGATCCACCTTCACCTTCGCCCCACTGCCCTGTGCCAGCAGACTTGCGTGAACCTCGGGGCTCACCTTGATGGGCAGAAGACCGTTCTTCAGGGCATTGCCGAAGAAGATATCAGCGAAGGAAGTCGAGATCACGGCCCGGAGACCAAAGTCCGTCAGGGCCCAGGGTGCGTGTTCACGGGAACTGCCGCAGCCGAAGTTGTCACCCGCCAGGAGGACCTGGACGCCCTGGATCTGGTTGAGAACGAAGTCGGGACGGGGCTCACCGGCGGTGTCATAGCGCCAGTCGCTGAAGGCGGCCTTCCCCAGCCCCTCCTTGGTGGTGGTCTTCAGAAAGCGGGCGGGGATGATCTGGTCCGTGTCGATGTTGTCCACGGGCAGGATGGCGACGGGGGATTCGAATGGGGTGAAGGGGTTCATGCGAAGCTCCGAGGATCGGCGACAACACCCGCCACGGCGGCGGCGGCGGCGGTGAGGGGGCTGGCCAGGAGGGTGCGCCCCCCGGGTCCCTGGCGACCCTCGAAGTTCCGGTTGCTGGTGGCCACACAGGTCTGACCGGGCTGGATCATGTCGCCGTTCATGGCCAGACACATGGAGCAGCCGGGCTCGCGCCATTCGGCACCGGCCTCGATGAAGATGCGGTCCAGGCCCTCGGCCTCGGCCTCCTTCTTGACGACTTCGCTACCGGGGACGACCAGGGTGCGGACCTTGGGGTTGACCTTGCGGCCCTTGAGAATGGCGGCGGCATCCCGCAGATCCTCGATGCGACCGTTGGTGCAGCTTCCCACGAAGACCACGTCCACAGGGCTGCCCAGAATGGGCTTGCCACCCTCCAGGCCCATGTATTCCAGGGCCTTGCTGAGACCTTCCCGCTCCACGCCCGACAGACTGGCGGGATCAGGAATGGTGCCGGTCACGGGAATGCCCATGGCGGGGTTGGTGCCGAAGGTGATCATGGGCTCCAGGGCGCTGCCGTCGAGGGTCACCACTTCATCGAAGTGGGCGCCCTCATCCGAAACCAGAGTCTTCCACTTGGCCACAGCGGCATCCCAGGCTTCACCCTGGGGGGCGAAGCGTCGGCCCTTCAGGTATTCGAAGGTGACCTCGTCGGGCGCGATGAGGCCCGAGCGGGCACCGGCTTCGATGGTCATGTTGGAGATGGTCATGCGGCCTTCCATGGAGAGGCTGCGAATGGCCTCGCCACCGTACTCGATGACGGCACCGGTTCCCCCGCCCACGCCGATCTTGGCGATGAGGGCCAGGATGATGTCCTTGGCGGTGACGCCGGGACGCAGGCGGCCCGTGACATCCACCCGGAGATTCCGGCTGGGCTTCTGGAGGAGGCACTGGGTGGCCAGGACCATCTCCACCTGGCTGGTGCCGATGCCGAAGGCCAGGACACCGAAGGCCCCGTGGGTGGCCGTGTGGCTGTCGCCGCACACCAGGGTCATGCCGGGCTGAACCAGGCCCAACTCAGGACTGAAGACGTGCACCACGCCCTGGTGGCCTGAACCGGGGCCGCAGAGGGGCACACCGAATTCGCGGCAGTTGGTCTTGAGCTGTTCGATCTGCCGGGCACCCACGGGATCCGTGATGGGCAGGGAGCGATCCGTGGTGGGAATGCTGTGATCGATGGTCGCGATGGTGCGATCCGGCCGACGGACCTTGAGGCCCCGGGCCCGCAAACCGTCGAAGGCCTGGGGGCTGGTGACCTCGTGAGCCAGGTGCAGATCAATGTAGAGGAGCGCGGGCTCGCCTTCTCTTTGGGCGACGACGTGCTCGTCCCAGATCTTGTCGTAAAGCGTTCGCAGAGCCATGGGGACACCTTTTCCTGGTCGTTCTCAATCCTAGGCCCCCCAAAATGCGGCGGCCAATTCATAATGGCTATGCGAGACATGCGCTGGACACATAATGGACATCAATCAACTGGAAACCTTCCTGGTGGTCTGCGAAGAGCGGAATCTGAGCCGCGCCGCCGTTCGACTCTTCCTTACCCAACCCGCCGTCACCCGGCAGATCCAGGGTCTGGAGGCCGCCCTGGGCTGTCGGCTGCTGGACCGCACTCCCAGGGGCGTGGCCCCCACCGCCCAAGGCGAGGAGCTTCGGGCGAGAGGGGTCCGCATCCTGGCCGAGCTTCGCAGCCTCAAGGAGATCGGCCAGGGCAGCGAAGGTCCCAGCGGGGAACTGAACCTCGCCTGCTCGGATACCGTGGCCTGCCACTTCCTAGCCCCGATCCTGGGGCGTTTCGCCCTGGAATGCCCAAGGGTGCGAATCCGCATCGAGAACAGCGTGACACCGGGCATCGTGAACCTGGTGGAGCGGGGTGCATGCGAGCTGGGCTTTGTCCTCCTTCCGGTGCGGAACCCTCGCCTGGAGATCCACCCGGTCCTGAACTATCACCACGTCGCTGTCTTCGCGCCCCACGATGAGCCGGACGGCGGCGGCCCCATCGAACTCGCCGAACTCTGCGCCATGCCCCTGGTGCTGCTCACCAAGGACACGGCCACCCGGCGCGCCTTTGACGAGATGGTGGCCTCCAAGGGCTTGATGCCCAGTCGCGTGCTCGATGTGGGCAACGTTTCGGCCCAGAAGGCCCTGGTGCGCGTGGGCCTGGGTGCGGGCATCCTGCCGGACTACGCTGTGGAGCCCCGGGATGCCCTGGCCACCCGCCCCATCCAGGGAGCCCAGATCAAGACCCTCGCCTTCTGCCACCTCCGCGCCCGCCCCTTGACGCCACCGGCGGCACGGTTGGTGGAAATGTTGAGTTGACCCCTCCCCCGGATCGACCCTATCCTGACGGCCCACTAAACGGAGAGCCTCATGGAAAGTCCCTGGATATGCTCGATTTGCGGGTATAGCCACCAGGGCGACCACCCGCCGGCCCCCTGCCCTCTTTGTGGCGCTTCTCCGGAGCACTTTGCGCGGGAAGTCCAGCTGTCGATTGACGCGGAGGCCCCTCCTGAGGCTTGGCGTTGCCTCATCTGTGGGTACCGCCATGAGGGAGCCCAGCCCCCCGGGCACTGTCCAGTCTGCGCCGCCGGGCAGAAGGAGTTCGAGCCATGCAGAGAGGAAGCCGAGGTCCCGGTCGGCGGCCAGGAACTTGGACCCATTGTGGTCATTGGCGGTGGGATCGCTGGCCTCTCGGCGGTGGAAGCCATCCGGGAAGCGGCGCCCGAGGCCGCCCTCACCTTCCTTAGCAGCGAAGAGGAGCCGCCCTACCACCGCCTCAACCTGACCCGGTATCTGGCCGGGGAACTCAACCGGGAAGCCCTCTGCATCCACCCTCTCTCCTGGTTCGAGGAAAATGGCGTCCGGATCATCCTGGGCGCCGAGGCCACCCGCATCGACCGCGATGCCCGGATCGTCCTTTGCCGGGATGGCTCCACCCACGCTTACCAGCGCCTGGTGCTCGCCTCCGGGGCCCATGCCTTCGTGCCCCCCATGGAAGGTCTTCAGCGCGGAAACGTCTTTACCCTGCGGCATCGGCGGGATGCGGACGCGATCCTCTCAGCCCTCAAGCCGGGAATGCGGGTGGCCGTGGTCGGTGGGGGCATCCTGGGCCTGGAGGCCGCCGCCGCCCTGACCCGACGGGGAGCCCGGGTGACCGTCATCGAGTCCGGCTCCCGCATCCTGCCCCGCCAGCTGGATAGCGAAGGGAGCGCCCTGCTGGAAGAGTGGGCGGAAAGCCAGGGCATCACCTTCAAGAAGGGCGGCCGGACCGAGGCCCTACTCGGGGACGAAACCCTGGCAGGGCTGCGATTTTCTGACGGCAGCACCCTGGAGGCGGAGATGGCCATCATTGCCGCCGGAGTGCGCTCCAACAGCTGGCTGGCCCGGGAAGCTGGCCTGGCCGTGGACCAGGGGGTCGTGGTGGACGATCTCCTCTGCTCATCGGACCCCAGCATCCTGGCGGCTGGGGACGTGAGCCTCCACCGGGGCATCAACTACGGCACCTGGGGGCCCGCACAGGCCCAGGGCCGCACAGCGGGCCTCAACGCCCTGGGCAGGAGCCTGCGATTCGAGGGGCTGCCCCGGGCCAACATGCTCAAGGTCCTGGGCATCGACCTGTTCAGCATCGGCAGCCTGGAGGCACAGGACGGCGCCTCGGTGATCCTGAGCCACCGGGAGGGCGACACTTACCAGGCCCTGCACCTCCGGGACGAGCGATTGCTCGGAGCCCTCTTCCTGGGAGACGCCTCCCTCTCCGCCCCGGCCAAGGCCGCCATCGAGTCGAAACTCATCCTCCGCACCCCGGTCGCCGAGGGATTCCATGCAGTAGCCGCCGAACTCCGCCAACGGCTGGTGAAGGCTCCGCAAACTTTTTCCGTAACACCCGCGCCCACTGGGGCACCCCAAGAACATGCGCCTTGCATCACCCTTCAACCACAACCCCTCCCATCAGGAGAATTCATGAAGACCTACATCTGCTCCGTCTGCGGCTACACCCACGTCGGCGAGGAAGCCCCCGCGAAGTGTCCCCAGTGCGGCGCCAGCACTGACAAGTTCACCCTGAAGGCCGAAGGCCTCCGCGTCTGGGCCGACCAGCACCGCATCGGCGTGGCCCAGGGCCTCGACGCCGAAGTGGTCCAGGGCCTCAAGGACAACTTCATGGGCGAGTGCACCGAAGTGGGCATGTATCTGGCCATGTCCCGCCAGGCTGACCGTGAGGGTTACCCCGAAGTGGCCGAAGCCTACAAGCGCATCGCCTTTGAGGAGGCCGACCACGCTTCCCGCTTCGCCGAACTGCTGGGCGAGGTCGTCTTCCCCGACACCGCCAAGAACCTCGCCCTCCGGGCCGATGCCGAGTGCGGCGCCACCGAAGGCAAGCTCAAGCTGGCCAAGCGCGCCAAGGAACTGGGCTATGACGCCATCCACGACACCGTCCACGAGATGTGCAAGGACGAAGCCCGCCATGGCTGCGCCTTCCAGGGCCTGCTGAACCGCTACTTCAACAAGTAGTTGATCCTTACCACCAAGGCCCGATGGAGCAATCTCCATCGGGCCTTGGTGCGTACAATGGAACCATGAGCCCCCTCCCCGATCTCATCGCCCCTTTGATGGCAGCCCCGGACGCGGAACCCTGGGTGCGGTTCTGCGCCCAATGCCTGGAGAGGCAGCGATCCTGCGTGCTGGTCACCGTCCTGGACGCCCAGCCCGGTGCTCCCTGCGAAAAAGGGGAGCATTTCGTCTACGATGCCGACGGCCATGGGCTGCTCCCCATGGATGCCCGGTTCTCCATCGCCCTGCACCGCCTGACCCAGGAGGCCCTGGAAAAGGGCCCCGCCTGCGTGCCCGTCACAACCGCCCAGGGCGAGGTCATGGTCAGCCTGGAGCCCTTTCAGGCCGCCCGGAATGGCCTGCCCTGCAACGCGAAATAGCGATAGGCCGATACCTTGGACAGATCCGCCAGAGAGGGATGACCGGCCCCGGGTCCATACTTCCGCGCATGGCAGACCAGAGCCCTCATGGTCCAGACATTTAACGTGTAGCCATATTGAGAAGGCGGCTGTTCCGCCAGAGCCATCAGCCAGGCAATCGCCTCGGGAGGTCTCCCGGAACCGGAGCTCCGCCCCCTGCGTTCTTCCAGAGACTCCAGGACCCCCATGGCCAGGGCCTGGTCAATGATGCGAACGACTCTGGGGCGATTGACACGCAGGTACTTTACGACCATCGCCACACGGCTGCCCCCGGCATAGGCCAGGAGCACCTTGGCCCTCGTGATGCGGGATTCGCTTTCACGCTGCGAGTAGGCGATGGCGATAAGGTATTGGCGGGTCTTGTCGTCAAGAATCAAGGGCGCCCGCATGGAATGTCGTCCCATGTTGTGCTCCAAAAGGTCATCGGCGTATATGACTCCCGAAGCCGTCGGCTTCGTGTGGGAAGGGAAGCCCCTCCCCACACCCCGGCGTGAGAGCTCCCCGACAGACGATCCGACAGTAGGGACGGAATCGAGCCTGGGCCAGGGATGAGTTCAAATGATCGATCAGGATGATACTGGCGGCGCCCCGGGATTCGAACCCGGAGCGCCGCCTCCGAAACAGGCTAGACGAAAAGAGTTCCGATGTTCTTGCTCTTGCCCAACTCCACGTCCACTCGCTGTGAGCGACGACCGTCCAGCTCAAGGTCAACCCCGTAGACCCCGCTGTCCTCGGGCAGCTTGTCGAAGCGGAAGTCTCCGAAGGCATCCGCCACGGCCTCGGCAATCTTGTCCTGCCCCCGGTAGAGACTGGCCTTGGCCCCCTTGGCGCAATCCACGATCTCGCCCTTCTTCACGGCAGCACTGCCCGCGATGAAGACCTTGTTGAAGCGGTAGAGATTCTTGTAGTAGACATTGGGTTTGGTACCCCGCTCGGGCTCCAGTTGCTCCAGGCCTTCCTCCTGGATCAGGCGGGCCAGCTCACCCTCCTCCAGCTTCACCACCTTCAGTGCCCCGGCGAAGCAGGCCTGGGAGCATCGGGTCTGCTTCCAGCCGTCATCCAGAAGGTGGGCGCACATGGTGCACTTCTGGGGAACGCTCTTCTCCTCGTTCCAGTAGATGGCGCCGTAGGGGCAGGACTTCAGCAGTTCCTTCTTGCCCTTGGCCTTCTCCTGATCGATGAGGACAATTCCATCGGGGCGGCGGGTGATGGCCCCCCCAGAGGCCTTCACACAGGGAGCATCCTGGCACTGCATGCAGGGGGATGGACGATAGGCCACATCGATCAGGGGGTATTGTCCCCGCTCAGTACGGAGCACATCCATCCAGCGATGGCCGTGCAGGGGCTGGGACAGGGTATAGCCTGGCCAATCGTTACCTTCGTGCTCGTCCTTACAGGAGATCAGACAGTTATTGCAATCCCAGCACTTGGACACATCGATAATAAAATACCACTTGCTCATGAGAAGCTCTCCTCACCATTCCACTTGCAGACCTCAAGCAGGGTCGAATTGCACATGCCGTGCGACTTCTTGATGATCATGCGGCTCGGCGTCAGGCTGTTGATGCAGCCCCCGCGATCCACAGTCTCACCGGGCTTGCCCATGGGGGCATAGACCGCGCAGGATTCGTAGGAGTGCACCACCCCGGGGGGGACGCGATCCGTGACCTGGGCCGCGCAGACCACGGCACCCCGATCGTTGTAAAGCTTGATCAGATCGTTCTCCTTGATGCCACGGGCGGCGGCGTCCTGGCTGTTGATCCGGGCCACCCAGTAATACCAGCCGTCGATGAGCACGCGGTGGTCCTTGATGTCATTGATGACGCTGTCCTTGCCGTCCCCCATGGTATGGAAGGAGAACTTGGGGTGGGGCGAGAGCAGCTGGAGAGGATACTTCGCGAAGAGCTCGGTGGTGTTCGGCCCCTCCCAGGACTGGCGGTATTTCATGACCGGCGGGCGCTCGGGATCATCGGGATCGAAGCGTTTGAGACTGGAGGACTCGAACTCGATCTTGCCGGTCTGGGTTCCGAGCCCCTTGCGGAAGCCATCGGTGTAGTCGCCGGGCAGAGGCGTGAGTTCCGGGGTGTCCTTGGGGCGCCCTTCGTAGAACCAGCGATAGGACACGGGGTCCCGACGGTCCTCCGGCAGGGGCGGGACCACGTAGTAGCCGCGCTTGAGGAACTTCTTCCAGGACATTTTGCGGGGCACGTCGGTGGCTGCGAAGTAGCGCTTGCACCAGTCGAACTCGGAAGCCCCCTCGGTAAAGGCAGAGGTGACCCCCAGGCGGTCCGCCAGCTCCTTGAAAATCTGGTAATCGGGCTTGGATTCGCCCAAGGGTTCGATGGCCTTGTGCTGCATCACGATCACGCGATGGTTGCTCTGGGTGAAGGAGTGCTGGATGTAGCCGCCACAGTTGGCGTGCTCGCCGATATCCCAGCGCTCGAAGTTGGTGCAGGCCGGCAGGATGATATCAGCGTATTTGGCCTCACCCTCGAACCAGATGGACTGGTTCACCACACACTCCAGGCTTTCGGAGCGGTACATTTTGGCGTAGCGGTTGGTGTCCACCATGGTGCCGAAGTGGGAGCCGCCGTACTTGTAGTAGAGCGAGACCTTGGAGTGCCCCGGTGAGGGATAACCGTATTTGAAGAACTGGCCCTCGATGGTGCGGGGGTCCGTGGGGTAGCCTTCGCAGTGGCCCTCCATGATGGCCTCGGGGATCTTGAGACGGGGCACGGTCTGCTGGACGGTGTTCATGGACGGGGTCTGGGGCATGCGCTGATACATGTTGACCAGGGCGCCGGTCCCCTGAGTGTCGGCGGACATGCCGCCCTCTGAGTAGCCGGGCCAGAAGAAGCGGGTATCCACCGGCGTTCCCTGCTGAAGGCCGCCCATGTTGACACCGGGCTTGCCCAGTCCCTGCATGCCCATGAGGTAGACCATGCCACGGGCCCAATCGGTGCCCGTGGACTGACGGCAGGCACCACCAAAGGCGACGATGCCCCCGGAAGCCAGGTAGGTCCGCTTGGTGCCCCACTCCCGAGCCAGGGCCCGGAGGTCCTTGGCGGGGATGCCGGTCTCGGCCTCCTGCCACTCGGGGCTCTTGGGGATGCCATCATCCTCGCCCAGGACATGGGTCTTCCACTTATCGAAGCCGTGGGTGCGGGTGGCGACGTATTCCTTATCGTAGAGGTCCTCGGTGATCCAGACGTAGGCAATGGCCAGAACCATGGCGTTGTCGGTGCCGGGCTTGGGGGCCAGCCACTTCCCGGGGAAGAGGGCAGCGGTGTGGTTGTAGTAGGGGTCGATGTGGACCACAGGGATATTCAGATCCTTGAGCCACTGACGACGGATGGTGCCGTCACCGGCGCCGTACACGCCACTGGTGGCCTCAGGATCGCTGGACCAGAACACCACCATCTCGGCGTTCTGCATGAGATCCTCGACGGTGTTGTAGGTCTCGCCGCCGCCGTTGTGGGCGGTCTGGCCCCAGTGGTGGGAGGCGCCCCAGTACCAGCCCTCCCAGCTGTCCGGATTGTGACCCACGGGGGTGAAGCCCAGGGTGTTGAAGAAGCGGAGCCTGGCGCTGAGCCAGTAGCCGATGGCACCCCAGGTGTGGTGGGAGCCGCTGCCATTGAGGATGGCGCCGGGTCCGTGGACCTGCTTGGCGTGCTTGATCTCCTTGGCCACGATATCCAGGGCCTCGTCCCAGGAGATGCGCTCATAGCCGGAAATGCCGCGATTCTGGGGATTGCGTTCGCCATTGGGATCGAAGTCAACCCGCTTCATGGGGTAGAGGAGGCGATCCTTGGAATAGATCATGGACTTCCAGGCCAGGCCGTAGGGGCTGAGGGTGGCCTTCTTGGGAGGGCTGAACTTCTTGCCATGGGCGGTGATCACCCAGGGATCAGCATCCTCGTCATCGAAGTCCATGGGGGTGATGCGGATGATCTTGCCGTCCTTGACGTAGACGAAAACAGGACCGCCGTTGGTACAGTTGGTGTAGCGGGTGACCCCTTTGCCCATGTCCACGCCATAGTCGGCGCCGAGATCGAGCATCATGTTCATGGTTTCGGAGAACCAGACCACATCTTCGTCGCTCCCCCGGGTCTCCAACTGGAAGGCCTTGACGGCACTGATGAAGTCCATCTGGTCCTTGAAGGGACTCAGGAAGCGACAGGCGGTGGCGGCATCCTCAAAGGAGAGCACCACATCAGGATTCGGATGGATCCCTGCCGTGGAACTCACCTTGCCATCCTTGAAGGTGAAAGCCCTTCCCTGGGAGTTGTCCCGCAGCTGGAACTGGGCCACCAGGTTCTTCTCGGCCAGCCTCTTCTGGAATTCCGGATACCACTTGGCAGCCAAGCGCATCACCTTCTCCATGCCGTAGAGCACGACGGAGAATTGGGTCTTATCAAACACCATGGAGAAACCTCCTGCAGTTCATTTCGGACACAAGGGAAGAGTTGAATATCATTCACGCCCTTTTAGCCAGAGGCATGCCAAAAACCCAACCACAGTCTTAACTGCCCTTAAACAATCAGCCCGACCTTGATATTGCCAAATAAGGCAGTCGACATTGCCAATTATGGCAATACACTAAGACGTTGCCAAATACGACACCCCACCACCGGAGGACCCATGAGGGAGCAGGACGAGTCCTTTTTCAGGGAAGTGACCTTGCGGGTCTGCAGTAGCCTGGATATCGAGACCGCCATGCAACGCACCTTCCCTTGCCTGGCGGCCGCCATGCCCCTCGAAGAAATGCGTCTGGACGTCTTCGATCAGAACCTGGGAGCCATCCGGCGGATCGCCCATGTATCTGCCGCAGGCATCGAACCAGCCGGAGCCATCTTCCCCCTTCCGGAGACCCTATGGGACTGGTGGCAGAACCAACAGGGCCCGGTCATCGTGAGTTCAGAAAATACCGTACTCCCCCCAGCCATGGGCAAGATCATGGCTGTGGAGGGTTACTCCGAGATCATCCTGCCCCTTCGCATCGAGGAAAAGCTCTTCGGCACCCTGGTTCTCCGCGCCAAGGGCGAGGGCTGGTACACCCCCGATCATGCAGAACTTTTGGCCTCCGTTTCCGACCCCTTCGCCATCGCCCTATGGAATGCCTTGGCCCACCAGGAACTGATCCGCCACAAGGAGGAATTGCTGGATGACAAGCACTTCCTGAGCCGGGAAATGGCCCATATCACCACCAAGGACATTATCGGAGGCCGAGGAGGACTGAAGCATGTGGTAGAGATGGTCCGCCAGGTCGCACCCCTCAGCAACACAGTCCTCATCATGGGCGAGACCGGCGTGGGCAAGGAGGTCATCGCCAGCGCAATCCACTTTGCCTCACCTCGCAGGGAGGGTCCCTTCATCAAGGTCAACTGCGGCGCCATCCCGGAAAGCCTCATCGATAGCGAGCTCTTCGGCTACGAGAAAGGGGCCTTCACCGGAGCCACGAATTCGAACCGTGGACGCTTTGAGCGGGCCGAAGGGGGCACCCTCTTCCTGGACGAGATCGGTGAATTGTCCCCCCAGGCCCAGGTACGGCTGCTGCGGGTGCTCCAGTCGCGGGAAATCGAACGCGTAGGCGGCACCCGCACCATTCGAGTGGATGTCCGGGTCATCGCAGCGACCCACCGGAACCTTGAGCAGATGGTCTCCGACCACCGATTCCGGGAAGACCTCTGGTACCGCATCAACGTTTTCCCCATCATTGTCCCGCCCCTCAGGCAGCGCAAAGAAGACCTCCCCGCCCTGATGCGCCACTTTGTATCAGTCAAGGGCCGGGAGCTCGGCATGCCAGAACCCCCGTCCATCGCCCCTGGTGCCCTGGTGCGACTGGGCGAGTACGACTGGCCGGGCAATGTCCGTGAGCTCGAAAACCTGGTGGAGAGAGAACTTATCCGCCACCCCCAGGGCCCCCTGCTCTTTGATACCCTCCTGTCTGCCCCTTCCCAATCCGGAAGCCTCGAACCATCAACCCAAGGCCCCACAAACCTGGACGAAGTCACCGCCCGGCACATCGCGTCGGTACTCCGTCAGACTGCGGGCAAGATTCACGGCCCCGGTGGCGCGGCCGAACTCCTGGGCATCAACGCCAGCACCCTCCGGAACCGGATGCAGAAGCTGGGAATCCCCTATGGACGAAAGTCGACAACGCCCGCCGGTTGAGCCCTGGCAATCCCACCCACGAAAGGAACACCCTCATGAAAATCATCGGTCTGGTTGGCTGGAGCGGAAGCGGAAAGACAACCCTCATGGTGGAGCTCCTGCCCCTGATCAGGCAGGCTGGCATCAAGGTTTCGACCATGAAGCATGCCCACCACTACTTCGATGTGGACAAACCGGGGAAGGATTCCCACCGCCACCGGGAAGCCGGGGCTTCGGAGGTCCTGATCGTCTCGACGGCCCGATGGGTACTCATGCACGAGTCCAGGGATGAAGAGGAACCAACCATCGAATCGCTCATCCAGCGCATGACACCGGTGGACCTTCTGCTCATCGAGGGATTCAAGACACACCCCCACCCCAAGATCGAGATTCATCGCGCATCCGAAGGGAAACCAATCCTGCAACCGGAAGATCCCGATATCATCGCCGTGGCCAGTGATACCCTACTACCCGATTTAAAGGTTCCCGTGCTTGACTTGAACGCCCCGGGAACGATTGTTCAGTTCATCCTCGATTACACAGGCCTGGGAGATCCCCATGAACGTGCTCATCGTATATGCCCATGAGGAACCCCATTCCTTCAATGCCGCACTGAAAAACACCGCCATCCGGCACTTCGAAAGCCGAGGCCACAAGGTCGTGGTCTCGGATCTCTACCGTATGAAGTTCAAAGCGGTGGCAGACGGCGATGACTTTCTGGAGCGCCGGAACAAGTATGTGCTGACGCGGCAGCACGAGGAGGCCAAGGCTCACGAACTGGGCACCCTCTCCCATGACATCCTGCTGGAGCAGAAGAAGGTCCACGAATGCGATCTCCTGATCCTCCAGTTTCCCCTGTGGTGGTTCTCCATGCCGGCAATCCTCAAGGGATGGGTCGATCGGGTCATGACCCTGGGATTCGCCTACGGAAACGGGAAATGGTACGACAGGGGTGGACTCCAGGGCCGCAGGGCCATGCTCTCCATCACCACCGGGGGGCCAGAGCACTACTACTCCGAACGCGGTATCAACGGTGACCTGGAAAGGATCCTCTACCCCATCCACCACGGAATCCTATTCTTCTGCGGTTTCACGGTCCTGCCTCCCCACGTGGCCTGGAGTCCCGCCCACATCGACAAATCGACACGACATCAGCTGATCGAGGCCTATGAAAAACATCTGAGTGGCATCGAAGGGGCAGAGCCGATGTGTTTCCACCCCCTTTCCCACTACGGTGAGGACTTGAGGCTCAAGGAGGAATTCAACCCATGAGCCACCCCACCCAGGAATTGCTGGAAGCCCTCCACTGGCGCTATGCCACCAAGGTGTTCGACAGGACCCGCCCATTGGCCGATGCGGACTGGGACACCCTCAAAGAGGCTTTGACCCTTTCCGCCAGTTCCTACGGCATGCAACCTTACCGTTTTGTCATCCCCAGAGATCCAGAGCTCAGAAAACAGCTCCGGGAGGCCTCAAGGGGGCAGGCCCAGGTGACTGACGCCAGCCATCTCGTGGTTTTCGCGGCCAGGGATGAGATCAATGCCGGGGACGTGGACCACTTCCTGGCGAGCCTGGCCAAGACCCGCGGCGTTCCCCTGGAAAAGCTGGAAGGCTTCCGATCCACCCTCACCGGCGACCTGGTAGAAGGTCCCCGTGCTGCCATCGCCGGACACTGGGCTGCCCGCCAGGCCTACCTGGCCCTGGGCAACCTTCTCGCCAGCGCAGCCCTGCTGCACATTGATGCTTGCCCGATGGAAGGATTCAGCCCAGCCCGCTACGACGCGATCCTTGGACTGCGGGGTACCGGCTATCACACGGTCTGCATCTGCGCCCTCGGGTACCGCGCCCCAGAGGACGCCTATGCCCAGGCCCCCAAGTTCCGCTTTCCCGCCGAGGAGCTATTCGTCATAAAATAGCCTCCCCGGAGGAAAACTTGGACGTTCGCCACCTGAGCTACTTCGTTACCGTAGCGGAGTGCCCCAGCTTTACCGAAGCAGCCAAGCAGCTGCAGGTAACCCAGTCCGCCGTGAGCTACCAAATCGCCGAACTGGAACGAAGGCTGGAGATGAAGCTCTTCATCCGGGACCGCCACTCGATCCGTCTGACCCTGGCCGGAGAAATCCTGCTTGCAGAAGGCAAAAAGGTCCTTGCGAGCCTTGACGAGGCGGTAAAGAAAGCCAAGCAGGCCGATGACGGGGAACTTGGAACCCTGAGAGTCGGATTCCTCGGCTCCATGGAGCGTCTACTGGCGGGCACCATGAAGCGCTTCCAGCAGAAGCACCCCAACATCGAACTCCGGGTGGAGAACCTCAGCATGCAACCCCTGGAGGATGCTCTCGCCAGGGATGCCATTGATATCGGCCTCACCATCGCCGTGGGACTGAAACTCCCGGATGGGTATGAATGCCGAGAACTCTTCCCTGATATCGCGACGGTCGTGTTGCCCCAGGATCACCCCTTGGCTGGTCACAACACCCTCAGTTTCAATGACATCAAGGATGAACCCCTGGTCCTCATGACCCAGGAGTCCGGCATGAGCGCCCGGAACTGGCTCTTCCGCCAGTTCCGCCGCGCAGGATCGGAACCCAGGGTCGTTCTGGAAACGCCCAGCTTCGAGAACCTGCTCTTCATGGTTGAGACAGGAAAGGGCATCACCGTCCTCTCCAGGCACATTATGAAGTTCTATACCAACTTCCAAGTCCAATGCATCGATATGGTCGGCGATGAGGTGGACTGCAGCGGCGTCGCCATTTGGAAAAAAGCCCTGGAGAACCCCACGGCCGCCCACTTCCTTGCGGAATTGGATATCCACTGAAGCCACTGCGACAGCGAACTGCCGATCAGGGGGGATCTCAGCCTCTATTGCAGCTTGGCATTGGGGACACGGGCTTCCAGAAGGTTGCCGATGGCCTTCTCAAAGGCCGTAACGGCCTTGGCGTAGCTGATCTGACTCTGCACCTCGGCGGCCTTGGCGGTATCCAGATCATTCTGTTTGGAGAGCACCAGGAAGTTCGTGCTCATGCCGTTATCAAACTTCTTCTGCTCGGCATTCAGATCCTGTTCCCGGTATACCCGGGTCTTTTCCGCAGCCTTGACCGTCTTTTCGGCGGCCTCCACGTTCCGGATGGATTGGCGCACCTCTAGCACAATGCCCAGCTCCTGATCACGGCGACTGAGCTCGCTGCTCCGTGCGCTGGCCCTCGCCTGGGAAAGTGCGCCTTTTGCCGCATGGTTGGCCAGGGGTAGCGAGAACTGCAATCCCACGGTATAGCCGGGGTTCTTGAAGCCCGTGAGGTCCGTATTGACCGACCCGAGGGAGCCGTAGTTGTCCGAGCCTCCACTGTAGGTGGCAAAGGCATCGAGCTGGGGCTTGGTACGATTGAGGGCTGCCCGCTCCAGAACCCGCTTGGAGTCAAGATCCAATTGAGCACCCTTGAGCTCAACCCGACGCTCCAGTGCCATTTTCACCGCACCAGCCTCGTCCAGAGCGAGATGCCCCAGGGTCGGAGCCTCGGTGAGCTGGATGTCCCCAGGGCGGGTTGCCTGGGGATAAAGCATGCGAATCAGGGTGTCCTTGGCGTTCAGGAACTGCGCCTCAGCGGCGATGATATCCTGCTCGCGCTGGGCTACGGCGGCTTCAGCAGAGGTCACCTCGATGGGGGCCAGAGTGCCAACCTCCACCCGGATCTTATTCTCCTTGAGCTGCTTCTGCGCGAGTGCCAGAGATACCTTCTTATTCTCCAGGTTCCGCTGGGCGTAGACCACATCCCAGTAGGCCGACTCGGTGGAGGCCACCAGGTCGATGATGGCCTTCTGATAGGCATAGTCCGCGATCAGGGTCCCCTTCTGGGCCACGATCAGGTTGGCTCCGGTGGCCTCCCGCCCGAAGCCCTTCAGAAGGCTCTGGGAATAAGTCGCACTGAAGCTTCCGGTGTAGGGAGTGGCGGTGCCGAAGGGGTATGTACTCCCACTATAGGTGTAGGAACCGGTCGAATTGGAATAGGAAGGATTGTAGCTGGCGGAGAAGTTCCCGCCCCAATCGAAGGGCTTGCTTAGGCCGGCCGAAAAATTCCGCCCCTTGGTCGTCGATTCGGTGGTGACAGAAGTCGGGTTGCTCTTGGAAAGGATCCCAACGGAGGTGCTCTCGATATGGCTCACACTGAGGCTGCTGGTGAGGTTCCAGTCGAAAGCGCCCTTGGCGATGGTCTCGGTATCAACACCAGTGATCTCGCGAGTCTCACGGGCAATCTGAACCTGCAGGTTGTTCTGGAGTGAGGCCTGAATGGCTTCCCGAAGTGAGAGTGAGGCGGACTCCTGGGCAACCAGGCCGTAGCAGACCAGGACCATGGGGATCACGCGAAACGGAAACATCGCCACTCCTTGAATAAAACAGCATCGCATATCGGAGAATCCGACAACAACTCTATGGAGACTAGCTTCCCCCCAAAGGTTGAAGATTCCTTTTCGAGGATGCCACTGAGGCGGGGAAAGACAAGAACCCAATTCACCATGCGTTGAAAATCCCAGTTTCTGTTTCAGATACAAATGATAAAAACATACGACCTTGATGAATTGAGTGACGACAATTCAGAAAATGGTCCTGTTACACTTTCAACTCACAGACCGGTACACTAGGCTACTAAACATGAAAACGACGACAGAAGCGCCTCTTACAAACGAATCCGAGGGGTCGGGCATACGGGTCATCGCCCGGGCAGCCGACATCCTCCTGGCCCTCAGCAACCACCCGGACGGGCTTTCCCTTCGCGAGATCGCCCAGTTCGTAAAGCTCCCTCGGTCAACGGTTCAGCGGATCATCAACTCGCTGGAAGAGTCGAACTTCGTGATTGCAGCCTCGCCGACCAGCGGCTTCAGGCTTGGACCGACCCTGACGCTTCTCGCCGAAGCGGTCAGACCCTTCGATATTGCCCGAATGGCGCGCCCTCTCATTCTCCAGCTTGCCACCGAAACCGGGGAGACCGTGGATATGTCCATTCTTTCCCACGGTAAGGCAGTGGTAGTGGATCAGATTTCCGGTGTCCACCCCCTCAAGGCCGTTTCGACCATCGGCACCTCCCTCCCCCTCCATGGCACCTCCATTGGCAAGTCGCTGTTGGCCGCCCTCCCGGAGAAGGAACTGGAGGGACTCCGTTCCCATATCCAGCTGAAACCGCTGACCAAGAACACCATCACCAACTGGGACAAGCTCATGGCGGAGCTCAAGACCATTCGTGAAACCGGGTTGGCCTACGACAACGAAGAGTACATGACAGGCATCAGCTCGGTTGCCACGGTCATGCGGGGCCCCGGGGGCGAACTGGCCGCCATTTCCCTGCCCGTTCCCACCGAACGCTTCCGGGCCAAGGAAGCGGAGCTTATTGAAGCCCTGATGAGCCGCAGCCAGTCCTTCCAGCGGCGACTGTAGTCCAGCTTCCCCGGTAAAAACAGACGTGATGTCCTGGCTTGGCCCGGACATCACGTGGGGAGCACGAGGGGAACGCAGAGCGAGTTCAGCGAGCGGGCGGTCCCCCGCGTTCATGACAGAGGGGCGATGGGGAGAGCAGTTGCTCCACCCATCGCCCCGAGGGCTTGGTCCTATCGGTTTCTTAAGGCAGCGGGAAGAGCGGCTTGCCGGTGGTCGGCCAGAAATCGTGCTTGGAGCCGATCACTTTCAGTTCCCACTTCTGGGCCGAGTCAGTCTTGAACCACTGGCCGAAGACAATGGGCACATGGCTGAAGTGGTTCTCGTCGAACTTGACCCGATGCCGCATGCTCATCATGTCCGTGGTGGCCAGGGCGGCATTGACCTTTTCAGGATCCAGGCTTCCGGCCCGCTCAATGGCGTTGACCAGCACCTGCACGCAGGCATAACCGGGAGAGATGGCTGGATAGGCAGGACGGCCGGACTCCTTCACCCAGCGCTCGGTGAGGGACCTGCCGGTGGTACCGTCGATGCCGACAGCTCCACCCATGGAGGGATCCCACCAGACTTCCGTGCTCACACCGAGGGGCAGATCGCCGCCCCAGGCGTTGACATCCTGATAGAACATGGCGCCACGTCCGATGGAGGCCATCTTGGGCTTGAAACCCATGCCACGGGCCTGCTTCCAGACCGCGCCAAAGAAGGGACCAGGGCAGTTGCCCCACAGGATCTCGACACCAGCATCCTTCCACTCTTTGATGATGGAGGAGAAGTCCGTGGTCTCAAGAGGCACCAGACCCAGTTTCTTGTCGAGACCGACGACCTGGTAGCCCAACTTGGACAGGGCGGGTCCGAAGAGGGTGTACCAACCACGACCATCGGGTTCGTCGGAGCAGATGAGCCCGATCTTCTTATTGGTCTGTGGCCCGAACTCTTCCAGCATGCTGGTCCAAGTGCTGAAGATGGTGTAGCCGGGCTTTCCTGCCCGGGGATCCCCGTCCTTCACGGGTGAATTAATGGAGAATCCGCCCACGCCCCAGGAGTACTGCCACTTGGTGGGAGACTCGGACTTCATTCCCATCCAGGGCTCGAAGGGCCCCACCGATGCAACATAGGGGACCTTGTATCGGTCAGCGATCTGAGAAATCCCGGCGTGCATGGGCGGAGGTGCATCCCCGGCCACCATGAAGCTGACCTTGTCCTGCAAGATCAGGCTTTCAGCCAGGGCACCGGCCTTGTTCGGATCGCTCTCATCGTTGACCGATACGAGCTTAATGGGATAACGGGCATCCCCGACCTTGACCCCTCCGGTCCGGTTGATGTCCTCGATGGCAGCCTTGACACCGAAAAGTCCGCCCTCCCCGAAGGAGGCGTACATGCCCGTGGTGGGATTGATCGTTCCAATCCGGATTTCCTTCGCAGAAGGCTTATCACAACCACCCAATACCAGCAGACATGCGAAAGCTGATGTCAATCCAGCTGCAACATATCCTTTTTGCATGAATTTAAATTTATCACCCATACTATTTACCACAAAAAACCTCTCGAAATTTTTTGATGTTTTGTTAATTGCAATCCAAGATGGACACAACCCGAAAATGCAGGAGGATCTCTTATAAGATCATTGTTTTGTATATGATGACAAACCACCCCTCACCCCCAAGATTGCCAGGATCTGGCCACTTCACAATACAGCAGTACCACAATGCGGTTCATTTTGAGCTACGCCACAAAACTAACCAACGGGACTCGGTCCGTCAACCCTCTTTTTGGCGAAATCGACTCCGAATTTTCGGTAAACCCAAATGGGGCTTTGAGTTCTTCCGAGCAGTAACGGACTGGACTTAATCCACAACCAAGGCTAAATCACAGGTCTAAACACAATAATCATCAAGATGTTCTCTTTACCATACGAATGACCATCACTTTTGACTCACGTACACAAACAGCGCCGTACACCACCCCGCCTCCCCCGTTCCTGGCAGGAAAATCGATCGCGCAGACGCACCTCGCCCCTTAACGCGCGAGCGCCTCACCTCACGATCAAAAGCTTCAGGATTTCAGTGCGCTTTCCCCAAGGTGCTGCTCGCTGTACCGTTGCAGCACACCAAGGTAGTTGGAGAGCAGAGGCGAGTGGTTCTCCTTGCGCCAGACCGCGCAGATCTCCACCTCGGGAAGGCTTGGATGAATAGGGAGAAAGACGACCCCCGGGGTCCGGTACCGCGAAAAGGTTTCCGGCACCAGGGAGACCCCCAGCCCCGATCCGACGAGGATGAGTCCAGTCTGGATAAGGCGGATGTGAAGCTCCTTCGCAGGTTCCACGCCCACCAGATGAAGCGCGAAATGGATCTTGGCGTAAAGGCCTGGAAAGGGATGATTATCCGGCACGATCAGGACCTCTGAGGCCAGCCCAGCGAGATCGAAGTATTCCCCTCCGGCCTGAGGGTGCCCTTCCGGCAGGGCTGCCACCAGCCTGGAACGGGATAGGGTAAGGGTCTCGAAAACGGGATCGTCCACCGTCGCAATGACCAGAGCGACATCCACGGTTCTCTCATACAATCCTGAAAACTGTTCCTTGGGAGAAGATTCGAGCAGTTTGAGCTCAACCTCGGGGTTCTGAGCCTGGAAAACCTTGACGGTGGCAGGAAGCACATCAAGGGCGGCACTGGTAATGAAAGCAATGTTCAGAAGCCCAGCATGCCCGTTGGCCACCCTCCGGGTCTCATCCCTGGCCTGGTCCGCGTCCCGGAGGAGACTCTTGGCCTTCTCGAAGAAGAGTCGACCAGCGGGGGTGAGGAGCACCTTTCGGTTGTTCCGCTCGAAAAGAACGGCCCCCAACTCCTCCTCCAATTGGTGGATCTGCTGGCTCAGGGAGGGCTGGGCAATGTGCATGGCTTCCGATGCACGCCGGAAATGCAGATGCTCTGCCACAGCGACGAAATAACGTAGTTGGCGAAATTCCATGGGATTCCTTCGAGGAACTTGTAATTTGTGGTCTCGATAGTAAAACGCGATCAATCGGAAAGGTGAAAAGTATTGGACGGTCACGCGGGCTTTACGAATTATGGTACGACCGTACCACTCAACTCGCACACTTTCACCTCATGCGACCCGGAAACCGCATAGAGCACTTAGTAATGAAAGCCTGAAATAGGTCTGCAACATTGTGGCACCGCATGAAAACCATACGGTGAGCATCTTTTGAGAAAGGAATATCATGACAACCCAACCAGAGATTACTGATCTAAGGTCTGCCCTGCAGTTCCTGTCCCAGATTCCTGGGCAGTTGATCTGCACGGATCAGGAGGTCGACCCCATCGCTGAACTCTCGGGGGTCTACCGCTACATCGGAGCCGGCGGCACCACCATGCGCCCCACCAAGTCCGGCCCCTCCATGGTCTTCAACAATATCAAGGGCTTCCCCGGCGCCCGGGTCAACATCGGTATGCTCGCTGACCGTAAGCGGGTGGCCATGCTGCTTGGCACCACCATCGACCGTCTGGGCTTCCACATGGCCGACGCCCTGGGTCACCCCGTCGATCCGGTTTTCGTGACCAAGGAACAGGCACCCTCCCAGGAGATCGTCCACCTCGCCACCGACCCCGGGTTCGACATCCGCAAGCTGATTCCCGCCCCCACCAACACACCAGTGGACGCAGGTCCCTTCATCACCATGGGCCTCTGCTGCGCCTCCGACCCTGAGACCGGCGAAACCGATGTCACCATCCATCGCCTTTGCCTCCAGGGCCCTGACACCCTTTCCATGTTCATCTCCATGGGCCGCCACCTGGGAACCTTCCGCGACAAGTACGAGAAGGAAAACAAGGCCATGCCCATCACCATCAATATCGGCCTCGACCCCGCGGTCTATATCGCCGCCTGTTTCGAAGCCCCCTCGACGCCTCTGGGCTTCAACGAGCTCAGCATTGCCGGCGCCCTCCGCAAGAAGGCGGTCGAACTGGTGAAAGCTGTCTCCATCGACGGCAAGTCCCTGGCCAGGGCCGAAATCGTCATCGAGGGCGAGCTGCTGCCCCACGAGCGGATGGTGGAAGACGTGAACTCCCACACAGGTCGGGCCATGCCGGAGTTCCCGGGCTACAACGGTCCCGCCAACCCCTCCCTGCCGATCGTCAAGGTCAAGGCCGTCACCACACGGGTGAACCCCATCATGCAGACCTGCATCGGCTGCAGCGAAGAGCATGTCAACCTCGCCGGGATTCCCACCGAAGCCAGCATCATCCAGCTGATCGGCAAGGCCATCCCCGGCTTCCTGAAGAACGTCTATGCCGCATCCTGCGGCGGTGGCAAGCTCATGGCGGTGCTGCAGGTCGGGAAGCGCACGCCCGCGGATGAAGGTCGCCAGGGCCAGGCCGCCTTGCTCGCCTTCTCCGCCTTCTGCGAGCTCAAGAATGTATTCCTGGTGGATGAGGACGTCGATCCCTTCGACATGGACGATGTGCTCTTCGCCATGACCACCCGCTATCAGGGCAACCTGGACACCACCTTCCTGCCCAATATCCGCTCCCACCAGCTCGATCCCTCGCAGGATCCCCGCTACAACAACGCTATCCGCGCCCGGGGGCTCGCCTGCAAGACCATCTTCGACTGCACTGTGCCCTGGTCCATCAAGGAGGAATTCGTTCGCGCCCCCTTCCTTGAGGTCCCCGACTACGAAAAATATCTCACCCCCTCCTCCAAGCCTCTGGAGCTCTAGTCGTGAAGGCCATCAATTGCTTTTTCCGATCTCTGGATCGTGGGTGTGGGAGCTGGGTTAGATGACAGAGAGAAAGATCAAGCATCTGGTGGTCGGCATGACGGGAGCCAGTGGCGCACCCATTGGTATTGAACTGCTGCAGGCCATGAAGAACTTCCCCGACTGGGAGACCCACCTGGTGATCTCAGAAGGGGCAAGACTCACCATTGAACAGGAGACAGAGTGCACTCTCGAAGAAGTGGCTGCCATGGCCACCCGCTGCTATCGGCTGGGTGATGTCGGCGCCCGCATCGCGAGCGGCACTTTCAAGACCCAGGGCATGGTGATTGTGCCCTGCAGCATGAAGACCTTGGCAGGAGTGGCGACGGGCTACTCGGACAATCTGGTGCTCCGCGCCGCAGACGTGGTGATCAAGGAACGCCGGAAACTAGTACTCGTCGCCCGGGAATCCCCCCTGAGTCCGCTCCATCTGCAGAACATGCAGAAGGCAGCGGACCTTGGGGCCCTCATCCTCCCCCCCGTTCTCACCTTCTACAACCACCCAGCCAGCATCCAGGACATGACTCGCCATATCGTTGGCAAGATCCTCGATGTTTTCGATCTTGAGATGCCGAATTTCAAGCGATGGGATGGGGGGGACAGACAACCACCTCAATAATTATACATTTTATTTATTATGTTTTGACAATTCCAATAATTGTCAGGATTTTTCTGCTTCAATCACCCCCCAAAGCATTAATTCACTCATCTCTAGAAAGGAGATCGAAATATGCGACAAGTCCCTGTCAGTCAGATGATTGACAAAGCAAAATTCAACACCTTCTTCAAAGGTGTTCTCGCAATCTGTCTGATCACTACGATCTGCGACGGATTCGATATCAACATCTTCGGTTTGATCATCCCCAACCTGATGAAGGACTGGGGCCTCAAGCCACAGATGATCGGTCAGCTTGGCAGCTGGGGTATGTTCGGCATGATCTTCGGCTCCCTGGTTTTCGGCCCCTTGGCCGACGCCATCGGCAAGAAGCTCTCGATCATCATCGGCACCCTGATGTACGTGGTCTTCACCGTGTCCTGTGGCTTCGTTCACAGCTTCCACGCCTTCGCCATCTGCCGCTTCATCGCCGGCTTCGCCCTGGCGGGTGTGTTCCCTCTGGCTGTGGCCTTCACTTCGGAATACTCCCCCAAGCCCATTCGCAGCCGCCTGACGGTCTGGGTGACCTCGGGTATGGCCGTGGGCACCGTGATCGCCGCCCTGGTGGGTCTCGCCCTCATCAATCCCGCCAACCCCGGCAGCTGGCGCTTCATGTTCTACATCTCCTCCTTGATGGTGCTCCTGCTCGTGGCCCAGTTCTCCCTGCCCGAGTCCATTGCTTACCTTAAGAAGCGGAACAAGCACAACGAAATCGGTAAGATCCTCAACAAGATCGACCCTGACTTCCAGCCCACCGCAGATGACGACTACCAGCTTGAGGCCAAGGGTCCCAGCAAGGGCAGCCTTTCCAACCTCTTCACCAATGGCTACGCCAAGAACACCATCCTGTTCTGGCTCTTCATGATGAGCAGCTACGTCTTCATCTACGGCGTGCTCATGTGGCTCCCCAAGCTCATGACCATGAAGGGCTACAGCGTCAAGGGCGGCCTCTTCTTCACCATGGTCTGGAACCTGGGCTTCATCCTGGGCATCCCCCTCTTCGGCTGGATGGGCGACAAGCTCGGCGGCAAGCGCACCCTTCAGATCGGTTGGGTCTGCCTGGCCATCCTGATCTCCATCATCGGGTTCGCCAACCAGTACATGATCCTCACGGTTCTCCTCTTCCTCACCGGTGCTTGCCAGCATGGTGTCTCCGGCGCCGCCGGTGCCTACCTGGCCCAGTCCTACCCCACGTCCTTCCGCGCCACCGGCACCACCTGGGGCTACGGCCTGGGACGTATCGGCGGCACCGCTGGCCCCCTGATCGGCGGCTACCTGCTGGCCAAGGGACTCCCCGTGGGCTACAACCTGATGTTCTTCGCGATCTTCCCCTTGATCGGCGCGATCTTCGCCAGCTTCACCACCGATTTCTTCAAGAAGCCCGACGTCGCCCTGAATCCCCACAAGGTTTCCTAGACTTCTGGCAAGCAGGCGGAACTGGGAGTCACTCCCAGGGAAGAGTCCCTCATCCCTGGGAGTTCTTTGAAGCACGGGCTTAGCAGGTTTCAAAAGCAGATTTTTCCCCAGCTCGCCGCCGATATTAATGAATGCAGGCATTTGGCCGAAAAATGGCGCATCCAGATAGCACCGACTTCCGGCGAAATCCCCAACATTCCCGATGCGTCACTTCAGGTCCTTTCATTACCCCACCCAACCAGCCCCGATCCCCGGGGCGCCAACCAAGGAGTAATACATGAAGAACCGCCTGTCCCTCCTGCTCGTGGCCGGTGCCATTGCCCTGCCTGCGGTCGCCGCCGACGCCCCCAAGATGGAGTGGAGCCTCTATGGCACCCTGGTCACCGAACTGAACAGTGTCAAAGTCACGGGATCCACCGATGACACCAGGGACCTGGACTCCCGCAACCGCTTCTCCTGCGCCACTTCCAATGTGGGCTTCAAGGGAAGCATGCAGGCCACCTCTGACATCAAGGTCATCTGGCAGGTGGAAAGCTCCGTGGGCGTCGACGGCGATGCCCCCAGCACTTGGGCGGGCCGCAACACGGGCCTGGGCCTCGAAACCAAGTTCGGCACCATCCTCGCGGGCTACTGGGACACCCCCTACAAGGATGTGGTCATGAAGATGGGCCCCATGCCCGCCTCCCTGGCCTCCGATGTCAGCATCATCACCACCCCTGGCTTCCGCACCATCGGCACCGTCAGCGCCACCAAGCCTGCCGGTAACAGCGGCGACGCCATCTTCAACCGCCGCCAGGGCAACAGCGTCCAGTATTGGTCCCCCGCCTTCCAGGGCTTCCAGGCCAAGCTCATGTATTCCATGAACGAGGGCAAGGCTGCCAATAACGCTGCCAACCCCAGCATCAACCCCACCCTCCTGTCCGGCACCGTCAGCTACAGCAACAAGGCCCTGGGCCTGACCGTCCTCTACGGCTATGAGCAGCACAACGACTACTTCGGCCTGAACGCGATGATGAATGACGCTACGGCCCTCTCCGCCGGGAGCACCAGTTCCAAGGACACCGGCCACCTCCTGGCTGTCTACTATGCCCTGCCCACCAAGACCCGCATCTGCGGTGTGGTCGAGCAGCTGAAGTACACCGTGGACGGCGCCACCTCCGGCAACTCCGAATACAAGCGGACCGCCTGGTACCTCATCGCCAGCCAGGAGATCGACGCCCACAAGGTCTGGGCCGGCTTTGGCATGGCCGGCAAGGGCACCCTCACGAACGCCGCGGGTGCTGAAGTCACCACCAGCAGCGAGTTCGGCGCCAAGCAGTACACCCTGGGCTACGCCTACAACCTGACCAAGGGCGTCTCCCTCTTCGCCAATGTCTTCGGCGTGATCAACGACGAAAACGCCACCTACTCCCCCATGCCCCCCGTGGGCGGTGGCGCCGCTGGTGCCAGCACCAACGTCTACCAGAACGGCGACACCAAGGGCTTCGGCGGTGGACTGCTTTACAAGTTCTAAGCTAAGCCCAGACCTGAGGGCCTTCCCTCGGTTCTGAAAGAAAGCACCCGGCTCTCCATCCCCCAGGGACAGAAGGCCGGGTGCTTTTCTTGTACCCTCTCATAGAGATCTCCCACGTCAGCCAAAGCAGAAAGAACCGCCCACCCCCGATGTTTCCGGGACGTGGGCGGTTCTTTCGCAACCAGGAGAACCATTCGGCGGTGCGCCAGCCCGCTTCGGGAGAGTTTGGCTAGGCTCCGCCCCTTACGGTTTTCCGGACCCGGAGAAAGGAGCGCTTCACCATGAGTTTAAGGATGTTCATCAGAAGACCAATCATCTCAAGCCTCGAAAATCAGGTCACTTAAAGGCCGGAATTCAAAGCAGGGCTCAAAAGAAAGGGAAGCCCTACAGATTCTTGCCATCACGAAGGGAGGTACAACCAACCATTGGCCCAGATGAATTCCATTGGTACCACAAAACGATACGACCGTACCGCATTACAGTCAATATAAGCTCCTCGACAAGTCGACACGCCTGCATTATCCAAATCCTTACTTACACTTACGCTCATTCTAATTGTTAATTTCTTACAAAACAAAATGCGCCGCCCCCCTTCACTCTGCCCGGAAAGAGAAAACAGGACAGAACCTGCCGAGAGCCTGAAGGTCACTCAACCCCAACGACCCGGACTCGGCAAGACCGATAACGCCTAACGTATCCCTTGGCAACGTTTTCCCCTTTCGCGATAAGGCAAAAATGGACCACACCCCATATCGACTCGCCATTTAAATGCCTAGACATGTTCCACAAAAACCGCATTGCGGTACAGACATACTGCCAGGAGGTTTTTTTGAGTGGATATGCACTCAAAATCCGTCTAGGATTGGTACAAACATCCCACCAGGCAATACTGCCCCAGGCAAAAGCCCATACATCACGAATCGACTTCGATTCCTCAGTCCCTTAGGAGGCGCCTATGTGACCCGCGAATAAAGTTTTAGCCATACATAACGACGAACCGACTTCGGAGGTGAACCACCAACAACCCCACCACTGACGCCCCAAACCTAAGACACCCCCCAAAGCAGCACATCGGACAACATCCGACCCGAACAAATGGACTGAAGGAGGATAAATGAGTTCTGCATTATATTACGCCATCGGGTACTACGTTCTCGTATTCCTAGGCACGGAAATCTACCTGCGTGGCAAGGTCAACAGCATCGAAGAATTCCAGGGCAAGAATGCCCTCGGCTGGGTGCCCGTCGCCCTCGGCCTCACCCTGATCCCCCTGGGCTCTGGACATACCATGTCGCTGTGGGAAGCCTCCGCTGGCATGGGCGCCTCCGTGCTCTGGTGGGCCATGATCGTGGGCGGCATCTTCCTGCCCATCATGATGATGTGGCTCGGGCCATGGCTTCGGCACATGAATGTTGAAACCTTCCCCGAGGGCATGGAGAAGCTCTTCGGTGTGGAGATGCGCTACCTCCAGGGCTGCACCAACGTCTTCACCTGGAGCGGCATCGCCATGGCCGAGACCCTGGCCACCGCCGCTGCCATCTATGGTTTGACCGGCGGCCAGTTGGCCTATAGTCCCTGGTGCATCCTCGCAGCCTTCCTTCTGATCCTGGCCTACGTGATCTTCGGTGGTGTGCTGCAGTACTCCTTCGTGAGCACGGTCAACGCCATTGTCATGATCCTCGGCTCCTACCTCGCCCTCTTCATGGTGGGCGGATGGATCACCGCTCACGCCATGGGCTGGCAGGGCGTCATCGACTTCTACGCCTCCCAGGGCCAGCTCTGGAAGTTCGGTGTATTCAAGATCTCTACCCCCCTTGTGTTCCAGATGATCATCCCCGTCTTCGTGCTGCACGTTTCCGCTGCCGCCGTGAACCAGGGCACCTACATCCCCATGCTCGCCGCCCGCAGCGACGCGGATTGCCGCAAGGGCGTCTTCGCATGTGCCGGTATCAACGGAATCTCGGCCTTTCCCTGGGTGATCATGGGCCTCATCGCCATGTCCCTGCCCGCCATTGCCAAGGTCGGCCCCAAGCTCTCCGTCATCGAACTGGCCCTCAAGACCCTGCCCGCCCCCATCGTGGGCCTGCTGATGGTCTGCCTTCTGGCTGCCACCCTCTCCACCGGCGCCAGCGTCATGATCGGCAACTCCACCATCATCGTGAATGACGTCTTCAAGCGCGCCATCTGGCCCGACATGAAGGATGAGACTCGCATGAAGCTCATGCGCCCCATGATCATCGTCTGCGGCATCATCGCCTGCGTTCCCGCCTTCTTCGTGCCCATCATCTTCCCCGTCTTCCTCTGGTGCTTCTCCTTCGGTATTCCCATCTTCGTGATCTATTTCATCGGAATGGTCTGGAAGCGCAGCAAGTCCGCAGCCTGGATCACGGTGCTGGTGACCTTCGCGGTGAACATGATCTGGACCTTCGCCACGCCCTCCTGGGCCACGGGCCCCTGGGCCATCAACATGTATCCCGTGACCGTCTGCTCCATCGTGCTCGGCATTGTCACCAACCTGATCCTGCCTGGCGAGATTGGCTGGCGCCGCTCCAAAGAGCACAAGGCCTGCCTTACCGCCATCGCCAATGAACAGGCCTGATAGGAGGAATTACCATGTGGGCTCTTAAGATCTTTATCGCGGAATTCGTCGTGACCATCGTGATGGCCGGCATCATCTATGGCATTTGGCGCGTGGGCAATCCCGGCCAGAAGTGGTAACCCTTCCCAGATATAAGGAGAAATACTATGGGTGCAGTCAATGTCGGTGTCGCTGCCTATCTCGCCGGAATCGGCATCGTTCTTGGTCTGATGTGCGTCTACGGCAGCATCAAGAACAAGGGGCGCAAGAGCGCTGAATAGCTAACCGCTTAATGCGCTATTCATGAATGAGTGGCTTGATACCTAGGGGCTGCTCACTCATGAGCTCAGCTAGCATGCAACGCAAACATGACTCCTGGGACCAGACTCAGGAGTCATGTTTACGTTTGAAACGAGGAATAGTCCTTCTATGCCAATACATCAGCTTGTCGTTCCCCTCTACGCGGTCCTGCCCTTCGTCCTGATGCTGGCATGTATCGCGATCCTGCCCCTTGCGGCTCCCCACTGGTGGGACCATAACCGCAACAAAGGCATCGTCGCTGTCATACTCGCCGCCCCGATCGCCGTCTGGCTCCTTTCGGTCAGCCCCACGCACCTCCTGCACGTGGGCATCGAATACGCCTCCTTCATCTGCCTGCTGGGATCCCTCTTCGTGGTGGCCGGGGGAATCCACATCGGCGGCGACCTCCGTGCGACCCCCCGCAACAACACGATCATGCTTGGCATAGGAGCGGTTCTGGCCAGCGTGATCGGCACCACGGGCGCCAGCATGGTACTCATTCGCCTGCTCCTGCGCACCAACTCCGAACGCGAGAGGGTCTCGCACATCCCCTTCTTCTTCATCCTCCTGGTCTCCAATGCAGGGGGCCTGCTGACTCCCCTGGGAGATCCTCCCCTCTTCCTTGGTTTCCTGAGGGGGGTGCCCTTCTTCTGGACCATGCGCCTCTTCCCAATCTGGTTGATAGCCATTGCCTATCTTCTGGCGGTGTTCTATTTCCTGGACCGTCGGGCCTATGGACAGGAGACGCCTCCTGCCATCTGGAAGGACGATCACGAGGTGGAGCCCCTCTCGATGGATGGCCGCCTGAATCTGCTCTGGCTGCTCATCATCGTGCTCGCCGTATTCATCCCGACACCGTATCGCGAAATCGTCATGGTGGCTTCAGCCCTGGCTTCACTGAAGCTGGGAAGCTCCAAGGGACGAACCAGGAACGAATTCAACTTCGGCCCCATCATCGAAGTGGCGATCCTCTTCATTGGTATTTTCGTCACCATGGCCCCGGCCCTCGCCCTGCTTGAACACGCGGGCCCTTCCCTGGGCCTGACCAAGCCATGGCATTTCTTCCTGGTATCCGGGGGCCTTTCCAGCGTGCTCGATAACGCTCCCACCTATCTGACCTTCTTCACGACTGCTCAGGCCACAGCTGCGTCACTGGGTCTTCCCACCAGTGTTGTTGGCGTGCCGGCCAATCTCCTGGCTGCCATCAGTGCCGGATCAGTCCTCATGGGCGCCAACACGTACATCGGCAACGGACCTAACTTCATGGTGAAGTCGATCGCCGAATCGGCGGGCTATCGGATGCCGAGCTTTTTCCGCTACGCGGTGATGGCCATCGCAATCCTGTTGCCAATCTATATCGTTACAGCCTGGATAATTCCGCACTATTGACCTATGTTCTTCGGCGAAGTCCAAATCCCCGGGACATGGAGGCTTTGGCCGCGAGTGGATGCATCTTCGGTGCATTCATAACCTAATCGGATACAACCACTTGTGGCCAAGGGCGTAAAGCATCAGGCGATTCTGGTACTTTACACCCGCAATACGGTACTTTCCACTTCCACCCCCGCAGGACTCTGCTAATATCGGTACACATGATTCACTAGGCGGGACACCTGCCCCAACAGCCAAACCACGATCCGCTAATCCTGTACTGGGAAATCTAAGGGAGGTGACCCTATGACGCAGTAGCAAACAGGCCAGGCCCAGTAGGAATCAACACCATGCAGTTCGCACAACAGCACCTCAATTACTCACCAAGCAACCTAATCAAGGAGAATAAAAATGGGCAATGAAGTCCGTTTGACGAATTCCACGACTGGCGGTCCAGTTTTCGTCTACGTGAAGGACGACAAGATCGTCCGGATGACCCCTATGGATTTTGACGATGCGGTCGACGCTCCCTCCTGGAAGATCGAGGCCCGCGGCAAGACCTTCACCCCCCCCCGCAAGACGACGGTCATGGCCTTCACCGCAGGCTTCAAGTCCATGATCTACTCCGACAAGCGCATCATGACCCCCATGAAGCGTGTGGATTTCGACCCCAATGGGGATCGCAACATCCAGAACCGCGGCGTCTCCGGTTACGTGGCCATCTCCTGGGATGAGGCCGTGGACCTGCTGGTCAGCGAGATCAATCGCATCAAGCGCGAATCCGGTCCCTCCGCCATCCTGTCCTCCCCCAGCTCCCACCACATGTGGGGCAACGTGGGCTACCGGCACAGCACCTACTTCCGCTTCATGAACATGATGGGCTTCACCTATGCCGACCACAACCCCGATAGCTGGGAAGGCTGGCACTGGGGCGGCATGCACATGTGGGGCTTCAGCTGGCGCCTCGGCAACCCCGAGCAGTACGATCTGCTCGAGGACGGCCTGAAGCACGCCGAGATGATCGTCTTCTGGTCCTCCGACCCCGAGACCAACTCCGGCATCTACGCCGCCCACGAATCCACCATCCGCCGCTACTGGCTGAAGGACCTGGGCGTCAAGATGGTCTTCATCGATCCCTTCTTCAACCACACCGCCGCCCTCCACAGCGACAAGTGGTTCTCCCCCAAGATCGGCACCGATCACGCCCTTTCCTTCGCCATCGCCTACACCTGGATCACCGAAGGGACCTACGACAAGGAGTACGTGGCGACGCACGCCCACGGCTTCGAAGAGTGGGCCGACTACGTCCTCGGCAAGACCGATGGCGTGCCCAAGACCTGTGAGTGGGCCGAGCTCGAGAGCGGCTGCTCCGCCCCCGACATCCGCGCCCTCGCCCGTGAGTGGGCCAAGAAGAACACCTACCTGGCCGCCGGCGGTCTGGGTGGCTGGGGCGGCGCCTGCCGCGCCTCCCACGGCATCGAGTGGTCCCGCGGCATGATCGCCCTGGCCACCATGCAGGGCATGGGCAAGCCCGGCTCCAACATCTGGTCCACCACCCAGGGCACGCCCGTGGACACCGAGTTCTACTTCCCCGGCTACGCCGAGGGCGGCATCTCCGGTGACTGCGAGAACTCCGCTGCCGGCTTCAAGTTCGCCTGGCGCATGTTCGACGGCAAGACCACCTTCCCCTCCCCCTCCAACCTCAACACCTCGGCTGGTCAGCACATTCCCCGTCTGAAGGTGCCTGAGTGCATCATGGGCGGTAAGTTCCAGTGGTCCGGCAAGGGCTTCGCCGGTGGCGACATCCAGCACCAGCTGCACCAGTACCAGTACCCCGCTCCCGGCTACTCCAAGATCAAGATGCTGTGGAAGTACGGCGGCCCCTGGCTCGGCACCATGACGGCCACCAACCGCTACGCCAAGATGTACACCCACGACACCCTCGAATTCGTCGTCAGCCAGTCCATCTGGTTCGAGGGCGAGGTGCCTTTCGCCGATCTCATCCTGCCCGCTTGCACCAACTTCGAGCGCTGGGACATCTCCGAGTTCGCGAACTGCTCCGGCTACATCCCCGATAACTACATTCTCTGCAACCACCGTGTGATCTCCCTCCAGGCCAAGTGCATCGAACCCGTCGGCGAATCCAAGTCCGACTACGAGATCTACCGCCTGATCGCCAAGAAGCTGAACATCGAGCAGATGTTCTCCGAAGGCAAGGACGAGCTGGATTGGTGCGAGCAGTACTACAACGCGACGGACATGCCCAAGCACATGACCTTCGCCGAGTTCAAGAAGAAGGGCTACTTCGTGGTGCCCGACAACCCGGATCGCAAGAAGACCGTCGCTCTCCGCTGGTTCGCCGAGGACCGCGAGAAGGACACTCCGGATTGGGGCCCCCGCCTCAACAACCAGGTCAACCGCAAGGGCCTGCAGACCAGCACCGGCAAGGTCGAGTTCATCGCCACCAGCCTGAAGAACTTCGAAGAGCAGGGCTTCATCGACGAATACCGTCCCGCCATGCACACCTACGTGCCGGCCTGGGAAAGCCACCACAGCCCCCTCGCCAAGAAGTACCCCCTCGGCATGCTGTCCCCCCACCCCCGCTACTCCATGCACACCATGGGCGACGGCAAGGACAGCTTCATGAACGACATCAAGGACCACCGCGTCCTGGTGAACGGCCACTACTACTGGATCATGCGTATGAACAGCATTGATGCCGCCGCCCGTGGCATCAAGGATGGCGATCTGATCCGCGCCTTCAACGATCGTGGTTCGGTCATCCTCTGCGCGCAGGTCGGCGAGCGCCTCCAGCCCGGCACCGTGCACTCCTACGAGTCCTGCGCCGAATACAATCCGCTCGGCAAGCCCGGCAAGTCTGCGGACCGCGGCGGTTGCGTGAACATCCTCTCGCCCGATCGCTACATGTCCAAGTACGCCTGCGGCATGGCCCCCAACTCCACCCAGCTCGAAGTTGAGAAGTGGGATGGCGGCATCTACGAGATCTACTGATCGTAGTTTTTCGATCGTTCACCAATCCTCAACTGGAGAAAAATCAAAATGTCTCAATTCTACATGGTTATCGACGTAGCCAAGTGCCATGACTGCAACAACTGCTTCATGGCCTGCAAGGACGAGCACGTGGGCAATGACTGGCCCGGCTACACGGCTGCCCAGCCCCGCCACGGCCAGCGTTGGATGAACATCCAGCGCCGCGAGCGCGGCCAGTACAACCGCAACGACGTGGCCTTCCTGGCCATGCCCTGCCAGCACTGCGAGAACGCCCCCTGTGAAAAGGCCGGCAACGGCGCAGTCACCCGTCGCGCCGACGGCATCGTCATGATCGACATGGAAAAGGCCAAGGGCAACGAAGCGCTCGCCAAGTCCTGCCCCTACGGCGCCATCTACTACAACGAAGAGATCAAGTGCTCCCAGAAGTGCACGGGCTGCGCCCACCTGCTGGACAGCAAGGAGTGGACCCCCAAGCAGCCCCGCTGCTCCCACACCTGCCCCACCGGAGCCATGCAGTACTTCAACATCACGCCCGCCGAGATGGAGAAGAAGATCAAGGAAGAGGGCCTGCAGGCCTACAAGGCCGAGCTGGGCACCCAGCCCCGCGTCCTTTACAAGAACCTGCAGAAGTTCACCAAGAACTTCATCGCCGCTGGCGTCCTGGTCAAGGGCGACTGCTTCGAGAACGCCACGGTCACCCTCAAGGGTGCCGGTGTGGACGCCACCCAGAAGACCAACTTCTTCGGTGACTTCAAGTTCGACGGCCTGGAGAACGGTGAATACACCCTCGAGGTCGATGCCGCCGGCAAGAAGGCTTCCTGCCAGGTGACGATCAAGGATGAGTCCAAGAATCTGGGCTACATCCAGCTGTAAGTTCTAGTCCCGTGGGGGAGCCCTTCTCGAAGGGTTCCCCCATTTCACTCCTTTGATGTTGCAGCAACCATCCAATGGCTGCGCAATAATCCTCGAAACGAGGTTGCGCCATGAAACAGATCGTCATATTCAACGGCAGCCCCCGCATGGACGGGAACACCGTGACCCTCCTCAACACCGTGGCCCGCGGAGCCCGGGATATGGGCGCGGATGTGAAGTTCTACACCCTTTTCAAGATGAAGTTCATGGCCTGCCAGAGCTGCTTCGCCTGTCGGGTCAAAGACGATTGCATCATCAAGGATGAACTCCACGAAGCCCTTCAGAAGGTGAAGGAGGCTGATGCCATCGTTGTGGGCTCTCCCATCTACATGATGCAGATGACTGGCCCCGTCAAGAACCTCTATGACCGCCTCTTCCCCCTGACGGACGACCAGTATCAGCCCCGCTTCGGCAAGAAGAAGATCCTCACCGTATACTCTCAGGGAATGGAAGACCCCCACATGTTCGATTCCTACTTCGAGTACACCGCCGCCATGTTCCCGGCCCTTGGATTCGATCTGGCCGACAACATCGTGTGCACCAATGGAAACGACCCCGAAAGCGCCGAACACGACGCAGCCCTGAAAATCCGCGCCTACGAGGCAGGCAAGGCCCTGGCCCGTTAAGAAACGATGAGGTAGCACCATGAAGATGACCAACGGCCAGCAGATTATCGACAAGCTCAATGCCGCCATGGAGTCCATGAGCAGGGAAGACCTGGAAAAGGTCGTGAAGGAATCCGTCGCCCGTGCGGAGGAACTGGAAGGCAGTTCCATGCTGCTTGCGACCCACCTGAAAGTCCTCTGCCACAAAAACGGAGGCACGCTGGCCTATACCAAGGAAGAATTCGACGCGGCCTCCAAGGCGGATATGGCCTTCAATGTCGAATACGGTGTCAAGGACAACAAGGAAGCCTGCATCCTGAAGCTCACGCCCAGGGAAAAGTAGTCAGCACTTCGACGAGCGGCTTCAGGCCCTTATGCAGCCCTGACATAAAGACCTAGTGCAGACAGCTTTTGCACTTGGTCCACCGCAAGGTGCATCACCCCGTCGAGCAGATGAAACAGGGAGGAGAAAGTCTTCCCATGCACGCCTGCATTCGTCTATAATTTACGATACAGCTGCACCGCATAGCAATACACCATCCCTCAGGATATGGACATCCCCATGACCGGCGAGAAGAGACTTACTAACAGCACCACGGGTGGCCCCGTGTTCGTCGACGTCAAGGACGGCAAGATTGTGCGCATCGTGCCGATGGACCTGCGCGAGGAGGATGCCGCCTCCTGGGAGATCGAAGCCAGAGGCCAAACGTTCAGCCCTCCCCGGAAGGCCACGATCACCCCCGTGACCGCCGCCCAGAAGTCGCTGATCTACAGCCCCAAACGCCTCCTGTACCCCATGAAGCGGGTGGACTTCGACCCGGATGGGGAACGCAACTGTGAAAACCGTGGCATTTCCGGCTACGAGCGGATCAGCTGGGAAGAGGCCCTGGACATCGTTTCCAAGGAAATGATCCGGATCAAGCGGGAACACGGCCCCGCCGCCATTCTGAGCACCGCCAGCTCCCACCACCTGTGGGGCAATGTCGGGTACCGATTCAGCACGCTGTTCCGGTTCATGAACCTGGCAGGCTTCACCTACGCCGACCACAACCCCGACAGCTGGGAAGGCTGGCATTGGGGCGGCATGCATACCTGGGGATTCAGCTGGCGCCTGGGCAATCCCCCCCAGTACGACCTGCTGGAGGATGGCCTCAAGCATACGGAGACCATCATCTTCTGGTCCTCGGACCCCGAAGTGAACAACGGGATCTACAGCGCTTTCGAAAGCACCCCCCGACGTTTCTGGCTCAAGGAGCTGGGCGTCAAGATGATCTTCATTGATCCCTACTTCAATCACAGCGCGGGGCTCTTCGCCGACAAGTGGTTCTCGCCCCGGCTCGGCACCGACGCCGCCCTGGCGGCGGGCATCGCCTACGTGTGGATCACCGAAGGCCTCTACGACAAAGAGTATGTGGAGACCCGGACCCAGGGTTTTGAGCAGTGGAAGGCCTACATCCTTGGGGGCGAGGACGGCATCCCCAAGACCCCGGAATGGGCGGCCAACGAGACTCGTATCCCGGCCCGTGAGATCAAGGCCCTGGCCCGGGAGTGGGGCACCACCAGGACCACCCTGGCCGCCGGCGGCCTCGGAGGCTGGGGTGGCGCCTGCCGCTCAGCCACGGGCAATGAGTGGTCCCGCTTCATGATCTGCCTGGCTGCCATGCAGGGTCTGGGCAAACCGGGACGCAACATCTGGTCGACGACCCAGGGGGCTCCCTGTGACGAGACATTCTACTTCCCGGGCTATGCCGAGGGGGGCATCGCCTGCGACACCGGGAACTCCGCCGCGGGCTATGAGTTCGCCAATCGGATGTTCGCGAATGCCCGCCCTTCCAGCAATCCCATCAACAGCCCTTCTGGCCAGCACATTCCCCGCCTCCGCATCCCCGAGGCCATCCTGGAGGGACAGCTCGAGTGGCGCGGCAAGGGTTTCTGCGGCTCCGCCATCGAGGCCCAGTTCCAGAAGTACGAGTACCCTGCCCCCGGCTATCCGCGGATCCAGATGTACTACCGCTATGGCGGCTCCTTCATCGGCACCATGACCGAAACCAACCGCTACGTGAAGATGTACCAGACGGACAAGCTCCCCTTCGCCGTGAACCAGTCCATCTGGTTCGAGGGCGAGGCCCAGTTTGCCGATATCATCCTCCCGGCCTGCACGAACTTCGAACGCTGGGACATCAGCGAGTTTGCCAACTGCTCGGGCTACATTCCCCACACCTACAGCCAGTGCAATCATCGGATCATCAGCCTCCAGGCCAAGTGCATCGAACCCCTGGGTGAGTCCAAGTCGGACTACGAGATCTTCGCGGAGCTGTCCAAGCGACTCGGTCTCTGGGAAGCCTTCACGGACGGAGGCAAGACGGAGCTGGACTGGGTGAAGCAGGTCTTCCACGCGACGGATCTCCCCAAGGGCATCACCTGGGAGGAGTTCCTGGAGAAGGGCTACTACGTCGTGCCCAACAAGCCCAAGGGCAGCCCCTCCACCCCCGCCATGCAGTGGTTCGCCGAAGGCCGGAAGAAGGACACCCCGGACTGGGGCCCGATGCCCCACGACCAGGTCGCCATGGAAGGCCTTCAGACCACCTCTGGAAAGATCGAGTTCGAGAGCTCAAGCCTGAAGCGCTTCGATCCCAACGATGCCGAGCGAAGCCCCGTGGCCAAATACGTCCAGTCCTGGGAGGGGCACCATTCTCCCAGCTACAACCGATTCCCCCTTCAGGTGGTGTCGCCGCACCCGCGCTTCAGCTTCCACACCATGGGCGATCTGAAGGGCAGCTGGCTGAACGAAATCCGCGACCATCGTGTGCTCAAGGAAGATGGCCACCGCTATTGGATCATCCGCATCAACACCCAGGACGCTGCGGCCCGGGGCATCAAGCAGCACGATCTGGTGAAGGTGTTCAACGATCGGGGCGAAGTGATCATGGCGGCCCAGATCACGGAACGGATCCCCTCCGGAACGGTGCACTCCTACGAGTCCTGCGCCGACTACCAGGCCTTGGGCAAACCCGGCGAATCGCCGGACCGGGCGGGCTGCATCAACCTCTTGACCCCCAAGCGATTCATGACCAAGAACTCCTATGGCATGGCCTCCAATTCCTGCCTGGTCCAGATCGAGAAGTGGGAGGAATAGCGCGATGAAGAAAGTCAATCTGATCATCGATGTCGCCCGTTGCCACGATTGCAACAACTGCTTCATCAGCTGCAAGGATGAGCACTGGGACAACGATCACTCACCCATCGCGGTCTCCCAACCCCGGCACGGCCACCGATGGATGGACATCCTGAACATTGAGCGGGGCAAGTACCCCCTCCAGGACGTCTGCTATCTCCCCAAGCCCTGCATGCACTGCGAGGATGCCCCCTGCATTCAGGCCTCTGGAGACGGTGCGGTCTACCGGCGCGAGGATGGCATCGTGATCATCGACCCGGAAAAGGCTGCGGGGCGGGAAGATCTCGCTGCCAGCTGCCCCTACGGGGCCATCTACTGGAATGAGGAAAAGAAGCTCCCCCAGAAGTGCACCATGTGCGCCCATCTGCTGGACCAGGGCTGGGAACAGCCCCGCTGTTCCCACTCCTGCGCCACGGGGGCCATGGAGTTCGTCCTGCTCGAGGATGCGGAGATGCAGCAGCGCGTCGAGGCCGAAGGATTGGAGCATTTCCACCCCGAGTACAAGACCCGGCCAAGGGTCTGGTACAAGAACCTCTTCCGCTTCACCAAGTGCCACATCGCCGGAAGCGTGGCCATCGACTATGGCCTGGAGTGCGCCGTGGGCGCCAAGGTGACCATCACTCACCAGAAGAGCGGGGAGGTCTGGACCACCCTCGCCAATAATTACGGCAATTTCAAGCTGGACGGTTTTGAGAAGAAGAGCGGCAAGTATCGGATCGATGTCGAGCTCAACGGCATCACCAAGTCCTGTGTTTTTGAACTCACGGAAAGTATCAACCTGGGTGTGATCCATTTGTAAAGCCGATCGCCCCCCAAGAATCCAGATGGAGCAAGCCATGGGACGCCATTCCATGCGATCGCCCTTGATCCTGAGCAGCGAGACCATCAGCCATCTCATGATGGTCGCCTTTTCCCCTCAGGAACCAGAGCCCAAGTCCGTTCGCGCACGGGTCATCCTGGCCTACGCGGGTGGGGCCCGGATCAGCACCATTTCCAGGCATCTCCAGCTCAATCGGCCACGAATCAACCGTATCCTCGACCAGGCCATGGGTATGGGTGTCCTGGAATCTCTGAAGGAGCGTCGGGGTCGCGGTGAGCGCAACCGGATGCAGGCAGTCTAGCCATGGCAGCGCTCATGACCACTCCAGCCGACGCCCTCGATCTGATCCTGGGTGAGATCATCCCCCTCCCCCTCGAGTACGTGTCCCTTAGCGAGGCTTCAGGACGGGCCCTGGCCGAGGACATCCTCTCCCAGGAAGCCGTACCGCCCTTCACGAATTCAGCCATGGACGGGTTCGCAGTCCGACACCTGGATATCAGGCCTCGCATCCAGTTGCCGGTGGTGGGGATTGTGGCGGCTGGCCAGGTGCCTCACCGGGGTCTGCAAGCCGGTTCCGCCATCCGCATCATGACGGGCGCTCCTCTCCCTGCAGGAGCGGACACCGTTGTTCCCCTGGAACACACTCGCCACGGGAACCATTGGGTTGAATTCCCCCACCCGGTCGAACGGGGCGCCCATATCAGGTGGGCAGGCGAAGACATCGCGCCGGGAGCCCGGGTCCTGGCGGCTGGAACCCAGCTCAAGCCCGCCGCCATCGGCGTGCTGGCCTCCATCGGCGTAGCAAGCATACCTGTCACCCTCCGCCCCAGGGTGGTGGTCATGAGCACCGGAAATGAACTGGTGGATGCCAGTCAGTGCCCCGGCCCCGGCCAGATCAGGGATTCCAACGTCCCTGGGATCTGCAGCCAGATTGCGGCCATGGGAGCAATCCCCCTCGCCATGCCCAGGATCCCGGACACGAAGGAGCAGGTCCTTACAGCCATCCTGGAGGCTCTGGAGATCTCTGATGTGTTAATGACCACCGGTGGTGTTTCAGAGGGTGACTTCGATTTTGTGAAGAATGTCCTGGGGGAACTCGGCGCCAAGCAGATCTTCTGGCGGGTGGCCCACAGGCCTGGAGGCCCCTTCGGGTTCTGGACCCTGAATGGCAAGCTCATCTTCGGAATTCCTGGGAACCCAGTATCCGCCATGGTCATGGTGGAAGAGTACGTGCGCCCTGCGCTGAGGAAGATGATGGGCTTCCGCCACTGCTTCCGACCCCAACGCAACGCCATCCTGGTGGAGAACTGGAAGAAGCCCAAGGCCGATGGCAAGACCCATTTCCTCCGGGTGGTGCTCCAAGAGGGGAGCCAAGGCCTCAAAGCCCATCTGACAGGCTCCCAAGGCTCAGGGGTGCTGAGTTCCATGCTCCTGGCCGATGGACTGGCCGTGGTAGAGGCCGACACCCTTGAACTGCAGATCGGGGATTCGGTCCCGGTGCATCTGACGGAACTTCCGGAAGATCACTGACCCGGGCCGCCTGATAGAAATCGTTCCAGAAGCCGGATGGCCTTCTTGGCCCCATCCCAGCGGACCAGCTCCAGAGCCTCCTCCAGGCTGCACCACCGGCAGGTGCTGTGCTCCTCCAGATTCAAATCGAGAACCGAATCCCGGGAAACCTCCACTTGGAAGCAGGTTTCCCGGTTGAAGTGAGCTTCGCCTCCCAGGAGGCCCAGGCTCTGGGGATCGATGAAGAAGCTGTGGGAAAAGTCCAGGGGAGCCAGTCGCCCCACCAGGCCGGTTTCCTCCAGGACCTCGCGTATCGCGGCTTCCTGTAGGCTCTCCCCGGGTTCCACCATTCCCGTGACACTGGACCACCAGAGTCCGTCCTCAGGCTGCCGGAGCATGATCAGCACCTCCGGCCCGGCCGGACCCCGGCGCCAGGTCGTCGCTGAAACGCTTTGGGTGGGAACGGGCACCGGGCGGTGCTCGAGGTGCAGGACATCCACCAGGTTGGCCACCAGCCGATCAGCCGCATGGTCCCAGCTGGGACAGTCCTCACCGAGCAAAGAGCGCAGGCTGCAAACCCCCTTGTCAGCCATCCCGCAGGGCGTGATCCATCCAAAGGGCCCCAGGTCCGGCGCCACATTGAAGGCCAACCCGTGGGTGGATACCCAGCGCCGCAGGTGGATTCCCAGGGCGCCAAGCTTCTGATCCCCTACCCAGATTCCGGGCCGCCCGGGCATTCGTTCCGCCTTGACTCCGAAACCCAAGGCCGTGCGGATCATGGCCTCCTCAAGACCATGGACAAAGCGCCCCACGTCCAGCCCCCCCCGGCGCAGATCGCAGATCGGGTAGACCACCACCTGGCCGGGACCGTGGTAGGTCACCTGCCCTCCCCGGTCCACGCGATGAACCTCGATGCCAGCCTCCTGGAGAAAGGAGGCATTGACATGGATATCCGCCGGCGTGGCATTTCGGCCCAGGGTGTAGACGGCATCGTGCTCCAGCACCAGAATCTGGTCGGGATCCCCCGCCATGACCCGCTCCGCCATGGCCCTCTGCATGGCCAGGCCCGCGGGGTAAAGCACAGGACCCAAACGGTGGAACTGAGCTGGGCGTCGTTCGTTCATTCAAGGACTTTATCCAATTCAGGGCAGAAAAGCGTCGTCCCCGCCCCTCAAGAGAGGCGGGGACGACGTAATCACTGAACTGTTAGGCCTTGGCGGGCTTGGCAGTCTTGAGGGTGAAGCTGATCAGCAGGGCTACCACCAGCAGGGCGCAGGAAACCAGGTAGGCCATGTTGTAGCTCTTGGTGGAGTCCACGATGGCCGCGGCGGTCATGGGGCCGATGATGCCACCCAGGCCCCAGGCGGTGAAGATCACGCCGTAGTTGGCGCCGAAGTTCTTCATGCCGTACTTGTCGGCGGTGGCGGCGGGGAAGACCGAGAAGCTGGCGCCATAACAGAGACCGGCAAGGGCCACGCCCAGGGCCAGCAGGGGAATGCTGAGGAAGTTCTTGAAGAAGAGCATGTTGAGGGCCTGGACCACGAAGATGATGCGCATCAGGTTGACGCGACCGATCTTGTCGGAAAGCGAACCGCCCAGGAAACGACCACCTGCATTGAAGATGGCCAGGAAGATCAGAAGCAGGAAGCCCTTCTCCCACTGGACCTGGATCTTGGCGATCTTGGCGGCATGGCCGATGACCATGAGCCCGGCGGAGGAAGAGAAGGCGAACATGAACCAGAGCTTGTAGAAGTCGAAGCTCTTCAGCATGCCCTTCCAATCGGTGTCGACACCGGAGCTGACAACCTTGCTCTGGGCCACTTCAGCTCCCTCGTTGGGGTTGTATTCTGCGGGAGGATTGGCCAGGAACTGGGCACAGCCGACCATGAGAACCAGAAGCACCACACCCAGGATGATGAGGGATTTGGAGACGCCATAGGCACCGAGGAGCCAGGTAATCAAGGGCGCGTAAAGGATCGAGGCCAGGGCGATGAAGGCAACCACGATACCCGTAATGGTGCCCTTCTTGGCGGAGGGGAACCACTTCAGGGCCGCAGGGGTAGTGGCCACATTGATGCTTCCGCTGCCCGCGCCCACCAGCACGCCGAAGGTGAGGGTCATCATAAGGGGGGTGTGGACCAGACCGGAGAGGATCAGGCCAAAGCCGGTGAAGCAGCCCGCCAGGGTTCCGCAGAAACGGGGGCCCTTGGCATCCTGGACCCGCCCCATGATGACCATGGCGATGACGAAGCACACGGTGGCGGTGGTATAGGGAAGGGAGGCCTGCTTGGTGGTCCATCCAAAACCCGAACCAGGAGCAGTCAAGGCCTTTGAAATCACACTCCAGATGTAGAGCAGCCCACCCAAGAACTGAACGGCGGCCGCCGTCCACAAAACGACCCACGCTCGCGACTGAACCTTAGAACCCGACATAATGCCCCTCAAAAATTGTTATAAAAACTTTCGATAAGTGTGTTCGAAAGTCAGTTAGTCAGTCTACCAAACAATCCGATCATTTAAGTTTACCAATCGCAGGCTGTGTCCCGGATCAAACCCCGTAGAGCCGTCGCAGGGCCCACTCGAACAACCCAGCCGGAATCACCCTGTGAAGCAACTGAGCCCCGCGGGAATCAAACCCGACGATCACCCGACGCGGCGGGCAAGCTGCCGACATGGCTTTGAGAATCCTTGCAGCACAGGCATTGGCGGGCATCCCATGCTCTTCGGCGAACCTTTCGCGCTGGGATCGATAAGTCTCCAGTGCATGGTGATAGGGCGTGCCCAGGACCCTGGTAGGCAGATCCCCCCAGGCCTTCATCAGGGTGCTGCGGAACTCGGTCTGGATGGCACCGGGCTCCACCAGGATTACCGGGATATCCCGTCCAATCTCCAGACGCAGACTCTCTGCATAGGCCACAACGGCGTGCTTGGAGGCGTTGTAGGCCCCGCACATGGGGATGGAGAGGCGTCCCAGCACCGAGGCAATGCAGACAATGCGCCCCTCGCCCCGGGCTGCGTGGTGGCGGATCAGGGGGAGGAAGGCCCGGGTCACGGCATGAAGGCCGATCACATTGGTCTCGAACTGGGCCCGGAGTTCGTCCGGTCTCAGCAGCTCCAGAGGCCCCATCTGGCCATAACCCGCGTTGTTGATCAGAGCCTTGAGGGGAATGTCCAGACAGGCCAGGCGAGCGGACTCGATGCTGGCCTCATCAGTGACATCCATGGCCAAAACCCGCAGATCGTCCCCCGGGGGGAGATCCTCCAGGGAACTCATTTGCCGGGCGGTGGCCACCACGCCCCACCCGGCTTCGCGACAGGCCGCCACCAGGGCCCTGCCAATCCCCGAAGAACAGCCGGTGATCAGGACCCAGCGCTTCACGATTGGGCTCCAGCCTGGGCCAGGAGCCACGCTTCGTCCCGGATCGGAATGCCGAGTTCCTGGGCCTTGTCCAGCTTGGACCCGGCCTTTTCACCTGCCACCAGAAGGCTGGTCTTCTTCGAAACCGAGCTGGTCACCTTGGCTCCGAGGCGCTTGAGCAGGGCTTCGGCCTCCTCGCGGCCCAGGGTCGGCAAGGTGCCCGTTACCACCGCCACCTGCCCCAGCAGGGGCGCTGCCGACAGATCCCGGGGAGCCGGGGCCTCAGGGCTGACTCCGAGGGCCTCCAGTTCCGCAGGAAGAGCGGGGTGCAACTGGCGGAAGGCCTGGAGGGCCGCAGCGACCTTGGGCCCCACCTCCTCCACCCGCAGAAGCTGTTCCTCGGGAGCGATCCAGAGCGCCTCCAGGGAGGGGAAGGCCTCAGCCAGGAGTTCCGCGGTCTTCGAGCCGATGAAGGGGATACCAAGGGCGTGGATCCAGCGGGCCAGAGGCTTGGTGCGGGCCCGACCCAGCTCCTCCATGAGATTCTGGGCACTCTTTTCCGCCATGCGATCCAAGCGGGCCAGGAAGGCCACCCCCTGCCCCGGTTCCTGAAGGAGCCGGAAGACCTCCCAGGGCTGGGCGAAACGCTGGGCGGCCACCAACTGCACCACCAGTGCATCTCCCAGGCCTTCCATATCCAGGGCCACCCGGCTCCCGAGATGGAGAAGGCGCGCCTCCAGCTTGGCGGGACATTCGGGGTTCTGGCAGCGCACCGCCACATCCTCTTCATCGTCCTTGCCCACGGAACCGCCGCAGACCGGACAGGCTGGGGGCACGCCCGCCTCGGGAGCATCCCCCGGAATGGAGCCCGGCACCACGGACACCACCTTGGGGATCACGTCGCCCCCCTTCTCGATGAAGACCCGGCAGCCCACCCGGACGCCAAGCCGCGCCAGTTCCTCGCCATTATGGAGGGTGGCCCGGCGGACGATGGAGCCCGCCACTTCGACAGCTTCCAACTCCGCCACGGGGGTCAGCTTGCCCGTGCGTCCCACCTGCCAGGTGATCCCCAGCACCTCGGTGGTGGCCTGGGTGGCCGGGAACTTGAAGGCAATGGCCCAGCGTGGCACGCGGTCCGTTGCCCCCAGGCGTTCCTGGAGCATCGACTCATTGACCTTTAGCACTACGCCATCGGTATCAAAAGGCAGCTTGAGGCGCGCTTCCCCCTGCCCTTCGATGAAGGCCAGGACGGCATCCAGGTCCCCTTCAACATGAGCGGGCATCCTGGCGAAGCCCCAGGCCTCCAGGCTAGCCATGGCCTCGGCGTGCTGTGGGGCCCCCATCAACTGCCAGGGAAGGAACTGGAGACGGCGCTGGGCCACCTCCCGGCTGTCCAAAAGCTTCATGGAGCCGCTGGCGGCGTTGCGGGGATTGGCAAAGCGGGTCTCGCCCCGCTGGTCCCGCTCCAGATTAAGTTCCTCCCAGCGACGCCGGGAGAGGAAGACCTCACCCCGCACCTCCAGATCCCTGGGTGCCTCCTCCGGCAAGGTCAAGGGGATGTCCGCAATGGTCCTTGCATTCTCAGTAACCAGCTCGCCAGTCTCGCCATCCCCCCGAGTAACCGCCCGCACCAGGCAGCGATCCCGATAGATGAGGCTCAGGGAGAGGCCATCCACCTTGAGTTCCGCCACCAATCGGGGTCGCTCGCCCACCAGGCCCTTCAAAACCCTGGCGTCCCACTCCCGCAGATCCGATTCGGAGTAGGCATTGTCCAGGCTCAGCATGGGAAAGGCGTGACGGGCCTTTTCGAAGGATTCCAGGGGAGTCGCTCCCACCCGCTGGGTGGGGCTGTTCGGATCGGCCAGGAGAGGATATTGGGCTTCCAGCTCCCGAAGCTCCCCTTCCAGCAGGTCATATTCGGCGTCGGACACCGTGGGCTGGTCCAGGATGTAGTACCGCCTGCGATGCTCCAGCACCTGAGCGGCCAGTTCCTTCATCCGTTCCAAGGGGTCCATGATTCCTCCGACCCCCATCATCCCACGAGGCGGCCCCTAGACTGGAGGGGACCAGGCTTCTTTGGCCCACTCCCGGACCCAGGTCTCGAGCCCCTCAGCCGTGTTCCGCTCCGGCTCCTCCATGAGTTTTTCCAGGAGATGCGCCTGCAGTTCCCCCAGCCAAGGCCCTCCGGATCTGCCCAGCAGAGCCATCAGCGTCCGGCCATCGAGAGCCAGCGCCTTGGGACTCAGGGGCGGGCGGGCCTGGGCCAGCTGGCGAAGACGATCCATCAGGGCCTGGTGCTGCGGCACACAGGCTTCGTCACCCCAGCCCTTGCCCCGCTGGTCGCCCAGGCGGAAGGCCCCCCAAGTCTCAAGGGGGAGGCGATCCTCCTCCAGGCGCCGCAGAAGACGACGACAAGCGCCATCGGACCACTCCGGCGTGGGATGGTTGCCGTGATGGCGGACCAGAGCCAGAACTTCGGAAAACAGGGCCCTGCTGGAGCGGAGTCTTTGGAGGACAGCCTCGGCCACAATCAGGGACTGGGCCTCGTGTCCGTAGAAGTGGACATTCCCGGCCTCGTCTACAGTGCGGCAGGCGGGCTTGCCACAGTCGTGCAGCAGGGCGGCCCACCGGAGCGGCACCTCCGGAGGGACAGCCATGGCCACCGCCTGGGTGTGATGCCAGGCGTCTAATCGGTGATGCCTTCCCTGGTCTAACCCGATCAGAGGAAGCAGTTCGGGAAGCCAGAGCCCCAGGAGCCCTGAACGCTCAAGGAGTGCCAGGCCCCGGTCAGCAGCCACTCCCTTGAGCAGCTTGGTGAGTTCCACGAAGACCCGTTCCATGGCCACCATTCGGGCAACCTCCAGCCGCTCGGGGACGGCCAACAGAGTGCCCTCCTCCACCGAGAAATCGAGCTGGGCAGCAAAACGGCAGGCCCGAAGGGGTCGGAGTCCGTCCTCCGCAAAGCGCTGGAGGGGATTGCCGACGGCCCTGACGAGCCGGGCTTCCAGATCGTCCTTGCCATGGAAAGGGTCCACAATACGATCCTGCCAATCCGGAGATTCCACGGCTTCTACCGGGAGAGCCATGGCGTTGATGGTGAAATCCCGGCGGGCCAGATCCTCCTCCAGGGCCACACCCAGGCGCACGGAAACGGGGTGGCGGCCGTCCAGGTAGTCCCCATCCCCCCGGAAGGTGGTGATCTCGAAAGGGTGTCCCTCGACCAGGACCGTAACCGTCCCATGCTGTATACCTGTGGGAAAGACCTTCAGTCCTGCCATTTTGGCGCGGGTAGTCACCACCTCCGGCATCAGGGCCGAGGCCAGGTCCCAGTCCCCCCCTTCCCTTCCCAACAGGCGGTCCCGTACGGCACCGCCCACCAGCACCAAACCCGATTCTGGCCCCAGGACCGCCTGAAGTTGGCAAACCGCATGGATCACGGGGATCCCACCGCTCCGCCCACCACCTTGGCCAGATCCGCCATGCGATAGGGCTTGGGCAGGAAAGCCACCAACTCTCGATTCCTGAAGGATTGGGTCACGTCCTGTTCGCTATAGCCGCTGGTCAAAACCACCTTGGCCTGAGGGTCCAATTCCCGAATGGCCATGAAGGCCTCTTTGCCACCCATGACGGGCATGGTCATGTCCATCAGGACCAGAGCCACCTGGCCGGGATGGGCACGATAGTATTCCAGGGCCTCCAGGCCATTGGCGGCGGTCTCCACTCGGTACCCCAATTCCTGAAGCAGTTCCGCAGTGGATTCTCTCAGGACAGACTCGTCGTCCACCACGAGGATGAGGCCTTGGGAAACCTGAGCCGAAGGCCTCTCACCGGGGCTTGGATTTCCCCGGTGTGAGGCAGGCCTGATGGGAAGGAAGATGGTAAAAGTAGTGCCGACTCCCACCCGGCTTTCCAGGTTCCATCCGCCGGCGTGGGCCAGGATGATGCTTCGAATGAAAGCCAGACTGAGACCGCGGCCGGAGAATTTCGTCGAGAAGAAGGGGTCGAAGACCTTCTGAAGGTGCTCAGGGGCGATCCCCCCCCCGTTGTCCTGGATCCGGATGAATCCGTAGATCCCAGGCTCCAGCGGCTGGGAGGCGAAGTGACTGGCCAGGGTGGCCCGATCCAGTTCCACCTTGCCGGTGCTGATCTCCACGACTCCGGCCCCCTTGGGAAGGGCCTCTCCGGAGTTGGTGACGAGCCCCAGGATGACCTGCTGAATCTGGGCCTCGTCGGCTTCCACCGCCACGGATTCCGCGGCCAGCTCGAAATGCAATTGGGCATCGCCCGGGAGGATCGCACTCAGCCCACCCCGGATCCTCTGGAGGAAGGCATTCACGTCCAGTTCCGAAACAACCAGAGGGTTCCCCCCCGAGAGCGCCAGCATCTTGCGGGAAAGTTCCGTGGCCCGCAGGATCTCCCGGCGCACCCTGTCGAGGTAGGGGGCGATGGGAGAATCCGGGGGGAGCCGACTCTCGATGAGATCGAGGTTGCCGATGACCCCCCCGAAGTGGTTATTGAAGTCGTGCGCAATCCCACCCGCGAGAATCCCCAGGCTCTCCTGCTTCTGGCTCTGCCGCAGGATCTCCTCGGAGCGTTTCCGCTCTGAGATATCCCAAAGGTAGGCCACGAACTGGGCCCCCTTGCCAAGGGTCAGCCGCCGGATATGGATATGGGCGGGAAAACTGGTGCCATCCTTGCGCTGGCAGATGATTTCCAGTTCCTCCCCCCCGGGATCCTCCTCGCCCATAATCAGCGGCAGCAACCGTGGATAGAAGGGCGTCTGCACCAGATCCGCCAGACTCAACTGCTCAAACTCCGCCCCCTCCCACCCGAACATCCTGGTGGAAGCAGCATTGACCTCCCGGATGCATCCACCGGGATCCCCGATCAGGATGGATGCCATGGAGAGATCGGCGATGATGCGGCGTCGTTCCTCGCTTTCGCGACGTTCCTGGGCTTCCTTCAGGGCAAGGCTCCGGGCTGCGCGGTATTTCTCACCCCGCTCAACCTGCTCCGTCACATCGCTTACGACAATCAAGACCCTGGCCTGGCCCTGGGCGTTGGGTTCCAGTCGGACCAGAGTGGTTTCCTGGGTCCTCGCCCTGCCGCTGGGTTTGGTGCAGGGGAAAAAGCTCGGGTTGAGTGCCGAAGAGAAAAGGGTGGGCATGCCAAGCCGCAAAGCCGCCAGGATGCGATCCCGATAGCGCGGCTCGGCCAGGCCGGGGAAAGCCTGGAAGAGGTTCCTGCCGGCCATGTCCTGGGCCCGATAGCCCGTCCAAAGTTCAAGGGTCTGACTCCAGAACTCAATAACCCCTTCATCTGCAATAACACAACACCCACTGGGGATGAAGTCCAGAATGCGCAGATTGGAAGGTCCAAAGGGGTCTATCATGGCTGGATCAGTTGCTCCCTCGCGTCATCTCCTCGATGATTGCAGCGAGACTATCCATTGATGGTATATCAAAAAGAAGAACTAGGTGCCCCTTGATCTCCTGGCCGGAAATCGCAATGAGCACCACAGCCAGCATGAGGTCCCGCTGCTGGAAAACCTGCGGTAGTTCATCCGCGTGACATTCCACGTATTCCGGCAGGTGGTAGCGGATTTCGACACCGATGATGTTGCCGATGGTGCCCATGACCCCATTGATGAGGATGTTCCCCACCTCAGTGAGGGCTGCTTCCCGCTCCAGATCTAACTCTTCATTGCTGAGAAGCCCCCCCGTGAGCAGCCCGACCAGGTTGCGGGCACTTTCCACGGGAAAGAGGATGGAGGCGGCACCCCCGACCTTCCCGGTGAAAGCCTGTTGGACGACCACCACCTCGTCCCGGAGACCGATCTCGTGCTCGAGATTGAGGTGAAGGCCGATGTCAGCGTGGGGGATGGTCACTACCTTGGGGACAGACAGATCAATGCGGGCGCTGACCATGGTGCTCAGGGAGGAAGCCGCGCGCCCCACCCCTACATTGACGAGTTCTGCCAGGGCATCATTGAACTCCTCCCGGGTGATCACTCGGCACTCCGCTCAGCCTCGAGGGCCTTCAGAATCTGTTCAAGCTCGTCCCGCTTGCAGGGCTTGTTGAGGAAGGCTCGGGCGCCCAGCCGCAAACACTCCTGACGGCTGCTCTCCTGGACATCCGCAGATACGATGATCACCGGGATATCGATCTGATGCTTCTGCACCAGAGCCAGGAGGGCGAAGCCGTCCAGGACAGGCATCAGCAGATCGCAGATCACGACATCCGGGACATCCTGGAGCATGGTCATAAAGCCGTCCTGGCCGTTCACGGCCTCCTTGACCGAGTGTCCCATCTCCGTGAGCATCCGGACCATCTGGCCCCGCTGGAATCTCGCGTCATCAATGGTCAAGATATTCACGCGGCCTCCTAGGCGTTCTGGATTGGAATTGTCAGTTCAAGGTGAAAGTAAGTATAGGCCCGAGGGTGCTTTCGCGCTTACAAACCTGAGGGGGTCAGCGTTACCTGAATGCGCCCCTCCATGAAGGCCTGAACCCTGAAGCGATCCGACAGGAGCTGGGGCTGCTCCAGGGTGAGCTGATCCAATTGGCCATTCAGAGCGACACCCGGGGCGATCTCGCGATTCATCCCACCCTGGACCTGGGCCTTGAGGTCCTGGAAATTCTTTTGGAGAAACCAGTTGGACTTTTCCGCGAGGGTCTTGCGAAGGCTGGAACGGAAGAGCCACTCGCCGAATTTCGTGATCCAGCTGCGGCTTTCAAGGGTGTAGTCAAGATCCAGGAGCTCCAGGGTCCCCTTCTGGGCGTTGAAATGGGGGGTCCCCGCCAGGGCCAAGCGCCCGTTGACCTTCCCCTTGAGCTCCACCTCCAGGATGGCTTGGCGGCCTTGCCCCCGCACCGAGGCATCCAGGATCTCAAAGCGGCCGTTGCCGGTCTCAAAGACCTTGCCCACCATCTGGCGCCGGAGCTGCTCGCTGGCCTCCCGGTACCCCAGATCGGCATCCACCTGAATCCGGAAGGTCGGGGAGGGGTTGCCATTCAAGGGGACCAGATCCGGCAGGGGCCGAAGCGTGATCTCAGGCCGATTGCCCAGTTGCAGGAAGGGGCGGGCCTGGATTTCCGGAGTCACCACCAGGGTGTGGCCGTCGCTGCTCAGGGGACCCAGCCGAATCTGCTCCGGGTTGAGGACCAGGAAGACACCGTGGCTCACTTCGATGGGCTGCTGGGCCATGCGCCAGACATCTTCAGCCTTGCGGCGCAGCATCGCCGATTCCCGGGCCTGCTGTTCCATGCCCTGGAGACCCCGCGCCATCGCATCCTTCATGCCCGCCAGTACCTGGTTGGTGATGTCATAGCCCAGAAAGGTGATGGTACAGGCATTGGAGGGCATGGGATCGAAGGTGCTCACCCTGAGATCGACCCCCCATTGGGGGGTGATCCCGAAATCCGCCTGGGCCCCAAGCCAGGCATGGCGGAAGCCCTCCGGCCCCAGTCCGCAGGAGCCCATGGACTTGATGAGGCTGCCCATCCGCAGGCCCACTTCCATCCAGTAGTGGACCGCTGTTCGCACCGTAACCCGGTTGTTGACCAAGCGCAGGGTCAGGGGATCCCGGTAGAGGTTGAAGCGGTAGACCTTGGCTCCGCTATTGGGCAGGGGGGCCCAGGTTTCCACCCCCGCAGGCACCTTGGGAACCGTCCGTTCTGCGGCCTGGAAAACCGGCTCCAGGTTGACGCGGATCGGGAGAGCAATGGTGGAAGGGGGGGCCTGGGCCAGGAGAGCGGAACTGAGAAGGGCAGCTGACAGGGCGTAAAGGCGCATGAATAAAATCTACCAGAAAGGGCCGCCCTGGGCGGAACCCTGCGCCCACGCTACCCTGGCATGGAGCCCATGCAAAGGAGCCCCATTTGGCCAAGCGAACCGAACCCGTCCGAAAGTCTGTAAAGGAGATCCTGGAGGATCTGCTGACGGGGCACCGGGAAGCGTCCTTCAACGGCCCGGCTTCGGCCCTGAAATACCTGAACCGGACCTTCGAGGGCCAGCAGAGCCTGCCCAACGGCGTGAAGGCCGTGGCCTTCGACCTGATGGCCGAGGCGAAGGCTCAGCTCCAGGACTGGGAGGGGGTGACCGAAGCGGTCCAAGGCTTTGTGACCAATCTGGCCGCCATGGAGGAGGCCCTGGGCCATGGATTCCGGGCAGCCCTGGAGGCCACCACGGCTCTCGAGCGCGGGGTCCAGGCCTGGAGCGAATTGGGGGATTTCCACGCGGCTCTGGAACTCTGCGACCGGGCCATCGAACTCAAACTCGGGGCCCACTGGGAAGCCAAGCGGGACAGCCTGGACTGGGCCCGTTAAGTGTCCCGAGGGACTACAATTCCCCCATGCTGCTAGACGCCGCCCTCCCCGTTTCCACCAGCTTATGGAAGCTGAACCAGCCCTGGTGGGAATTCCCCATCCGGGCCGTCGTCGTCTATGCATTCATGCTGCTGATCCTCCGGCTCACCGGCAAGCGGCAGATCGGGCAGCTCGCCCCCTTTGACCTGGTCCTCCTCCTGGTCATCTCCAATGCCGTTCAGAACAGCATGAACGCGGGCGACAACTCGGTCACCGCCGGCATCATCCTGGTGCTCTCCCTGGTCGCCATTCATTGGATCGTGGGAGAGATCACCTTCCGGAGCAAGAAACAGGCCCTGGTGATCGAAGGCAGCCCCCAGATTCTGGTCCACAATGGCATCCCCAACGAGAAGACACTGGCCAGGGAGCGCCTCACCCACCACGACCTCATGGCGGCCATCCGTCAGGCTGGATTGGGTTCCCTGGAGGAAGTCCACATCGCCATTCTGGAGACCAACGGAAGCATCAGCGTGATACCCAAACAGCGTTCCTAGGGCGATTCCCGGCATCCAATCTCCAAGGGAGTAACCGATGCCCAGCCCCAAAGCCCTCCATAGCGTTCTTCACCAGCCCCGTCGCCACTGGGTCGGCAATGGATTTCCGGTCCGGACCCTCTTCGCCTACCCGGAGCATGGGGAGGTGCTGAGCCCATTCCTGCTCCTGGACTATGCCGAGCCCACGGAATTCCCACCGACCTCCGAAAGGCTCGGGGTGGGTGAACACCCGCACCGGGGCTTCCAGACCGTGACCCTCGTGTATTCGGGAGAAGTGGAGCACCGGGATTCCTCCGGAGGCGGGGGGCGGATCGGCACCGGGGATGTCCAGTGGATGAGCGCCGCCTCCGGCCTGGTACACGAGGAGTTCCATGGCAGGGAATTCGCCAGGACCGGCGGCACCTTCGAGGTGATGCAGCTCTGGGTGAACCTTCCGGCCGCCGCCAAGTCCACGACTCCCAGCTACCAGACCATCCTGAAGGACCAGATCCCCGAGCTTCAGCTACCCGAGGGAAAGCTCCGAATCGTGGCCGGAAGTTATGAAGAGACCCGGGGACCGGCCAGCACCTTTACGCCCATGGACGTGTGGGATCTTGAGTTCTCGGGCCCTGCCCCCTTCGACGTGGCCCTGCCCGAGGGACACAGCGCGGGACTGGCGGTGCGCCGGGGTCCGGTGATCGTCAACGGCACCCCGCTTCAGGCAGGTGAAGTCGCGGTATTCCAGCAGAAGGGAAGCCTCCTTCACATCGAGCCCAGCCCAGGCTCGGCCCTGCTGCTCCTGAGCGGTGCACCCATCCCGGAACCCATCGCGGGCGGAGGCCCATTTGTCATGAACACCCCCGCGGAGATCCGCCAGGCCTATGCGGATTACCAGGAGGGCCGGATGGGGCGACTCTGAGAAGAGTCATCGCAAAAGGGCCGGAGACCCCTGAGGTCCCCGGCCCTTTTTAATTACACCCGGATCACTGCTGACTGGTGGGCACCGGGAAGATCGCCTGGGCAGCCACGGGCCAGAAGTCGTGCTCGGAGTGGATCACCTTCAGTTCCCACTTCTCGGGCTTGTCGGTCTTGAACCACTGGCCGAAGACGATGGGACCCCGGCTGAACTGATTCTCGTTGAACTTCACCCGTCCACGGATGGTCATGAGGTCCGTGGCGGCCAGAGCAGCGTTCACCTTTTCAGGGTCCACGCTGTCCGCCCGCTGGATGGCGTCCACCAGCACCTGGATACCGGCATAGCCAGGTCCAAGGGTGCAGAGCACCGGGCGCTTGGTCTCCTTGACCCACTTGTCGGCCAGGCTCTTGGGGGTGGTGTTGCCGAAACCGGGACAGTTGACCATTGTGCCGTCCCACCAGATTTCAATGCAGACCCCCCAGGGGAGATCACCGCCCCAAGCATTCACATCGTCGTAGTTGAGAGCACCCCGGCCCAGGGACATGATCTTGGGGTTCACACCCAGGGACTGGCACTGCTTGCGGACGGTCCCCAGGAAGGGTGCGGGACCATTGCCCCACAAAATGTCGATGCCCGCATCCTTCCAGGCCTTGACGACTGAAGAGAAATCGTTGGTCTCGAAGGGGAGCAGGCCCAGGTTCCGATCCGCACCCACCACGGTATAGCCCTTCTTCTTCAGGATGGGAACCATGAGGGTGTACCAGCCACGCCCATCGGGATCATCAGTCACGATGAGCCCGACCTTCTTGTTGGTCTTGTCGCCGAACTGGTCCAACTGGCTGAGCCAGGCGTCCATGACCGTGTAGCCGGGCTTGGCCCGGAAGTCTCCGGCGGGGGCGGGGGAAATGATATTGAAGCTGCCCATGGCCCAGGTGAACTTCCACTTAGTGGGGCTTTCGTTGCGCATCCCCAGCCAGGGTTCCTCGGGGCCGACCCCCGTCACATAGGGGATCTTGTAGGTATCCGCCACCTTGGAGACAGCGGGGTGCATGGGAGGAGGCTCATCCCCGGAAACAATGAACTGGACGTGGTCCTGGAGAACCAGGCTTTCGGCCAGGGCTCCGGCCTTGTTGGGGTCCGTTTCATCATTGACGGAGATGATCCGGATGGGAAAGCGTTCGTTCCCGACCTTCACTCCACCCTGTTTGTTGATATCCTCCACCGCGGCCTGGATCCCGTAGAGGGCCCCCTCCCCCATGGAGGCGAAGAACCCGGTCTGGGATTGGATGACCCCGACCTTGATCTCCCTGGCCTGCTTCTTGTCGCAGCCGAGACTCAGGGTGAGCCCCAGAGCCGCGAGAACCCAAGGCGCTGCTTTGTGTAACTTCATGGTTCACCATCCTCGGAAAGAGAGTTAAGGAAAGCAAGGGTCAGGACAAAAGCTGCCCTGATGGGAAGGACTACACTTTTCGATCTCGTGTCGTTCCAGGTGGAAAAGCACTCGTGATAAACATTCGTAAACCCTAATAAAGGAGGTTTTGATGAGATTCACCGAGTGCGAAGCCATGCTCCAAAGCGACCCGCTACATCTGGAGACAGGCATTGAACGCCTTTCCAGTGGCGGGATCCACGTGGCCATTCGAATGTGCCTGGAAAACTGCACAGCTGAGATGCTTGAGTGGTGGTTCGGGTGCGAGTGCGATACGGACATGTACCGTCTTTGGCATCCAGGTGCCCACAAGTTTTCGAAATGGGGGGAGTATGAGGCCAATCATGTGCCCGGAAACGTGATCGGCTCCACCCACTTCATCAAGGAGACGCTCGGCAACTCTGACGTCATGGACATGCAGCTCAAATACCTCGACCCCATGGATCTTTTCGGCGCCAAACTTACGGAAGCCAGGAAGCGCGGCGATGCCGATGTTGTCCTCTACGGCTGGGCCGGAATCGGCGAGAACTGGGAGTGTGAGAGAAATGAGCAAGGTTATCCCAATTTCATGCAATATGTAGGCGTTGGCCGAAACACACCCTTCGGCCTGGTCCTGCGAAACCACTATTGGTTCGCAGACATGCTGGATGTGCCGTCAGCCGAAGTCGAGAAGATGGTCCAGGACCAGCTTGGGCTCTACATGCTCGAGCATGATTCCAACGAGTTCCATATCCTTGGCAAAGTCATTCCAAGCTTCTACCTGCGTGACAACTGGGAGAAGCTTGGCGAACCCGAGCCCTACACCAAGCACAAGGAACTCAGCAAGCTTGCGACCACCAAGCTTTTTGTCTAAAACGTCATCATGCTTCAACCGGCCCGGGCAGACCGTCCGGGTCGGGCTGCGTTCGAAGGGGATCTGGGTCCGTGGGGATCCATGAAATCCAGGCAGATCCTCGCGCAGCAGAGATCAGCGATGACATCGGTGGCGATGCCATCATCCTCGAATATCCAGTACCGATACGCACCCAGGATGGAACAAGCGATCTGCTCAATGACCAGGCCGGTGTACCTGAACTCAGGGAGCTCCTTCCTGTACTTCTCCATGAAATGGGTCTTGATGATGTTCTTCCACTTCATGGCGAAGGTGGGCTCGGCCTGCCTCCCCATCAGGACCCGATATAGGGAAGCATGCTTCTTGATCAAGGCGAGGGTGTCATTGAAGCACTTGAAGTGTCCTTCTTCCTCGAAGCTGGTGAGATCGTATTCCTTGAAACCGACATTGAGGCGAAACATTTGGTCAATCAGATCGTTCTCAACCTCGTCCAGAACTTCATCCAGATCATTGAAGTAAGCATAGAAGGTCGTCCTTGCGATCGGGATGGCCGAGCACAGCATCTTGACGTTCATCTTCCGCAGGCCGCGCTTGCCATAGATATCCACGAACTTGGCTTTAATTTGGTTCTTGGTCTCGCCAGACATCGATCCATCCGCAGCAGAATTCAGGTCATGGGGCAACAAAAGCGCCTGAGAGATAGGCTGATCAGCCGTGAACAGATGCGATCATGGCCGCCACGTTCTCGGGCTTGCCGTTGAAGGGGATATCGCAGCCAGAGGACAGAATGAAGCCCTCGGGGCCGATCTCCCCGATCAGCCGCTTGCAGTAATCCCGGACGCCCTCAGGTGTACCCAGGGCGAAGAGGGCCGCTGGGACATCGCCCATGATGGCCATGTGCCCACCCAGCACCTGTTTGATCCTGAAGATGTCTGTGGCGTGGTCCGGGGAAATGATGCAGGAGTGCTTGGGCATCTCCAAGAAGAATTCCAGGTCCCGTTCCCAGTTGGAATCCAGGTGGAAGACCGGCACCACGCCCTCCTCCAGCAGCACTTCCGCCATCCGTTTCATGTAGGGCCACACAAAGCGCTTCCAGGTCTTCGGGTTGATGAACTCGGACGCCGAGCGCCAGCCTCCCACCCAGGCACCGAAGGGCTGGAGGCCCCGGGCCGTCTGGCGCACGGTCTCCACCAGGTCAGGCATGGCGGCATCACAGGCCTCCTGCACCAGGTCCGGCCTGGAAAAGAGATCCCGCATGAAGCGCGGCATGGTGCGCCCGCCACAGAAATACTCGTAGGGCATGTTGGCCTGGAAGGGCGAAAGGACCGGAACCCCCACCGCGTTCCAGCGCCGGATGGCCTCGGGCATGAACTCGAACATGGGCATGAGCTTGGGCATCAGGTTGTCCAGACGGCTGGCCTGGTACTCGCCGAAGAAAGCGTTGTAGCCGTGCTTGATGATGGTGTCGTAGTCCGCCAGGGTCATCAGTTCCTGCTCCGCCACCTGCCAGGGCTGGTCCGCGGCCACATCCCGACCAGGGATCTTGACTTTGGAGAGCCAGGCCAGGCTCAGGACATGGGCCGAGAAGGTCGGCTGCTGGATGGCATCGATTTCACCCAGCTGGGTGAAGGACTTGATCATGGTGTCCGTCATCAGATCCGGCGTCACCGCGAAATCCGCCATCCGGACCTTCATGTGGTTGGCACAGAAGGAGGTGGCCAGCGGCACCACCGGCACCCGATCCTGCTTCTCGAAGGCGACAGCCCGCTTGATCCGAGCCAACCGATCCGTGCAGAGTTCAACAGCAGTCGTCATTGCTTACCTCCAGATGAAGAGAAGAAAAAAAATTTCCCAGGCGTCTCAAAAGGCTGATGGGGACTAAAGGCACCGCCATCCGAAAGGAAGCAGAGCGCCGCCCTAAAACCCAACGACAGCCATCTGTCGGGCTATCGCGGGCTGATGCTGGTCATAACGAATCGGCAGGATCGACAATGATTAGTGATCGCTTCGTGATTGATTGTCAACATTTGATTTCAAATCTTTTTTCATTCACCATTAATTACACCCGAGACTCAACCTCCGCCGTTGAAACCTCCCGATCATTAATTCACAAAACATATCCAATAAATACCCAGGACCCCAGAAACAATCGTTTCCCTTATCCAACAACAGCGATCAAATTCAAACCCAACATGCATCCACAAAAAAACAGGCCCTCATCTCGAGGGCCCGAGGCTAATACCATTAAATTTTTGTTTATATATTCACCAACCTTTTGGAGTACTCCACGCAATCCTGAGCCGTCTTGCAGTAGGCGTCGGCACCCACGTAATCCGCCGTGGTCTGGTCGCAGGGACCGCCGCCGATGAGGATCTTGACCTGGTCCCGAAGCCCCGCGGCCTTGATGGACTCAATGCACTCCTTCATGCCGTCAAAGGCCGTCGTCAGCAGACAGGAGATGCCAACCACCTGGGGCTTGTGCTCCTGGATGGCCTTGATGTACTCGGCGGTGGGAACATCCACACCCAGATCGATCACATTGAAACCATTGCAGCCCATCACGGTGGTCACGATGTTCTTTCCAATATCGTGGATATCGCCGTAGATGGTCCCCATGACGAAGGTGCCATGACTGGCAGCATTGGCCCCACTGAGATCCCCACCGATGAGGGCGGCGGCCTCCTTGAATATCTCGGCGGACATGATCAGCTCGGAGAGATAGTATTCCTTCTCCTCGTAGCGCTTGCCGACGATGTTCATGCCCTCCTGCAGGTTCTGGATGATCTCCAGCGGCGCGACACCCTGGGCCTTGAGGGCATTGACTTCGGAAACCAGCACGGACTCTTCGAGATCCGCCATGGCGTTGATCAGGGTCTGACTCATCTTTTTTGTCTCCTTGTCAGGTTCACGACTGCTGGACGGCGGCAATCATCGCTGCCACGTTCTCGGGCTTGGCATTGAAGGGGATATCGCAACCCGAGGAGAGGATGAAGCCTTCTGGTCCGATCTCATTCATCAGCTTCTGGCTGTACGCCGTCACCTCTGCAGGGGTCCCCAGAGCGGTCAGGGCTGCGGGCACGTCACCCATGATGCACATGTGGTCACCCAGAACCTGCTTGATCTTGAAGATGTCGGTGGCGTGATCGGGGGAAATGATACAGGAGTGCTTGGGCAGCTCCAGGAAGCGCTCCAGCTCCCGCTCCCAGTTGGAGTCGAGATGGAAGATGGGGACAACCCCCTCTTCCAGAAGAAGCTCAGCCATCTTCTTCATATACGGCCAAACAAAACGATTCCAGGTCTTGGGGGCCAGGAACTCAGGGGCCGAGCGCCAACCACCAACCCAGGCGCCGTAGGGCTTGAGCATCTGGGCAGCCCCACGAAGGCCAGTCAGAAGGTCAGGCATGGCGGCGTCACAAGCGGCCTGGACCTTGTCTGGCATGGAGAACATGTCGCGCATGAACCTGGGCATGGTGCGCCCGCCGCAGAAGAGTTCGTAAGGCATGATCCCCATGATGGGTGCAATCACTGGAATGCCCGCCTTCTCCCAGAGCTGCATGGCCGTGGGAGCGAACACGAGCATGGGCATGACCCGGGGCATGAGGTTGTCCAGCCTGGAGGCCTGGAACTCACCAAAGAAGGCGTTGTAGCCCTGGTTGATGACGGTATCGTAGTCGGCAACCGTCATGAGCTCTTGTTCAGCTACCTGCCAGGAGACGTTATCGGGCAACTCGATGCCGGGGAGCTTCACTTTGGAAAGCCAGGCCATGCTCAGGATATGGGCCGAGAAGGTGGGCTGCTGGACACCGTCAATCTCGCCAAGGCTAGTGAAGGATTTGATCATGGTGTCCGTCAAGAGCTCCGGATTGGCGGCAACCTGGGAAATGGGAATGCCCAAATGATGGGCGCAGAAAGAAGTCGCCAAAGGAACCACAGGGACCCTGTCCTGTTTTTCGAAAGCCACGGCACGCTTGATTCGGGCCAGCCGCTGGGTGTACAGATCGGTACTGCTGGTCATGATGACCTCCAGAGATGTGAAGATGTGTGGTGATTAGCTGAATCTGGTCTCACGGATGTTATGGGTTCAGCCTACCTGCCATCACTGCATCAATGCCATTAAGCAGTATTATCGGTTTTGACAACTCTATTATCATTTATGACAAAGCAACTAAAGACCCTTGCTGGATTTCAGCCGAAACTGTTCAGGAGTCAGCCCCGTGCAATGGGAAAAGAGCCGATAGAAGTTGGGCAGGTACCCGAAGCCCAGCCGGTAGGCGATCTCCTTGGCCGTGTAGTTGGTGCTCGCCAGATATCGCTGGGCCAACTCGATGCGCGTGGCTACCAGAACATCCCTGAAGGAGCTGCCTTCTTTCGCCAAACCAGCCCGCAGAGCACGGGGTGTCATCTCCATCCGATCAGCAGCGGATTCCATGCGAGGCGACTCCGCCAGATCCATTTCCATCAAGCATTCCCGAAGCAGGGTCGCTAGGCGCCCTCCCTCCGGTGAGGGCTGGGCCAGCGTCTGGCACAGCTGTTCGCAGTAGCGAGCCACTGCCTCATTGGCAAAGGGGGCTGGCATTTCAAGCCACTCCACAGGGTGGCGGACCTCGGAAAAAGGCTGGTCAAAGCGGCAAGGACAGGGACACAGACGTCGGAACAGATCGGCATGGGGAGGGGCCGGATGATTGAGGCGCACCTCCATGAGGGAAGGATCCACCCCCGGAAGGGATTCAAGCGTCAGCCTGGCACCCGACACCATGGCCTCGTCCATGATGTTGGCCGCCATTTCCGGGGGAAGTGAGGGAGCGACATGCAAACGCCCTGAAAGCCACTCAAAATCGCCATCCCTGCCCCGCTCAATGGTAAGGGTCGCGAAGGGTCCCCACACGATCTGAACCATCCAGGTGGCCAGCTTGAGCGCCAGGGCGAAGGACAGCCCGGTCACCATCCCCACTCCGATCACCCCATAAGCCTTGGGGCCTTTCCTTGTTCCGAGCTTGACCCCGAGATCTGGAATCTTCTTTTCCTCGTTCAAGTGGTAGAGCAAGGAGGTGTACTTGGCCCGGGAGAGCCCGGAAAGGTCTCCCTGGAGAGCCTCCGGACTGAGTCCAACGCGCTCCAGAAGGCGTTCAAAACAGCCCATCTGGCCCTCTTCCCTCAGGACATGCTCTATCACTGCAAACTGTTGTTGCAGAATGACACCGCGTTCCACTTGAGTATTAGGCGTGGTCATCAGGATGCTGTCCAGGAGGATGAAAGGGCCCTACCATGAGAACCCGTCCAAAGAGGGATATCAATCACATCTTGATTCAAGATCAGTACACGACCAACAACCGCCCGTATTCCAGAGCTGGAACACGGGCGGCATATTTCATTCTTGGCAAGTGGCCTTATAGGCCCATCAGTTTTTTGGAATATTCCACACAGTCCTGAGCCGTCTTGCAGTAGGCGTCGGCACCCACGTAATCCGCCGTGGTCTGGTCGCAGGGACCGCCGCCGATGAGGATCTTGACCTGGTCCCGAAGCCCCGCGGCCTTGATGGACTCAATGCACTCCTTCATGCCGTCAAAGGCCGTCGTCAGCAGACAGGAGATGCCAACCACCTGGGGCTTGTGCTCCTGGATGGCCTTGATGTACTCGGCGGTGGGAACATCCACACCCAGATCGATCACATTGAAACCATTGCAGCCCATCACGGTGGTCACGATGTTCTTTCCAATATCGTGGATATCGCCGTAGATGGTCCCCATGACGAAGGTGCCATGACTGGCAGCATTGGCCCCACTGAGATCCCCACCGATGAGGGCGGCGGCCTCCTTGAATATCTCGGCGGACATGATCAGCTCGGAGAGATAGTATTCCTTCTCCTCGTAGCGCTTGCCGACGATGTTCATGCCCTCCTGCAGGTTCTGGATGATCTCCAGCGGCGCGACACCCTGGGCCTTGAGGGCATTGACTTCGGAAACCAGCACGGACTCTTCGAGATCCGCCATGGCGTTGATCAGGGTCTGACTCATATCGTTTCCTCTTTTGAAATCAGGCTTCAGCCAGTCCGGCCTTGGCCTTCTGGGCGGCGGCGAGCTTGCGGGGTGCGGTCTCCTTGACGAACAGGGAGATCAGGATGCCCACCACAAGACCGATGATGCAGATGATGAAAATGTTCTGGATACCGTAGTGCTTGGCCACGAAGCCGCCGATGATGGGCACGAGACCGCCGCCGAACATCTCACCCACACCGATGGTCACACCGGTGGAAGAGCTCATGAGGGTGGCGGGCACAGACTCGGCAGCCATGGGCCCAACGGTGAGGCCGATCAGCCCCTGGCTGAAGAAGGTCACCATGAAGACCAGTGCGAAAAGGGTGCCGGGATGGGAACCAGCAGCCTTCAGAAGCAGAACAAAGGCGAGGCAGAGAATGCCGCCGATGAAGGCTGTGGGCTTGCGCCCCAGGAAATCCGAGATGCCGGGGAGGGCAACGGTACCCAGAGTCGCTCCAAAACCGAAAGCCGAAAGGACGAAGATCATCTGACCCGTCGTCAACTTGAGAACATCCGTCAGGTAGCTGGGCAGGAGGATGGCCAGGGTGATCTCCGCAGCCAGCCATCCCAGCACCATGATGATGTTGAGGGGCACGTTACGGAACTTGAAGACATCCCAGAAGCCGTGGGGGGTGGCGTCATGGCTAGCGGTGTGGGCCGCGGCCTCGGAAGGCTTGGGATCCCGCAGCACCTTGGCCATCAACAGGGCCACAATGATGCCCGGCACGGTCACCAGGGCGAAGGCCCAGCGCCAATGGAAGCCCACTGAAAGCAGCCAGCCCACGAAGATGGGGGCCAAGGCCATACCGAAGAGGGGCATGGCCATCTGCTGGAAACCGATGTTCAGACCCTGACGGGAGGGCTTGGAGGCCTCCACCGTGGCTACGATGCCCGCAGGTGTGAAGGCACCTTCGGAGACGCCGATGAGGGCGCGGATCGCCACCAGGCCCATCATGCCCGTGGCCACACCACTGACACCCGCCAGCAGGGAGAAGATGATGATGGAGGGGACGATGACCTTCTTGCGACCGTATTTATCGGAAAGGCCGCCCATGAAGAAGGAGGAAAGCCCCCAGGCCAGGGACAGGGCACCGCCGATGATACCGATGGCGCTGTAGTCGAGGTTCAGTTCCTTCGCCATCAAGGGGAAGATGGGCATGATCATGAAGCGGTCCACGCCCACGAAGCCGAAGGCGAGGGCCAGAAGCAGAATGGCCTTCCATTCATACTTGGTGTCCCACTTGGCCGCAGAGGCCTGGGAAGAGGATTTGGGAGGTGCACTGATGGCCATGCTTGGACTCCTTTAGGTGAGAGATGGGGAGATCAGCCCTGGACGGAGGCGATCATCGCCGCGACGTTCTCAGGCTTGGCGTTGTAGGGGGCATCACAGCCGGAGGAAAGGACAAAGCCCTTGGGGCCGATCCCTTCGATCAACTTGCGGCAGTAAGCGTGGACATCATCGGGAGTCCCCAGGGCCAGCATGCCGGCCGGCACGTCGCCCATGATGGCCATGTGGTCACCCAGGACCTCTTTGATCTTGAAGATGTCGGTGGCGTGGTCGCCGGAGAAGAGGCACTTGGCCTTGGGCAGTTCCTTGAAACGCTCCAGATCCCGCTCCCAGTTGGAGTCCATGTGCAGCACGGGCAGCACGCCCTCCTCGACGGTCATCTCCACCAGTTGCTTGAAGTAGGGCCAGGCGAAGCGGTCCCATAGCTTGGGGTTCAGGAACTCGCTGGCGGCACGCCATCCGCCGACCCAGGCGCCCACGCAACCTGCCGCGCGCAGGGCCTGGCGGGAGTCCTCCAGGATCTGGGTCTGGGCGATCTCCATGGCCTCCAGCACCTTTTCCGGCATGCGGCGCATGTCGGTCATGAACTTGGGCATGGAACGGGCGCCGCAGAAGACTTCGTAGGGAGAGCAGAGCACCACAGGAGACAGGGTCACCACCCCAGCCTCCTTGGCCTTCTGGATCGCTGTGGGGGTGTAGCCGAAGACGGGACCCACCTTGGCCAGCATGTTGTCCAGGCGGTTCATCAGGAAGTCTTCGAAGAAGAACTTGTAGCCCTTGTTGATGATGACGTCGTAGTCCTCGGGGGTCATCATCTCGGCCTCATGGACCTGCCAGGGCACATTCTCGGGGAGATCGATGCCCGGAATCTGGACCTTGGAGAGCCACTGGAAGCTCAGGAGATAGGGTGAGAAAACCGGCTGCTGGATGCCATCCACTTCGCCGAGGCTGGTGAAGGACTTCAGCATGGTGCGGTGGGCCAGTTCCACATCCAGGGCGAAGTCGGCGGGCTTGACCCCCAGATGGTTGGCACAGAAAGAGTTGCCCACGGGAATCACCGGCACACGGTCGGGCTTCTCAAGGGCCACCGCGGCCTTGATCCGGTTCAACCTTTCGGCGTAGAGCTCAGCGTTCGTCTTCATGAGGAATATCTCCTTTGTGAATAAAAAGAAGCGCCCATTTCCGATTGGGCGAGTAAAAGCCAACTAAAGTAGTTAACTTATGCAAAATCCGGCACGCTCCCCCACCCTTCCAAATCCCTTTGGAAGGAGCACTGCTTCTCAATCTGGAGGGGGCTACGTACCGGCAGCCATAGTGATGCGAGTCAACGATGATTAAACATCACAAACTGATACGCAGTCAACTAAATTCCACATGGCCTTATAAATTTTGCTAATACCATTGTTACCAGCAATTAAACAGGCCCCTTCGAAAGGGGCCTGGACTTGGAGTCAGGGATGGGATCAGCCTTCGGCGGACCATTCCCGCTGGGTCAGATCAAAGGAGAAGTCGATATTGGCAGGAGGATAGGGCGGGAGCGGGTCCGCCGCCAGTTCCCGGGCCTGAGCTGAAGAAGCCCCCGCCACCCGGGTGATCATCTCCACCACATAGCGCTCGTGATCCTCAGGATAGCGCCCGGAAATGACATCGCAGAGCCCTCCCACCATCATCCAGATCATGATGCCCCAGGTGGTCTCCACGGCACTGTCCAGCAGGGAATAGCGGCCTGCCTTGATCGCCAGGCGCAGATCCCGGGTGCCGAAGGGCTCGAAAGCCCGGCGCATGCGATCAGACAGAAGGTCGGGCCGCATGACCCACCAGCGCCAAACGGGATCCTTGATGGCATCCCGCAGAGTCAGCCGCACGGAAACCGGCATGACCCGTCCAGGATCCGCCAGCTTGAAGCTCTCGGTTGCCAAATCGTTACGGCGCCCCATGTCCTGGATGATGCAATCCAGGAGACAGGCCGCCACCTCATCCTTGGACTTGAAGTAGTTGTAGAAGGTGCCGAATCCAACATGGGCGCAGTCCGTGATCTCCTGGATCGTCGCCGCATCCACCCCCTTGGTGGACATGACCTCGTAGGCGGCCTGCAGGAGGCGGCTGCGGGTCTGGAGGCGCCGCCAGGGGACACGCTTCTTTATTTCCGGAGCAGCCCCCTCAACCAAGGCATCCCCACCGGCAGTTCCGCGCTTAGCCATTCAGCCAATCTCCTCCACTTCGACCATCCAACCTGCAGGAACCACAATAGACAATGATTGTAAATCAGATCCCTGGGAACCAATAGGGGTGGGAACCAGCGCGAACCGCTGCAAACAGAACCATGATTATTGATCACTTTTTGATCAAATCCCACACTCGACACGACAATATCCAGGTCCAGGAATGTCCTTGACCCGGAAGCAGCATCCAACCCGAGGCAAAAAGGAAAACCATTGTGGGTCAACATCTTGAAGCCTCCTCAATGAATACGAATGAGTATCAACTTTGAATTTCTTTTTGGAATGGAGGGGCACTTCTGCAAAGCTTGCATTGCACATCACCACTAGCCCAAACCTGAGGAGTTGAAGGGATGTCCAAAAGCAAAACGGTGAAACCCACCACTCAAAAGGCTGAACCAGTGGGATCCAATCGCAACTCACGGAAGCGGTCCCTCACCCGAGTCAAGCTCCTCAAGGCCGCCTATGACATTTTTTCCAAGCGCGGCCTCGACGCCACCACGGTCCAGGAGATCACCGACCGGGCCGATGTAGGCCTCGGAACCTTCTACAACTACTTCGCCTCCAAAGAGGAGATTGCCACCCGCGTCATCGATTGTGTCATCCATGACGTGGCACGCCGCAATGACATCGCCACGGCCCCCTTCATGGAGACCAATCCGGTCTATGTCCAACCCACCGCCATCCGACTCACCCTCCGGGAGGCCGTGACCAACCCCATCTGGCAATGGTGGATCCGACACCCCGATCTCCTGGCAGACCGGATGCGGGAAGGATTCAGGCGCTATGGCGTCCGGGACATGGGAGCCTCCCAGGGTCACGGGGTATACCAACTCAATCAGGAGGATTTTGACCTGGTCTGGGTCATTCACTGCTGGATCATTGTGGGCGGACTCCGGGACATCCTCGTCCTCCAGCACCCCATCGAACGGGAAGCCTACATCGTGGAGCTGATCATGCGGGTCATGGGTGTGCCATCGGAAACGGCCCGGGAGGCCGCCTACATCCCCCTGCCCCCTTACCCACCTGCCGATATCGACTTCAGCTTCAGGCTGGATGAAGAGGAAGGGGCTTCCTCATAGGGCAATCCAGGTTTTTCAGGGCAACCCCAGGAGCGCTCCTGGATTGATCTGGACCAACAGAAAGACCGGTCGATCCTCCTTGGGATCCACCGGTCTTTCTTATTTCGGGGCTGGCCAGGTCTAAAACCAAGCCCCCGGAAAACCGGGGGCTTGGAAAGTCAACTGCAGCATCTGCATTCAGAGGGTTCAGACCGTTTCCGGAATGGTTTCAATCGCGGGGCTTTCTTCTTCCGCAGCCTCAGGGGCTCGATCTTCAGCCTTCTCGCGGAGCACCAGGTTCATGATGACCGCAGTCAGGGCGCCAACGCAGATTGTGGAGCTGAGCATGTAACCAAGAAGGGGGGGCAGGCTCATGATGAGCGGCATGGGAAGGAGACCAGCACCGATGGTGGTCAGGATCGAGGTGCCGATCACGAGGTAGTTACGCTCCGTCAAAGGATAGGAACGGAGGCTGGACCAGCCGCTCATGGTCACTGCGACACAGATGATCGCGTAGATGCCCCAGATGACAGAGCTGGGAACAAGGGCGATCACATACATCAGCTTGGGGCAGAAGGCCATGACCACGGCGAGCGCGCCTGCGCCGATGGCGGCATGACGGCTGAACACCCGGGTGACGGCCAGAACACCGGCATTGGAGGCATAGCTGGTGACAGGCAGCGCCCCGAAGAAGGAGCCGATGAGGCAGCCGAGCCCCTCGCCGAGCACACCACGGTTGATGCGCTTCTCATCCAGCTTCTCGCCCGACATCGCAGTGTAAGTGAACCAGGTGCCACTGCTCTCGATCATCACGAGGAGCATAAGGATGCACATGACCACACAGGTATTGAGGTCAAACTTGGGCATTCCATAGGGAGCGAGCTTGGGGATGGCGATCCAGGAAGCCTTGGCGACAGGGCCGAAGTCCACGTGGCCGAAGAAGCCTGCGAAGACCGTCCCAACGACGATGGCATAGATCACTGAACCGAGACCGATGTACTTGCCCACCGCGCTCTTGATGTGGCCAAGACGCATAAAGAGCACAAAGGCCGCGAAGGTGACAAAGGCCTCCAGGAAGTTGATGGAGGGTTTGCCGGGGATCGTCAGGATTGCGTTGAAGGTGATCGGCATCAAGGCGATGCCGACGACAGTGATGACGGTGCCAGCCACGAGACCCGGCACGAACCACTTGATGATCTTGCTGAATATGCCGGTAACGCCAACGATCATCAGGAATATGGAGCCAACAATAAAGCTCCCCATGAGGGTCGGCCAGCCAGCTTTCATCCCGATGGCTACCGCAGCACCAATGATCAGGAAGGTCATCCCCTGGACGACCTGGAAGCGGAGGAGGAAGCCGGATTGAAGGATCGTGGCGACACCGCAAGCAAAGAAGGTCGCCGTGATGAGCCCAGCAGCGGCGCCGATATCCAGCTTCATGATGGCGATGATGACGATCGGCCCCAGGAAGAGGTTGCAGGCCAGCAGGGACTGGAGGCCAAAGAACAGCGACTGTTTTATAGTCAGCTTGTCCTCGGAGTGGATGACACGACTTGTTGATTCCATATGTTTCTCCTTTCAACTCGAATGAGACTGCGTTGGGGTGGCATTGGCGGTCTTCAGCCCATAGAGGGCTTTGGCTTATCCGTGAACCGCAGCGATCATGGCCTTGACGTTCTCCAGCTTGGCGTTGGCCGGCAGAGCGCAGCCGCTCGACAGGATGAAGCCCGGCCCCATGTCCCGGATCAGCTTGGTGCAGTAGTTGTAGACCTGGTCGGGGGTACCCAGAGCCAGCATGGCGGCGGGCACGTCACCCTTGATGCACATACGGTCCCCGAGCGCCTCCTTGATCTTGTATATGTCCGTAACGCCGTCCGTCTCGAACACGCACTTGCCCTTGGGGAAGCTCTTGAAATACTCCAGATCCCGCTCCCAGTTCGAATCGATATGGAAGTTGATCACGGCCCCTTCCTCAATGATGGCGTCTGCCACCTGCTTGAGGTACTTCCACACGAAACGCTCCCAGAGCTTGGGCCGGAAGAATTCGCTGGCCCCTCGGGCCGGGGAGATGAACACATACTCGGACTTGGTGGCCCGGATGGCCTGGCGCATTTCGTTGATGGTGCCTTCCTGGATGACGTCGATGACGGCTTCCACCTTGTCGGGGCACTGATAGAGGTCCTTCATGAAGCCCGGCATGGAGCGCCCACCGCTGATCTTCTCGGTCACCAGGTTGATCACCAGGGGCGAGTAGACGACATAGCCTGCATCCTCCATCTTCTGGACCATCTGGGGGATGTTCGCCAGTTCCGCGAGAACGTCATCCAGGGGAACGCCAATCCGGTTCCTCAGGTAGTCATCCTCGAAGGCTGGCCAGCCCTTGCTCAAGATGGTGTCGTAGTCTTCGCGGGTCATGACCTCCTTCTCGTCCAGCTGCCAGAGCATGCCTTCCGGCAACTCCTTTCCGGGCATCTTGATCCGGGTCATGAAGCCCAGGGGGAAGAGGGGCGCCGCCACGAAGGCGGAATCGGAGCCATCCAGATCGCCAAGCGCCTTCATGGACTCCACCATCACCTCGTTGGAGTACATGAGGCTATTGGCGAACTTGGACATGGGGGCCCCCATGTGCTTGGCACAGAAGGCATCCATCAGGGGCACCACTGGGGTCCGATCAGGCTTTTCTAGGGCCACGGCCTTGCGGATCCGCTCGCGACGCTCGTTCAACAACTCAGCATTTGTCTTCATCACTTCACCTTGATTTGGAATTTGCAGACGGGGAAAGGAGGTTGCCCGATTCCGGATGGGCACCAGGACACGCCTGACTGCCGTCATGGCCCTCGGGTGGAGTACGGATGGTTCGACATGACGACTCCTGGACACCAGAGGACGGATTGACCTCTGGTACGGTTATCCGGAACAGACGGATGACTTGGATTTGGCGGATTGGAACGATTACAGTTTTTGAATATCCTACAAAAGTGAATACGCGTCAACTAAGAATATAGGTACGTTTTTGAAAGAGCCCTTACTCAAGTGATTTAATTGGATGACCATTAATCACCTTTTGCCATTCGTTCACCTTTGGCCAGGATTGAACCAACCAGCCCCCTCCGGACCGACCCGGGGGCGATGCCACGAACAATCATCACCTGCAGAGATTGACACTCCCGGACGGGATGGCCGGCCTTGGGATTGATCCCTGTAATTCCGGGCCACACTAGTTGTAGCGGCCGTATTTGTCGACGGCGTCAAAGAAGGCCTTCACGTTCTCGTGTTTGGCGTTCATGGGCATGCAGCAGCCCGTGGAGTAGATCAGACCGCCATCCTTGCCCACGTACTGGATCAGTTTCCTGGCGTAGGCGTCCACCTCATCCGGGCTCCCCACGCTCAGCATGGAGGCGTGCACATCGCCCATGATGGCGCAGTGCCCTCTCAGCACATCCTTGGCCTTGAAGATGTCCGTGGCTCCGTCCAGCTGCAGCACGAACTTCTTGGCCGGGAGCTGGAGCAGATACTCCAGGTTGTCGGTCCAATCCGAGTCGTAGTGCAGGATCGGGATGATGTTCTTCTCGTTCAGGCCGTTCACCAGCCGCTTCATCAGGGGCAGGAGCATGTTCTCGAACACCTTCAGGGACAGCCACTGGGCGCTGCTGCGGGAATCCCCGATGAAGGCGCGACGGATGCCCGTCTGGTCCGCCTGGGCCGCCAGCAGGGCGATCATTTCGTCGGTCACCCGCTCCATCACCGCATAGAGCTTGTCCGGGATCTGGCGCACATCCCGGAAATACTTCTCCAGGGAGCGGGTCATCGAAATCACATCCGGCCCCGAACCGCCCAGGATGGACCAGGTGGGACTCTGTCCCCGGGCCAGGGTCCGCCGGACCTCGTCGGCGTGCAGCTTGGCCTTCTCCGGCAGGGCCGCCATGATCTGCTCCACCGTGGAGCCGTGGGAGACCTGGCAGAACTTGATGATGTAGGGGAAGAGCCCCTCGTTCAGGATGATGTCCAGATCCTCCCGACTCATGGCCTCGAATTCGTGCATCTGGAAGGAGGCATTGTCCTCCAGCTCCGTGCCGGGCATCTTGGTCCGCATGAGACCAATGATCTGCATGTATGGGGCGATGCGCTCGCACATGATGAAGGGGTTGCTGTCCCAGATCGGATAGGCCTCCTTCACCCGGTCGATGGCGCCCATGCACTTCTCCCAGTCGTGCATGAAGTCCTTGTTCAGCATCCCCGCGAACTGACCGGCGTACTGGTCGATCATGGGTGCGCACACCACCCGGTCCACTGGCTCCAGGTTGATCGCCGCCTGGATACGCGCTTCCGGCGTCATGAGGTCCTTAGTCATTTCATGCCCTTTCGAGATGGGCCACAAGGCCCAGTGAACGGATCAATCCAGGTGGCCTGCGGATCAAGGGGAGGCCTCTGAACTTTAGTCAAAGGCCTTAGGGTGGGCGCCCTCTCCCCAAGGGGAGCCGGCATTGGAACCTGTATATGGATGTGCGTGAATTGTATTTGACCATGATCGTAAACCGACTACGAGGTATTGTCAATTTCGATTTCAAATCATATTCAACTTCCGATCCGGAGGAACGAATCGACCCCGGATAACGCAGTTCGGCCGTCCCCTGGCGGGACGGCCGAATGATATCCATCGGATTTGGAGCTACTTCACGCCCAGCAGTTTCTTGGAATACTCCACAGAATCCTGAGCGGTCTTGCAGTAGGCATCGGCGCCCACGTAGTCCGCCGTGGTCTGATCGCAGGGGCCGCCTCCGATAAGGATCTTGAGCCCATCCCGAAGCCCCGCTGCCTCAATCGATGAGATGCACTCCTTCATGCCGTCGAAGGCTGTCGTCAGCAGACAGGAGATGCCCACCACCTGGGGTTTGTGCACCCGGATGGCCTCGATATAGGCGGCCGTGGAGACGTCCACCCCCAGATCGATAACCTTGAAGCCATTGCAGCTCATCACCGTGGTCACGATGTTCTTGCCGATATCGTGGATATCTCCATAGATGGTGCCCATGACGAAGGTGCCGTGGCTGGGCGCGTCGCCCGCTTCCAGGTCCCCGCCGATGAGGGCTGCGGCTTCCTTGAAGATCTCGGCGGACATGATCAGCTCGGAGAGATAGTATTCCTTCTCCTCATAGCGCTTCCCGACGATGTTCATGCCTTCCTGGAGCTTCTGGATGATCTCCAGGGCCGGGACTCCCTGGGCCTTTAGGGTGTTCACTTCAGCCACCAGCGCGGATTCTTCGAGATCCGCCATGGCGTTGATCAGGGTCTGACTCATCGTGCGCTCCTTTGGGGCCGTTGCAAAATACTCCGCGGAATTCGGCATGCTCCGAAGCGGCCCCTTCTGTCACTCATGTAAATGTTTTCAGGTTGGTTATGTGCAGCGATCAAATTCAACAAAATACGGAATGCGCCAGTCCAGTCGTCACGACCGAGCGGCAGCGATCATGGCCTTGACGTTCTCCACTTTGGCGTTGGCGGGCAGAGCACAGCCGCTCGAGAGGATAAAGCCCGGTCCCATGTCCCGGATCAGCTTGGTGCAATAGTTGTAGACCTGGTCCGGAGTACCAAGGGCCAGCATGGCGGCGGGCACGTCGCCCTTGATGCACATGTGATCCCCGAGCGCTTCTTTGATCTTGTAAATGTCTGTCACGCCATCCGTCTCGAAGACACACTTGCCCTTGGGGAAGCTCTTGAAGTATTCCAGATCCCGCTCCCAGTTCGAATCAATGTGGAAATTGACCACAGCCCCTTCCTCAAGGATGGCGTCGGCCACCTGCTTCAGGTACTTCCACACGAAGCGTTCCCAGAGCTTGGGGCGGAAGAATTCGCTGGCCCCCCGGGCCGGGGAGATGAACACATACTCGGACTTGGTAGCCCGGATGGCCTGGCGCAACTCGTTGAGGGTGCCCTCCTGGATCACGTCAATGACGGCCTCCACCTTGTCGGGGCACTGATAGAGGTCCTTCATGAAGCCCGGCATGGAACGCCCACCGCTGATCTTCTCGGTCACCAAGTTGATCACCAGGGGCGAATAGACGACATAGCCTGCATCCTCCATCTTCTGGACCATCTGGGGGATGTTCGCCAGTTCCGCAAGGACGTCATCCAGAGGGACGCCGATCCGGTTCCTCAGGTAGTTGTCCTCGAAGGCGGGCCAGCCCTTGCTCAGGATGGTGTCATAGTCTTCGCGGGTCATGACCTCCCTCTCGTCCAGCTGCCAGAGCATGTCTTCCGGCAGCTCTTTTCCGGGCATCTTGATCCGGGTCATGAAACCCAGGGGGAAGAGGGGCGCCGCCACGAAGGCGGAATCGGAGCCATCCAGATCACCCAGCGCCTTCATGGACTCCACCATCACCTCGTTGGAGTAGGTAAGGCTTGTGGCGAACTTGGCCATGGGCGCGCCCATATGCTTGGCGCAGAAGGCGTCCATCAGGGGCACCACCGGGGTCTTGTCGGGTTTCTCAAGGGCCACGGCCTTGCGGATGCGCTCGCGGCGCTCGTTCAACAACTCAGCGTTTGTCTTCATCGCTTCTCCTTGAATTGGAAGTTGCAACTGGAACAGTAGGTTTCCTGATCCCAGGCGGACGGCAGGACATGCCTGAGCGAGTTCAGGAACCCCTGACTCAGCATGGGGTGTTAAAGGACAGCTTTGGGCTACAGTTATGAATATCATCCAAAAGTGAATGCCCGTCAACACGGAATCAAACGATCCGCGCTTCTAGCTATAAATAGGGATGTTAAACGCCGCAAAAAATAACATCATGCGTCCCAAACCGTTGCGATGCGCGTGCCCCCAGAGCCGTCCCCCCCTGGAAAGGGTGCTTCAAAACAAAAAACCCACCCGCATTGGGTGGGTCAGATGCCAGCGTCCTTGAAATCTCAGACCTTCATCGCGGGATCCAGGGTCACATCGTAGGAGAAATCGATCTCCGCAGAGGGGTATTCAGGGAGCGGAGCCGTCGTGATTTCGTGGGCGATTTCGGTCGGCACACCCACCACCCGCATCAGCAACTCCGCAATCAGCCGCTCGTGGGTTGGTGGTTGCTTGCCGACGATGACATCCCGGAGTCCGCCCACCATCATCCAGACCATCTGACTCCAGACGGATTCAGCATCATTCTCATCAACCCGATAGACCCCTGCCCTGGTGGCCAGGATGATATCCCGGACCCCAAAGGGCTTGAAACTCTCCTGCATCCGATCCGCGAGCAGATCGGGGCGCTTGGCCCACCACTGCCACATGGGCTGGGTACAAGCCTCCCTCACCGTAAGTCGGGCTGCGAAAGCCTGCACCCGGGCAGGATCAGTTCCCTTCCAGGGCCTGGTGGCGGCATCGTTCCTGCGACCCAGGTCATTGATCAGGCAATCCAGAACCTGGGCCGCCAACTCATCCTTCGACTTGAAGTAGCTATAGAAGGTGCCAAAACCCACATCTGCCCGCTCAGTGACCTCCTGGATCGTCGCACCATCCACCCCCTGAGTGGACATCACCTCGTAGGCAGCTTTCAGGAGCCGTTTCCGGGTCTGAAGGCGGCGGCGAGAGACTCGGGTAAGCGGAGCTTCCTGCGCCGGGACTGTGGATTCGGGCTCCAGTCCCCCACTTTTCTTCGGCATTCCGTCCTTCTCCCCATCAAAAGCATTGCTTCATATATGATGGTAAATCATATTCATCCAAAACGTTAGGCCAGATCTTGCAAATCCAACGAGCTTCGGCCGCCCCAATCCGGGACAGCCGAAGCACAGAGGAGGATATTCCGATCTACTTCACTTCCGCCACCAGCACGGATTCTTCGAGATCAGCCATGGCGTTGATCAGGGTCTGACTCATGGTTCTGCTCCTTAGTTGTAGCGGCCGTATTTGTCGACGGCGTCAAAGAAGGCCTTCACGTTCTCGTGTTTGGCGTTCATGGGCATGCAGCAGCCCGTGGAGTAGATCAGACCGCCATCCTTGCCCACGTACTGGATCAGTTTCCTGGCGTAGGCGTCCACCTCATCCGGGCTCCCCACGCTCAGCATGGAGGCGTGCACATCGCCCATGATGGCGCAGTGCCCTCTCAGCACATCCTTGGCCTTGAAGATGTCCGTGGCTCCGTCCAGCTGCAGCACGAACTTCTTGGCCGGGAGCTGGAGCAGATACTCCAGGTTGTCGGTCCAATCCGAGTCGTAGTGCAGGATCGGGATGATGTTCTTCTCGTTCAGGCCGTTCACCAGCCGCTTCATCAGGGGCAGGAGCATGTTCTCGAACACCTTCAGGGACAGCCACTGGGCGCTGCTGCGGGAATCCCCGATGAAGGCGCGACGGATGCCCGTCTGGTCCGCCTGGGCCGCCAGCAGGGCGATCATTTCGTCGGTCACCCGCTCCATCACCGCATAGAGCTTGTCCGGGATCTGGCGCACATCCCGGAAATACTTCTCCAGGGAGCGGGTCATCGAAATCACATCCGGCCCCGAACCGCCCAGGATGGACCAGGTGGGACTCTGTCCCCGGGCCAGGGTCCGCCGGACCTCGTCGGCGTGCAGCTTGGCCTTCTCCGGCAGGGCCGCCATGATCTGCTCCACCGTGGAGCCGTGGGAGACCTGGCAGAACTTGATGATGTAGGGGAAGAGCCCCTCGTTCAGGATGATGTCCAGATCCTCCCGACTCATGGCCTCGAATTCGTGCATCTGGAAGGAGGCATTGTCCTCCAGCTCCGTGCCGGGCATCTTGGTCCGCATGAGACCAATGATCTGCATGTATGGGGCGATGCGCTCGCACATGATGAAGGGGTTGCTGTCCCAGATCGGATAGGCCTCCTTCACCCGGTCGATGGCGCCCATGCACTTCTCCCAGTCGTGCATGAAGTCCTTGTTCAGCATCCCCGCGAACTGACCGGCGTACTGGTCGATCATGGGTGCGCACACCACCCGGTCCACTGGCTCCAGATTGATCGCCGCCTGGATACGCGCTTCCGGCGTCATAACGTCGATAGCCATTCCAACCCTCCTTAAGGAAGTTGATTAAAGTGGTTTAGTTCTTAAAAATTCAGGTATGCCTATAGCAGCCCCTGCATCGGGGAATGCACACCGAATTCAACGTGTTTTCCGGAGAGATGAATCCTCCGAGGTTTGGCTCTAGGGATGAGGTTATGGACTTATCGATCCATTGTCAATCTCGATTGGCAATCATTTTCCCAAACAACATACGACTCCCCATCCCACAGAGGCGGGTGTGGTCGGATCAGCATCCGGGCCAGCCTAGTCCGGCGGATGTTCCAGCAGTCCCTCACTGCCCTCAAGGCGCCGCCTCTGGATGGCTCCAGTTCGGCGCCAGAAGATGATTCCGAAGATACAGAGACCCGTTCCCACGAGACAGGAAACCACCCGGGTCGGCAGGAAGGGCTGAAGGATGGCAACCATGGGCAGGACCACCATGAAGCTGATGGCCATTTCAAGGAAGAAGCGAACCGCCTCCTCCATGCCTTCCACGGTAGAACCCGTGGATTGGAGTGCCCGCTTGGCCATGGCCCCGGCGACACTCCGGATCTGCTTGCGCATCCCCATGAGGAAGCGGAACGCAAACAGACCCACGAGCGTCCACACGGAGTACTCGGCCAGGGCCTGCGGCACCATGCCCTGGGTGGCACCCCTCAACAGATGGTGCGCCAACGACGCAAAAAGCGCAGCGGCAATCACCATCAGCGCATCCAGGACAAGATAGCCAAAGGGCTTCCGCAGAGAGCGCCAGGGTGCCTTTCGGAATGGGATGGCCCCCAGATGCCCCATGGCTGCCCGATGGTGCATCAGGAAATACCGAAGCCGCCTGGGCATGTGCCGTTCGAAGCGATCGGCCAGGGCATCAGAGTGCCGGATCATGATGGGGGTTGTCAGGATGGTCCAGGCACTCGTAACCACCATGACGGGGAAGAGCGCAGGGCTGACCACTCCCAGGGCCTGACCCAGAGCCGCGATGATGAAACTGAACTCTCCGATCTGAGTCAGGCTGCTGCCGATCCAGATGGAGTTCCGGAGCCCGCTTCCCCCCAGGATCGCCCCGAAGGCGGCTGTCAGGAACTTGCCGAGAAACACCAGGACTCCAAAGAGGAGGATGGCCCTCCAGTTGGGAAGCACCTGGGCAGGGTCGATGAGCATCCCGATAGAGACAAAGAATATCGCGACGAAGACGTCCTTGAGCGGAGCCAGCAGGTGCTCTACCCTGCGCTCGCGACCGGATTCTGCCACCAGCATCCCGGCCAGGAAGGCCCCCAGGGCCACGGAGTAGCCCATATAGGAGGCCAGGAGCGACAGGCTGAAGCAAAGCCCCACCGCTGTTATCAGCAAGGTCTCGTCGTGTCCCATGTCTGCGACCCAGCGAATGAAACGCGGCACCAGCCAGCGTCCGAAGGCGAGCACCAGGAACAGGAATCCGGCGAGACGAGCCACCGTCAGGAGGAGCGCCCCCAGCCCAAGGCCAGCACCTGACCCCACCGCGGTAAGCAAGGTCAGCATGAGGATCGCAAGAAGATCTTCGACGATGAGGGCCGAGAGGACCAGATCGGCAATCGGCCCCTTGATGCCCATCCCCTGGTAGACCCGGGCAATGATCATGGTCGAACTTATGCCCAGGGCGGCACCGGCGAAAATGCTTTCCAGGCTGCTCCACCCAAGAAAGCGCCCGATGAGATACCCAGCCCAGGTGAGAAATCCCGTCTTGATCAGGGCGATGAGGCTGGCTGGGGGCCCCGCCCTCATGAGTTTCTTCAGGCTGAAGTCGATCCCCAGGGAGAACATGAGCAGGATGATGCCGAGTTCGGACAGCGTGTGGACATGGTGCAGGTTCGCCACCAATGGCACCGGCACGTGGGGACCGATGATCAGCCCGGCCAGGAGATACCCCAGTACCACCGGGAGTCGGAATCGCTGGCACACCACTGTTGTGACCGCAGCCACCCCCAGGACCATGGCCAGATCCAGAAGGATGGAAGGGTTGGAGGGGACGGCACCCATGCTTCAGGATACCGACTTCCCCAAGGTTGAGCCTGGCCTCGCTTAATGCGATCCTGTAAGGCTATGAAACTCGATCGCCTCTCCGACTTCACCCGCTCTCACCGCAATGGTGAGTTGCGCCTTTCCCATGCCGGTCAGCAGGTGCGCTTGCTGGGCTGGTGCAAGCGCATCCGCAACCTGGGCTCACTGGTGTTCCTGGACCTCCGGGACCGCTGGGGCGTCGTGCAGCTGGTGGCCGACGAGACCCAGGTGAGCCCCGAGCTGCTGGCGCGCCTCAAGGCTGTGCGCAGCGAGTTCGTCCTCGGTGCCGAAGGAGTGGTGGCCGAACGGGAACAGAAGAACCCCAACCTGCCCACCGGGGATATCGAGGTGCGGCTCACGGACCTGCGCATCCTCAACACCGCCCAGACTCCGCCGATCCCCGTGGATGACAGCAGCCAAGAGGCCAACGAGGATCTGCGTCTGAAGTACCGCTTCCTGGATCTCCGCCGGGAGAAGCTCCAGCGCAACCTCATCCTCCGGAGCGAAACCGCGAACATCGTCCGGAACTACTTCAGGCAGCATGATTTCATCGAATTCGAGACTCCCATCCTCGGCAAATCCACGCCCGAGGGAGCCCGGGACTACCTAGTGCCCAGTCGAGTCCATCCCGGCGAATTCTTCGCCCTGCCCCAGAGCCCCCAGCTCTTCAAGCAGCTCCTCCAGGTCTCAGGCTTCGAGCGCTACATCCAGATCTGCCGCTGCTTCCGGGATGAGGATCTGCGTGCCGACCGCCAACCCGAGTTCACCCAGGTGGACATCGAGATGAGCTTCGTGCGGCAGGAAGATGTGCAGAGCATGGTGGAAGGCCTGATGGTGGAACTGGCCCCCCTGGTCGGCAAGGCCGCCACGGCGCCCTTCCCCCGCTTACCGTACCGGGACGCAATGGAATGGTATGGTTCCGACAAGCCCGACCTCCGCTGCCCGCTCAAGATCCAGGATGTGACCAGCCTTTTCGCCCAGAGCGAGTTCAACCTCTTCAGGGCTGCCGCCGATTCCCAGGGTCAGCGCCGGGTACGGGCCCTCTGGTTCCCCAGCGAAACGGCCGGAGCCTTCAGCCGGAAACAGCTGGATGAGCTCCAGGAGGTGGCCAAGCAGCTGGGCGCCGGGGGCCTGCCCTATGCGAAGTGGGGCAAGGAGGGCCTGGCTTCCAGCTTCAAGAAGTTCATCAACGAAGAGCAGGAAGCCCAGCTCAAGACCGCCCTTGGGGTCGAAGGAAACGGCCTGGCCATCTTTGCTGTGGGTACCGACGATCAGACATCAAGGGTCCTGGGAGATCTCAGGGTCCGGCTATCGAAGCAGTTCGGCCTCCTGGATGAATCCCGCTTCGAGTTCCTCTGGGTGGTGGACTTCCCCCTCTTCGAGTGGAACGACGAGGCCCAGCGCTTCGTGGCCTGCCATCACCCCTTCACCAGCCCTCACCCGGATGATATGGATCTCCTGGAATCCAACCCGGGAGCCTGCCGGGCCGTGGCCTACGACCTGGTGCTCAACGGCTACGAGGTGGGCGGCGGCTCCATCCGTATCCACGATGCCGAAACCCAGAGCCGGATGTTCCAGGCCATCGGCATCGGCCAGGCAGAAGCCCGGGAGAAGTTCGGATTCCTCCTCGACGCCCTCAGCTACGGCGCCCCTCCCCATGGTGGCCTGGCCCTGGGCCTGGACAGGCTCGTGATGCTCCTGGCCGGTGTGGACAACATCCGCGAGGTCATCGCCTTCCCCAAGACCGCCCAGGCCCGCTGCCTCATGATGGATGCCCCCAGCCCGGTGGAACCCAAGCAGCTCAAAGAACTTCGCATCCAAACCGACCAGCCCCAGCAGTACCGGGCCGGCGTCATGTTCTTCGAGAGTGTTCCCAGCGAGCTCCAGGCCCCGGTATCAGCCCTGCGCACCCTTGCCACCAGCGCCCCGACCTCGACCAGCACCGTGGTGCTGGATGGCGAGGTCGTCAAGGTGGAAACCACCCGCATACCCGGATTCTGAAGCGATCCGCCCAGCCGTCTCCTCGTGTGACATGCACTTGGAGGCGGCCTGGGAATCCCAACCGCAATATCCCGGCGCATCGTGGAATACGCCTTTCGGTCATCACTCATCTTGCGGACCAGGCTGCTGGGAACCATCTCGAACTGAAGCTGCCAGCTGTCATCATCCATCAGGAACCCCCTCAGCACTCGAGACCCGTTATGCCGGTGCCCATGCTCCTGACAAGACTCCTAGCCTGGGTAGAATCCCTGCGCCCTGCTGCAGCCAGGAAAAGAGCCTCAGGAAACGCCTTTCGGCTCTTCAGCAGGCGCAAGGTTTTCAAAATCCAGAAAGCGATTCTGGTGGGGCACCAAAAGGCTCACATGGAGCCGCAAAGCCTGGATTCAACCCTCCGGGACATGCAACAACGCATAACGGACCTTGAACGCGCGCTGAAATTCCAGATGCTGCTCCCACGAAAGGTCGCGGCCTTGCGCAGGCAAGCCACGGGCCTCACTGGAACCTGGGCTCCCATGGACAGCCACCGCATGCAGCGGGAGATGCAGACCTTGAAACAATGGTTGTGCGCCGAGAGCCAGGACGGTTGTACGATCCCGGATGCTGCCTACTACCAGCAGTGCCCACCGGATTACCATCCTCTGGAGCTTCAGGACTGGTATCAAAGAAGAACCAAGCGTCTATTGAATCTTGAACAGCCTCGGACCTTCAACGAGAAAATCCAGTGGCTCAAGCTATACGACGCAACAAGTCTCAAAACCATGCTTGCGGACAAGTTTGCAGTCAGGGACTGGGTCAGCGGGAAAATCGGTTCTCAATACTTGGTACCTTTGATCGGTGTCTATGACACCGCAGAGGAGATCCCCTTCCATGCGCTCCCGGAGCGTTTTGTCATCAAGGCGACCCACGGATCGGACATGAACCTCATTGTGACGGACAAGAATCGTCTCAATTGGGAGGAGGCAAAACAGCGTATCCATTCCTGGCTACAAAGGAACCACGCCTTTGAACATGGATTGGAAATGCACTACGCCCCCATTGTTCCTCGGATCCTGGTGGAGGATTATCTGGAAAGCGGCCCTGGCCTCCCTGAAGACAGGAAAAAGCCACCGTACACAATGGATGACTACAAAGTGTGGTGCTTCGGCGGGAAGGCCCACTACATCCAGTTCGCAACAGGGCACGTCACCGCCTTTTACAACACCCGTTGGGAAAAACAGGATTTTTCTAACAAGGCTGTCAGGCAGGCTCCCTGCCCCCGGCCAGATTGCCTGGAGGAATTGCTCCAGCGAGCCGAAACACTCGCCGAAGGATTCGCCTTCGTACGGGTAGATTTTTATATCCTGTTAGACGGTTCCCTGAAGTTCGGGGAGATGACATTCACCAGCAGCAGCGGCACCGCCAAGTGGAATCCACCCTCGGCGGATGAACTCCTGGGTTCGCTGATCACCCTGCCCTCCCCGACCATCCCTGGGTGATTGGCATCTGCTCACCTGTCGGGTGAGGGGGTACGAGAAGCATGACCATCACGCTCCGCCACCATGTCCAAACCATCCTCCGGGAAGCAGGCTGGGAACTCCCCGCCATCCCGGTGACCTGGTCTCCGCGCATGACCCGTTGCGCTGGACTATTCGTGGTGGAGAGAGATGTCCGGGGGGTCAAGCACGCCGAGATCCGCCTGAGAATCCCGCTCCTGCGCCGCCAGGACCGTCCCTGGCCCATACAGGCGTGCGGATGCCATTGCCACGACCCCAGGGACATCACACGCCGGGTCCTGGAACACGAGCTCATCCACTACAAGCTGTGGAGGGATGGCGAAAAGGACTGGGGACACACCGAGAAATTCCGCCGTCTGGCCTGGGAGACCTTCGGTCACCAGAGCATCACCCATGGGATCGGAGTCGAGGATGCTTCCCGTTGAGGGGAGTGTTTGAACCGCCTGGAGATAAACGCAAAAAGGCCGCTCCGGAGAGCGGCCTTTGGGTTTTAACGTCGCGGCGACCTACTTTTCCACCAGTGTCCCTGGCAGTATCATCGGCCCTCTGGAGCTTAACTGCCGTGTTC